>Ga0193738_1000004_pt1 | contig 223809 bp, 172 predicted proteins | sample L2a1metaG_FD_144927 | JGI IMG/M metagenome (GOLD analysis project Ga0193738, IMG submission 144927) | Soil microbial communities from a riparian zone of the East river system, Colorado, United States - L2a1 | ecosystem: Environmental > Terrestrial > Soil > Riparian zone | place: USA: East... | reverse complement strand
AACAAAATTATTGCTCTCGTTGCTAACAAAAACATACACATACCCATTTTTAGTCGCCTCTTTGGCATCACCGCTTATTTTGTATATTGTCTGTCCGCTTCCTTTGGTTGTTATCTGTACTATTTCGCTGTTCTGTGATACAAATTTAAACTGTTCGTCAAAAAATAAAATATTTAAATAAGCCTTGGGATTACTACTGCTTTGTCCTGTTCCCTGGGGTACTAAAAAATCTGTGAACAATGTGCTGACGTTTAACGCATCTGTTGCCGTGCTTCCTGATCCTTTAAATATTTGAGTCGGTACGCTGTTATTGATCATACTGGTCAAACTTGTTATTATCGAGTTTAATCCATTGGCATTAGCATTATCTGTCGCATCATTAGGTGTGTAATAATCTACCTGCACATGTATCTTATCCTTCGCCATAACTTTTAAAAGTTTACCGGTACCAACAGACTGTGTATTTTTTCTTAACAATTGTACCATATCACCATTTGTTTCCTGTGTGTAAAAATTGTCAGGGCGAGCCGTTCTGCCTACAGTCACGTTTTCATAATAAATAGATTCGTTGGAAATTGTTGAGTTTTCAAATCTTACATAAGGATAGATTGAAGTATCTTTTTCTTCAGTCAACACCATTCTTACATTTCCAAGATGATCCTTAATAAAGTAGTCGTAAAGGAGTGTTAAATCTGAGGTGTTAAACCGTATCCTTCCTTCTTCGTGTGGAATGTATTGAAGTGTATCATTAATAAAATTGCCAAATAGGTAAAGCGTTGTAGTTACATTACTTCCTTCCGTTGTTATTTTTTTTATCTTATTACCTGCTGCATCATAAATAAACTTGATATACCCCTTCCCGGTAACTGCAATGCTGTCGGGTAAATTCAAGTAGTTATACCGGATTGAGCTTATATTTTTATTATTATCGATATACATGTTTCCATTACCATCATAAGAATAATCCTGCGAAGTATTGTTGGTAATTTCTTTAAAATCTCCCAGCTTAGTTGTAGTGTCATTGGCTCTGTCATTAACATAATTTAGCTTGTTAGAGCTGGAATTATATCCATACAATAAGCTATCAATAGTTACACTTCCTCCCATTTTCCACCCTTTTTGATCCATATTCAGAATATTACCATTCGCATCATAGTTCAAACCACTAACACTAAAATCTATTCCTGCTGTTTTTGAAAAGCTATTATTTGTTAGTTGATTAAAGTCGGCACTGACTAACCGGTTTATTGCATCATAGGTAAAATCATATTTTCTCAACTGATCATCGCCGTTGCTTTTCCAAAGCATGCCTTCTATATTTCCATTATATTGCACATTTGCATAACTATTGCTACTACCATTTACTGTAAAGCTTGTTTTTTCGTATCCAAGATCAAATCCGAACCAGTTAATTGTACTTGTTGTGTCCTTAACATAATTACGGTTCATTCCGAGCATCCATCCTCTGACGTTATATTCATACTTTAAAGAATCTAATGGAGTCAATCCTAGTTTTTTCTGCTTCAATTGTCCCAAGGCATTGTATTCATTTTGAGCAATAGTTGTCCAGCTTCCTGGCATACTTCCTGAATTTACTTTATCGTTACTAGCTTTTTTTTCAATTTTCACTATACGTAGTAAGCTATCGTAACTATTTCTTGTGACAACAATACTTGTTTGAGCATTTGTTACTGCTTTTTCATTTTTGATCACATTTACCAAAACTTGCCCCGTCCATGTATATTGGGTTGTAATAATATCAATTCCAGTTGTTATATTTTGGGATTGAGCTTGTATGATTCTCCCATTTTCATCATAAAAATTAAGGGAATATAAATAAGTAGACGTGGTTCCAAGAACTTTTACTTTACTGCCGGTTGGCATTCCTTTTAGTTGATTTACTACAACCGTTGCATCTTGCGGATATGGCCAGCTAGTATTTGAAGCCGTTTGTAAATACGAATCGTAGCTGCTGTTTCGTGTAGCATTCAGAGGGTTTCCTTGTCCTGCTCTCCAGGAATAATCGTCATAAAATGTTTTAGTTAATGTATCAATTGTATAAGTACCGCCCGACGGATACGCGATGCTTGTTTCAGCACTTGTACGGTGATGTGATGCATTATTGTAATAGCTATTATCCGACATTATCCCTGATGCAGTTGGTCTATTCAAGGCATCATATTCCGTATATAGCCATTGATGATTGGCTCTCATGTTAGAGTCTTGTACCATCACTAACCTGTCCCTAGTATCATAAACCATATAAACAGTGCCTGATCCAGCAATTCTTTTCATGATCATTCGATTTCTCGTATCGTATTCATATCGAAAACATAATTCATCAAGCAAGGTGTTGTTAAGCTCCCATAACCCATATAAAGCTTCGACAGCTTTAGGTTGAATTACACATCTCAATAATCCATAATCGTCATAAATATAATATGTGCATAACCAACCGACCTGATTTTTGCCTGCTCCTGTGTCAGGGTCTGACGTCAACTGTATCTTTTTTAAAATCACTTTCCCTTCTCTGTCTTTGAACTCAATCACCTGTTTATTATTTTCATCAACAACTGCAGTTTTGTACAATTGACCAGCGCCATAAATTGACGATGTAGAATATGTTCCAAAACTATTTGACACATCCGAAACAGTCCATACTCTTACACTGTCGGCAATAGTATTGATCCAATTTTTTGTTTTTATTCCGTGTCTGTCAGCTTCACTCCCTTGCACCGCTGAACCTACCCAATTATTGCCAGGACTATAACTTTCCTTTGGCCTGCCTAATGGCGAATTTTCGAAGACAGTTTTGCCATAGTAGTAGGTCTCATCACTAAACATATCCTTATTGAAAGTTGAATCCTGCTGAAAAGGATTTATCTTAAAAAGTCCGTCATTAATATGAATATTGCTCCCGGTATTATTTGCGGCAAACGGCAGGTATTTATAAACCTCCCTTCCAAATTCATCATAAACATTCGGCATTACCATATCTACAGGATTGCTACCAGTTATCATTGACGCCCTCATTGCAACCACTTGTAATGGGCGTCCTTGTCCATCGATATATTGTGTGGTTATTTTACTATGCTGTAATGAAGAGTTTATTGTAAAGTTATTGGCAGTTGTATCTGGTTTTATAGCATCCCATGTTCGAATGTAATTTATTTTTGCATCGCTGCTATAAGCTGCAGGTGTTATTTGCTGTGCCATCATAAAAATTGACAAACACAGGAACGAACAAGTCAGCTTAAGTTTGAAAAAGAATCTTTTTTTCTTGTACATAAACAATTATTTCATAAGTCAATTAATTACCTATTCCTTCCGCCAATGGTTTTTTATTAAAAGCAGGGTTTTTTAATTTCATTCTTCTTTCGATCATCGCTGAATATCTCTCATATAATTCATTGCCCAGCAAGGCTCTTAAATTAGTAGTGGTTTGTGCTCTGAGTGTCTGAATTTGACTGTTCTGCTGTTCAGGATTAAGACTTCCGTTCGAACGGATTTGGTCAACAGAAATAAAATAGTTACGCTTGGTTGCTAAAACTTCATTGATTAATCCGTCACCCATCTGTAACGAATCTCTCATTAAAATTCGTTGAATCGAATCTGTGTTTGCAGTTTCCGTGGCTCCCTGCGCATTTAGACTATATGACAAAAACAAAACTGAAATACTAAACAAAAAAGAGCGATGATTAATCTGCATATATTGAGTTTTAATGTTAATTAGCAGGCACATATCCACTGCCCGAAGTCGTATTAAAAAGATAATCCCAACAATGTGAACCACCATCACCAGTGTCATCCCATTGTATCCTAAATGTGCCCAGTGATTTTTGCGTTCCCGTACAACTGGTACTATAGGTATCTATTGACGTTCCTCCAACACATAAGTATTTTACTCCTCGATAATTTACCGTCAAACCGCTCACAGACACCGGAGTGGTACAGGCAGAATTACTATAGAATTTAATTAGCACGGTAGCCCAAATCTCAGTGACATCATAATACATGTCCGCGTATTCAATCCTCGCATAAATGGTGGTAGATGCTGTGCATGTACCATTCGTATTTGCATACGTTTGGCCATTAGCATTAACATTTGCCTGCGCTAAACTATCAACATATAGAGGGCCGATTGTAGAGCTATAGGTATTAGCACTTACGGTATATGTAACTGTACTCCCCGTATATCCGCTTCCGCAATTATTCCTTGTAAAATTTCCACTCTTTGGAGCGTTATAATAGATCAATGAACAAGACCCATTTGCATTTGCATAGGTTTGTCCATTTGCATTTACATCTGCTTGTGCAACTGAGTCAACATAGTCTTGGCTAATAATTGATGAATAAGTACTGGCAGGCACTGTATAAGTAGCTGTGCCCGCAGCATAACCACTACTGCAATTATTTCGGGTATAAGTACCGGTTTTTACAACATTTCGGTAAACCGGGACACTACACTCTTCAGGTAGCCCCGCATAATTATAACAGATCTTTTTTAGTATATTTTTATTTTGATCACGCACTAGCGACAACCTTCCGAAACCATCATATTCATAGTAAGTAATCGTATTATTAACGTCACATTGAGCCGTCACTCCAATAAGTGGGGTATACGTATATGTTTTCATTAAAGCCCCTTTGAGATAAAGCCTGACTTCATCAACATAGCCGTTACCGGAAATTGTGACAGAAGTGCTGGTTACCTCGTGTTCATAATAGGTCCACCCATTTACGCTCCTACCGGCTATAGTGGGAGATCCACTATTTACAGCATATGCACCATTTTTACTCCAATAAGAAACAGTATATAACGCACTAGTCAAATTTGATTTAGTAATAGTATTGGTTGTTGTAAGACTATATCTATTATTTCCGGTAGGTGTAGTATTGTCGGTGGAAACTGTTCCTGAATACGTCCAACCACCTTTCCCATCTGCTTCGAAAGAAGTATAAGCTACCGAGGCACTGTCAGCGTTAGATATTTCAGCAATGGGGTAATCTCTTTTATAATCCCAGATGTAAACAAGCTTCATGTCATTTTCCTTTGACAACTCAATTGCATTTCCTTTTGTATCATACTTATAAAATCTAATTCTGGTTTCAGAATTGGCTGACCCTTTCTTGACTTGAATTGTTTTTGGTTTAATTATTATTGGATAACCGGATGATGTGCCTTCGCTATAATCATAATAATTATTATCTAGTGTATATGTTAGGTTATTATTCCGATATGATTTGGTTTGAATTGCAGGGCTTATAATATTATTGTTTACCATTCTTTGGTATGGTGCTACGGCTGAAGAATCTGTCGGATATTTAAATTCTTCTTTTAAAACATACCCTTTACTATCGAGTATTTCTGTCCGGCTTGGTAATGTATTAACAGGAGTTCCATAATAATAAGTGCTTTTTGAAGAGATCATATGCCCCAAATCATCATATTCTTTCATCACTGTTGAATCGTGTTGTATCCATTGTGAATGATAATAATATTCACCAACATCCCAGGGATCAATGTGAATTTGACCTAACGTTTCACTGGACTCTGGTTGATTAAGATAATATTTTGCTCTTACCGAGATCCCTCTTACCATTTTATTCACTGCAGTGTCTTCATGATAATAATTATTTACAGATTTTTTCAAAGTCAATGTGCTGTCATAATAATTAGTCGCTAACTCGTAACCATGATGCCATGTATAAGTATTAGCGGGCATTTGAAAAATATCATCACCCATAAGTGTTGTAGAATAACCAGCTAATCCCTCAGCAGCATAAACATGTTCAATCACTCCATTTTTAAAAGTGGGATCATTGCTTTCCAATATTTTTGTATAGACATAAGCGTTGTTATCATAGTAGTATTGAGCGGCATTTGAATTTGAACTCAAAACACTTGAGTAACAAACCCTATTGTTAAAAAAATCGTCACAATTAAGCGACATCTGATATGCGAGGCTTGTATAAATAGGTTCATATAGAGGTAAGCCAGAGTTAAGATTGAGATTATTGACAGGTGCATATTTATAATATTTATGAACAGGTTTATTTGTAACACCATCTGAAGAGATGAACTCTCTAACTCGCACCCCAGGGCCATCCAACCCTTGAGTGGCATAAATATCGTGATCTTCATCGTCGTATTGTAATTCAACAAAACCATCCACATAATCGCCCCGAACTTTTAATTCGATTTGGTAGGTCTTGCCTCCTAATAACGTTATAACCTCGTCCGTGTAAGTGAAGTTTCGCAGTATTCGCCTGATTGATGTATTATCGGTCAGATTCTTTAAATAAACATCAACTATGATGTCAACGCCTTCCTCTGGCGGAGTACAACTTGAACATGTTGGAGCAATTGCAGCGGTTATGAATAATCTGGCACCGTTATCTCTCTGTGTAACAATATTAGAGCTGTAATGAGTTACTATTCCCATTGATCCAGATCCTTGACCTCCAACAGTCCCATTTGCCGGATAGATAACTACTGCAGAGTCAGTGTATTGATGACTTTCATATATTATCGAATCATAACCACCTGTTGGATAAATGATTTTGTTTAGCATTGCTTTTTTTGCTGCTTGTCCATTGGGGCGCCTATTTGCAAGAGCATAGTTACCGAAATTGGTTTCGCTATAGCCAATCGGAAGTAGAGTTTGATTTGGACTTCCATTATAAAAACCATAAGCATCCTGGGAAGATGAAAGTCGTGTCGGTAAATTATCTATATCTGTATATTCCAATTTGTGCTTTAGTGTGTCTATACTATTATACCCTTCTTTTTCCACCCAATATTTCAGTTCTTTTAAAAAGAATCGTTTGTTATAAGCACTCAATCCATCTCCCTGTAATGGATCATAATATGACAAATTGTATTTTTTAAGATTACTGCCTTCATAAATTATCACGCCTGTCAATCTTTTGTCTCCTCCATTATCTGGTCGATTTGCATATTGAAAAGTTATTTTTGCTCCACTTGAAGCTTTAATGCTATCAAGTAACCTGCTATTGTATGTAACATCTGAAAATGATTCAGAAAATGTAGAACTTCCATATCCACAGGAGGGAAGTCCAGGACAGTACGCTCCTCCCGACCACAGGCCTATTCCTTCAATTGCAGTATGTGTGACCCCCGTAATATTCCTGATGCCTAATACTGAATAGTAAAAATTGATTGAATCACGATTAAGAAATTCGATCTTTCTTAAAAAGAACCCTGTGTTGATCTGTGTAAATCCGCTTAGTTTGCCCTCGATGTTATGATTCGTAGTAACCTCAACTGCACCTGATCCACCGAAATAAAATTTTATTCCTTCTGTATTCGTAACGACAATTTCAGAATAAGATTCATCAACTTGAACTTTCATATTTGAATAAGGAATAAGAACAACATGATTGCCTGTATCAATCACAAATTTTCCACTCATACCTGGAGCAGCTATTCTAAATTCATCAGGCTCAGAATCATAAACGCTACTGTTATAAGTTAGATTATATAAAAAATCTAATGTGGGATGAGTATATGCAATAGCCTGTGATGGATATATTCTTGTTGTCAAATCATCAGGTCTTCCATTAACAATTCGTGTGATCACACCGCCTGCGTTTAAACTAAATCCCAAGCCAACTCTCGAAGGAATTTCATCTACCTTAAACCCATTGCTTGCGTAATTAAGTCCGATCGGCAGGATGAAATCACCCATTTTTATTTGGTACAAAGGAATAGATGCATGAGCGCCACCATGATAACCACCGAATGTCAACTCAGCATTTTTTGTTATTGATGCAGCTTCAGGGGTTGGAGGTAAAATAGTTGGTAGCTGAGGATTAGGTTGGGCATTTATTACACCTAAATTCATCAGTGTTATAAAATAAATAAATATCAATACTCTTCGTTTCATCGTATTATGTTTAAAAATTGTAGCCAATCCTGAACACAACCGGTTGTGCTTTCGGTATCTGCTGATAACTGAGATAATCCCACAAAAATTGAATCTTTGTTTTCTTAAAGAATTTACTTTTAACTGAAAGGATTTTGCTTATTCCGACAAGGCCACTTTGCTGCCATGCATTTGCATGTAAAATTCCAGATCGTGTGACTATACTCATATTATTCAAATCCGATCTATAGTTCATCTCAAATCCTCCGCTTATATAAAAACTGCCTTTCACTTTCCAATCAATAAAACTTCTTAGGCTTGCACCTTGACTACTTATGGCAATGTTATTCCATCCATTTCCCCAACCGACCTTATAACTACCACCAATGCCAATTATACTTTTATCGTTGATTTTATATCCTATAGAAAGACCTAAGTCCGTGGTGGCAGGAAGAATAGCATTAGATTGTTTATTTTGTATATTGGTACCAAGTTCCAACCTTTCAAAAAAACTTTTTGTCTTTTGATTATTGGGCTTAAAATCTGGAAGCTCTTCGTCGCTGCTTCCACCGCCGAGTTGATTTATTTTATCCTTCAGTTTTTGTAATTCTAATTTTGCTTTTTGAAGATTTTGAGTTAATTGTTGGTTGGAATTTAGCCCCGTTGCAGTAATTTGATTTTGCACCAACTGATTTACTTGGGCTCTGGTTTGCAGTCCTGTCAGATTTGCCAAGTATCTTGGATCATTTGGATCTTCTGGAATTCTGAAAAGTCCTGCTAAAAAGCTATTCTTCTTCATAAAGTCCTGGAAAAGTTTTGTCTTACTTAATAACTCAATTGCTTTTCGTTCGGCTTTTACCGGGTCCTTAAATATCTCTTTATACTCCTTGATCTGTTGAGAATAATAATAAACTTCTTTATTGATCTTCTTAAGCTCTTTAGCAAAGCCGAATTTTTCCAACTGTTCCTTTAAGTACTGTTTTCTTTCTTTCAAAAACTGTTTGATGTCTTCTGCATTTTTTAATTTATCCTTAAAATCATTCAGTTTTTCGCTGGCATCAGCCAGTTTTTCCTTTGCATCCTTTACATTATTTAAGAACTCAGGGTGTTGATCCAGAAATTTAAATGATGTAGCCAGTGTATCCAGCTTTGGTATATACTGTGAAAGTTTTCCAGTGCTTTTTAATTTTTCTTTTAGCTGGTTATATTTATTGGCTGAGTTTGAAAAAATATTATGAGTAGCGAGAGAATCAATTTTTGCAAGCTTCTTTTGAAGCTTTGCTTCTTGCTTTTGCATTCTATCCAATACCTTTTGAGATTTGTTATCTAACTTTTCCTGAAGTGTATTTGCTTTTTTTGAAACTGCATCAAAATATTTTGAAGGAATTTGTGAAATATCAGGATGCCCCGTGCTGTCCTGCGAATTCGCGGAATTTGAAATAAGAAAGGGCAATAAGAGTATGAGCAGCCTCACTCTTCGCATAAGCTGGGCAGTTTTGTTATAGTTATTAAAACAGGATGTCTTATTTGATTTTTACATAAGTCAATGCAAAAATCAAAAGCGATCATCTAATTGTTCCTTAAAATTTTATAATGTGAAAAACACAACAAGAATGAATGTGTTTTATGCCCGGCATTTCACCAGGAGAAATTCTGTTGTTACTATTCTAAAAGAAAATCAAAGAAGAATTCTCGAATAAGGTTGATTTGATAAACCTAAAGCAAAAACAAATTCAAAGAAATTTTTTACACACTTTTTTTTAAAATCTTGACTTTCGACAACGATTTTATTTTTTACAATACCACTTTTGAGGTATAAAATTATTTTTTAACTAGGGGTATAAACAAAAAAATAGGGTGGTTAACTTACCAGCTTCCAGCGCTGATTGCAAAAATGCTCAGTGAGCAATTGCCTTTGCCCTTTCAATAACTATTCAGAAAAACGATAATTTGATCAGAAAGTAGTTGTGGCTTTAGATAGACATATATTTTTCCTGATCAGGCCAGCCAAACCGAATTTGAAATTGCTACAGACCTTTTCCTGTTAAGAGTATTTAAATCCTATGAGCAATTTTTATTTTTAGGTGATTCGATCAAGGAAACTACAGCAACAAATATGATAATGCCTGACTTGTTCATTTACCGTATAGCAAATCAGCCATTACATTTATAGTCCCTGTATCAAGATCTTTTGCAACCTTATAATATTTCTGATCATTAAATACTGATGATGCCTGTAACAGCAATGGATAAATTTCATTCTTATTATACTTATTGATCTGCTGGTATTCCCATTTTTTTTCTTCCAACGCATATGGAAGGAGCCAATCAAATGCGGTACGTAAGCCAGCCGACTTTGATGTTTGCCATGTCCACAGATCCACGCCGGTTTTTTTGGCAAGGGTTGCTACGGTAAACCATCCTCTCAAATTCATCGTGCTGTACGCGAGTGCATCGGTCCTTTCCAGTTCCAATGGTTGTTTCCCTTCTTTGGTCAATTGACTATCGAGTCGTTCTTTGCTTTCCTGTGCAAGTTGTTTTGCTTTATCAACGTCGTTGGTGAAGAGAGAAAAATCTATGACTTGCGCATAGTACCAGGTACCGTGATTATTTTTGGCAGCATGCTCATCTCTCCCATTTTTACTTGTGAGCATCCAATTCAAAAATTCGGAATACCATTTTTGCAATGCAGCATGTTCTGATCCTGTCCATGATCCTGATCCCTGCAGAAGGCTTGCCGCATCAGCAATGCCCATCAAAGCTATTGTTTCAATGAGGCCGATACCCCGACCCGTATTAACACCGGGAACAGCCTGCCCGTATTCAAGATGAGGATTCATCTTTGTGTCTTCATTCAAAAACCATGTTCTTAGTAGCTTCGCTGATTTATCTGCATACTTTCCTTCACCGGTTATATACCACGCGAGCGATAATGTGCGGGTGGCATTTTCTAAATTACCCAAATAGGTCCGGTCAGTGATCTTATAAATTTCAGGATTGCGTACTCCATCTCTACGCATATAGGGCAACCCATTTGGTTTTGTACTATCATACCAGAAATATGGAGCCTGGCTCATGTAATCATGTTTGTTACCACTAACCGGTGTCAACTGCTTATCCATTACTGATACCGGTTTCATTTTTAAAAACCGATCAGCCTGCATTTTTAAACTATCGATTAATTGCAGCACACTCTTGTCCTTTTCCTGTACCTTCTTTTTTAACCCAACGAGCCGATCTGCATCCATGATAAAGGTCTTCGGCAACTGTGCTTTTACAATTGTTGTCATTGCTAACGTCAATACAAGTAAGAGCAGTTTTAAATTCATTTGGATCATTGTGAAATGAAAAGATATTCTAAATTATAAGCCACTATGGTTTTTGCATTAAAGGTCGGAAATATAGTATTCGTTGTCATTTTCACTCATGGGCCAAACGTTTTGAGCCCAATCATGTTCACTGGGTAGTCCCGACGGGCCAAACGTTGAATTTTCTCATTACTGATTTGGTTTCTTTGACTGAGTTCAGATTTAATAATTATTAGGTTCTTAAAACCGCCAGATACTGATCGGCTAACACTTCCCATTTTCCCAGTACATCTATATATTGCTCAATATATGTCAAGATTTTATCCCCTGATTTGACATACTTCTTTTTTCTCATTTTGACAGACATTGGATTATCCTTAGCGGTCAATAATTCTTCAAAGCCGGGAATAAATTTCCCGGCAATAAAATTAAGAGCGTCAACTATAGTATCGTAATGAAAACTCGACGAATTAGGCTTGTAAATAATGTTCAGTATAAGATTTTCGAATTGTATTGCGGCATTGGTCATCACAGTATAGCTAAGTTTCAACACATCTTCTTTATTCGATCTAGTCTTTTTGCCTGCTGCAAGAACTTCGTTTAAATATTTTAAAGTAATATTTTTTTCCGCTTCTGAGACATCTAAGACTTCAAACCTATCTATTTCTTTGTTTAGTAGCTCAATCTTTTCGTCAATTTTTAGAACTGAATCTTCGGTTTTGGACTTCTCAAGTTTCAAATAAGTCACTGTTTCCTTTTCGACAGTCAACAGTTTGGCGAGACCTTTATTAGTTTCATCAATTGCCTTTTTTATCAATACTTTTAACGTTTGGCTTTGGGATTGCTTTAATAAATCTTCTAATTCTTGTATTCTTTTGTCATAAAACTCTAACGAAAAGCCCTTGTTGTTATCGGTATTGTGATTCATAAATTTGAAAGATACATTCAGAAAGCCGTTTTGAATTTATTCCATAAAAGAAAATACTTATTCACCACGATTTTTTGTACTGAAATCTTCCCTAAGCTGCTTACTTATTTCAAGTAGCTGATCCGCCTTTTCTTTTAACTGTTTAGCATACAATTTATAATCCTCCGCATTATGTTTTGCAGAAAGTTCAATTCCTGTATAATGGTCGGAAAGATCGTTCAATAAAAAAAGCACTTCAGTTACTTTAGGATGCTGTTCGGCTTTTTCAATAATATATTTTTTTAAGGGCTCGACAACAGTAGTGTATGAATTGGTTAAATTTTCTCCTTCTTGTCGTTTATCATAGAATTGTTCAAGTAAAGCTCCTGAATACTGAACAAGTACTGGTTGTTGCTTTATCAAATCCGGAATAAGTGAAAATGTTTGAATATTTTCTTGAACTCTTTTAAATGTAATTTGATATTGTTTTTTTCTTTCCCAAATTCCATTCAAAATTCTTTCATTGACTTTTAACATATCATCAATCGAATAATCTAAATAATCAATATGAGCATACAAATTTTGAAACTCCTTATATGTTTTTCTATTTCTTTTATACTGCGAGAGATAACATGATAAACTCCTTCCTGATCTACTTTATCCGCAAGCCTTTTAGAATTTCTGTTTGCCTCAAGTTTTAAAAATATATTTTCAAAAGGTTTTTGAACGATAGCTTCTGCATGTTCACTACAAAATTTAGATTGTCTTAAGGCCGACGGAACGATGCTTTCGATTAAAGAAGCTACATATTTTAGACGGTCTTTCCTCAACTGTTTAAGTGATAGTAAATAGAGGAAATAAGCGCCGACAATTCCTAAAAATGCGCCTAAAGTTCCTATCAACAAATCTGCTCCAAAAGAAGGATAAAATGTGTCACAAATAAATGATTGCATAAGGGCTATTTCATTTTATGAAAATAAAACACATACCGCTCATCTAATAAACAGAGCTGTTCACCGGGGTAACAGTATAAAACACCGTATCAATAAAAAACAAAGTATCCTTGCATACAAGAACATTCTCGTCATGCATATCTTCAAGTATTAAGCCAAGCCCATGATGAGCATAGTCTTGCCTTCTTGTATTTACGAAACCATTGAATTCCAGAAATTTTTTTATATCGTTTAGTTCAGCTTGCTCATCACAAACTACAAATGGCTGTTTCAATACAGCAAATAGTACGTGATTTTTTTTTGTAAACCCAAGTAAGTTGTAGGTAGTATTTTCAAATATCAGGTTGTGCAATAGCACAGCATTTAGAAACTCAAGCCAAGTAGCATAGTAAATTGCATCATTTAGTTTTATGACCGACAGCCCATCCTCATCGAGATATACCTCTGCTTCTCCACCCCTGGTTAAATAGCGGTCCTCACCAGGCAGATCTGTGACCCATAAGTTGTGCTGATCGCAGTATGCTTCTAGTACGGTCGCCTGCTCTTTTTTGATGACTGACTTACTTTCGAAGTCTGTTTTAACCGTTGTACTTGTTTCAAAGCCTGAGGAAAGGTGATTTCTGACCGACGTACAATTATCCAATACCCCATCGAGGATAATTCCTTTAGTGATATTTTCAATTTTTCTTCGGGTATCATCTGGTAGCATTTGTTTGTAAAATTAATAAAAAAAACTAAGGATCAGAAGCCGGGACCATCACCTGCCCGTGGGGGATCGCAGGAGCACACAGGACACAATGAAACTTAGTTACACAAAGTGTTCTTTGCCTGCCCCGATATGCTTAGTAAATGTAAAATGAAAATTATTTTAAGGTATAAGCTACTACGATCTGCATTTAGACAAGGATGAACAATTTTATTTTTCAGATCATTAATCGGATGCTGCCGCCAATTCCTTAGAGATAGCTTGTACGAACCCAATATCTATTTCAGCCTTTGAACCATCATAATCTGGCATTACAGCGCGGTAGTTGCGCTCCTCATCCGGTTCAAACAATATTTCCTGTCCCTCGAATTTCATTGCAATTTTATGGGTATACCCAAAGATCCTAAGGTCACCCTCTACCTTATACTCTTTGCCTTTATAATTAACCAACAGTGTAAATGATTCGTCCATTCTCAAATTTACGATTCGTGCTATCTTTAATGGATTAAAATTTCGTGGCATGTATACCGATCAACGCACAATCCCTTTTCATATCGTGAAATTAACCCTGGGATATTTCAAACAGCAACTGACCGACGTGGAGCACGATGAACTTGATGCATGGATCGTGGATTCGGAAGAAAATCAAATAATGTTTGAAGAAATGGTTGATTCTATCGAACACCTTAGAATTTGTTTCAACCATTCCGCATTTAGGGAATAAAAATGGATGCTTTATTTATTGCAATGGTATTTATACAAATGCAAGGCTAAGTGTCAAAGGCAGCCCTGTTACTTTCATCTACACAATTATTAGTCTGCTCGATGTTTAAAGCTCCACGCTTTTTGCAAATAACATGTGAGTAAAATTTAACCGTTAGGAGGATCTCCGGGTATCCAGGATGAATATAGTGTCCATGCTACTATAAAAGCATCACTGTTAGAGGAAATATCAATCTTCCATGGTGCAGGCTCAGACCCAAAAACGAAGAATTCAAATATGGCGACAGATCCAGGCAAAATGATCTTTGAATCACCACCATGATTTGTTGCGATAGTTAATGTCGTTCCCAATAGATTTACATTTTTTACTTCAAACTTGATTTTCTGTCCACCGTTTATGGCAAAACTGGTATCGCTGTTCCAGCTTCCAGATGAATGTTTTTTCATTCTAAGTAATTAGTTTAACAATGAAGGATCTGAACCGGGCAACGCGATCAGGATTCAATTGAAAGTTCGTTTATATTAAAACTTTTAAACGGTGTGCAATAGAAAGTAAACCATAACTCGATCTTTGTAACTTCTTTAAGAGAGAGCCCGGGATTCAGTACGTCCGGAACTTCAATACTCCAGTCTGCAAATGGACTAACTCCAACATAAGGCCTTTTCCCTCCCACCAAATAACTTCCTGTAAGACCATTAAATTCATATTTAGGATTATAGCTATTGGATGCTGAGTCATAAACAAGCGTTTTCAAAACCGGGTGATGGCTAAAGGATACTACCTTCTTCCCGGATGTATAGAACGTACTATTGCCCATATGTTTTAATGTAAAGGAAATAAAACCGTCATCGGTTTTCGCACCTGGGATGAACACTTTTGCAGAGATCAGGTAAATTTCCGACCAGTTACCCTGCGCTCCCAAATAATATTTATTCTTTGGATCGATCCTGAAATTCAATACATGATTTTTTGATTCACCATCTGCAGACGTATTACCATCAATAAACTCCTTAAAATTCAAAGGGGACGATTCCGCCGTGATGAGAATGGGTTTAAAAGTGGATTGCTCATCCCTTGTACTGCTGTTAAAGTTCTTTTTTTCTGCATCATGAGTTCTCGTTTGACAAAAGATCAGTTGTAAATATTTAAGAGTCAAGAGTTCAGTATGAACACTATGGCCTTCCATTTAACTTCATAGGCAATGATGATACTTTATTTATTACTCTTAAACTTTCCGGGCTTCGTGACGGTACTTATAACACTAACGACAGAAAAAGATCTCAAGGGTTAGAAGTTTTATCAATAAATGCTGAAAACTTATTTTTGAAAAACTGATTTTTATCCTCATACAATTTGTCGCCTAATTTAAAAAATCTAAAAAATTGATTTGTATAAATCGTATCCGTTGGTTTGTCATCTGCATATCTAATTATTGCATTGTTTATACTGAAGGTGGATTGAACAATTGATTTAGGTTCAACCAACTTAAGTTGATCTAGCTGAATTTGCAACCGATTAATAATTTTAGTACCCTGCAAGATAATTGTATCAAAATCAGGTTTGTCTGACCAGAACGTTTCCATTGTTGTTGGAATAGGTCTTTGAATACTACTCTGGTTTAGTAAAACCACATATTTAGTATGCTTATGGATATTTTGCGAGAAAATAATAAGGGCGGCAAATATTGATATTTGTTTCATAAGTTTTTATTGTCCTTCACCCCGCTTAGTCGGGCCCGATACTGGAATAGGGTAACCGGAATGAGTTTTTCTAATTGGTTCTTCTAGCTTTTTATTTATTGAATTTTGAATTTTTAATATGGTATATTCCTCTTCCCGATTTGAAATAAACCTTTTAGGATTCTTTGCCTCTTGATTAGTCCTGGTGTTATAGTCTTCGTGGTCATAGTAGAAATTGTACGCATGGCCTAACTCGTGACCTAACATTGAGGCAGGCGAAAGATATTGATAGTTTTTTGCGTTTAATTTTCTCGAGTTAGTAAAACGGCTTTGCATAAACGGGTCGAAGTTTATTGTTTGGGTACGGTCATTAAAAGTATGATGCTCATATTTGTTGGGAACATCCCGGCTGTCAGAAATTTTTAACTTTACATTTTTGTCTGATACCAATGTCTCTAATATATCTACTGGACCTTTACCTAAATTCACCTCCATTGCATCATTATCATTTAAATAATTTAATGCATCAACGGTACTGTTTATAAAAACATCATCTCCATCATACTCTTCTCCTTTAGTAAGACTTCCATCTTCATTTTGCGTATATCTATAAGCCTTGCCGTTTTCATACATAACGGAAAAGTCAGCATCTATTTCTGGCCCACCATCGATACATACCTTTTTCTTAGAAAAAAGTAGGACATATTCACCATTTGGATCTACAAAATATATTGGATTATTTACGGCATAACAGTAAATTGATTGAGAGTAATATACTTCGCTTTGGGGGTCAATAGCATGCCATCTTCCAATCTGCGCATCATACATCCTGGCTCCATAATCCAACCACTCTAACCCACTACCATCACTAAATTCTTTTTCTTGCTTTTCTTTACCATTATATTCAAACTTATTATCCGGGTCTCCAAAGTTTAGAGCCCTCGAACTGATCCCAGCCATTGTCAACCCGAACGGATAATAATGGGTTTCTTCAAGTATTGTTCCCCTTGTATGCACCACTTGCAAATTATCAAAGAACACATTTACCGGGCTTTCATTGCTGACATAAATATAAACATATCCGTTTTTTTGAGCTGTTAAATTCTGTAACTCACTAAAATGATTCTTTAAGGCTGACGTACTATTTACGGGGCTAAAACCTCCTGTCACATATTTAAATTGTTCATCAAGAAACAGATAATTAATAAATGCTTTCGGCCTTTGTGGATAGGTTGAATTATCCCTTCCCGGGTTTTCAATAAAAGAATTAACAGGAGAAGTGACACCAGATATTCCATTAAGTTCACTAGCAGTTGTATGTCCTCCTACAGTAGCGCCTCCTGGTGCTCCCATAAATCCTGTTAATAGATCTATTACTGCCGGTGCAACATTTGCGCCACTACCGCCTGCGTTGTTATCAAACCAATAACTTTTACCATGAATGTCAATTTTGTCGCCCGCCATCACTTTAAGTGTAATGCTTAGCCCGATTTTATTCGTATTACTGTTCAGTTTATACAATTTCTGACTATTGCTTTGTTCAAATGAAAGATCGGATGGATTATTGCCTATGCCATTATCGTTTGTATATGTGGACAGGTTTGCTACCGTATTCGCCAAAACTATTTTGCTGTTATCTATTGTGTAGAAATCATCTTCAGTTGCCACTTTAGCGTCTTCTAAACTGGCGACAGGATACTTATCCTGTTTTTGTTCTTCCGTCAATACCATTCTTACATTACCTAAATGGTCTTTTATGAAATAATCATAAACAAATGCATTGTTAGAAAGCCTTATCCTTCCTTCTTCCTGCGGTAAGAACTGCAGCACATCATTTTCGTAAATACCGAATAAATAAATTGTAGTCTTAAGCGACTGACCTATATCATTTACCTCTTTCTTTAATTTATTGCCCGTGGCATTATAAGTATATGTAATGGCTCCTTTGGTTGTTCCGTCATCTTTTTTTACATTAATTGCCTCTGGAAGATTCAAATAATTATACGTGATTGCACCGCCGGAAGTCAAATCAGTTCCTGTATTGCCATTCATTCGTTTATTAAGATCAGTAATTAAGTTTCCATTTTTGTCATATCCATAGTCTGTGGAGGTTGTATTCTTGTCTGTGAAGTCACCTAATTTATTATCGGTAATAATCGCATCATTTATTGCCTGTAGTTTATTGCTATTTGTATTATAAGCATAAGTAAGATTATCAATGATAGAGGCCGGAGCCCCGATCTTCCATCCATATTGTGTCATTGCCTTAATGTTTCCATTAGCATCATAGGCCTGGTTAGGATCAGAACCATTTCCCATTTTCATAGTGTAGTTCATTGTTGTACTATTCCATGAGCCTAGAGCATCATCCTGCTCAAACATGCCTTGCAGCAAGCGATTAGCTGCATCATACGAGAAATCATATTTTCTCCTTACATCATCGCCATCACTTTTCCATATAATTCCAGCTATGTTGCCATTAAAAAATCCTGTTCCCTGAAAATTGCGACCTGAATTATTTATGACCTTATCATAGCCCAACTCAAAACCAAATCTCGTTATTCCAGATTGCCCTTGTGTTCCGAGATAGCTTCTGTTTACACCCAGCATCCATCCACGGATATTATAATCATAGTTAAGTGTCTCAATGCCCGCACCACTGTTAAATGAAGGTGCCAGTTTTTTGGATTTTAATTGTCCTGATGCATCATAAGTAAAAGAAGAAATTGTTTTCCATCCACCGTTATTTATATTCTTTTCGATCGAGCTTACCCTACCAAGATCATCGTAATTATTTTTTGATGCAAGATCATAAGTTTGTGGCGTGCCTCCCAATTTCTGGTGCTTTGTATGACTTCTTAATACCTGGCTGGAAAAACTATATTGATTAGTCACAAGATCCAATCCCCCAGTAAGATTGATGCCTTGCGTCTGCAACAATCTTCCTTTATTATCATAAATATTAACCGATGAATTATATTGGCTTGCTGTGCCAAGCACTTTCACTTTTGCCCATGTCACCATTCCCTTTACGGCCGTTGATTGTATAATTGATTCAGCATAATCCGGTGAAGAAGATGAAGCTGTGAGATAGGTCGAATACCCGCTATTATAAAGAATGTCTGTTAAGCCCGAGGGAAGATTATTATAATCATCATAATGTGTTTCAGTAAAAATCTCATTGGTGTAGCCCTCCACCCATGGATAATTTGTGCTGCTTGCTGCCGCATCACGATGGATCTGCCAATTCCCCGTGGTTGAAATTGTCCCGGTCCGGATGGGTCGGTTTAAATCGTCATATTGAGTAAACAGAAATTTCTGATATGGTTGTGCATTTCTCAAATTAGCGTCCTGCGTCATTACCAATCTGTTTCTTGCGTCATAAATCATATAAACGACGTCCGCACCAGGAACTTTTTTCATGATCATTCTTCCCTTCGCATCATATTCATACCTGAATACTAATTCATTCAGCGAGGTTGGATCCAGCGTCCAGTTGGATGCATTATTCATTGCATCAACCCCTTTTGGTTGTATGACTGCTCGTAGGTGACTTAAATGATCATATATGTAATAAGTGCAGAGCCATCCCCCATGCCCGATTCCTGTAGTTCCGTCATCAGGTGAAGAGGTGAGTTGAACTTTCTTTAATATCACCTTGCCTTCTTTGTCGTTAAATTCAATAACCTGTTTTCCCTGCTCATCTACGACTGCATTTTTATAAAGCTGCCCTGCTAAATAGGTAGATGCCGTGTTATAAGTTCCAAAATCATTTGTCACATCATTCACTGTCCATATTCTTACTGCATCAGTTGTGGTATTGATCCAAAATTTTTTTTCGACTCCAACGTTGCTTCCCACCCATGAAATTCCCGGGGCATAAGTCTTGGTAACACGGTTTAACGGCGAAGGCTCAATATCTGTTTTGCTATAAAAATAATTTTCACCCTGTCCATAGACAGGACTTGATGATCCACTGTAAAAATTATTTTGTTGTGTAAGCGCATCCGTTTTGAATGACCCGTCACTTGACGGTGATGCATAGGGAAGGTACTTTTGAACTTCTCTTCCAAAGGCATCATATACAAAAGCATTTACCAAATCTGTATTGCCGCTTGTAGACAGCGAGCCTTTCTTTATTACAGTTTGCTCAGGTCTTCCCAATCCATCAAAATAAGCAGTTGTAAGTCTAACATCCCTCAATTGCTTTGTCATAAGGTTATTCGGATCGCTTTCGGGGGCCGTCGCATCCCATGATTTGATGAAGTTGTGTGCATCGGGAGGTGTGGGAGGCGCTTGTACGGTGACATTAACTGACAGATAGATCGTTCCTGTATTGGTATAGTAACCTTCTGCTACGATATAATACGTTCCCGGATCAAGGAATGTAATTGTTTGGCCGGGAGAAATCACAATTGAAGCATTGACATTTGCACAGACAGGTCCATAGTCATCATTATAGCTGATGGAAGATCCGCTGCTATTTAAAAGATGGAGATAAGTGTCAAAACCAGAGCCGCAGGTTGAAATGCTAATAGTGGTGGTTCCCAGCACAGTAAATCTATAAAAAATGTCATCGCTTGCCTGACCGTAATCATTGCTATATCCACTATTATTCCTGGTATCATTGTACGAATAGGTCCCTGTACTATAGGTGCCCATCACAATTGGATTGCTCATATTAATACCTTGCGTAAAACCTATCAATGGCAAAGAGGAAAAAATAAATAAACAGAATACAAAAAAAAGTTTTTGTTGTATTCTTATTTGCAGTTGACATGCAGGAGACATATAAAAATAAGTTGATTTAAATTTTTGCATGATCATTCGGTAAAAGGTTGATTAATCGCTTTGGCAATAATTTCTCTTGGCGCACCTTTAGGGATAACACTGTATAATGTTCCCATGGCACTAACTATAAACACCTGACCTTCGCCTTCCACATCTATATCGAAGTGTTTATTTTCTGTGGCCTGTGTAAGCCATGCGAAAAGAGGATGTTGCAAGATGTTATTTGCCTTTCTAACTTTAAGAGGTTTTGAAACTACGATGCTTAGATTTTTTTTAAGATTCTTTAATTCTTGTACCGATACACTTCCATCAAATTCATTTGTGGGTATTGCAATTACCTGCACATTTGTATTCGTTTTTTGTATTGAATCGAGATAACGAACAAGATTAACACTGGCTGTATTAGCACTTACTACCGCGATGACACATTTTTTCCCTTGATAAGAAGAAGTTTTAATCAGAACGCCGTCCAGACTTTCAAACTTTATATCGTAAAAGCCTGTCGTTAATACTGTGCAGATCATTGCCGCATTAATAAATACCAGGTGTGGTTTCATTTTAATAGTAATTTAATTTCAGTAACCAATTCGAGCATAAGAGCCTGAATTAATTGAAACATTATTAAAAGTTGCACTCGTACCATAATTTGAATATCCATTTACAACAAAATAAGTATATATAGATCCGCTAAATGCATTAAAGCTGACATTGTAATTACCGATAGGAACAGATACAGAACTGGAACTGTATGGATAGAGAAACATATTATAAGTTTGACCTGTAGCAGTATTGTAAAAGCTTACAATATATGGTGTATTAATATAGCTTTGACCATTTACAGTAACTTGGGGCGCCGTACAAGTTCCATTTGCATTGGCATAGGCCTGTCCATTGGCGTTGACGTCACTTTGAGCAAGTGCATCTGCATCTAATTGCGTAGATGCATAATATTTATTAGCGGAAACAGCATATGTTACTTGTGTGCCTGAACCGGAAGTACAATTTTTTGTATAGGTTCCTGATTTCGGAGTATTGCCGTAAATGCTACAACTATTATTTACTTGACCCATAAAATTGTAACAAAATTTCTTGATTATATTTCCATCTTTATCTTTTATGAACGCCAACCTTCCCTTTTCATCGTGAACATAATACGTGGTAACATTATTTGCATCCGTTTGGGACGTCATGCCTACAACTGGCCTATAGGTAAAAGTTGTAACCATTGCTTTTGCAGAAGCAAGCCCGGTTCTTATTTTATTTAATTCCGTCCTTATGTCGTTGTCAGTACTAAATGGATTATCTAAAACAGTTTGGTTAACATATCCACTTATGGTCGCATAAGCTGATCCGATTACTTTTGCAATCGGGAAAGCTTTATTATATCCCCATAAATAGGAAGTATAAATATTATTATTTTCCCACGCTTGCGTTAAGTTTCCATAATTATCGTAACTAAGTGTGCCCGCAAGTTTGAATTGAGAGGGAAGAGTTCCACTTGGAGCAGATGAAGAGATGTTCGCAGGAGCAGCTACTTCCATTGTATATACCTGGTTAGGAGTGATAATATTTCCATTTACAGTATAAGATGTAAAGTTTCCTCCTGTAACCAAGGAATTACGTGTAGAAAGTACTTCAAGAGGTATTCCAACAAAATTTTTATCCTTTAGATCTTTTATCCACCCAGATGTAACTCCGGTGTAATCATTAGCATACGAATAATTAGTAGCTACTGCATCGCCGTTACTGGAGGTCAGTATTTCACTTTTCAACAAACCATTGCTGTTGTAAGTAAAATCTTTTATAGTAGTTAAAACCGTACTATTAGCATAATCTTTTTGTGTTGTCTTTAAAGTTAAGAGCTTTCCCACTTGTATCGGATAAAAGCTAAATAGATAGTTATACGAAAAGTCCGCAATGGAATATCCTCCGCCATTCATATTATCTAGCGTATATCGTCCTTTAAACGCCCAATATGTATTAGCTATTCCAATACTTTGATTATTTATTGACTCTTTTAGAAGCGTATTATCTTTATCATAAAAGCTTATGTTTTTCAAAAAACCGTTATCTAAATAAGCAGCGGAGGGTACTCCTGGCAAATAGATAAAAGGTTGCATATTCACTATATCAGGTGTGTTTTGATAGGTATAAATAGTTTTCCCGAGCTCCGTTGATCCCGTTATGGTTTCAGTAACGTTGTTGTAGCCGATCGAACTTCCATTGGCAGAAAATGAGTACGGATAGGCAGGTGTTGAATAAAGATAATAATGCATATAATAGCCGTCCTGGGCAGGTCCAGCAAATACGATATATCGCCGTATGTTCTGAGCACTTGAATAAAAAACAGGATAACGCATTATTTTTCCGCCTGAGTATATGTATTTGCGAAGTAAAGTTTGTCTGGTATCTGGATCGTAATGCTTGATACTTCCTATTCTTAGCCCCCCGCCTAAGGATACCGTGTTACTCTGACCGGAAACCAGTTGGTAGAATTGAACATATAATTCTGCCCTTCTATTATTTGGTATATTACCTGGAGGATTATGATTATCAGGGTAATTAACAGTAATGCAATAAGTACCCGGGGTAAAAAGTTGGCTTGGCATACTTATATTGCCTCCAGCGTCACGTACAGTTTGATTGGTCAATTGAAAATCCCATGCGGGATAATGTTGAATAAGCGCATGAGTATTGGGGTCTACTTTCTCTATATTAGCATATAGAGTATTGTTAACATCACCTGAACAACTCAGGCACCCGCAATTATAACTGGTTGAATTCATATCCAACATCCCGTTACAATAAAGGCCCCCATTTAAATCGCAATATGTATCTGCCGTAATTGTAAAATAAAATTTTTGGATCCCAGCACCTCCATCAACTCCTCCGTATGTTGCAAGCGTATATGAATTTTGTTGTTGTGGACTTAAATTATCAAATTGATTTGGCTCAAAGGCAAATTCTGAATATCCACCAGTTGGATAATTTATTCGTGACAGCATTCCGGCTCTGATGTAATTATTATCAACTTCCCGATTCGCTCCATGCCAATCGGAAAGTTGTGAAGGCAAACTCATCTGTTGACTATATAAGTTATAGTCTGGAATTTGGGATGGGTTATTTCGCCCATTGAAATATCCCCAAAAGTCCTGGGCAAAAGAAGTCTTATAAGGTAACATGTTGTAATCACTCTCCATATACTGAAAAGTATGAGGCTGCGGCTCTATCGATACATTTAATAATTTTAAGCGTTTGTTTCGAAAACTTGCCGGATAATAATCAACTCTTGCATCGGAATTTTCTAAATGAATAACCTTACTAGTGCGATTATACATATCATCATCTTGTCTTGTACTAGTAAAGTAATCATAAGAAAATGGAATTGATTTTATAAGTACTCCATTTGATTGATAGATTTTAATGGCAGCTAATTTAACACCGTACATATCACTCCTCGGACTTTTTACAAATTCTATATAGCCGTTGTCAAAAACAATTTTGTCCAGGTAGTAATTTGATGAAGTCGTCGAAGAGTATATTTGATGCAGGCCAACTTGTTCTGATTCTCCATTAGCATACCCCCCCTGAAATTGAATTCTTGTAAAGTGTTCGGAAAGAGCAGGCAGTTGAACTACGGTATTGTCATTTCCCCATGGATAAACAGTATTGATCTCTGAAGGGTACTGATTTCGCCAGCTTTGACCAATTTGGTCCTGGTAGTCGATCATCTGTCTAAAAGATTTATATTGAAAGTTTACAACTTTACCACGTGGACTTGTGATTTTTGCCAAGTGATAAGCCGTATTTGTTGCGTGTGTTACAGGATAAGACCATGCTTTTTCAATAACATCAAAAGTGTACGTATAGCCGTCTGGTGTAATTGCTGTAAATCCTCCACTGCCTCCCTGGAATTTAATATTGTTTCGGCCCATATCGACATATGCACCTATCCCGCTAAAAAATTTTCCAGAATATCCTCCGAAATTATAAATGTACATGTCAGGTTCACCATCTGGATCCGGCATAACTAAGCTATATAAAGAACTATTACTATAAGATGCACCTGAATTATTATACAATCCATTACCAGGAGTTCCACTTCTTGCCATGCTCATAGGATTATAGCTAGTGTTCGAGTTATCCCAAAAAACCTGATGGAATGGGTGATTCCACCCATACTCATCGTCTCCACCTTTAATGTCATGAGATATAACACCTCCTGCATCCAACGTCCACCCAAGACCTACCCAACTTGCTTCTTCATTCACTTTTATTCCTCCGCCATGATAGTTCAAAGAAATAGGAACCGAAATATCTGCGTATTGAATCGTATAAATGGGCAGCGAAATAGTTGCCAGCCCGTTGTAATAACTTACCGGGTATTCTGCATATTTTGAAAGAGATGCCGCTTGTGGCGCCTGAAGTGGCAGGCTCGACATTTGGTTAAACGTATTGCCAGGTGTTTGAGCAATCGAGTATTTCGAATTGGCAAGACACAATACGTAATACAAGCTTAAAACTAAAATTCTTTTCATATGAACCTTTATCTTTATTTAAAATTATATCCAATTCTGAAAACCAATGGCTGAGCTCTTGGCACCTGTTGATAACTCAAGAAGTCCCATAATAACTGCACTTTAGTTTTCTTAAACACTTTACTTTTTACGGATACCACTTTACTTATCCCAATTAATCCACTTTTTTGCCATGCTGATATATCTCGTATCTGATCCATCGTTGTTATTAAAGTCTTGAGATTTTGTTCATAACCGCCAGAAATCCATAGTTTGCCTTTTAGTTTCCAATCAATAAAACTTCTGAAAGACAATCCCTGCTGAGTGATGTGAATATTGTTCCAACCAGTTCCCCACCCCAGTTTAAAAGATGTTCCCAACCCGACAATTGATTTATCATTTAATTTATAACCAAGCGAAAAACCTATGTCACTGATCGTAGGAAAAAAATTCGTTGATTTCTGTGTTTGTATATTGGTCCCAAATTCAAGTCGTTGAAAAAAGCTTTTCGTTTTTTGATCATTTGGTTTGAATCCCTCCGGCATTATTTCATCACTACTACCACCGCCCAACTTATTTATTTTATCTTTTAATTGTTGTAGTTGTGATTGTGCTCCTTGCAAATTTTGACTGAACTGTTGTTGAGCACCTGGACCACCGGCGGCAATTTGATTTTGGATGAGTGAATTAACCTGTGCCCTGGTCTGTAAGCCAGCTAGACTTGCCTGAAATGTTGGATCATTTGGATCGCTGGGCATCCTAAACAAAGAAGCAAGCATACTATTCTTCTTCATAAAATCCTGAAAGAGTTTTGTCTTGCTTAATAACTCAATCGCTTTTCGTTCAGCTTTTGCAGGATCCTTGAATATCTCTTTATATTCTTTGATCTGTTCGGAATAATAATAAACTTCCTTATTGATCTTCTTGAGTTCCTTCGCAAAACCGAATTGTTCCAGTTGTTCCTTTAAGTATTGTTTTCTTTCTTTCAGAAACTGTTTAATGTCTTCTGCACTTTTTAATTTATCCTTAAACTCATTCAGCTTTTCGCTGGCATCAGTCAGCTTTTCCTTCGCATCCTTGACGTTGTTTAAGAACTCAGGATGCTCATCCAGGAATTTAAATGATGTAGCCAGCGTATCCAGCTTTGGTATATACTGTGAAAGTTTTCCCGTGTTTAATTTTTCTTTTAACTGGTTATATTTATCGGCTGAGTTTGAAAAAATATTATGAGTAGCGAGAGAATCAACTTTTGCAAGTTTCTTTTGAAGCTTTGCTTCCTGCTTTTGCATTCTTTCCAATACCTCTTGAGATTTGTTGTCTAACTTTTCCTGGAGTGTATTTGCTTTTTTTGAAACCGCATCAAAATATTTTGAAGGTATTTTTGAAATACCAGGATGCCCCGTGCTATCCTGCGAATTCACAGAATTTGAAAAAAGAAATGGTAAAAAAAGCATGAGCAGCCTTACGCTTGGCATAAGCTGGGTAGTTTTGTTAGCGTGATTTAATTAAGATGCCTCGTTTGGTTTTTTACATACACTAATGCAAAAAATCAAAATAATTCAACTAATAATCGCTATACTTTGTAAGGGGAACCGCACAACACACACGAATGTGTTTTTCAGAGTTGACTGGAATTTTATCCAGATGGAATTTGTTGCTACTACAGAAATTAAAATCAAAGAAGAATAAGGTTGATTTGATAAACCTAAAGTAAAAATAAATTCAAAGAATTTTTTCAGATTCTTTTTTTTAAAATCTTGACTTTCGACAACGATTTTATTTTTTGATAACCCAGATGTAAATATTTTAATTTTCACAATACCCCTTTTGGGGTATAAAATTATTTTTCTGAGACCAAGTGTACAAACAAAAAAATAGTGTGATTGACTTATTAGTTTCCACCGCTGGTTGCCAAATGATCAATGAGCAATTGCCTTTTTAATTTCCATCACTGTTTTTGCGCCGATGTTACGGATCAATGGAATGTTAGCCATCCCGAAATGAATGATGTCTTCAACGGTGTGAAGTTTGTTAGATTTTAATGCATTGTAAGCCCGGCAGGACAATTTAAGGTCTTCAACTTTTTTCTTAATAAAAGGTAAGCTATCCAAATATTTAATTCTTTCTTTTAACCAACGCTCCAATTCCCTGCATTCAGCAAGCCGGAGGGCGTTAAGCCAGGCTTGTGATTGCTCATCAATGCTTTCAAAAAAATCATTTGCCATCTCATAAATTTTGCTCATAAAGTTCGAGAGAAAGTTCATTACCCTAATGCGAATTTGTTTTGATAACAGGAGAAAAAATATTGCAACCGGGATTATTTTTTCTATTTAAGACAATTATTCCAGTTCGGGACCAGCGAATTTTTAATAAAATTTCATAACTTAATATTGAGAATCCCGAACCTTATCGAAGACTTAATTATCGCACAAGGCCTGGTTCAAAAACAGCAGCAAAGGAGGAAGCTATGACTGTTCAATTTTTATTACCAAACGGAAGCCGCGTCACTTTCGGTGAAGTAAACAGACAAAATTATCAAGGCCTGATTGTTCCCGGCAGCAAAATTCATGAAAGCAGTTCTGAGACCATGGTGATAACACACCAGGAATTTGAACATTCGCTGTTTACTATCAATCACCGCATCTTTGAATATTTTGACAGAATAAAATTTTCAGTAAAGGAAAATACAGGTCTCCGGCTTGAAGCATTGCTTGAAGGTGAACTAACTATTTGTGAAAATGAAAAGATAGTAAAACTCAGAGCTGGCCAGTATCACTTAACTGATGCGCCCCTGTTTACTGCACTTTTTAAGAGGCCTACCGCCTGCAATATTTTCATAACACACTACTCCACCGAGTTGCTGGAGCAATTAGGAATAAAAGTTGTTCCCTCCTCTCCTACAAAGATGCCGGATGAAATGTCGAAACTGATCGGTGAGTTGCTCCTTAATCCATATGAAGAAAGTCTGCGCAATTTTTATTACGAAAACAGTGTTCGTGAATTGTTATTCTTTCATCTTGCTCAAAGCCAAACTGCCCTACCCGCAGAACTGGAAAATAGAGATATAGCTGCCATTTACAAGGCTGATGCAATTATCGCTTCCAACCTGAATGAGCATTTCACCATTGCTAAGTTGTCACGAATGACCGGGACAAACGAGTTTAAATTAAAGAAAGGTTTCCGGGAGATCTTTGGGATGGGAGCGTTTCATCGTTTGTTATTTCGCCGCATGGCGCAAGCAAAGTTGTTACTGGAAACAACCGATAAATCAATTAAGGAGATCGCTGAAATTGCCGGTTATGATACGGCGGCTGGTTTTGTTCATGCATTTCGCAGGGAATTCAAGTTAACACCAAGAGAATGGAGGAATAAACAAAAAGAAAGTGAGGGTGAAGATGAATAAAAGGTCCCGGATAACTTTGCAACGGCTGAATGGTCGTTATACAAACAAAGACCTCGTCGGAAAAGATGGCAGAAGCAAAAAAGACCAACAAAGAAAGAGCGCATAAACACGAGCAGAAGCTTCGAATCAATGCACCCTTTCGAGACTTTATGATTGAGTTTATTTCCTCCTGAGAAGACAGTTCCAAAAGGAAAGAAATAACAGTTTTTATTAGTTTTTAAATGCGGTACTTAGTAAATTTAGAAAAGGTTTTGTGATGTTGGCGAGAAATAAAAAAACATATTTACTTGGCTCATGTATATATAATAATAATCATAATGATTATCACCGGGTTTTTTGGTGGTGTGATAAATTATTTTAGATCATACACAAGTGAGACAGGGAATTCGAGAAATTTTTGGACTTGTATTGTACTAGGTATTGGATCCTCATTATTGGTTCCATTATTTCTTGGAATGATTTCAAGTGACCTTATTGCAAATAGCAGAACAGACGATAAAAATTTTTTGATTTTTGCGGGATTATGTTTGGTTGCCGCAATCTTCTCAGGAAGATTTATAGACTCGATAGGAGAAAGAATTTTGAAAAAGGTGGAGGAACAAGAAAAAAAGGTCGATGAAATTGAAACAAAAAATGAGAACCAACAGGAAATCATTGAACAATTTAATAAACAAGTTATTGAACCCCGATTGGAAATGATGGGAAAAACAATAGAGCAGGAAGCAACAGAAACAAATGAAAATGGCAACGGCAACGAACAGAAATAGCAGAATCAATCTTCAACGTCTTTTGGAACTTAACCGAAAGATTCGGCATAATATTGCGACCAAGGAAGAAAAAGATGAATTGATGAAACTATTATTCGAGAATGGTTCCATTTCTGAAAAAAAATACCAGGAATATACTAACGGGAGAAATACAGAAGACCTCGTTCAAATGGGTTTAATTATTGGAGGGATAATCCTTTTTGGATATCTTTTGGAAAAGTCAGTTAAATAAAAATAACAAAAGGCTGCAGCGATTTAGTTGTGATTGAATTTCACCATACAAAACCCGATTAAATCGCTGAAATAGTAAAAAAGATTTTTCTGCAACGAGCTGACAGCATTCGATTCACCCGAGCAATACAAAGAAATTATACGCACAATTACTCCTTAATCCAAAACTGTCGACTGGTTATGAGATGACGGAATTATTTATTACGGATAAACTTCGAGGCGCAGAGCAAGGCGAATGATTTTTGTAAATAAGCTAAATCCCGAAGAGATTGTTTTTAATAGCAAAGATCACTATGCCGGCAGAATTTCTTGAATTGGTTTTTTCCTGTATTTTTTCCCGGTAACCTTCGATTGTTCGAACGCTCAGATGTAATTTGTTGGCCATTTCTTTATTAGAACATTGTTCACAAATCAATTTTATTATTTCAATTTCCCGGGTAGTAAATACTGGCTTTGGTGTTTTTTTGTATGGGTTGAATTTGCTCTGTGCTATGAGGCCAATCAATTTAAAAGATGTTTCATTACAATAATAATTATTACCCCGACTTACAGTACGGATCGCATCAATGATCTCGTTCTTGTCTGTATTCTTAAGAAGATAGCCCTTAGCACCAGCTTCGAGCATATCAATGACAAGATTTTCCTCATTAAACATCGTGAGTGCAATGACACCTATATCACTAAAGTTTTTACGGATTTCTTTTGTTGCATCAATTCCGTTCATAAGGGGCATCTGAATATCGGTAAGAACCACATCAGGTCTTATTTTCTCAACGAGTTTTAATAATTCCTTTCCGTTCTCCGCTTCGCCTGCAAGATTTATCTCAGGAAATTTTTTCACCATTGCGCGAAATCCATCGCGGAAAAGCTCATGATCATCTGCGATCACTATCTGTATTGCCAGGTATTCTTTTGTTATCATCAGGTGTTTTTAATAAATGGTATTTCCAGCGAATATTTTACACCGTGACCGTGTTTCGTTTCTATTAACAGCTCACCGTTCATTATTTCCGTACGGCTTGACAGATTACGCAGGCCCAGGCCGTCTTTTGAATCATGTCTATCCTCGTAATCAAAACCTTTTCCATTATCTGCCGTAAGTAAAATTATTTTTTTGTCCGAGTAACTCAGTTCCAAATTGAGCTGTGTCGCTTCCGAATGCTTTACAGTATTATTGATGATCTCCAGAATAACACGATATAGATTTATGGCCATTTCATCAGGTAGTACCGGCAACTCACTGTGCCTGAAAAATACCTTTAGGGAAGTTAGTCCTTCGATCTTAGGAATAAATTCTTTTACTGCTGCAACAATTCCCTTTCGTTGCAAAGCTGAAGGCATCAGGTCGAATGAAATAGATCTGATATGTGCTAACGTGTCATCAATATGCAGGCTTGCCCCTTCGATAAGGTCTTTATCCTCTTCCGATCCCAAGTCAACAGCATTTATCTTGAACTTGATGGCCGATAAAAGCGGCCCGAGATCATCATGAAGATCGCTCGCGATCCTTTTTCTTTCCCTTTCCAGCGTCAATACCTCTGCCTTAATTTTCTCCCTGCTAAACTGCTGCGCCCTTCTATGCTGCCGAACAACGGTAAAAATAAAATACAGCAATATAACTCCCAGCACACCAGCTGCGATCAATGCAGCGACATAAACTTTTGTTTCCTGGGTATCCATATAGTTGCCCAAATAAAAATGAGGTTAACAAAAAAATTCAGGTATACAAGGATTGCGAAAATACTTGTATAAAATGCAATACTGGCTTTCAGCTCGATAAAAAAGAATACTTCGATAATGGCCTTAAAACTAAAATAGATCAATAAGCCGCAACAAATAAGAAAGCATGAATTCACAAGGAGGTTTTTTCTTGAGTACCATATCAGTTTATTTATTTGTTCAATACTCAGGAGCACAAGTAAAAAAGAAGAAGTTATCCGAAAAAACGAATTAAGCATTGTAACCCGGTGTATGATTAAATTATCCAGCGTCCAGATGATCGCCAGCCCCAGCATTATCATCGGCAGCAAAATTGATGATTTTTTTAAAAGACCCCACTTCTGAAATTGCCAGACATACAATATGACCTCCACCAAAACAAAAATATTTGCATTCACGGTATTTGCACCTGTCCGTTTGACCATTTGCAAACTAATGATATGATTAATGAATGCCAATACCGTAATAATAACAAAAGGCTGGTAAGCCGGGTCTGTTTTTTTCCAGCCTACCAACCCAATGACAGCTGCAACGCCGATACTGTATCCAAGTATTGCAGCGATGTCATAAAGATTCATTTCATGTTACATTTAACGGGGAAGGCGGAGGACAGATAGGCGGACAACGTATTGTATCATCACCAACATAATCATCTTCCTCTTCCGAAAAATTACTGGCTGGTAATATGTCATGATCATTTTCATCGACAGCCACTACCATCGGACAAATTTTTAAATCCTCTTTCATACCATAATAAAGCCGTATTGACATACAACCTGGTTTTGCCAACAATGTTTCAAATACATTCCTGTCAAATTTATCACTATTGGCGAGAATATCTCTTCCTGCATACGCCGGGTCGATAACTTCATCTTTGTTTTGCCGGTACCTTTTTGTCATTATAATCGCTTCTTCCAATGGAATAAAGCCTGGTGATAGAGCCATAACTTACATAATTTTAAGAATAGAAAATTGGGTTTGCTGTGGCAAGGTGAGAAAATATGCAGCCAATTTCTAAGGTAGTACTACCTGTCTTCGCAGGTATTTACCGAAGCACATCGGAAGACTCTATCAATGTTATTATCTACCGTATTAAAACAACAGTGCCTTTTTTTATTTGCAACTCTTCGTTAGAAAACCTGAATTTACACACCCACACAAATAGATTTCCATTTTGGCGCACTCCTCCCATTGTTCCATCCCAGCCATTGTTTCTATCAATGGTTTTAAATACAAGCTGTCCCCAGCGATTATAGACGCTGAATTCATAACCGGAGATCGCTCCGGTTATTATGGGTTTGAAAATATCATTTTTGCTATCACGATTTGGCGAAAATGCATTTGGTATAAAAAATTGATTGGGACAGTCTTTAATAGTAACCGTAACAGTGTCTTTTAAAATACATCCCGGGAACTTTTCGGCGCTTACCGAATAAGAAGTTGTGATCTCCGGAGAGACGACAACGGCGTTACCAACAGTATTGCTTATTCTATAGGCAGGGGTCCAAGTGTATTTATTAAAACCCGTGGTTGCACTTAATTGAAGTTTTTCGAATTGGCAAATTGAAGTGTCCCTTCCTGCATCTAAAGAAAAAGTGGCTTCGCGTATTGTTATCGTGTCTCTATAGAACCTGTTGCAATAATCTATTGCAGTTACAAAATATTTACCCGGCGCTTTAGCAATAAATATGCTGTCAACGCTACCATCCTGCCATAAATACTGTTTATATCCTGCGTGGGCATTAAAAGAATAACTTTTCCCCGGACAATGCGTTACTTCTTCACCCAGTTCAATCGACGCCATTGGTTTTATTACAGCCAACTGAAAGGAATCGACAAGAGATGTGCAAGAAGCTACCGAGGCATAAATTTTACCGGTCCAATTATTATTAAAAGAGACTACAAGTGTTGTATCATCAGGTTGTGAATAAGAATTCACCGCAGTTGTATCAAACCTGAAATCAACTTTTCCCAGGCAAGACTTATTCTTATGGGCTTTAATTATTACTGGTTGGGAGATATCACAAATTGTATCCGGCGCTGTAATGCTGATAGCATTGCAAACCATATCTTGTTTGCAAATCATCTCCTCCTGCATTGTAATATCGAAAATTGATATCGTCATGCTTTGTGCCTGTATAATATTAGCTGCCGTTCCCTCCCATGTAAAATCTGAAACACTATAGTTAATGGATGCAATTTTTATATACGAAGTATCTGTACCCACACAGTCCGCTGTGCTTCCCGGGGCTTCCTTAGAAACCTTTACCAGCTCGTATTTGTTATAAGGATTGGCATTATAAGGCATAAGTTGATTAACGGAGCCCGAATTATCAAATACCAGCCTCCTGTAAAAGTCAGGTGGTTTTTTATAAGGATAAGTAATCCTTTTGACCCTGACTACTGAATCAACGTTATTCAGAATGGCAAAGTAATTATCGTAATTATTATTAATTGTTATACATGATTCATTATTGCTGTTTGTGCTAATGTCTGTTACTATGTCATTAAAATTTGGGCTTATCGGAGTTACCTGAATTATTTTAGTAATCTCAAAATTGTTATCCAATTCGATTTTTATTGCCTGTTTGCTGAAAGGATCACTAACAATTGAAAAACACCAGCCGTTAAAAACGGGACTCAATTTAAAACCGCTTGTATGGTAAAGGATAAATTTAACTCCACCAAGCAGGGGAATATAAACCGAAGTCGACATTAATACAGAACCATCACCGGCGTTTAGTTTCATTTTTATAATCCCGGATCTTGTAATGGGGTCATCCTGTGGATTTGATTTATGATAATATCCTACCGCGATCAGGTCATTGCCATACTTACATATATCCGAGATGTGACCGCTATATGTATTGGAACCGTCGCCCGTACTAAAAGCCTTGCTCCATACAATCGAGCCATCACTTCTGAACTTTGTTATAAAATTGTAAGCCGGGAAACTTCCATATGAGGAAGCAGAAACGATAAGATAAATTTCATTATCAGAGATATATTTTATTCTTTCAATTTGAGTAGTCGGTATCCCCGGGCCGTAGTTGATATTTAAAAAAAATGATCCAAGGTTATTCCCTGCCTGATCTGTTTTAACTACGAATGGCCGCGTGGTGCCAGTACTAAATACACCGGCCCAATAAATGGCGTTTGGCGTTTCTTCAAAATCCTGTATCATACAATTATCCGGGAAAGGCGTTCTATGCGCATATTTGGTCCATAATAGTTTGCCGGATGAATTGGCTTTCCCAAACATCATACTTGCAATGTTATCTGTTCCGTACGGATGAATGAGTTGACCGCCGATGAAATAACTATTATCATCTCCTTGTTTAAAATTCTGTATGTATAAAGGACCTTGATTAAATGTATACTTCAAACGAAAAGACGAGTCTTTGCATTGGGCAAAGGGAGATTGAATCGATAAAAAAACAAAAACAAATATGGATATAAGTATTTTCAAAGGATAGTTATTATGAACAGATATAAAGATAAAACAACCCATATAACTTTCTAATAAACGGCCATATGGGTTGTAAATTGTCGTTTTACATCACCCATTTCTCTACAATCCAGGGCGCCGATGGGCTACAACTATTACTATTTCTATAACGGACAAGCCAGGTACCCGACCCCGATGTAGTTCCAGGAAGATATACATAACCAGTATAGGTATTGAACGTCGCGGTTGGTGTACCACCTGATGAGTTACCCGAAAGAACCGTCGATGTTTGAGATTCCCACGAGTCGGAAGCTCCGTTATTTTTTAATCGAAATTCCAATTCATGATTTGGCGATACTGTATAGCCGCCCGGCGGGGTGCAAATTGCGAATGTTCCAAGAGCAGTTATTTCGCCAGCAGGACCGCTACCGGGATTGGTCCAAACCTTATCAGTTCTTTTACATGGTTGTGTGTTAAGACTAGTTACACTTGTCAGTGTTTGAGTTGCGGTAAGTTGGGGTGTTAAACTACAGTCAGTGGCCAATGTGACTGTTGTTTCGTAAGTAACCCCGTTCGTGAATATGCTTGTAGGTACGTTTATAGAGGCATTAATTTGATAAAGTGTTCGTGTTGGATCTGTGCTCCAATCTCCAAGATCGTGTATGTCATTTGCCAAAATAAAGTTATTCGAATAAGTAGCAATTATTGTACCCCCGGAATTTTTGATCTTCAAGGTATACCTGCTACGAAGAGTGGCTCCTCCTGTACCATAGGTATTTTGTGCCTGGATACCATGATGTACGGCTAAGCTCCAATCAAATGAAACCCTGTAGTTAGTTGGACTACCTCCACCTCCTACACAATCAAAAATAAATCCGACTGAATTTAAATTGTAATTAGCAGGCCACATATCCTCAATAGGATCGAAATTATCGTCATATTGAGTGGTACATACAGAAATTCGGCTTGCCTCCAAATTTTGAAAAAGTGCTGAGAGATCAATCCTGTTATTGGCCCCATCCATAAAATATATGTTCTCCGATTTTTGATTTACCGGCATTACCGTTGATATCGGCTCATTCCTTTCAATGATAGCTTTTTTTGCCCGTTCGAAGAGCGCGTTACCTGCTTGTTGAACAGTTGGTGTGCCAGTTTCTTTGACATCGTTTTTCTTACACGCGTCAAATGTTACCATAATAATTAATGCTGTTATTAATATGGCCGAAGCTTTAAAGTTTTTTGAAGTCATCTTGGTAGTTTTTAAATTAAGAAATTAAAATTTAACGATACTACTTATAGATAATTTTGAATTTGCGGGTGGGCTGTTACCATAAAGGATAAGATTATTAAGGATTTTCATGACAATCTAACCTGCTTTAACTTTGTACGTTTTATCCCAAGCTATCTGTTGTATTAAATCAGTCTACTGAGTTTATATCGCAAGGTGACAATTTTTGGTTACCTGAATACCCGTACTAATACGGGTTTTGGAAGAGTAGAATTTCTGGAGTTTAGATGACCTGCATTATGTAAATGCATTAAAGGACCTATCAGCAATCCGACAAAAAAAATTTCAAGTATACTCTTTTCGAAATGCACCTAACATAATGTGAGATCGGGAACATTGTAATTGTAAAAGCCGATGCAGAGCAACCTGTGCCAGGCCAAAGCCGTATTAGTATGGGTATTATAGTAAACAAAATTATCTTCTCTTGCTAAATGAGCTGCTGCTAACCTTACGCAGAAAGCAAAGAAGTGCAGGAGAGGCTCTTTCTCTCTGATACAATGGAGCAATTTTAGCAACGCAAAGACTTAAAAAAAACATTTATAGAAGTAAATACCAACTCAGTAGTAACAAGTACAGAAACTCCTCTCGACGATCTTATAAGAACAGATACTTATCGCTTGATTCATTCGGCTCTAAAAGATTTTGCACCCGGTAACCAGAAAGTAATAAAAATGTACTTCCTGCAAGGCAAATCAAGCCGCGAGATCGCAAGGGAATTAAAACTTTCCCGCAGCACAGTCAACACTCAAAAATATTTGGGCCTTACTGCTCTTCGTAAAAAATTATTGCAATTATTTATACAACTCCTCTGAGTTCTTAACGTTCATTTCCTTCCACAGAGTTCCATTTAAAGCTATTGTTCTCTGTCTCTGAAATATCTTTCAGAAAAAAACTCATGAAAAAATCTCCTCAACTGCAATTCACAGTTCATTTCTCGCAATTCATCAAAGCATCCAAATCTGGCAGAAGGTTAACACCTTCAGGAAAAAGGATCACCAAAGGAACGATCATAAATTATGAGCAGGTTTATAATCTCATAGAAGTGTTTGAAAGCAAGTCAGCATACAAGTTGAGAATCCAACTCCTCCATCTGGCCTCAATGCGAACACTGCAATGAGAAAAGAATTATTGGAAACGTTTCTTTATCAATTACGGAATATGCTCATTTTTTTACTGCAATAAACTTGGAGTGGAAAAAACTTTTATTACCAAATCCACGTAAGGATGTAATTATTAAAAGCATGCGGTTTATTGTAAAAGATAAACGGGTTAGTATATAGTTTTGTAATAATGCCCAACCCATATTCATCTGATATGGCAAATACGGGCTGGGAAAAAACGGAATGCCGTGCAAAGAGTTTTTCCTAACATACAGCAAAGGAAATAAAAAGCAATATGCTGATCATTTATCGGGAAGAACTGAAAGATTACCTGGTCAATGCCAAAGACCGTAAATATCAATTTTGGGAGAGAATGCATTGTCTGTTGAAATCTGGTCAGAGAAAGTGTTTTTTCAGAAACTTAAATACATGTATGAAAATTCTGTGCGGGCAGGCTTATGCAGTCATCCTTTGCAATACAAATATTCATCAGCATATTTTTATCATTCCGGTATTGATAACTGGGATTTCCTTACACATATACTGGATTGATTAAATATTCCAACAGTCCGTTCGTTGGCAGTTAAGCACAGAGCCATCGGCTCATACCAACGCTTGCGTGCTGCGTTTAACTACCAACAAGGGCAAAAAGAAACGGCCTTAAGTTTATTCAACATCTCTTATTCCTTTTCTAGCTTTGGAAAGAATTTCCTGATAATTACCTTCAAAAGTTCCTGAAACAATCTTTTCCAATTCAGCTTCAAGATCAAATAAAATACGTTCCTCTGCTTGGTCTTGAAATAAAGTAGGACGTTTTTCTTGATTGAAATTTTGCAACCACTCGAATAATACGAGGACTTCGTCTTCGCTTAGGTTTATAGAAATAGTCTTATTTTCTATTTTTGCTCTCATATTTATAGCCCTCCATGACTTAATACATTTTGTAATTGTGCTGGGTTAAGTTTCCAACCACTAATAAATTCTCCTGAAGGTTTCGATATTACATTTAGACCTGTATTTGGATTTAAATAATGAACTACCGACTGCCCCCTGTATGTTCCGTTAATAGCCTGAACACCAGAGGAATTTATATGTTGATTAAGCGCTGCGCTAAATTTACCTGCATTTGTTTTACTATAATTTCCTAATACACCAAAATTTTCTGCGTGCTTAAACTTGGCTTGTAACTGCCTAGCAGAATTAAGTAAAACCTTACTCTTCTCAAACCCTTTCTCAACGCCTTTAACTTTTCTCCAAGCCTTGTAGCCCCGATATCCCCAGCTAACTAACTTTCCTCCATAATAAAATAAGCCTTCCCCTGTCATCCACATTGCAACTTCCTGTGCTATCCGACCCTCAAGTTCAAATTGTGCAACTCGAAGTTGGTGTAATCTTTCTTCATATTCAATAGAATTCCATGCGTCCTTAAATAATTCTAAGCCTCTGTCATTTACACCTTCATTTTTCAAATATTGAAATAAATCAAAATAATCATGATTTTGGTTTTTATTAGCAAAATAAGCCCAAGTATTATAGTTCCACTTACTTTTTTTTGATGATTTTACAACTACCTCACTTAATTCTTTCGGCTTTTCTTCTGTAGAGGTTTCTTTTGGAGGATCTGCTTCTAAGCCTGTCGGATCATTAAAATTGATTGGATTGTCTAATGCAAATGTATATGGGGACCAGTCCTCATAATCATCTGACATAGCATCAGTCTGATGAAAACGTCCTATCTGAGGATCATAACTTCTAAAAGGTGTTTCATATAGTTCAAGACCAGTACCATCAGCAAATTCTCCGTTGGCTAACTCAGTTCCATCATTGAATTTGTATTTATTCTTAGGATTACCGAATGCCAAAGCCTTTGAACTAATTCCCGACATTGTTAACCCGAACGGATAATAATGAGTTTCTTCAATTATTGGCCCCCTGGTATGGCTCACTTGCAAATTGTCAAAGAACACATTAACATTAGGCGTTTCATTGCTTACATAAATATACAAATAACCATTTTTATTGACCGACACATCACTAAGCAAATGTGGCTTAAGCTCTTCATTACCGCCCACAGGATCAGACCCACCGGCATAGTAGTTAAACTGTTCATCTAAAAAAATCCAGTTCAAATATGCTTTAGGCTTGCTGCCATCTGGGTATGCTTGGTTACTTAAAAAGCTGGTGGCCGCTGTATTACTGATCCCCGAACTGGTAAGTCCGGTTGCCGTGGCCTTACCACCAGATACACCTGCAACCCCGCTTGCAAGAGCAATTGCCAGGTCAGAAATCGGATTAGGGGCATTGGGCGATGAGCTATTAAGTTTATACCAGCTATTCACCCGGAACGTAAATTTATCTCCCGCCATTACTTTGAGAACCATATTAGCTCCCATCTTTACTCCGTCTCCTCTTAATTTTTGTATAAAATCATTCGGATTTGTGTAAGGATCATTCGGATAACCCGCAACTGTATTTTTATTAACCCTGCCGTCATTCAGCGCTCCATAAAATGTACTTTCATTAGAAATAGAAGCGGTTTCTAAAGAAGCAACTGGATAAGCATCAGTTTTTTGTTCTTCAGTTAAAACCGTTCTCACATTTCCCAAATGATCTTTAATGAAATAATCATATTGAAAACTTGCGGGTATAGCACCGTTTACGGGTTTAAATCTTATTCTTCCTTCTTCTTGGAATAAAAATTGCAACTCATCATTTTCATATACTGCACCAGCCATGTATAAAGTTGTATTTAATGGTTGTCCCGTCTCATTTACTTCCTTTTTTAATTTGTTTCCTGCAGCATCGTATGTATAAGTGATTGTTCCTTTCCCCGTAACTGTAATTACTGATGGAAGGTTGAGAAAGTTATAATTGATGCTGCTGATCTTTTTGTTGTTGTCAAGGATAAGGTTTCCATTTGCGTCATATTCATAGTCGATGGATGTTTTTGTTAAAGGATCGTATTTAAAATCGCCCATCTTGCTGTTATTATCATTATACCCATCTGTAACTCCTTTTAATTTATTTGAATTATTGTAATAATTATAACTAAGAACATCAATGATTGTATTAGGATTTGTAAGGGTAAAGCCATGTTGCACCATGCTTAAAATATTTCCGTTGTCATCATATTTTATAAAATTATCATTGCCTGTTACATTATTACCTGATCCCGGATCCGAACCATGAACGCTGAAACTGGGCCCAAATGGAGTCCATGTATCGCCTGAAGAAGGGTTCGCATATTGATAGTAATTTGCTCTTCCTAATCTATTAGCGTTATCATACAAATAGTCGTAGTACCTTCTTATTTCATCGCCTGCGCTTTTCCAAATTGTGCCTGCTATATTGCCATTGTATTGCAGATAACCAAATGTTGTGGAACCAGGAGTAGTTGCAGCTTTATCGTATCCCAACTCAAAACCAAAATAATTGCCAGAATAACTAGGGCTTCCCTTATCTCTTAAATAATTCCGGTTCACCCCCAATAGCCAGCTCCTTATATTATAATCATAAGCCAGTGTTTCAATGGGATTCACAGTATAATTTCCATTCGCATCCTTTTGTCGACCAACTTTTTTGGTTTTTAACTGACCAAGTTTATCATATTCATTTTTCACTATCTCTACTTCAGGTTTTGAAACAGAAACACCGTTTACGATACTATTAACCGTTTTCTTTATCGAAAGCAACCGGCTCAGATCATCATACTCATATTTTGTGATAACAGTATGCGTCTGTGCATTTATACCAGCCTTTTCATGACGCAATACTGATTGGAGGATCTGGCCTGAAAAGGAATACTGTGTAGTTGTTATATCAATACCTCCTGAAATATTATTAGTCCGTGTTTGAATCACTCTTGCTTTATCGTCATAATAAGCTATGTATACGGTTCCGTTCTTTTCCCATGAGCCTGTCACCATCCCTTTTGTCTGATTGCTTTGAACCAGGGATTGTGGATAAGGATAGCTGCTGTTACTTGGAGTAAGAAAATAACTATCGTACCCATTGTCTTTACCTGCTCCAAATCCGTACCACCCACTCCAACTATAATCATCATAATATTTAATAGTAAGGACGTCGTTAAAATTCACAATAGGAAATGATTGATTAACGGAGTATAAAGGGAAGGTTGAGCTTTGATAGTTTTCATATAAGCTCATGTTTTGTGAGTTAAGATATCCTTGCATACTACTTTGGGAAGGAAAACTGCCATTCACATAAAAACCCGTCATAATTGGGCGATTCAATTGGTCATACTTTGTAAATAACCATTTGTTATCTGTACGTAAATTTGCATCTTGTGTTAACACTAAGCGATCACGTTTATCATAAACCATCCACACTTCACCAGCACCTGGTACTTTTTTCTTTATCATCCTGTTTCGCTCATCATATTCATAACGGAAACACTGCTCATCCAAAAGTGTTGTTGTTAATGACCATGAAGAAGTCGAAAGAGTCTTAACACCTTCAGGTTGAATCACACATCTCAGATTATTCAGATCATCATAAATATAATAGGTACATAACCATCCTGTATAATTTTTGCCATTGCCATCATCAGCAATCGCAGTTAATTGTACTTTTTTTAAAATGATTTTCCCGTTTTTATCTTTGAATTCGATTACTTGTTTTCCTTGTTCATCAACGCTTACAGTTTTATATAGTGCACCTGTAGGATAAACTGATATTGGTGATGCAAGAGCATAAGCTCCAAAACCGTTTGCTACATCAGTTACATTCCAGATCTTTACATCATCTGTTGATGCATTGGACCAGTATTTTATTTCAACTCCCCTTGAGCTCCCCACCCAACTATTTCCATGTGCCATTGTTTTAGTAGCACGGTTCAAAGGTGATGCTTCAAAAACTGTTTGCGAATAAAAATACGTCTCCCCCTGGGCACCATACTGACTATTCATAAATGTAGCCTGTTGCTGAAAAGGATTAGATTTGAACATCCCATCAGCTATGCTGGTATTGCTTCCCGTATTATTTGCAGCAAAGGACTGGTATTTGAATTGTTCCCTGCCAAATTCATCGTAAACAATCGGGCTTACTAGATCTACTGCGTCGTCGCCTGTTGCCATCGAACCTTGCTTAGAAACGATTTGAAGAGGCCGCCCTAATCCATCAAAATAGTTAGTTGCCATTCTTGATTGTCGAAGTGTCGTACTTGTTGTAAGATTATTAGGGTTAGTTTCAGGTTTTACTACATCCCAAGTACGGACATAATTAATTGGCGTACCGGGTAAATACTCATTTGGCACAGTTTGTTGAGCATATAAATTATGCCGTGTAAGAAAAAAGCTACTCGCGACGAACAGTATGACTAATATTTTGAATCTCATTTTTTGAATATTTTGAATAAATACTTCATTGTCTCTTCGATTAACTCCTATCATTCAGCTAAAAATTTATTGTGTACCGCTGTGTATGATTTTGTCGATAATTGGGGTTCCCAAAGACGCTTGAGCCGGTAATACCGCAAATAATCTCCCTGATTCGTTTACAAAAAATTTATGCCCAATTCCAGCTGCGTCCATATCAAAATGCAAGTTTTGCGTCCTATTCGTTAACCATTTCATAATTGCTGCCTGGCTTGCGCCAGATGTCTTCTTCGTATGCATTCCCTCTGAAACTATAATCCCCAAACTACTATACATCAATTGTATGCTAGCTGTTGAAGAAGCTTCAAAGCCATCTTCGATCGAAAGAATTCCAATAACCCGCACTGAATCTTGATAACGGTTTTTAAATTCCTGCAGCTGGCTAAAAACAGGACTAGTTTGATTCAATGGCAGTATGATATACATCGTCTTTTTTCCTTCGTAATTATTTACACTTTCAGTATCGCCATTCAGTTTTTTGAAGGACAATTGAAAATAACTTTGGCTATTTACAGTTGCTGACATAAAAAATGCGACAAGAATGATAAAGTATTTTTTCATAATTAATTTTTTACCAATTAGGAGTAATTGTAATGTAATGACATGAGACATTTAATGGAATATTATAGAAATTAGCACCGTAGCCTCCAGTAGAATAACCACAACCACCAGCTCCGTACGTATAAAAGACATATCCGGGAGACCATATTTGAATATCATAATTGCCTTCCGGTATATAGCCCAAGTTACCTGATGAATAAGCACCTGCGTAAAAAGAAAAGAATTCAGAAGTACTGGTATTCGTTAGCATGATATATTGCTCTTCCTCTGTACTGTTGACATAATCAAGAGAAAAAGTTGGACTGGAACACACCCCATGAGTATTTGCATAATTCTGTCCGTTTGCATTTACGTCATCTTGCGCCAACTGGTCGGCAGCTTCCTTAGAAATTGTTGAACTATATACGTTCGCAGCAACATTATAAGTAACTGTACTTCCTATTCCTCCATTTGCACAATTATTGCGGGTAAAATCCCCTGACTTCGGACCATTATAATAATAATTAGCTAAACAATTTTCTGTTTGACCCGCGTAGTTATAGCATATCTTCTTAACAACGTTTTTATCCTGGTCCCGAATTAAGAAAAGCCGATTGAATGAATCATAGTAATAATAGAGAATCCGGTTATTAGGATCACATTGAGAGCTAATACCAATCAAAGGGATGTAAGTATAACTCGTCAACGATGCCTTTTCCGGATAAAAGCGAACTTCATCAATCTGTCCTGTCAGAGTTATATTATAAGACCCATTAGAAATACCAACAATGCTTTTTTGTAGTGTCCAGGTAGAACCAGATTTTAGCCAATAAGACAGGATGTAGTTACCATTGGAAAGATTAGAAAGTGATTTACTGAGGCCAGTGGTTTTGCTCTTGTCGCCGGTTCTACAATCCCCTGTAACACTGTTGCCATCTCCTTCTTCAAAGGAAGTATAGAAAATGTCTTTGATTTCTGCATTAACTACCTGGGCAACTGGATAAGTTTTATTATATCCCCAGATATATGAATTTTTCAAATCATCTTCTCTCGAAACAGTTGTAACGTTGCTTTTGTCATCGTACATACTAAAGCGAGTACGAATTTCAGGACTGTTGCTTAAAGTCTTTGCTTCAATTGTTCTTGGAACTATTATATCCGTAGCAGTTGAACTCCAGGCACTGCCGTTCCAATAATCATAGTTTGTTCTCATGGATTGCAAAAAATTGGAATTTTTAAATTCGGCTTGTTCAACAATCGGTGTAAGAATATTCCGCGATACCATCGTGTTATAAGGTGCCTGGGCAGAAAAATCTGTTGGGTATTTATAATCGGATCTTAGAACACTGTTATCGCTTGCTGTAGTAGTTTTACTGGTCAATAATGTATAATTGTTATCGTAGGCATAAGTCGTAACTGTATGAATCGATGTTGTAGGGTTGGTATAATCAATAATCGCACTGCTCGTTTCTAATGAGACTTCTTCAAAAGCTTTAGTATCTGTATAAACCAAAGATGATAAATAGCCACTTGAAGGGTAGTAATATTGATCATAATGCAACAACGCCATTATGGCATTCGGCCATGCTGCGTCTCCCATGCCATGCAAAACTATTTTTGAGGCCAACGATACACCAGTGTTAAATTCACTTTGCCGGAACTTTGAATAGTTGTGAGTTTCAGATCTGACTATTTCATAATTTCCACTGTTATTCTTATAATAGGTCTTTCCAACTAACTGTGGTACATAATTGCCAACATCCGAATGAAAGTAACTGATATATCTTGTGTCAACATTTCCCGGGATAGGATAACGTGATAATTCATCTTCAGGAGAAGTATAACCATAAATGGTCTTACCAATATTTACTGACTCAGTGCCTACGTACTCAGTTACACTTGTATAAATGATAGAAGCCCCATTATTTATTGTCATGGGTCGAAGTGAATTCGAAAAGGCCTTTCCATCTATCGTGTAATATTCGTTGGCCCAAATTAAACAACCTGGCTTTCGATACCAGACATAATGTTCTTCGGGACTATCCCATTTATAGTAACCAGGCACGATGGGTGCGTGTTGGGCACCATCATACTTATAAGTCTTTACAAACGCCTGCGAGGTTTGATCTGTATAAGATGTAATTGTTTTAACTCTTAGCCCACCAACATATCCGTCTTGAAGATTCGAACTAACATAATTAGGCTCATATTCAAAAATAGTTTTACCACCCGTTGGATAATTAATTTGAGTGAGGATACAAGCTGACGCATATGGCCATTGAGGCTCCCGATTCCCATACTGAATCGTTGATGCAGGTATATTAAAGCCAGATATAAAACTCGGGAAAAGGTTATTGGCAGAACTTCCGTTATAATAACCCCAGTAGTCTTCATGCCAGATGTTATCAATATACGCTCCATTCAAATGCGGATATTCAGGAAGCACAATCGAAGTATTATAATTAAAAGAATAGGTTTCTACAATGTCACTTGTTAAACCTGAAACGGTTATATTATCCAATTTAAGCCTGCGGTTGTGATTTGCTGTTGTTCCAAAATAAGAATGAGAAAAATTGAAGGTTTTAATGGTTTGGCGAGTATGTTTGTTTTTAACTATTATTTTTACTAGCCGCTTATAGCTAGGATAAGAAAGAGTTCCAATCACGTCATCATACCTGTCCTTAATATATTCAAATATTATCACTTCATTTTTTGCGACCATGCTATCAAGTAAATGCGATGAATAATTACTCATGCCTCCTGTAGCATCCGGATCGTTAGCAAATGTGGCCATTCTCTTTCGAAGGCAAGGTGTACATGACTCCGAACCACATACGGATGGATCTTGTTCCAAATAAGGTTCCTCGTGTTGCCAGGTAACCGTGTAATCCACTTCAAGCTTATTATTAAAATTCTCGTGATAGTAATATTGCAAGACATCAGTCTTATCTGCTGATTCAACCTTGTCAAGAGCAAAATAATCTCCATTCGAAATGGACTTAAAAGAATGTTTGTAGCCATTGGATGATGTAATATCGATATCATACGGCATTTCTATTTTTATTGGACGATAGGGCAGCAATTTGATGGATCCACTGATAAAATCTTTGCGGAAAATGCCGCTCTCCCCGGTGCATAAACTGTAGTAATAGCGATCAGAGAAATTATCAACTGCGGGATGATAATCCGCATCTGGATTTAATCTTCTCCAAAAATGTTCTGCAAGTCCACCTATGACGGTTTGATTATTTGAAGCATAAGCATTCGCGATTAAAGCGTCTATGTCTGACGACTTGCGATAACTATTTGATCCTATCGGCCATAGATTATCACGATCTTTCTCGCCTATGATGGTTGCTGATATAGCTCCACCGGCATTTAGAGTAAACCCAAGCCCCACCTCACTGGCAACATCTCTTACTTTAATACCCGATGAATGATAACTTATACTTATCGGTACTGCTACATCTCCTACTTTAATTGTATAAATAGGTATTTGAATTTCAGGGACCCCTGTGCTATAAGATACTGGTATTTCGCCATACCTGGAAAACGAGCTTGCTATTGGTGTTTGAGGAAGATAATCAATTGAAGGCTGCTTAAGTTGGGCCTTACTGTTTTCAACTACAAGTAACATTCCAACAACTAACAGGCCTTTCAGGTTCAACGTTGCTATAAAATCAGAAATCCAAAATTTCGAAAACTTCGAAGGTGTTTTTTTCATAATTTAAAAATTGTATCCGATTCTGAAAACCAATGGCTGAGCTCTAGGTACTTGTTGATAACTTAGAAAGTCCCATAATAACTGCACTTTGGTTTTCTTAAACATTTTACTTTTTACTGATACTACTTTACTTATACCAACCAATCCGCTTTGTTGCCATGCTGATATATCTCGTATCTGATCTATCCTGGTTATTAATGTTTTGAGATTTTGTTCATAACCGCCAGAAATCCATAGTGATCCTTTAAGTTTCCAGTCAATGAAACTTCTGAAAGCCAATCCTTGCTGAGTGATGTGGATATTGTTCCAGCCAGTTCCCCAACCCACTTTAAAAGATGTTCCTATTCCAATAGTTGATTTATCATTTAGCTTATAACCAAGAGATAGCCCTATGTCACTGATTGTAGGAAAAAAATTTGTTGATTTCTGCGTTTGTATATTGGTTCCAATTTCAAGTCGCTTAAAAAAGCTTTTTGTTTTTTGATCATTAGGTTTGAATCCCTCAGGCATAATATCATCACTACTACTTCCTCCCAACTTATTTATTAACTTATCCTTTATTCCTTGAAGCTGTGCTTGTGCCCCTTGCAAATTTTGACTGAACTGTTGTTGGGCGCCTGGTCCACCGGCGGCAATTTGATTTTGAATAAGAGAATTGATTTGCGAACGTGTTTGTAACCCAGTTAGGCTAGCTAAATATGCCGGATCATTAGGATCATCCACCGGCATTCTGAATAAGGAAGCTATCATGCTATTCTTCTTCATAAAATCTTTAAATACCTTGGTCTTACTTAATAATTCGATGGCTTTTCTTTCAATCTTTTTTTGATCCTTCAGAATTTCCCGATATTCATTTATCTGTTGTGAATAATAATAGACTTCCCTATTGATTTTTTTTAAATGTTTAGCAAATCCCAATTTTTCCAATTGTTGCTTTAAATATTCTCTTCTTTCTTTAAGGAATTGCTTAATATCATCCGCCTTTTGAAGTTTGCTTTGCAACTCTTTAAGCTTGCTACTGGCATCTTCAAGTTTCTCTTTACCCTCCTTAACACTCTTTAACCATTCTTGATTTTGTTCAAGGAATCTAAATGAAGTAGCAAGAGTGTCTAAATGTGGAATATAACTTGAAAACGATTTTGTTCCTTCTAATTTGCTTTGCAATTGCTTGTACTTGCTCTCAGCATCTCTAAATATATTGTTCGCCGCTAATGAATCAACCTTTGCAAGTTTCTTTTGAAGTTTAGCTTCTTCCTTTTGCATGCTTGCTAAAACTTTTTCAGATTTCTTATCAAGATTTTGCTGAATGGTGTTTGCCTTCTTGGATACAGTTTCTAAATATCGTGTAGGAATTTTCGAAACGTCTGAGTGAGTAGTGTCCTGTGAATTAGCCGCATGCGAAACAGCCAGGACAAGAATAAGTAATTGTAATCTTATGTTTCGCATAGGGTGAATAAATTTTATTTCAGTTTTAATTCAGTCTATCATTAAGCATCTACGCTTACACATGTAAAAACCTTATCAAACGTTTGCGTTAGATATCTATCTAAACAGTTGCACTAAAATCTCAGAATTATATTTACAGTTATCAAGAAATATGAAGTGCAATGTTGACATTCATCAATTCTTTGCTACACGAGATTTTTACTTGCTTAAAAAACATTTTCCCTAATAAAAAATGCTTTTTTTTGCAGCGCGAAAATAGGAGACACCTTTACCTTTAGAAAATAATTAGTTCACCATTATGAAAGCCAAACTTGTTTGTTGAAAGTTGAACTTTCATTCCACCATTTTGAAATGAAAACATGTGTTAAGGAAGAGCTTTTGCGAGCAATCGGAAGCCAATTGAGAAAATTGAAAATAAATAAGGATAGTACAACTAAGGAAATTGCGGCCTTATTAAATATTACGCCACAAGCATATGGTAATATTGAAAGAGGTGAGAGTGATATCTGTATTACGAGATTAATATTATTATCTGCATATTTCAAAGTATCTTTTTGTGAACTTATCCCACAAGAATACTTAAGTTTTGAAAACTTTTGGGAAGCAGAAATGGCTGGCAGGATTACAAAAACTCCTAAAGATTTAATGTTTTTTTCTAGCGAAATGAATTGACCGCAAAGCATCGCTCAGAAAAGATTTGCTCGGTCTAACGGAAAATTGTTGGTGCAAGAATGGACAATGCTTCAAAGTCAAGACTTCAAAATATCTTAAAATGTATTGAGCCAAATTATCCGGGAAAAACTCTTAAAGTAGAAATTCAGAACAAGACCTTATTCTGTATCAGGCGCCAAAGTAAAGTTTTTTAGTCGTGAACCCCTCATAGGTCCCTTTGCAAAAATGAATTTGAAGAAAATCGATTAGGTACTTGTAAGAGGAAAAAGCGGAAGAAAGCCAAGGCTGATGAATGAAGATTGCGTATTAGACATATTAGATCAATGTAAGGATGCCAAGGGAAAATTCTTTTTCAAACAATGGGGAGGAAATAATAAAAAGAAACGGCCGACTTCTACTTGATCAAACCTGGGATGATATGCCGGAACATTTTATTTAATCACTCACAATATGAAAGATATAAAGATTCAGAATACAATTAATTCTATAAATACTTGAGACCCATAAAAAGCTACACTTTTATGGCCGTCACTTTCCATACATCTTAATTGGTTGCAAATTCAAACCAAAACTCCAAGGCCGGAAGTTTGATCGTTATATTCATTACCTAAATTTTTTTACAAACTCATTAAATGCAGATAGGAATGCTTCCAACTTGATTACCCTGGGTGGAGGATTGTTAATTGTCCTTGCCTGATCATGTACCCAATTTGAACAATCAGCCATTCCTTTTTCAATCTCTTTATACAAATCGTGCGTAAACTTTATCTTTTCAATTCGTTTTGTCTGAATGCCCGGAGAGAATCTTTGAATAGCATCATTAAATAATAATTCTTCAATTGCCCTTTCCCAGGTCTCACGCAAAAGCCCGCACCATTTCTTTGCTTCCTCCGCATAATGATCTGGATCTGTTCCTGCTTCTAACTTTTTCAAGTTAGGAATAGCCTCGTTTAATTTTTTAACCCGATCTTTCACGTTGGAAGCAATCCAAGGCAAAGAATTATTTATAACTCCGGGGGTATTCCCAATCTTCCTGATGGTTGTCACAATGCATTCAATGGTTTTTTCCTCTGCCAACGTTTGAAGTGCCAATAAAAAAGTGATGTCGTGTGTAAAGACAATTACCTGGCGAAGTTTGGATTCATCAACAAGCCGCTCAGCAATTGTTTGTCTCCTGATATGGTCAAGTGAATTAACCGGATCGTCAAAGATAATGCCCTTGTTTTTGCTTCCCATTTGTGCTTCAGTAAGGAAATCTGCCAATGAAATTGCCCGCTGCTCCCCTTCACTTAAAATTTGACTTGGTGTCCTTCCCGCTAAAACAAGTTGCTTCAGCGTGTTTCCTTTTGCTGCCCGTTGTTTAATATTGATCCCAAATCTTGCATCTAACTTGTCACACTCACTATTGAAGATTCGCACGTATTCGTCTGTCACAAATTTTGAAAATAAATCCTTTTGCTGTTCCGTTATTTTTCTTGTATTGAACCTTTTTGTATTTGCTTTTGCAGCCCACTTGCGTTTACTTATAAACTCTTCTATTTTCGGAACGAGGGTGGCAAGTTTTTTCCTGTCCTTTAGTTCCTGAATTTCATTTTCAGTGAGCTTTATTTTTTTATTTATTTCTGTTTCATTAAAACTTAAGATCTTGTCCTGAATTGACTTTTCCAGTGCGGCAAATGCTGTTACAGGAATTTGCCTGGCCACAATTTCCTCATTCCATTTTTTACTTTTCAAGGAAACCAACACCTGTTTTCTCAATGCGTCAACAGCTCTTATTTGTTCATTCCATATTTTCAAATTAACCTCCGAATTTTCAGAAAGCCAATCAGTCAACGCGGAATCAACGGGCAAAAGCTTTGTATCCAATTCTGTCAGCGCTGCCTGCTGCTCATTAATTTCAATACCAATTTTCGTTAAATCTTTTTCAGCATTGCTGGTTAGAAATTTCCAATATGCCTCAATAAGTTGTTTGGCCTCTTTGTTCAATGGTTGATGACACAACAAACAAACATCTTCATCACCGGGGTATGAATCCTCGTCCTCATATTGAATCCCGGCAAATGCTTTTGCGGCAACCAACAGGTCTTTCCACTCATCACTTCCAATACTTCCAATGTTTTCAGTTTCAAACTGGGCCAATCCTTCGCTTGCTGATAATTTTTTATTGTGAAGGTAGTCCCCGAGTAATTTTTTTAATTTACCTATGGCTGAATCAGAAAAATATTCATTGAGCTTCTCAAATTGTACCTTCAGTTCAGCTAATTGATCCTTAACTCTCTTTAAATCTTTTACCTTTTTTGTCACGTCAACCTTCCTTAAAACAATCAAATTTTTTTCAAGTGAAGCGAGTTTTGTTGTTTCTTCCGGAGACAATATTGATTTCGCCCCAACGGCCTTTACATCTGATGAGCCGCTTAAACTCTCAACAAGTTTTTTGACCGTAGTATCATGTTCAAAAAAATCAATAAAACCGTTTGCTGGCGAACTGATGCGAATATCGTTTTCAAGTATTTCCTGGACCCTTGTAACCGCATTTGAAAAAGCATCAAAGAATTCTAACCCGTTTGGCAGAAACTGAATAACATTTTCAGTAGTTAAATGTGCAGTAATACTTGAAGAATCAAAAACCGAGTAACAACTAAACTCGTGATTTTGGGAATCATCGGGAAACTTCAATTCATATTCCTTAGCAGAATCTTTAAACCTGAAAAGACAGCTTACTTCTTTAGGCTTTACAGCGGAGTGAATATTATTTACCAAAGACTTGTCACCCCTGGATAAAAAAGCGTTGTTTAATATCCGAATATAGCCGCTTTTCCCAACTCCATTATCCCCGTACAAGATTGATAAATTTTTTGAAATTGGAATGGTTTGTTCGTCTTTCAGGGCATTTACTCCTTTTATTCCTTTGATCTCATTTAATAAAAAATCTGTTGTATTGGTGGCAGCAGAAGATCCACCTGAAATTTTAATTGGTGGTTGTGCTGTTTTTTTTTCAGCAAGCCCGTTATCTTCCAGAAAAAAATTATAGGCAAGTTTTAAATCACTTTCCGCAATAGCTTGTTTGTTTAATATTTTAATTGCTAAAACTCGTTCCCAGTAATCTAATTCGTCAATCCAATCGTGTATTTCTTCGGTTAAACTTTTTGTTGTCATTTTGTAATGTTTAGGAGGCAAAGTAATAGTATCGCAGGGTTGACACAGTGATGCATTTGTCCTGGTATTTATTTTTGTCCAGGAGCAGGTGTGGTAGCTTGAGAACCGCTACTTGGATTAAACAAACTAACCCCAATTCCGATGCCTATCCATCTTTTTCCATGATAAATCCAACTTTCTTCTATCGTAGAGGTCTTATTTATAAAATCCCACCCGAATCCTAATGTTAGATTCACATTTTTATAGCTAATCATACCACTTATCGAAGGAGTTACTGCAGGTCTTTCGGTATTTGTCTTGACAAATCCCTTTGTTGAAAAACTATCAAGTGTTATTGATGATAGAGAAAGTCCTGCAACTATCCCCCAAGACCAGTTAGTATAAAATTTCTTTTGAAACGCCACCGACGTCCCCAGATTTAAGTTCGTTGTAAAAAGGAACGGTGAATGCCTAAATTTAAATGGTGTAGTTAACGTTCCAAAGGTAATATCCCATTTTTGGTGAAAATTATATTCTGAGCAAGAGGCAGTAAAGGTTTTTTTATCTAATAAAAAAAATTTCAAATTATCGCTTGGTAATGGAGTTGCTTTTGTCGCTGTTGCAGCAAGCATTTTGAAATTGTATTTCTTTTGCTCTTCGGGGTTTTTATCGTTCCATTTTAAAAACTTTATGACCAAGTCTCCATTGCTCATTACTCTTTCAACTGTGTATAAGGCCCCCTTGGTAACGGTTATTTCAGAGTTGTCTGTTGTACCCAACGCATCGCAATTTTTTACATTTTCGTAAGCATCAAAAATATAGGTCTTGCCTTTATATTTTTGAATGGTTTCTTGTGAATCAGAATGATTAAATATAGAAAGGCCGACAAATAGACAAAGTACCAGTCGTTTCATATATGAGTGTTGAAAATGAAGGTTACCTATTGACAATATAAAGGTGGAGGAAAAACAATGTCGACTGCCAGGTATTTTCCCGGTATTTTCATTTGGTGGAGCGGCGCTGTTACTTATTAGGTGCCTTTATCCTTTATTTTGCAGTGAAAAAAAATCATTTCACATCAAACAAGAAAATTGCGGGTACATTGTTTTAACGGCATTTGAATCATTTCTAAATCGATTGATTTACCTCTATTGCGGACATGTCCACCCCGATATTAAATGCTGAAACAATTTCCTTTATTTCTTCACCGGTAGGTTCGCGCCACACAATGTTCATTGCACCCGGTACGCCAATAAGCCCAATGCCATACTGCAACTTTTTTTCGCGTATATCATTTACCACGAACTGAAATACCTTTTCCAATTGAAGGTGCCTATCTGCAAAGTTTGGGTGAAAGGCAATATTTGTGAAATATGAATTTGTAGTTAAGCTTGGATAGAGTAGCATATCAATCCCCCGGTGACTGTAAAGCAGGTTATTTGAAAGCCAGGAAGAAATAGGGTAAGGAGATCTTTCTTCACAGAACAAATTACAAATGAACTCATTCAAAAGGTTCAAATGCGCGGCCTTTTCCTCTTTGAATTTTGGTGTCATACTTCTCAAATAGCTATGCAATTCTTTTGCATCTTTATGCCATCGATTGGCGTCTCTTAAATTTTCCTTTAAAAAAATAGCAGCATTAACTTTTCTGTCGATCACAGGCCTCCACTCACTAATGCAACCGTGATCTCCTTTCCCCGGCTTGCTTTCCAATAATGCTGCTACCGGTGAATCGGCACAATAAAAAACATTCCGTCGCTTAATATTTGCTCTCCCGTTTTCACTACAAAAGGCATTATTGGGATAGGAAAAGGTGGAATGCAAATAAACATTTTCCTTTTCCGGATCGACTTCGAATCTTGCCCGGTACAATTTATAATCACAAAATTCTTTCGCTGGAATGGGGCAAACATAATTAGGTATAAATACGGTATGCTCATGAACTATATGGTGAATCTCCTCTTGTGAATAAGAAGATAGATCAAGCGATTTTAGCCTATTAAGATTTGCCCGGAATGTTTCAATATCCGGCATTTTATCAAATTCTGCATCATCAAATTTCTCAGTATCGATCATGATAAAAAAGCATTTATTTAATTATCACCTTTGAATCGGTGTTCACCTAACGCCATGCTACAATAAATTTCAAGATCATACTTTGTGTTAACTGGCAAGCTATCATATTTGAATTTTGCTTCCGGGTATATTCTTATGATGGAATTTATCATTAAGCAGATAAGCAATTTAGAATTATGGAGATCTATGTTCGCTTGCCTAACGATATTTTCTATGCCATCTGGATGGTATTCCATTTGAATAATACTCAGCCCTTCCGAATGGGCGTAAATGCATAATATAGCATAAATCGTGTAAAAAGGATTTTGTTCGCTAAAACCTGTTTCTTTTAAAATAGTCGTCCAGTGATTGAAGAGCTTTCCACTCCCTGCGTCCAGTAAACTTTGTTGTTGTTTGGTTGAAAGCTCCTTAAAAGATTTTAAACCCGCTATGAAAGATCTCATTTTTTCAAGTTCAACAGAACCTTTCATCTTTTGCTTTTTTCCATACTCCGTTTTTGCCGGAAAATTTTGACGCTGTAACAAACTTGAATATATCCATGCATTAAACCTAAGCTCCTTCACATCATCGTTCCCAGGATTTATATAAATGTGATGATACATTAAAAATGCTTCTAACTGTGCCCTCAACACTACTTTAGCAGAGCCAACATCGATAATAGACTTTCCATTCAATTCCTCTTTATAATAAACAGATTGAAGTCTAATACCCGACAGTATGGAATGTAGTGACAGGCCATGAAACCAAAACTTTTTTAGTAAAGTTTCGGAAGGTTTTTGCCAGTATCTTATTTCCACCTTTTGTTCACTTAATGTTTCATGCAAATAAATTAAAGCGTCCAGCCAAAAATGATATTCCCGGAGATTTTCGGAAAGGTTGTGCCTTTCATAATTTTTGAACAATTCAATCTTCCTTAAGTCTTTTGCTGTCAAATCCATAAATCAATTTAATCACGATTGAAGGTATATTTAATTTGGAATCAAAGTGAAGATTTCATTCAAACTATATGAGACGAGATTTCTTAATTTCCTGCTTCCGATGATCGTCATGATTAATTTTTCAACTCTCAAGGGAAACTCTATATGCAAAAAAGTAATTAAGGTTAGTTTAAGTTTTGAAAGATTTTTCGTCAACGATTCTAATTTGACACGATTACTGTAAGGCAATTAAACTTCCGCTTTGGTTGGAGTCCGCCTCAGGCATAATAACATCCAGTAAATTGAGGTAGATTACAACTTATTAATAAATTTGATATTTTTAAAATATATGTCTGCCAAAACCTTATCCAATTAATGCGCCTGCTTAATTTTTCTAAAATATCTGAACTCTGTGATTACTCTTTAAAGAACAGAGAAAACAGAACCCTTCTTTCGGAGTTAGCAACTTTGATAAAAAATGAACAATTAACCAATGGATGGCTTGCCGATAATACTGAAAAAATTCAACAATTAATAGAAATCGGTTTCATTACTAAAAAAGACATAGGTTCGGTCGTATTCATAGATCAACTTCATTTTGAATTCTTTTATTCATTTAAATTTATCAATGAGAATTTTAAAGATGCTAATTCCTTTTGTGCGTTCGTCAACATTCTTACAGAAAAAGTAAGTCCTCGTGCAAATCGCAATCAGGCAATCAAACTTTCAAATGACTTTCAACCCATTTGCTACATTGTAATTAATAATCTTATCGACTTTAATATACTTACTGCATCGAGTGATTTAAGTGACGCATGTTTCCAGGAAATGAATTTGGAGCTTGATAAAGCTTTACCTTATTTCAATTCCTCAGCAAGTATCATTTATAGTTATCTAAAACTCATACTTACTAAAGACTATGAGAATAGTTTTATTCACAGCATTGAAAGGCCATTGAACAAGCATGCAGCTATTAAGCCGGAAGTAGCTATTGAGTTGTTAGCACACTTGAAAAACGATACAGATGAACGAATAAAAAATCTTATCCCTACTGTAATTCTTGGTCTGTCAAGATCTAAGGGTAATGCATTCGTTTTTCCCATTTCAATGTCTCAATTAAAATCGTCTGATAAATACGACATTAACTATGCTTTGTTTGAATTGTCACGGCTTTCTTTTGAAAAAGATGAGTGGGACGAGTTTTCTATTCAGCTATTACCTGAACTTGATCGGATTGAAAACGGCGATAGTGAAACATATAAAAGTCGTCTACCAGCGATATACCTGCAACATTTCTCAATGATTCCCTCATCTGATAAGTTTCTTATCAACTATTCGTTGTCTGAAAATCTGCAATACCAGCTCGCTATCGCCAGGGGCTTATTTCAGTACGACGAAATGCTCATTGACAAACCATGTTTCGAAACTTTAATTATTAACAGCGCGAATTGGAACTATAATAATGCAGCCTTATCAAATAGCATGGAAATGGTAATCCGGCATTTAGTGGATAAGAGTCCCGAGCTTGCAATTAAATTCTGGAATGCGTGGATATTAAATGAAAAAAATGACATTAATAAGTTAACTATTTTCAAGCATAAGATCACAAACTTATATGCGAAAAATCCCGCAATAATTGAACAATGGATTACTCTCTCATTTAGGTCTGCAAATGGCCGATTTCATGAAGCAATGTTTGTTGTAATTTCTGAACTTTATGTTAGTGGATTTAAGCGTCCTTCCTTAAATAAAGATTTACTCAATACTTATAATTTTTATGAGATTAAGTATATACTTTTTAAAATCTTCGCACATATTCACTCCAAAGAGCCTTTAGAATCCCTGGTATTTTCAATGCTAAACAAAGAACCCTTTGACTATAATGTAGCACAACTGATTGCAAATGCTTTCACCCAATATATCTGCTATCATTACGGCGGGTCATATAGCTACCTTAAAAAACAGGAGTCTTCGGCCGATGAAGAACTGCTAGAAGTACTTAAGGCTATTCTGAAAAGCCTTGATGAATACAACCACTACTTAAAAGATATTCCCAAGGTAAATGAACTAAAATGGCAGAATAAACAGGGTGTTAGTTTTGTCGACGCAAAAATGAAAAGAATATCAAAAGAATTTCATGAAGGAATGGAAAAAAATTTGGAAGACTCAATAAGAGCATTTGCAAAAAACATTAATCTTAAAGGTGGTAAAAAATTCTTTAGTAAGCATAAAGGAAAATATACAACACCAACACCATTGCAAAACATGGGAACAAGTTTTGAATTACCAGTAGGTCAATTTATCGACCCTGTCAAAGAAATCATGAAAAGAATTGAATGGCGTAATTACAAACTCAAAGAATGAAGCTAGTTCTCACCGAATATATCGCAGCATTAAAAGAAGATCAGGAGTTGGATCAATTTACAGTTAACCTCTTAAGGGAGCTCGATATTATTCCACTAACCACGCCTCAAAGAGGAAGACAATACGGCGTTGATATTGCGGCCGTAGGTCCAGATTTTGATAAACATCCTCAAATACAGACTTTATTTCTTGTATCAGTTAAACAAGGTGACATTACGCGAACAACGTGGAATAACGGTGTAAACTCAGTTCGTAATTCTCTGGATGAGATTAAAGACTTTTACCTGGATGCATTGGTACCTGACATTTATAAATATCTTCCAAAAAAAATAATTGTTCTTTCAAATGGTTCCATTGAGCAAAATGTCAATAGTCTTTGGACCGGTTATACAAAGAAAAATTCTGGTCCTGGTACATCGTACGAATTTTGGGGAATTGACAAGTTAGTTTTACTGGCAGAAAGAGCTCAATTCGCAGAGTCCCTATTTCCAAAAGATGTCCAATCGTTATTAAGAAAGGCACTTGCTTTGCTGGATTTGCCGGAATATGATTATAGGCACTTTTATTCATTACTCGAAAAGCTTTTTGAAAAAATACCAGCAAACAAAAAAGACACTATAAAGAGATTACGTCTAGTAAATTCCTGTTTGTCGATCGCCTTTTATTGGGCGGAAGGATATAACAATGTAAAACCTGCAATCATCGTTGCAGAAAGAGTTCTTTTGAATGGTTGGAATTGGCTTTCCAAAACTGAATATTACAATGACCCCGAAATCATCATAGAGTACTTGGCGCTACTCCAAACAAAAACTCAGATTGATCTAAAATTTTTCTTGAAAGTAAAAAATGCTTATCTGGTTCAAGATGGATTAGCATTTACTGGTCGGTTGGAGCATAACGAGTATTGCTTGCTGACGTATGAGCAAATTGGAATAATGAGTACTATTGGCTTAACAAAACTTTGGTATGCAGAACTACAATCAGTTGTAGAAGGTGAATTAATTGAATCATTACAGAATCAATTTGGTGATGCGGAAATGATCGCTGATTTACTAGGTCTTATGATTAACAACAATCCTTCGAGTCTTTATCCAAAATTCGATGAACATTGTATTGAGATTAACCTTGCAATGATTTTGTTGTATGAGACGGGTAGATATGAATCTGCAGTGAAATGGCTGGGCGGTCTCATAAACTACTTATCTCTTAATTACTCATTGTTGGGGTTTTTCCCGTTGTGGATTACCGACTACGAAAGACTTTCACAGCCTTCTTCTCCTAGCGAAAAACACGAACCCGATTCATCTATGCTAATTACAATTCTTGCAGAATGGTGTATGATTCTAAAACAGGAAGATATGTACCACAATTTGCGTTATATCGCAAATGATCTTATAAAAAACACAAACCTTCAATTGTGGAAACCTGATAAAGAAACAGAAAACATTTTTTATACAAGAAACGCAATGCATGACTCGGGGGAGTCTAAAGTCAGTATTATTCTTCACAAAAACCCAAGAGAGTATCTCATGGAAATGACTGAAGAAAGATCTATGTGGAGTGATGAATCAGAACTGTCCTTTTTTAAGCAAGGAATGGCCTTCAATGGCTACTTCGCATTTCGTCATTTCAGAACCTATGTATTTCCATTTTTTTGGAGACGACTACTTAACTCACCTTTTTGTTTCAACACACCAGACTCGGCTCAATAATAAGCGTTCTCTGTTCGGCAATCAAAGGAATGGCTTCTACAGTCAGCATCAGATATGGCAATGAACACCGGCATCTTAAAATTTTCAGGTATAATAGATGGCAGATGCATTTCTGAGATCATTAAATACAAAAGGTTTTTTCAGAACTTTGCGACTAAGCAATTGCAGATTAGTCCACGTCATTCATTTCTTGAATTTGTTTCCTGCTTATTTTACCTTTATATTGTTTAAGAAAACTTCAATCTTGTTTCTCGTATGAAGTTTGTAAAGAAAATAGATTCCACAAATATGTATTATTATTTCTTCCAAGGTATGAAAAGGTTACACTTAGTCAATTTGCTTTCAAATTCAATGAGTTCTCTTGAAGCTTTTAACGGGTCCGTCTTTACAAAAAAACCTAACTCAGACAAAAATTTCATAATTTGATTTTTATCTTTATTGGTCTGTATATAGGCAAGTACCTTAATTTCTTTTTCTGAAAAATGTTCAGCATTTAATTTGTAGTCGACAAAAGCTTCCCAAGCTATTGGGCACCATTTTGCGACAATTTCTTGCCCTATTAAAGCGGCGTATGATCGAATTTCTAATTGTGCATGACGATCCATTCTCAATTTCAAAAAATGAAACAGATTATGGAGATCAATTTTCCAATATGCCTCAGTATAGGTAGACAAAGGCAAATCCTTTCGAGCTTGTTCTCTTGCTATTCCTGCAGAGATTCTTTGGTCGTAAACAGATTTAATGTTTTTATGAAGCTGGATTTCATCTTCTGAAAAACTTTTCCCTTTTTGTTCATCAAGAAAATCACTACTCCCTTGTTTATTATCTGTGGATTGCTTTCTCCATTCTGAGTTATTAGTCTTTTGAAAGGAATCAATTGCAATTGAATATCTTGTTGAATATTCATTTACATTGGCAGTTCTATGGCGAATCCATTGCCGCCAACAGTCCATAGGAACCCTCACATGAAGCTTTACTTCACACATTTCAAATGGCGTAGTATGATTGTGACGCATAAGATATCTTATAAGACCTCGATCTTCATTAACCTTTTTCGTACCGTCCCCATAAGAAACTCTAGCAGCTTGCACTATGGACTCATCAGAGCCCATATAATCAATCACACGAATGAATCCATCGTTTAATACTTTAATTTGGATGCCCAATATGGCATCCAAAGCTGCTACCGAAGTTCTTTTCAATTGTTCAATTTTTTCACTCATAACAATCAATTTAGAAACATGGGAATTTCATATCTCCAAGAATGCAAACAATTTTCTGTAGTGGTTTTTTCATATACCTCCGGAATCGGATACACAATTCGTACACTAGGGTTATGAATAGCAAATAAACAAGCCCCCAACGCCATTGGCTTCGTACCTAAAGGTGCTACATTTAAAAAGGATTTTGAATTTTCTCTTTTAATTTTATCCAGTAGATTATAGACTTCAAAAGGGTTATTTGATCTTGCGTAATAAATTTTAAAATCTTTATTGCTTGTTAATTTTTCGTTTATCACCAGGCTAATGTCTTTAAACTTGGGAGCATAGCCAGGAAAACCATTAACAAGCAATGTCTTTGACGGCGAAACGTCTTCATTTATTTCCTGAGATAGATCTCCGTCAAATCCAAGTAATATTACTAAGATTCTTTTATCATTTCTGCTTTCGAGACCTGTAAAGCCTGGTATTTCTCTCACTGTAAGGGGACCTGAACTTGAGTGATATGAGCTAAATAAGCCTTTTGGAAATATGTAGCTTTCAGGCTCAGTATAATACGAATCGATAAGCTTAATCTTATACTTTTCCCTGACGAGTTTAATAAGGAAAAAGAAGAAAGGCTTGGTAAAACATGAGATGTCAATAGCAATTTTTTGATCGGGACGAATTGATGATAAAAATGCATCTAACCCCACAAGGCAAGAAGAAGGATTCCTTATAGAACAATTTACGAGTTTGTCAATAGAATAACCTGCTTTGGAATAGTCATAATAGCTATCTTCCTTATTGATATTTTTGATCCGTTCGTTAAAATTAAAAAAGATAATGCTATCAATTTCTGTCTTAGCAGTTTTCAATTTTCTTAATATTTCATACGCCCTAAAATCCGATCCACCGGCTACTAAGAAGTAATCAATTTTTTCAGTCGCAAACTTCTCATCAATAATATTCATCTTATATAATTTTGACAGCATAGGAAGTATTAAAAAAGTTTCAAATTTTTAGAATTTCCATTCTCCTTTTTCATTCTCGCATTGGTCTTTAGATACTTGCTAGTCTTTGCTTCCTGATCAGACATAAGATGAATAACATCTTCTGCCGTTAGAGGTATTGAATAACCGCCCCTAGTTCTATAAGAAATTTGAAAACTGGGACTGAAAATTCTATTAACAGTGTAAATATCTTTAAGATGTTTACCTGGGGATGCCTGCTGAAGCGCAGTTTTTCTTTGAATAGCTGACCATTTAATTGCGTCCCTGAAAGCGTTTTTATATTTATTTTGGTTGAGCGTACCAATTTCCTCCAGACTGCCGAAATCAAAAGCAAATTGATTTGTTTCAGGATATTTTATTTTGTCATCCTTGTGAAAATCTCTAAAGATATTGCCTAAATTATTAATGAAGCGATAAATACTGCCACCATGAGTTTCGATTCTTTGTAATTGTTGCAGCTCTGCATCAGAAACTTCCCTAGCCGCTTTACTTTGTTGCTCAATTGTAATAAGCCCCGTATCGATTAATATATCTTTATTTTCAAAAGCTGCATAAGCAAATGCTCTTCGACACAACTCCATGAAATGGCCAATTATCCCTGAAGAGAGGAAAGAAAATGTATTAAAGCTATAGTAATTTTTATTCTTTCTATAAATGGAAGAAAGCAAAATCATCAGGGATAGCTTATACTTGTCTACATAATCCATTTTATACTTTTTTGACAAGTCATCCTTCTTTTTACCAATATAGCCACACATTGCTCTATTAACATCCTTAATTGGCACATTACGTTTAATCCAGATTATGTTCAGTAATTCCATTAGAGGATTATCGGGATATTCAATAAGCTTTAGCTGGTCGGGGGTAAAACTACTTAGAACATCCTTAAAATGTTTGAAGTGTTGGGCTGGGTTTTTCTTGACTAAGTCAAGAGCTTCCTGCTCCAAATTTTCAGATCCACCCAAAAAGGAATTAATATCTGTGAGATTTTTCGATTTAAAAGTTTCAATCCTTTCAAGCCTTTTTCTAGAGACTTCAATCAAAAATTTCCTGTAATACTGATCTTTTTGTAGCACATCATCGAAAACAATTTTTCTATATTCTCTTCCTTCCTTAATAAAATCATCATTGGAGATCATTTCATATGTTCGAAAACCTTCCAATCGCATTCCAATACGGAAATTAATTTTACTAGTAGAAAAACGCAACAGCGTATTAACCATTTGTTGCTGCAGTATTAAAAAATTTTCATACTCATCAACCAAGATGATAAAATTTAACCCTTCTTTGAATTCAGAAATTGTTCTTATTATTTGTTTGGGAATGCCAAAAGATAAAGTTTGGGACGCAAACCCCTTTTGAGGCTTAAAGTCATTTGAGTAAAACGGAACCTGACCCCGATATTTGTCTACCTCCATTATACATCCGTCTATGTGTAGAAGTACATCTCCCAGATTATTCCATTTCCCTGCATCAAATATTTTTTCCATTTCAAATAAAAAGGGAAATATAGAACTTTCGCTAAGAGCATTAAGTCTTACTAGCTCGGTCAGAAATTCTATATAGGCTCTACCAACTACAAGTTCGAAATAGTGAGTAAAGATTGAAGCCCATGAATTATCGGTAATGTTAAAACCCTCAAACGACCTCAAAACGGGACCGTCAATTCGCAAATAAAATCCAGCTCCACCCTGATCGGTGAAGTATTTAATGAGATTTTCAGCTGATTTTTTTTCTTTATTAGCTTTTTTAAGCTGAACCTGATAAGACCAATATCGAAGAAACATAGTTTTGCCTGTACTACGGCCACCCATAAAGACAATATTATTGGGGTCAGAATAGATATCCGACTCTTTTATTTCAGAAAATAATTTATAAGCAAAAGGACTACACCAATATTCTAGAATATCTTCATCATTCAGTTTTCCCGCATTGATTCCTTCAAAGGGATTTCTATACGAATCTTTCATACTCAAAAAATTTTGATTTGTAATTTTTGTCATATCGTTTAACAATAGGAATCCAGTTGGCGCTTTCTGACCAAAAGATGGGTAAAGTATTATCTGGTGTATTATAGAAAAACCCGAATGTGTACTGGCCGTCTTTATAACCTAACGGCCACAACGGTTTGAGATTCTGACCATAATGTGAGACCATTTTTTTACAAGACTCCAACAAATCTCCGTGATGCTGAAATACTTCTGAAGTACTATCAAAGCATTTGCTTCTCTTTTCGAGAATTATAGCGCTGATAACAGTAACTCCAATTTTTGACAAGCAACTAATTGCTTCGTCAGATGCAATAAATGTCAAAAGAATCTTATTGCCTCCATGTACTTTTAATTTATTGAAAAAAATAAATGCCTGGGATGTTTCATCACCAGTCAACGTAACATCATCAATAAAAATGATATTATCCGAGAGTTCGTTATCGGTATTGATAAATTTGGGAAAATTGATCAGTGCAAGATCATTTTGTTGACGAAAATAGTATAGAACATAAGCCCCACTTTCGCTCCCCTTACCCAAATGATGAAACTTATATTTTGTTATTGCAGAAGATATGAATTGTTTTATATCCTCAGGTTTATTTTTTTCGATTAAGAAGTGGATAAAGTCCTTATACAGAATCTTACAAAGATGCCGAACCTCATCTTCATTATAATATACAAAGTGAGTTAAGAGCCATAGCGCAATAATTTTCTCTTCCTGCTTTGTGAAGATATCACCTCTAAAATTAGATAACCAATTATCAATATCTTTTCCTGTAAGCTCATGCTTCCATACAGTTGCACTAATATGCATTATTTGTTTTGTTAAATCTTCTTCAGTGGGGAATTGCGCTAAGATATTTTCCATTTTTCCTGCAATTAAGATTTAGTGTGAGGTGATTAACTAAGCTAAGTGACCTTCTATTTCAAAGGATACTCTCAGCAGCCGATCTTTTAAAAGCTTTATTGTATTCGGATCTAATCTTGCCGCCTTAGAAGATGCCATCCATTCGGCCACTCCATCATAAACACAGTGTTTCAAATAGTTCAATACACCATCTGAGCCTTTCAGCTGGCCCCAATGCGGATGGGCTGAATTTACGATTACAATTACATTAGCCTGATCAGAGATTTCAATTATTAGATAAGGATCATTTGGCGACATTTCGCTATCAATGAAAAGTTTGAATGTGAACCCACCAATAATACCTTCTAGTGAGGGTTCCGCTCTTCCTGTGACTGATTCTGTAATTAAGTGCATTGAAGCTTCAACAACTTCTTCTTCTGGAACCACAGTAAGAGTTATACTATCTATCATTTCAGGTGAAAACAACTCTTTTTTCAACTCATCAATCGCTACAATTGTTTCGGCATCTGAAGGCCCTCTTCCATCATCAGAACCTTTACGATAAGTTCGTGCTACTTCTTTAAAATCAGATGCTTTTTCAAGTAGATTCTTTTCGACCTCTTCTTCCTGATCGCCGAACCATTGGATGTCATCTTTGGTATGACTAACTTGAAAACCATCTAAATGAATTTCACCTACTAACCGCTGGTTGACCAAATCGTTGGAACCTTCTAATTGCCCATACAATAAATGTGGTCTCCAGGATAAGGGCCAGCCTTTAATAACTCTGCCGGTTTGAATTATTGAAAATCCAGCATCCGAACGACTACCATCTTTAAGAATTCCTACCCAGCCATGAACATTTTTCTGGTCGACTGTAAAATCAAAATGTTTCTTATACAATGTACCATCTTGTGCGGCTAAAAATTCAGGTTCTTCCCATGCTAAAGGCTCGTTTTGCCATTTGAGAGTTAAGAGATCCGATCGAAAATCTTCTCTATACATCGAGCTTAAAAAATCTTTTATTTTACCGAGAGTTCGGCCACTAAGTTTTTTGTTAAGTTTTGTTATTTCAATTACTGTATAATGATCTTGAGAAGTTTTATTCTCTGTTTTTGAATAATCTAGTCTCTTATCGCCAGCAGCAATCTTATTTACATCTACAGTGACAAAGTGCTCAATTGTTTCATTCAATTTTTTTGTTCTTACCGTCCATGAATTACCAAACCAACAGGCCGCAGTTTTTAAACCCAAACCATATTTTGATCTACCCGAATTAATGACTGGCGGTTTACCAACATGAAGGGCCTCTTGCAACTCGGAGTATGACATTCCAATAGAATTATCTGTAATTCTAAGTAATCCTTCGCCTGCACTGTCATAAACAATGTCGACTTCCAATTTTTCAGAATTTGGAATCATGAGTTTGTCAAGCTCAATTTTATTATTAAAATATGATTGAGTTGAATTATCAACAAATTCCGCAAGAGCATGCCATGCGGTATAAGATAATCGTTTATATGCATTGATTATATCAAGTCCAATTTGTAATTCAATAAATTCCTGATCTTCCATAACGGTTAATTTATGCTTGTTGTAAATAATATTTTCCGGCAACATCCCTCAATAACAGATAGGTGTTCTGAATATCCAAGGGGTTAAACCTTGTAGGAATCAAATAAACCTTATCTTTTATATCAAGTCTTTTCCATTGGGTCAATGCGTTATTATAAGCGATTTCCATTTTTTCATCGTTCTGAATATCCAATAACGCAGGAGCATCTACGATCAGGAAATTTGGTATTAATTTTTCAAAATAACAACGAGATCTACCTGGTTCAAAATTAAATGGATACTGACCGTTTATTCTATAAAGCATTTCATTCTTTACAGATCTGAATATTTGAAAAAGAGCAAGAATAGCATTGTGCTTTTCCAATTTATGAGCCCAATCTAACTTAGGCAAATCAAGCACAACTAAAATCCGTGGTTGAATTCCCTTCATCATAGCCTTTAGTTTTGGAAGCATTAACAGTGGTTGTTTTTCAGCAAAATATTCTGCAACTGACTCATCATATAAAGCCTCTGCAAGTATTTTGACTTGGGGAAGTACATGTTTATTCAAAGAATGTCTACTCATTTCTACCTCAACTACCCACCAACCAAGATAATCTTTGTCTATTAATGCCAAATCTGCTTTTGCAGTGCCACTTTCTGATTGAACAGTTATTTTGAAAGGTACAGTTATATACTCAGGAAATAAAAGAGCTGCCTGCGCACGCACGATTTCTTCAAATTGAGATTCATACATTGTTTGAGAGGATATCTCATCATACCAGATACCATTAGACAGGATTCTTGCCATTATCTTTTTGCTTTTAGCCAGACAATGTCGATTTTATCTTCAAACTTTTGATACTCTTCGATTAACCTTCGCTTTTCCTGATCAGTAATATAAAGTGTAAAAATTGTTGCTTTTTGTTTCCCCTTAGCTGGGCGAAGAACTCTACCCAGTCTTTGTACTCGCTGCCTTATGCTGGCTGTTGAACTGCTAATAATGGCAATAGTAGTTTCCGGAACATTCATCCCCTCATCTAAAGCTTTACAGGTGACCAGAATATTATATATACCCCTTTTATATAGTTGCAAATTATTTCTACGAAGGATGGGAGATATACCGGAATGATAAAGCGATACAGGATACTTTCGTTTGCGCAATAATTCAGCAATTTCATTTGCGGCCTGTATGCTCTCATGAAAGATTATTAATCTCTCCATTCTAAATTGTTCCGTAATTTTTATAGTAACAGGAATCCTCATTAAAGCCGACGAAGAGATTCTTGACCGCTGAATTAAACAATTCTTAATAGAATTGCCAAGGCTTTTATCCTTTTCGTATTTATAAAGTAATAATTTTAAGCGTTTATTGATTTTTAAATAATGCTTTTCTTCCTGGCCGACAAAACTTATTTCAACATTCTTGAGTTCAAAAGGTGAAATTACTCCATCTTTTAGAGCCTCCTTGTAGTCATATTCATAAATAATATCCCCAAGATTTGGTTTGATATATCTAAGAAAACCATCATCATATTCTCTTTTTGGTGTCGCCGATAAGCCTAGTGTTGCAGCATAATTTCCTTTTAAAGTATTACTATTTATTGCACTGCCTGATCGGTGGCACTCATCCACAATGAGAAAATAATTTTCAAAAGATTTTATTTTGGGTAAATATTTTCTCCCAGTGTTGATTAAAAAAATATTGATAGGTTTTAACGATTTTGATTTCTCCTGGCTAGAGAAACACGCAATTTCCGATTCTTGCACATTAAACTCTTCCAATAAGCTGATATACCACTGATCCAAAAGTGTTAAAGTAGGGACAAGTATTATTATGCTCTTTTCAGGAAAAATCTTTCGAAATTTTAAAATACATAGAAAGGAAAATAGTGTTTTGCCGCCTCCCGTTACAACACTCACAACACCTTTGAGCTTGTCTTGCCATTTTATTAAGGCTTTTTTTTGCCATTCCCTAGGAGTAACAGCTAAATTCCAAGAAAGATTATTTTTTATACCTGATGTCATATTCTCTTGCGAAATCGACCTTTTGAGCCTTCAATATATTCTTCCTCCGGTTCGATTGAAATCCATCTGCGACCAAGTGATTCAGCTGCTTCACCGGTTGTGTTGCTTCCTCCGAACGGATCCCAAACCAAATCGTTTTTGTGGGTTAAAAAATTAATGAAAAACTTTGGTATATCAATTGGCATACGTGCAGGATGTTGTATTAAACCTTTTTTCTTGCAGTACCTCTGATATTTTGTATTTGTATGAGTGTTTGAAGACATCAGGACGTTTGAAGGAATAGCTCCTTTGTTTTTTTTCAAAAATGATTTTGAACCTATGTGATGTTCTGACGGCCTTTTCCCTGCATTATATTTTTGATTTTTTAAAAGGGTTTTCATAGACTTACTATATTTTTTTAAAACCCTTTTATTGTTTGCTTTAGGATTGGGAGTTTTGCTCATCCACCAAATGTGAGTAAACGAGTCTTTCACTCTGGAACGGTTAATATTTACCCACTGAGCTGGGGTAGGTAGTTTTGCTGTATTATACCATATGAATTGTTGGCATAAATAAAAACCTCCTTCTTCCAAAAATGCTAAAAGTGATCTTAAGGCTAAAGTTGACATAACCGGCAGACCCGGTTCCCATGAGTTGCCTACTTCAATAACAATAGAGCCATTTTCCTTAATATATTCTTTAATTTGAATGGCTAATCCTGAAAGCCATTCAATGTATTTTTCACCTTGCAAATTCCCATATTTTTTTTTCCTGTTTAATGGAAATGGTGGTGAAGTAAACAACAAGCCAACCCTTTTTTTATATTTATAAAACTTCTTGGATTGTAAAGCTTCCTCAATGGTTCCTTGATAGGAAACACCCAAGTCCGTGTTATAAGCAATTCTCATTCTATTTTAATCTTATTTGGATGAAAAAGTAGGTGGTTATATTTTTATTGCTTGATCTCTTTTCAAAAGCCACCAAGTTAAACATTTCCGGCTTTCAAATTTCGTGGATAACACTTATATTTTATTGAAATTCAAAAGGCAGTGTTTTGAAAATGTTTGCATTTTGATCGACCTTTCATATGTGTATTAAATGGTAAATATCTTTACGAAAAATATGAAGCCTACTAATGAACATATTCAAACGATAAAAAATCTTCTTGAAAAAGAGCATAGCCGGGAATTCAACCAGGAAGAAGTTCAAAAAGTACATCAGATGGTCGAAACTATTGCTTCATGGCTTATTGATCATGTAGACGAACAGATCAGAAGAGATAATCTTCTTAAAAAATTTCCAAAAGGATTTCATTTTGATCAAGAAGGTTATAACTGCTCAATATGTGGTAACTCGGCGTTAGGAGTGAACTCATGGTATGATAAACATGGACTTAAATGCATGACCTGTCAAAAAGCAATTGATAAAAGAATTATACCTAGCTCAGTTGCAACAAAAAAAGAAAGCTGGTATTCAAAGACTGAACTGGAAACATATTTTAACATTAAAAGGCCTTTTCTAAACAGCTACATTAGACAAGGGTTAGTAAAAGATAGAATTATATTTAATACAGAAAAGAAACAGCATCTTCAGCTTTTCTTAATTAAAGACAATAAAAACTTTTTCCCACCAAAAAAATTACTTCGATCAAGAACTGTAAAAGTTATAAGGGATGGTGAAGGATGGTATACATCTGAGTATTGGTATGAATATATCGATGAGAAGCTTGCAAAAAAACTTTCGAAGTATAAAGTTGTTGAATGTTTTAGTGAAACATTTTCTCAAACAATCAATAGTGGCCGCTTCTACCACAAAGGAATTAATCCGATATTTACTTATAAACATTAATTAGACTCAAAAAATATTTTTTATTTGTTCTGAAAGGTAGAAAACTTGAAAAAACGGCTAACAGGCACTTTACTGGCACACATTTTAGCTCTTTCACTTTTTACGATATAATTTTGACACACATAGTCTATAAATAATTGATACCGAGAATTAGTCATATTCCAGTTTCGTGATTCGACCCGTATTACTTCATCTTCAATTTGTCAGTTACTTTTAAATTGTTAGGGCGTGACTGATTCAAAAAACGAATCAAATTTCCGTTTCAAATTCAAAGCGCTTTCAGGCATAAAATATTTCGGAGAGTATTCCTAATAGAGGATCATTAATTACCAACTCCACTAACATCTATTTTAGCAATGTAATGTTCAAGTTGATCAGTACTTGAAAAACCTCTGAATCTTTTGATCGCGTTCAATTGTCTATGATAAAAGACCTCTACATAGAAACTATCCATTTGATAAAGTGCGATCGTGTGTGCTAGATCTTTCCGTTCACCAATGTGTACACCAATTTCCCAAAGTGTTTCCGCCTGTTGAGTTTCATTTAGCAAATTAAATTGATAAAGAGTCATCTATAAATTTATAAAAAATCAGGTTAACTTAAATAGGGCCATATATGACGTGGCGAAACTGGTTAATATTAAAAAAAATTAAAAGAGCTAGAAAATTGTGATATTAGATGATAAAATTTAATAATAACGGTCATGATCCTTGATTTCATAAAAATACTTTTAGAGGAACCTTCAAAATTGAAGAAGCTAATAATTTTGATGACACGGATGATATTAGCCATAATACTCGCTTCCTGGCTTTACACTAAAATAGTTTCAACATATACTGTTTTTGACTTACTTAGCTTCCAGCATTGGACAGACTTTATCGTTACAGGTAGAATAATTGTAGTAGCGTTGATGTATTTGATAAGTTATTTTTTGCTGTACTATTTGCTTGAAATCGTGTTATCCGCTCTTATTATATGGTTAATGAAGCCAAAGCCGGTAGAATATATTGATAAAAGTAGTCGTAGAGTAATTGGCTGGATGCTGCAAAAATTAGATTTTCTTGACATTAATGAAAACACTAAAAAGATTCGATTGATGGAGAAATCCGACTCACTGTATGAAATCGCCGGCGCATTTACCAGAAAAGAAACCAAGGATGAGATAATATCTTTTCAGCATTCACTAATAAACGAGATATTCTATACTTATGTAGCTTTTTTAATTTTGTATTTTTCAATTTTATCTAACTTGGTTCATACGAAAGCTTTGATTATATTGCTGCTTGTTTGTTTTGCGCTGTTCTTATTTACATACGCAGGGATTGGAATCTTCATGGAATTAATGTATCGAATTTCACCTGACTTACTAAAACTTGTTGATCTTGCAAGAACTGAAAAATGTTTAGTTGATTCCTTTAGGCAGCGAGGATTTTTCCTATATGAACCGGACGACGTAAATCATAAGTATAAATTATTTGATTTCAAAGGAAAGACAATTGCAGTGCTGCTCTTCGCTGAAAGAAAAAAGGTGAAAAAACAAATGATAGAAGAATGCCTGAAATTTTCAATTGACGAAGGCAAGTTTGTGTATGTATTTACAAATAGACCAATTGATACTGATGCCCAAAAATTAATTCAAGTGAGCACAAGCAAGCTGTTAGTTGTCTCTTTTAACAACACTGAGGAATTAAACAGTAAGATAAAAATGATGCCATAAAGATTGAAGTAATTTACTAACCGTTCCATGCTTTAAAGAAATTTCGAAACACCAATCTTACCCAGGTATGGCCTTATTAATTCATCATCTGATGTAAAACTTTCAAATGCCCGACGAACATCATATTCTTTATGCCAATGTTCCTCAACGTAGAATGAATCTATCTGATAAAGCGTGTAGCGATAAATTGAATCCTCTCTTTCTGCTACCTTTTTGGCTTCCCAAATAGCTTCGATCTGTTCCATTTCGTCAAGGTGCTTAAATTGATCGGCAGTCATGATACCATATTTTTTAACACTTCCATATCTGCATTATAGTTTTCTTCTTTGAGGTACCTAATCCATGATGCTAATAAATTAAACTCCTTTGAACCATTTCTACGAATAGCTTTGAAAAGTCGTTTGAATCTATCATCGTCTTTACTACGAACTGTTTTCGATTGCTTTTTTAAAGTATCAATGACAGTCGGTAAACCAAAATCTGAAAGATCAACTTCCGTTTCCTGAGCATTACTCAAAATAAATCTCTCAATGTCGGGACTAATCTGTATAATATAGTGATGAAGATGCTTGTGTTTGTGAAGAAACAAGTTGCCAACTTTTATCAATTCATCAAATTCCTTTAAATATTCAATCTCTTTTTTGTCTTTGTCAATTATTCCTAAAGCGAAAGAATTGGAGAAAGTTTCCCGCATACGTTTAGAAACCGTTCCGCAACCATGTTGGTGATTATATCGTGTTTTAGGCGGTACAAGAGTTTCAACAAGATTAGTATCAACGTAGCATTCAGGTATTACTGCCAGGTCCATAACTTTCACTGTTAGTAAATAAATCAACGCCGTACTGCAGAATCTCATGGAGCGTTTCATCGCTCAGGTGATTAAGCACTGTCTGTTTATCTTTATAATCAACCATGTAAACACTTAGTTCATCTCGTTTATTTTCCAACAGATCATTTAAGATAAATGGACTGTGGGTAGCGATAAAATACTGGTTATCTCTTTTGTAAATGATCTCCTGTGTTAGATGTGACATATATGGTGGAAAGGAATGTGCTTCTGGCTCTTCGAATAATAGCACACTGTTGTTATTCGATATAATGGCTGATTTGTAAAAAATTATTCGCTGTAAAGTATCCGCAATAGAATTATATGGAACCAGGAACAGTCCGTCTTTGTTATCCTGGATAACTTTAATGGTCTGACTGCCTTTGTCAAACGCAATTTCTAATCCATACTCTCTAAATAACTCAATAACCTGCCTCTTCAAATCCGGATATTCTTCGATGATAGATAAAAGGTTGGACCCAAAAGGCGGAATTAGATACTTAGAATGCGATTTGCGATAAGAAACATCCGGCTTGAAAGTATATTTCTTTACAGGAGGATCAAAATATGGCCTGTTTGTAATTCCTTTTACGATCAATTTATCATCAACTACTAAATGATATGAATCTGAGAAAAAATCAATGTTGATCTTCAGCCCTTCTTTAGGATGATAACCGAATTGGCATTTACCTCTATTCGTTTCAATGATTCCATCTATTGAGATATTGCCATTATAAAAAAGCTCGGTTTCGTTTTCCAGTCTTACCAGGTGAGATAGTTTTCTACTAGTATTTTCCCTCAAGTAAGGAATAGAGAATAATGACAATGCTTCAAGTATATTTGATTTTCCAACATTTGGTTTGCCTATAAAGAGGTTTATCCGTCTGCATCCAGTGATTTCAAGTTCAGCTATCGACTTGAAGTTTCTTATATTGATATGCTCTATAAAATTTGACATAACCTATTAGCTCTTATAATCAGGTAGTAGATCACTATTAGCTCCAAAAGTACCGGGAATTGATGTCATTAGCAACAGAAGAAGGGCAATTATCACGCATTAGCAAATGATTATGTGTTATCATTTCTTCTTCGCCCTTTTCACTCTTTCAAATTTCTGGCTTTCCTTTTTAAGAAGTTTTTCAAACATTTCAATTGTCTTTTCTATAGGAAAATTATTGAGAGTTTCAATATTATGGGCTCCGATTGCTGCTGCTGTAACACCACTATTCTCGTAAAAATTGTATGTGTAATATAATATCGATTCCTCATTAAATTTTTTAAGGCCTTCTTCTGTTACACCCAAAGCATCAGCCACTTGTTTAATTTTTTCGTCCTCAATTTTCTCTGCTTGTTCCATTTTAGAAACGGCTTGCTTTGTAATCCCTAACGTATCACCGAGTTCACTTTGTGTCATTCCCCGCAGTTTTCGAACTCTTTCAATTTTCCTACCTATATGCAATGAAGGAGAATAGTCAACTGTTTCCATGTTCAATTTTGATTAAATAGTAGTTATAAATGCTTATCAATTGTTACTTATGTTGTAAAAGGTCATTTTTTTCTCTTTCACTCTTTAATAACCTTTCATAAAGCTCAACAATTTTTTCGACTGGGTTTATTTGTTGAACTATAGGAGTAGCTCCTTCATTAATTATTGCCTCTCGGTAATTATGATTATTAATATAATAAACTGCTTTCTCCTCATCAAAGTTTTTGATTAACTCTGGCGACACTCCCAATGCTTGAGCAATTTTAGTCAAAGAATCGTCTTCGATTTCTTCTTGCTGTTCAATTTTTGATATGGCTTGCTGAGTCATTCCAACATCCGTAGCAAGAGCGTCCTGTTTTACGCCCAGGTAAACACGAACCTTTTGTAAGTTTCTCCCGACATGTTTTTTCTTGGGGGTTTCAACCGCTTCCATCATAATAATGTTTTAATAAAGTTAGTAAAAGTCAACCAAAAACCGGTAAGAGTCAACTCAAAGATAGATAATTCCCAGTTCTGAAAGGTTAGTTTACCTTTCTGCATGAACTCTGATCGCCACAAACGAAAAGAAGATAGTACTAATGTGGTTAAGATGGGCGAGGATAAAGCGTTTGATTTCTTCTTCCATCAATATTACACCACACTTTGCTATTTCGCTAATTCCATCTTACATAACGAAGAAGAAGCAAAAGATATAGTCCAGGATTGTTTTGTAAAACTCTGGAACAGTCAAACAATCAATGAAAGATCAGAAACTGTAAAATCTTTTCTTTATACCGCCGTTCGCAACAAATGTGTGGATGTTCTGAGAAAGAAAAAAGTTATTCAAAAAGCAAAGCTGCAACTAGTAAAGAATAACGAAAATGACTTTGAATATTTCGATGAAGTTGCATTTGCTGAAATGATACGCCAGTTGGATGGTTACTTGTCCGAACTTCCTCCAAAAGTTCAGGAAATTATAAGGCTGTATTATCTCGACGAAAAAAAATATCACGAGATCGCAAACGAAATTAATTCTACACCCGAAGCTGTACGGAAACAAAAAATGAGAGCGCTAAAGATCATAAGACAAAAGTTTCTTTCCTGACTTTTTTAAAGTGGCCAGTTTCCCAAAACTCAGGGCCATTGACTTCGCGTTTTCTTTAGCCGTGCCAGCGCCTGATTCGGCGAACATAGACTCATTAAATTAAGACCGAAAAGACTGATTTGATCGGTAGAAAAACAAAGCAGCAATTCGTGTTAATGCTGTTCATTCCAATCCGCCCGATCAACCATGCACTTCACCAAACTTAAAAACCATGCTAATCTTCTTTGTAATAGATCATGGCTTGCGCATAGAGAACTGTCTCTGCCTTTAGCGCATCAACACACATTGAAACGCCACCGGTTGGCACCCACCCTTCAGTAATTAAATTATCTACTTCAGTTTCCAAATCAGTAGCGTTCTCTTCAAGAAGTACCTGGTATTGTAATAGCCTGGACATATATTATGGTTTTTATAAAAAATCTACCTCAATCGAATTAAATAAACGATGGCAGTTTTTGTAACGATCTTCCGGTTATCACTCCATACTTTTCATAAGTCTTCAATGAATGGATGTTACAGCTTGTCCCACCTAATGGGTCTTTCAATTACTTATGCCCTCTTCAAAATTTGTGGTCGATAAAAGCCATCATTATTCCTTTCCAAGTTAGCTGAAACTTTTCTAATCCTTATTGCAGCATCCTGATCTCCTATCAACTTACCTTTATACTATACATGATCGACTATAAACAAATAGCCCTACAGAACAATTGCCGATCCGCTGCGCATTTAAATGAATTATTCTGGCATACTATAAGCTCGTATTGGATAAAAAAGTATACAGATGCTTTTCCAAAACACGGCGAAATATCATTACAGAATTTTTTTGGATTTGCATTTCTCATTGATCATGTTTGGCCCGATGTACAGGAAGCAGACTCGAACAACGAGTTGCCAGAAACAAGAGTCATTAGTTTTTTTGGAATATCCAATACAAACATTGTGAAAGAGAATCGCAGCAGGATGAAAAAAGGCTGGGGCAAAACCTCCCAAGCATTTTCGACATTTGGCGTTGATTTTGACAAAGGTCATTTTATTGCACATGGTTTTGGAGGTCCTGTTGATGTAAATATATTCCCCCAACGAAGAGACATTAATCGTGGCTGGTCTGACGAGGGAAAGCTATACCGTAAAATGGAAAAGTTTGTTGCAGCCAACCCTGGTACGTTTGTTTTTTCCCGTCCCGTTTACAATGATCTCACAATTTGCCCTTACCAGTTGGAGTACGGTTATTTCGATAAAGACCTGGAATTAACTATACAAACTTTTCCGAATAGTTACCTGACTTTACCCGGCGCTCCTTCTTCATCACCGGGCATTTGCCTGGTTTAAAAGTTTTTTTTCTTCAAGATCTTTTAAAACCCATGTTATCGCAGCTTGTGTCACCCGGTTAGCAATTTTACCTTTGTTCCATTTAAATAACAAACGCAACAGGCCGCTTCCGATCCGCCCAGTAAGTTTGGTCCACCAGTTGCTACGATAGTGATCGGCCATCCAAGCGGTAGTGATCGGATTCTCACTATCTTTTTCTTTTGCTGTCATTTTTTTATAGGTCAGTTCAAGCATGCGCTCTACCCTCAATTTCATTTTATCTTTTAATGCAAATAGTTTCCCGGCATCATATCCCGGCCATTTGTCTACTGTTGGGTCGAATGGATTTCTTTCCCTGCCATTATCCTGTTTTTCTTTCATGATATAGAGGTCAGGAATGATCGGTAGCAACACAGTACCCGGTTTATTACTGGGTCTTTTGAACATAGCGATCATATCACTGCTCCAATTTTTATGAAGCGGATGAGCATTTACAATTTCAAAAGGTTCAACCAATTTTGTTTTCCCGCCCGTTTCAACAGTTTTAAGCTGGCAGGGCAGCGTGAAAAAAGTGCGATAAAAATTGCGGGCGTTGTCTCTACCCAGAAAAAAATCATGATGCCGGAATTCAATATCAAGAAATCCTCCAAATGCCATGGCTGCTCCACACGCTATCGGATGAGGTTCATCTTTATCTTTGCTTTCCCATCTTACCGGGAATATTTCACCTCTGTAATAATCAGACGTGTAGGCATCCAGCATTTCGCCTCTTTTAACCTTCGCCTGGTCCCATAGTGAACCGATTATAGCGGGCACTACATCAAAAAGATCCTTAGGTTGTTCATATTTTTCCTGCGAAGGAACATCCGGAAAGGGATCGATCATGATCAATGCATATTTATAAGCATCTCCTTTTTTCTTTTTGCCATAGCGTTGTTTTAATATAGCTAATATTTCTCCAAAGGGCTCATTATTCATAGCACCGCCATCTATACTAACAAAAGAAAAAGGATCGGCGAAATTATCGGGTAGTACCAATTTGGGTACATCAGCGGGCGATATATCGCTCAGCCGGTTAAAAGCAATTTTTTCGCTCGCATTTTTTATATAGGCACTGGTAAGTTCATCAGCAAAAAATTCTCTAAACCTCAAACCTACCGGGAAAGCACCTGTAGCCATCGTAGCAAGCTTCATGGCTTTGGCTGCATTCTTATCAAATGGTTTTAAGGGCAGGTATTTATCTTTATGTGTAGTTCCATCATGATCAAGTTTAAAATGTGAAACGGTAAAATGATCAAAGCTGCTGTGATCAACTTCTTTTGTTTTTCTCCGTAGCATACTGGATGGTGTATTAAAATCAACACCTAGCGGTACACTTCTTAACATGGTATGCGACAAAACTAATTCAAGGTCATCGGCCACATAGGGCAGTTTTGTTTTGGTCGTTCCATCATCCGTAAACGCATTATTACAAATGCTATCAATGAATTCGGAATTTAACAGTGACAATATTTTTTCATTGTCAGTAAGGTCTTTTGTATCGAGCGCCTTTTCTAAAATCTTTGGGCCGGTTTGTTCATCGCCCATCAAGACCCAGCTATCATACAGGAGATTATTTTTTTTCCGGGAGGGATCGGAAGGATCATCTACCGGGTTTACCTTACCCGTAAGCGCATATATGGCAGACATAACAGTGGTCATTCCACCTGCTGATGTACCACCCATCGCATCAATGATCACTTTATGTTGCGGAACAAGCGCTAACAGTTCTTTCATCCAGCCTTTAGGCAACTCACCACCGGGACGTTTAGCTTTTTCCCACAGATCCATAATTTCAAATAAATAATCCATAGCACCCGCAGTATAACAACCTGCGGACGCTGCACCTGCCATTGTAAAAGCGAGGCGAAATTCATTATCAGGTATTTCTTTGATACTTGTTGTGGTTGGTTGGCTGTTATCCATAAAAAAAAATTAGACATCTCAGAAAAATGATACGCGCACAGTAGAAAAACTGCACACAACCTTGTAAGAAGTGACCGACATCAAACCCAGTGAACAATAAATTTTAAAAGATCATCGCCGATCTCAGATCATGATATCAGAAAAATCCTCTAATGTTCTTTCCATAACCTCGCCGGTACCAGCTTCGTGATGAGAGAATCCGTCATAGTCAATAAGCGCACCAAAATCCAGCCCGGTATCTTTCATCACTTCCCTGATACTTACCTGGAAAGTTTTGTATTTGCCGTACACAAATTCGAGATCGCTAAGCTCTTTTTTCTGGCTGACCTTATAAGCAGTAGCAGAGGGTGTGCCATCTTCTTTAACGATCGCTACCACTTTCCAGAAAGCAGCAGGAATTTTGACGTCGCGATATTCCATATCTCTTTTATGAAAATAAGGTCCTGTATAAACATTCACCTTCATATCATCTGATTTGGCATGAGAGAGAACATAATTTTCAAGTCCCAGCCATATAACCTGGTTAACACCGGCTATTTGCGGACAACTGTTGGTAAAATGAAAGGTATCATCATTTGCTTTCTTGGATAGTGCGCCCCATACGGGGTCTTCACGGCGTACCATGTGACCGCGATCTAAAATATTATTATCATATAACGCATCACCTGCCTGGTCTTCTTTATCAAGCCGGCCATCAAAACTCCATACACTGATCCTGGCTTCTTTTTTAGCTTCTTCACCATTGATGTTAACGGCAGTGATCAATGGTAATCGTCTCGATACAGACATGATCACCGAAAAATTCTGGTATTTTAATTCAACACCCGTCCCTCCTCTTCTGAGTTTTCGCATGTCACTTTTAGCTTCACCTTTTAATTCCGGAAGTTTAATTTTCCATCCGTCTAAAAAGTCATTTTCATAACCATTACGATCTTCAAACGCTTCGGCGTTAGTGGTTGGTTCGTGACCGGCACGTTCAAGTGATTCGGTCATGACAATATTCGCTTTTTCAGCTACAATGTCGCCGATCCTTTTCATCGATGACAAACTTGCTTTTAAATTTAAATTGGCGGTGGGCATAATGTTGATTTTTGATTTACAGAAATTTGTTTATTTGTTTTGTTCGGTAGCAGACTTACACAGCAGTTGAAAAGCATTCTCCCATCTTTGATGAGCGTCCCTGACCAATTTTAATTTTGCAGCGTTGGGGCGTAATGCAGATGTATTGTTTAAAAAATTTCCCATCGTCCAACTCCTGTCAATGATCTCAATAAAAGTTTCCAGCCCGCTTTCCGCGTTGTTTAACATCGTTGCTGTAAACATCGTTGGTTCCAGGTCGGTCAATTGAACTTTAATGACAGCTTGTATCGCTGCTGCTAACTCCATGTAGGAAGCTTCATCAGGAAAAGCTTCAAGGATCGCATAACGGCACGGGTCACGAAATATGGAAACAGGACCCTGTATAAATTTTATGGCTTCGCCAGGAGGGATCTTTCGGAAATTGATCTTAATTTTTCGTTGCGACGAACTGGCCTTTACCCTGGCTCCGTCAATATCACTCAGCCATAATTTTGAATGAACAGAAGATGCAGTGATCTTTCCAGAGATGACTGACTGCACACGTCCAAGAATTGAGTCTTCCCTATCAGCGGTGTACTTTTGTATAGAGGATAGCCACTCCGGGTCAAGTTTGATCAGGTGAGTCGACAAAAGATATTGTGTGGGAAGTTTTTTATAGCCCACCATATAAACGAGTAATAAACTTCTACCTATTGATCCCGCCTCATTGTCCATCCCTGGAATATCATAAATCATCTTGCAGATATCGATCAGGTCCGGCGACAACTTATCGTTTGCGGCAAGCAGGACCAGCGAATGAGAAAGACGGTATAAGAGCTGTGTAGTGTCAGGCCCGAACAGATCAGCGGGATTTTTCACCTTCTTTGATTTATTTATCAATCCTTTCATTATAGTGAATACCAGTTCTGTTAATTCCTGGCGGTGAACATCACCAGGATTGATCAGTGCAGCAGGAAAGATATAATTCACCAGCAGCGATAATTCCTCAGTACGTGAAGGATCGCTTCGTTGATAAGTAGCAAGTCGTTTGATAGCGTCCCATTCAACAACGCTATATAATAATTCTTTTTCCCACCTGTCGAGTAATCCCTCTCCCAAATAAGTATTTCGATAACTTATTTCCTGCCCTCTTTTAAAAAGAGTATATGCAGATAAAAATTCCCGGGTGGCGACAAGTCGCCTGCCGGTACTTAAATAAGTTTTTTCAAAATAGGGATCCGGCAAAAGCATCGCTTCAGTTTCATTGATCGATTGATTGGTAGCAAATTTCATGAGTATCTCTGCCTGCCTCGGCAGATCCGCGATATGGGTCATAATAAAAGAAGATGCTTTGTTCAGATCATTTAACTCGATATAATTATTGGCATTGAAACTGCTTACCTGCATCAACCTGTGATAGATACTTTCTGCGGAGGCTTCTTCAGTGCCAACCTTGTTGAAAAAAGTAATTGCTTTCTCGCGGATAGCCCTGACCTTTTCTGATTCTTTAGCGATCATGAACGAAAGCATTGACCGTCGAAGATCTTTCCGGTGCCAGATCCTTTGTGGTGTTGCTGATCCATCCGTATAGCATAGCCAATTATACGTTGTAAGTTCATTGAGAATTTTCGTTGCTTCGTAAATATCTTTTATTGGTAATTGTAAGGCTGGCGCAAGTACTTCTAAAATAAGTTGAGCAGTAAGGTACCGGAGAACCAATCCCGGGCAGGCAAGTTCACGGGCAACCGGGTCGCCTATTCTGAGTAACACTCGACGATAAATAATACCGGTAAAGAGTCCATCTGTTCTATCGCTGCTTTTTTCACTGGAAAGATCACTGAGAAGATCCTCAATTTTAAGCGATCCATCTTCAAGTAATTTTGCAACAAGCTTTAACTCCAACGGACGTAACGGCACAACCTTAGAGATAATGACCTGTTCAATATCCTGGTCCTTCATTTTATTCTGACTAAGAAATTTTCGGGCGATCTGTGGATCAAATTCTTCCAGCTCGATGGATTCCATTACCTGTCTTAAGTTTTTGATCGACTGAAGTGAGCTGTCAAATAATCGTCCCGAAAAAATCACCTTAATTTTAATAGGCGACAGTATACTCTCCAGCGTATTGATCCAGTCTTCAAGTTTATAGATCAGCATTCGTTGCACGGGCTCCTCGATAGTATCCAGCACGATCAAAAACGGGCGGTTGCTATAACGGGACTTAAATAACAGGGGACCAATCGATGAAATAATGCTTTTGCTAAACCGCGCTGACTCCTGAACCGTTGATGAGAAGTCAGATGAAAAATCTGCAAATTCAGGATCATTCTCCCTTATATTTCTCAATTCCCTTCTGCTATCACTCAGCTCTTTTTCAAATTTAGGATACTGTGCTCCTATCTGCCGGCTGATCTCCAGGTCAAGCCAGAACGTATCTTTCGGATCAATACCCGGTCTGTCAAAATCAAGTATAACTGCAGTAGCTTTTTTTTGTCTGATCACGTCTTCCATGAATTTAGCAACCAGGGTTGATTTACCCGCACCTCCAAGACCGGTAACGATGATGCCTTCCCAATTATGGCCGATGGGTTTGCCTATGAATTCGTGCAATGTCTTCAATTCCTTTTCTCTCCCAATAAAGCCACTGGTAACAATGTTATAATTATCCAGTGCATCCGCAGACTTGATAAATTTTTTTACCTCGTCTTCATCAGGTTTATTAAATGTCAGTCCCTTTGTAAGTTCAAGGGCAAGCAGGCAGGAGCGTAATTCCTCCTGTGAAAGTGAATCCAATGCTAAAGTATTACCTGAGATAATAATTCTCCGCAGCATATTACCCGTCATATCTGTTCCAGGTAGTGGTTCACGAACTTTGCTATGAATGGTCTGATCGCCGATCATCTTTGCAAGCACTTCATTTCTTTTCTTTTGTTGAAGACACCAGAGCACTTTATCAACTGATTCGACCTGGCAATATTTAGCCACCATACTCAATATCGCCTGATGATCACCGGTACCTGAGGTACCTGGAATTAATTCCTGCGGATCAAATTTTCCTGAAAGCGCGGCACGTTCAAAAGCAGGTGTTGCCTGCTGCGCCAGTTTTTCAAGTGAAGGGTCAATATGTGTCGATGAACGATCCAGCCATTCAGTGATCTTTTGAAAAGCATCTTCCTGGGAAAGTGTGCCGATAGCAGGTAGCTTGTCAGCAGATGCACCGGTTGACTTGCTTGCTTTCCGGTCCTCGAACTGCCTGACTAAATTTAACTGGCGAAGCGTTCTTTCATCCATAAATTTCTATTGATAAATTAAACTAATTGCCGCCAAGCAGTATAGCCTGGCTTTCGTCAGCCAACACAGCCATTGCTTGTCCTGGTTCATCCTGTAATATTTTCTGATATCTTTTGTTTAATAGTCTTGCCAAAATAGTGATCGCATTGCCGTCAAGCGGAAGGTTAAGTTCGGTCACTCCTCTTCGCAGGCAATTTATTATCTCTTCTTCCCGGATATCACGAGTGCGGAATTTTGTCGTCCAGGGTTTCACCGTGTCAGGAATATCTGCACGCATGCCATCTAATAAAATACGTAACCAGTCTTTCTTGATAACGCAATCATATAAGCCAAAGAGAAAATCAGAAGCATCCTCACCATTAATGCTTATATGATTAAGATCTTTGATGCATATCCAGACGGTGCGTTTATCTCTCTTTGTATTGATGGTCTCAATCAATTGTTCAATAACAATATCACGCAACCAGGTGGATCGTGTCCCGGTAAAATCACCGATAGCAGAGATAGCAGGAACGGCTACACCAATTTTGTCACAGATCATCTTCACAATTTCAAGTGCACTTTTTTCAGCAATTTCATCACCCTCGAGTGTGATCTTCAGATGTTCATCATCGGGTAAAACGGAGAAGATAATATTCATCAGCCAGGTCTTGCCGGAATTTTCGTTTCCCGAGGAAGTCGCTATTCTTTTTTGCCCGGGTATAACGAACTTCCATACATCGGATTGAAAATCGTCATAGCCAAGGACAGGCAAAAGAGATTTCCTGTCAAGGCACCAGACCGGGCAGTCAGCCGGATCGGGTGAAGGTAGTTTTGGATAGGTTGCAGTAAGATGTTTAATGATAGGTGCCAGCGGAACACCGCGATTCGTCGTAATGCCATCTATCTTTTCCGGCCATTCACCCTGGTGGATACCAACCAGTGAAAACTCTTTGTCAAAGCATGGCCCTCCCGAAGATCCCGGTTGTGCATTGACCCAATGCAGGAACCGGTGAGGCGGTGGATCTCCCGGCAGCACCCTTACTATTTTGCTATAGTCCATCTTTAAAGGAACGCCATTGGGATGTTGAAACAGAACAATATTAATTTTATTCTCTACAGCGTTATTCTTAAAAAGTTCGATCCATCTTCTTTCAAACCCAATAGCCCGCGACAAACGTATGATCGCATAATCGCATAGTTTACCAAAATCATTTGTATCAGCGGGGATCTGACCGATCAGTTCAAGATTATGGCAAGGACTATATGATACGAGCCAGTCTTTGTGTGCTGTCACCTGGATACTGCCGGTGGGTATGATCGCGCCACCGACCAGGTCGAGCATGCTGTTAAATTCAACAACAAGTGAGGGCAACGGTTCTTTTTTTGCATAGATCGTTTCTCCTTCAGCATTGACAGTTCCGTTATCAAACATGCTTCGGATAACATGCCATGCAGTAAGAAATAAATTAGGACTGATGAGTATACCGGTTCCCTGCGGTGCTCCATTGATCATTACTTTGCCGGTCATTTGCGAACATTTCAACAGGCTTTTACTGAAGATCAAAGGCTCAGTAAATCCTGCCGGTGGATTGCTCATCGCCTGTAGTTCGGCATTATTTTGCGTTATCCTGTCAACTATAAATTTAGAGAGTAAACCGTTTTCAAGTCCTGAATTAGTGGCCACAACAATCAGCACGAAAAGAAATGCTTTTTCATCGGCGTGCTGCAATGCTATTTCAAAAGCTTTTTTATCATCGGGTTCCTGCAAGGCGACAGCTTCGAATTCAACTTTCTCCACGCCCGGCAGATCGATCACTGTCTGTGCCTTCCAGAATATCCTGGCGAATTCTGTCCTGGTTGTTTTTAATGCGCCCGCTATTTCTTTTGGTGTTAACATAACAAAGGATCACTTTTTTGAACGTGTGTTGAATTTATGTAATGATGACACCGTTTGCTTCAAGACATTCTTTAAGCGTAACTTCTTGAATACTGTTTTTTGAATCGAAGGTATGTCCAAGGATATGTCCCCAGTTCTCTCTCGGTGCTGCGATAGTGCCACCGTAATGAAGACCGGCCGCAGCGCAGGCATTCATTGAATTGACAACAACAGATCCTGAATTACCGCCCAGCGTTGTCGCATCATGTGTCACTGTCCATTGCTCAACCGAATTAACGGAACGAATAATTTTACCGGGTGCGATCCGCTTGCAACCAAATGTTGATTTGAATAGTTGTTCAAGTAATGTCGAATAGGTCAGCAAACCTTCCAGCCCGGGATTACCCGGATACCCAATGGTAAAGATGTAATTCTCCTCCTGTGACCAGCCGGTATGTGAACCAAACGATAAGATCTTTGAAGGATTATTTTGCGAACTGGTTGGGTCGAGTTGGATCAGCACAAGATCCAGCTTTGTATGATCAATATCGTGCGGGTCGATATATCCTTTGGTACAAAAGACAACTTTGACAAGTTTACGTGGATTGACCGATGCCCTGCCCTTGAACTCATGTCCGAAGTCGATCGATGTTCCTTTAGCTATTTGCCATGATCCATCATTCTCTTTGGTAGCGATAGCCTGCAATACATGCCGGTTGGTGACGATGATATTTTCACCGATCAAAAAACCGGTACCGATGTGATAATTGTCGCCGTCATTGATACGACCTACGCATCGTATCGCATGTCGCACACATTCACCCGCTGACTCAATGATGCCCGACCATACTCCATTCGGATCAGGGCTTGAACGATAATCAGCTTTATCATTTTCGATCATAAATGAAGGTCTTGAGCCATCGGTGCGCACGATGACCTCGAGATAAGTTTTCATACCAGGATATTTTTCCAGGTAACCGGAATTATCATCCGCAACAGCTTTTAGTGCACTCTTGCCATTGCGTGTTATTTTATCAACGACCTTTTTAAGATCTTCATCATCATGAAGATATTCTTTAATGATGCGATATAATTCTTCCTTTGACTGATCGGCCTTATCAGTTATTTCAGTGGATGATAAAGTTGGCCGGGGAGTTGCAGCATTTTCCAGGCCGCCAGCTGCGTTTGGCACATCGTTAAATCGTTTTCTGAATTGGGCAGCTGTGTTTGGTTTGTCTCCGTTAGTCATGACAGGTGTTTGGTGGGTTATAAAGTTCAGATATCAATTTCCGCAATAGATTTTGCTACATTGTCTTTGAGTTTATCAATGACTATTTGTCGCACCGGTGCATACGTATCGACGTTGAGTGTCCCTTTAAATGATGCAGTTTTTAATTTTGATTCATCCTCTTTAGAGCGGAAGAAAAGGATCTGCTTTATTTCATGACTGGACGAAAGAAGAATAAAACAAAACGTCACCGATAAGGTTTCATTTTTTTCTGTAGCTACACCAAATAAGAAACATCCTTTTTTTAAAGAGTGTGTATTTTTTTCAAAAGCAATAAATTTTTTTTCTTTATCGTCGGCAAGGCCTTTAAAAGCAGAGATAAGACTCCTGGCAATTTCAACCACTTTTCCCCCTATTGCAGATTCCAGTATATCAATCACGACTGATTCTATTTCGATAACAGTTCCTTTTGATTTATACTCTGTCGTTTTACTGGTTTCGATAACCCATCCAAGTTTATTCATCAATTTAAAAAATGCTCTATACCATTTTTCCAGTTCGTCCTCAGAAGAAAATTGCTTGTTGGCGGAAAGTTGTGCGAGCAGTAACGAGTTCAGGAGATCAGCACGATTTTGCAGGCTTACTTCTGCTGCAAAAGATACCAGGCTTTTTTCATTGACAAACGATGTCTCTTTATCCGCCGGTGTTGTCGTTTCTTCCAGGTTTCTTTTTGTTACTCCCGGGTATGGGTGTTTGGAAGGTGACAACTCAAGGTCATTAACAAATTTTTTTAACGCACCAGGTTTCATAAAAAATTAATTAGTAAGATACACAATGGGAATTCTCAAGTTCACTAAGGTGGGGATACACAAAACAAAAAAAATCAGTAAAATCACCTGAATAAGCCAGGTGTTAGTACGGGTGTTGTCAGAAGTTAGAATAGACGGATCGATGATCTTCCTGTGAGGGATCTTCCAATCTTATGGAATGATGCAACAATTGCTGCTTAAATATACTTCATACAACCTTTGCGCAAATACCACTTTAGGGGTATTCTTCCAACCGTTAAACGCAGGTGCAGAAAAATCAACAACCAATGTAATAATTAATTTAATTTTTTGTGTCGCGACCGGGGTTTCAACAGAAGTAAAACAGAAAATTTGATCACATAATTTCTTTGATGCTTAAAGCTCGTTATTCCATTTTCAATCCTGATCATATTTCAAAACAAAATTAAATTACGTTTTAATGATCCTTGCTTGCGAAATATAAAGTCAAATAAATTTATTCCTACCAGTAGTTATTGGCCGACCACCAACTCCAAAAACATACAGGAAATCAATGATCCTATTATTTAGACTTCTTTATCGTTTAAATAATTTCCTGTCCGTTTTTTTGACTGGCTTCGTATTATAATCAGCCGTCATTTAGTTACCTTAACAGTATGAAAAATTCACAAAAAACAGGTGGAGCAAAAGACCTTAAACAGGCCTATCGTACCGCTTACCTTATAGCCGGATTTTTGAAACAGACCCTCACTCAAGTGGAAAAAGACGAGTTAGATGAATGGATACTTGCCAGTGACGAAAATATGATACTCTTTGAAAAAATGACGGATGAAAAAAATCTTACGCAGGCTAATGAATGGATTAACAAAATGAACATTGCAGAGGAACTTCAAAATACGAAGATGAAAATCGAAGCGAGAAAGCCGGTTCGCTTTTGGCAGTATGCAATGGCGGCAGCCGTGTTAATTGCAGTTATAATTGGTATTTACCTGTATCAAAATTCAGTTACAAATAATAATGATAAACCAACTATTGCAGTGCAAAAGCAAGATATAACGCCGGGCTCAAATTTAGCTACGCTGACCCTTGACAATGGAAAGGTAATTGAGTTAGGTAGCAAAGGAGCCGACACAACAATTAATGGCCAGGTAAAAGTATTACGCAAAGACGGACAGCTGATGTATGCTCCCGGTGCAGCGCCAGCAACTGAAATTGTTTATCACACGCTGAATGTTCCCAGGAAGGGTCAATATAAAGTTACGCTGCCGGATGGCAGCAAGGTTTGGCTAAATTCAGAATCATCCATCCGGTACCCCGCATCCTTTACAGGTAATGAACGAAAAGTATTTGTGACAGGTGAAACTTATTTTGAAGTTGCAAAGGATGAAAGTAAACCATTCAGAGTTGTTGCAGGTGATATAACTGTTGAAGCACTCGGAACACAGTTTAATATAAATGCCTATACGAATGAACCAATTTTTTCAACCACTCTTATTGAAGGATCGGTCATGGTAACACAAGGAACAGTGGAAAATATTTTAAAACCGGGACAGCAGGCACAATTAACTAAAGATAATTTTCAAATTGTTCCTGCTAATGCAGATGATGCTACCGCATGGAAAGATAATCAGTTCAAATTTAAAGATACACCCATTGATGCGATCATGCGGCAGATAGAAAGATGGTATGACGCAGATGTCGAATATAAAGATAAGGTAACCTTACACCTGAATGCAAAGATTGGACGTGATGTACCGGTATCAAAATTGCTGCAAATTTTTGAAGAAACGAACCAGGTAAAATTTAAAGTTGAAGGAACGAAAATAATTGTAATGAAGTAAGTTTTCTCATGTGGCCCGGGGTGAAAAAATGGCCAGGAGCGGTGGTACGCTTTCTGGCCGGCGCCTGGGTTACCCAATAAATCAAATCGGCAAGATTCATCATCGTTTAACCCAAACAACTCTAAGTTATGCAACTGCTTTTGAATCGCAAAGCCCTTTCGTACTACGAACGGGGACGACCATTGTACCTTAAAACGCTGCGCACGATGAAAATTTTATGTGTGCTTCTGACAGCAGCTTCTCTTTATCTTCCGGCGAGAGGATTCTCGCAAGGGATCACTATAGCCTTACAAAATGCTCCCCTGGAAAGTTTCTTTAAAATTGTCGAGCAACAGTCAGCTTACAGTTTTGTTTACAGTAAAGAAGCAATAGCAGAGTCAAAGCCTGTTAGTATTGATGCTAAAAAAGAGAATATCGAAAACGTTTTAAGGATCGTATTTGCCAACCAGCCACTCTCCTACTCTTTTCATGAAAAATTTATCATCATAAAAATTTCCGAAAAGAAAAAAGATTCACTAATTGAAATTAGAGGTAAAGTAATTAATGAAGATGGTGAAGCAGTGCCCGGTGCAACGGTGTTCGCCAAGTTATCGAACAAAGGAGTTTCAACAAATGAACGTGGTGAATTTATTCTGATTGCAATTAATGAAGATGATATCTTAACGATAAGCAGCGTGGGGTACTATAAAGAAGAGATCCGTGTTAATAAAGAAAATTCTTTTGTGATCCGTTTGAAAGTGGCGGTAAGCAAACTTGATGAGGCTATTGTAATGGCATATGGCCAAACCACGCGCCGGCTTAACACCGGGAATATAAGCAAAGTTACTGCCGAGGAAATTTCCAAGCAGCCAGTAAGCAACCCACTTGCAGTTTTACAAGGAAGAGTTCCCGGTCTCCTGATCACGCAAACAAGCGGAGTGCCCGGCTCTTCATTTAATGTAGAGATCAGGGGAAGAAGTTCACTTGACCTGAGTTTATCGAGAAATGATCCTTTATTTATAATAGATGGCGTACCGTTCGAACCAGGAAACCTCGCATCGAATCAAATTGTCTCTGCCGCCAATAAACCAGGTGCAACAAATCTCGGAGGACTAAGTCCATTCAATACTATCAACCCGCTGGATATTGAAAGTATCGAAGTACTAAAAGATGCAGATGCTACCGCTATCTATGGTTCACGCGGGGCAAACGGTGTCATCATAATTTCAACTAAGAAAGGACAGGCAGGTAAAACAAAGGTGAGTGCGAATGTAAATTTCGGATGGAGTAAGGTTACAAGAACAATGGACCTGTTAACTACGCCTGAATATTTGTCAATGCGACGAGAGGCATTTGCCAATGATGGTTATACGCCACAGGCAACCGTTCCATTCGGAAACGGATGGGCACCCGACCTGCTTATTCTTGATACAACTCTTAATACAGATCTCAAGAAAATTTTACTCGGTGGAACGGCGCATACCACCAATGCGGAAATATCTCTTTCCGGGGGCTCGGACAATACATTTTTTCTATTTGGTGGATCCTTTCACAATGAAACAAATGTTTTTTCAGATGACCTGAATGACAGAAGAGGTTCGGTTCATTTCAATATAAATCACCGGTCACAAAACAGGAAGTTCGAAACAATAATTTCCGGTTTTTATTCAAGTGAAAAAAATCAGCTTATCCAGACCGATCTCACACGCTTCATTAACCTGCCACCCAATTTTGTCCTTTACGATTCACTCGGAAAACCGGCGTGGACCCAGAAAGGAATTCCTATCAATTATATAAACCTTGTCCTCGCCTCGATGCCTTCGGCAGAACTGCTTAGAGAATATACCTCCGTCAATGAAAACATGTTAGGAAGCATTCAACTAAGTTATAAGCTGTTCAAAACACTTACCATTAGATTAAACAGCGGATATAATCAATTTTCTTCTGACGAGGTTTCAACGACTCCCAAAGCATCTTTAAACCCGGCCTCCAGCCAACTGGCTTTTGCAAAATTTGGCCATGGCTCTTCAAAAAACTGGAACATTGATCCGCAGGTTGAATTTTGGCAAACCATCGGAAAAGTAAAATTGAATTTTCTTTTAGGCTCCACGTTCCTGGAAAGAAAGATAAAAAGTTCGTTCATAAATGCTACTAATTATACAAGCGACCTGCTCTTGAAATCTATCGCTGCCGCCGGACAAATCACCGGTTCGAACTCGACATCACAATACAAGTACACGGCGTTCTTTGGCCGCATGAATTTTAATTGGGATAACAAATATCTTATCAATCTTTCACTACGCAGGGATGGTTCCAGCAGGTTTGGACCAGAAAAGAGATTCGCAAACTTTGGCGCAATCGGATCTGCCTGGATATTTTCAAATGAATCTTTTTTTAAAACCCATCTTAAGTTTTTAAGCTTCGGTAAAATAAGATTTAGTTATGGTGTCACGGGAAATGATCAAATTGGAAATTATAAATACCTTGACCTGTGGAACTCTACCGGCACGACTTACCAAAACACCCCGGCCCTGCAACCCGGCAGCTTACTTAATCCAAATTATGAATGGGAAAAAAATAAAAAGGCCGAAGCTGCTATTGAGTTAGGAGCTTTTAAGGATCGCCTGTTAATTTCAGCAGCCTACTATGTGAATCGTTCGAGTAACCAGTTAGTCGACTATCAACTACCGGATCAAACCGGTTTTACAGGCATTACGCTTAATCTACCGGCACTGGTTGAAAACAGCGGTGTTGAAATCGTACTGACAACCAAAAATATTTCATCAAAGAATTTTAACTGGACAAGCTTTTTTAACCTGACAATTCCAAAAAACAAACTTATCTCGTTCCCGGGATTAAACAGCTCCAGTTATGCGACAACTTACCAGGAAGGAAAGTCGCTCAGCATAATCAATAAAGGAAAATTTTTGGGCGTTAATCCTACTACAGGACACTATACCGTTGAAGACTACAACAAAGATGGAAACATAAGTTTTCCTGCCGACTATCAATTTTTAGGAGATACAGATCCGACCCTGTATGGCGGATTTCAAAATACCTTAGAATACAAGCAATTTAATTTTTCTTTTCTTTTTGATTTCCGAAAACAAACTGGCAGAAATTACCTGGCCTATATATTCAACAACCAACCGGGTCTTGCATTAAATCAGCCCGATATCGTTTTACAACGGTGGCAGAAACCCGGTGACAATGTAACGATTCAAAAATTCTCAACAACATTCGGCGGCCCGGCTGCACAAGGAGGAAGGGCTTTGTCTAACTCTGATGGCATTTATTCGGATGCATCATTTATACGTTTAAAAAATATAGCGTTATCCTATTCTTTTCCAAAAACGTTTTTCAAAAAACTGAAGTTAGAAGCCGGCCAGATCTATTGCCATGCACAAAATTTATTTGTGATCACAAAATACAAAGGTTCCGACCCGGAAACCCAGGATATCTATGTGCTTCCGCCATTAAGAACGATCGTCGCAGGGATCCTGTTAACTTTTTAAAATTTAATTTTTATGAAATTTATCTTTCAATATTTAAAGGGGTGTTGCTTCATTCTCCTGTTAGTTGCAAACCCACTTTTTAATTCCTGTAAAAAATTTGTTGACATCAACCCTCCCGAAACACAAATTGAGACGAGCAAAATTTTTGAAAATGATCAATCAGCAATCTCATCCATTGCAGGACTGTATCAAAGATTACTCACAAATAGTCTTTTGATCTGCAATGGCGGCATGACAGTATATGCGGGGTTATCTGCCGATGAGCTCTTCAACACAAACTCCGGTATCGATGATGAGTTCAGCACTAATTCACTGCTGTCAACCAATGGAAGTATTTCCGGGAACTTATGGCAGGCGGCTTACAAAAATATCTACAATGCAAATTCTATTTTAGAAGGGCTGAATAATTCCCCGATCAATGAATTATTGAAAAAGCAATTGAAAGGTGAGTCATTGGTCGTTCGGGCATTGAACTATTTTTATTTGATCAATCTTTTCGGAGAAGTTCCTCTTGTTATTACTACCAGCTATGAAGAAAATCAAATAATGAGTCGCACTCCCGTTACACAGGTATATGAACAAATCGTAACCGACCTGTCAGAAGCAAAAAACCTTCTCACAAGCTCATACCCTACAAGCGGAAGAGTGCGCCCCAACAAATTTACTGCCACTGCACTGCTGGCAAGAGTTTACCTGTATCTGAAAAACTGGGTTCGTGCGGAAGCGCAATCAACTGAAATTATTAATTCGGGAAGTTATAGTTTACCAGGTGATATAGATAAGGTCTTCCTTGCAAATTCTTCTGAAACTATATGGTCGCTTATACAGGATAAGGCCAACACTGCAGAAGGGCAAATCTTTATACCCTCATTCACTCCTTCAACACCTAATTATATCCTGACTGATACTTTACTCAATTCATTTGAAGCCAGCGATCAAAGGAAGACAAAATGGATCACCAGCACCTCAATGAATGGGATAACTTTTTTTTACCCTTATAAATACAAACAGGGTGATGACTTCTCCAGTAGTCCTCCACCCCCGAGCGAATATTATATTGTTTTCCGGTTAGCAGAACAATATTTGATCAGGGCTGAAGCAAGAGCGCAACAGGAAAATATTGCCGGCTGCCAGGCAGACATCAATGTTATCAGAAACAGATCAGGATTGGCGAATACCATCGCCAGCGATAAAGCATCCTTGTTATCCTCCATTGAGCATGAAAGACAAATAGAATTATTTGCAGAATGGGGACACCGATGGCTCGATCTGAAAAGGACCAACAGGGCAGACCAGGCATTAAGCACGATCAAAGGACCCGGCTGGCAATCAACTGATGTAATTTACCCGATCCCACAAACTCAGATTCAATTAAATCCCTTCTTAACGCAAAACCCGGGATACTGAGATCATCAATGTCCTTCTAATTTTATCGGTCGTGCGCAGCATCAAAATAATTTCGTTAGTACTGGGCGTTTGTCTTTTACAGCCATTGAATGGACAAATCTTGCAGGCAGGATCCAAATTTCCCGACATAACAATGCCGGGTGTTATTAATTACAAGGAAGGAAGTTTGAAAATAAATGATTTTAAGGGCAAGGCGATACTAATTGATCTTTGGAATACACGGTGCACAGCTTGCTTTAAGTTGTTTCCAAAACTTGATTCGTTGCAAAAATTATTCAGCGACCAATTACAGATCATTTTAGTGAATCCTGAAAACAAAGTTAATACGGAGGAATTTTTTCGAAAGCATCCAAAAATTTTCAAACCCAGTTTACCAATGGTGACAGGTGGTACAGCTATTTTGGACCTGTTCCCTGTTGACGGATATCCCTATACCGTATGGATCGATGAAAAAGGTTTCATTAAATATTTTTCAGCGGGCACCAGTGTCACACAAATAAATATTGAGAATTTTTTGGTTCAAAAGAATTTGACATTGATCGATCCAACCAAAGTTAAATTTGGCTCTTCCGCAGACAGAAATAAATTTGAATTCTTTTCGTCCATTGCGCACTGCAACGATTCCCTGGACATTGGACATACCGACTTAGTCAGAATCAAGGAAGGCAAAGCAGTTTCGATCACCAGCAATTGCTCTTCGATCAAAGAACTTTACCGGCAAGCGTTCAGCGAAAAGGATAAGTATAATTTCAATACGCCTTATAGCTATATACTCAACGCTAACCATAAGTTTCAATATGGGCCGCCTTCAAATTCAGAATTGCCTGATGATTGGTTAAAGGAACATGCTTATAACTATGAGCTGCTTCTTACTGTCAACAAAGTTGCTATCGCTTATAAAATTATGCAGCAGGACCTTGAAAGATATTTCGGTCTCCAGGGAAGAATTGAAAAGAGACTGGTGACAAGTGTAGTGATAAAAAAGAAAAGTGCGAACGTGCATGCTCAGAAGAAAAGTAACAATATCACAGGAGATACAGTTCTTTATTTTAATAATATACCGTTCAGCCAATTTGTGAGAGAACTATCTGTAAGGTTGATCAATCAATATCCTTTTTTTGATGAAACCGGGTACAGCGGAAATATAACATGCCGGATAAAGTACTCCTCCCTGGATCCCTTAAACATTTCCTCTTTGCAAAGTGATCTCGTTGAATCAGGATTTGACCTGCTATTATGCAAAAGAGAAATTCCTGTTTTGATCGTCGGGACAAATATTAAAGGGAGCACCCGTTAAGTTAACTGGTGCTCCCGCGTGTCAATTTAATTCTTTTTTGTCCGCACATCGCCAAGATCGCCGGTTGGTAACGTAGGCGGTGCCAAAAATCCCCGCATACAATCACTGGTTGTCCCGGAACAACCATCATTTGCGTTGGCATAGGCCAGCGTTTTCGTACCACCAAATTGCACTGACGAACCAGATGGAATTATTCCATTGCCATCTACCACATAAAAGTAATAGACGTCATCAGCGTTTTGCTTATTCGTCCCTGTAAAAGCGCTGAATCCTATTGCCAATACAACTGCTATGAATCCCATTAAATACTTTTTCATAAACTAAATTTTAGTTGATCAAAAATTGCCTACTTTATTATACAGGGGTTCGGCTTATCCTGTTTATTGCAATAAAATCTTTATTTACTTTTGAAAACCTCCAACCGATAAATGCAAACACTGTAAAACAAATGTTGAACAGTAAATGTTCCTGCCAGTTTAAATTCTTTAATATGCCACCGCAAGAACATGGCAGTTCAGGCGTAAAACTGAGCATGTATGTCATATAAAAAGTGAAAAGACTCATCAGTAAAGTTGAAAACAGCAGACCTGTTCTTCTAAAATTTGGAATAAGAAGTGAACCGGAGATCAGTATCGCCGCTGAAGGGATCGTCCAAGAAACGAAGTTGCTGAATTCTCCAATTAGCGGTGATCTACTAAGAACGTATGCAAATGATTCACGATCGATGATTTTCAAAACGGCTGTATATACAAACAGAAAAATTAAGATTGCAGAAATAATTTCGCTGAAGATAATTTTTAGCCGGTTCGACATAGCAGTTAATTTTCATTAAAAACACACGAGAACTGTGCCGGATAAAGTTGGTGGATATACCCATTCCGTAGTATCGCAACCGGTATATAAAATTGTTTGAGCGGAATAAAACGGAAGTTAGCTTTTGAAAAAATATTTTTTGAGCAATTTCCGTGGGAATTCTTTCGCGAGTAGGAGGATGAAGAAAAGGGGACTGCGTTTTGCATACGGCTTAAGAAAAGATGAATTCGGCATTTTCGCACCATGAGTTTTTGACCAGCTAAGCCGTAGCCCAGAAGGACGATTTTCATCGTTCCAATTGGACCTTGAATACATATTGTAAATTTGGTCTTAGTTTTTCATATACCTTTTCTATCTTAGTCACACAATATGGAATCCACCAAGTCGAAGCCATTTTATAAAAGATATTTTAACGCCGCCGCAGTTTTAATCGGTCTCATAAGTGCGGTGATTGGCATCTATGTATTCTTCTTTCCGGAAACAAAAAAAGTTTTTCTTGAATACGAAATCCTTTCTAATTCAAATGTGTTTGATATTAATACTGAATTATCCAACCTGGATATAATCTACGACAGCACTAGTTTAAAAAAAAATAGTCAAAATCTGAGAGTATATAATGTACGAATAAAGAATAACGGTAGTGAAACGATTCTTAGCAATTATTATGATGACAAAGTCCCGTTTGGACTTACTATTATTAAAGGTTGGTTTATAGAAATTCCCCAAATTATCAATACAAGTAATGAATACCTTCAACAAAATGCAAAAGCAATACTTGATGGCAAAAATAAAATAATCTTCAACCAGGTTATCTTAGAATCAGGTGAATCGTTTACTCTTAAACTTTTGGTATTGCATCAGCTAAAGGATACACCTGTTCTTACTGCAGTTGGTAAAATAGCGGGGCAAAACAAAATTCCAGTATTATCACTTATACAGCCTATAAAAGCAAAAGAATCTTTTTGGAAACGCACTTTCAATGGGAATGTTCTTTCCCAATTATTGAGAGGAATTTCATATTTCCTGGCAACTACTTTAATCGTTATTTCAATAGCCGGATTGAATAATTGGATATATGATAAACGTCAAAACCTAAAAAGAAAAAAATTGATCAAAGAATTTAAGAAAACACCTGACTACGAATATACCCAAATTGATGAAGTAGTCTTCTCTAATTATCAGAGCAAAGGCTTATCAATCTTGACATCGTACCTTCCCTATTTAAATGATGAAGCAGGATTGAGGGACGCATACCCTAAATGGCAAATAAAACTTGATCAATATAAAGAAAACATGAAGTTTCGGAATGATGAAAGGAAAGATGAACAGATATACATGAGCAATTTCTTTTTCCAGGAAAAAGATTGGGAAGAAAGTAAACAAGACAAGTTTCAAGAAGCGGAATCATTAAAAAGAAAAATAAATACAGTTAATAGATTAATAAAGGCCGGCTTTATTTTTTCAAGCAACGGAAAATTGATCGTGAACCAACAACTCAAAACAAAACTCGAAAGTTTTATTGGCTTTATAAAGAAGAAAATTCCTGACGGCACTCTTAAAACAGAATATATCATCATGCCCTCGAATGAACATTCAGGAGATAATTAAATTGACTAATTGAAGTATGTATTTTCAGATGAGACACGATAAGAAGATCACAAAGGAAGTTGTGAAATTTCTTTTAATGATAGAAATTCTGAAATTTGAAAGTACTTAAATCTTATGAATTACTATTCTCTTAACTGTGAGGTTCCCTGTGTTGTAACTAGGAGAACATCGTTTTCAAAACTGCTTTTACGTTGGATGCCGTAATTTTATCTATCGTTCCCTTTTTCTTTTTTAATCTTGTTTTGTCTACTGCACGCATCTGATCTAAGGCTATTTCACCTGCCTGCCCACCAATGTTGCTAGCTACTCTTGACGGATAACCTTTGATCGTGTGAGTAAGTGGTGCTATTAAAACAGTTTTCAAATTCTTATTCATGACGTCCGGCGAAATGATGACTGCCGGTCTTGTTTTACTCATCTCGGCACCTTTTGTCGGATCTAATTCAACACTGTATACATCAAACTGATTCATATTACCATTCTTTTTCGTCAAAATCATTTTTCATTCCTTCAAACAGATCGCCCTCTGGCTTTGCACCTCTCTTTATTGCGTTTTTAAATTGCTTATCCCATGTTGAGATATCTGTATTTACTCCTGCATCCTTTATTTGTATGATAGCTATTATACCATCTGCAGCCATGATCAAAATGTCAATATCCTGGTTTAACCCGGCTGACTCTATCAACTGGTTATTTAAGATCACACCTTTTGAATTGCCGATTGCCCTGATGCGTGAAGTATAGCTTGCCAGCGGTTCTTCGGGTACCGATATTTTAGTATTTTTTTTATAACTCCCGCTTACCATGTATTCTTTGTTTGCTGCCATTGCCTTTGCAATAAACTCATCTCCAGGTTGGATAGCACGATTCGTTAATGATCTTGTTGATCTTATCCTATTTACCTTGCGGTTTTTAGTTGATCCTCTCCTATTTGCCTTGCGGTTTTTAGTTATAGGCATATAAAGCTTTACGTGAAGTTATAACATTTGTTATAACATCCTACTTCTGCCTGATAATTTTTACTAAAAATTTATAAAAGATTGGAATTAGTTGTATTAATATAAGGCAACCAATGTCACAGTAGCTTTTTTGCCAAAAAATAGTATTGATCCTATCAGAGAAGTAAAACGTTTAACCTTCTCTTGTCCTTGTAAAACTGAACATGAAGTGGGTAAAGATTTGCTCTAAAATTTAAAATTGAAACCAAGAAAAGACAAATGTTTCCACTCAGGGAATTGATATACTCAAATTCAACGGGCTGTGTGTACTTCGGTGAAGTCTCAATTCAATTCGAATACTGCAAACAGTATAAAAAATTGTTCGACCTGTATCAAAATTGCAGATCGATCTCCAAAATTTAAAAAGGTATTCTTTTTGAACAATTTTCAGTGGCAGGTTTATTTCAAATCTATTGCCATGGGTGATCATGAGGAAAAGTGGGAATTGTTATTGGGCCATCTTAAAGTTATCGAGGGCGAAGTGAAACTTTTTAACCGATCGAAGCTTAACGGGACCAATGGTGTTGATGGTGTCTTAACTCCTTTTCGTGGTGTTGAATTGTACCTGCTGCATAAAGCCTTTATAGATGCAGGCGGCGCTCCGCATGAAGATTATAAAACCCTGCTTAAAAGAACTGCACCTTACCTGAACAGTAAAGCACAAAAAGGATTTAGTCCTGACAGCTTATCAAAATACAGCGACAAAGTAGATCCGGAGACAAAAGAAAAAGTAAAACGTTTCCTGATGAAGATGATCCGCAATATTGATAGCTATGATTAAAACTTCCACTTCGATTCCACCTGCTTCCACCAAAATCGCAGGTTCGCATTTTATGTTTGCACAGATCATTTATTGAAAATCTATAAATCAAACTCTCTTATGTTCAGCAATATTTCCTGGTTCCAATACCTCATCTTTATTTGTGCAGCAGCACTTGCCTGGTATGCCGCTATCTTTTACATTTATTACCGGCACGATCTTTTGCAAATCCTGCAGGCAAAGAAAACTTTCCACACAGCTAACGGAAAACCCGGCGACGACTTTAATTTTCAGCAAGAGAATCCTGCCGGTATCAACCTCAAGAATTCTCACTCCTCCCCTGACATGGGTCAAGTCATTCAATCCTTCACTGATGAAGTTGTGGCTTATCTCGAAGAAGCAGGAAAAAATAAAATTGCGAAACCAGATCTGCTTGATAGCCTAGGAAGGATCGAAGATAAATACCCTTCGCTCGCAAGATCAGATTATAAACAATCGCTCGATCAATTTATAAAGGTGCAAACGGAAAATTATTGTGCTATGTTTTTAAGTGAAGAGGATCTGGATAACCTGTGGCGCGATACATAGCATCAATACGGCTCCCTCATCCCGTAAGATAAGGGAGCCTCTTTTACATATTTAATCAACTAATAAATATTGTTATGGCAAAAAAATGGTTTGTGACAAGTTACCTGTTTCTTATGCGCATTGTCGTCATGGCCCAGGATGGTAATGCAGGTATTAATGAAGCTAACACCAAAGTGAGAAGTTATTTTACTGCGGGTACAAATTTGATGTATGCAGTCGGCGCCATACTTGGATTGATCGGTGCCGTTAAAGTTTACCAGAAATGGAATGCGGGGGATCATGATACCGGGAAAACTGCTGCAGCGTGGTTTGGTTCCTGCGTATTTCTTGTAGTAGTAACAACCGTGATAAGATCATTCTTTGGAATATAATTATGTCAAGCAGCGTATATAAAGTTAACAAGGGGATCAACAAGCCGATCGAGTTCAAAGGTTTGAAAGCACAATATATCTGGTATCTCGGAGGCGGGCTTGTTATTCTTCTTATCGTTTTTGCTATCCTTTATATAATTGGTATCAATACTTTTTTCTGCGTCGCACTGATAGTCGTACTCGGTACCGGGTTATTTATCCAGGTCAACAGGCTGAGCAATAAATACGGGGAACATGGAATGATGAAGAAGATCGCGAGTCAAAGCGTACCGCATACGGTCAAATCATATTCAAGAAAAATTTTCTTTAAAAAATAAGTGATGGAACGAGTGCTGGAAAACATATTGCCTGTGATGGATGTGGAGCATGATTTAATATTATCCAAGTTAGGAGATATTACCGTTGCTTTTAATTGCGAGCTGCCGGAAATATTTACTTTATCGAACGACGATTATGAAGCGTTTCATCAAACATGGATCAAGGCAATAAAAGTTTTGCCAAAGCAAAGTATTTTCCACAAACAGGATTGGTTCCTGGAAAGTAAATATGAAGCTGACTTCCTTAACAACAAAGTAAGTTTCTTATCAAGAAGCAGTGAGCGATTTTTTAATGAAAGACCTTACCTGGATCATGCCTGCTATATTTTTCTTACTAAGAAACCATTGGGAAGAAAAGTATCCAGTTCATTTTTTTCAAACCTCTTAAGAAAGACGATCGTCCCGCAGGAAACACTCGATCCACAATTAACACAGGATCTCCTGGACAGCGCCGGGCAGTTCAAAAGGATCCTGGAAGACAGTGGATTTGTAAAGTTAAAGAGACTGAAAGATGATGACCTAGCCAGCAATTTAAGTAAGGCTGGAGTGATCGAAAAATATCTCAGGCTTTCAGATAATAAACTTGTTTGTGATATTAGTTTTAAGGACGGAATACAGGTTGGCGATAAACATGTACAATTATTTTCGTTATCAAATGCAGAAGACCTGCCTTCCTTATGCGGCTCCAGAATCAATTACGATAAGTATTCAACTGATAAGACCAAATTTCCTGTTGGCTTCGCATCCACGCTTGGGCAATTGCTTTCGTGCAATCATATTTATAATCAATACTTGTTCATCGAGGATGCGCAGGCAACAATTAAAAGACTGGAAAGTAAACGACTTCGTTTACAAAGCTTATCGGCTTATTCGCGGGAAAATTCAATCGGTCGTGATGCGACCAATGATTTTTTAAATGAGGCGATCGGTGAACAACGATCACCCGTAAAGGCCCACTTCAATGTGATGGTGTGGACAGATAACAAAGTTGAATTAAAAGATCTGAAGAACCTGGTCTCTTCAGGGCTTGCACAAATGGATGCGGTCGCAAAGTTGGAAACATCAGGTGCTCCCCAAATTTATTGGGCGGGCATTCCCGGCAATGAATCCGATTTTCCTATGAATGACAGCTTCGACACGTTTGCAGAACAAGCCTGTTGCTTTTTTAATCTTGAAACGAATTACCGTTCATCTATTTCGCCAATCGGAATCAGGCTTGGCGACCGTCTCACCGGTAAACCGGTACATGTGGATATTTCAGATGAACCTATGCGGAAAGGCATCTGCACGAACCGCAACAAATTTATTCTTGGTCCATCGGGAAGCGGGAAATCCTTTTTCACCAATCACATGGTCCGATCATACTATGAACAGGGCGCTCATATTGTTCTTGTGGATGTAGGCCATTCCTACAAAGGACTGTGTGAAATGGTGAAGGGATATTATTTCACCTACAGTGAGGCTGATCCAATAAAATTTAATCCATTCTTCATTGGTGATGACGAAAAACCCGACACAGAAAAAAAAGAAAGTATAAAAACATTGTTGCTTGCTCTTTGGAAAAAGGATAATGAAAGCTTTAACCGAAGTGAATATGTTGCGCTAAGCAATGCCCTGCAGCTTTATTATGAATACCTGGAAACAAACCCGGCTATTTTCCCCTGCTTCAATTCATTCTACGAGTTCCTGCAAAGAGATTTTGTTGAAGTATTGAAAAAAGACAAAGTGAAGGAAAAGGATTTTGATGTCACTAATCTTCTTTATGTCCTACGCCCCTATTATAAAGGTGGTGAATTTGATTACCTGCTGAACGCAACAGAAAACCTTGACCTGCTAAACGTACGATTCATTGTTTTTGAACTGGACAATATCAAAGATCACCCGATACTTTTCCCGGTCGTTACTATTATCATTATGGAGGTTTTTATTTCGAAGATGCGGAAGCTAAAAGGCATTCGCAAGATGATTCTGATCGAAGAAGCATGGAAGGCGATCGCAAAAGAAGGCATGGCCGAGTATATTAAATATCTATTCAAGACAGTAAGAAAATTTTTCGGTGAAGCGATCGTCGTTACCCAGGAAGTGGAAGATATTATTTCATCGCCCGTTGTAAAACAGGCGATCATTAACAACAGTGATTGCAAGATATTACTTGACCAATCGAAGTACCAAAACAAGTTTGAGCAGGTGCAGGAGTTGCTGGGTTTAACGGAAAAGGAAAAGGCATTGATACTTTCTATCAACAAGTCAAATGATCCATCCCGAAAGTATAAGGAAGTATTTATTTCTCTCGGGGGAATGGTCTCAAAAGTCTACCGCACAGAAGTTTCACCGGAAGAATACCTGGCTTATACCACTGAAGAATCTGAAAAAACAAAGTTGCATAAGCATGCTGCGAAATGGAATGGGGATCTGCAGAAAGGGATCGTGGCAATGGTTGATGAATTAAAATCGAAATTATGAAGCTCGTCGTTTTATTTTTCGGTTTGCTGATCGCCTGTAATGGACCTGGTATCTCAATTGATTTTTCCGGTACTTATGTTCGGTTCACCGAACATGAATTTGGCAGAGAGTATGACACAATTATTATTTCTGAATTCAACGGTCAATATAAAGTTACACGGAAGTGGGAATATCAGCGAGTGCTGGATGGTGTGGTGCAGGAACCCGAATTCAAAGTTGAAGTTACCACCGCGTACTATGAAAAGAAATTTCGGGTGCTTCATGAAAATGAAACGGGGAACAGAATTTCGGTTGATAAAGTTGAAGGAGTTTTATTTATCGGTCCGATAAAATATAAAAAACTGAAACTATGAAAAAATTATTGATAACATTTGGTTTGGCGTGCAGCATCATGGTTTTACCATGCCACCACTCCTATGGCCAGATCCCTATTCTTGAAATTATAAAGGAAGGGATAACGAAAGTTATTGTGGCGGTGGACCTGAAAATACAAAGGTTACAAAACGAAACTATATGGCTACAAAATGCGCAAAAGGTTTTGGAAAACAAATTTTCAGAATTGAAGTTGTCAGAAATAAGTGAGTGGGTGGAAAAACAGCGCGCACAGTATGCAAGCTATTTCGATGAACTGTGGCAAATAAAGTTGAAGATCGCAAATTACCGGCGCGTAAAAGATATTATTGAAAAACAGCTGCGATTAGTCAAAGATTGTAAAGATGCCCCGGCGTTATTTAAACAAGATAAAAATTTCACAGCGGATGAACTGGATTACATCCAGAAAGTTTATAGTGGCCTCATGGAAGAAAGTATAAAGAATCTTGACCAGCTTTCTCTTGTCATAAACGCGTTTGTAACGCAAATGAGTGATGCGAAGAGAATGGAAATTATTAATGAAGTGGACAATAAACTGGATGAACAGCTAAGTGATGTACGAGAGTTCAACAAACAGAATAAAGTTATCAGTCTCCAGCGGGCTTCTGAAAAAGGGAATATAGAAACTGTAAAGAAATTATACGGGTTAGAGTAATGTGTCAATTTTAAAATTTGATAATGTGATGACGAGTATGAGGAAGATCGTAGTATTTATTTTGATCGCTGTGTCAAATGTATCGGCAAATTCCCAAACGCTTGCTGAATGGACACAACAAAAAAAATTACAGATCCAATATCTATTGGACCAGATCGTCGCTAACAAAGTTTTTATTGAATATGCTGAAAAGGGATACGAGATCGCAAGGCTAGGATTAACTACAATTCACAAAATTAAATCAGGGGATCTTGATCTTCATCGTCATCTCTTTCGTTCAATGGAAAATGCAAACCCATCGATCAAAGGTTATACGAGAGTTGCTGACATTATATCCCTGCAGGTTCGCATTGTAAAGTTTATCAATGCTACGACCAGGAGTCTTAAAGAAAGCGGAGCATTCAGTACAAATGAACTTGATCATTGCAAAAAAGTATTTGAAAACTTGCTGGAAGAATGCCTGGAGAACGTGGATGAACTTTGGTTGGTTATGAATGCCGGTGAATTGCAACCCGATGGCTACCGTATGACAGATGACGAACGGATAAAACGGATCGATCAAATTTATGCTGACATACAAGAGAAATATTCTTTGTGCCGATCATTCAGCGAAGAATGCCGGGTTCTTGCAATGCATCGGTTGAGGGAACAAAATGAAATTACAGTTGGTAAAAAAATAAATGGTGTTAAATGAAAAAGTGGGTGATCATAATTTTAGTTTCAGTTGCCGGATCGAGATCTTTTGGACAATCACAGGAAATACAGCAGTTGCTTCTCAACTGGGAAAAGCTAACACAATTAAAGGTAATGCTGGATGATATGTACACTGGTTACAAGATCATCTATAAAGGTTATACAACGATCCGCGATATTTCTGAAGGCAATTTCACTCTTCATAAAAATTTCCTGGATGGCCTGCTGGAGATCAGCCCTGTTGTTAAGAAATATAAACGGATCGCAGATATTATAAGTTACCAGTTACGAATTGTAAAATTATCAAAAGCGGCTTACGCTAAATTTAAGTTAGATAAAAATTTCACTGTTGAAGAAATTAAAGTTATTGGGAACGTTTATGATCAACTGCTGAATGAAGGGCTGAAGTGTCTTGATGAATTAATTATGATAATTACTGCCGGTGAATTAAGGATGAGTGATGATGAACGACTGCAAGCGATAGATGGTATCTATACAAAGATACTCGAGCAATTTAGTTTTTTAAAGGAGCTAAATAACAGTACAACAGTTTTGTCTGTCCAGCGAGAGAAAGAGCAGCAGGATGTGGATATGTCCCGGAAGATACATGGCATAAGAGAGTAAGAAAGTTTTGAGCGTAAAATATAGTGTGTATGAAAATGTGTGTGAAGTTCGCAACCTTGAGTTTCGTTATTTTATTGATCCCTCAGCTGGGTTTTGCCCAGGGCGGCTTCGCCGACAAAATTAGGAGCCTCCAGGATGTGCTTGAGCAACTCTATGATGATATGATGCCCCTATGCAGCCGGCTGATCGGGGTTGGTCGCGGGATCGCGGGCTTTGCTGCGACCTGGTATATCGCTTCAAGAGTGTGGCGGCATATTGCCAATGCAGAACCAATTGATTTTTATCCATTGTTCCGGCCTTTTGTGATCGGCTTTGCCGTACTCATCTTTCCTTCTGTTATTGCTATGATCAACGGCATCATGAAACCAACTGTTACCGGAACAAGAGCCATGGTAACAGACTCGGATGCGGCGATCGCGCAATTGCTCAAGATGAAGGAAGAAGCCATAAAGAAAACTGCGTACTGGCAGATGTATGTCGGATCAACCGGGTCAGGCGACAGGGATAAATGGTATAAATATAATTACGGAGAAGATAGCGAAGGATGGCTGGAGAGTATTGGCAATGACATCAAGTTTGCTTCCTCAAAGTTCTCTTACAATTTCCGCAACTCCATCAAGCAATGGATGAGTGAAGTTTTAAAAGTTTTATTTGAAGCAGCGGCGCTTTGCATAAATACTATCCGAACTTTTTATCTTATTGTTCTTGCTATTCTTGGTCCGCTTGTTTTTGGTCTTGCAGTTTTTGATGGCTTTCAGCATACGCTCACCGTTTGGCTGGCCCGCTATCTTAATATTTTTCTCTGGCTCCCTGTTGCTAATATTTTCGGCGGAATTATGGGAAAGATCCAAGCTAATATGCTGTCTGAAGATCTTCAACAGATCGCCAGTAACGGAGATACTTTCTTTAGCACGACCGACACTGCGTATTTGATCTTCATGATCATCGGGATCGTTGGATACTTCACTGTTCCTTCTGTTGCCAATTATATCGTTCATGCCGGTGGCGGTAATACTTTATTATATAAGGTAACCAGCATGATGAGCACCAGCAGCCGCACTGTGATCCAGAGTGGCGCCTCCATGACAAGAGATGTACTTGGCGATGGATATAATAAAGTGGCGAGCAGCATCCCAAATTATGGCGCATCCGGTGGCTATTTCAATGATAAAAATAATTCGGCCAGTTACATGGAAAAAAAAATTAAAAATTGATCATGTTCAGTAAAACAACAAAGATAGATACGGCGTTCCGGCACATAAAGTTGTTCTCGATCGTGCTTGTTCTCGGGTGCATATCGATCGCCGCCTATGCACTCTATACAAGCAACAAGTTAGTCGCAGCATCACAGCAACGAATTTTTATTTTGGCAAACGGGAAGGTACTCGAAGCTTTTGCGGCAGACCGGAAAGATAATATAAAGGTAGAAGCGAGCGATCACGTGAAAATGTTCCATCACTATTTCTTTACACTTGATCCGGATGATAAAGTGATACAGACGAATTTAACGCGAGCAATGTATATGGCCGATGGATCGGCCAAGTTAAGTTATGATGATTTAAAAGAGAACAGTTACTATACAAATATAATTTCAGGGAATGTGAGCCAGGAGGTGCAAGCTGACAGTATCACTGTCAACACGAATATATATCCTTACTATTTCCGTTACAAGGGTCAGCAGAAAATCATTCGCCCCACCACGATCGTTACACGGAGTTTAATAACGGAAGGTTACTTGAGAAATGTTTCTCGCTCGGATAATAATTCACATGGGTTTTTGATCGAGCGTTGGAAGACTCTGGAAAATAAAGATATCAAAACTGAAAATCGCTGAGATGTTATTGAGGAAAAAAAGAGTTGAAGAAAATTCGTTGAAGGATAAAGTTGCAATAAAGGTGGTCAACTTATTATTGAAGATACAAGTTAAATTTTCGACGTTCATGAGTGCGAGAGTAAATAAAGTTTCGGCAAAAAGATTGAGACTCTTGCTGGTTGTTTTTTGCCTGCTTGGCGGAGGGTTTAGTATTTATCTTATAACAGGCTCGATCTTCCGCGACAAAGTTTCTGCAATTAAAATTGAAGCTATCAACGTTCCTGAAATTTATGATGATGGCAGCAGTTTACGAAGTGAACAAGTTGTTGATGAAGAAATGTATGAAGCGATCCGGCGTTTTGAAAATAACATGGACAGCTTGCGTGAAACAAAGTTGGGCCTGGAGCTGCGTGATAGTATTTTAAAGGTGAGGCCCGGGTTAATGGACAGCATAATGTTGTTAAAACTAATTTATAAATCTCAAAATTAATTATGAAAAAAGTGCAGCGGTCGCAGGCTTACCTGCGTAAAAGAAAAATGATGGTGGTATTACCCTTGCTCGTAGTTCCTTTTCTTACTATGGCTTTTTGGTCGCTGGGTGGTGGAAATGTTGCAAGAGGTGAAATGAAGCAAACGCAGGGATTGAACCTACGTTTACCAAATCCGAAGTTAAGTGATGAATTTGCCGACAAGTTGAGCTTTTATGACAAGGCTGATAAAGACTCCATGAAACTGGCAGAACAGATCCGCAATGATCCTTATTACCTGCACAATGATAGCATGCAGAATGTTTATCTAAACCAGGTTGCTGTGGCGACGGATAAATTTAAGTTGTCTCCCAATTTACAGGGTGGATTGAAGATCTCTGTTGACGACAAAATTACCACTGAAGACAAGGTTATGAAAAGACTGGCTGAATTAAACAAAGCTCTTGACCAACCTGAACAAGATATCCCGAAGAATGATATGCCGGATGAATCTGGAGTTAAGAATTTGAATTTTGGAAATGATGTTGATAAGTTGGAGGCGATGATGCAGTCGTTGAATAAAGTTAACGGTGAAGATCCCGAAATTAAGCAACTCGACAAGACACTGGAAAAGATACTGGATATACAACATCCTGAAAGGGTGAAGGAACGTATTAAAGAAGATATAAAGGAAGTCGTGGCATTTCCTGTTACAAAATTCAAAGATGACAAAGTTAGTTTACTGGATACAGTGAAGAATGAAACTGGCATTGAGTCCGGGTTTTTCGGATCTAGTGATGAGTTAACATCGATCGGAGATAACAACGCTATTGAAGCAGTCGTACATGAAAATCAAAGTTTGGTTAACGGTGCGGTTGTAAAGCTGCGTTTATTAAATGAAGTTAATGTCAATGGCTACTTAATTCCAAAAGGAAATTTTGTCTTTGGTTTTGCTTCGCTTAATCGTGAGCGACTGGAAATTGATATTAATTCTATCCGGTGTAACCAGTCTCTTTATCCTGTTGCTCTCAAAGTGTACGACATAGATGGCCTTCCCGGCATTTACATACCTGGCGCAATTACCCGTGATGTGGCTAAACAATCTGCAGACAACAGTCTACAATTGATGCAGCTTTCTACAATGGATCCTTCGTTTAAAGCACAGGCTACAAACGCGGGTATTGGCGCCGCCAAAGATCTGCTGAGTAAAAAAATAAAATTGACAAAGGTGTATGTCAAAGCTGGGTATAAAGTTTTATTAAAATAATTTTTAAATCTAAAAACAAAGTTATGAAACGATTTGTGTGGTTGGTTTGTTGTTGCTGTTCATTCATGTTGGGGTTTGGGCAACCCGCGGCCTTGTCAATTGCAAAAGATAAAACTACGAGCTTAATTTTTCCATTTGCAATAAGACATGTAGACAGAGGAACAAAGGATGTGCTGGTGCAAACAATATCCGATAATATTTTACTGGTCAAAGCCGCCAATGAAAATTTTGCGGAGACGAACCTGAGCGTCGTGACAGATGATGGAAGCATGTACTCGTTCGTTGTAAATTTTGATGTTAAACCCCTTGTGTGGGTTTATCATTTGTCCTCCAATAAAGATGAATCATTGGAAACTTATGCCAAAGGGATCTTAGATAACCCGCGGGTGATGCGTGGTGGTAGCGATCAGCGCTTTGATATGAAGATCAGTATCGATGGAATTTATATACGAGAGAACGTAATTTATTACCAGTTAAAGTTGATGAATGAAAGTCCTATCGATTATGATATCGATCTCCTTCGATTCTATATCCGTGATAAGCGTAAAGGCAAAAGAACGGCGGTACAGGAAAATGAAGTTATTCCTTTATATATAGCGGGGAATACCCGGCAAGTTAAAGGTGAAAGTAAAGTTACAATTGTGGTGGCCCTCGAGAAATTCACCATCCCAGACGCGAAAGTTTTTGCGATCCAGGCAATGGAAAAGAATGGCGGCAGGCATTTGCTGATGCGTGTAAACAACAATAAAATAATCAAAGCTATACCCTTGCCTGACCTGCGATGAAAGATGAGCATGTAATATCCGATGAGTTGCTGGAAGCAGCGCAGGCCTCTTTTCAACGAGGAGAAAACTGGATCGCCTATAATAGAAGTTTATACTTCCTGGATAAAGAGGATGTGTACTTTTTCAAATCTAGTGATGAAGCTTATGGATTCTCTTCTGATAATATAAGTGACCATGATAATTTCCATGTCTTACATGCAAGATCGATCGATGAGCTATTGAAACAAATGCCTTACGGCGAAAATTTGGAAAATAATTTAATCAATATTAAAAACTTGTCAATTATGAATGAGCAAAATTTTGAGTACCTGAAAGATAACCTCAAATATATGGGGTTTGGTGAAAAGCAACATGATGTGCTTGAACAACAATTAAAGTTAGGTAAAGAAGCCTTTCAAATGACCTTCGCATCGGAAGTGAATAAGAAACCATTTGAGGCCGTACTTCAATTCAGAAAGTCCGATAACTCGGATATGTACTTTCTGAATAGTTACCACGCATCGTTGGAAAGAAAGAACGGCGAAAAGATGGAACAAACATTTTACTTAAACAAAGGAAAAGGTGTAACCGCCAAAGAAGCGTTCAATCTATTGGAGGGAAGGTCGGTGTTCAAGGAACTTAGTAATAAAGCAGGTGAACCGTATAAAGCATGGATGCAACTTGATTTTCAAAATAAAGATAAAAATAACAATCATGAAGTAAAACAATTTCATGAAAATTACGGGTATGATCTGAAAGCTGCGGTTGGAAAATTTCCTGTAGCGGAATTGGATGGTGGTGAAAAAGAAAAGTCGTTGATGCAATCACTTCAGAAAGGGAATGTACAATCAGTGAGTGTTGGCGTTAATGGTGAATCCCAACGGTTTTTTATTGAAGCAAATCCGCAATATAAAACGGTGAATCTCTATGATGAAAAAATGCAGCGGTTAAACCAGGAACAACGGGTTGGCCTGTCGGGGAAACAGGATGTGAAAGAATCTAAAGAAGTGAAGGTGGATAATCGACAGGAGGTGAAAAAAGATAATAAAAAATCTGTGTCGCAAAAGGCCGGTGCTGAACCGGAAGGTGTAAAAAAAAAGACGTCGCGAAAAAAGGGAATGTCGATGTGAAGAATGATGATTGAATAATTTTTTGATGGTGTATGGGAATCGAGGTAGTAACTAAAGATGATTTGCAGGAATTGCGTTTGCAGTTATTAAATGACATCCGGCATTTGATCGGCCCGAGTGAAGCGAATTTCGTAAAACCATGGCTTAAGAATGCTGAAGTGAAAAAGCTGTTGAGCATTTCATCGAATACTATTCAACGGTTGCGTGTTTCCGGTAAACTCCGCTCAACGAAGGTGGGCGGAGTTCATTATTACAAGTATGAGGATATAGAAAAATTAATGAATAGTGAATATGATTGAGGTTGATTGTTGTGGGTGTGATGATGTTTAAAGTGATTTCGTTTAAGGCATGGGCGAGATCTATGGTTACAGGTGTGATAAAGAAAAAGTGATGCGGAATATAGTTGACGGGTTATGGACGAAGTGAAAGAAATATCGAGTTTTTTTTCTGCTATTAAAGAAGATCCGCGCATTGGTGCAACGCATATCAGTTTATATATGGCGCTCTTCCAGTTTTATAACCTGAATCGTTTGACTAATCCAATTGCGATTACCAGGACATCGGTAATGGAGGTAGCAAAGATCCGGGGGCTGGCGACTTATCACAGATGCATGAAAGATCTGGTTGAGTGTGGGTATATAGAATATGTGCCGTCTTTTAATCCTGCTGTTAGTAGCATGGTATATTTATTGAAGATCTAATTTAAAATTATCCAAATAACAATGCACAAACAAAAAAGCAAATGATACCTATAAAATTTTTTTCATATTGGCTTTAAAAAATTATTAAATGGCCGTTTAAACACTTGCGTTAATTGGCTTTTTAACAATAGAACTTCCTTCCACACTCGCTATCATATAAGCTGTCAATTTTTTTCCCATATCCTGCCAATATTCTTCTGCCAGTTCTTCCCATACTTTTCCGATCATACTTTCTTTGATCATCAGAATAACACAACCCGGATGATTCCCTGGCAGCATTTTAGCACCCAACACTCCTTCTTTGCTTTTTAAATTATTCACCAGCCAGTTAAGTTCCGGACAGCTAATGCCAAAATTGAATTGCATGCTATCATTCGATTCAAACATCTTTTTTCCGAATGCACGCAGATCACCGATCTTCATATCCTCAACTGCACCCAGCACTCTTGCTCCTTCTTTCACAACATGTATACATCTCTTTTTGCTTATCTCATCTTCAACATAATCTTCAATCATCGGCAAGGTGATCTCTCCAAGACTCTTCACAGCGGCAAAATGTTTCCTGATCATGATCAATCCATGCTCACATTCTATAAAACGTTCCTTACAAACAGATAGTAAATTATTAAACTTAACACCCGTGTCAAGCATCACAAAGCGATACCCATCCGTTTTCAACTCCACATGTTCATGCCAGTGCTTACGACTATCAAGCACTAAGGCGTAACCTTTTTTTCCAAAAACACTTGCATAGTAATTCGATATTGAGATCGTTAATTGATCAACCCGGTTACTTGCTGATCCACTAATAAGAGTAGCAGCCAGTTTTGAAATGTTGAATTCAAAAACTTCATTCAATACACACAACACAGAACATCTAAGTACCGATGATAAATCAGGACCAGTACTGTTGCCGCCGTCTACGATCATATTAAACCCATGCATTCCATTTCCTCTTTTTATTATTTCTTCCACCACGCACAGTACATCATTAGCCCAATGGCCTTCAGATAATAATCTTATATCCTTAACACGGATCGCCACTCTTTCAATATGTCTCACAGAAATAAGAGACAACATATCATCTTTTCTTCTGCAGGCAGCAGCATACGCATACTGATCAATTGCAAATGGCAGGCAATACCCTTCATTCACATCAGCAAAATCTCCTAATAAATTAACAACCGCCGGCGCCTTGGCAATCACCGGTTCTTCATTATAGATCTCTTTGAATAACGTTCCAATGTTTTTATTCATAACAATCCTCTTTCTATTTTTATTTACCTTCTCCGATCTTTTCTTACTTACTATTCACAATACAACATTCACCATTCATCATTGTCGTCTCAATCTTCTTTTCTGTACTTTCCTTCTCATCCGTCGATCCAGGTCCATCATCATTCCATTCACAATACGGACAATCTTCAAAATCTCTCGCTTTTATCGCCATGTCTTTTTTCAATAGTTCCATTCTTCAATGTTTATTTAGCGAATAATAATTAATCCGATAACATCTCTCAAACCCCACAATAACAAAAAGTCGAAAGAAGAAAACAGGCTTCCCGGAACCTAAATTTTCAATTGGTGTTGTATTTTGAAAAATGCCGTTACACACCTGTTCCTCTATAGTTGGGCAACTTCTTATCTGCATCCATGTCTATGAGCAAATTCTTATCAAACAGGTTTTAATTTCTAAAAAGAGGGAGGCCCAATTTACCCGGACCTCCGCTCATTTTATTAAGTGTATGAAGAGTAAGTGGAAACCCACCCCGTGAACACCAGTCTATATCACATGAGAAAACCCTTTTTGAATGAATACATTAAAGCTTAGTATACTTGACGGCAAACATTGCAGATCGTTACAGTTCCCGCTACAAGACACAAATAGAATCGAAAAACACAAGCACTAATGTACCTTACAAATGATAATGCTTCATAGATAAATACAGTATCAGAGTAAGATTAATTAAAAGCTTTAAAAGAAAGTTTATTCAATCCTCACCTTTGATTTTGAACGATCCCTGACATTTTGATCACATCTTCAGGAATCAAAAAAGTATACCTGAGATCACCAGGAGGCAATTCATAAACTAAGGATCCGATAACTCTTTTCAATGTGATAGCGAAACGGGAATCGGTATTTAATCTTTTGAGATCCGCCCACCGCTGTCCTCTAAATATTAACTCTTTCCTGCGTTCGTCAAGAATGAGCTTTAAAAGGTTATCCGGATCCTGAATCGCTATCGGGGTAAACTGGTTTTTCCTGTATCTATTGATCAGTAGTAAATTGATCGCCTGCAGTGCACTCTGTATATCACCTAGTCTAACCGCGCATTCTGCTTTCATCAATAAAACTTCCGCTGTAGTCGGGCCTGTAAAAGCTACCGGAGTCAATTCGGCAAGATAGCTTCCTTTAAATGAATATCCTTCGCCGGATCTCTTACTAAAAAACAATTTCTTACGGAGATCGGAAACTTCATAAAGTTTATAAAGATTGCTGTCGATAATGGTACCGCTATTACTAAGGCTCGACCCGCCACTTATCTTTGTATAAAGAAGAACTTCTGCATTCATTCGCTGAAAAGGAATGGCCGCTGTAGAATCTACACTATTGTAGTCAATTACTTGACTATATAATGAAAGGCTGCTATTAGAGGCCGCCAGCGCATTTTGATATTGCTTCTTATATAGATAAACCCGCGCCATATGAGCAAAGCACGCAGCCTTAGAAGGCTGAGTTTTAAATTGTACTTCAACAGGAAGTAATTGTACTGCTTCAAGCATGTCCGACTCAATTCTGTCAAATGTCTCTTTTAAAGTTGTCCGAACCGTTGGGCTTAAAATCTCTGAATGTAATCTAAGTGGCAAACCAGGCATGTTAATCGCGTTTGTACTGTCCCAATACTGCGTAAAATTTACAGCAAGATTAAAATAACCATATGATCGAAAAAACAAAGCAGCTCCTTTCGCCTTCTTATATGCTGCTAATTGCGATTCATCGTACACCTTATTGTCAATATTATCCAGTACAAGATTTGCCTGATTTATCAAGCGATACTGTCCTGTCCAGTCTGCACGATTAGTAGTGACAGGCTCCCAGATATATAAATTTTTAGCAGGAATATTTGTAAGTCCTTTCCAGGTTTCTTCAATCAAATAAAAATTATCGTTTGACATTTCTGCCCCTGAAGAATAACTGGTATTCATAATAGTATTACCGTCCATTAATGCCTGAAAATCTTCTAATGTAGAAGGGATGGACAGTTTCTGATCACTCTTTACATCTAAATATTTTTTGCATGCAGTAAAAAATAAATTGAACATTAGAAAAAAAGTAAAAAATGTTATTCGGGAAAGGCAGTTTTTATACATATACAAGAAATTAAACGGTATTAAAAAATAAATTGAGCCCCGAACGTAAAACTTTTCGATGCTGGAATCGCTGGATAAGTGGGGTCAATACCAACATTGTTGGCCTTCCAGATCAAGCCTAAATTATTTGCATAGGCATAAAGCTGAAGCTTGACAGGGCTACTCTTTCCAAGAGAAAAGGCATAATCTATGCGTATATCCTGCAACCTGATAAGATCTGCTCTATTGATCAGGACTGTTGAGCCAAGATAAAATGCGTCCCGGTTAGAATTCGATGGATAAGGCATCGATGGAACATGAGTAGTTAACTCATCTCCTGGCTTTTGCCATCTCCTGGAAAAATCACTATTAGTAGCCCAACTATTATAAAGTGAATTATAATCTATTGATCTGCTCCTGAAATAAAATCCCAGCTGGTAAATTATATTAGCAGAAAGGCTCCAACCTTTATACTGGACCGTATTTCTTATTGATCCAAAATAAGATGGTCGTGCACTCCCATAATCTGCCAGCTGATCCAGTGGGGTATTAGTCACCACCCTGGTATAATCAACTGATTGGTTTCCGTCCAGGTACCCAATGGGATCTCCGGCACTAGTTGTCAAGCCACCCCATTGATACGCAAAAACTCCAAATGGTTCTTTGCCAACCAGCGGGTTTAGGGTAGTTTCTCTGTTGACGTAATTGTTGGCTGTTGAAGGCGCTAGATCGTATTTCGTGACCTTACTTTTGTTATAATTCAATAATAAATTAGTTGACCATTGAATTTTTTTCTGAATCCAAACCATATTTAAAGAACTTTCAAAACCTGTTCCTTCCATTTTTCCGCTATTGAAAGTAGCAGAAGTGTAGCCTGTAGTTGGATCCAAGGGTGAGCTTGCTAGTAAATTGTCTGACCATTTATTATAATATTCAAAACTTCCTGACAAACGCCGATCTGACAGATAAAAATCTATCCCGATATTCATCATTCTCACCTGCTCCCATTGCAGATCCGGATTTGCAGGGGTTGTTATTCCTGCGTAACGCAGGTTCACATCATTGCCCGATGCGGGAAAATATCTAATGGTTGAATAAGCTGTTACGGCATTATTCGAATTACCACTAACTCCATAGGTCGCTCTCAATTTCAGGAATGGCAACCAGGAAACATGATAAAATTGCTCGTTTGAAATTGTCCAACCTGTTCCAACTGACCAAAGAGGTACAAAACGTTGGTTGGTTTTTACACCGAACAAATTTGAGCCATCATATCTCGCACTGCCGGAAATACTATACCGCGATAAATAAGTATATGTTGCATTTGAAAAAAATGAAAGGTATCGCTGTAGTGTTCTACCAAATGAATTAGAGTTGGGAATTGGAGTAGGCCCCGATAAATTCGCGTAAATGGGAAAACTTGTGACGTAATCTACATTTGAATAGGTTAAAAACTCGTCATCATACCCGTAGGTTCTATATTGATTTTCCGAGTTTGACACCTGCCTCATTTCAGCACTGGCTAATGACACCAGCTGGTGACGCGAAGAATTAAGTTGGTAATTTAAAATCACTCTACCCTGGTGTGATAATTGATTGGAGAAATTCTGATTCAATATTTGACCTTTAGGCAGATTGTACTGAATCGCATTTCCTGTAATTACACTATACCTGTTGATCAGATTTCTTGCCGTATAAATATCCGTAGTATAAAGAAAGCGCGAGGTATATCCTTCCTGCTCGATCTGGTATTGAACCTCTGCACTTAATGATCTTAATATTTGGTAACGAACGCTTACCCTTCCAAGCAAATGATTTGTTAACTGGCTATTGTCATAATGCTTTCGCTCCTTTAGTGGGTTATATGTCCAATCCATCAATTTTCCACCTCCGGCAGTGTCAATGAAAGTATAGCGATAATCTTTAAGTACCCGGATGGGATTTCCTGAATCATCTGCTAACTGGGCATAAGGATATAACGCAGTTTTACCACCGCCTGGATTTATATTGGCATAAGGACCCAAACCGTTTTGGCGAGAATCCACCCGTGAGTAAAACAAGGATGCATCAATTTCCAGATTTTTTAAAGGTTTATAAGTGTTGTCTATGCGAAACGTAAACCGCTCAAATAAATCACCTACTGTATTTTCTTTTTGCCGGTCATAGCCACCCGTGAGGATATATTGAAGTTTCTCGCTGCCCCCGGACAATTGAAGATGGTATTGTTGAAATAAAGCAGGTTGATAGAGATAGCGCTCATAGTCATCACGGATATCTTTATCTTCAACTGAAGCAATTCTTTTATCCAGTTCCTGAGATGTGATCGCCCCAGTTTTTTCCAATTGCAACCATTCAACCACAGGAGACAAAACTGGCCGGCTTGTTCTATTATTAATAGCTGTATTGTAAAACCCCTTAGCGAACAGGAATTCTTCAACACCAATAAAATCTTTGCTATTCATAACAGGGAGTGAGTGAATATCCGGTTTCTCCACAATCGTCATATTGGAAGTGAATTTCCACTTTGGCCGGGAATTCCACTTCCCCTTTTTTGTTGTAATTACAATCACCCCATTCCCGGCACTTGCACCCCATATAGAAGCTGCTGATGCATCTTTTAGGATCGTCACCTGCTCGACATCATTCGGATTTATTAAACTAATATCACTGTCGAAAGGAAAATTGTCAACTACGATCAATGGACGGCTTATTGTTGCAGTAAAAGTGCTAATTCCCCGTATGGTCATATCAAACGCTCCTGTTCCTTTGTTAAAAAAGATACTTCCCGCTTGCCCATCAAGCCGACTCATAATATCATAGCCAGGAACTCTATTAATCAAACTTGAATCAATCACTTCAAAAGACCCATTAGCTCTGTCTTTCAAAAACTTTTGGTACCCGGTGGAAACCGAAACACTCTTCAATGCAGCGACATTTGCCTGCATAACAATTTTTAACTCGGCTATCCCTGTAACCCGGGTCGAATAATTTTGCATACTTACATGGCTAAACTCAATTAAAGAACCTACAGGAACTTTCTTCAGATGAAAAATACCACTTGCATCCGAAACGGTTATCAGTTTGGTATTCATGATCGTTATTGTTACATTCTCTATAGGTTCCCCATTTGCATTTTTTACGATACCCTGGACATCTATATAAGAGATCGTATCGTTGTTTGATCTTAGGGGAGAGGTATTCTTCTTTTGAGAGATAATAATATTTTTATTCTGAATAGAATAACTCAATTGAGCAGGTTGAAGCACCTTATCCAAAAATGTCTCTAAAGACATTTTGACCGCATCAATCCGAACCGGGCCAGCCTGGCGAATTTGGTCGGTCTGGTATAAGACATGGTATCCAGTCTGAACTTTAACTTCCTTCAATACAGTCTCCAATGAGGCGTCATTAGCATTATAAGTAATAAGCTGCGATTGCAGCGGACCCATTATCAAGATAAAAATCATAAGAGAGGTGAATCGTTGACAAATCTTCGACCAAAGAATTTTCAAATAAGTTTCACATAATTTCATTAGCATATGATTTTGGTGAGTGACGTGTATTTTAAATTTGAGTAGAAATATCTTTGTTAACTAAACAAACAATTGATAATTAGATTTTAAAGATCATAGTATAAATAATCACTTAGCTTCCTCATCACTTAACACAAGCATCTCGATATACTCTTTGCTTTTCACCAGATCAAATCCATTTTGCAATAGTTGTTCTTTAATCTTTCCAAGATCCCCGAAGTCTTTCCTGGCAATTTTCCCAACAAATACATAACCATCAATGTGAGTACTGTCGATCACAGGAAACTGCTGGGACACACTATTCATCGCATTAACAATATAATCCGGTTTCAAAAGCATCAAACTATCCTGATTATTTTGTGGCAAAAGGGCCTGTTTTTCTTTCGTAGTCAATTTCTGATGTGAATACCCAGGCTTAGCAACCAGCAACCAGCAATCGACTTTTCTTTTTTCTAACCTCCCGTTTATTCCAAAATAAGTATTCACTGAATTCAGCAAAGCACCAGATATCGTTTTAAACGACGATGGAGAAGGATACACAGCCTCAAACGACAAATTATATTTACGGTCCCAATCCGGACCTAACAGATTGCTCGCTGAAGGATCTATTTCCTCCCTTCGCTTTGTTTCCCAAATTATTCTATTCTTAACATCGTTACGGAGTAGCCAACCCATTGCTGCTTTATATAAATTCAAAGGACTGGTGTTAAATACTGACAACTTAAATGTTTTGTTTATAGAATCTTTGACTTTAAATATTCCCCCTTGCGTAAGTTCTGATGTGCGCCAGAGAGAACTGTAAAATATCTGGGTGGGTTTGATAACATCAGGCTGTTCAGAATTATAAGTCAAAGTTGGTTGAGAGATATTATAACTATAATCTCTTTTCATTTGCCAATTCAACACTTCTGCCTGTAAGGCTTCCTGAATGTATTCCTCTTTCACATATTCAGAACCTGTAAAAGCTATTACTTTTTGATTTGGTCCAATCCATGCTTCATGAGATATTACTTCATGTGGAAAGTATTTTACCCATTGAGAATCTCCTGTTACAATGGGTAATTGAACATCCTTTAACAGTTCTAACTTTTGATTAGTCTTTGCCAGAACCCTCTTTTCCCAAAATGATGATACTTTCTTAGCATCTTCTGGAGTGACCAAAATAATTTGAATTTCATTTTTAAACTTTTGCTGCAAACTCATATAACGAGGAAGTTTTTGTACGCAGCTTAAACAAGTAGTTTGAAAGAAATCCAGGATTATTAGTTTTCCCCGAAATTGTTTTAATTCGATAGAAGGGCGTCCATAAAACAATACATTTTTGGACATCAGGTTCGGGGCCAAATCCCCAATATCAAGAGCTTTACTATTTCGCTGTGATAGTAAATTCAAAGTACAGATAGTGAAGCAAAATAAAATGAGGCTTTGTTTACGCATATAGCTGGTTATAGTTGCATTTAAAAATATTATCACTACACAGTTTTATTGCCAATTCAATAATTGCCATAATAGATCTTCAATATCATAGCGAAAATGATCATTTGGCATCCTCATCACTTAACACAAGCATCTCAATAGGCTCCCTGCCCTTCACCAGGTCAAATCCATTTCGCGATAAATGTTCTTTAACCTTTCCAAGATCCCCAAGATCTTTCCTGGCAATTTTTCCCATAAATACATAACCATCAATGCGAGTACTGTCGATCACAGGAAACCCCTGAATCACACTATTCATCGTATGAACAGTGTAACTCGGTTTCACAAGCATCAAACTATCGTGATGATCATATTGTGAGGAAAGCGACCGTACTTCTTTCTGAGTCAATTTCTGATGAGAATATCCAGGCTTAGCAACCAGCAACCAACAATCGACCTTTCTTGTTTCTAACCTCCCGTTTATTCCAAAATAAGTATTCAGTGAATTAAGCAAGGCACCAGAAATCGTTTTAAACGCTGGTGAACCAGGGAACACAGCTTCAAACGATAAATTATACCTACGATCCCACTCCGCACCTAAAAGATTGCTCGCTGAAGGATCTATTTCCTCCCTTCGCTTTGTTTCCCAAATTATCCTGTTCATGATATCTGTACGAATTGTCCAACCTAGTGCGAATTTGTATAATTGCAATGCACTACTTTTAAATATTGATAATTTAAATGTTTTGTTTATAGAATCTTTGAATTTAAATATTCCCCCTTGCACAAGTTCTGATGTGCGCCAGAGAGAACTGTAAAACATCTGGCTTGGTTTTATCACTTCAGGCTGCTGAGGATTATAAGCTAAAGTTGGTTGAGAGGTATTATAACTATAATCTCTTTTCATTTGCCAATTCAACACTTTCGCATCTAAAGCTTCCTGGATATATTCTTCTTTCACATATTCAGAACCTGTAAAAGCTATTACCCGCTGATCTGGTCCGATCCATGCTTCATGAGATATTACTTCATGTGGAAAGTATTTCACCCATTGAGAATCTCCCGTTACAATAGGTAATCGAACATCCTCTAACAGAGCCATCTTTTGAATACTTATTGCCAGGAGCTTCTTTTCCCAAAATGATGATACTCTTTTAGCATCTTCTGGTGTGACCAGGATAATTTGAATCTCATCTTTGAATTTTTGCTGCAAGCTCATATAAGCAGGAAGCTTATGTACGCAGCTTAAACAAGTAGTTTGAAAAAAATCCAATATTATTAGTTTTCCCTGAAATTGTTTTAATTCGATGGAAGGGCTTCCATAAAACAATACATTTTTGGACTTAAGGTTTGGCGCCAAATCCCCAATATCAAGCGCTTTACTATTTCGCTGTGATAGTAAGTTCAACGTGCAGATAGCGAAGCAAAATAAAATGAGGATCTTTCTACGCATATGGATAGTTATAGTTTTATTTAAAAATATCATCGGTTCGGATTTTTTAATAGTTCAACTCCACCTGAAATCCCAACTTTTTGTAACTATGGAAGTATAATTAGCTTTTTCCCATTTAATTCATAGTGAACACCCAAATCGGTCAGAATGGATAACACCTGAGATAAGTTGAGATCCATAGTGAGTTCGCCAGTCATTTGTACTGGTCTCAATACTCCGGATAATTGCAGATCCAAATCATACCATCTTGCCAGTTGACGCACCATAGTAGGTAATTCAACATCGTTAAAATTGAAAACACCATTTTTCCATGCAATGGTTACTGATGGATCAGATAGTCGAATAACGCTGATGCTTTGCATTGTACTTCCTAAAATGGCCTGCTGGCCCGGGCGAAGCAAATGGCTCATTTGTTGGTTTGCAATATTTACTAACCCTTCCAACAGAGTTACTTTTATCAATGGTTCATCATCGTATGCGTTTACATTGAACTTCGTACCGAGTACCTGCACATTCATATCACCTTTCGAAACAATGAATGGTTTTGTTTTGTCATGTGCGATCTCAAAATATGCCTCACCAGTTATACTTACTTTCCGCTCATTGCCGGTAAAAACAATTGGATAAGTAACAGATGAACCAGCATTCAACCATACATGAGAGCCATCTGACATTTTCATATCAATGACTTTGCTGCCTCTTGGATTACTAAGTGTATTGTACAAAACCTCTTTTACAATTTCCCCGGTGCTTGCCTGGTAAGCAATTTGCCCATTCGCCAGCTTTACTATTTTTATGCTTCCTTGCTGCACCAACTCTCCATTCACTGCGCTATCCAAATACACTGTTCTTCCATCGGCGAGTGTGATCATTGCCCTGTTTGAAACCGGAGCTTTTACATCTATTGGTGTTTCCGGAATTGATGCCTGGGTTCCAGATTTTTTATAATTAAAGAAAATAAAATAAGTTCCTAAACTAATAACAAATAATATCGATGCCGCAGCAGCAATTCGAAACAGGTGGCGGCGTCTCATCGGAATAACTGGTGCAGGTTGAGTTACCGTTGTATGAGTTGAAATTGTTTTCCAGATCCGGTTCTTAATATTTGAATAATTACTTGCATGAAATTCCGCAATAGCCGCACTTAGCTTTTCTTCATCGTTTAGTTCATCAAAGAGCTCACGATTAGCCGGGTTTGCAGCCAGCCATTCGTCCAGTTGCAATTCCTCTTCTCCGGGAATACTGCCTTCCTGTTTTTTAAAAATAAGTCCGGCTATTTCATATTCCTTCATATCGTGTCGGTTGTATTTTTAGAAGCGAATTGGCCGCTTAAAACAGCTCACTCATTATAATACTACACCGTGATTTAGTGTTAGTACCAAAAAAAATAAAAGAAATTTAATATACAGGAAAGAAATTTATGCGTAAAAAGGCACGGCAACCGTTGAATGCATTTCTAAATAGAGAAGGAACGCCAGTAAAATAGGTTTATCATGTAGAGCTAACTTCAGTAAATTGATAGCATTGCATTTCTGGTTCTTCACAGTTTGTACCTTCAGGTCCAGTCTCTCTGCAATTTGCGTAGCCGTTAATCCATCACGATACGACAACAAAAAGATCTCTTTCATTTTGCTGGGCATCTCATCCACCTTTGCATAAATCATTTTCAGGAACTCGGCGCGAACTTCCATATTCGCAAAATCATTTTCATTGCTGTCTGAAATTTCACGTTGAAATTGTGTTTCCCTTGCTGCCGATCGTTGTGCCTGTCGTAAAAAATTTAAACATTGATTGCGGACAGTAACATACAAAAAAGCACCAAGGTGATCCATCGATTCAAACTTCATCCTGCCGTTCCATAATTTGATAAAAGTTTCTGCAACGATATCTTCCGCATCACCAGGTTCGCTTATCCAGCGTTTGGTAAATCCGTACACCCGATCATAAAACTGATCATATAGGGTGGCGAAAGCGTTCTCCTGTCCTTGCGAAAAGCGCAATAACAGATCAGGATTGGGGTGGTATGAAGGATTGTTCTCAAGCAAAGCCAGAGGCTAATATAAAAAAAAAGACAATACGATGAAAATACTGCCTGCTTGAAACATTTATAAAAAGTCGAAATACAGAAATCTATAATAGCCTGTATAGATTTCAAAAGGAAATTACAGACTATGGAGAATAGAAAATTATTTAAACCAAAAAAGAGACACTGACTCTATAATTTCTAATGAAACTTCTGTGTTGTTTATGTTCATTCATGAGTGAAAAACTTATTTGACTAATTTCATATCCATTAACTGTTCTTCTATAAAGACCGTATATCTTTCAAGTGCGAGCAAGGTAGCGGCTAGTTGTTCATGACTGCAATACTCATCGCCTTTCCTTTCTGGGAAAAACCAAATTTCATCAAGCTCGGTATCACCCGACTTCCAATACTCATAAAACTGTCGATTGTCATCGATAAACTTTGTAAGCCTCGTTGATTCTCGTTGATAGAATTGAATGTTTGCAACAATATCAGCATCCTCGGTAAATAATTTTGCGTGATATCGGTAAGCGAAGTATTCGGCCTCCGCTAAAAATAAAGGTTTCCATTTTTTATAAAGCTCGATCTCCTCTTCACGGCATTCGAACTTTGAAGTCCCAGCTACTTTTAAAAGTAATGATTTGTAATCATTACAAATCTGGAAACAACATTCTAGTTCAGCTTTTATATCCAGGCGTTTTCTTTGACAATGCCCTATATCTTCCAGCAAATTATGATATAGCTGACTAAAATCCGTTACCACGTCAATTTGCAATTTTTGTTAAGCCCAAAGATGATACATGCATGCCTGCCTTTCGGTACACATGAGTATTCTCCACCTGGATTCTTTCAGTCAGTAGACTCCTGTACATTCCCCCAATAGGTATCGTCAAATTATCATTGAAGTAAATATTATGCGCATCAAAAGCATTGATATGATCTAACGAGACGATATAGGATTTATGCACCCTGCAAAATTTTGCTTTGGGTAATAGCTCTTCCATCCGCCGCATGGTCAGCAATGTCATGAGTTTTTCTTTTACTGTTACAATTTTGACATAACTTTTACAGCCCTCTACATACAGTATATCCGTAAAATTCACTTTCACATTTTTATTATTGAGACGGATGAAAAAGGAACTTTTCATTGGAATTATTTTATCGTGGTTCGGCTATTTGCATTTACAGTGGTTGTTTAAGAAAACCTGGATGTGATTAGCAATAAAAATAGAACTACCCACATAGTTGATAGTTGCTTTATTTAACTCGTTTAATCCAGGTCTATTGAAGTGAAATATTAAATGGTATCGTGGTTGGTGTCAAACATTGCTCATCATCGCAAGCCATAAACTCCACAGTACCTAAAATATTTGTTTTTACATCTGACTTTAGCTTAACTATCTGCGTAAAGTCCACGTTTCCTTTAAAGTATTTCACTTTTATGTCAAATACTTCTTCATATTTTTCTTTTAGTTCACCTGATTCTTTTACTGCACCTTCCAATTTGAGAACCGGATTAGTGGTGAATGTGATTTTCGTTGGCATGGGACCGCCTTCTGGTGTTTTTTGCGAATAGATATGCCAAGGCGATTGAGGCACTGCACTTATCTTCACTTCATACGTTTTATCCGCAATTTTTTTAGCCGTGAATGTCCATTTAACCGGGTTCTGTGCCTGCAAAGCAAGGACGAATGCAAATGCGATCGTGCTAAGCAATAATTTTTTCATCTAGTAGGTTTAAATTTCTTTACTATTATAAGGACTGGCATCTGTTCATACTGTCTTCCACTTATATAACACCGCCAACTGGGCTTTGTCCCAAAAAAATTTGAAAATCTTATGCATAAAAGCAGATTAGTAACGGTAACTCGTTATGATGCATCACAAAATAATTTAACTCATACTGAAAAGAATTACTCGTTTAATTTGTAAAAGAGGGAGGCCCAATTTGGCAAGGAGCCCCACTCATTTTAATAAGTGTATGAGGAGCAAGTAGAAACCCACCCCGTGAACACCACCCTATATCACATGAGAAAACCCTTATCGAATGAGTACAGTAAAACTCATTTGCTAACTATTTTACCTATTTACTTTGTCTTCCCTTCAATTCTTATTAATAGATTTTCATTGAAACTAATTCTCTTCCAATACTAACATCTCTAATTCTCTTACTACAGGCAACAAATCCAGGTCATAATTTCTAAGCGCTTTCCTGATTCGTTCCAAATCATCCGATTTAGAAATCTTTAATTCAATATCAACTTTAAAATCATAGCCAGTTTCATCGATGACAAATGGAATATTTACTTCTTGATTAAAATAACTAACGAGGATTTGCAAAGTAGCATTTTTTAGCTCTAAACCTGGGTCAACTTGTTTCTCTGATTTCTTTAACTGCGAATTCATTTTAATTTTATCCTTTTGTGATGTTCTTACTAGTACTAAACAATTTACTTTATCAATTTTTGAACTTACTTTAACGCCAAAAAAATTCTCCAGATCCAATAGCATTTTCTTGCCGGCATCAGCTCTTGAAAAACTTCCTGGCAGCGTTAAATCATAACAAAATAAATTGTACCCTTGACGTTGTACTGGAGTCATTGTATTATCACCTCTTTTTGTCATCCGATGTAGTAGAACGGAATCAGCACTTACACGCTTATTTAAATGATCAAATGAAATAATTCTACTGAACTCTCCTTTATATGTAAGCTCTGTTGCAAGTTTAATTAAGTCAAGAGGGAGCCTGTTTGCCATGCCAAGTCTCGTGATTTGAGGACTGTTTTGGCGAACATCCAGTTGTACCCTCGGATTATGATTTGTGATAATAGAACGATATAAAAAATTCTCATCGGGCCCTCCGTTTCCATTCAAAAGCAAAGGTTTTTGCATATCAAAATTCGGGTCCCAATACTTCAAGGGCAGTTCTTCCAATTTTCCATGGAAATAATTGTTGACGTTTTTTTCGTTTACTTCTTCTGAATATGTTATTGCTATTATCTTACCTGCAGTATCAATCCAAACCTCATGTGGTAAACCCCTGAAAGGAATTAATTTCATTAGCAAGGTATCGCTGTCTTTTTGAAGAGCAGATGGCAAATTAATTGGTTTTTTTTCACTATTTCTCTTAGTCAAAAACGCTTTAATACTGCCTTCGCGATATGCGTCGAACCCAACTGGAAGGATCATGACTTTGTCACCAAATTTCTTTTGAATCGAGACAAGCTCGGGAAATTTTGCTATACAACTAGTACACCATGTGGACCAAAAATCCAGTATGAGAAGCTTCCCTCTAAAATCCGACAGATTAGCTGTCGGATTTTTATAATCCAACATTTCAAATTTTAAATCAGGCATCTCATCTCCGATGCTCAAACTCCTGACTTGTGCATTTGCGTGAAATAGTATGCACATCAAGAACGAAAATGCTATTACTCTAAGATTCATTTTTTTAGTTTTAATGGATATATAATCACGATTCAGAAATCCTTTGATCTTGCAAGTCCTTATAATATAAATTATAGAAGAATATCCTGGTTTCGTTTTTTTTAACTTCGTGATGCTGGTTAAACCGATTTGCGTGTCGACATCGCACTTTTTATTTGCACCATCTTTATTTTTCTCCGGCCTTCAAACAAGTCCGGTTAATACCCCGGATTCTGATGAAGGTTAACATTATTGTCCAGTTCTATTTGCGGAATAGGCCACAGTTGATCAGTCGATTGCCATGTAATACCTTTCTTTGGGCCTAATATTTCATCTGCCTTGTTGGTTCGTTTCAGATCAAACCACCGGTTTCCCCATTCTGCAAAAAGTTCAAACCTTCTTTCCTGGGCGATAGCCTGCAACAACGCTTCCTGGTTTAATTGACCCGTGTAATCAGCAAGACCTGCTCTTTTACGTATTACATTCAGATCTTTTACAGACTCACCAAATTGCTGTAACATGCATTGAGCCTCTGCCCGAATAAGGAATAGCTCGGCCGCTCTTAACACGACATAGTACTCTTTATTTGTGGCAGAAATGTCTTTGTACTTTCCAGGCCAGTAATAACGATTGCCCATATAAGTGATACTGTCCACCCATGCTTTTCGCCGTTGATCGTTTGCATCAAAAGCAGCAACCAGAGATGTGTTCATGTAAAATACGGGCCTTGAACTTGTGTAATAGGCATCAACTAATTCGGGAATATATCCTGAAGTGGACCGGGGGACCAACTGCCATATTGCTTCGTTGTTCGTAGCCAGAAATACATTGCGTAGTGTCGTTTCCAGTTTGTATTCACCGCTGTTCAAAACTCTGGAAGATGCTTCCACAGCTTTTTGCCATTGGCCCCTATAAAGATAGAATCTGGCCAACATAGCTGTAGCGGCCCATTTATTTACTCTTGCTTTGCCAACTGTAGGATAAGTTACAGGCAACAGTTCCTGGGCTTGCAGTAAATCATTTTCAATGACTGTGTAAACCTGTTCAATGGAATTTCTACCGACTGAACTGTTCTTTTCCCAATTGGTGCTTTGTATGATCGGAACATCTCCAAAAAAATGCAATAAATACCAAAAACTAAATGCCCGGAGGAAATAATATTCACCTAAAAGCCGGCTTTTCATGGCATCGCTAACCCCGGTGGATGCCGAAAGACCTTCAAGTCCACTATTAGCCTGATAAATCACATTATAAGCGGTGCTCCAGACGCGGCCAACAGTGCCATTAATTGAGCTTAGTTCATTTCGGATAAACTCTTCATCCGAACTACCCGGATTGAAACGCATTAATTCATCTGCCGAAGCTCCCGCATAAACAGTCGTATACCAACTACTAAATGAAGCGCTGCCACTCATCATATAGCTGTATATTCCATTAATAGCAGCTTCAGCTTTAGCATCAGTAGTAAAAACCTGGCTGGATACTATCCGGTTTGGTGGCGGTGGTACTTCTGCAAATTTTTCGCAGGACACGAATAAGCTGGATATTAACAGGATCACTATAATTGATTTTTTCATAACGTCTAATATTACTTTCAAAAAATTAGTTATTGATAATGCTATAACCCCATTTTGATACCGAACACGAGCATTTTAATAGGAGGAACAGATGTAACAGAATTTGTTTCGGGGTCTGCTCCTTTATAGTTTGTAATCGTAAAAAGATTCTGACCCTGCATATATAAATCCAACAAACGCATATGCATACGGCGGAGCAAGTTTTCGGGAAGCCGGTAAGTGAAAGACAAATTGCGTAGCCGTATATAAGATGCGTCAGTAATGTATGCTGATGAGTTGCGAAAATTCCTGTAAGCAGTAACAACCTCTCCTGAACCAAGCGATGTGTATTTCTGGAGAGACTCCCCAAGGATCAATGAAGGTTGGTTTCCTAAATTCCCGGGAACTGTTGCCAAAGTACCCAGGTAATTTCTACCTGTTTGTTTTACTCCCTGCAAGGCGATCTCCAATTCAAACCGGCGATAGTGAAACAGGTTGATAAGTCCTCCATACATCGATTTACTTATCTGGCCAATGATCTTGTAGTCGAAAGTTGAATTGAGCACCCCATCCTTGTTAATATCCTCGAACGTGTAAATATTTTTTTGTGGGTCAATTCCGATGTACTGGTATCCGAACCTTATATCAAGCGGTTCGCCAATTGCATAGGTAAAACGATTTGAAGTTTTTTCAAGATCAGGATACCGGATCAACTCGCTACGAGGAATACTTAAATTAAAACTAGTTTTCCAACTGAACGCAGATTTCAAAATATTCCTGGTTTCTATTTCAAATTCCCATCCCGTATTTTCTATTAGCGCATTCCGATTTGAAGTGATGCCTGTATACCCGGTTTGAGAGGGTAATAAATTACTGATCAGCTGGTTATCGCAGTGATTTTGGTACCAGTTCGTATTAATTAAAATACGGTTCTTAAATAATCCAAGTTCGATCGCCGCTTCAAGTTTTTTATTTCTTTCCCAATGCAGTGAAGGGTTAAACAGGCTTGTGGGAGCCAATGTCGCATTGCCCTGGTAATTTCCTGTTGTGGGAGTTGTCCATGCGTCGAGGAAAGCATAATCATTAACCTGATCATTTCCGGATATGCCATAACTACTGCGCAATTTGCCGAAACTTAAAAAAGGTATGAGCTTTTTTAGCCAGGGTTCTTCGGAAAAAATCCATCCTGCAGCAACAGATCCAAAATTACTAAACCTGGTATCAGGGCCAAACCGGGATGATCCATCACGGCGAAAGTTTAAAGAGAATAGGTATCGCTGATGCCATTGCAAAGTGGCTCTGCTGAAATATGCCATGTAGCGATATTGACTGCTGCTATAGGTTGTGGCCAGCTGGCCGGCTGATTGTGGATTGCCTAACAAATCATCGTCGGTATATTGGGTTCCGCTTAAGGCAAACGCCTCCTGTTTACGATTTTGCCAATTCATACCTGCAATTAATTCTGCACGAAAATTTCCAAATTGCTTTTGCCACGTAGCCTGGGGCTCAAACATCCAATTTATTACCCCGCTTTTTTGCCAATCTGCACTTCCCCGATTATTCGGAGATGGCCTGGATGCGCTGATGGGAGTTTTCCGGTATTCATCCTGTCGTTGCTGATTATAGCCGGTAAGCATCTTTATTGTCAGCGACGGCAGCACACGATAATTCAAGTCGACATTGTAATTGAAAAGGTAAGTGTGACTTTTGTATTCCTTTTTCAAATCACCTGCAGGATTTGTGACACCTACCCATGCATTCCAGTTTATATTTCCCAAACTATCATAAAGAGCAGGAGCATTAGGAGGAATATAAATTGACCCTCCAAGTCCCTGCGGAGGCGCCTGTATATAAAAATCAGACACAATTCCTGAAAGTTGGACTCCAAATTTTTTATTGGGAGATTGATGACTTACATTAAAATATCCGGAAGCCCGTTGCACTGGCTTACTTTCCGGGTAAACTGTAGTCTGACTATTATAGTTCCCGCTTAATAAGAAACGCGTACCGCCGCTACCACCGCTAACACTCGCTTCCACATTGTGGATTGTGGATGTTCCCCCGGTAAATACTTCTTGCCAGTCGGTATAAGAAGTAGTATCAAATAAAACCAAATCGGGAGCATTACTGAGCGTGGGGTTGACGCCATCATTTTGAAATGCTTTCCGGCGCATGGAAATATATTGCTGGGTATTCATCGGCTTAGCCACACGGGTCACTTTTCCGGACCCCATGTAATAATTCACTATTACATTGGTCTTTTCGTTCTGCGCTTTTTTTGTTGTGATCAATATAACACCATTAGCACCCTGAGATCCGTAGATGGCTGTTGCATCAGCATCTTTTAAAACTTCGATGCTTTCAATATCAGCAGGATTGACACCATTCAGTGGGCTTGGAGACATATCGCTGTGTAGAGTATTTCCTGTTTGATTCTGCATGAATGGTACTCCATCAATAACATAAAGTGGAAGAGTGCCACGATGCAACGACCCTTGCCCCCGTATGAGCACATTAAATGTTGATCCCGGAAGACCATTCGTTTGAGATATCTCTAAACCTGTGACCCGGCCGATCAAGGCGCTAAGGGGATTACTAATTGGCATCCGGTCAATTTCGTTTGCAGTAACCCGGGATACGGATCCGGTTTTATTGCGCAAGGTTGTTTTTCCATAAGCAAGTGCCACGACTTCCTCTAACGTTCTGTCTTTTTTTAGAAGAATGAAATTAAGAGCCAGGGAGTGTGCTTCTCCATTTTCAGATTGAACTCCGTCAGCCTTATATTCGGTTGTTACAATTAAACGACTGGTGCTATTTACTTCTCTATTGCCGGAATTGCTAGCAGCTATTTCCTGTTCTGCATTTTTGGGTGCTTTTTCTCTATCGATTATTGATGTTGTAAAAGAACCGCTACCCGACCTTGTAATTTTTACAGTGATCCCTAGATATTCCACCGAAGTAATAATCAGAATATCGCCTTCCTCAGCTTCAAGACTAAATCGACCGTTGGCATTAGTACTAGTACCTCTCGCAGGCTTATTTTTAACAGTGATGCTTACACCGGATAACGGCATGTTTTGCTCATCGGTAATCTTCCCAGTAACAGGAACTAAGAGTGGAGCCAATATTTGTTTGGCTAAAGGCGATTGCTCTGTACCACGTATTTTAATAACAATGGACTGTTTGACGATCGAATATGTTAAGGACTGATCTTTCAGACTGGCGTTTAACGCCTCTTCAATTGTAGCATTTTTTAGATCAAGTGTTACAGGTCTTGCATTTTCCAGCAAACGGTAATTATAAAAAATCGTGAAGTTGGTCTGGCGTTTTATTTCATTGAAAACTTCCACGAGTGGAGCATCCTTAACACGAATAGAAACTTTCTGTGCCAGACCATTGGCACTTACATGCAACGCACCAGCGAATAGAAAGATGGTAATAAGCTTCATAATCAAAAACAGCTTTCGGTTGGATCCTCCCGTCAACCATGAATCGGGTTTAACGATAGCCTTAAATTGCATAACTTGCATTAGTTTAGGTTAATTAATAAGCAGTCTTGCCAGATTGTTTTTCTCTTGTAACAAAGTGAAAATTCACCTGAACGATTTAAAGGGAAGTGGTCTAAACACTTTCCTTTTTTATTCAGGGAACTCCAGTATCAAAAAAATTTTCTATAACATTATTATGGTTTTACAATAACCCTTTTTCCATGAACCTCGAAATTGACCTGGCTTGCTTTCAGGAATTCCAACACCTCGTTCAACGGTAAACTTCTGGAAATATCACCACCGAATTGATCAGGCGTTATATTCCCCTGGAATTCGACATCCAGATCGTACCATTTCGCCAACTGTCGCATAACAGTTTGTATATTATCACGACTAAACGAAAACAGTCCGTTCTTCCACGCCATCACATTTTCAAGATCAACAGATTTATTTAGAATAAGACTCTCATTTTGTTTAACAATAGCTTGTTGCCTGGGTTGAAGAGTTAAGGAATCCGCTTTCACAGAAACATTCACTGACCCCTCGAGAAGAGTTACTTTAATAACAGTTTCATCTTCATAAGCATTCACATTGAAATGTGTACCCAAAACTTTGACCTGGATCTCTCCTTTCGAAACATAAAATGGCCTTACTTTATCATGCATAACTTCGAAATATGCTTCTCCTGTGATAGAAACTTTTCTTTCATTTCCTATAAAAGAAAGAGGAAATGTGACTGATGAACCAGCATTCAACCATACTCTGCTTCCATCTGAAAGTGTCATATCAATTACTTTACTCCCTCTTGGATTGCTGAGTGTGTTATAAACAATATCGGTAGTGGTACCATTATAGGCAATCTTCCCATCGGCCATTTTCACAATCTCAATACCTTTTTGTTGAATCAAAATTCCATTGGCAGCATTATTCAGGTAAATTTTTTGTCCGTTAGCCAAAGTGATCATCGCCGTATTAGTTTCAGGCGCTTTCACTTCTTCTTTCTTTGCGATCTCCGATTTTTGACTTTCGATATCCAATCCTGGCTTCAACAACCAGTAACCGCCCAAAATTAATAACCCGATTACCGAAGCTGCGATTGCTATTCTGAACCAGCCGATAGTTACTCTGTTTATTTTTCTCACTTGTGCCGTCCTTCTATTGAAAATTTTCTGCAGCATCAATTCCGCATTTTCTTCATCAATACTAAATTCAGCAACATTTAAGTCCTTCCCTGCCTCCATAATGAGCCTGCTCAGATCCTCCTCCGAAGCTGATCGGATAAATTGCATCAGATCTTCCCGATCCTGATCTTGAAGCGTTTTGTTGTAATATTCGTGAAATAGTTCATTCAATCTTTCCATCATACTTAAGACAATGCCGATATAAAAATCGGGGGAAGGAAAATAATAATTATTTAGCCCTGAAGTAATAAAAGGATAATAATAACTGACAATCTACCTTGAACATGACTCGTAATATTCTTCACTGCCAGTTCAATATGAGTCTTTACTGATTCTCTGCCAATACCCAGGCGATCTGCTATCTGCTGGTAAGTAAGTCTTTGATGCCGGTGCAGGAGAAATACTTCTCTTTGTCTTTCAGTCAGCTTGTCAATGGCTTCGTCAAGCAATGAATAGAATGCTTGTTTGTGATCGTGAACTTCTTCTGCATTTTCATATTCTTTCAGCCATTTCTCCTGGTTCTGAAATTCTCTTGCTAATTTTTTCAAAACATTTAATGCATGATTCTTTGAAACAACGAGTAAAAAATTCTTGAAATTCTGAACATCTGAAAGTGTTTCCCTTGTCTGCCATATTTTTAAAAATACATCCTGAACAATTTCCTCTGTCAATGCCTTTGATTCAGTAATTCGGTAAATGTGAGTAGATAAAAATGGCTGCCACCGGCGGAACAATTCCGTAAAAGCATCCTCATCTCCCACAGAAACCTTTCGGAGCAGTGAAGCCTCATCAGCATTCGATATTGAATAAGCAATGTTCATGCTATTAATGGGGACTAATATAGGAATAAAAAAATTTGTCAGTTTTCTTACATCAAACACATGCTTGCTGCTTTTCGATTATTATTCGCTAATTATAAATTCTTATTAGTTGTGATTTTTGTAACAGGTGGGTTCTTTCGGTAGTATTTGTTTCTTATTTTATGCCTGACCAACTTGAATTGATAAAGCCCTTGTAGCATACTATTTCTGATGCTTATGAAAAGGAAAAAGATTTTATTGCAGTGTTATATGAAGATGACAAGGTGGGCATGTTGGTATTAATATTCCACATCTGCATGATACAACTGAATTACCAATATCGGATGGCGGTATGATCATCAATACAAGATCCAATGTTTATGGCACGCTGGAAATAATGTTTCAAAAAGTCGAATACTCTGACAAGGAAGAACGGGTCATAAAAGTTGTATCACAAGGAATGAGTTACTTAGCAATAATCATATGATCGCAAGAAGTGACAGAAGGAAAAAAGGTGAAATAATTTATGCAGTGGAGTATTCCGAATTTACCACTCTGAAATAAGAGGGAGGCCCAATTAGCCGGGCCTCCGCTCATTTTAAAAAGTGTATGAAGAGTAAGTTGAAACCCACCCCGTGAACACTGACCTATATCACATGAGAAAACACTTTATTAACCAGCAGATATACTGGCCAGGAATAATCTATTTTACCTTATCTCTTACTATCAAAACTTCTACCTCTCTCTCAACTTCCAAGATGTTTAACCCAAATTCTTTGATTACCTTTCTTACTTCTTCAATGCTTTTTGTAGACTCAGGTATTTTTATATCTGATACCAGCATGTCGGATGTGGTTAACCCAGTATCATCCATAAATACGATCCTCTTATCTTTATCTTCAAGTATATTGGTAAGCCTATATAAAATATAACGTATTGGCGTCGCTTTTTCCGGTTTGCCCTGGTTTGCGTTTAAATTCACTGTTGACGTGTTTTTTCTACTGACATATTTTCCGCTTAGTACCCGGCATTTCATAATTCGCTTTTCTTTTACTAATTCGACTCCGCCTTTAAAATCAAGAAGGCGTTCCAGATCTTGCCGAAAGATCAAATCCTTTTCATTTCTTTTTTCCATAGGTATAAGTAATTCGTAAGCAAATACGTTCTTCTCTTTCCATTCTACAGTTTGAAGTTCCTTGCCATATGAAATAATAGTAGACCTCTCGCCTTCAAAAAAAATCGTAGCATCCCTGAAGGGATACAGCCTTTTTATAAGCTCGAGATAGCTTCTATTGGCTAATGTAGATTTATAAGTCTGCGCAACACTGTCAATATATCCGTACTCCCTTCCCGCAAGTGCTTCAGAATAAGAAATGAAAGCAGAATAAAATGCAGGAACTATTTCGGTATTGTAGGGCTCCAAAATACTCCTCCTCTTCGAAAACGACCTGGAACCACGTTGTACATAATCTTCGTAATTATCAGTTTCAAGATATGATTTTTGACTAATTTTTAATTCCTTACCATCAATAGCCATTCCTATGTTTTCCATAGTCACACTTGGACCATTTGTAATCTGCATGACTTTGCCACTCCCATCGATCCATACACAATGAGGTACTCCTAGAAAAGGGAATAAATATTTAAAAATTGTATCCTTAAATATCCTGGGAAAATTGGGCATATACTCGTCCGATGAATTGACGGACTTCATATTCATTTTAGAAAATCTCGTCTTAGCTTCATCCTCGGTTTCAGCGCTGTTAATTAGCACAATTTCTAACTCGCTGTCAAAATGTTTTTTTAGTTTTTCCAGTTTTGGAAAACTCGCAATGCATGATGTACAATAGGTACTCCAGAAATCTAAAAGTATAAGCTTTGTTTTTTTATTACCGATTAACATTTTTAGGTAATGCTCCGGAACATGATCTCCTTTTTTTAAATTGAAAAGTTTGTGAGTGGTATCAATTCTTAATCCCGTCGGGGAAAATTTATTGCCAGATAGCTCGCGGCCAAAACCAGTTTGGGCATCTAATAAACCAATACAAACTAAAAAGAAAATTATGCCCTTCTTTATTTTTACTATACTAATCTGTGATTTCAAAAAATATAATCCCATATAGTTTAATTTAAGCTTTATAAAATAATAACGTTTGCGATATTATCACGTACCGGGTTTAATGCGTTGCGCCAACAATACTATCAACGAGGATTCTGCTGCATTCCTGATATTCCAATAACGCTGGTAGGAATTAGCGCAGCATACCTGGGGTCATTAGGACCAAGCACATAAGTCTCGTTTCCTAAAATTCTTTTAATTGTAACCATGCGTTGTGGATCCTGGTTGAGTCGCTTTAGGTCCAACCATCTTAGACCCCGATAAACTAGAGATTTTCGTCTTTCTTCTAAAACAATATTGAGTGCCCCTTCCTGGTTTATTGCCGTAAATGGAATGAAAGTCGAAGTCTTCCATCTTGTAGTAAGCAAATGATTCAGATCCGTCAATCCATCCTGCCATGAACCCATACGGATAAGTGATTCTGCCCGGTTCAAATAAACTTCATCAACAGTAAGTCCTTTATAAACAAAACCGTTTCCCGAATAAAACCCTTTAAAAAATTTTGTTCCATTGGTAGAAGTGCCGAAATAAAGGCTTCTCCGAAGATCATTTGGCTGGTAAGAGTTAAACAAATTAGTGTCTATTATTGCCCGTGATGTTGCAAGAACACTTGTGATTGTGCTCTGAGAGTAAAATATTATTTCAAGATTAGGATTTGTAGTTGTATTTGTAAAAGGGAAATTCACAGAGGAATTTAATGTATTATAATTTATCAGCCTTGAGTACAACGCCAAGCTGCTGTCAGCATAAGTTTTACTCTTGTTATAGTTACCTTGTGCTAGAAATACCCTTGACAGCAATGCATAAGCAGCTACCTTATTCGTCTTACTATAATGATCAACAGAAACCGGAAGAAATTGTGCAGCTACTTTAAGATCAGCAATAACTTGCTCGTAACTTTCTTCAAGATTACTTCTTATAGATTGCTCGTTAAAATCAGGGTTTAAGCGTAAGGGAATGCCTAATTGATTTTTTGCCGTTGACTTTTGATAAGGGCCTGTCCAGAGTGAAATAACTTCAAAAAAAACATGTGCCCTCATAAAATGAGCCGCCCCATAACAATAATTCCAATCCGTTTCATTATAGTCCGACTTGTCGATTTTTTTTAATCCATCAATGATAATATTTCCATAATATGCGACTTGATACATCTGAGACCATGCACTTGAGGGTGCCTCTCCTTCCAAAATAAGATCTCCCCATATATATGCATGGCGAAATGATTCTGAGGTTATTGAAGTATATAAATTAAGGGGCAGGTAATAGTTATCGGCAAAGGCCTCGGCTACAGACGAACCTCCATTGTTTATAATATTATTATTATTTAATAGTCCCTTGAAATCTTCAATCGTAGATGGTATTATTTTACTCTTATCCGCATTCTTATCAAGATATTTGTCGCATCCTGATAATGATAACCAAATAAATATTCCTAGTATAGATAGTTGTGACTTTTGCATAAAAAGTTATTTAAAGAATTTGAAATCTTATTCCTACAGCGCAAGTCCTTGACGGAGGAATCGCCATATAATCAGGGTCCGGTACTTCTTTACTTTTTTTCCAAACTATTCCAACATTGGATAAGTTAATATAGAATTGAGGTTCCCAATACTTATCTTTTTTGTTTATCGGAATTCTCGGTGTATAGGAAAGATTAATAAATTGGAGCCGTATATTATCTCCGGGAATAACTCCTATCTCTGATCTAAGATAAAACTCATCCCTGGCACTGTTTACAGGATAAACTAAAGAAGGTACAGTGGTGGTGAGTTCATCACCCGGCGCTTTCCATCTTTTATAATAATCCTGGTGACCGATTCCCCCAAATACTCCCCCGGAGTAGAGCATTGATTTTCTAACCACATAACTTCCTCTGTACGTCAAATTAAAAGTAAGTTCAATCTTCTTAAATGATACTGTATTCCGAATGGCCCCGGTTATTTCAGGTACTGACGGGCCATGATAAATAATATCCTCTTCTGTTGTCGACGTACCAATTATTGCTGAATAATTTGTACTAGGCTGGCCGTTTATCAATCCCCTTGGATCACCAGTTAAAGGATCAAGTCCTGCCCATGCATAACTTGTAAGACTGTAGATACTTTTTCCAACCTTCGGATTTGGGTAAAGCGCATTGGGGGTCACCAGGTTTCTTCCACCTGTGTTATTAATTAAAAAATAGTCCGTAACCTCGTTCCGGGCAAAAGCACCTAAAATCGTTATGTCCCATTTTAATTTTTTATCCAGTACTTTATATTGCAGCTGAAACTCCCCGCCCCAGGATTTCATGTTGGCAATATTTGCTGTTAAAGCAGGAGTTAAGAGACCGGCCGAGGCATCAGTTGGCTTTGGACCCAATAGATCACGGCAATCTTTAAAATAAAAATCTAAATTTCCTGTGATCCTTCCCTTTCCCATGGAAAAGTCAAGTCCAATATTATTGATATTCACTTTTTCCCAACTGAGCTCAGGATTGGCAAACTCCGTGATTCTTGCCTGGGGAAAATTAAAACTGTTGGTACCAAAAGTCGCAACTGTCTGCGCTGAACGAGACAGATCAATATTTCCTGCAAAGCCTGAGGTCAATCTTAGTTTGAGCATATCGATCCAATTGACCTTCATAAATTTTTCCTTTCCGATATCCCATAAAAAACCTGCTGACCACAAAGGAACACCCCGTTCATTCTTATTTACACCGATTAAATTGGATTGATCTTTTCTTATACTGCCTGTTAGCGTATAAGTATTTCTAAATGTATAATTGGTATTAAAATAATAAGACAGGAAACGATTGGTTATTTCTCCTAAGCTCGAATTATTCGTTACAGTTCGGTTAGATCCCGTTATATAATCTTTATATGTGGTAACAAAATCCACCTTCCTGACCCCTAGTGTACGGCTGTCATAGCCATAAACAACAGATGATTGTGATTCGTCAACCTTTTGCCTGATATCAGCACCGCCAATCGCAGTAAACTGGTGCTGACCAAACGTTTTTTGAAAATTTATTTGTGGTCGTAAATTATGTGTTGAGAGCTGTTGATCGCGAGAATTAATAACTCCGCCTAAAGGAATAAAATAATTCACTACCCCGGTTTGCCAGTTAATTTGGGCCGACCTGTTTAGCATAACCCTTGCATCATAACTTTCAACATCATTTATATCATTGGTATTTACCGCTTGTTTTTCATATTGGTACTGGAGTTGCAAATTCAGGAAAGAAAACAATTGATAATTCATACCAATATTCAACATAATATCTTCGCTGCTAACTTCTCTTCTTTTAAATTGATGATTTGAAAGTGGCAGGTATTTCCAGGAAAGTAATTTACCTGCTCCCGCTGTATCAGTATAAGCTCCATTTATATCCTTATTGATCGGGATCTCATTGCCATCCTCATTCTTCAATGGCATATAAATGGATTTTCGAGTGCTGTTTGCAATATCGTCAGGGTTTGTACGCCCTGAGTTGTTTTTCAGTGAGGTGTACCAGAGACCTGCAACAACCTCAAACTTTGGACTTATTTTAATTCGTTCTATAGTTTTTAAATTTAACCTTTCTGCAAGAGCGCCCAACTCATTGTAGCTTCTGTCATACCCGGTAGACACCTGGAAAGCATTACTTTTTCCCCCACCTGAAATATTTATTGAATACTGGCTGGTTACCGGTTTTTGATATAAATACTTTGTCACCTCCTCGTTGAAACTGGTATTACGGTAAATATTTAATCGCCGTTCAGCTTCCGCATTGGAGATGGTGCCGTTTCTCCTGGCTATTAATACATCCACAACAGGCGTCAGAGCCGGCCTGGTCAAATCATTTTCATTTGCCAGGAAAAATCCCCGGTTAAATAAATCAGTTTCAATATCCACCATGTCAGAAGAAGCAATTGTTTGCAAATTTTTAAATAGATCGGGCTTCTCACTAATGGTATAGGTATAATTGAATGAAACTTTTACCGGCTTATTAAAACTCCCTTTTTTAGTAGTAATTACAATAACACCATTTCCTGCTCTTGCTCCCCAAATAGATGATGCTGCCGCATCTTTCAAAATTGTAATGCTCTCTACATCATTCGGATTGATGTTCATAATATTTCCGTCATAAGGAAAATTATCTACTATGATCAAAGGAGATTTGGGGCCGTTAATTGAGCTAAAACCCCTGACGGTAATTGGAGGCCTATTGCTTTCAGCATCCAATTGTATACCCGGAACCATTCCGTCCAGCCTTTTTAAAATATCCGTTCCCACCTGGTAGTTGAGTTCTTTTTCTGTAAGCTTTGCAAAAGAACCGGCCGCTCTTTCTTTTGGTATATCCTGGTATCCTGTATTAAGTACAACGGCATCTGACTGTACAATTCTTATTTTGGTAGTTATCGTACCCAGATCAGTTCTCCCGTTTACGGCTACCTCTATTGGTTCAATACCAATACCGGTAATTAATAAAACTGCCTTTTCATCAATTCCTTCTAAATAAAACTCTCCATTTGCATTCGTGTTTGTTCCGGTTTTTTTACCTTTTACCGCGATCGTCGCTGACATTGGTTCACCCTTTTCATTTGCTATTTTGCCTTTGATCGATATTGGAGGAGGGATCAACGGCTTATCGGGTGTCAACGATAAGTCCTGTTGTGTTTTTTGTTTTACTACAATAGCTTTGTTTTGCATTGTATACTCCAGGGGCTGGTTTTGAAAACAAATAGTAAGTACTTCCTCCAATGGTGTGTTGGAGACATTGATGCTAACGGGCTTTGCATCTTTCATCGCTTCATCATTATAGACGAACTGGAAGCCGGTCTGTTTGTGAATAGAGCGAAATAATTTCTCAAGGCTTGCATTCTTTTCACTAAGTGTGACATTTTGAGAATGCCCTGTTGCACTCACGTGCAAGCAAGCAACAATAATTAAAAATGCAGTGATCTTCATAATCCTCCAAATTTGAACATTTAATCCCGTTCTATAATTGGTGATAGATGGGATGGTGGTTAAATCCATAACTTTGATTGTTTGGGTTTACTGATAAGTGATACTTAGCGGTTTTATTTTATTCAGGTAAAGCCCAAATAGAGGCCAGCGTGTTCCCGCACACTGGCTTCATTTTTTGAGTGTCCTTAACCTGGTAAGAACTGGTCTTAATCAATAGATAGGTTCAATTATTTACTAACGACTATTTTCTTCCCGGTAATTTCAAATTGGATCTTTCCCGTTCCCTGCAACATTTTTAATACTTCACTAACTTTGTTGTTTCGGCTAATTATCCCTGTAAAATGCCTGTCCGAAATTTCTCCCTTAAATTCCACTTCCACCTCGTACCATCTTTCAATTTGTCTCATTACAGTTTGTATATCATCAGCAGAGAAAAGAAAAATATTTTCTTTCCATGCAATGATCTTTTCAGTATCGACATCGCTTGTAACTGTAATTGTACCCGCAGCAATAGCTTGCTGACCAGGTTTTAATATCACTGAATTATTAACACGTACTGAACCTTCGAGTAAAGTGGTTTTTATCGCAGTTTCATTTTCGTAGGCAGTAATATTAAAATGTGTTCCCAATACTTCCACTTCTCCCCTGCCTGCAATATTTATTTTAAAAGGCCTGGTTGTATTTTTTGCTACTTCAAAATATGCTTCTCCTGTGATCTCAACCTTTCGTTCATTGGTATTAAATGTTACGGGAAATTTAATACTTGATGCCGAATTCAACCATACTTTAGTTCCGTCGGCAAGGACAGTTGAATACGCTTCACCTCTTGCAGTGCTTAATGTATTGTATAAAACTTCTTGTTGCTTTTCACCCGATGTGTAAACGAGTTGTCCATTCTTATTTACAATAATGGTAGTTCCTTGTTTCGCAAGTTCGCCTGTACCTGCACTATCTAATATAATAATTCTCCCATCAGCCAATCTTAGACTTGCTTTGTGGGCACCCGGATCGATATCAATCTTCTTTTCTACAATAGTATTATTCTCCTTTTTATCCTGCATCAACCAATATGTTCCGGCCAGCATCCCTACGAAAATAGCTGCTGCTGCTAACCTGATCATTTTTCGTTTCAATAAGGGAACTACTTTTTGTACACCGGTTCGTTCCTTTATGTTTTTCCAAATTTGTTCTTTGCTTAATATATCCTTTAACCCTTCCAGCAATGATTCCTGTTCAAGAAACTCCTTTGCGAGAAAGCGGTTGTTATCCGACTGTTCCATCCACAGTCGTAATTCCTCCTCATCGGCAGCGGTACTCTCTTCACTGATTTGTTTAATGATTAGTTGACTTATGCGATTATTGGTATTGGGCATATATCCGTATAACACCAGGTGCGGCTATTTGTCCCGAAATAAAATTCCCAAAAAAACAAGGTACAGGAAACCGCGCTTTATTACTGCCAGCCTTAGTAATTTAACTGCTTCGCTTTTCAGGTTTCGAACAGTCTTTTCTGCAATGCTTAGCTCTAAAGCAATTTCTTCATTCTTTAATCCCCGGAGATGTAACTGCAAAATAGATCTCATTTTAGCTGGCAACTTTTCTATCTCTTCCTGCAAATAAGCATACACCTCTTCCGTGACCGGGTGTGTGTTAAAATCTTTTTCTTCCTGTTGCTCTAGATTTGATAATAGATACTGATGATCGGAAGCATGTCTTTTTTCACCCCGTAAAAAATTGAGACAGGCATTACGGGTGGCCGTAAATAAAAAGGATTGCAATTTAAGATTCGACCCGAAGTCAGTCTTCTTATCCCACAATTTCACAAAAACATCCGTTGTTATATCTTCTGCCACCTGCCGGTCAGACACTATTTTTTTTGCAAAACGGAATACAGAAAGATAATGTTGATTATATATTGCCTCATATGCCTGGGCATTCCCGGCAGCCAACATACGGACCAATTCAGGGTTATTATTATGTATTGAAGATTGTTCCAACCGGACTAAAATAATAAAAAGAAAATAATTCGGATGTTGATTAAGTTTTTTCTGAAACTATTCTAACTGTGTGTTGGGATCTTTAAGCAGCCAAACGAAGCTTAGATAGTAATGAGAATCCGATTTATTCACTCATGAATGATTGATAAAAAGTAAAGCCGCAATAAGCGGCTTTACTTTAGAATTTTTAATTTTAATTGCCACAAGTTTTTCTTCTTTCTTAATTACAAAAGACTGGTTAAACGTAAATCCTTTACCCATTGCTTAAATCATTTCGGGGATTTACTCGCAGTGACGTTAAGAAAGATTAGCAGATTACAATCAGACTGGGCTCTTTATAGTATCAGAGTAAAATTGATTACCTGTTAAAAAAAAGGAAACCCCGGTAGAGACCGGGGCAATTCCATAGACATCCTATAAAAAAAGAAGGTTATAGAAATAACCTTCGCCTGCTTTGTAGCAGCGCATGAGAAAAACATTTACATGAAGGAACATCCATTAGACTGCAGGAAGAAAAGCAATTACAGGGAGTTCCCATTATCATGGTTTATTAGTTTCTTTATTCGTTGAAAAAATACATCTCTATATGTATTACCAATGGGAATTTCGTGTTTCCCCAAAAAAACAGCTTTGCGATCAAATGATGTTAATTCAGCAATTGAAATAATATATGAACGATGAATTTGACAAAAGAGATCTTTCGGTAACATTTGATCCAATTGAGAAAGCTTTAATAATACCAAATGAGTTTTTTGCTTTGTTGCAATGCGTACATAATTTTTAAGTGCCTCCGCATAAAGTATATCACCTATATCCACTCTAACATATTTGCTACCAGTTTTGATAAAGAAAAATTGTTTCAATGTAATATAAGTGTTACCAAAGAGAGCTGTGTGCTCTCTTTGGTAATCAACTACTGAATGCTTATGTAAAAAAATTTATTCTTCTGCTGTAGATAGGATTTAAAAAAGGATTGCTTCAATGGCCCTTGTTCTTTATGTACCATCATCTTGGATTCTGTTGCAATCCACCAAACACGATTGCATCCTCGGGTATAATGGCCGCATATCTTTTATCGCCCGGTACTAGTCTTACTTCACCGCTTGGTATAATGCGTACAACAGTAGTTTGATAACGCACTTCATAATGAAGTCGCTTTATATCCGTCCATCTAATACCTCGGTATAACAGTTCTTTTCGTCTTTCAGTCAGCACCCAATCCAGTGTTTGCTGTTGATTTAATCCCAACTTGGGTTGATAAGTACCGGTCTTATATCTCGTCACCAGCAGCTTGTTCATTTCTTCAATGGCCTGTGGTGCTTTTCCCAACCTTGCCAATGCTTCTGCATAATTCAATATCACTTCATCTACTGCTGGTCCTATAAAAGACAATCCACTACCCGAGTAGCTGCCCTTATACGTCGGTTCACCCGTAGTATTAGGTTTAAAATACAAGGTCCTTCTTAGATCATTTGTTTCGTAGCTTCGGTAAAGATTGCTGTCAACAATCGCCAGGCTCGAGGTCGCTGGTCCATCAGCCAGAGCAAGTCCCACAAATATTACTTCCGGGTTGTCGTAAGTAAAAGGGAAAGTAAGACTACTGCTGTAATTGTTATAATTCATTAGTGTATGCTCTTTCTCAAGGCACTTACTGGCAGCGAGCACACAGTTGTCATACTGGCGTAAATAAAGATAGACCCTCGATAGCATGGCCTGAGCAGCAGCCCTTGTTGGATTTGTCTTGTACATCACTTGTTCCGGGCAAAGTAATGATGCTTCCGTAAAATCTTTCACCACTGCTTCCACCGATGCTTTTAAACTGGCTCTCGGTACACTTTTTTCAAAATCTGGCTCAGTGTGAAGTGGGATACCCAACGTTTGTGCTGCCTGCACGCTGTCATAAGGGGGTGCCCAAAGACTGAGCGCCTCAAACCAACCCTTTGCTCTGAAGAAACTGGCCGACCCTTTGACTTCATCCCATGCTACCGCGTTGCTATTGGTCCGTTCTATCTTTTGTAAAGACTCAAATACAACATTGGCAACATATACCTGTTGAAATACCTTCGACCACTCAGAACTGGGTGCTGTATTAGGAAAGCTCTCATCACCCCATACATATTTTTGCCGCGTGGCTTCATTGCCTGAATTGATATAAGCAGTGGTCGTAATATAATAATTATCAGCAAAACTTTCTGCAGTGGAAGTATTGCCCTGGTTCAATACGTTTGTATTTTGCAAAAGCAATTTCAGGTCATTAAGCGTAGATGGCACAGCAAGCTTCTTGTCCGGCTTTTCATCCAGGAATTTGGAACAACCGCCAAACAGTATTGCCGGCGATATCAATAATAGACTGAGATATTTTTTCATTGTCAGATCGTTTTAAGTTTACCAGGAAATAGTGAGACCAACTGCCACAGAAACAGGTGGCTTCATAGTGGGATAATCAGGATCGAGTCCTTCATCATTGGCTTTCCATAAAAGCCCGAGATTGGAGGCATTTATATAAAGCTGCGGCGGTTCTTTGAGCCACTTGCCCAATCTGAATTGATAAGCCGCCTGGATAAACTGCAACCGGATATGATCCCCACGACTAGCCGTCGCTTCACTGTTACGGTAAAACTCATCGCGGTTCGTCACCGCAGGGTAAACCAGTGAGGGCACAGTAGTAATTGCTTCATCGCCGGGCTTCTGCCAGCGCTTGTAATAATCCTTGTGTCCCGCACCTGCATAGAGCCCAGCTAATACCATGGTATTCCTTCTGAAATAATAATCTGCATTCCAGGTAATGTTCATCGTTAGTGATAATCCTTTCCAGCTAATATCATTTCGCAATGCGCCAAACCAAACCGGCATACCCGATCCATGCTGTATCATATCATCAAGCGTCGTACCTGTACCAAAAATTGCACTATAGTCTTTGCTGGGAGTTTTATTTACATAGCCCATGGGATCGCCATTGGCCGCATCAAGACCAGCCCAGGCATAGCTTACAACGCTGTACACAGGTGCCCCAACTTGTTGTCCTATAAGCCGGCCATTATTTATATATCCCCGACCGTTATTCACCGTACTTATATAATCCGTGATTCTGTTGTCAGCCATGCTAATAATGAACGTGGTTTGCCAGTTGAATGTACCTTTCAGGTTTAGCGTATGCAGGGTTAACTCTCCTCCATAGCCACGCATAGTGGCCACATTGGCTTGCACACTAGGTAATGGAATGCCTACGGTGGGATCTATAGGTTTAGGTCCAAACAAATCACGGCCATACTTCAGATAGAGATCAATACTTCCCCAAATCCTGCTATGCAATGTTTCAAAGTCAATACCCAGATTATTGGTTTGTACTTTCTCCCAGCGAAGATCTGGATTAGCATACTGATCTACCCTTCCATAGGTCTGGTTGTAGATACTGCTGCCGCTTCTATTGCTCATTACTGTCACCGCACTTCGTGTAGGATCGATATTTCCGGAATATCCCGTCGTTAGTCGCAGTCGCAGCCGGCTAAATATGCCATTTCCCATCCAGCTTTCCTTGTGTGCATCCCATGCAATCCCAGCAGACCACAATGGCACACCTTTTTCGTTAGCGGAAACACCAAGCAGGTTACTGGCATCATGCCGCACACTACCGGTAAGCGTATACTTATTTTTAAAAGTATAACCAGCATTGCCAAACCACGATGCATAACGTAGCACCGTACCACTGAAACCGGTATTGTCAGCAATAAACATATTGGCCCCGGTCACATAACTGCGATATGAGTTCACCATATCTACTTTAAGGGAAGTCAGCACGTTTTCATCATAACCATATGCAATACTGCTATTGCCCTTGTTTTCGGTATGCCTTATTTCCGCACCACCCAACAAACTTAACTGGTGATCACCCCAGCTATTATTGTAATTGATCTGGCTTCGAACATCCAAAGCCTGCATAGTAGAAGAACTATTGCGCATAACACCTCCTCTGGGTACTGCGTAACTGTAGCTGCCGTTTGTTCCTACCTGTGTAAACAGGTTGATATAGCTGCGTGCTCCATAACTATCCGCGCCCTGCAGTTGCTGGTTTTGTCCCACCGCTCTTTCAAATCTTCCCTGCACCTGCCATATCAAGTGTTTACTAAAAGGAACCTGTATACCCATGGCAAGCAGCAAATGGTCCGTCACATCTTTCCTCGTATCAAGTTGCCAGTCCTCCAGCGGATAATAATTCCACGACAACAGCCGCCCACCACCAGCAGTATCCGTATAAGGTTTGCGATAGGTCGGGCTCCATGAATTCATGTCACCGTTGCTGTTCACAAGTGGATTGTAAATGGCTTTGTATTGTCCAACTCTCAGATCATTGATCGCGGGCCTTCCATTCGTACTGCTACTGTTGGTATATTGAATATTGGCATCGAGGTTTAATTTCTTTAACAGCGTAACCTTGGTATAACTGCGCAACGTGTACCGGTTGGTTACCGCACCAAGATTATTAGATGTTTTGTCAAACCCACCCGATAGGTTAAAGGCGTACACCTTACCTCCCCCAGAAACCTGAAGATTGTACTGTTGGTTGATAGGGTTTTCATAAAGAAGATCGTACGCCTGGCTACGCAGATCAATCGCTGCCAGCTCACTGATCCTTGCCTCCATCTCCGCTTGCGAAATAGTACCGTTTCTCCCGGCAATCAGCAACTCGACTACTGGTGGCAACGCCGGTTTGTTGATATTACTTTCGGACGATGTATAATAACCACGATTAAACATATCACGCTCCAGGGTAACCTCGTCTGCGGGCTCTATTGTCTCGGGGTTATAAAACAGATCAGGTTTAGCACTTACCTGCACATTGGTATTAAACTGCCATTTCACCGGCGTTTCCATGCCGGCTTTCTTGGTACTGATGACGATCACACCATTGCCGGCTCTCGCACCCCATATAGAAGCCGCGGCCGCATCCTTCAACACTGTTATACTTTCAATATCGTTTGGATTGATATTGTCTATTTTTCCTTCATAAGGAAAATTATCCAGTATGATCAAAGGCGATTGAGGTCCATTGATGGTACTCAAACCCCGCACTGTTATGGCAGGCCTTCCCTGAGTCTTATCAAACCGCACACCGGCCAGCATACCATTCATGCGTTCCATAATGTTCGGGCCGACCTGCAGCTGGATATCACTGTTGGTAAGCTTTTCAAATGCACCTGTGCTTCGACTGCGTGGCAGTGTTTGAACACCCGTGTTAAGCATTACTTCATCGAGTGTTTTGTCTTTTTTAAAAAGAATGACATGAAGACCAAGGGAAGAGTGATTTTCAGAATTAATTCCGTCGTTTTGATACTCCGCTATTATGGTTAAGCGGCTCAAGCTATTTGTCTCATTATTGCCGGAATTCGTGTCAGATTTTTTCTGATTAGCTCCCCCGGATGTCTTTTCTCTATCTACAACAAAAGCGGTGAAAGTCCCGGAGCCGGATTTTGTAATTTTTACAGTGATACCTAAATATCCAACTGACGTAATCGTAAGAATGTCCCCTTCCTCTGCTTCAATACTAAAGCGACCGCCAGCATCTGTACTTGTTCCACTGCTTGGTTTATTGCTAACTGTGATACTCACACCTGATAAAGGGATACTTTGTTCATTAGTAATCTTGCCGGAAACAGGAACTATTACCTTGGGTAATAATTGTATGGTCCTCGGCGCGGAGGATGCATCCTTTTTTCGCTCAATAACGATTGTATTATTCTCCACCTTATAGGTGAAAGGTTGTCCTGCAAGACATCTATCTAAAACTGCATTCACTGAAACATTTTTGACCTCTATGGTTACCGGGTTCATTCGCTGAAGGAATGCCTCATCGATCATAATATCCATGTCAGTTTGTTTCTGGATCTCTTTCAGCACTGTTTTCATTGGTGCATTTTTCAACGAAAGAGTTACCGTTTGCGAAAAGCTATTCGCAGATACTTGCAGTGCAGCGACGGTTAGAAGAATGACCATTAGTTTCATAATTCTAAGCAGTTTTGGCGGTGGTTGTTGCCACTTGCCGATCAAAACAATTTGCATAGTTTTGTCAAGTTTAGGTTTAGTTAAAAAGCAGTTACACGTTTTTTATTCAATGCCTGAACTTGAACCGTGTTTCTCCAGAACACGGTTCCTTGTTTGGCGGTATTTCATAGCACAAGGAATAATAAAGTATATAATTTTATCTGCGCACAAACTTGCATCTGTTATTCTTCTTTGAGACAACCCGACAGTTGCTTTATTGTGTTATCACCACGTTTTTGCCTTCAATTCTATAATTCACCTGGTTTGCTTTTAATGTATTTAATACGGTAGCCAGCGAGCTGGTTCTTTTTACAATGCAAAAGAACTTACGATCAGAAATTTGTCCTTCGTAGCTTACTTCCACATTGTACCATCTTGCAAACTCACGAAGCATGGCTTTCAGATCTCCGCTTTCAAAATGAAAATACCCGTTCTTCCAGCCCATTACCTCTTCAATATCTGTATTGCTTGAAATTTGAATCCGATCACTATCAGATTTGAGTTTTGACATTGCGATTGCCTGCTGGCCAGGTTTTATAATCACAGACTCATGACTGGAAACGCCTGATTGTCGACTTACTTTCACACTTCCTTCAAGCAAGGTCACTTTAGTTTTTTCTTCATCGCTATAACTATTCACATTGAAATGCGTTCCTAATACTTCCGTTGTTATTCCATTCGCATCAACCATGAATTTTTTCGAAGCATCCCTTGCTACTTCAAAATAAGCTTCACCTGTTATCGAAACTTTTCTTTCCTTACCCACAAAGGCTGTCGGATAAGTCAAAGAAGATTCTGTATTTAATAAGATCCTGGTGCCGTCACCTAAGATGATTGTTTGTATTTTGCTGCCACGGGGATTTGAAATCGTATTATACCTGGCTGTAGTTTGCGAACTGTTAACTGTCGATTTATATGTGATTTGTCCGTCGGCTGTCTTTATCACATTTACATTTCCTTGCATAGCAAGCGATCCGTTATTTGCACTATCCAAATACACAATTGTACCATTATCTAATTTTAATGTAGCCTTTGTTACATCAGGAGCAGGTACATCATTTGTTGAATGCCGTTCATCTGTTATTGGTTGGACTGTTCCATTGTGATTGAAGAAAATAAAATAGCTGCTAATTCCTATTGTTAGAATAACTGAAGCCGCTACTGCAATTCTTTTCCAGCGGAACCCGGTTCTCATTGGAACCAACTTTGCAGGAGGTTGTACTTTGAAAATAGCTTCCAGTATTGCTTCCTCAGATTCAGGTAAAAGACCTTCACTCGAATCAGTTTCATTAATAAGATCCTGTAAAAGATTTTGCAGTTGCTCTTTATTTTCCGGTTTTTCGGCCAATTCCAAAAACTCGTTCTCTTCTGCTTCATTCGCAGTTTTGTTCACGTAACGATCAAACAAGTATTCCAGTCGCGATGTTGCCATTATGCTGATATGAAATGGTTCTTTATTATATAGAGTAATAAAACATGGCTTATGGGTTAGTCCATATTAAATTTTTTTTATTTTAAAATAAACAATGTAATAACGATTCGAATATGGCTCTCAAAATTTGCGATAAATACGTTCGCAGCACTTGATCGCTTTTGCCAGTTAAGTTTCACAATTTACCGCTAACTGCGTGGTTGTATAAGCCGCAGTCTCAGTTGTTCGGTCTGTTTATGGATAATGTAGCCCTGATGTTCGAGCCAGGCGATTCGTTCAAGCCAGCCCAATCCCTTCCAACGCCCTTCAGGAATTTTCAATCTGTATCGGGCATTACTGCTGTCTGTTGTAAAGAGAGGATCACCGCATCCGGCCATATCATTGAGTCCTTGCACAAATTGTTCAAGGCTCATACTTTCCGGCTTACTCACACTGGTCGGTTTTTGTGGCGCTTCAATCCGAAATACACGCCACTCAATAGTTGTATCGGCATACTGAATCTGCAATGCTGTCGATACCTGTAACCATATCGCTGCATACCGGGCTGTGTCGCTTACACTGGCAGGACTAATATTTTCATAGCAAAAAATTTTTAGGATTAATGCAGTATCAAACGCATCGCTAAATACGATTGGTAGATAAGGTTTATACCTAAACCCGGCTCGAAGTAAACGCCGCAACGGACTGTTATAATAGAAAAGCCGGATTAGTTGCCCCTCCTTATTATACCCCTCCATGCCGCCCGCACCTTCTATTTCACCGGTGAACACTGTTTGAAACTGGTATCTCCCATAATCTCCACGCAAGTGCACACTCATTGGTAAATCGGGTGGATAGCCCAGCATATCCCGTTTCAGCGGCAGCGCAACCTTGCGACCCGACAGCAGGCTTTCAAGATGTGGCTTTGCAACATGCTCCGAGTTTGTAATGGCCGCTACCATTCCCTTCGCGTCAATCCAAACATCGTGAGGGATCAAACGATTAGGGAAAAGCACATTCAATACAGTGTCAGCATAAATAACCGGGAAGGCTTTGCCAACCGTTCTCTTCTCAAAAAAAGCTTCCAGCTTCTCTTTAGGTTCGCGGCTCACAAGCCATATTTCTACCCGGCCTTTCATGCTATCCTGCAATGCAGCCAGCCTCGGCAGCTCCGTCACACAGGCAGTGCACCATGTTGCAAAAAAATCCAGGATAACAATCTTGCTATCTCTATCCGGCAGTTGTAGCGGCTGCCCCGAATGATTGATCACATTATCAAACTTCATCGTTGGTACTGCATCGCCTATACGCAGTTGATCTTCCTGGCAATACACTTTTATATAAGTGCATAGCATCGCCAGTAAATAAATGATTGGCTTTTTCATTGCAGCCAATTTCATTTTTAGTCGCGCAATGACGAAACAAGATTCCAGCCGGGGTGTTACCATGATACGTATGAAATGGTTATTTCATTATATAGAGTAATAAAACATCCCGTGTGGGTTAAGCCATGTTATACTTTTTTTATTATAACATGAACAATGTAATAATTATCAGAGTAATGTTTTCAAAATTTGCGATAAAGTAAGCTCTTAACATCTTCATTGCTTTTGCCAGGTGAGTTTTTACAGTTTGCGGGCTTAATTGCATGACTTCAGCAGTTTGCTCACGGGTAAGCCCCTGTTCCTTTATAAGTTTATAAACCTGCTGTTGCTGGGGAGACAGCCTATTAATTGCCGTGTGAAGAAAGGTATTGAATTCTTCTATCGAAATTTTTTCTTCGATATGCGTATAAATTATTTCCAGATCGTTAAACTGTTCCTTTCTCTTTTTTTCTTTAGCAGCAGTCTTTATTGCCCGGTAGGATTCATATCTTGTAATTGCTGAAAGATAGGGCTGGAAATCTTCAATCTCCTTTAGGTGTTCACGTTTCATCCAAATGATCAGAAACACATCTTGTAAAAGTTCTTCCGCTTTTATTTCTGACCTGGTAATTTTAAGTGCAATCGTATATATCTTCTTTTTATAATAATGGAAGAGCTGTCGAAATGCATGTTCGTCACCTGCTGCCACCCGCATTAACAAAGCCCCTTCATTAAATATAAAATCCATAAACAAAATCTTAAAAATAATGATAAGAATTTAATTACAATGAATATTTAATGATTGCGTACATCGAAAAATTCTTGAAGTAAGAAAGCATGATGTTAACGCCAACTATTAAATGACAACGAAATGACAAGCGATGTTTATCACATAATCAACTTTGCGCCCTAACCAAAACCGTCCATAATGAAATCAACTTTTATTTTTTTGATTCTTTCATTGTCCATTATTTCAAATGCCCAATTAAAAGAAATAGAATTAAATCCCGTAACAGTTTCTGCAACATTACAACCCCTTCCAGTTTCCAGGACAGGTCGCAACATTATAAGTATTCCCGGAAATTATTTTGACAAATTACCTGTTCATTCAATCGACGAATTGCTACGTTTCATCCCAGGAGTTGAAGTACAAATGAGAGGGCCTGCAGGTTCGCAAAGCGATATTGTATTAAGAGGAGGCACATTTCAGCAAGTATTAATTATTCTTGATGGAATACGATTAAATGATCCCAATACAGGACACTTTAATAGTTATATCCCCATTGCACCTACCGAAATTGAGAGAATAGAAATATTAAAAGGAGCTTCATCGGCGATCTATGGCTCAGAAGCTGTTGGAGGAGTGGTGAATATTATTACCAGATCATTTTCTGCCAAAAAGAATCAACAAAAAAAACAACTAGTGGTTTCTGGCATAGCTGGAGAATATGAATTGCTCAATGCTTTAGCGGGGGGATACTGGCAAACGAAAAATACTGTTTTATCCGGAGGACTACTAACAAACAATTCCGATGGCCAGCCCCAAAGGGGAACAAGAGGTTTTTATCACAATCACACAGCTTCACTTTCATTAAAGCAATTCATCAATGATTACTGGTCTGTATCAATTCGTTCGGCATACGATCAAAGAAAATTTTCAGCACAGAATTTTTATACAACATTTATTTCTGATACTGCAAGCGAAAAAGTAACAAGTAGCTGGAACCAGGTACGAATAGATTTTCAAAAGGGCAAGCACTCAATCTATTTTGACGGTGGCTACAAAATTGTAAAAGATACTTATCAATATAATCCTCATACTGCTGCAAACAATAATCGTTCTAATCTTTTACAACTGTTGGTAACTGATCATTTTAAAATAAATTCAAAAACAATTATTAGTTCCGGCGTCCAACTCCAGGAAAGAAAAATTAAATCCAATGACCGTGGAGATCATGCATTAAACCAGGTTGCCGCATTTGTTATCCTTCATCAAAAGTTGAATGAATTTTCTTTCAATCCATCAATACGTATAGATTATAGTGAAATAAGAGGAACAGAATTTATCCCACAGATTAATCTTTCATATCATTTGCAAAAGTTTCAGTTCAGAGCCAGCGTAGGCAAAACAATCCGCGACGCAGATTTTACAGAACGATATAACAATTATAATAAAACATTTGTCTCCGCTGGGAGTATTGGCAACCCGGACCTGGTATCAGAACAATCTTTAAGCTATGAAACAGGAGTAGATTATTTCGCAAACAATGTTTTTAAGCTTTCCATATCCGCATTTCAGCGACTGCATACTCAATTGATCGATTGGGTTCCGACACCTTACAATGAAATGCCTCGTAAGGATAACCTTTCACCCACCGGCATCTATGCTCTTGCAAAAAATATTGCCAATGTGAACACAACAGGAGTTGAAACAGACATTCAATTCAACAAATCATTTAATACGCATCATCAACTTCTTTCAACACTTGGTTTGATATGGATGAAAAGTAAAAGCGACAATTCGATACCCTCATTTTATATTTCATCACATGCAAGATTTTTAGCCAATATGAGTATTGAATATTTGCACAAAAGTTTCTCATTAAGTTCAACCGCAATTTATAAGAACCGAAAACCTCAAAAAGCAGCAGCGATAAATGCAGAAGTCGAAGAAAATTGCTTTATGCTAAATGCAAGGGGGCGATTTTTTTTCTGCAATAAAAAACTCAGCGCATTTGTTGAAGTTGACAATCTATTTGACTCTACCTGCAGTGACTTGTTAGGTTCCAAACTACCTGGTCAATGGTTAATGGGAGGCATTAGCTTATCTCTATGATTCCATTTAATCACAAGACGCTAAAGGCTAATGCAACTCTGATATATTTTCTTTTTTTCTGATAAATAAATCTTTTATTTTCTTACTTTTAATAAACCATTTGAGCTCGTTGAAACAGATTTGCAGTGCGTAATTAGAGCGGAATTGAGAGTTTGTAGGAAATAATTTCTTAAAAATCAATTTCTTTATAAATTATTCGTGCTCCCAGCGGGATCACAACTTAAGCCTCCTTATACGGAGGCTTTTTTATTACCCGCATTTTAAAGTACGTTTGTAACCATAAGCAGTAAAATGTCCACGTATTTTAAAGATAAAGTTGTAATAGTCACTGGTGGCACAGATGGTATTGGAAAGGCACTTGTGGAAGAATTGATCAAAGAAGGCGCAAAGGTCTCCACTTGTGGTAGAAATCATGATAAGCTCTACCAGTTACAAACTGAATTTCCTTCAGCCGAACTTCATACAATGGTTGCTGATGTCAGCAGCGAAAATGATTGCCGAAGGCTGATTGAACTTACAAATAAGATCTATGGCGGAATTGATGTTCTTATCAATAACGCCGGCATATCGATGCGTGCAGAATTGAAAGATGCTTCTGTAGACGTGATCAAAAAAGTAATGGAGATTAATTTTTTTGGCGCTGTTTATTGCACTAAACATGCTTTACCATTTTTAATTGAAAGAAACGGAAGTGTGGTCGGAGTTTCTTCCATTGCCGGTTATCGTGGGTTGCCGGGCAGAAGCGGTTATTCTGCATCAAAACACGCATTACAAGGATGGATGGAAGCTATCAGAACTGAATTGCTTGAATCGGGAGTTAATGTAATGTGGGTTTGTCCCGGTTTTACAACTTCAAATATCAGGAATGCCGCATTAAATAAAGAAGGAGATGCACAAGGAGAAAGCCCAATGGATGAAGGCAAAATGATGACAGCAGAAGAATGTGCAAAAAGAATATTATCCGCAATTGAAAAAAGAAAAAGAACAGTGGTGATGACTTTCCAGGGAAAACAGACTGTGTTTATGAATAAATTTTTTCCCGGACTTACCGATAAGATGGTAAGAAAGTTTTTTTACAAAGAAGGTAAACTGGAGAAATGATTTTAGATTTCGGATCTACAATTTTAGATTGAAAAAGAATCTGAAATTATTTTTGTTTTAAATTAAAAAATCCGAAATCTGCAATCTTAAATCTGCAATCGTTAAATGCCAATACTAACCCTGACCTCTGATATCGGTAGTCACGACTACCTTACAGGGGCCATAAAAGCGAGACTTCTATCCATCAACCCGGACTTTCGGTTGATAGATATTTCGCATAATATCGCTCCGTTCAATTATCCCCAGGCATCATACGTTTGCAAAAATGCTATTAAGAATTTTCCTGATTTCACCTATCATATCATCATGGTGAACCTGTTTGACAAAAACCAGGATCACTTATTACTTGCATTTCATAACAACCAATATCTTTTTTGTGCTAACAATGGCTTGCTCACAATGATACTTGAAGAAAAACCTGAGATGGTTATTGGTATTCCATGGCCGGACGGAAAAATGAAAAACACTTTGCAATGTGCAGACATTTTTGGAAATACAATTAACCAGCTCATCAATGGAGAGTCGATCAAAAATATAGGCCAGCCTGATATAGCCTATATTGAAAAAAATCCATTAAGACCTGCGGTTGGTGATGATTGGATCGATGGCCAAATAATTTTTATTGACAATTTTGAAAATGTGATCGTTAATATCACCCGTCATGAATTTGAGGAACTGCGTAAAGGCCGCGGTTTTAAAATAAATTTTAAAAGAGATGAAGTGATCGATCATATCAGTCAATCCTATGCTGATGTATCAGAAGGTGAAAAGCTGGCTTTGTTTAACAGTGCCGGTTATCTTGAAATTGCTATCAACAAAGGAAATGCGGCAGGGTTGCTTGGGTTAAAAGGGTTCACCGAAAAAAATTCACAGTCAAGGCAGATCTTACAAAATCAGCTTTTTTATCAAACCGTAAGAATAAATTTTGAATAGTGATGGAAAGATTAGCTGTTGATATGGATGGTGTGCTCGCCGATGTATATGAACAATTTTTCCGTTACGATGAAAAAGATTTTGGAAAAAGAAGACCGATAGAAGATGTAATTGGTGTAGAAGAAAGAAAAGCTTTCCCGCACATAAATGAATATGTTTATGCAAAGGGGTTTTTCAGAACAGCACCGATAGTAAAAGACAGTGTAGAAGTATTGACTGAACTTAATAAAAACTATGAATTGTTCATCGTATCTGCCGCCATGGAATTTCCTCAGAGCCTTCCGGAAAAATTAGAATGGCTGGATGAACATTTTAGTTTTTTGAGTTGGCATCAGATCGTTTTTTGCGGCAGCAAAAAGATCATTGATGCGGATATAATGATCGATGATCATTTTAAAAATCTCGATCTCTTTAAAGGAACCAGCCTCCTCTTTACTCAACCCCATAATCAATATAAAAATGACGGCCGCCATAAAAGAGTTGATTCATGGAAAGAGATAGCCTCCATTCTCTTATAAGATCTCATCCTTTATTAAACCTTTCAAATATTTTAAATATTGTTTTGCCTGCCGGAAAGGCGAAATCTTCTGTTGAAACCCTATTTTTGCCCCCATTCCAACCCGGCATATTCGGGAAAAAATGGAATAAAATAAAATCTGTATGAATTTCAGAAAAGTAAACAATATTACCGGCTGGGTAATATTGCTGATTGCTACTGCTACTTACACACTTACCCGTGAGGCCACTGCAAGTTTTTGGGATTGTGGGGAGTTTATCGCTTGTGCAAATGAAATTGGTATCCCTCACCCACCGGGCTCACCTCTTTTTACTATGCTCGGACGGTTATTTATTATTCTGTTTAGCGGAGGCGATGCTGCAAATGCAGCAAGCTCTGTTAATCTTTTGAGTGCTGTAGCAAGTGGGTTCTGTGTTTTATTTCTTTTTTGGACCATCACTCATTTCGCCCGTAAAATGTTTGTAAACCATGGCGAGAACCTGACAACGCAGCAAACTTTTACAGTTATGGCATCAGGTGTAGTTGGTGCGTTGGCTTATACATTCAGCGACACATTTTGGTTCAGCGCTGTGGAAGGTGAGGTTTATGCGTTATCATCATTCTTTACCGCACTTATTATCTGGGCCATGCTAAAATGGGAGCATGCTTATGAGTTGGCAAAAGATGTTGTTGAAAGAAACAGGGCCGATCGTTGGATAGTTTTTATCTTCTTTATGCTTGGTCTTTCAATTACCGTGCACTTGTTGAATCTTTTGACTTTGCCGGCTATTGTAATGATCTATTTCTATAAAAAATATACGCCAACTGTTCGTAAATCAATTTTTGCATTTTTGTTCAGTTGTATATTGACCGGGGCGATACTTTTCGGAATGGTGTATGCTATTCCAAGAACATCGGCTTTATTTGATCGACTTTTTGTAAATGGATTTGGCCTTCCTTTCTTTACTGGTTTTACTCTCTTTTTTATACTACTTGGAGTTGGCCTATGGTTCTTATTAAAAGTGGCCAAGGATAAAGGAATGCCAATGCTCCGATTGGCTGTTTGGTGTTTGGTGTTTGTAATGATTGGCTATTCCACTTACGTTACTACCCTTATTCGTTCCAAAGCAAATCCGGGAATCGACATGAGTAACGTTGATAACCCAATGACACTTGCCTCTTATTTTGCCCGTGAGCAATATGGTTCTGCTCCCCTGCTTAGTGGTCCTCATTTCGGATCATTACCTGATGACAAAAACAGGGATGGTTATTATGACATGAAAAAAGGCAGAATGAAATGGGGTCCGGATCCAGCGGGTGGTAATAAATATGTGCCACTTGGAAGGGAAGAAGAATATGATTACGATGCTTCGCAGACGATGATATTCCCTCGTATTTGGGATGGTTCAGATCAACAGGATCATTTAAGATTTTATATTGACTGGCTAAATAAAAGTCCTTACCAGGATGCAACCGGCAGAGTTGCTTATGATCCACCAATAACTTATGGCGATAATTTTAGTTTCTTTTTTAGCTATCAAATGGGCCTAATGTATTGGCGCTATTTCATGTGGAATTTTGCAGGCAGGCAAAATGACCTCCAAGGTTTTGGTAATCGCAGAGATGGGAACTGGCAAACTGGTATTTCCATTATTGATAAACAAATGCTGGGTGACCAAAGCACAATACCGGATAGTTTAAAAACGAATAAGGCAAATAATAAGTTATTCCTTCTACCCTTCTTACTCGGTATTCTCGGTTGCGTATATCACTTCATAAAGAAAAAGAATGATTGGGTGGTAAGCTTTTTGCTTTTCTTTTTTACCGGTATTGCAATTGGACTGTTCCTTAACATGCCAGGTAATCAACCTCGTGAAAGAGACTATGCGTTTGTGGGATCCTTCTATGCCTTTGCGATATGGATCGGCTTAGCTGTAACGGCTCTTGTAAAACTGACAAGGGAAATAAAACAAAATTCGTTTAATACAGTAGTGTATGGATCTGTTCTTACTTTCCTCGTCTCAGTTTTCAGCATGACCTATTTACCGGGAGCAGCCGTTATAAAAACATCTTTGATGATAACAGCTATCTATGCGATACTGGCTGTTGGTTTACCTGCATTGCTGAAAGCAATTTCATCTAAGGGAGTAAACGAAAGAATTTTAAATATTGCGGCAGCAGTAATATGTATGCTTGCGCCAATACTAATGGCCAACCAGGAATGGGATGATCATGATCGCGGTAAAAAAACATTGGCAAGAGATGATGCAAAAAATTATTTGGAAAGCTGCGCACCTAATGCCATCCTCTTTTGTTTTGGTGATAATGATACTTATCCTTTATGGTATGCACAGGAAGTAGAAAAGATAAGACCTGATATTCGCATCATCAATACCAGTTTGTTGGGTATTGATTGGTACATAAACCAACTGCGGTATAAAATAAACCAAAGCGATTCTGTGGATGTTATTTGGCGCCCTGACCAGATCATTGGCGACAAATTGCAGTATTTGCAATATATAGCGAATGACAAAGTACCGCAGGACCAATATTATGCTCTTTATGATGTAATGAAAAACGTGATAGGTAACCAGGCCGAAGCAAGAGTTTTACCGGTGAAAAAATTCAAAGTTCCTGTTGATACTGCATTAATAAGAAAAAATGGAACTGTAAATGCAGATGATGCAGTGACAAGTGAAATGCAATTTGAATTACCAACGAACCGCATTGTTACAAGAGATCAATTGATCATCCTGAATGTGATTGCAACTAATCAATGGAAAAGACCGATCTACTTCACATCACAGCAAGTTGGTATGGGTCTAACTGACTTTTTGAGAAGAGAAGGACTTACTTTCCGTCTTATTCCAATAAAAGCAACATCCGATGTGAACGTCGAGCCCATGTATGAGAACATGATGAAAAAATTCACGAATGGACACGCAGATGTAAAAGGTGTTTATTTTGATGAAGAGAACCGCAGGCATCTTTATACGATCCGCCAGTCTTATGCAGACGTGGCGAAAGAATTAATTGCAAAAGGAAGAATGGAAGAAGCTAAAGCTGCCGTGTTAAAATCAGACCAGCTTATTCCTGATACAAATGTACCTTATGGCATACCGAGTCGTGTAGAGTTGCACAACCAGGCTAGTCTTTCATTAATGGAAGCAGCATATGAATGTGGTGCTACAGACCTGGCAAAAAAGATAAGTAAAGCATTGTCAAAAGATTTTGATCAGCATATGGAATATCTTGCTTCGCTTGGTGATATGACAAAGAAACAACTTGAAGATATACTGATGAATTACAGCCAGCAAAAATTCATGGAGCAAATGCAGCAACAACAAGGTGGCCAACCAAGCCAACAAGCTGATGCTTATTTGGCTGCTAATCTTTCGGGAAATCAAGCAGGCCTGTCTTTTGAAATGACAAGGGTTTTTAATCTGATGCAATATTTAAAACGTGCAGAAACTGAGAACAACCCGGTACCAAAAGATACATTGAATAATAAAGCAGACTCTCCATTATTAAAGTTGAAACCTGATTCCCCAAAAACTAATTAAGATCGTTAAAATAAAAAATAAGAAACCTTCCGAAATCGGGAGGTTTTTTATTTTGCCTAACCTGCGAGTAAATAAAATTGTAATTTGCTAAACGGTTTTACTTTCTGATGTCAAATCTGATCCCGGATAAAATATCGGGACAAAAATCTAAAAAATCTGAAATAGCATGATCGGTCATCATTTTAAAAAATTTGATCCGAATGAAGGAGGCAAGTCGCGGTTTGAACAACTGCTGGATATGTTCATGCAATTACTTACTTATACAAACGGTGAACTTTCAGAGGCATTAAGCTGGATGAACGAGCTTGATAAAAAATTTGAATTAACAGATGACGAATATGGCATCGGCGATTTTATTGAGGATCTGAAAGACAAAGGATACATTACTGAGGATAACCAACTTGGAGAAATAAAGATCACGCCAAAAACCGAACAATCAATTCGTAAAAGAAGTTTGGAAGAAATTTTTGGGAAGTTGAAAAAAACAAAGCAGGGCGATCATCATAGTTTCAAACCGGGGCAGGGTGATGAATTAAATCCTGAATCAAGACCTTTTAGATTTGGTGATATGATCGAACAGATCGATTTTACTGAAAGTATCCGCAATGCACAGATCAATCATGGCATAGAAAGTTTCAATATGCAGGAAGATGATCTGAGTATTCGGGAAACAGATTTCAAGGCGCAAACATCTACGGTATTGATGATCGACATTTCTCACTCAATGATATTGTATGGAGAAGACAGGATAACTCCAGCCAAAAAAGTAGCCATGGCATTAAGCGAGTTAATTACAACAAGATATCCGAAAGACACTTTGGATATTGTTGTATTTGGCAATGATGCATGGCCGGTAGAAATAAAAGACCTCCCCTATTTACAGGTCGGTCCTTATCATACTAACACCGTCGCGGGGCTTGAATTAGCAATGGACATTTTACGAAGAAGAAAAAATCCGAACAAGCAGATATTCATGATCACGGATGGCAAACCAACTTGCCTCAAGATCGGTAAACGATACTATAAAAATAGTTTTGGACTAGACAGGAAGATCACAAGCCGCTGCCTGAACATTGCGGCGCAATGTAAAAAACTAAAAATACCGATCACTACATTTATGATCGCAACAGATCCTTATCTGCAACGGTTCGTGAATGAGTTTACAGAAACCAATAATGGAAAAGCATTTTTTGCAGCTCTTGATAAATTAGGAGCATTTATATTTAAGGATTTTGAAAGTGGGAAAAGGAAAACTGTTTACTGATCCCCAAAAAGCTTAATAGAATTACTTAACGCACAAGAGTGCGACGCAACACAAGTTAAATAGAATTACAAAAGCTGGGAACATAACTATGAATATTCAAAACATAAAGACACTCGGAGAGTTAAAGAAAAGTGGATATCAACCCCGCAGTATAAAAGAAGAGCTACGGCAAAATCTTATTCTTAAATTGAAAAGAAAGGAAAATACTTTTCCGGGAATTATTGGCTACGAAGACAGCGTGGTGCCTGATGTGGAAAGAGCTTTGCTGAGCAAACACAATATTCTTTTTCTCGGGCTGCGTGGACAAGCGAAAACTAGAATGGCAAGACAGATGATTGAATTGCTGGACGAATATATTCCTTGCATTTCTGGAGGTGAACTGAATGACGACCCCCTGCTTCCTATTTCAAAATATGCAACAGATCAGATAGCGGCGCATGCTGATGAAACACCTATCCATTGGATACACCGCAGTGAACGCTATGGTGAAAAACTGGCAACACCGGATGTGAGTGTAGCTGATCTCATTGGTGATATTGATCCGATCAAAGCGGCGAATTTGAAATTGAGTTTTGCGGATGAACGAGTGATCCATTATGGTATTATTCCAAAAAGTAATCGTGGCATCTTTGTAATTAATGAGTTGCCCGATCTGCAGGCTCGTATACAAGTTGCATTGTTTAATATTTTAGAAGAAGGCGATATACAGATACGGGGATTTAAGTTGCGATTACCACTTGATATTTTATTTGTATTCACTGCCAATCCGGAAGATTACACAAATCGTGGTTCAATAGTAACGCCATTAAAAGATCGTATCGAAAGCCAGATACTGACACATTATCCAAAAACCCTGGAAACTGCGCTTGAGATCACTGAACAGGAAGCTGTGATAGCTGAAGAACAAAAAGAAAAAATAAAGATCAGTGATCTTGTAAAAAGATTGATAGAACAAGTGGCATTTGAAGCAAGAGCCAGCGAATTTGTAGACAAGAAAAGCGGCGTGAGTGCAAGACTCACTATTTCTGCTTTTGAAAATGCTGTGAGTGCTGCTGAACGCCGGGCTATAGTCAATAATGAAAAGGAAACACAGGTTTGGCTGAGTGATCTTGCTGGTATCATTCCTTCCATCACAGGAAAAATCGAATTAGTATACGAAGGGGAACAGGAAGGCCCTTACCAGGTTGCTATGAATTTACTGGATAAAGCTATTCGTTCGCAGTTCTCAAACTATTTTCCCAATCCTGAAGTGTTGAAAAAAAGAATGCGGCCAAAAAACGTGGAAGAACCTTCAAGAGACGAAAACCCATATCGTTCGATCATTAGCTGGTTTGACAAGGGTAACCAGGTGAACCTTTTTTTTAATACAAAAGATGATGATAAGCTTGTACAGCTATATAAAGTTGATGGCTTGCACCCGATGGTGAAGAAGTTTTATAAAGGTGCAAATGAAAAAGAAACTGCCTTGCTGATGGAATTTGTTTTGCATGGGCTTTCTTCCTATTCAATGATCAGTAAAAAAGTAATTGAAGGGAAAATAGAATTCAAGGACCTGATGGGATCAATGCTTAATCTTGGAGGAATAAAAACCAGTGATGAGGAAGATGATGGAGAAGATTTTACTTAGAGAGTGTTTTTATTAGAAAATATTTACTTCCCGTTCGAGAACAACATCAAATTTGTTCTTTACACTTTGTAAGATCTCTTCGCTCAGATCGTATATTTCTTTTCCTGTTGCCTTGCCATAATTAACCAGTACAAGAGCTTGTTTTGCGTGACATCCTGCGTCACCTTTGCGATATCCTTTCCATCCGCATTGCTCGATCATCCAGCCTGCCGCAAGTTTAACTGTTTCTTTTACTAATGGATATGCAACGATATTGGGGAACTCTAATTTCAATGCTTCATATTTTTCAGTTGATACTTCAGGGTTTTTAAAAAAACTTCCGGCATTTGGAATAACTTTTGGGTCTGGAAGTTTAGAAGAACGAATATTTACAACAGCCTGCGAAACAGCTTTTATACTTATATCCTTCACTCCCATTTTTTCTAACTCTTCAGTAATGGCTCCATAGCTAATATGATAGATCGGATTCTTTTTTAATTGAAACGTTACTGATAAAATTGCGAACTCATTTTTAAACCTGCTCTTGAAAACGCTGTCGCGATAACCAAACTCACAATCAGTTGCTGTAAATGTGTGGATCTTCTTTTCCGAAAGATGAAAAGCTTCAAGGCTCCAGAATACATCATCAAGTTCCACACCATAAGCTCCGATATTTTGGATGGGTGATGCGCCAACATTACCGGGTATCAATGAAAGATTTTCAACACCTGCCCAGTTATGATGAATACAATGCAAAACAAACTTATGCCAGTTCTCCCCTGCCCCTACTTTTACGTAAACATGATCCGCATCCTCATGCTGAAGTTCGATCCCTTTAATTTCATTTTTTAAAACAAGCCCATCATAATCTTTAGTGAATAAAATGTTGCTACCGCCACCCAAAACAATCGTCGTAAGTTGCGAGTAGTCAGTCGTGAGTTCTGATAACTCATCTGTATTTGAAAAAGATGAAAAATACCCAGCTTTTATATCAATACGAAAACTGTTATAGGACAATAATGAAAAAGCTTCATGGATTTGCATAATGCAAACTTCTGTATTTTTTCTTTATCGCTGAAAGAACTAATTTTCGGCAAACTTGTTGTTTAAAACTTTGAAATACCGGTCATGAAAAAATCATTCCTCCTTTTTTTGCTGCCGCTGATCATTTTCTCTTGTAAAGAAAAAGATGAAAAGCCAATTATAGAGTCAGAAGTAAAGCCTGTTGTTCACCCCGAATGGATAATACAGGGAAATATTTATGAAGTGAATGTTCGACAATACACTCCGGAAGGAACGTTCAATGCCTTTGCTAAACATCTTGACAGGTTAAAAGAGATGGGTGTACAAACTCTTTGGTTTATGCCGATTCATCCAATAGGAAAAAAAGAAAGAAAGGGCACACTGGGAAGTTATTATGCGGTGGCAAATTACAGGGAAGTGAATCCTGAGTTTGGGAACATACAGGATTGGAAAAATCTTGTGAATGTTGCTCATGATAAGGGATTTAGAGTTATCATAGACTGGGTGCCCAATCACACTGGTGCTGATCACCCCTGGTTAAATACACATTCACATTTTTATATGAAGGATAGCACTGGCAAGCCTACATGGAAATTTGATTGGACCGACATCAGGGTTCTTGATTTCAACAACAAAGAAATGCAGGACAGCATGACGGCCTCCATGAAATTTTGGGTGGCTGAAACTGATATTGATGGCTTTCGTTGCGATCACACAGAAAAATATCAATCTGAGTTCTGGAAGCATACCATCACAGAATTAAATAAAGTCAAAAAAGTATTTATGCTTGCAGAAGGACAAGGGAGTTGGATATTCGACGCAGGATTTGACATGGATTATGGCTGGGAGTTATTTCATACTACTAAAGCTATTGCAAACAGGAAAAAAAATGCTTTATCCATCGATTCGGTTCTGATGAAACTTGACAGTACTTATCCCAAAAACGCAATGCAATTGTATTTTACCAGCAACCATGACGAGAACAGTTGGAATAAAGCTGACTATGAGACAATGCCAGGGTCCGTTCATGCGCCGTTTGCAGTTTTATCACAAACACTTTATCGCAGCGTACCCCTTGTTTATTCCGGGCAAGAAGAACCTGTATTAGAAGCAATACCATTCTTTGAAAAAGACACAATTGTTTTTAGCAAATTAAGTAGAGAGAAATTTTATAAGACCTTACTTGAACTTAGAAAAAACAATGTTGCTCTTGCAGCTGATGCTTCTTTCAAAAAAATAAACGCCGGTAATCCGAAAGAATTGTATGCTTACCTGAGAGAAAAAAATGGGAAAAAAGTTTTTGTAATTCTTAATCTCTCCAATGCTGAACAAAAGATAAAAGTAACCGACAAAGATCTGCATGGCAATCCCTACAATGTATTTATGGGGATGAACGAACCATTGAGTGATAAAGAATGGAAGATCGAACCATGGGGTTATGTGGTTTATGAATATAAATAATAAGAAATGACAGCTACACTTGTTGGCGCCACAGGTTTGATCGGTAGTTATTTACTGAAAGAATTGCTGAACGATCCTTATTTTGAAACAGTAAGAATTCTTATTCGCAGGCCAATAGACATCACTAATCCAAAACTGGAGAAGAAGCTTGTAGATTTCAATGACAGCGATTCAGTACTTGTTGCAATAAGCAACAGTGATATTGTATTTTGTGCTATCGGGTCAACGATGAAAAAAGTAAAAGGCGATAAAGATGCATACCGTAAAATTGATTTTGATATCCCGGTAAATCTTGCCCGGTTTTGCAAAATGACTGATTGCGAAAAATTCATTCTTGTTTCTTCTGCCGGCGCCAATTCTAAAAGCACAAATTTTTATCAACGATTAAAAGGAGAAACAGATGAAGCAGTAAAAGAAGTTGGACCGAAAACAGTTCACATCATGCGGCCTTCACTATTACTGGGAGAAAGAAAAGAATTTCGATTGGGAGAAAATATTGGTAAAGCAGTCATGACATCTCTTTCATTTCTTATTCCTGAACAATACAAGGCAATACAATCAAAAGATGTAGCAAAAGTTATGGTTGCGTTGGCAAAGAAAAAAGAGGAAGGAGTTTTCATTCATGAGAACAGCGAAATAAGAGAGTTATCAAAAAAATGAAATTGAAAAATTTCATAACAAGTATTCAGCGATCGTTGAACGGCCTTAAAAGGCCTTCGAAACAAACGAACTTAAAAAAACTACAAGAACGTGGAGAAACACCCGATTCATTTATACTCAGAGACGCAACAGAAACTGATATCCCCGAGCTTGGAAAACTTCATGCAATAACATGGGCACAAACTTATAACGGCAAACCGAATATCAAGCTAAGACAACATCAATGGGATAAAATTTTTAAGGAAGAAAATGATGGTAGCTGGTTTTGTATTTTAGTTGTTGATAAAAATAACAAGCTAGTAGGGTTTGCTAAAGGAATAATATCCAGGAATGATAACTCTTCCAAACAGCATGGTGAGCTGAATAAAATTTATTTACTGAACGCCTATCAACGACTTGGTTTAGGAAAAAAATTGTTCGATCATGTTGCCCAAAGATTTTTAAGCAAAGGAGTAAATGATATGGTTTTATTTGGTGTTCCTCAAAATCCATCTTGTGCATTTCATGAAGCAATGGGTGGTGAAAAATTATTTTCTGAAAAAGGCAAATTTGATGGTGGCTATCGTTGGAATGATCTGAAAAAATTAGCAGTTCATTGAAGGTTTATTTTTGCCCTGCTTTCATTTTTTCATACTGGCTCAAATATAGATTAGCATTTTCCACGTCGCCCATCGCCTGGTAAGTCAGTCCTAAAAACTGGTAATTCTCACTATTGCCAGGTTGCATTTCAACACATCGCTTGAAATATGATGCCGCCTTATTGTACTCTTTTAGATAATAATAACACCGGCCTATATTTTTTAAAATATCAACGTCTCCAGAATTCAGTTCTGAAGCTTTCAAATAAGCCTGCAACGCCTCGCTATATTTTTGTAACCCGAAAAATGCCGAACCCTTAAAATTCAAAATACTGGACGTTTCAGTATCTAATAAAAGAAATGAATCCAATGCAGCAATTGATTTCTCAAACTGGTTAGTTTTCAAATACCCATATCCTAGCTCCCTATATAAAACCGATTTGGGCTTTGCAGTAAAAGACCTGGCTTTTTCAAAATTATCAACCGAATTTTTGAAATCCCCTCTATTTTTATAAAACAATCCCAAACCAGTATAGGCATTGGCATATTGCGGAAAAATAGCAAGTGCCGTTTCATATTCTTTCTTTGCTTGTTGAAATATCTCTTCTTTATCAATTCCGGTGTTTTTGTTATCAAGTGCGTTATTGAACAGTGCACCCCCGTAACTATAGTGGACACGGGCACTTTTAGGTGATACTTTTGAAGCAGCTCTGAATAATGTCAGGTTATCTTGCCAGTCCCGGCTACAGAAAATTGTTCTTACAGAATATATGACTACAAGCAGTGCTGTAAGAGTCAGCAAGAGCCGATATTTCTTAAAGAATTCATCAAAGGAATTAAATGTATTTTTTTTGTTTTCAGCCTTCGTTAGCTTCATGAGCAATTGGGTTATCAAAATACAAAAACCCAATGATGGTATATACAAAAAACGTTCTGCCATAGAAGCCCCGATAAGAAATAGAATATTGGAGACAGGGAAGATCGTGATCAGGAAAAACAGAACTGTATAGGCATATATATTTTTCTTTCGGATCATAATAATGGAAAAAATTGTTGCTGCAGCAAATAACAATAAGGCAACAATAACAACAGGATCAGCGAGAGTTTTTAGTTCGATCTGCGCATAGGAATAGTCACTTGATAAAGGATATGGAAATAGTAAAAGAATTACATACCTGAGAAGAACATAAATTGCCGATGCAAATACCTGCAAATAACTTTGGGCACTGACAAGAAAATTATCTATCAATCCAATACCGTCTGTAATTGGCCGGTGGTTGCTGATCGACTGCCGTAACCCCAAATAAATTAAAGTGACCCCTGCAAGTGTTAATCCTGAATAAATGAGTCGACGTTTATTTGTCTCTCTAAATACAAATAATGTCAACGGGATTATCGCCAGGAAAGTGATTCCCGTTTCCTTTGAAAGCAACGCCAGGAAAAAAAACAAGGATCCGAGAAGCATGGAAGAAATTTTTTTTGTCGAATAATACCTCAGGTAAAAGAGTAAAGCGAGAATAGAAAAAAGGAAACAAAGAATTTCATCACGGCTTTTAATATTATTCACCACTTCGGTATGGATAGGATGTGCTGTATAAAGTAAAGTACAAATAAATGGAACTATCAAATTGCTTTGAAACAAACGACACAATAAAAAAAACAACAGGAAACAGGAAAAAGCATATAACACCACATTTATAAGATGACTTGGCATGGGGTTATCAGGAAACAATGTCCACTCTATAGCAAACATGATCAGGGAGGCGGGACGATAAATAGGGCCTTCTTTATTTCCCGAAAATCCATACCAGTAATCCGAACTCATTAGATCAGGAATAGCCTTGACCCCCTCTTTTATTAATTTATTACCCTGAATCACAGTTATATCATCATACGCATAATCAAATGATATACTTTGAGCATATAACAAAAAGGAAAAAGCAGCAATGAAAAAACCCAATTGCTTTTTTAATTTACCTGCTGACACGGGAGCAACAATGCGTTCAGGGGATTTTGAAATAGGCTTGGTGGATTTGACCTTCTTTTTGCTCACACTTAATAGTTTAGTAAAGCCAATCTGTAAATTTGAACAATAAATTTATAGATTTAAATCCCATTGTTCAAATCAAACATTATCCATTTCGGGTACTGGAATCTTTACCAACTATTCTTCCTCAATCATTTAAAAGGAATTAAACGAGAGTTATCTTTTACGCTTTAAACCGATTACTCAAGAGCGAAGAAATCCTATAAAATTATTTCTAAGAATAATATCACATCGTCTAAACGTTTATACAAGTTTTAGTCGTAAATTGATAGTCCATCCTTCGAAAAACCTTCAGATTGCTCCCATACCATTAAACTGAAGGACTATGAGTCAAAACTATGCAACAGATACAGGATTGCTCGATGCAATTCGTATTGATGACACAACTGCTTTTGAAGAACTGATCAGCCGGTATTGGTTTTGTTTGTACCAGTACTTATTTGGCAAAACAAGATCCGCGGAAACAGCTGCTGAAATTACAAGAAACATCTTCATTGAATTATGGGAATACCGTTGCTATATACCCGCCAATTTCTCAATACAGCTTTATTTGCATGAAAGGGTCAGAAAAAAAATAGCTTATTTTTTATATAAAAAAATTACTGAAGAGCCATCCGATACGGAAATGATGGAGTATTTGAATGCCGAATTTTCTTTTAATAATCTTAGATCAGCCTATAGGCCGGTTTCGCATTTACCAAAAACTTCTATTGAAAAAGGAGCTTACTCAGAAAGTAGTGAATCAAGATCAAACAAAATTCAAAGGGAACAAAGTTTCACTTTCGACTGGAGGTTATTATTTAATAATATTCGACTAAGTGTTCGCAATACATTCCATTTTTAAATCAAACTAAAATTATGGAAACAGCCATCTTAAAACCAAAGCTTGAACGATTTATAGGGGGTATTGCAAGCCCGGCAGAGATAAAACAAATTGACGCCTGGTTTTCAAACGGGAACTACCAGAAACTTCATTTATCTGAAAAAGAAAGAAGAGATCTGCATAATAGTATTCTATACGATGTGCAATGTTATACTGCCTACCCTCTTTTTTACCCCAAAAAAAATGACTATCTCAAAAAATCAATTTTCGCTTTCAAAAATGCTTTGTGGATAATTGTGTTGATCGTGCTTACCTATTTTGTAGTTTTTTATAACTGGTAATACAGTGAAAGGAAAGATCTTTTACACCACATCCACGTTATTCACCACCGTCACACTCTTAAAACTTTTATGCTGATGAAGAAGAGCAACTTGCTCCAGCATATCTCTTTTACAATTAGCGATCATCTTTGTATCACGGGGAAGTTTTATCAATAACTCCATTAAATGCTGGTTGCGGATACGATTAATGACAGGCTCTGCAGGGCCAACTAAGTATTGACCATATTTTGTTTTTAATCCATCAGCAAAAAAATGAGAAGCCTTTTCTACGACTTCCTTTATCTTATGTTTAAAAGTGATATGAATTAATCGTGAGAATGGCGGGTAGAAAAATTGCTTTCGTTTTTCGATCTCTTCAGTATACAATCTTTTATAGTCATGTTCTTTCACCAGTTGCAATACAGGATGAGTCGGTTGAATTGTTTGGATCAGAACTTTACCTGTTGCTTCTTTTCGTCCTGCCCTTCCACTCACTTGCTCCATTAATTGAAATGCTCTTTCATTCACTCTGAAATCAGCGAAGCTTAACAAGCCATCAGCATCTAAAATCCCAACAAGATCGACTTTGTCAAAATCCAACCCTTTTACTACCATCTGCGTACCGACTAAAATATCGATACGCTGTTGTTCAAATTGCTGGATCAACACATCGTGTGCATTTTTCCCACGAACGGTATCAATATCCATCCTTGCAATTTTTGCATTGGGAAATTCTTCCAGCAATAATTCCTCAATCTTTTCTGTTCCAAAATTTCTTTGTACAAAATTGTGATTGCCACATGCCGCACAAGTAAGTAATGGTGCATAAGTAGTACCGCAATAATGACAAATAAGTTTATTGGAAAATTTATGATAAGTCAATGACACATCACAATACTTGCATTGCGGTATCCACCCACAAGTATTACAGACCTGGTAAGGTGTATAACCGCGGCGGTTTTGAAAAAGGATAACCTGTCTTTGTCTTGCCAGCACCTCATTCACCGAATCGATCAACGGCGGTGACAACATCACCTTGCCTTTTTCTTTTTGAAAAACTTTCTTGGTGTCAATGATCTCAATTGGCGGCAGCTGCACATCACCATATCGTTGCATTAATTCAGTCAATCCATATTTACCGGTTGTTGCATTATGATAACTTTCCAGTGAAGGTGTTGCGCTGCCTAACAAAGTTTTTGCACCAAACAATGAAGCAAAATAAATGGCGGCGTCCCTCCCATTGTATCGCGGTGCCGGATCATGCTGCTTATAAGAAGTATCATGTTCCTCATCGCAAATGATCAGACCAAGGTTTTGAAAAGGAAGAAACACAGATGACCGGGCACCAAGCACAATTTTTAATTCGCCGCTTTTTACTTTATTCCATATCTCCACTCTTTCATTCTGAGAAAATTTAGAATGATAAATACCAATATGTCCGCCAAAATGTTTATGCAAACGTCGAATGATCTGCGATGTCAATGCGATCTCCGGCAACATATATAAAACCTGTTTGCCCTGGCGAATAATTTGCTCAATGAGTTTTATGTAGATAAGCGTTTTGCCGCTGCTTGTCACGCCGTGCAGGAGACAAACCTGTTTTTCCGTAAATGATTGTTGTGTTTTTTCAAGTACTTCTTGTTGTAGCGCTGTTAGTTCAAAATCTATTTTAATGTCTTTGGGTAAATACTGAAGGCGATCAATCACTCTTTTTTCTATTCGTAGAATCTCTTTATCCACTAATCCTTTTAATTGTGCATCAGAAGCATTTGATTTCTTCAGCAAGCTTGTCTTTGTTACTTCACCTTCTGTTTTTGTTAAATGAAGATAGCTGAGTAAAAGCTCCATTTGCTTTGGCGCTTTTGTCCAGTTATTCAACAGATCAGAAAGTTTTTCATCGCTGTTGTATTCGGGATTCAGCAAAACAAAAGTTTCCTTTTTAGGAGAATAAGTCTGCTTCAATGCTTCCCATACAAAACAAACTTTTTTTTGAATCAGCCGATTGATAACCGGGTAAACATGAGAGGAGTCCAGAACTTGTTGTACTTCTGTCAGCTTTAATTCTTTTTTGATCAGCAATGCTTCTGCCACTAAATATTCATCATGATCCAATGCAGAAAAATCATCCCCATATTCGTCATTAAAAACCAGGATCGTTTCACTGCTTAATTTAAAATGAGCCGGTAAAGCGGCTGCCATCACTTCCCCTTCACTGCACATATAGTAAGATGCGATCCATTCCCACAACTTCAATTGCTCTTCAAAAACGACAGGCTCAACGTCCAGCACATTCAAAATGTCTTTCGCCTCGAAAAAATCCGGTTTCTCATTGTGAATCCTTTTTACGATGCCCGCATATTTTTTATTTTTTCCAAGATTCACTTCCACACGACAACCTGCATGCAATTGCTCCTTCATATGATCTGGTACAGACCATGTGTAGTTTTTTGGAAGAGCAAGAGGAATGATTATTTCAGCGTACATATTGTGAGTGGTATCCCGATAACTATCGGGAGGTCAATTGTGAATGTTAACTTGCAATTTAGTGATAAACGACTCACGATTTACCATTGACTATTGACTGCTTTATCCACGACGCTTTATACTCACGAAGTTTCTTATCGATCAGGCTATATACTTTTTGCTTTAGCATAGGAAGATCTTTTTGCACCAATCCTTCAACGGATATTTCTTCTAAAAAAATAGCCCTGCTTTTTCCAGGTGTTAATGAAAAAACACTTTTATAATTCAACCGGTCATACATATCGAGTAATAAAAAAGGCTTGATCGGCATTTGTGCATCTATTGCTACACGGAATGCTCCATCATAAAAATCTTTCAGTGGATCTGATGTCATATTAAAAGTCCCTTCCGGGAAAACAACAATAGATATTCCTTTTTTCAAAATCGATTTCATGTTTCGTACACTCTTTGCCCGATTATCTGCATTACTGCGATCAACTCTTACTACTGCGTATTTATAAATAAATCCAAATACAGGCACTTTAGACATTTCTGTTTTACCTAATGCACGGATAGGTTGTCGCAGTGTTTTCACAATGAGTGGCGCATCGAGATAAGAGATATGATTACCAACAAAAATATATTGCTGGTTTTTATCCAGTGGTTGTTCATAATGATTGCGGTGAAAAATAAAGATCAGGAAGAACCAAATATCACCCCACAGCATACAAAGCCGGTAGATCATATTACCGCCGGTGATGTTACCAAATAAAGAAGCAATAAGCATAAATGGAAAAAGCAAAAGCATAATACCAACGAAAAGAAGAAGCGCATAAATACAGTAAATCCATTGAAGAGGCTTAAGCAAAAAACGCATCAATTATTAATTTTTAAAAATGAAAGCGGCATTGTCTCATCATTGATGCAATTGCAGCCTACCGTTTCGTTAGCGTCATAACAATCCAAAACTTTGGCAACATTACCGCATTGTTGAATAACCAGGATAATATTCATCTTTTGTTTTGTTACGCCACGAACTGTAAAAATAGGGCAAGGCTTTTTATGCAGATCAGATCTGGCCCGGTTAACCTCACCATTTCTAAATATCCCCATTATACTATTTGCATTGATATGATGGCAATCCATCCGGCACAGTGCAAACTTTGTGTATTCGATACGTGACGGATTCCGATTAAGCACTAATTTCTTTTTGGGTTCACTACGGATCTTTATAATAATAAAAACAAGCAAAGCCAGGACCAAGAACAGCGAGATAATGACATTTCTTGCTTTCATTTTTTAAATGCGGAATGATTCGTCAATTTTTTTTATCATATTTCTTATCATCACCGGGACAATCACAGCTCCATTCCGTATCCAGGTCGATAACAGTAACAACGACTGTTTTATCATTGCATTGAGCAAAAACAATTCTAGTCTTTTGATTGTCGCCGGTAATCCCTTCCACTGCATAACGTGGACATCTTGCATTCTGCAAATCGCTTTTAGTGTAGTTTATTTTCCCATCCTGCATGATCCCTTCCACTTCTGCCTGCGAAATCCTCCTGCATTCCATCCTGCACTTAGCATGCTTGCTGTATTCAAGATAGGATATGCGACGATCAAGGCCTTTGTCACGATTAATTGTACCATCTTCCTTTTTCGCAGCTTTATTTGTAACAGTTGACGGGGTCCTTGTTGATGCTTGCTGCTTGCATTGCCTGGCAACAAACAATAATACCGCAAGTATGGCGACGAGTATTATTGGAGCTGCCTTTTTCAACTGAGCATTCATTGTGCAAGTATAATTTATTTTTATTGAGTCGGCCATTGTGCTACTATCATCGTCCCTTGCGTCGCACTCGTGTACGTTCGGTAATTCTGTTCAGCGAACCCACCCCGTCAAATTTTCCTTTATGGAACTTTTCTAATGCTAGAATGGGATAGTGACTCAACCTGGAAATAATATTGAACCACGGAGACACAATGACACCAAGTTACACACAGGTAATCTCTGTGTTTCTTTGTGAACTCAGTGTCTCCGTGGTTTAAAAAGCAAATTGAGACATTCTCCAAACCTTAAACTTTCTATCTTTGCGCCCCATGGCAGAAGCAAGAACAGTTGCATTTCATACACTAGGTTGTAAGCTCAATTTTTCTGAAACCTCTACCCTTTCAAGGATGTTAGAGAACGAAGGTTTTGAGAAAAAAGAGTTTGATGATCAGGCCGATGTGTATGTTATCAACACTTGTTCTGTAACCGATAATGCTGATAAGGAATGCAGGCAGATCGTTCGTCGTATTCAACGCAAGGCCCCGGAAAGTTTGGTAGTGATCACCGGTTGTTATGCACAGCTAAAGCCAAAGCAAATTGCAGAAATACCAGGAGTTAATCTTGTATTAGGCGCAGCAGAAAAATTCAATCTTGCACAGCACATTCGTGAACTATCAAAAGGCGATTCCGCAAAGATCTGTAGCTGTGATATTGAAGAAGTTACAGGCTTTAATTCATCTTTCTCCATCAACGATCGTACAAGAACTTTTTTGAAGGTTCAGGATGGTTGTGATTACAATTGTTCTTTCTGTACGATACCACAAGCCCGTGGCAAAAGCCGTAGTGATTCGATAGAAAATGTTTTGAAGAATGTTGAGCATCTTGCATCACATGGCGTAAAAGAAGTTGTGCTAACCGGTGTCAATCTTGGCGATTTTGGAAAAGGTCCTGACGGTGCTTTGAAATATGAAGAGAACTTTTTTGAGTTAGTCAAGGCACTGGAAAAAGTAGAAGGAATTCAACGCTATCGGATCTCTTCTATTGAACCCAATTTACTGACCAACGAGATCATTGAGTTTGTAGCGAACAGTGATAAGTTCATGCCGCATTTCCATATTCCTTTACAAAGCGGCAGTAACAAGATATTGGGATCAATGCGCAGAAGATATAAAAGAGAATTGTATGCTGAACGTGTGGCGTTGATCAAAACCCTGATGCCGCATTGCTGTATCGGTGTGGATGTGATCGTTGGCTTTCCTGGGGAAACAGATGAGGACTTTAAAGATTGTTTTGATTTCTTGCATTCATTGGATATCTCTTATCTCCATGTATTCACCTATTCCGAAAGAGATAATACACATGCAATAAGTATTAAACCTATTGTACCAGCAAATGTAAGGCATGAAAGAAATAAAACACTTCGCAATCTTTCTTACATGAAGATGCAATACTTCACTGAACAACATCATGGACAAACAAGAAAGGTCTTGCTTGAAGGCCATGAGAACAAAGGCATGATGGAAGGTTACACAGATAACTACATCAAAATAACAACTCCGTTTAGAAAAGAATGGGTGAATGAAATTGTGGAGTGGAAGATTTAAGCTTTCCTTGTTTCCAATAATTTGAAAAAATGCTCCTGGTATGTATTACCGATCGGGATGATGCGGTCGTTGATGTATATTTCCTGTCGCTCAATGGATGTGATCTTGTCTAATGCGACGATATAAGACCTGTGAACCCGTACAAAACGATTGGGAGATAATACTTCTTCCAACTGTTTCATCACTTGCAAAGTAACGATCCGCTGTGTTTTAGTATAAATGGAGACATAATTCTTCAGACCTTCTATATATAAAATATCATCCAGCTCAACTCTTACCATTTTGGTTTCTACTTTTACAAAAATGTAACCGCCGGTAAGTGGATGCATTTCCTCTGAACGATTAAGTTTTTGTGTTGGGTTTTTTTGGTTGTATGCTTTTTCCACTGCTTTATAAAACCGTTCAAACGCAATAGGTTTCAGCAAATAGTCGATGACATTATGTTCAAAGCCATCTATAGCATACTCCTGGTAAGCCGATGTGATGATAACCTGCGCCCTGTTTTGCAATAATTGCATGAACTGAACACCATTAAGTTGCGGCATTTGTATATCAAGGAAAACGAGGTCGACAGGGTTGTTATTCAAACTGACCAAAGCTTCCATTGGATTATTAAAAGAACCCGCCAGTTGCAGGAATGAAACTTTATTGATGTGGTCTTCAAGCAAGTGGATTGCCAGCGGCTCATCGTCAAGGACAATGCATTTAAGCATAAACAGTATTGTTTGTTCCTTATAAAGGTAACTGTAAATTCACAATAAATCTGTCTGCTGTTTTACTTAAGTCGAGTGAATATTTTTTTCCGTAAAGAAGGTCAAGACGTTTCTGCACATTGGGAATACCAATGCCTCCTACATCATCTTTTTGGTAAGAGTTAATAGTATTCTCAATTGAAAAATTCAGCTGGTGATCAGTGACTTTTAAATTGATATCAACTGGTTTCTGTGGGTCAGTTAATATGCCATGTTTGCAGGCATTTTCTATAAGTGGGAAAAGCAATAAAGGCACAATTCTCTTTCCGTTCGTATCTCCTTCTATTGAAAAATTAATATAAACATCTCCGGGATGTCGAAGCTTTTCCAGGTCTATATAGCTGTTGATATGCCGTATCTCTTTATCAAGGCTCACCCTATTTTCGGCATCTTCTTTTTCATACAGCACATAGCGCATCAGTTCTGAAAGTTTCATAACACTCTGTCCTGTCTTTGTACTTTTTTCCATCACAGACAGGGAATAGATATTATTCAATGCATTGAATAAAAAATGCGGATTTACCTGCAGCTTTAAAAAAGATAACTCAGCCTTCAATTTTTGGTTCTCCAGTTCCTTCCTGAGTTTTTCCTGCTGAAACCAGAGCAGCAAAAGACGGTAAGCAAATGCAACAACAACAACGGATACATTTGTTAGGATTTGGCGATTAAAATAGCTTCCGAAACGATAACTGAAAATACCGAGAGACTCTGTTGGGGTCTTTCTGGAATAATTATTAAACATAGATTTTTTATTCATTAGGTATTGGATAAAGGACATCTCGAGTCGAAATTTCAGGTAAGTAACTATGATAGCCAGTAATAAGGAAGAGGCAACTAACCAGAGCCATTTTTTCTGAAGTGTTGCCATCCTGGGCATTATATAAAATGCTACAATGTAAAACAGTAAAAAATTGATCGTAACAAGACCGAGGTGATTAAATAAGAAAGACTCCCAAATCGCAGAAATGTTCATATTAACGAGAGTGGGAAGAAACGTAATAAAGTGTAATACGAGCCATGCCAGCCAATGGGAAATAAAGACAAAGAAACCGCCTTTTCTAAAGGGAGATACTAGCAAGAGATCAAAATTTAGTGTTACCGCGGCCACAATGTACAATTATTTGAAAAATATGACTGCAATCTGGTAAATTATTGAAAGCCACCTTTCACTAACTGACATTCGGGGGTTTTTAAAGGATGAATTTGACTCCTCATTCTACTAAAAAATTCATACGGTGAATTGACAATTTGGTCATCTGAAATCTGACCTTTGTTTAATACTCAGCCCCACACCTCAAAATGCGATCTAACTTACCGCCCGTAATTCTTCTATAGTACCGAATTTGATGAACACAGGATTGAAGAGAATTATTACTTACCCCAAAGAAGACAACGATTGACCGAAGTCAAGAAGAGAATGGGCTTCACCGAAAACCCCTGATGAAAACAAAATAGAATTGAGGTAATCAAAACATATAATTTTTTTCATGAAACGATTAATGCTTTTTTTAACTGCTGGTTTATTTTTTACGAGTATTTCTTCTAAAGTGTTTGCTGAAAACGGCGGATACTACCAGCAGGCTCCGAAAGACAGTATTCCCAAAAAAATAATTGGAAAAGTAAGGATCACTGTAAAAGATCTGATGGACGGAAGTGCATTGGATAGTGTTTATATCACCGCTGGACTTAAACGTGGTTACACTGACAATAGAGGGATCGTTGAACTTGATAGCATACCAGCCGGAACCATGGCCGTGATAAGTAAGAGCGGTTATATAGCTCAATCAAAAAAAGTAAAAGCTGATCTGCAGATCAGGATCGGAAGAAGAGAAATGCAGTCTTCTGCTAATAATTATAAAAACGGATTATTTGAAAGACCAATAGAACATTTTTCAGGTGCAGCCACTATTGTATCAGGTAATGATCTGCGCAGAATAAATCCGCTGAATTTTACAGAGGCATTGAAATATTATGATCCTTCTTTTATTGTTACAAGAGATAATCTTAATGGCGATGATCCTAATGTTACTCCATCTGTAAAGATCAGGGGCTCGTATAATTTTCCTGCTTCAGCTACTATTGCAAGTCAAACGGGAACTACTGTTACCGGTGCACAGATCAATCCTTCAGTTGGTGATTATGTTGCCAGCAATATCGCCAACCCAAATCAACCTGTTATTTTATTAAATGGTGTACAAGTTGCGTTGCAGACTGCACTGGATATTGATATCAACCGGATAGAAAAAATTACCATTTTAAAAGACGCCGCAGCAACATCTATATATGGTGTACGTGGCGGGACTGGCGTTTTATTAATTCAAACCAAATTGCCGCAGAAAGGTGATTTCAGAATTACTTATTCCGGGCAGGTACAGCTTACTACTCCCGATCTTTCTTCTTATAACCTATTGAATGCTCCGGAAAAATTACAGTTGGAACAGGATGCTGGTTATTATACTAACAATCCTTCTTTATACCAAAGTCGTTTGTACCAGGTTAATAAAGGGATCAATACCAATTGGCTTGATATACCAACCCAAACAGGAATTGGCAGCAAACATACCCTGTCAATCGAAGGCGGTGATGATGATATAAACTATGGGTTGGATTTTTCCTATAATGATATAGCAGGTGTGATGAAAGGCTCAGACAGGAAGAATGTAAATTTTGGTGGCTATATAAGCACCCGCATTAAGAATGTTGTTATCAATAATTATCTCAGTTACCAAAGATCAAACGCTTCCAATTCAACTTATGGCAGCTTTAGTGAGTATGGCAGGCAAAATCCTTACTGGAACCCTTATGATTCAGTAACTGGTGAAATGACCAGGGTATTAGAAGACTATACTTACCAGGGTAATACTGTACGTTATTATAATCCTGCATACAACGGTACTATTTCAACAACAGATGAAACAGCCTATTCACGGTTGAGCAATTTAACCAACATCAATTGGGCGATCGGCCATGGTTTTCGTTTGAATGGAAGGTTCGGGATCAGTAAACAATCGGATGAACAGAATTATTTCCTTCCACCGACACACACCGCTTTTGCTGGTTATTCTACCAGCCAGTTTTTTAATAGAGGAAAGTATAATCAATCCGTTAGTGATTTTTTAAGTATGGAGGGAACACTAAACCTGGATTACACTAAAAGAACAGGTTTGCACCAGTTCTATGGATCAGGCGGCGTAACAGGTTTGGAAACAAGAAGTGAATCTACCGGCATTGAATTAGTTGGATTTACTACTGATAAGCTATCTGATCTTGCTTTTGGTAATGCTTATTCCAACACAAGGCCAACAACCGGAATAATTGAAACACGTTTAGTATCGGGTTATGGAAATTTTGCATACAGCTATGATAACCGTTACCAGTTTGAAGCTTCAGTGAATGCTGATGCATCTTCTCAGTTTGGTGAAAATAACAGGGTGGCTTCACATTGGTCTGTAGGCGCAAGCTGGAATCTTCACCAGGAAAGATTTTTCCAGGAGAACAAAATATTAAATCAACTGCGTGTCCGTGCCAGTGTTGGTACAGCAGGCAACCAGTTTTTTCAATCTTACCTCGGTCATTCTTATTATAATTATTATACTGACAGGCAATATATACAAGGTGGTAGTGGTTTTGGAACAAGAGGCATTGGGTTAGGCGCTTTCTTGACAGGCTTTGCCAATGAAGATATTAAGGCCCCGGAAACACAGAAGCAAAATATTGGAATGGATGCCGTGTTATTACAAAACAGGTTATCAATTCGTGTGGATGCTTACAGGAATAAAACAAACGACATCGTTTTACCAATAGTTTCTCCCGCATCAACAGGCTTTATAAACTTTACTTACTATGATAATCTTGGTGCAATTGAAAATAAAGGGATCGAGCTTGACCTTAATTACACCATAATAAAAAATGTAAACAAAGGGATTACCTGGAATATTCGTTTGAATGGAATTCGTAATGAGGATCGCATCATAGCGACCTCAGAATACCTCGATAAACTTAACAATGCCAATAATGCAATGTCTGTGGATCAGACAAGACCACAGCCGCATTATGTATCTGGCAAAACTCTTACTGATATCTGGGCTGTCAATTCATTAGGCATTGACCCTGCTACTGGCAAGGAAAAATTTCTGAAGGCTGATGGCACGGAGACATTCACATGGGATGCAGCCGATAAAGTTTCTGCCGGTGATATGTCACCTGACTGGCTCGGTTCTTTCGGAACAAGTGTATCTGTTAAAAATATCACAGCTGGCATTTATTTCAATTACCAGTTTGGTGCAAAATATTATAATCAAACTTTGGCAGACAGGCTGGAGAATGCTGATCTCACCTATAACGTAGACAGAAGGTCTGCAGATAACCGCTGGAAACAACCGGGTGATAATGCTTTGTACAAGCCATTATCATTAAATGGCATGACCACATCACCAACTTATGCCACTACCCGTTTCGTGGAAGACAATGATTTTATAAACTGTTCCGCCATTTCACTTGACTATGCAATACCGCAAAGCATAGCAGAAAAGATCAAAGCTAAAAATGCAAAGGTTGGTTTTGTTGCCAACAATGTTTTCAGTTCAGGAAGCAAGAAAGCTGAAAAAGGGATTTATTATCCGTTCCATCGTATGTATTCATTTTCTATTACCGCAAGTTTTTAATGTTTTAAAAGTATTGATATGTATAATAGAGGTTTCAAAATTTATTTCCTGGCTGTTGCACTGATCGTAGTGTCTTTGACCGGCTGTAAAAAATGGTTGGATACAGATCATCCTTTGCAGGTTGATGAGAATACAGTTCTCTCAAATGAACAAGGCTTTAAAGAAGCATTGAACGGCGTGTACCTGCAGATGGGAGGTAAAAGTGTGTATGGAAGAGATATGACCTTCGGTTTAATGTCTGTGCTCGGCAGAAGCTATGACACGACCATATCGCCGGCAATTGCTAATTTATATTACCAGGGTGCCCGGTACAACTTCCAGGATCCGGAACTGAAAGCAACTTTTAAAAATATCTGGGAGAGTTTTTATATCAGTATCGCCAACCTGAATAATATTCTTGACAATGCAGAAAGCAGGCAAAATGTTTTTTCAGGAAATAATTACAATACAACTAAAGGTGAAGCATTAGCATTACGGGCATTTCTGCATTTTGATCTGTTGCGGATGTTTGCTCCCTCTCCCGCTGCTGCTGGTTTAAATGCACCTGCCATTCCTTATGTTAGCAAAATAAGTCCTTATGCGGAACCAGCTTCAACTACTGGTGCTGTTCTTGACTTATGTATCGCTGATCTGAAAACAGCTGAATCATTACTCAGCCAAACAGATATCACCACTTCGCGTTTAACTTATTGGGGCGTAAAAGGTTTATTAGCCCGTATCTATCTTTATAAAGGAGATCTTCAAAATGCACAGGCTTATGCTTTATCGGTGATCAACAGTAATAAATTCCCGATGATCACTGCAGTTAATAATGACTGGATGATCACCAAAGAACATTTATTCTCACTATACAGCAGCCTTAACATATCAACTGAGTATTATAAATCCGTGTTGAATACAAATCCTCCGCTGGGATTTACCACTCAAAACCAGACAGCATTGTATGTAACAGGTGGTGGTGCAACAAGTGACTTCCGTCGTGCTTTTTTGGATCCTGTAACTGCAGTAGCTCTTGGCAATACTATTATGCCAAGAAAAACTTATGCAACTAATGCCAACCTTTCAAATGTGCTTCCGATGATCCGGGTTACAGAAATGTACTATATCGCTGCTGAGTGTGCTACTGCTGCTCTTGATTCACTCAAAGCAACTGATCTGCTCGATTCAGTAAGAGTGCATCGCGGTTTACCCAAGTATACACTCGCTGCTTTGAAAAGAGACAGCCTGAATATTGAAATAAGAAAGGAATACCAGAAGGAATTCCTCAGTGAAGGACAAATGTTTTATTTCTATAAAAGAAAAGATCTGCCATTCGCTTCATTGCCTTTTACCAAGGTGCCGGTTGTAGCAGATGCATCTTATGTTTTTATAAAACCAGAGTAAGAAACAAATTGTTTTAGAAAAATAAACTGACTGAATAAAGACAACTATTGTTATGAATTACTTCAAAAATAAATTTCCCGGTAAGCATCGATTTTTTTCAATGGTGATAAGTTGCACGTTGTTCGTGTTCTTTATGGGAACAAGCATTGTTTATGGACAAGAGAAAACGATTGCAGTTGTAAAGGGTGTTGTAAAAAATGAGGCTGGCGAAGTTTTAGCAGGCGCCACTGTTACCATAAAGGGAACAAAAACCTTTATTACCACTAAAAATGACGGAACATTTGAATTAAAAAATGTGCCGGAAGGTTCTGTATTGACAGCTTCTTATGTTGGTCACACAAGAATAGAAATAAAGTTAAACCCGGGCCAGTCGGAAGTAACAATAAAAATGGCTTCTGCAACTGCAGTGCTCATTGAAGTGGTCGTCAATAACGGATTATATAAAAGACCTGCAGGAAATTTTACAGGTGCCGCCAAAACTTATACGGGTGACCAATTAAAATCTGTGAATCCGTCGAATGTATTGCAGGCATTAGCAGTGGTAGATCCGTCCGTTCGCATTGAACAAAACAATGTGCTGGGTAGCGATCCTAACCAATTACCAATTATCCAGATAAGAGGGCAGAATAATTTACCGATAAATACACAAGGCGGCGCTACTGCAAGTGCTACGCCGGTCTCCAATGGAGATATCATGTCAACTTATTTGCTGAATCCTAATCAACCACTCATTATTCTTGATGGTTTTCAATCTACGTTGCAAACCATTTATGATATGGATATAAACAGGATCGCAAGCATTACAGTTTTAAAAGATGCAGCGGCTACTACTGCCTATGGCTCCAAAGCAGCAAATGGTGTAATAGTAGTGGAAACCAAGCAACCTGTTGCAGGCCGCACACAGATCTCTTATGCGATCAATGTGGGGGTGGAAGTTGCCGATCTTACTTCCTTTCACTTGCTGGATGCAAAAGGGTTGCTGGAAGCACAGCGCCTTGCAGGAGTTTATACCGATGCAAATAATCATTATAATGATATTGCTTTAAAGCAATGGTATGATTACCGCAAATACCAGGCAGAGAGTGGTGTGAATACATACTGGCTTTCACAACCGGTACGTACAGGAGTTGGCACCAATCACAGTCTCAATATCAGCGGTGGCGCAAGATCGGTTCGTTATGCTCTTTCGCTTAGTTATGGTAATGGAGTTGGCGTAATGAAAGGTTCCGGACGGGATAGGCTTGGATTAAATTATCTCCTTTCCTATGTAAACAAGAGTTTGCGCTTTTCAAATAATACCAGTGTTAATTATACCAAAGGAAATGCTACTCCATGGGGAAGTTATAGTTCATATGCGAGCCAGTTTCCTTTTTTCAAACCAACTGATTCCGCAGGAAACACTATAAAAATATTTGAACCCACTAATACAACGTTGGGAATTCCCGTGGCGCCACCGGGAGGCATTTTTACAAATGCCGCGTATAATGCAGGATTGGATATGAAAAACTATGGTTATTCCATGGGAATTACCAATAACACCAATTTTGAATGGACAATAAGCAAAGAAATGCGGATGCAGGCTGCTATCAGTTTTGCAAATAACCTGCCGGGTTCTGAAGCATTTTTTCCTGCTGATCATACCATGTTTGTAAATGCTATATCTGCCGGGTTTACTGACCTGGGGTCATACACACAAAGCAAGGGAAAAAATACGGTGATCGATGGCAAATTAAATTTTAGTTATAATAAAAAATTTGGGATCCACACTGTCATGACCTCAATCGGTGTCTCGGGGCAATCTACTACCAGCAATTCCACCTCTATCCAGGTTTCAGGTATGCCAAACGATTACCTTAACCAGTTAGGAATGGCAAATGGTTATGGCACTATTACTAAACCCGTGTCAACTAATAATCTTACCCGGAGCCTTTCTTCTTATGCCAACGTCAGTTATAATTATGCTGATCGCTATACTGCAGAGATCACGGCGAATGCAAGTGGTTCATCACAATTTGGATCCAATAACAGGCTGGCGCCTTTCTGGTCAGGTGGTGTTTCCTGGAATGTAGACAAAGAGAAATTTTTCAAAAAGAATGACATCATCCAGAATTTGACAATAAGGTTTTCAACAGGTATTGTCGGTAATCAGAATTTTGCCGCACATATGTCGCAACCGATCTTCCAGTATAATCTCTTTAACAATTACCGGCTTCAACTTGGAGCAGCAGTTCAGAGCTACGCTAATCCAAATCTGAAATGGCAACAAACACTAAAGAAAAATTTGGGTGTTGCAGCAGGATTGTTCAAAGGAAAAATAAGTATTGGCTTTGATTACTGGACTGAGAATACGGATAACCTTATTTTACCGCTTGATGTAGCGCCATCTACAGGTTTTGTAAATTACCAGGATAATCTTGGTGCTGTTAAAAATTCAGGTTATGACTTTTACATCTCATCTCCCATCATAAAAAACATTCAGAAGAATATTTCCTGGATACTGAGTTTTAATGGTAGTCATTCAAAAGGTGTGATCACCAAACTTTCACCGGCAATTGAGGCTTTGAATAAAGTCAACAATACCACCAATGATCCTACCATAAAACAAAGCTCACCATTGCCACGGTATGTAGTGGGACAATCCATGACCCAGATATGGGCAGTGGAATCATTGGGAATCGATCCTGCCACCGGAAAAGAAGTGTTTGTAAAATTGGATGGCAGTAAAACATTCACCTGGGATCCAAATGATAAAAAACCTATCGGTAATACCTTCAGCAAACTGAAAGGAATGATCGGTTCCCAATTCAATTATAAGGGCTTTACATTCAATTTTAATTTAAGCTACCAGTACGGCGGCCAGATGTATAATCAAACGCTGGTAGATAAAATTGAAAACGTAAACCTGCTTCAAAACAATGCTGATGAAAGAGTATTGACTGAAAGATGGAAACAACCTGGTGATATTGTTTCATTTAAATCACTTGTGAAGGATGGTATTTCAGGTAGCTCACAACAGACGAATGTCACGTCCCGTTTCGTGCAGGATAATAATTATCTCGAAGCATCGAGCATAACAGTTGGTTATTCATTCCCGTCAAACCTGGCCTGGGTAAAGAAACTGCATTTATCAACACCGAGATTTTCTATTACGCAGAATAACCTATTTCGTTTTGCCACCATAAAAACAGAAAGAGGAACAGGTTATCCGTTTACAAGATCATTCAGCTTCGGATTATCAACTACTTTTTAAAAAAAATATTTATGAGAAATAAATTGTCGACAACTTCCCGGAACTGTTTCCCAAAACTTACACTGATCGGTGTAACAGCGGTGATCATGTTCTTTGTTTCCGGATGCAAAAAATTCCTGGATGTACCACCGAAGGACCAGGTACCGCAATCAACTCTTTTTAAAGATGAACAGGGTTTTAAAGATGCGTTGATCGGTGTTTACCTTGGAATGGATAAGAACCGTAGCACTTATGGGTTATACACTACTGATCTATCCATGGGTATGATGTCGACAATGGCTTATAATTATGATAATGCTACCGTAGCAAATGCCGGAACTGGCGGTGCTTTCTATAACAACGTGGTTTATTATGCTTATTTAGACGGAGAGGTGAGAAAGGAAATTGATGCAATATGGGGTGGTTTGTATAATAATATTGCCAACCTGAATAATATATTGATCCAGATCGAGAGTAAAAAAGAGGTATTCCATCATGATAATTTTAACCGGGTAAAAGGTGAAGCGATCGCTTTAAGAGGATTGTTTCATTTTGATCTGCTCAGGATGTTTGGTAAATCTCCAGTAACAGGTTCTGCAGAAAAAGCGATCCCTTATGTTACACAATTCACTATAACACCAACTCCCTTTGTATCACTCCAGGCAGGTCTTGATTCCTGTATAGTTGATCTTCTTGCTGCAAAAGAAATACTCGCTGCTACTGATACTTCTGCAGTTTTACAAGGAGTGGATGATCCATTCACTTCTTATACTCAAAATCATTTGAACTATTGGGCCGTGCAGGCTTTGCTGGCCCGTGTGTATTTATACAAAGGAGATCTTGAAAATGCAGACATATATTCAAAGGCGGTAATTGGCAGCAATAAATTTCCGCTGATCACATCCAATGTTGCCGCTGCAACCAATATCATTCGTGACAGAACTTTTTCCCAGGAGCATTTGTTTTCCGTTTACTCAACCAAGATCAAAGATTATAACTCTGCTCTTTTTACAGGTACTGTACCACTTCGTTTGCAGCCCGCAGGTAAGAACACAGTTTATACCACAGGAAGTGGTAATGCAAGCGATTACCGTTATACCTCGTGGTTTGACAATAACCAGGCGGCTGTAAATGTCCCCTCAAAATTTTTCCAGGATAATAACCTGCCATATGAACTGCAGGGTATTGTACCGGTGATCCGTGCTTCTGAAATGTATTATATCGCCGCAGAGTGTGCAAACAAAAAAAATGATATCACCTCAGGTGCTTCTTTACTCAATAAAGTAAGACAGGCACGTGGCCTGGGTGCATTGAATGCAGCCGGCATCGCGAACACAGATAGTTTGTCAACGGAAATAATGAGAGAGTATCAAAAAGAATTCATTCAGGAAGGTCAAACATTTTTTTATTATAAAAGACTGAATAAAGATCTGAAACTTGTAACGGGAACTCCTGCTGCAATACCTGCAGATGTGTATGTATTCCCTATACCTGAAAAAGAAAAAGAATATAATCACTAATTAATCTCAGTTTAAAATTATAAAATGAAAAAGGGAATTTTTTATATAATCATATTCGCCGCGATCCTTCCGTTTCCAGGATGTAAAGAAGATGTGCCAACAGTTTTTGCTGAGCCTGATGGTATCTATTTCAGTGCTCCTGCCGATAGCATGACGTATACATTTGCTAAATATCCCAACCGGCTTATAGATACTCTCAAGATCCCCGTAACTGTATTAGGGAAACCAGCTGATAAAGACAGAGCGATAAGTCTTGAAAAACTTTCAGGAGTAGATATAAATGGCACGGAGGGTGTTCATTATAAATTATTACAACCTTATACAATTCCTGCAGGTAAAGTTTCCACTGTGTTACCTGTTGTGATTTACAGAACCGGCGACATGGATAGCCTTTCGTTCAATTTCAAATTTCAATTGAAGGCTAATGAAAATTTTGTTTCAGGTATTTCTGTAAAGACTTCCCTGAAAATAAAAGTAGGCTACCTTCAAAAACCACCTACATGGGGGGAACTTACGGGCCTACAATGGGCAGGTTATTCTCTCAACATGGGAACCTGGACCAGGACAAAATATAAAGTAGTATTGGATGCTTTATATGATCCGGTGAGTGATACGACAGTGAGTGAGTTTCCTTATGGCAGGTCTCAGCCACCGGTTATCTATATTCAGTACCTGCAACTCGTAAAAAATTATATCCGCACCAAATACCCGGGAAATTACTCATATCCACGTGGCATTGGGGCCACATTAAGAGATCCTGACAACAAGGACAGTGTGATACAGGTTGGGCCTTCTAATTATTGATTAAACTAAAAATGCTTCAATAATCATACAATGAAAAAATTTTTAAAATATATAACGGTACCGGCGATGAGCGCTTTCGTGTTTTACTCCTGTTCAAAGGACCTGGGTAATTATGATTACACCGATGCAAACGTCATTACCATTACTACTGATATGGCCAACGTAGATCCGACTGTGGTGATAAACAATGATTCTGTTGTAGTAAAACAAAATGATAGTTTGAAAATAAATATTCTTATTTCTCAAACAAAGCCTTCAAGTGACCTGGCATACGAGTGGATGATCATTCAGAATGCCGGCAATATTGGCAACCCTGCGCAATATGTTGTGGGAAATACAGCGCAGTTAAGAACAAAGATCATTCTATCGCCAAATCTTTATAAGCTGGTAGTGAAAGTAACTGATAAAACAACTGGTGTTTCTTTTTATAAATTTTATTCGTTGAATGTTGATACATCTCCCTGGGGTGGTGAAGGATGGGTTGTTTTGCAGGACCAGGCTGCACAGGGTTGCGATATTTCTGTTATTACTACACGTGACGGTGTTGTACGGGGGAATATTTATCCCAATGTTTATTCATTGGCAAATGGCCACAAACTTCCGGCCGGCACTTATAAAATGAATGTATTGAATTACCTGAATACATTGCGTATTCAAAAGGTTTCATTCTTTTATCCTAATGGAGGAACGCAGGTTCGTTCTACGGATTACCTTGATTCAAGTTATTCAAATGGATGGTTTGTAAATCTTCCTTCAGTAGTAAATTTTGAGTCGACGGGTGTAGCTCCGGTGAATGGCAGCTATGAGACCATGATCAACAATGGGCAATTGCATTACCAAATTGTAAATACAAATACCATAAAAACGCCGCCAGTAGTTTTTGGTGCGCCGCTGATCGGAACGTGGCCTTCACTAAGCCCCTATTTTATGTTCAACTCAAACAACTCTTATTGTACTTTCTTCGACAAAGTTAACCGCTGTTTTTTGCATATTAATATGGCTAATAACACGCTGATCCCAACGAACCTACCCGACGTTGCTAACCAGCACTGGCCGGCTTACTCAGGAACAGGTGGCGCTGCAAATCTAACGGCAACAGGTAAAGGATTTGATCTGAATAACATTGGACGTAATTTGATCTACACCGAAAATGCCCAGTTGATGGACGGAGCTATTTCAAACCCGGGTTATTATTGCATTTTCCGAAATTCTGCCAATGATTCAACATTTCTATATCAATTCACTTCCGGATCAACAGGCATTGCAAATAATGCTATAACAGGCAGGTATTTTTTGAAGGATGCTGCCACTAACGTTCCCGGGATCAACACGGCTTCCCTTTTTGCTGTACCAGCTTTTACAACGGCTTCGGTAAGCAATGTCTTCTATTATGTACCCGGCAACAGCGCCAATACTATTTATGTTGGTAATCCTAGTTATACCGGCACAATGCCCGCTACAACTACGTCGCATTTAGGATACAGTTTCCCTGCAGGAACAATTATTAAAACCATGAAAGTTTTCAAATCAGGATATGCTGGTGCATCTGTACCTTCTACAGAAAGCAAAGTGCTGGTTGTTGCTACTGATGAAACAGCAAGTGGAGCTGGTAATAAAGTTTACTTCTTTAATCTTACTTCGGTTGGTGAAATAAATTCTACACCTGCACAAGTGTACACCGGTTTTGATAAGATAGTTGATATCTCATTTAAAAAAGGGTTAGGGTTCTGATAAAAATTTGAAAGTTCGTTTTCGATGTAAGCCTGTCGGTGATGAACCGGGCAGGCTTTTTTTATGTCCACACCTATTCCCGTGGACTGAATGGTTAAAAAATTGTTATTGGGGAAAAATTTTGTCAACTGCTTTTACCAGTTGGTACTATACACCGAAAATGAGGCCCATAGCATAGTAATTTTGATCCCGAAACTAAAAACCGATTGTGTTCACTGGCTTTGACAAAATAGTTGATACAACATTTAAAAAAGGGCCAGGGTTCTAATCAAAAATTTAATAGTCCGTTCTCAATTACTAACCTGTCGGTGATGAACCTGGCAGGTTTTTTTTATGCCCCATCTGCACTCCTTTTGAGCTGAGCCGATAAATGGTCAGTTGCCGGGAGAATTCCGTCAAATGCTTTTACCAGTTGGTACTATAGACTGAAAATCCGGGGAATGTCATAGTAGTTTTAATCCGTAATCTTAAAAAAGACCGCTAAAAAATCAGATTTATGAAGTTGTACAATGTTTTGACAGTCCTGGTAATGATGGTGATAACCAATACCGCTTTCGGCCAGGATACTACTACAAGTAAACCATCTGCCCCAGCCAAGGTAAGACCTTACAAAGATGTGATCACTGCCAAGGCTGAAACCAAGACGGGTTTGTTTTCAGTTCATAAAATAGATGACAAATACTATTTTGAAATTCCTGATTCTCTTTTGAAAAGAGAAGTTCTTTTTACTACCCGTTTGGTAAAAGTGCCAACAGGCAGTCCTCGCTTTGGTGGCGAAATTGTAAACAGCATTATTGTTTCATTTGAAAAAGCGCCGGAAGATAAATTATTTGTACGAGTGATCACAAACGTTGCAGTTGCCGATTCAACGAATGCAATTTCAAAAGCAGTTCGCAACTCTACGATTGATCCTATTGCCATGGTATTTGATATTAAGGCAAGAGGAACACAGAATAAAAGTTCAGTGATAGATGTGACCGATCTTATTTCAAAAGATAATAATATCACTGGCTTTGATCCCAATGCCAAGAAATCTATGGGCCTCGGTGCTGTGGCTGCCGACAGGTCATATAATCTTTCTGTTACGCCTTTTGAACAAAATATCGAGATCAAGACTTTGAAGACCTTTGGCCTTGGTGCTGCGGCACCAGCTCCGGGGGCTGCACCTGGAGATGCTCCGGCTGCTTCTCCCAGTGTTGGAGTAACAATGGAATTAAGTACATCCATCATGTTATTACCTGCTGTACCAATGCAATCAAGACATTCCGATCCACGTGTAGGTTACTATAGCGAAAACTATAAGATATTTTCTGATGCACAACAAAAGGTAGAAGAGAAGAATTTTATTGTGCGTCACCGCATGGAACCCAAACAAGAAGATATACAACGTTACCTGAAAGGTGAATTGGTTGAACCAAAAGAGCCATTAGTGTTTTATGTTGATCCTGCTACACCGAAACAGTGGAGACAGTATATCATTGCTGGTATCAACGACTGGAATGAAGCTTTCAAAGCAGCCGGTTTTAAAAATGCTATTATTGGAAAAGAATGGCCGGAGAATGATAGCACCATGTGCATTGAAGATGCTCGTTGCAAAGTTGTTCGCTATTTCCCAACGAATCAGTCATTTTCTTATGCTCCCAGGATTTACGATCCAAGAAGTGGTGAAATTTTACAAACTTATATAGGTTGGTCGCATAGTAAAATACAATCGTTGTACGAATGGTATTTTGTACAGGCGGCTGCAATTGATAATCGTGCAAGAACAACAAAATTCAGCACTGAGCTGATGGGTTCACTTATAAGAGCTGCTGTTGCCCGTGAAGTGGGACATACATTGGGATTGCGTAACAACATGGCAGGAAGCAGCGCTTATCCTGTAGAAAAGTTAAGAGATAAAAAATGGTTGGAAGCAAATGGTTTTTCTGCTTCCATCATGGACTACATTCATTACAACTATGTAGCACAACCTGGAGATCATATTTCTCCAAAAGATCTGTTGCCAAAAATAGGTGAGTATGATAAATGGGCTATAAAATATGGCTACTCCTACACAGGTAAAAATAATTTCGAAGACGATAAAAAGTTAGTACAAAAATGGACAGTTGATGCATTTGCTGCAAGCCCGGCATTAAAATTCAGTCCTGAAATTGATTTGAATCCGAATGAGCCCAATGATCCTTCGGCTCAAACAGAAGACCTGAGCAATGATCCTGTTAAAGCGGCTGAGTACGGTATCAAAAATCTGAAAATTGTTACAGCTAATTTGCTTGAATGGACAAAAGAAGATATGGATATGTATGATAATACTAACGCCATGTATGGAAACGTAATTGACTGGTATCAGATGCTTACCCGTCATGCATATACACAAATAGGTGGTACAAATGAAAATTTGAAAAGCATCGATCAGAAAGGAGATGTCTATACACTTGTGTCTAAGGATGTACAAAAAAGAGCAATGGCATTTTTGCATAAAGAAGTATTTCAAACACCAACCTGGCTTTATGATAAGAACCTGCTGAATAAATTCGCTAAGCCTGCCAGTAAAGAAAAAGTGCAGAGATTCCAGGACGATGCAATTTACCAGGTATTAAAGCCTTCGATTCTTTACAAAATGACGATCGAGACCATGCGTTTTGGCAAAGAGAAGACGTATACAATTGATGAAATGCTTACTGATCTGAATAATGGTTTATGGAGCGAATTAAAAACATCAACACCCGTTGTAATTGATCCATACAGAAGATTTGTTCAAAAAGCTGAGCTCGTTAACATTTTTCGGGTTATAGGTGAATCAGCTGAACCACCCAAAGCGGGATCTGCATCACCGGATCTTTCAACAACAGATATACCGGTAGTGCTTCGTGTACACTTAGATAAAATAATGAAGCAGTGCAAGGCGGCTATTCCTGCCTGCAAAGACACAATGACATTGGCGCATTTACAATATGTATACAATAAGATCAACAAGTTCCTCTATCCAAAAAACTAACCGGTACGACAACACAATTTTCTACCAGATAAATTGAAACTAAATGACACGCATTATTCTCATCATATTATTATCGGGCTTTTTTAATGCTGCTTCGGCACAAGAAAAAAAACCGGTTGAAAAACCAAAAGCTGATTCGGTTAAAAGCACAACTAAAACGATCAGTGATTTTGTTACCGCAAAAGCTATCAGCAAAAAAGGAATGTTTTCTATTCACCAGGTAGGTGAAAAATATTATTTCGAAATTCCGGATTCATTGTTGGGAAGAGAATTACTCTTAACTACCTGGCTGGTGAAAGTGCCGGGCGGTAGCCCCAAGTTTGGCGGAGAAATAATGAATAACAGGACCATCAGTTTTACAAAATGGAATGGCGGGAGTAAAATTGCTTTGAATGTTACGGCTACTATTAACCAGGTTGATACTACCAATGTTATTTCAACAGCCGTAAAAAATGCCAATGTAAATTCTGTGGCCATGCTGTTTGACATAAAGGCCCGTGGCAATGCCGGCACATCATTAATTGATGCAACAGATTTTCTGCAAAAAGAAAATTCATTTACGATGTTGAATGCCGAAGTTAAGAGTAGAATGTCCGTAGGAACGATGGCGGCCGACAGAAGTTTGTTGAAAAGTTTTGCAGCCTATCCTATTAATATAGAAATAAAAATGATGCGGACTTATGGTGCAACAACTCCTCCGGCAATACCTGGACGTCCTGCAGTTGCTCCTCTCGAAGCAGCGAAGTTGAGTGGTGCTATTACCATGGAAATTTCTACTTCCATTATGCTGATGCCTGAGAAGCCAATGACGCCAAGACGTTTTGATGCAAGGGTTGGTTATTTTGCTGATGCATACCAGGAATTTGCCGATGCGCAACAAAAAGTAAATACAAAAATTTTTATTGTTCGTTACCGTCTTGAACCAAAGGCGGAAGATATGGATCGTTATAAGCGTGGCGAATTGGTAGAACCTAAAGAGCCGATCGTTTATTATATTGATCCTGCTACACCCAAGCAATGGCGTCCTTATATCATTGCCGGTATCAATGACTGGAATGAAGCTTTTAAAGCAGCTGGTTTTAAAAACGCCATCATAGGAAAAGAATGGCCGGAGAATGATACAACAATGAGCCTGGAAGATGCACGGTACAAAGTAATTCGTTACTTCCCATCGGAAGTTGCCAATGCTTATGGTCCGAATATTCATGATCCACGCAGCGGAGAAATACTACAAAGTTATGTAGGTTGGTATCATAATGTAATGACCTTGTTGCATGATTGGTATATGGTACAGGCATCGCCAAATGATCCCCGTGCCCGTACGATGAAATTCAGTGATGAATTGATGGGAACATTGATCCGTTTTGTTTCATCACATGAAGTAGGACATACATTAGGCCTGCGTCATAATATGGGTAGCAGCAGTCTTACACCAGTTGAAAAATTGCGTGATAAAAATTGGGTGGAAGCACATGGACATACTAACTCGATCATGGACTATGCACGTTTTAATTATGTAGCACAACCAGAAGATAGTATTGGCCAGGCTGGCATTATGCCACGCATTAATGATTACGATAAATGGGCCATCAAATGGGGTTATACATATACTGGTATAGCAGATGATGAAGAAGATCGCAAAGTGGTAACTAAATGGATCGTTGACAGTTTAAAAGCAAACCCACGTTTATGGTTTGGTGGCGAAGGAATGAATAATGATGCACGTTGCCAGTCAGAAGATGTAGGCGACAATAGCATGAAGGCAAGTGAGTACGGCATTAAGAACCTGAAATATGTAATGGCGCATTTGCCTGAGTGGACTAAGGATAGTAATGATAACCTCTATACTGGTTTAACAAATATGTATCGCCAGGTGGCAACACAGTACCTGCGTTATTGCCTGCACGTAACTGCCAATGTTGCCAGTGTATATGAAACATGGAAAACGGTAGAACAACCAGGTGATACTTATGTAAATTCACCAAAAGAAAATTCAAAAGAAGCAGTTGCCTTTTTAACTAAAGAAGTTTTTACCACTCCTGAGTGGTTACTTGATAATGAAATACTGAATAAGATCAGCAATCCAGTAAGGATAGGTTCAGTTGCAAATAGCCAGGCAAGGGTACTTGACCTATTACTCAGCGACAGGGTGTTCAATACATTGCTGCTGGAGGAGAATCGTTACGGCAAGGGCAATACTTATTCCATTATTGAATTGATGGACGATGTAAAAGCGGGTGTGTGGACTGAACTTAAAAATAAAAAACCAATTGACATATACCGTCGCGGTTTACAAAAAAATTATGTAACCAATGTGCTGGCTTCGATCAAAGAAGCAGAAGTCGGTGAACATTACATGGCTATGTTGTTTGGCGGACCTGCAGCAGCAGAGACCCTGCCTGTAACTATTAGTAGTGATATTGGTTCTTTCCTTGCGCTTCATCTTAAGAAATTGCGTGAAGAAATTTTAGCTGTGATCCCAACAATTACTGATAAAGACTCAAAAGATCATTTGAACTATATCGCGGAACAAATTAAAAACAGGCTGGCAAATCAGTTTAAATAATCAATTGTATGTTTCTGAAAATTCTGCAAAAAATAATTACCGTTTTATTCTTCTTTATAACAGTACATGTTTATGGTGGCAATGGTATTGAAACAACAGTTACCTGTAAGGTATATAACAATACAGGCAGTGCTGTGTTTTTGTACAAAGTAGAAAATGGCGAAGCCGTTAGCCTTGGTTTCAGACGCCCGAGTGAAATGGATACTTGTATGTTTTCATTCCCATTGCAAAAAGAAGGTGTTTATTTTATCAGGAAAGGCGGTGCTCATTTGCCTGCTTATAATTATGTGATCTACCTGAAACCAGGCGATAATAAAGCTGTTGACATTTTTACCAGTAATATGGGACTTGATTTTGATAGTTGTAAAGTTCAAAGTCCAAATCATGAAACTGCTATCCTGCAGTCATGGACTAATTTTTTTGTTGCAGTTGCAAAGCTGGGTACGAATAGAGCCAAGCGGGATGATTATATCATTGCATACAACAAACTTGTAAAGCTGGCTGAAAAATTAAAAAGGGATCCGGTATCGAATAATCGTTATTTCAAAAATTTACTTGCATCAAAATTAAATGCAGATCTTCAATATTTAAGAGCGGCAGCCTTCTTCCAATACGGAGAGCGAATGAACGCTGGTCTTGACAGCACAGCTAAACGCAGGGAGTTTTATCAGCCGATGGCAAAACAAAAATTTTGCAATGCAGGCTTGTTACAGTCAGAGAACGGATTGACCTTGTTAAAATACAACATCGGATACCAGCTATTTCAGAAATACAGAACACAAGAACAAATGCTGGCAACTTCATTTATTGAAAAGATGAAGATGATATGTAACGATACAGTTCGTGCAGCGTATGCTTTAGATCGCATGGAGCAAATTACAAATTACGAGCAATTCAAAACCGATATACAGCCTTATAAAAAATTGTTTGCAACAGCCGAATTAAAACAAGCTTATCAAAAGAAGGAAGATGAGCTTACCGTGTATGCAAAGGGAGCTCTTGCTTACAATTTTTCACTAAAGGATACAAAAGATCAAACTGTTTCAATGTCCGATTTTAGAGGAAAAGTAGTTGTGCTGGATATATGGGCGATGTGGTGTGCTCCTTGCCTTGCAGAAAAACCTTATTTCCAAAAAGTGGAAGAGACTTTTAAAGACCGGAATGATATTGTATTCATTGGTATATCACATGACGGGCAAGAGAAAAAAGAGGTCTGGAAAAAATTTGTAGCAAAGAAAGGATGGACAAATATTGAACTCCTTTCCAACTATGATGAATCTATCGGTAAATATTATAAGGTCGAAGGTATTCCCCGCTTAATGATCTTTGATAAAGAAGGAAAAATTGTAACTGTGGATGCGCCGCGTCCTTCTGATCCCGCATTCAAATCACTGATTGAACAAACACTTCAATCCAAAAGCTAAAATGAAATTTAATTTAAAAAATATTTTTGCATCTGCTGTCTGTTTGATAGTTTTTAATGCTGCCATGGCACAGCAAGATCCTGTAACCTTAACGGGTACATTTACTGAAAAGATTGATGCCGAACTGATACTTTCTAAAACTGTAAACAACAGGATCCAAAAACTGGGTGAGTATACGATCACCCCATCCAACCCCGATTTTGTTTTTGTTTTGCCTTATGATACAACCATCAATTATAGTTTCCAGGTAAAAACTTTGAAACAGGGGCATATGAGATTAGAGGCTGATAAATATTTTACGCTTCCATTAACACTGAAACGGGGGCAGAACTATTCTTTAAAAATTACTCTGTCAAAATTTGATGCTGCAAAGAAAACAGGCTTCGAATTAAAGCCAGGTGCAAAAAGATCTTCCATTGTATTTGTCAGTGGGAAATTGGTCAATTGGAAATTGGGGACCACCATTACCATCAAGAGAGTTGTTGATGGCAGTTTCGAAACAGTAAATAATATTAACGTTGAAAAAGAAAAACCCTTTTTGTTGCCTTGCGTTGTAAAAGAGGAAGGTTTTTATTATCTCAGCTCTCTACGCTGGAAATTGCGTGTCTATCTGAAACCTGCTGACAACCTGGAACTGGCTATTGATGGTAAATCTGGATCTTATGAGATCGTCACTGGTTCTGAAGAAAATCAATTAATACAGAAATGGCAACAATTGATCTCCCCAATAACAAACTGGGGTTATAATTTGTCAATGATACAAGTTGATTCTTTTGATCTGAATGCCTATCAGAAAACCTATGAGAGCCTGGAACCATCTATCGTGAGTTTCAGAAACAATATCAATCATACTGGTTCAAGATTCAGTAAGCTTTTAAAAATGGCAATTGATGTTGATAAAGAATTCGCACCAATTTTATTTTTATTTTATAGCACAGTAAAGAGAACAAAGGGTTTTGGGGGTACACCTAAGAACTTTAATGATGTTCCAGCTTTTCACCAGCGCTTTATACAAGCGAACAAATTCAGCGATGCGTCAATATTAAACATTGGTGAAGCAAGGTCTTACATGAACCTGTATGCCAAACTCGTTATTGCTTCCTTACCCGAAGATCAAAGAAAGCAATTAACGCAGAGTGAAAAACTCGGGCTGATGATCAATACAATTTCCAATGACACTTTGAGATCTTATTTCTTCCAGGACCAGATGTCAGAAGTAGCCGTTAATAACCTGACCGAATTCAGATCCACATTAGAGCCCTATGAAAAATACACGAAACCTGCATCGGTAAAAAGAGAATACCTGAAGATATACGATCAATTCAGCAGCGATACAGCTTATGTTGGAAGATCAGCATACAATTTTACACTGCCTGATTCCACTGGTCGCATGTTTTCCATGAAGGACTTTAAAGGAAAAGTAGTGTTTATTGATGTGTGGGCTACCTGGTGCGGACCCTGCAGAGAACAATTTCCTTTTCTCAAAGTAGTTGAAGAAGAATACAAGGACAACAGTGATATTGTTTTTATGGGTATCTCCATTGATCGCGGCAGGGATCGTGAGAAATGGCTCAAGATGATGAAGAAAGAAAATTTACATGGTGTGCAGTTATTTGATGATATGGGAAAATATTTTGCAAAAAAATATGAGATCAATGCCATTCCAAGATTTTTACTGATCAGCAAAGAAGGTAAATGGATAGAAGTTCGTTTACCACGTCCGGAAGCGAAAGAAGAACTGAAAAAATATTTGGATAAAGCTTTACAAGAAAAACCTTTAGTAAAAGATTAAGTTATTTGTTACTTCAAATAAAAAAGTTAGAAAGTTTTTTTTCATAGACAGTTAGTTTTGGTTACGAGGGACATTTCCATGTCCCTTTCTTATTTTGGATCTGCAAAAGAACTGCTTAAATTTACCGGCTCGGGACGTTAGCTCAGTTTGGTTTAGAGCACTACTTTGACAGAGTAGGGGTCATTGGTTCGAGTCCAATACGTCCCACTTCTTCTCCTAAAAAAGTACAACTTCGACCTTACAAGCAGAATTCTCCACATTCTTAATATAGCTTTACAAACTTTCCTACATTTACTTTATCAATTATTAAAATGAAAGCCTACCAGGTAACAATAAATTTTGATTGGAATGATGAGTTTGCAGCACTAATACCAGCACATCGTACCTATATCAATATGCTCATTAATAAAAATATTATTGATCAATACGTAGTGAGTATGGAATCACAAAGAGTTTGGGTAACATTAAATGCTGAAACCAAATCCGAGGTTGAAAAAATATTGAAGAAATCTCCACTTTATAAGTACTGGACCTACGAGATCGATGAATTATTTGTGATCGATGGACAACTTTACAGGCTGCCTGCAGTAACACCGAATTAAGTCAAAAAAGATTTTTCCCAAAAACCTGATACCCCTATCTTTGCCGTCCCAAAAAAGGGAGTTTAGCTCAGCTGGTTCAGAGCATTCCGATTACGATCGGAAGGGTCGGCATCAGTGAGAAAAAAACTTTTCGGGAGTTTAGCTCAGCTGGTTCAGAGCATCTGCCTTACAAGCAGAGGGTCGGCGGTTCGAACCCGTCAACTCCCACTAAGGCCTCGCAATAGCGGGGCTTTTTTATGCAATTCAAAGTATATATACTTTATTCAAAATTGAAAGACAGGTACTATATCGGTCATTCTGGAGACGACTTAACTCAACGATTAAGAAAACATAATTCAAATCACAAAGGATTTACAGGTGGCGTTGGAGATTGGATAATCGTTTTTACTGAAAATTATATTTCCAAATCCGATGCTTATAAAAGAGAGTTGGAAATAAAGGGCTGGAAGAGTAGAAAAAGAATTGAAAAGCTGATTGGTTCAGATCATCCCGACTTATAAGTCGGGAGGGTCGGCGGTTCGAACCCGTCAACTCCCACACAGGCCTATACTATAAGTTGAAACAATCTGTCCCGAATTAATCAGGATCAACTCCTATAGATGCCTTGCGATAGCGATTTTTTTATGCACTTAAGTTAGAAATTAGATCGATAAGATAGGAGTTTTCCATGGTCACCTTTTCTAAAATACGCCAAATAAGAATTATTTTTACAGCCTTAAAGTATGTCTTCAATCAAACCAGGTACACAAATTAAAGAATGGGAGGATATCGATGTCCTTACCAGTGTGGAAGAACCTTGCAAACTCATTGTATGGAATGACGAGGTGAATACATTTGAATGGGTGATCGACACCTTGATGGATGTCTGCGGCCATAATCGTGAGCAAGCTGAGCAATGTGCCTACATCATACATTACCAGGGAAAGTATGCAGTAAAGAAAGGAAGCTACGATGAATTGAAGCCAAAGTGTGATGCCATCACTGACAGAGGTATTGGTGCTACTGTCGAAATGGTTGTAGAATAATTTTATTACGTAGAAACACTAAATCAAAAACCCCCTTCTCCCAAAAAAGTGAATTCTCAAAGTCAACATCGAAGTTTTACCATTTTTTATTTTCTGGAAATAGCATTTATTTGATAATTGTTTACGACAGCATTGGATTTGCTCTTAATTTTTTCTCATGCCATTATTTGTACTAGAAAAAGAGTTTGACTTTCCTCCCGTTCATCTTGCAGAACCAGATGGATTATTAGCAGTAGGCGGTGATCTGTCCGTAGATCGTTTATTGATCGCTTATAGTAAGGGCATCTTCCCCTGGTATGAGGGCAGACACATCTTGTGGTGGTGTCCCGACCCACGTTTTGTTTTATTTCCAGGTGAAATAAAAGTTAGCAAGAGCATGAAAAAATTGCTGAAAGAAAACGCATTCAACTTTACTACTGATAAAGCTTTTGCACAGGTTATAGGTAATTGTAAAACGATCAGCAGAAAAGGACAGGCAGGTACATGGATCACTAATGATGTGAAAAAAGCATATACAGTTTTACATAAACTTGGTTTTGCTCACAGCGCTGAAGTATGGAAAAACGGTGAACTGGTTGGTGGCCTATATGGCGTGAGAATTGGAAAAATATTTTTTGGAGAAAGTATGTTTAGTAAACAAAGCAATGCAAGCAAATATGCTTTTATAAAACTTGTTGAACATTTAAAAAATGACGGCGTTGAATTGATAGACTGCCAGGTTTATACAGAACATCTTGAAAGCCTGGGTGCCAGGATGATCCCAAGAACCGAATTTCTGCAAACATTAAAAAAACTGATCCCACAAGATTAATTACTAAAACCTGCTTTCTAAATAGTGTGGCAAAACTGTTCGCCATGTGTTCCAGTCATGCGGCCATTCCTGTCCCCAAATATCCAGTTCGTAATTGATCGCTTTATCATAAAGAATTCTTGCAAAGCGACCGCTGCTGTTAGGGTCTTCATAAGCGCCACTGCCGCTAAATATATGCAGGTGATGAGTGCTTCTTATTTTCTCCAGCACATTATGATCAGTTAAATTAGGCATGTAATGCATGGGGCTGTTAAAATAAACATCATCGTCATAATGACCCTTTGTGTATTCAGTAAGGTCATAAACACCGCTCATTGCAATTACACCGTTGATGATATCAGGTCTTTTTAAAAATAAATTCATACTGTGCAATGCACCGAACGAAGCGCCGCATGTATATATCATTGTATCAGGGCTGGAATTGGTGCGGATGAATGGAACTACTTCATTAAATATATAGTCGTTCCATTGTTGGTGCCGGATAGATTTATCACGTGGATTCATATTATTATTCAGCCAGCTTTCATTATTAATGCTATCAACGGAATACACTTTTAATTTACCCGCCTCAATAAATGGTGCGATCTGATCCAGCAATTGAAACCGCTCATACTCGAGGTAGTCAGCCGCAGCAGTTGGCACAAGTAACAAAGCAAAACCATAATGACCATAAATAGCGATCGGCATATCCTTATTCAGCGAAGGGCTATGCCATGAGTAAAGTGTCCTTTCCATAAAACTGTTTGAAGGTTCAAAATAAGTATTTCACTCTGTATAAAATGATTTCCTACATTAATATTTTCAGGAGTTAATGGGTTTCGCTATCTACCCGAAACACGGTAAATTTGCGGCCGGTTAGGATTTTATGTACTTAGCTGCATTACATCCCTCACCGTCCCTTGCGTCGCACTCTTGTACTCCTGTAATTCTAATCAGCTCAATAGCGAACAGAACGTATAAGTGAGTGACCCTTCGATTCTCTCTGGGTAAACTGCGACGCAGTTGCTCAATGTAGAAACGAAAGATGAACGGAGCGTCGCAACGGAAGCTTAATAGTAGTACATCAGCTGACAAAATAAAATAGCATCGAACAAATGGAATTATCGAAAAACTTTGAACCTGGATCTATAGAAGAAAAATGGACACTTCATTGGAAGTCGAAAAGATATTTTAATTCTACTCCCGATGACAGGAAGGCTTTTACTGTTGTGATACCTCCGCCAAATGTTACAGGTGTGTTGCATATGGGTCATACCTTGAATGAAACTGTGCAGGATATACTTGTTCGCAAAGCAAGAATGAGTGGGTTCAATGCATGCTGGGTTCCGGGCAGCGATCATGCTTCGATTGCTACGGAAGCAAAAGTGGTGCAGATGCTGAAAGAAAAAGGCATTGATAAAAATAAGATCGGCCGCGAAGAATTTTTGAAATATGCTTTTGAATGGAAAGAAAAATATGGCGGCATCATTTATAACCAGATCGAGCGGCTTGGTTGCAGCGTTGATTGGGACCGTGTTAGTTTCACGATGGATGATCATTATTACAAAGCTGTCATTAAAGTTTTTGTTGATCAATATAACAAAGGACTCATTTATCGCGGTGCAAGAATGATCAACTGGGATCCTGCTGCAAAAACTGCTTTGAGTGATGAAGAAGTTGAGTATAAGGAGCTGCAGGGCAAACTTTATTATGTAAAATATAAAGTAGTCGATAGTCAACAGTCAACAGTCGACAGTAAAACTGTGGACGGTGGACCGTCGTCAGTGGACTATATTGTTATTGCAACACAGCGTCCTGAAACGATCATGGGTGATACAGCAGTATGCGTACATCCTGACGACGAACGTTATGCTTATTTGAAAGGAAAAAAAGTAATTGTTCCGTTAGTAAATAGAATTGTACCAGTAATTTTTGATGAGTATGTAGATAAAGAATTCGGAACAGGTGCATTGAAAATTACACCAGCTCATGATATCAACGATTATAATCTCGGCTTGAAACATAATCTTGAAACAATTGATACCCTGAATCCGGATGGCACAATGAGTGAAGCGGCGCAGGTATTTGTTGGCCTTGACAGGTTTGAAGCAAGAAAAAAAGCAATTGAAAAATTAAAAGCCGATGGTTTATTGATCAAAGAAGAAGAGTACACAACCCGTCTTGGTTTTTCACAAAGAACAAATGCTGTAGTTGAGCCTCGTATTTCTACACAGTGGTTTGTAAAAATGAAACCGCTTGCTGAAAAAGCTTTGCATGCAGTTATAAGTGGTGATGTAAAAATTCATCCTGAAGAAAGATTTTTGGCTACTTATAAATATTGGTTAGAGAATGTAAAGGATTGGTGTATCAGTCGTCAGCTTTGGTGGGGACAGAGAATACCTGCGTGGTATGATGAAAGTGGAAAATTTGTGGTAGCTGAAACTGAAGAAGAGGCAAAGTCAGCATTCAAGAATCAACATTCAAAGATAGAAGGGCAACTAAGACAAGACGAAGATGTACTTGATACCTGGTTCTCTTCTTGGTTGTGGCCTATTGAAGTATTTAATGGAATAACGCAACCCAATAATAAAGACATTAACTATTATTATCCAACTTCTGTACTCGTAACGGGACAGGATATTATTTTCTTTTGGGTAGCAAGAATGATAATGGCGGGGATGGAGTACATGAATGAAAAACCATTCAGCGATGTCTATTTCACAGGAATGGTTAGAGATAAGCAGGGAAGAAAGATGAGTAAGAGTCTTGGTAACTCGCCTGACTTATTGGATCTGATCGATCGCTACGGAGCTGATGCAGTTCGCTTTGGAATTATGATCTCCTCTCCTGCTGGTAATGATCTTTTATTTGATGATAGCAGTTGCGACCAGGGAAGAAATTTCAATAACAAGATCTGGAATGCGTTGAAGTTGGTGAAGATGTGGGAAGGAAGACAGTCAACAGTTAATAGTTCACAGTCCACAGAGAATTTTGCTATTGATTGGTTTGAAAATAGGTTGAATGAAGCAAAAACAGAAATTGAAAAATCGTATAAAGACTTCAAGCTAAGCGAGGCTTTAAAAACTATTTATTCTTTGATATGGGATGATTTCTGTAGTTGGTACTTAGAATGGGTGAAGCCCGGTTTCGAACAACCTATTGAAAAATCTGTTTATGAAAAAACAGTTTTCTTCTTTGAAGAGCTAATGCAATTACTTCATCCTTTTATGCCGTTTGTTACTGAAGAAATTTATCATGAATTAAAAGAAAGAAAAGCAGGTGATGATCTAACTATTAAACAAGAATCAAAAATCGGGAACCAGAAATCAGATATCCTGAAACAAGCCGATCTACTGAAACAAGTAATTACCGCTTTGCGTGATGTTCGTGTGAAAAATCAACTGAAACAAAAAGAAGAAATAAAACTGCATATTCAAACTACTGAACAATCATCATACAATTCTTTTAAATTAATTCTTGGCAAACAGGTAAATGCTTCAGAGATAAATTTTGTTAATGATGCGGTTGCCGGTTCAATAAACACGGTTGTTCAAAGAGATAAATTCTTCATTGAAACAGAAAACGAACTTGATACAACTGCACAAAAAGATCAACTCAAAAAAGATCTTGAGTACCAGAAAGGATTTCTTATATCTGTAGAAAAGAAACTCGGCAATGAACGTTTTGTTCAAAATGCAAAGCCTGAAGTAATTGAGATCGAAAGAAAGAAAAAGGCAGATGCTGAAGCCAAGATCAAAGCAATCGAGGAATCTCTTGCTTCTTTATAAACTATCTTGGTATTATACTCACGGGCAAAATAAACTCATAGAAAGTTCCTTTATTACCAGTTACCAGGTCGGCATCCAATCGTGTGCTGATCCTAAAACCAAAAGTCAAAGGGTATTGATTCCACCAGTTAGTGTCAAAATAAATTTCTCCTCCCACACTACGCTGATCAGCAGTTATCTTTTTATTTTTTGAATAGACTCTTGTAAGATCATAAAATGCATTGGCACGAATTCGCTGGATATAAAGAATGTTTCCAAAACCCCAATCAGGAACCCATAACGGAAAATGATAATTAGCACCAAGCTTCCACATTCTTGAAAAGTAAGCCTCATTATATCCTCTTGAATAAGGAAACCGGTTACTGAATAATGCCCTCAGTGTATCCCGTTCCTGGAAAGCTCCATCTAACACAATACTATGATTGGAAATAAAACCCGGCAGATAAATATGACCAGAGGTAAAAAATTGATGGCTATCATATTTCGAAATGGCGTGACGATATTGCAATGTAAAATTATACCCAAGCCGAGGAAATATATGTTGCTTTGCCATCTGTACCTGCTGGCTATAATTAATAAAATGTGAGAGATAACTAAAGTTGTTTTCGGCAAACAAGTCTTTATTAGGACCAGTATTATTTTCAAACCGGTAAACAAAGCTGCTTCCAAAATTCAAATTCCTGAAATTTCTACCGCCGGAAAGATCCAATGGAATATTTAAACCGATACGAGTATCCAATTGATCCCATTGACGGGTCATATTATTTAATGTATCCGTTCTTTTAAAAGTATATTCAGCCCCTGCTGACAGGTAAGGGAACCATGCGCCATGAGTTGTATTGAACCCAACAGCATTTGTATTTTCATTTTGGTTATATGAATAATAAAGTTCCGTTTGCAGAGTATTCAAAATATTCTGGCCATAAAGAGTATAAGTAAAAAACGGATCTTCATAATAAGGTCGCCAGCTATGGAAATTCAAAAGCCTTGTGCCCTTTTTATATTTGCTCACTGAAAAGTTCCTTGTAACAATATCATTTAATTTCAAATTGCTAAAATCATTTTCTTTAGCTACTTCAAACTTATTTGCCGGCAATTCGAAAGCTTTTAGATCGATCTCTTTCGATCCTGACGAACTCATTTCTTTTAATTGGTACCCGTCTGCTGTAAAATTTGAATAGACAAGTTTATTACCAGAGGCATTTACAAAATAATTTCCGGTAGTTGAGCTGCTAACCTGGAAGATCTTATTATCACTAAGCTGCAACATAAAGATCTCATCATTGCCATTAAAGGATGCAGTAAAATAAACTCTACCATTTTGAACATTCGGAAACCCAATAACATGATAAGAAGGAGGCGTAAGTCTCATGATCGATCCACTGATATCTGCACGAACGAGTGACATTTGTCCATCACGAAATCTTGCACACACAACTATAGAACTATCATTAATAAACTTGGGATCAGTAAAGACATTTATTTCCGAAGACTCAATATTTTTTAATAAACTACCGGTCACCGCATCCAGTACATGCAATTCACATTTTCCATCAGTTTTATAATTTACTGCTGCTATTTTACTTCCATCATTACTAATATCCGGCGTAAAATATTTTGTTCTATGAGTGATCGTTTGCTGTTTGCCGCTTTTCACATCCAGTAACCTAATCTCTCCATAATTTCTCCAACCCCACCTGCTATCAGGCTTATAGGCAGAGTACACAATTTTTCCATTGCGATAACTAAATTGTTCATCCAATGAAATATCTTTTACACGCAACACATGTTCCCCGGAATTATCTTTTATTACAAACGCAGCTCGTTTGCGATAACTACTTTTTAAATAAAGCAGGGAACCATTTTCTAATTGGTAAGGGAAAAAATAATTTGTAACATAACTTGTTGTAGGCTTTGTGATTTTTTGTTCACCAGCTTCATTACTACTATTAAGCTTTTCTGCAGCCTGCCCTGAGGAGCGAAGCGACGAATGGGTCGCACTCGTGTGCTGCATATCGCTATTCAACTTATAGTGATCAAAGGCTTGCTTTCTGAAAGTTTTATAATCAAGACCAGTATGTTTCTTTATAGCATTTTGAAATGGATAGAATAATCCTTTAAACGATGCAGCATCCCTGGTTACTTTTCCCCAAAAATCACTTCCATATTTTTCATAGCCGTAATTCACCATCAAATAGCCAAGATGATAGTGGTTAGGTACATAATCCTTCAATGAACTATTCCGAAGCTTCATCCATGAATATTGTTTATTATCTACCCAAAGCGATTTGTATTGATTCGTAAAAAAAGGAATTCGTCCCCTGCCCTGTTCGCTATGCACTGTTTCATTGTAAACCGCATCTCCTTCATAAAACCAATCAGGCACTGCTGCGTTAATAGCAAGCGCCAATCCATCTTCTCCGGCCAAATAATACATCAGCTTACTTAATCCAACTTTGAAGTTGCTGAACTGTTGCACATGCCGGTATTCGTGTAATGCAAGTCCTTCTGCCCATGGAATGCTGCCAATATCAAAATTGTTGAACGATGGAGTTAAGAAAAATTCACTGCGATATGGGCCCAAGCCAACATAGGCATTTGCGACCGTCGATTGATTCTGAAGAACAATATTTATTTTATTCACTTTGCTGCCAAGCAAATTATTTTTTGCTGCAAGAAAATGAACGATCGATGAAACTCTTTGTGCTGCACTATCCATACCTATAGGGAAAATGACCCTCGCAGTATCTGTACCGATCTGCTTCCATTTTATTGAAGGTGGATTACCCCCAAATTCCTGTGCATTAAGAAAAGAAAAACTTAGTATAAAAAATGTAAAACCAATAAGCCTTGACATTTGTGCGGATTTAAAAAGGAAGTTACGGAACTAATAGTATTTATTGTTTTGTATACTCATTTTCAATTTGATCGACAACAAGAAAGCCCGGTCACTGACCGGGCTTAATAAAAATATTATACACTAACTTAACCTTTCTTACCTTTTCCTTTATTGCCACTATTTCCTTTGTTTCCATTTCCACTATTTGCTTTCCCATTATACTTCGGATGACCTTTCACAACATAATACTTTGGATCATTACTGTTTCTTATTATTACCTGTCTGCCGTTGTTTTCTTTATACTTTGCATAAGTTACCTTATGTGTTGTATAATGCAAATATGGTCGTGGTTCATTGATCACCACTTTATATCCCGAATAAAGATTATATGACCTGTACCGTGACGGTAAGGAAGTCCCAAATATCCATTTTCCATTACTTAGATAAACGAACTGGCGCCTCGGCACATAATAATATGATTCGATATCAGGTAAGTAATAATATTCTACATAATCATAACCTACCGGTCCCCATGTAGGCTGTGAACCAATATTAATGCTAACGCTGACTTGTGCGGTAGCAGGCTTGCTGATAATAGATCCTGTTGCTACTAATAAAACCAAAAAAAACTTTTTCATAATAATCTGATTTTTATACCCCTTTCTATTTCAAAGTCAATGCCATATTAAATAAAAATGTGTGTAAAATTTGTCTCAAAAGCTCTAAATAATTGATTCTCAAAAATGTTTTTTCCACTCAAAATGTGAAGTACAATTACCATTAAAGGCGTGTAAATAATCTTTTATCAGTTCTATTATCCGAATGAAACAAATTAAAATTTAACGTTACTGAACTTTTTAGATTTGGATAGACTTAAAAAATGTTTATGAAAAAGATTACTACAATTTTATCAATGCTGTTTTTTATCAGCCTGATCTCCTTTTCACAAATTCCATTAACTGTAATACCCAGTGGTGGTAATAAAAAAGCAATGGTTGCCGAGCAAATTGGCTTAACAAAAGTGGTTATCAATTATGATCGTCCGGGTGTAAAAGGTCGTGAAGGAAAGATCTGGGGACAACTCGTTCCTGTGGGTTACACTGACCAGGGTTTTGGAAACGCAAAGGCTGCTCCATGGAGAGCAGGTTCCAATGAAAATACAACTATGGAATTTTCAACAGATGTAAAAATAGAGGGCAAAGATCTGCCTGCAGGGAAATATGGATTTTTTATTGCATACGATCCGAATGAATGCACATTGATCTTTTCAAAAAATTCAACATCATGGGGAAGTTATTATTATAACGATAAAGAAGATGCATTACGGGTAAAAGTAAAACCTTTTGCATCGGACAAATTAGTTGAATGGTTGAAATATGAATTTTTGAATGAAACAGAAAATAGCGCAACGATCGCTTTATCATGGGAAAGATTGACAATACCTTTTAAAATAGAAGTTGATTATGTAAAAGAACAACTTGCATCATTTCGGAGAGAGTTACGAACAGAGAAAGGATTTATATGGCAAAGTTGGCAACAGGCGGCACAATGGTGTCTTGATAGAAATGTAAATTTAGATGAAGCATTGCTATGGGCAGACTCGGCAAGTAGCGGAACATTTGGTGGCGATAAAAGTTTCCAGTCAGCCAGCACAAAAGCACAGATACTTGAAAAACTTGGTAAGAAAGATGAAGCGGCTGCAGTGATGAAGACTGCCTTACCTAACGCTTCTATGGTTGAGATCCACGGGTATGGACGTTCATTATTAAACCAGAAAAAAACAAAAGAAGCGTTGGATGTTTTTAAAATGAACTTTGAGAAAAATCCTAACCAAATGACTACATTGGTTGGACTGGTGCGTGGATATTCAGCCAATGGGGATTATAAAACAGCGCTGGATTATGCTAACAAAGCAATGGCAGTCACTGATACTCAAAATAAAACCAATATTCAAATAATGATTGATAAACTGAAAGCAGGGAAAGATGTGAACTGAGTTATGAAATACAAAAATGAATTACCCCGGGCCTTAGTCCGGGGTTTATTATTATAATAATCTTTACTTCCTTAAAATATTTTGATAATTGCCGAATAGAATTGAAGGTGTACAAGAGTGCGACGCAACAAAAATTTAATAGTAGTAATACAGCTTGGAACAAAAATAAATTCGACTAAAACGGTTTGGCCTTTGTATCACAGCCGCCCAGTATTTCACAGAGTTTACTATCAAGATCGGCGCCACGAAGATTGCGGCCTACTATCTTTCCCTGTGGGTCAACCAAAATATTAAATGGAATACCACTGACACGATAAAGTTTTGCCGCGGCATTGTTCCAGAATAAAAGATCGCTGACATGTGTCCACGTAAGATTATCCTTATGTATTGCCGCTATCCAATTATCTTTTTGTCCCGGACGATCTAATGAAACACCAAGTACTGTAAAATTTTTCTCTTTGAATTTATTGAAACTGGCAACAACATTCGGATTTTCCATACGGCAAGGCCCACACCAACTAGCCCAAAAATCAACCAACACATACTTGCCTTTGAATGACGACAATGTTACCTGCGAACCCGATGTATCAGGCTGAGTGAAATCAAGTGCATTGGTGCCAACTGCACCGACCTTATTATAATCAATGTAATTTTTTAAGCTTATGCCTGTGGGTATGCTCCTTACGGCAGAATCCAAACGAAGAAACCTTTGTTCAAGTAAAACAGGGTCTTCATAAAACTGGGTAGTGACAAATAAAACAAAAGGAGAAACAAAAGATGATAGATGCTGGTCAATATAAACATCGATATTCTTCTGAATAGATTCCCGAATATTGTCATAGATAAGCATCATGCTATCCCGCTTCGGACCATAAGGAGTAGAATTGATAACCGGCACTATTTCTTGCAAACGAACCATAAAAGGACTAAACCCTTTTTGAAAATCCATAAAATCAATATGCGATTGCGAACCAGTGACTTTATAGTTTGTTTTGATAGGTTTTATTCCTGTTACTGAAATAGTTCTATTCTCTACATAAATATATTGATCCTCGTCTCCGGCAATTTTTAGCCAGCACAACGTTGGTTCCGCTAATTTCCCTTTTAACGTAAACTTGCCTTTTATGATCCTTGCAGAAGCTAACTGAACATTCGTATTCTGATCTTCAAGTTTTACTTCGGTGCTATCTTTAAAACCGGTTATACTCCCATTAATTGTAAAACTTGTATCCTTATCTGTATTAGCAAGAAGGTTTGTCTGTAAGAAGCCAAGAAAGATAAATGTCAATATTGTTTTCATAACGTCTGTAAAAATAATAAAAAAACCGAGGGTAGTTAGTACTTAAAGCCTAATAGACTCTAAAAATTTACGGGTAATATCGGCTACATTTCCGGGTTCTGCGAGAGCTTTTATATATGCGGTTCCTATGATCGCTCCATTGGCATTGTCACAGGCGGCTTTAAAGGTTGCTTTATCCTTTATACCAAAGCCAACAAGCACTGGATTTCCCACGTCTAAGCTTTTGAGTTTCTGTAAATAACTCCTTACATCGGTCATATTCTTATCACTGCCGGTAGTGGAGGAGGAAGAAACAGCGTATAAAAACCCGGTGCTTAACCCATCCAGCTTTTTTATTCTTTCTTCGCTTGTTTCAGGAGTAACAAGGAAAATAAAATCAAGCCCATGTTTTTTTATGATAGCGCCGTATTCAGATTCAAATTCATGTTCTGGCAGATCCGGAAGGATCAATCCATCAATACCAACTGATGCGGCATCGGCACAAAATTTTTCAAAGCCATATTGCAGAACAGGATTCATATAACCCATCAACACAACCGGAATTGAAATACTTTTTCTAAAATCTTTCAATTGTTCAAAAAGTTTTTTGATCGTCATTCCATTTGCCAACGCAATACTGCTGCTTTGCTGGATAACTGGGCCATCCGCTAGCGGATCACTGTAGGGCATTCCGAGTTCTATTATATCGGTACCGTTCTCCTGCAATGCCATCATTACTTCAATTGTTGAATTCAATTGAGGATAGCCTGCTGTGCAGTAAACGTTGAGTATGCTGACGCTTCTTTCGCTAAAAAGTTTTTTTATTCGTTGCATATTTTTTGAATCACAGAGTAACTCCCTGCCTTCTTGTCTCCGTGGTTATAAATTTTTCATATATGTAGAAAGATCCTTATCCCCTCTTCCACTTAAACAAATCACCACTTTATCATCTTTTTTAAATTTCAAAATATTCAATGCATGCAAAGCATGTGCACTTTCTAATGCAGGAATGATCCCTTCCAATTTTGCCAGACCAAATGCAGCAGTCAATGCTTCTTCATCTGTTGCACTTAAAAATTTAGCACGGCCACTTTCATATAAATGAGCATGCAATGGGCCAATACCAGGATAATCCAATCCGGCAGAAATACTATGTGGTTCTACAACCTGCCCATCTTCTGTTTGCATTACCAAACTTTTACTTCCATGCAATACACCCGGTTTACCCAATTGAGTTGTTGCCGCACTCAATCCACTATTGATACCATGTCCCGCAGCTTCTACAGCGATCAATTGAACTGACAACTCATCTAAGAAATGATAAAATGCACCAGCAGCATTACTGCCACCACCAACACAAGCAATTACACAATGCGGCAATTCATTTCCTGTTTTCTCCAATAATTGTTTGCGCATCTCTTCACTTATCACACTTTGAAACTTTGCCACCATATCAGGATAAGGATGCGGCCCAACAACACTTCCAATTATATAATGTGTATCGTTCGGATTATTTATCCAGTCGCGGATAGCTTCATTTGTTGCATCTTTCAAAGTTTTACTTCCAGAAGTTGCGGGGATCACCGTTGCTCCCAGCATTTTCATTCTCGCTACATTCGGTGCTTGTCGTTCAATATCTTTTTCTCCCATATAAACGATACACTCAACTCCTTTCAAAGCACACACAGTCGCAGTAGCCACACCATGTTGTCCGGCTCCGGTTTCAGCAATAATTCTTTTTTTACCTAACCGCTGCGCAAGTAATATCTGTCCAATCGTGTTATTAATTTTATGTGCGCCGGTATGACAAAGATCTTCCCGCTTCAAAAAAATTGTTGTCTCATATTTATCACTCAATCTCTTTGCATGATATAAAGGTGTTGCCCTGCCTGCATAATCTCCCAGCAATTCATGAAACTCTTTTTGAAAAGATGCCTCATTCATTATTTCCAAATAACGGCTCTTAAGTTCTTCCACATTTCTATGAAGCATTTCAGGAATATATGCGCCACCGAATTTTCCATAATAACCAAATTCATCAGGAGAAGTATATGTATTTGCTTTCTTCATTTTTTGTAATCAGCTTTTGTATTCTATTTAGCTTCCGTTGCGTCGCACTCTTGTACTTTCTGTTCACTATTGAGCTTTTATTACTCGCAGCATCGTAACGATTTGAAAATGGGGAGTACAGCACAAGTCTATTTATCTCCTTCTCTCCTTCTCTCCTTTTATCTCTTAGCCTTTCTTAAACGCCTGCAAAAATTTCAATATCGAAGCCATATCTTTTATACCCGGCGATAATTCAAACCTACTATTGACATCAACTGCAAAAAAATCAGGATGTGTAAATGCTTTTATTTTCGCTGCGTCATCAGGTCCGATGCCACCACTGAGAAAAAATGGCTTTTCAATTTTGGCTTTCTTTAATATTCCCCAATCAAACTGCTGCCCTGTTCCGCCAAAACTTTCTTTTAACCCTGCTGTATCAAAAAGATAAAAATCACAAACCTCATCATAATCTGCTACCATTTCATCAATATCTATTGCTTTACCACCAGGAATACGAAACGCTTTTATTACTTCCACTTCTCCGCTCAGTTCTTCACACATTTCCGGTGTTTCATTACCATGCAACTGCACAATATCCAACCCGTATTCATCAATGGCGTCCAATAATTCCGAATAACCGGGATCAACAAACACTCCCACCTTCTTGATATCAAAGTCCGCATCTTTTATTTGCTTACCAGTTATTTTATCACCCATGTACCTTGGTGAATCTTTATAAAAGATCAATCCTGCATAATCAATATTCAATGCTTCTAATTGCTGCAATTGCTTGAATTGTGTGATACCACAAACTTTTATATTCATTTACTTAACTTTTTAATTCCCAAATTTTCTGCAAATTTTTTAACGCTGTTCACATCCTTCACTCCCGGCCCTATTTCAAATTTTGTATTTATATCCACCGCGAATAATTTTTCCCCTGCCGGTGTACTGATAAACTCTTCCAATTTTTTTTCATCCCCTGGCTCAATTCCACCACTTAAAAAATATGGCTTAAGCGGCGGTGATTGTTGCAATATCGTCCAATCAAATTTTTTCCCGGTACCACCATAACCAGCACCCAACGTATCGAACATAAAAAAATCACATACTTCCGTATAAGATTGTGTCATATGTAGAATACTGTCGTTATCACTCAACCGGAATGCTTTGATCACCGAAATATAATCAGCGATCTTATCACAGAACTTCGGACTTTCATCCCCATGCAACTGCACCATATCTAACCGATAATCTTCCACCGTTTTCATCAGCTCCTCATAAGTAGGATTTACAAACACTCCCACTTTAATTATTTTCCCTTTGATCTGTCGCATTTTTTCAGGGCCTATTTTCTGCACCATATACCGCGGCGATCTCGGGTAAAAAATAAACCCGGCAAATGTTACTCCCAGTTCATCCAGGGCATTTACCTGTTGAGGCAATGTGTTTCCACAAACTTTAATCTTCATGTGCTTTTGCTTTTAATTGTTTTACGAATTCAGCAAAAGCAATCGTTGGGTTAGTGGCTTTCATAAAATTTTCTCCAATAAGAAAACCCTGGAAGCCATGTTGTTTAAAAAGTAAAATATCATTAACGCTACTGATCCCGCTTTCCGCAATTTTAAATTTAGGAAAAGGTATCCTTTCAGCCATACGCAAACTTCTTTCAATATCCACATCGAAAGTCTTCAGGTTGCGGTTATTAATTCCAATAACATCCGTTTCATCACAAATATGCTCTAACTCTTCCTCGGCATGAAGTTCCAATAAAACTTCCAGTCCAAGGTTCTTTGCAAAATTTGCCAGTCGTTTAACTTCAGCAACCGTTAAACAAGCGGCGATCAGCAATATTACATCAGCGCCGATCGACTTAGCTTCTACCAACTGGTATTCATCAATAACAAAATCCTTCCTTAAGATGGGTATCTCATTTATCCTTGCTTTGATCAGGTCTTCATCACTTCCCCCAAAAAAATGTTCATCAGTTAACACAGATAAACACGAAGCTCCATGCTCAGTATAACCCTTTGTTACCTCTAACACATCAACATCAGGATTTATAATTCCTTTCGATGGTGATCTTCTTTTAAATTCAGCAATGATCCCAGTTTTTGATTTGTCAAGTAAAGAATCTTTCAATGGTAATACGGTTCTTGAAAACAATTTCCGTTTTTCAAGGTCAGCAGTCTTTACTTTTGATTTTCTCCTTTTGACTTCCTCCCTTTTATACTCAATTATTTCTTCAAGGATATTCATTACTGTAAACTGATTAATTTATCCAAACTCTTTTTTGCTTTGCCACTTTCCAAGCTTTCTATTGCCGCATTGAATGCTTTATCATACGTTTCATAATTACCTGTGCAATGTAATGCCATTGCGGCATTCGCAAGCACAACTGCATTCTGCGCCCATGTTCCTTCCCCTTTTAATATCTTTAGAAAGATTTTTGCAGCTTCTTCTACTGTACTGCCACCTTGTATATCATTAGGCTCTACCATTCTTTTTCCAAGCTGTTCGGGTGTCTTTACCTTTTCTCCCTCATTGGTTATGACCTTCGTGTCATTGGTCAAAGAGATCTCATCATACCCATCAAGACTGTGAATGATAGTGAATGATTTTTCAGTTTGTTGCAAAAGGTAATTGTATATTCTTGCCATTTCAAGACTGAACACACCCACCAATTGGTATTTCGGATGTGAAGGATTCACCATTGGGCCAAGCATATTGAAAAAAGTTCTCATGGCAAGATTTTTCCTGATCGGCCCAACAGTTTTTAATGCAGGATGAAATAATGGCGCATGAAGAAAACAAATATTTGCTTCGTCAATTTCTTTTTTCAACCTGTCATTATCATTTTTGAATTTGTAGCCCATCTGTTCCATTACATTCGATGCTCCGCTGATAGATGAGGCCCCATAGTTACCGTGCTTGGCAACTTTTTGTCCTGTACCTGCCACAATAAAACAACTGAGTGTAGAAATATTAAAAGTATTCTTTCCGTCGCCTCCAGTACCGACAATATCAATTGTATCATATTCACTAAAATCAACTGGCACACAAAGCTCAAGCAATGCATCACGAAAACCTTGCAACTCATCAATGGTTATGCTTCTCATCAAATACACCGTCATGAAAGCAGTTATTTCATGTTCGTTGTAAATGCCTTTGCCGATATTGACTAAAACTTCTTTAGCCATTTCTCTTGAAAGCGTCTTATGCTCAAATAAATATTGAAGTATCTTTTTCATAATTTCTTATTATCCCAGTTCAGACTTTTAACCAATTTCTCATTATCTCCTCACCCATCGGTGTCAATACACTTTCAGGATGAAACTGCACTCCCTGTACATCATACGTTTTATGTTGTAGACCCATGATCATTCCACTTTCATCTTCGGCTGTAATTTCTAATACGTCTGGGAAATTTTCTTTTGAAACAACCCAGCTATGGTAACGACCAACTTCCAATTCTTCAGGAAGGCCCTCAAACAAAAAGCTTTTCACTTTTGACTTTTCACTTTTAACTTTGACCGGCGTCGCTACTCCATGAAACACCGAACTAAGATTTATAAGTTCCCCTCCAAAAGCTTGTCCAATTGCCTGATGACCCAGGCAAACTCCCAGGATTGATTTTGATGAAGCATATTCTTTTATCAAAGGCAAAAGCAGACCAGCTTCGTCAGGAATTCCCGGTCCAGGTGATAATATGATCTTATCATACTCCTTCACTTTCTCCATTGGTATCTGGTCATTGCGATGCACTTCCACTTTTTCATGTGTGATCTTTTCAACCAGGTGAACAAGGTTGTAAGTAAAAGAATCATAATTATCGAATACTAATATCTTCATCTGCGCTATTTATATTATAACGTTTAAAATAATTGTTCGGCAAACTCTATTGCCTTCTTTAATGCTCCTAATTTGTTATTCACTTCCTGCAACTCACTTTCAGGCTTACTTGCTGCAACAACACCTGCACCTGCCTGGTAAGTCAAGGTGTTTTGCATACTCAAAAAAGTACGGATCATGATGGCATGATTGCAACTACCATCAAACCCCATAAAGCCAATAGCACCGCCATAATAATTTCTTGCTGTTGGCTCATAACCATCGATCAATTCAATAGCTTTTATTTTTGGTGCGCCACTAAGTGTACCGGCAGGAAATGTTTTTGCAAGCAATTCAAATGGGTTACTGCCGGTTCTTACCTGTCCGCTTACTTCACTCACCATGTGAATGACATGACTGTAATATTGAATATCCTTATAATGAGTAACCGTTACACCATCACAAACTCTGCTCAGATCATTCCGGGCAAGATCAACAAGCATCACATGTTCGGCATTTTCTTTTTTATCTCCTCTTAATAACTCAGCAGCAAGATGATCTTTATCATCATCTCCCGTTCGTCTGAATGTGCCGGCAATAGGATGAACGATCGCTTTTTCATTCTGAATGATCAATTGAGATTCCGGAGAGGAGCCCATCAATTTATAATCACCATAATCAAAGAAAAATAAATAAGGAGAAGGATTGATACTGCGAAGTGAACGATAAACATTGAATTCATCTCCTGTAAAACCTTGCTGAAATCTTCTACTTAATACAATTTGAAAAACATCACCCCGATGACAACTCGCAATTCCTTTGTCAACCATGTTTTTGTACTCTTTATCAGTAACATTTGAGCTTTCATCGCCTTTTCTTTTAAAAGGGAAAACCGGAACATCTTTACTTCGGATCAATGATTCAACAACCTGCATCTCACTCTCAATTCCGGCAATATGATTTTCGCAGATATGTAATTCATCTTTGAAATGATTAAATACAATCACATATTGATAGAGCCGGTAACGCATTAAAGGAATAAGAGGTACAGTATTTTGTGTTTTTAGTTTTACTGTATCAAAAAACTGTACCGCATCATAAGAAGTATAACCAAATAGCCCTTGCGCAAATTTTGCTTCCTTTGTTTCCTTCTTTCCACAATCAAACCGCTTTGCAAAATCCCAGATAAGCTGCGGCACTTCCATTATGTTTTTTATGTCAATTCTCTCAGGCTTCTGACCCGGAAGCTTGAATTCAACATTTTTTGTCGAGGTGATCTCTATTCCACCAATTGCATTGACACAAATAAATGAATAACTGTTTTCGGCCGCATGATGATCTGTACTTTCAAGCAGCACTGTATCCCTGAAACGATCACGAAGACGCAGATAAATACTCACAGGTGTGTAGACATCCGCAAGCAATTTTTTACAGGTGGTTAAAACTTCAATTTTCTTCATAATGACATTTCAATTTGTTTCATAGCAGCACAGGTGATGAAAGGATTGCGACGCAACTCAGTTCACCCGGAGTTACCTATGCTGGTATCAAAATAAAAAACCCCGAACTATTTCGGGGCATATATATTTATACAATACAGTAATGACTTACAGCACCCCGACAGAGTTTGTATGCCACCACCAATATTGATTTGCTTGTTTCATTGCATTGCAAATATTACAATAGATTTCCTAATTAGCAAATAAAAATTTAATAGTTTTATTTATGCAGATCGAACACAAAAAAATAGGTACCAAAGGCCTCTTCTACATAGCGGGCACAAAAGAGCCCTTAGCTGAAATGGTTTATACTATGCCATCTCCAGATAAAATGATCATCGAACACACCGAAGTAAGCGAAGAACTAAAGGGACAAAATGTGGGTTTCCAACTTGTCAAAACCGCTGTCGAGTTTGCAAGAGAACAGAATATAAAGATAATCCCGCTATGTCCTTTTGCCAATTCAGTCTTTAAAAGAAAGCCGGAGTTTGCAGATGTGTTGGCGAAATAATTATGAGCCCGTCAGTAGAATTACTATTTAACTTTACTTGCGTCGCACTCTTGTACATTTAAATCTATATTCAGCAATTATGCGAAAAGTATTTCTATCTCTCATCTTCCTTGTTCATCTAATCGTTTCATTTTCTCAACAACCAGACAAATACATTTTATTAAAACCCGATCGTGTATTTGATGGAGAAATTATGCAAACCGGTTGGGTGGTATTGGTAAAGAATAATAAAATAGAACAAGCAGGTGCAATGATGTTCAAATTACCGGCAGGTACAGAGATCATTGAACTGAAAGGAATGACCTTATTACCGGGATTGATCGAAGGCCATTCACATTTATTCCTTCATCCTTATAATGAAACAAGTTGGGATGACCAGGTGCTGAAAGAATCAAGAGCTGAAAGAACTGTAAGAGCGGTGAACCATGCAAAAGCAACATTGATGGCAGGTTTTACAACAGTAAGAGACCTGGGAACTGAAGGAGCAATGTATGATGATGTTGGTTTGAAGAAAGCGATTGAAAAAGGAGTAATACCCGGACCAAGAATGATAGTAGCAACAAGAGCCATTGTTGCAAAAGGAACATATGGGCCAAGATCACCATCGCCTGATGTGGAGTTGCCACAAGGCGCAGAAGAAGTTGCTGGGCTTGATGAGTTGAGTAAAGCCGTTCGATCACAGATCGGTCATGGTGCTGATCTTATAAAAGTGTATGCCGATTACCGCTATGGTCCTAATGGAGAAAATCAACCAACCTTTAGCCAGCTTGAGTTAGAATGGATCGTTGGCAATGCAACAAGTAGCGGAAGAAAAGTTGTGGCGCATGCCGGCACTGCTGAAGGAATGAAAAGAGCCATCAATGCCGGAATATCAACAATAGAACATGGTGATGGAGGAACAGAAGAAGTATTTAAACTAATGAAAGAAAAAAATGTTGCCTTATGCCCTACCCTCGCAGCCGGCGATGCTATTCAGCAATATCGAGGATGGAAAAAAGGAGTTGACTCTGTACCACAAAGTATTACCAATAAGAAAAAAAGTTTTCAACTTGCTTTACAATCAGGAGTTACTATTTGCATGGGTGGGGATGTTGGCGTATTTACTCATGGAGATAATGCAAGGGAAATGGAACTGATGGTAGAGTATGGAATGAAACCGGTTGATGTATTAAAATCAGCAACTTCAATAAATGCTGATGTATTTGGATATGGGAAATAAATAGGGAGAATAAAAAAAGATCTGTTTGCAGATCTTATTGCAGTTCATGGAGATCCATCACTAGATATTAAAAATATCAGGAAGATAAAATTGGTGATGAAAAATGGTGTTATTTATAAAAAAGAATAGTTTACAATTTTGCTCTTTCAAGCTTTACTTCGTCGGCTGTAATGGCCGGAGCTTTATTTCCGAAATTGGTTCTTATATATGTCAATAGGTTTGCAATTCTTCTGTCTTTAAAGTTCGCTTGAGGCGGCATCTCATTTTTACTACTATGGCCCGGATAGTTTTTTAATTCTGCAGAGCCTTTAAGCATAACTCTAATTAGTTTATTACTGGGACCCAACACAATTTTTGATCCTGATAAGGAAGGGCTAAATGATGGAATACCTTTGGCATCTGCCGAATGACAGGGACTGCATACTCTATCATAAGTCTTTTTTCCCTTTGGACCTTTAGCCAGGTTAGCATCTCCAGGTTTCCACGAAGTCAGTAGTAAACAAATTGCAAATAAAAAAACACTTAAAAGAATCTTCATTTTTAGTTTCCTTTATAAATTATTTTCCAAATTCTGCTCTTGCTATCATCGGAAATATACAAAGAACTATTCGAACCTTGAGCTAACTGATTTTTTATTGATCATGGAGTTTTATAGGTCACTTTCCAAACTCTTCCTTTTTGATCATCACAAATAAATAATGATCCATCGGGTCCTTGCGCCAAACCGCATGGTCTGAATGTAGCACCTTGTGGTGTTTTAGTTTCACCTGCAAATCCATCAGCAAAAATTTCATACTCACCATTGGGCATTCCATTTTTAAAAGGAAGGAACACTACAAAATATCCTTCTTGCGGTCTTGGTGCTCTGTTCCATGAACCATGAAAAGCAATGAAAGCTCCATTACGGTATTTCTCGGGAAACTGTGTTCCAGTATAAAATACCATTCCATTCGGTCCCCAATGGCCAGGAAATGCGTAGACCGGTTTTCCTTTTCCATCGCAACGGTCAGTTCTGATCTTATCACCACCATATTCAGGGTTTAGCAATTTTTTCTTCTGCCTTTGATCATAATAACAATAAGGCCATCCAAAATCAGAACCTTTCTTCATTAGAAACATTTCTTCTGCAGGCAATTCAGCACTTTCTTCTTCGGTATACTTATCGGGGTAAAGTTTATTCAGATCATCACGTCCATGTTGCACACCGTACAATTCATTTGCAGCCTCATTCCAGTCAAGTGCCATAATGTTTCTTATTCCTGTTGCGTATCGTATCCCATCTTTATAAGTTTGATCCTTCTTATCAGTTTTAAATTGCCAAATACCACCAGCTGTTTCTAATATCGGACATGGATCTTGTCCTTTGGAACCTTTAGTACGATCTTTCTCCTGGCATGCATTCGATGGAGCGCCGATGTTTACATAAATATTACCTGCATTATCTAAGATGATTGGTTTTGCAGAATGTTGCTCCTTGTTTACAAGATCAGTAACGATCAACTCTTCGCTTGCAGCATCAACTTCATTATTGGCATTGAATTTATATCTATAAATTTTTTCATTGGTTGTTGCATACAGATACCCATTCTTTATTGCAATACCAGTGCCTTTATAATTTCCAAAGCCACTTATATCTTCCGCTACCCCATCCTTATTCGCATCTCGTAAACGAAAAATACCATGTCCATCTTTCAGGTCCTCGATCTTTGTATAAACATCACCATTTGAATTAACAACAATATGACGGGCTTTACCAAGATCATCGGCGAATACCGAAGCCGAAAATCCTGCAGGAAGTGTGATGCCTCCGTTAGGTAGTTGCGCTACTGATGAACTCTCCTTTTTTTCTTCTTTAGTCTCAGTTTTATTTGAAGTGTTATTGGTGCAATAACTTAATGCAAAGACAATAGTGATCGCAAAAAAGCTTTTAAGAAATTTCATATAAAAAGATTGAGGATAAAAATACTGTATTGTGTGACATGAAAATAAGATAAGTCTTCAATAAAATTTTACGGGTGGCGCTATTCTACACTATTCTATCATTACCTTCGGAGCAAACCACATGCCGATATGCGACCATTCAATTTTCTTATTTGGTCATTACTTGCATTTATCTGTTGCAGCACTGCTGAAAAAACAATTGTTTCAAAATGGAAATTAGTATGGAGCGATGACTTCAGTTATTCAGGATTACCGGATTCCACAAAATGGAACTATGATGTAGGCGGTCATGGCTGGGGGAATAATGAACTACAATTTTATACAAAGCAACGATCAGAAAATGCAAGAGTAGAAAAAGGCTACTTAACAATTGAAGCAAGAAAAGAGCCATGGGAGGGAAAAAATTACACATCTGCAAGACTCATAACAAAGGGAAAAGGCGATTGGCAATATGGTAAAATTGAAGTAAGAGCAAGATTACCAAAAGGGCTTGGCACATGGCCAGCTATCTGGATGTTGGCCAGCACTACCCCATTTCGTTGGCCTGATGATGGTGAGATCGATATCATGGAGCATGTCGGTTATAACCAGGGATTCATTCATGGCTCGGTTCATAGCAAAAAATATAATCATGTTATCGGCACACAAAAAACAGATACAATAAGTATAAAAGACTGTTCAGAAAAATTCCATGTTTATGGAATGGAATGGAATAAAGACAGCGTCAAAGTATTGGTTGATGAGAAAGAATTTTTCAAGTTTGCCAACGAACACAGTGGTTATGATGCCTGGCCATTTGACAATAAGTTGCATTTGTTACTGAATATTGCAGTTGGCGGCAACTGGGGTGGGCAAAAAGGCGTTGATGAAAATATCTGGCCGCAAAAAATGGAGATCGACTATGTGAGAGTGTATCAATGATGCGAATAGGGAATTTAATGTCCGATATATCCATTGATGATTTACGAATTCGATATATATCTAAACAAATAAACAATCACTCATGAGAAAGTTATTCTTCCTTCTGCTCCTCGTTTCTTCTGCAAAATTATTTGCGCAAGATGGTTATAAAACACCGCCAAAAGATATAGTGGATCTTATATTGGTAAAACCCACTCCAAATGTTAGTATAGATGATAAAGCAGAGTGGATGCTTTTTACGCAAAGTAATAGCTACCCATCAATAGAAGAATTAGCGCAACCGGAATTACGAATTGCAGGATTACGCATCAATCCAAATAATTTTGCACCGAGCAGGCAAACCTTCATCAATGATCTTTGGTTTAAAAATCTTTCTTCAAATAAAGAAATTAAAATAAGTGGACTGCCATCACCATTAATGGCTGGTAATATCAATTGGAGCCCTAATGACAAAAAAATTGCTTTCACACACACAACCTCTACTCATGTTGATCTGTATGTTATAGATGTTGCTACGCAAAAAGCAACTAAAATAAATAAGCAGGCATTGAATACAATTTCGGGAGGTTACCAATGGATCGATGATAACACTTTGTTATATCGCACAATTGTAAAACCACTGAGTGCGGCGCCCCCAAAATCTTCGGTACCAAAAGGACCAACATTGCAGGAAAATTATGGCAAAGCGTCTCCACGTCCAACTTTCCAGGACATGATCAAGAATCCTTACGATGAACAGCTTTATGAATTTTATGGAACTACACAATTAGTAAAGAATGTAAATGGTGCAGAAACAAAAATTGGCGCACCATCTATTTATACAAGCATCTCTGTTTCTCCTGATAAAAAATACATGATGCTGCGTACTATTAAAAAACCATTCTCTTATATCGTACCTGCATTTGGTTTTCCTTCCACTGTTGTTGTTACAGACATGAATGGCAAACAAATAAAAATGCTGGCCGACCTTCCTTCAGGGGAAACTGCACCAAGTGGTAATGATAATGTACAAAATGTTGCAAGGGCTTTTGAATGGAGAGATGATGAGGCAGCAACTGTTGTTTGGTGTATGCCGCTTGATAGCGGTTTAATAA
>Ga0193738_1000003_pt1 | contig 225721 bp, 202 predicted proteins | sample L2a1metaG_FD_144927 | JGI IMG/M metagenome (GOLD analysis project Ga0193738, IMG submission 144927) | Soil microbial communities from a riparian zone of the East river system, Colorado, United States - L2a1 | ecosystem: Environmental > Terrestrial > Soil > Riparian zone | place: USA: East... | reverse complement strand
AGTATTCACATAGAGACCTACTGGTTGTGCCACGCCGATAGCGTAGGCCACCTGCACAAGCACTTCATCGCATACACCCGCTGCAACCAGGTTCTTGGCAATGTGACGAGTGGCATAGGCAGCTGAGCGATCCACTTTCGATGGATCCTTTCCCGAGAAAGCTCCACCGCCGTGTGCGCCTTTACCTCCATAGGTATCCACAATGATCTTGCGACCAGTCAGTCCGGTGTCGCCATGAGGCCCTCCAATAACAAACTTGCCAGTCGGGTTAACGTGATACTTGATATCCTTTCCGAAGAGCTTCTGCACACGCTTTGGCAGTTTTTTCTTTATTCGAGGGATTACGATATTGATTACATCTTCCTTGATCTGCTGTAACATCTTCGCATCCTTCGCAAAATCATCATGTTGAGTTGAAATTACAATGGTATCAATGCGCTGAGGTCTGTTGTCATCACCATATTCAATCGTCACTTGGGATTTTGCATCCGGACGAAGGTATTTCATCACCTTAAAGTCATTACGGATAATCGAAAGCTCACGCAACAGGAGGTGGGCTAATTCTAGCGGAAGAGGCATAAAGTTATCCGTTTCGTTTGTCGCATAGCCAAACATCATTCCTTGATCCCCCGCACCCTGATCTTGCTTCTTCCTACGCTCAACTCCCTGGTTGATATCGGGTGACTGTTCGTGAATAGCCGAAAAGATACCACACGAATTTGCCTCGAACATATATTCGCTCTTGGTGTAGCCAATCTTGCGAATAACTTCTCTGGCAATATCCTGTACGTCCAGATAAGCATCAGATTTAACTTCTCCGGCAAGGACGACCTGTCCTGTGGTAACAAGTGTCTCACAGGCCACTTTAGAGTTTGGATCGTAGGCAAGAAAATAATCAATGAGCGCGTCCGAAATCTGGTCTGCGACTTTGTCGGGATGGCCTTCAGATACTGATTCTGAAGTAAATAAATGAGGCATAAGGAATTTGGAATTTTAGATTGTATCAGTTATTATACTTTAAGCGCAATTTGTAAGTCCGCAAATTTAGATTGATTTATGAAAAACAAAAAGTTTGTGAACTCAATCGAATTAAATGGCCAGAAATAGAAACACTGCTGGTTCCTTTGGCAATATCTTGTTTGCATTGCGCCATTTTTTTATGGGGGCCGTTTTGATGATTTCATTGTTTCCCGTCAGATTTTCGGCAATACAAAGAAGGGTATCACCGCCCAGGGTCTTTATGAGTAGTTGAAATAAGGCATTGCTTCGGTACGGCGTTTCAATAAAAACCTGCGTCTGGTTCTTCAGTCTTGAATCTTTTTCAAGGCTTCTAATAGAGTGTTCTGCTTCCCTGGTGTCAATTGGCAGGTAACCATGGAAAGCGAAATGTTGTCCATTCAAACCCGAAGCCATCAATGCCAATAGTATCGACGAGGGCCCGACCAAGGGTATAACCTGGATGTTATTGTCATGCGCAAATCTCACCGCTAGCGCGCCTGGGTCCGCTACTCCCGGACAACCTGACTCCGAAATTATGCCCATATCGAACCCTTCAAACACGGGTGAAAGCAAATTCCGGACGACGGATGGATCGGTATCTTTATCCAACACATCAAAGTGCAACGGTTCTATCGAATCGTAAATCTTCAAGCTGCTTAAAAATCGTCGGGCAGTGCGAACATCTTCTGCAAGAAAGTGAGTAATGCCGGGCAACACGGATTTCACTTGCGCCGTTATTACAGCGTCTTGTGTGTTATCGGCAATTATATTAGGAATCAGGTATAACTTTCCAACAGTCATAAAACCCAATGTCAAATGACAATTTGTTCACTAATTTTGAGAAGTTTGATCATATGGGCAAGTTCTTGATTCTCGTGGGGATTGTTTGCATCCTGGTTGGATTGGCTATCAACTACGCTCACAAGATACCCTTTCTTGGAAAACTTCCAGGCGACTTTTCCATCGACAAAGGAAATGTAAAGATATATTTTCCGTTAGCAACAAGCATTCTTATCAGTATTCTCCTTTCATTGTTATTGTTCCTTTATAATAAATTCAAGAATTAAAATATCATCGCTCTTTTATCATGATTTCCTGCAAGCGTTCGAAGTTTACTTTACCGAAGAAGGTAACATACCTCAATTGTGCCTATATGTCGCCGTTGCTTAAGACGGCCGAAAAAGTGGGCATTCAAAACCTGAGAAGAAAGAGGAATCCATCAACAATCCTGGCAGAAGATTTTTTTACAGATGGAGAATTACTTCGCGATGAATTTGCACGGTTAATAAATGCCGAGAACCCTAAACGAATTGCTATTGTACCGTCAGTTTCCTACGGTATAGCAAATGTGGCATTGAACCTTAAGATCGGTCGGGGGGAAAAAATTATTGTCGCAGCTGAACAGTTCCCCAGTAACTATTATCCGTGGCAACGACTTTGTTTAGAAACAGGAGCAACGATAGACGCTATTGAGCCACCCAAAGAGCTTTTACGTAGGGGTGCGACTTGGAATGAAAAGATACTTTCTGCGATCGACAACAACACAAAGGCAGTCGCCATCGGAAATGTTCATTGGGCCGACGGCACTCTTTTTCAACTAGAGGAGATCAGAAAAAGGACAAGAGATGTTGGCGCTCTTCTGATTATCGATGGTACACAGTCGGTAGGCGTATTGCCGTTTGACGTTAAAAAAATTCAACCCGATGCGTTGGTATGTGCCGGCTATAAGTGGTTACTGGGTCCTTATTCCATTGGTGTTGCGTACTACAGTGAGTACTTTGATGAAGGTAAGCCAATTGAGGAAAGCTGGCTTAATCGTCTCGACAGTGAAGATTTCTCAGCCCTTGTAAACTATCAGGCATCTTACCAGGGTGGAGCTCTCCGTTATGATGTTGGGGAGCACAGCAATTTTGTATATGTACCCATGCTGATAAAGTCAATTAAACAATTGAATCAATGGGGTGTTGCCAATGTGCAGGAATATATCAAGTCAATTAGTGGACCTGCAATTGAATCCCTTAAGGAAAAAGGTTATTGGGTGGAAGAAGACGGCTATCGCGGTGGCCATCTATTCGGGATTCGATTGCTGAAGCACGATCCGCAAAAGATCAAAGAAGTGTTACATCGAAATAACATTTTTGTTTCAATACGAGGTGACGCGATCCGTGTGGCGCCGAATGTATACAATGATGCCAAAGACCTGGCAAAACTGGTCAAGGCGTTGTCGTTTTAACATGGGTGAGAAAAAATTCAATTCATACTTCGTAGGGGGGATACTCCTGTGCCTATTCGGAGCAATATGCTTTTCAACTAAAGCTATCTTTGTAAAATTGGCCTATAGGGATACCGATGTAGACCCGGTGACGTTACTGGCTCTGCGCATGATATTTTCCCTTCCGTTCTTTGTTGTCTCTGCGTTTATTTCTTCCAATCAGAGCACAAATGTAAAGTTCACCCAAAAACAATGGCTGGCGATCGCTGGAATTGGATGTCTCGGATATTATGTGAGCAGCCTGCTGGATTTTCTTGGTCTGCAATATGTGACTGCGGGAATTGAACGTCTTATCCTGTTTGTATATCCGACCCTTGTGCTGGTTATATCTGCAACGATTTTCAAAACACGGATAACATCCTGGCAATGGTTAGCGCTTGGCCTTACCTATGCAGGGTTGATAGCTGCATGCTTGCCCGAAATTCAGGGAAAGGGATCCGGAGAAAACTTTTGGAAAGGTTCGTTGCTGATCCTCGTTTGTGCGCTTACTTATGCTATGTATATCGTGGGTAGCGGAAAGTTGATTCCGGTAGTTGGTTCATCAAAGTTCAATAGCTACGCGATGAGTTTTGCGGCGGCGGCAGTGATCATCCACTTTTTTGTTACCAGCAACGCGCCACTTACTGAACAACCAGCGAGAGTTTATGCGTACAGTTTCGCGATGGCGATTATCAGCACCGTCATCCCATCTTATCTGATCTCCGAAGGAATAAAGCGCGTAGGGTCAGGGAACGCAGCGATTATTGGAAGTGTGGGGCCGGTGTCGACGATCCTGCAGGCATCAATTTTTCTTCAGGAGCCAGTCTATGGACTTCAACTCCTGGGAACGGGATTTATCCTCGCCGGCGTTCTCATGGTGGGACAAAAGAAACAGGCGGAAGTTTAAAAATTCAGTACTCCTTTTTTCCGGTTGAGTTGCAATACCGGCGACTTGAAAAAATCTCATGTGAAAAGACTTTTAATGGAATACTTCCTGGGCTAGCTTGACTTCCCATAATACTTCGAAATGAAAACAGGTTTGCTATTCATTATCACCGCGCTGGCGTGCTCATATGCATTCGGCCAATCACCCAGTTACATCTTCGTGTTTCTTAACAAAAAGGCGGACGCTGAACAATTGCCAAAAGAAGAAGGCGAAAAACTTATGGCCGGCCATATGGCTAACATTGAAAGACTTGCCAAAGAAGGTAAGTTGATAGCTGCTGGTCCGTTTGAAGGAGGTGGCGGAATCTTCATTTTCAACACGACATCCGTCGACGATACAAAATCCTGGCTCGCCACAGATCCTGGTGTACAAGCAAATCGTTGGGATGTCGAGATCCTTCCGTATAGACCGAGGGTGAATTCAGTCTGCAGCGCCAAAGAGCCGTACGAAATGGTAACCTACCAGTTCATCCGCTTCACAGCTAACAAGTCAAAATCAACGGCGAGGGATTATCCCCAGATCTTTTACAAACACGATGACTACCTCAAAGAGATTGGAACAAAAGCCAACGTGGTCACTGAAGGCATTTTTGGTGAATTCGATGGAGGTATTCTAATAATAAGCGGCGACTTCCCTAAAGAATCGATCGAATCAGATCCTGCGATCCAGCAAGGCTTGTTAACATTGGATGTGAAGAAGCTTTGGATTGCCAAAGGCTCGTTCTGTGAAAAATAGTGGGATCAAATCCCAAACAGGTTGTTTAATTCCAGGTCGATGTTACCTACAATAAAAGCAAAGTCTTCGATCCGCTCGACGAAGTCCAGTTTGTTCACGTCAATGATCAGCAGTTTCCCCAACTTATAATTGCCAATCCACTCTTCATAGCGTTCATTCAGTTTACGCAAGTAGTCTAATCGAATGGCATACTCGTAGTCTCGTCCTCGCTTTTCTATTTGCTGAACCAGTTTCGGAATATCTGCACGCAGGTAGATAAGCAGTTCGGGAGGTTGAACAAAGTTTATCATCGAATGAAAGATGTCGAGATAACTTTGATAATCGCGGTCACTGATGTTTCCACTGCGGTGAAGGTGGGCAGCAAAGATGTATGCATCTTCGTAGATCGTTCGATCCTGAATGGTCGTCTTTTCATTTCCTCGGATTTCATTCACCTGTCTGAACCGGCTATTCAAAAAGTAGATCTGCAAGTGAAAAGCCCACCTGGTCATGTCCTGATAAAAGTCCCGCAAATACGGATTCTGATCTACCGATTCGTAGAGCGGAACCCAGTTGTAATGTTTTGAGAGTTTTTCCGTCAATGTTGTTTTTCCACTCCCGATATTTCCACAGACGGCGATATGCTTTATCGTTTGTTGCATCCAGCAAAAATTAATGTTGTTTGTTTTACCTAAACAGGTACGTATTTATTCGCTCGCAACAATGGCAATTTTATTGCCCTTTTTATTAACACTTAACCTTGTGATCCCTTTTAGTTTTAAGGTCGACATACCCTCAATTTCTTTCCACTCAGTCGAGCTCCCCGGATGAAAATAGTAAAGCTTCTCTCCATCACTCATAATAATTTTTCCGTCGGAAGTCCAGCTTAGATCTTCGTGACCAGGCAAGGTTGAAGTTATGTTGCTCGCAATCCTGGTTTTAGTATCGAGCTTTTTAATCATCCAGGTGTCGGCAGTTTTATCAACGAAACTCATATCAGCCGATTTTGGAATCCCATGCAAAGATCTGCCGATGTTTCCGGCAATGATGGTGTCCTTTTTACTCAATAGGGAGTACCAACGCAAGGTGTGAGGTTCGCCAAGAACAAAAAGAATAAGATCCGTTTCATTCACCCACGCGTGATAACCTACTTTCAAATTGTTGATCAACACAGAAGGTGTTCCTCCGGCCAGGGGATATTTCGCAAGGTCCTGAACGCCATCGTCGCGTTGAATAATGCAGGATAAAAATTTACCATCGGGAGTTACCGTTGGTGAAAACTCCCTTTCGCTTGTTTCAGTGATTTTCTTCGTGGAGTTTTTTGAATAATCGTAGACCAGGATGTCAGTACGCCCGCTCGTGTCAGCCTCTGAGTAATAGATCAATGGTTCATTCGGATGAAAGAACGGCTGATTGTCATATCCGATATGGTTGGTTATGTTCTTCCCATTTGAAATACTGAGCTTGTCTTTCTTAATCTTCAAGTCGAAGAGATAGATCTCAGATCCGGGCTGAGCGAATCCTTGAATGCTCACATATAATAGAAGGAGGCAACCTGTTAATCGTATCATTTCGTTGTTCGATTTGTCTGCATTTTCAAATAAAGTTACCTTTTAACATGAAAAAATCTCTATGCCGATTCGGACTTTCCGTGAGTCTGTTCTTGTCGTTAGTTTCAGCGCAAGGTCAAAGCAAGTATCTGCTTGAAGCGGATCGAATTTTTGATGGCCAGCAATTACATACGGGTTGGGTTGTACTCGTTGAGAATAATCTAATAACGGCCGTCGGACCACCGTCGCAGGTTTCGATACCATCAGATGCTGTCAGACTAAAGTTTCCCGGCTGTACATTACTGCCTGGGTTGATCGAAGGACATTCTCACCTTCTGCTCCATCCGTATAACGAAACGTCGTGGGATGATCAGGTGCTCAAGGAATCGGATGCGCTTCGTGTAGCTCGCGCAACGGTACACGCAAAAAAAACTTTACAGGCAGGATTTACTACGGTTCGCGATTTAGGAAGCGAAGGGGCAGGCTATTCTGATGTGGGCCTGAAGAAGGCTATTTTGCAAGGAATAATTCCTGGGCCCAGAATGATCGTTGCAGGGCCAGCTATCGTCGCCACCGGCAGCTATGGCCCCAAAGGGTTTGACACCGATTTTAATGTAATGCTAGGCGCTGAACAAGCCGACGGAAACACCATTGTACGGGTGGTCAGAGATCAGATCGGTAAAGGTGCAGACGTCATAAAAGTTTATGCCGATTACAGATGGGGAGTCTCGAACGAAGCGCGTCCAACATTTTCAGTTGACGAGCTAAAACTCGCGGTTGAGACAGCCGAGAGCAGTGGCCGACCCGTTGTGGCACACGCAACGACTGCCGAAGGAATGCGAAGAGCTACTTTAGCTGGCGTTGAAACGATAGAACACGGGGACAATGGCACCCTGGAAATTTTTCAGTTGATGAAAGAAAGAGGCGTAGCCCTTTGTCCAACGCTGACAGCCGATGAAGCCATAAGTGAATACCGTGGTTGGAAAAAGGGCAGCACACCGGAGCCGGCTACTATTAAGGAAAAACGTGAAAGTTTCGCGCTTGCCCTGAAGGCGGGTGTTACAATTTGCGCAGGCAGCGACGTTGGGGTATTCGCCCACGGCCTAAACGCCAGGGAACTTGAGCTAATGGTTGAATTTGGCATGTCTCCTGTTGATGTGCTCAAATCCGCCACCAGCATCAACGCAAAGGTGTTTCATTTGGAAAAAGAAACTGGCCGGCTTGTAAAAGGACTACAAGCAGACATCATTGCCGTAAAAGGAGACCCTACAAAAGATGTAACGGCTTTGAGAGCGATCGAATGGATAATGAAAAGCGGAATTATCGTCGACAAATAAAAATTAAAGCCACTTCTTTCGCTTGAAATACCAAAGAAAGAGTACTGAGGATAGTATCATCAGCGCAATAGCAAAAGGATAACCCGTAGCCCACTGCAGCTCAGGCATAAAACTGAAGTTCATTCCGTAAATACTCGCAATGAGAGTGGGCGGCATGAATACCACCGTTACCACCGTGAATATCTTGATGACCTGGTTTTGCTCGATGTTAGCAAGACCGAGAAATGTATTCTGCAGGTACTCCAATCGTTCAGAGCTAAACTGCGAATGCTGAAGCAGGGACGTGATGTCGTTCATGATGATCTTAAGCCGCTCATTTTCGATCTTATAAAATTCTGGTATCCTGATCAGCGAGCTTACAACTCGTTGTTTTTCTGTGATCGTTTCGTGTAACAGCATCACGTTTTCCTGCAGCTGGGCTATGCCCAATAACAGATCTTCTTTCAATGACCTTTGAGTAAGAAGTTCTTTACTAAAGGCGTTAAGCTTCCGGTTGATGCCTTCTATCAAATCTGCATCTCCATCTATCCTCGTCTCGAGCACTGTCAGGAACACGTTCAATCCGTGTTCCTTATTGTTTTCTGATGAACTGGGCGATTTAAGTCTTCTGACTGTCTCTGCGAATATCTTTAGATCCCCTACCCGGAATGTAAAAAGCAAATTACCTTTTAAAATGAATGTAACACTCTGGACCGAAAGCTCCGGGTCGCTCGAAACAAATCCAAGGTTCATCTCAACAGTCTCGTCGGTCTCAAGAAAACGCGAGCTACTTTCAATCTCCTGTAACTCCTGCGACGTGAAAAATTCTATACCATAGTTCCTCTCCACAAATTCTTTTTCCTCCTTGTTGGGAGACTGCAGGTCGATCCAAATGACATTCTGCATGGTGTCGATCTCCTTGAAGGTGGGATTTTTGGATTGGCTGATTTTCCCCCGATCTATAGTATAAACACGAATCATAGTTCTGCTCTTCAGAATGCAATTACCTATATTTTAAAGTTAGTCCAATAGCCGTTCTGATCTTTCTCATCATTTGCAGTTCATACAATATAATTTTGTATTGACGGATCGATGTATGTCTGGCTATCGACGAAGTTCGTTACTGTCACACGCTCCTGGGTTACCGCGTGATTGTGAACACTGGTATTGAGGTATCTCGTTTGAATATGAAGGGCGTAAAATGAAAAAGACCTGCCAGGGAAACCCAGCAGGTCTAATTCTACCTGTAAACAAAGATCTTAGTTTTCCTCCTGATCAGCGGCGTCTGCTTTCTTCAGCTCCTCATCCAGGATCTTGTCAATTATTTCCATCTGGCGCTCATCTATCGTCTTATCTGTCTTCGCCTGTTTTTTCATAAATCGAAACATTGCGTTCTTCTTTATTTCGTAAGCTATGAAAACGGTGTATTCTTTTGTGTTTTCGTTGTAATATTTTTTTTCATCCATCTTTCGAAGGTCAGCCATGTTCGTATTCATTATCTGGCGAACCAGACTTTGAAACTTATCTGCTACGTCGGCACCCTTTTCATTTTCAGTTTGGCCTAGATACTGGTCTGCGACCTGTTTCATCGTCGTATTAACCTGGCCCGCAAGCTGTGACTTCGCATCAATGTCAGCCTTTCCTCTCGCAATGTTGTCTTGCGAGCTGGAACCTTTACCAGTCCCTCTAAAAAAGCGATTATTGGATTCATACGCATTCCCCTGAAAAGGTTCATTTACCTTCTTACCAAGCGGGCTAGAAGCACAGGACGCTAGAAAAACAGATCCAGCTAAAATGATAGCGGATACCTGAAGAGATCTCATGGCTATTCAATTTGATTGCGAGCAAAAGTACGAAAATTGTGCCAGTTCTATTGATCAGTTGCGAGGGTCCGAAAATACTATTACTTGCCACCTAAAGGCCCATTTCCATTTGATGGTGAAATTTTCAATGCCGGCGGAACGCAAAATGTTTGACAACTCGCTGCGCGAAAAGGCACGCAATACAGAAAGCGGCGCGTCATACTTTACCATTGACGATCGGGAAAAAAGTACTGTTAACAGCTTGATTGAATAATACGCCAATGAGTGTCGATGAATATCATTAATAAGGAATCCGATCTCTGCCTGTTTCTTCAACTTCGAAAAGAATGCGATTAATTGTTCATCGGTGAAATGATGATAAAAAAGCGTACCGATAACAATGTCAAATTTTTCCTTTTGAAAATCGGGGGAAAGAATGTTGATAGATTGAAGCTGTATATGAGGAAACTCACTTAACCTTTTACGAGCCGCATTAATTACATAATGGTTAGCGTCGATACCTAAAAGTTCCAATTTAAGATTGTACCTCTTTGACCAACCATCAATCAGTATTAGCATGTCGCCTCGCCCGCAGCCAAGGTCAACCACCCTAAGAAGGTCGTTATGGCTTGTGCCTTCTAATAATTTGCTAATGCCATTAATTGTAACACGATTTCCACCAAGCCAACGATTGATAACTTCCAATTCTCCCAACGTTCGATCCATCATCTCGCCCGCGTATTCAAGATCATCCATTATCTCTGCATCCCCGGATCTCCTGGAAAAATCTATCATGCTATTGATCCATTTCTATTTTTAGTACCATACTTTCCAGGGTAAGACCTGGGCCAAATGCGAAACTCAAAATATGTTCGCCGTGATCTCCAGGCACAAGTTTGTTGAAGATCTCCTGAAGCACAAAAAGTATGGTTGGTGAAGACATGTTTCCGTAGTTTTTTAAGACGTGGTACGCCGGCGCATTTTGACATTTGGTTATGCCCAACTCGTCTTCGATGCTTTCAAGAATTTTACGACCACCAGGATGGATGGCAAAAAAACGAACGTCATTAATGTTCTTCGAAATCTTATCAAGAAGACTTGTAGTCAGTTTGAGTATTCCGCCTTTGATAATAGATGGAACATATGTAGATAGTTTCATTTCAAACCCAAGATCACCTATGGCCCAAGCCATATCGTCCTCCCCTTCGATCACGAGATCACTAAAAAAATTCTCAGCCTTCAGGCGTAGCGGGGCAGTTGTTTTTCCTTCTATTAGCACTGCGGCAGCGCCATCGCCAAAAAGAGCATTTGAGATGAGATTATCGTCCGTGGGTGCCTTCTGAAAATGAAGGCTGCACAGTTCAGTGCAGACAATAAGGACTTTAGCATTTTCGTCAACTTGACAAAACGCATCTGCAATCTTAAAAGCGTTAAATGCCGCGTAGCATCCCATAAAATTGATACTCGTTCGGAGAACTGTGGTAGATAGCTGCAATTTTTTCACAAGATCAATATCCAGGCCCGGCGCATACATACCGGTGCAACAGACAATTATGAGATGTGTGGTCTTTTGTAGCTCAAAGGAAGGTGTGCTGCGTATCAAGTTCTGGACCGCACTGTAACTGAGGTCAAGCGCATTGTTCCGGAAATACTTCAGACGCTTGGCTGTAGACGGAAAGGGTTCAAAGTCGTGGGAATTTGCATAAAAAGTATTCGCCTGATCGCTATCGTAGTCTTCCAGTACAGAATAGCGGTAATCGATACCGCTTGCATTAAATATTGCCCTTAGCTTCCTGGTATCATGCTGATTTAATTGCATTGCCTTAACCATAAAATCGGCAATTTGCGTCTGTGTAAACCGATATTCTGGGTTGGCTGTGCCAATTGCGGTAATGCTACTCATTCATTCCAATATATTTTAAAAAACTATAATTTAGGCCGGCGTGTTCCAGTTGATTGAATTTAATTTCAGATAAGATGCTATCCCTGTCTTCCTGGCTTCACTTAAGGATCCCCTTCTCCTACTTCTTGCTCCCTGTCTTCTTGTTCAGTGTAGCATCATCCCCTAATGTAAGCGAAGACAGTTTACTTTGGACGTTTATTATTGTTCATCTTTTCCTCTACCCAGCCAGTAACGGGTACAATAGTTACTTTGATAAGGACGAAAAGAGCATTGGCGGGCTGAAAAATCCCCCACCGGTTAATAAGGGATTATATTACTTGGCCCTGCTCTTTGATGCGATCGCGATTATTCTGGGATTTATTAAGATCAACGCCACGTTCTCCATCATGCTGGTGGTCTATGGTCTTGTATCAAAAGCTTATAGCCACCCCGATATTCGCCTGAAAAAGTATCCCATCACGGGATGGTTGATCGCAGGGCTATTTCAGGGCCTTTTTACGTTTGTAATGTGTTACATCGGTATAAATAAATACGGCATCGAAAACATCTGGAAAGCGTCGGTGCTGATACCCGGAGCGTTATGTAGTCTCATGCTTTGGGCAAATTATCCCATGACACAGGTCTATCAGCACGAGGAGGATGGTAAGCGCGGGGATGAAACATTCAGCAGAATGCTAGGGATTAAAGGGACGTTCTATTTTGTAGGAGGTGTTTTTGCCCTGGTTACGATAGGGTTTGTGCTCTACTTCAATTCATTCCTTTCTCTGAAGTATGCCGTGGGGTTCCTGGTTGCTTTGCTTCCGGTGCTGCTCTACTTTTCGTATTGGTTCATTAAAGTCAGGCTTGACGAATCAAAAGCGGACTACACACACACTATGTGGCTTAATTTCATTTCAGCCACATCGTTGAATGTGTATTTTATTTACATCTTCCTTTTTGCCAAAAACTATATCAATACCCTCATTTAGCCCCCGCCATCACTGTTGCCTTACGCGAAACCTGTTCGTTGATAAAGTACATCATCACCACAGTAATGATCATGGCGCCCAGTACAACATAACCGAGTGTATCATAGTGCAACAAAACGCCGCTTTCGGTTTGTACAACAATCATCCCGGCAATCACCGAGGCAAATCCTCCGGATATCTGCTGCACAGATGAATTGACGCTCATAAATGCTCCACGGTCCATTGGCTCGGGTACGGCAGTCATGAGTGCTGACGACGAAATTATCCTGGAAGAAATTCCAACGAACATAATCACGTTTAGAAGTATCACCATCCATAAAGGAGTAATGCCGAGGTTACAATAGATGACTACTATCAACATGCTAAGGAGGGATCCGGCAAAGAATACCGAATACTTTCCAAGAGTATCAGTAAGTTTTCCAACCATGGGACCGGTGATCATTGAACAAATTCCAGTTATCATGTAAAGCATGGGTAGATCTCCAAGAGATATCCCAAGGTTATGCACGCTAAAAGCACTGCCAAATGGCATCAACATGAATCCACCGGTGGCAAGAAGAGTTGTCGCGGCAAAAGCCCTGGTGTAGAAAGGGTGTGAAATAATTTTAACAAGATGCTGGAAAGCGCTACGATCAGACTGCACCTTCAAGTGCGAATCTATAGGACGGAAATAGATCGCAATTGCGATGCCCACTAAAGCACTTAATCCGACGATCATGAAAAATGGTGAATGCCATCCCAGTCGATTGGCAAGGAAGAGCCCTATCGGAATGCCCATGACCTGACTGGTTGCAAATGCCATTTGAACAAAACCCATTACCCGACCCCTTACTTCCATTCTGAAAAGGTCTGTAATTATGGCGAAGCTGATGGAGCCAATAACTCCGCCAAACAACCCTGTCACTATCCGGGCGATAAGAAGAGAATCGTAATCAGGCGCTAATGCGCACAGCAGGGTTCCACCAATAAACCCGGTATAAAAAAACAGAAGTAATTTTTTCCGATCGAATTTGTCAGCAAACCCAGCTGTGAGAAGGCCAGCCACTCCGGCACTGAATGCATAACCTGAGACCACCCATCCGAATTGTGCGGTCGTGATATCTAACTCCAGCATCAATTGTGCACCGAGGGGAGATAGCACCATAAAGTCCAGTATGATCGTGAATTGAAGGAATGCCAATACCGCTATGACGAATACTTCATAACGGGTGAATATCTTTTTCTTTTGTTGTACTTCGTTTTCCATGTTGAGCAAGTCTTTTATTCCGGCAATTCTTCACACATATATCCAAGATTCTTCACAAGTTCAATCACGTCAGCCGGACTCATTTCACTTGACTCGATTCTCAAGACGTTGTCTACATCGTTGTGATCTATATTCCAATTTCTGATACGATGGTCCTTCTTGAGGATCTGTCCGAGGTTTTCGCTATTTGTTTTCCCGACGACATCAGTTTTAAAAACCAGCACTTCCATTTTAATGTCTTCCATGACAGTTTCTTTAAGCATTGTTATTATTTCTTTAGCGCTTTTATCACAGCCTCAAACGCTTGTTTCATCCCTTTTTCCGTAAGAACAAACTTGGTTCCCATAAGAGATTTTTTCCCTGAGTGAAATTTGATCAGGGTATAAAGGGGACCGTAAGCGATCGCCCAAAAAACCTCAACGGGCAGTTCAATCATTTCATTTCTTTTAACGGCATTCTTGAAGAAGGCACCCATTGCCTGTTTGAAATTATTCTCCTTAATATCCTTGTGATTAATAAGTGGGGAGTTCCTGAATTGTTCCATAAAATGGATATGATGAGGATACTTTGTATGATAAGCAAACCTGTTTTTCCACTGCAGCCAAAGCCCTTCTTCAAAATGCATATCAGGACTGAAGTCTTTCAGCGTTTCTTCTGCAAAGACTTTGTCGATACCCATGTACAATTGGTTTAACAAGTCTTCTCGGTTTTTAAAATAGAGGTAGATAGTGGCAGGAGAGACATTTGCAGCCCTGGCAAGCTTTTGCATGCTGAGGCCATCAAAACCTTCTTTAACAATCATCTCGATTGCCTTATCACGAATGGCCATTTCCTTCGACTCGTCCCTGGGTCTCATATCGACCCAAATATAAATGAATGTTCATTCATTTATGAATATGTGCTTTATTTTTTTCAAAATGGCTCACCATGTGTATTCTTTATAATGAGATTAGCCAACGGCCTCGAATTAATTGCTAGGCCAACAGCCAGCTGGGAGGTGATCCGGTTGCCAAACAGTTTTTGCACCTGCCGCCCGATCCATAGCCTTCTCTTAAATTGTGCATTCCACGCACTGATATAATGTTGCTCCAACCAATCCCTGGATCGAATGGATGAGTCTACATATTCGATAATCAAATCACTTAGAATCTTTCCGGAATGAATAGCCATAGCCATTCCATTTCCACACAACGGCGCAATCATCCCAGCTGAATCACCTGCCATTAAAATATGATCTACGATCGGCGACTTAGTTACAAATGACACTTCATTGATCACCTCGGGCTTTGGATAGAGAAACTCTGAATTCGTAAAAACGTGGCGAAGGAAAGGGTTCTTAAACAAGACGGATTGCTCCATAGTCATTATATTTTTGAAACGCTTCAGTACGTCGCGATGTGTCAGATAACAAAGCGTGGTCTTTTTTTCTTCAATGTTACTCATCCCACAATATCCTCCGGAGAAATTATGAAGAGCAATAAGGTCGTCAGGATGCTCACAACGGATATGGTACTTGACAGCTACATAAGGAGACTTAACGTTCAGGAATTGCCTGTGCAGGAACTTGTCAATTTTAGAGCGCTTGCCGAATGTACCAACTACGACATCCGCTTCGATTTCGGTTCGCGTGGTATGAACGTTGAACTTGTTATTAGCAAAACTCACTTTTTCAACTTCTTCATTGAGCAAAAACTCCGCTCCTGCACCTTTTGCTATCCTGAAAAGAAAATTGTCAAATGTAAAACGGCTTATTCCGAATCCTCCAAGGTCCAGTTTCATCTTTTCATGCCGTCCGTTTACTGCCGACAGAAGAAAGTTTTTGATTTGAGGTGGGTTGAATTCTGTTGGATAGAGCCGTGATGACGTCAAAAATGGAACTACCTCATTTGATATGTATTCACCACAAACACGGTGGAAGGGATACTCTTTTTTTTCGATCACCGTGCATGAAATCCCCGCCCTTGCTAGCTGAAGTGCGCAAGTAAGGCCAGCGAGGCCACCACCGATTATTATAACCCGTTTCAAGAATTTTTTCCTGTTCTGAGAAAATATAAGGAAAAACTGCCGCTCTCCGAAAAATTTAACACATGGAACAAATCTTGCACAGTAACCTTTTACGTTAATACAGTGTTTAATCTCTTACTGGCTTTATGGAAACAAATCTTCAAAATACCAAGGCATTGGATCCCATCAACATCCTTTTGATTGGCAACAACCCTATCGAAATGGGTAGTGTACTTGAGAAACTCAAACAGGTACGTGGTCAAAGGATCATTACCGAGATTGCGTTTGACCTGAGAAGTATCTTGGAACGCCTCATGCGCTTTAACCCCAATTTTATTTTTATCGATGACAACATTGGTAAGAACGAATTGATGGTAACAGTTAAGTCCTTATCTGCTAATAAGAAGACAAAGGATATCCCCATCACTGTTTTAAAAAACTCGAACTATCACGAGTCTCTTGTAACATCCAGTATACTGGACTATCTGTTGAAACAGAATCTTTCCCCTGAAGATCTTTACAAAACTGTAAAGAACTCGTTAAGATTCCGCAAGACACAACTATACCTTTACCAGGCTTATAAAAAGAGAAAGGATCAATTGTTGAAAATCACCGATTAAGAACTTATATCGGGTCTTTTAGTTCGATTTCTTTTTTGAATTTTTCGCCTTTTCGGCTGATCTCCAGTCTGACTTTTCTTCCTGGCTTGCTGTTTAGCAGACCATTTATGATGTTGAGATCCATGTCCTGTACCGAGATCCCGTTAAGGCTAAGAACGATATCGCCGGGAAGTATTCCACCGAGCTGTGACGGTGATTGGTCACGTACCTCTGTAACCTCGAATGTATTCAGCTGCGATCCTTTCGCTTTTAATGTTACGCCGCTGAGATTATAATAGAAGTTCTTCCTGAATGCGGAGTTCTTTTTCAGATAAAGTTTTTCTTCGGGGAAATTGAAGACCACGTCAAAGCGACTGAGGATTTCTCCTCCTATCGCTCCATTGCGATACACGTTTCCGACTTTAATGCTATCTGAATAACTATTTGGATCCGGAAAATTGGCGATCACGTCCTCCAATTTGTAGGAGCCAAGCCCAATAGACCTTATCCTTCCTACTTTCCCCACGATCTCTCCACCTAGCCCCCGGCCGATTAGACTACTAACAGCATGCACGGGCACGTGAATCGCCGTGTCCGAAGTTGGCTCCAGCATCAATCCGTGACTTGCACCTGAATCGACTAACAATTTTGCCTTTATTGTGGTGCCATTATCAAGGACTATCGGCGCAATAAGATATGGCTTGGTGTCCTGGATAGTGATAGGGATAACTTGGTACTTGCGCTTTTTCCGGAACTTCTCGGGCAGCATAAGTGTAAGCATTCTTTTTTCGTAATCGATCTGTATAATAAATCTGCTGAATAACTCATACCCAAGGATTCCATGAACATCGGTACCGAGATAATTCCTGAGCTCAAGGTAATCTTTCCCCAACACCAGCATTGCATGACCCCTGCCGTGAACTCCAGGCAGCTCCAATGAAACGTTGTTGGTTACATAGGCATCAACGATGTTTTCACCCCCTGGTCCAGCAATGGTGTACTTTCTTGTATAAACCAGGTTCAGAATATCTGTGAAAGTTTTTTGTGTGAGGATGGTAGTGCGAACACCGGTATCGAGAATGAACTTTAACGGAAGAGCGTCGTTCAGGACAACCGGTATAACAATCAGGTTATTGTGAATTTCAATGGGAATTTGAACTTTCTTTTTTCCGTCAGAGAGTGAAAATCCAAGATTTTGCGCACACAGATCGCATACAACTCCAAAGTAAAGAAACAATAGTATCCTCGACACCATAAATGAAACCTGCCTGAATATAGAATATTTTTGATAGACTGTCTTCTCACGCTTTCTGCGTGATCAAAAGATCAAGCAACCTCTCCGCGGTTTTCTCTACGCACAAAAATTCAACATTACTCGCGCCCAGGAACCCATCACTAACCATTGAACGCATTTGCTCCAGCAATGGATTAAAATATTGATTGATGTTCAACAGCCCAATTGGTTGATTGATGATCCCCAGCTGGCGCCAGGTCAGGATCTCTGCAAGTTCATCAAGGGTACCCCATCCGCCGGGCATGGCGATAAAAGCATCGGCTAGGTCGGCCATCCTCTTCTTCCGCTGATGCATGCTATCCACGATCTCGAGTCTGGTTACGCCCCGGTGCCCAACCTCCCGCTGCAGCAGAAAGTCTGGAATAATACCTATTACCTCGCCATCATTACACAACACCGAGTCGGCAAGAATACCCATAAGACCGACATTACCTCCGCCGTAGACCAGGCTGTGCGAGGATTTAGCCAATAGCTTCCCTAGTTCTCTGGCGGATTCAGCATACACCGGGTTCAAACCGGTCGCCGAGCCGCAGAAAACACAAATGTTCATGAGGGGATCAGAAAAAGGGGGAGTTCCTAAAACTTGTTATCGTGCTTGTTTTTGCTAACCGATTTATTCGGAAAGACCCAAGGTGAAATGATTGCAAGGACAAAGAGTGCGATTACCACATAGAAAGGCCACCAATCTGCATTCATAACTTATCTGTTTTAAAGCACGTAAAAATATACCCAAAGCGTTTAATTTCTACACAAAGAGTTAAAAATTGTTTAGCTTGATAGGCTCGATTTATAGCCCATCCTGAAACGAAAAAATGAAGAAGTTTTTAATCATCTCCGGAATCGCCGTAGCAGCGCTGATCATATTGGGGGCAGTCACAAACTTTTTTGTGAAAAAACATACAAAATCATTTAGTCCCGAAGAACAGATTGAATACAAACAAGATGACCTTCAGGTAGTTGTCTTCTACAACCGCCCTTATAAAAAAGGACGTGAGATCTTCGGCGAGTTGGTGCCCTATGGTAAAGTTTGGCGGACAGGAGCCAACGAGGCGTCTACCTTAGAGACAAACAAAGACCTCGTGTTCAAAGGCAAAACCTTAAAAAAGGGCAGGTATAGCCTCTGGACAATTCCAGAGCAGGATAACTGGACTATTATTTTTAATTCTGAATATGGCCAGTGGGGAATTGGTCCTGACGGCGAAGCCAACCGCGACCCGAAGCGGGATGTTCTGTCAGTTAACGTACACCCAGTTCAGACCGAGCGCGAGTTCGAGCAGTTTACCATCTCTTTTGAAAAAGTTGGTGAGGACGCAGAAATGGTTTTGATTTGGGACAAAACACTTGTTGCAGTGCCGTTCACCTATTGAACGTTGTTACTTCGCTCTCGCAACTGCCTTTATTGTAATCTTTTTATTATCAGGCAACGTCGCTGGAATCGCATTTCCCAGATAGGTGAAGTTATCTGCAGGAACACCTTGTGAGCTGAGGTAAGCGATAATGTTTTGGGCCTGCAGCAAGGTACGGTCATTGTGATACATCCTTTTCACAATAACAGTGTCCTTTTTGTAAAGCTGCCCTAGTGAATCGATTTCTTCCATCTGTGTTTGTAGTGAATCTACCATCACTTCAGTTAAGTCAGCGTTCGACATTACCGTATCCTGCTGGTAGCCATTTAGCATTACCTGTATCTCGAACTTTAAATTAGGGTTTGCCTTAGCTACCCGAAGGAATCTTTTCAGATCTGTTTCCGAGGAGGGATCGAGCTCAGCTGAGTTGGGCTTGAATGAAACAAAATCCAACGAAAGTTCATCTCCAGGCGAAGGCTGCTTAAGTGTAACGTTCACTTTCTCGCGCTGTGGAATCTTGTCGGTCATAAGATCAAACTGTCTCGCAGTATAGCTGATGTTACTCTGTTCGGGATCAATGGACATTTCATATTTTGTACCCTCGCTGAGGTAAAGCATGTACGATCCATCGGCATTTGGTCGGCCGCTGAAAACCCTCTTATTGGTCGTCAGATCCCTGACTGATATGTAAGCTGAAACCGGAGCATTGCTCGGGTCTGTGATTGTACCTTCGATCTTCATCATGCCCTTCGGACGGAGTTCGTTAGGAATGAGAAATTCAACCAACTCTACATTCTTTTTTGAACCGGGTGCTTCTTTCAACAGATATCTTCCCAACGCCGCGACGCTAACAAATTGATCATCCTGCGGAGTATTCGCAAAATCCATCGCTCTGGGTTCGCTCCAACTGCCATCCACAAGTTTAGTTACGTACAGGTCCATGCCTCCTTGCGTCGATGTCATCTTGTTCGATGAAAATATTAACGTCTCGCCGTCAGCCATGATACGTGGCGTTTGTGAATTGCCGGTGTTAATGTTAGCTGGCAATTCTTTGGGTTCGTCCCATTGGCCGTTAGACTTCTTTTTCGCGGAGAACAGTTTACATCCATCAGCTTTGTATTGATCCATTCTATCACATCTCATAAAATACATTGTGTTGCCATCCGCTGTTACTGACGGACAACCATCATTCGTTTTTGAATTAACAGGCATCATCAGGTTTTGCGGTTCACCCCAAGTATTTCCCTTCAGGTCACTGGTCATAATATCGTATCCACCGACGATCGGTGACTTTGTGCCAGTGAAATACATTTTCTTTCCATCAGCGCTTAGCGAGAACCCTCTTAAATAAACCAATCGATGATTTACATTTTTTGGAAGGATCACTGGCTCTACCCAATCTGTTTCGCGCGTAGTATAAGAAACTGTAAGTATGCCGTCCTCGCCATCGTTCGAAACAAACAACAGGGCGTTGCCATCAAAGCTGAGATAAGGCGCGTAGCAGTTTCTCGATGGATGATTTATTATGCTGGGAAGTCGTCTTGATTTCGCCTGAGCCACAGCAAGTGTTGAAAATGCAACGAATGATATAATGCAAATCAAAGTTCTCATAACAGTAACTCTTTTACTAAAAATAGCTAAATCTTTGCCAAGCTGCAGATGTGCGTTCATTGAGGTGAAATATTTCTCCGAATTTTATAGGCATCAAAAGGTTTTTCGTCTTTGCATTGTACCTTCGCCTGTCAAAATATTCAATTAATCCATGATTCAGGTAATTCCATCGATAGCTATTCGGGAAGGAAAGGTTGTAAAAATGCGCAAGGGCGATCCCTCAAGCGAAAAGGCATATGATGAAAATCCCCTGGATCTCGCAAAACGTTTTCAGGATCATGGCATCGAGGTCGTTCACCTTGTGGACCTCGACGGAGCAGAGAAAGGCAGTCCTGTTAATTGGCATGTGCTCGAGGCCATTTCCGGGTATACCGATCTAAAAATAGATTTCACCGGCGGTATCTCAACTGATGGTGATATCAGTAAGGCATATGAATATGGTGCAGCTTACATTACGGCAGCAAGTATCGCCGTCACTGATCCCGAACTGTTCGCGTCCTGGATCATTTCATATGGTCGGGAAAAAATGACGCTTGGAGCAGATGTAGTAAACAGACAAACAAAAGAACTTTTATACAGAGGCTGGCGGACCAAATCACAACTTACTCTTTTTGAGCACCTCGAATATTTTTACTCGCGCGGACTGAAATATGTCAAATCAACCGATGTTTCCCGCGATGGAGTTCTTGAAGGTCCCGCGTTTGAATTCTATAAGGAGATCATCGATAAGTTTCCGGAAATATGTGTGCTCGCGAGCGGTGGAGTACGCGGCGTGGATGATATCAAAAGATTAAACGAGATGGGAGTCTTTGCAGTAATCTTTGGAAAGGCATATTACGAAGGTGTCCTTAAGCTCGAAGAGTTGGAACAATTCCTCGTCAAGAAAGAATCTTAACTCTCCTTTACCTTCTTTTTGAATTCAATCGGTACTATCAGTTTGAAACTGAAATTGCGGCCCGAATTAAAAACTCCAACACGGCGCGTTGAAGGATTCTCCGGAGCGTATTTCAAACGGCTTAAGTGGTTTTGATAAGCTACATCAAAAATATTGTTGGCTGTGATATAGATTGAAAAAAGCACCTTGTTCCTTTTGTTCACAATATCTGATCCCATGCCCGCATTCCACAGCGAATATGATGGCGTCGGAGTCTCGGTAGCATTTTCCAGCAGCACCCGGTCCTGTTTCCAATAATAATTGTACTCAATCTTAACGAAGGCATTGGAGAAAATCTTTCCGACTTTTTTAAGGTTTGCCCTCAGTTCACTTTGGAATTTAGGAGAGGGGATGAACGGTAGATATTTGGCGCCGTCGATGTGATCGCGACTTCTATTGATGGCATTCACAAAGGAGAATGAATTTTCAAAATGAAGCCAATCAAACGGGTGAGGGTGCAGGTCCAACATGATTTCGCCGCCATTAAGAATTGCATGGCCTTGAATATACTGGTACGCGGGCGCTGGATCTTGCGGATCGGGGATACTGTCGGAACCGTTTTTCGCTGCCAGTTTTTCGAGATATATATAATTGTCGATGTTGTTATTAAACCACGAGACCTCCGCAGTGATGTGATCTGCATTTAATAAGACGCCTGCATCGATTTGAAGGGAATGCTCCGCGTGAAGGTTATGATTGCCAATTTCGTACCGAAATGATCCTTCATGTCTTCCATTGGATGCAAGCTCTGCGAGGTTTGGTGCTCTGAAACCTCGCGAAATATTTGCCTTCAGCGTAAGTGACTTCTTGATTTGTTGAGAAACACCCAGGCTTGCCGTTATATTGGAATAGGACGGACTTGATGCCTGAAATTTTTCCGTACCCTCATCGGCATCCGTCGGATATCCGTCGTCGTCAAGATAAAGTGCATCGATGTCTATTGTTCGCAAGTCATAACGTATACCTCCTGACAGGCTCAGGTTATTGAACGACTGCCTCACAAATCCAAACAGCCCCCAATCCATAAGATTGTACTCCGGAATAAGAAATTCTCGCCCTCTATTTCTGTTTGACTGAAACATTCCCGCTGTGCCAAAAGAAATTTGTCTGCCATCTTTTTCCGGAAGGAACAGACCGATATTGTAACTGAGGGTAGTAAGGTCAAAGAACAATGTCTTTTCATTTTCATCCATTACGTTTCCAAACTCTTTTCTTTTATTGTTCTGATAAGCAACATTGAGTTGGAGCCTGGATGATTTCAAATACAAGCTGTTGGTTGTGGAAAGACGTGTATGATTTATTGATTGGTTAGGTATAAAGAGCCGGTATGAGCTTAGATCTGATTGACTTGCTGTCAACACCTCTTCGACCCCACCATTGTTATGGGAATATTCAAACTCGCCATTTTCGTTTCGTTCACCTTCGACCAATCCTACTGATTGATTGAATGAACTAAAGCTGAGCTGAGAGTATCCCCACGCACGGTTAACGCCTACAAATCCGTTGAAGTCATACTCTTTAAATCCTGAGTTAAAGACTTTGCCATCAAATTCGTTGGAATACGGTCTTGCCACTTTGTTGGAAAAGCGCGCATGCCAATAAACTCCTTTAAGGTTCCCAGAATTGTGAATTGAATTTGCAAACAGTCCGTTGTTGGTTTGGTAATTAGAAATCCACTTACTTTTCACGACACCTCGTTCAACTGGGTCTGGGGCGAGAAAATTTACAACGCCCCCTAGTGCATCACTCCCGTACATCAGGCTTCCTGCTCCTTTGATTATCTCAACCCGCTCTACCGAGAACTCGTCTATTTCAATTCCATGTTCGTCTCCCCATTGTTGGCCTTCTTGGCGAATACCATCATAAAGTGTAACAATGCGGTTGAAGCTAAGACCTCGAATTACGGGTTTCGCGATTGCCGCTCCAGTGGTAATTTGATTTACGCCAGCTTGTTTCGAAATATTGTCGATAATATTGGAAGATGTATTTTCAAGCAGTGACTGTGCATCAATCGCCACAATAGGCACAGCGTTGCTTCTAAGTTCGGAAGACTGGCTTATGCCCGTGACTACTATCTCATTCAGCTCCGTAGCGGTCGCGCTTAACTCAATATCATATTTGGTAACACCAGCCAAGTCGATACTCCGGACTTCGGGACTATACCCCAGGAATTTAAATTGAACGAGGAATTTTCCTTTTGGCAAATGCTCAATTTCATAAGAGCCATCTGCATCAGACACTGCTCCCTTCTTTAAATCCGGGATATAAACAGTAGCACCAACTATGGGCTGGTGATTAGCCATATCTGTAATAGTACCTCGAAGAATTTGTTGCGCCACGCCACTGCATACACTTGTCAAAAGAAGAAAGATGCTGACGCTAAATTTTTGACCATCCATAGTTTGATACGCAAATATAGGGTCGTTTGCCGAAGATGCAACAGTGTTGCAAACATCTTCCAATCAAAATCACATTCTCAAAAATTGATTTCACATCATAAAAAATAGGATTTCAGTCGACGATGTCCTGAAGTTTGTACTTCTCAAACAAATAATAGAGGAAGTTGAAGGAAAGGATATCATCCTCTTGAGAGGATGGTTTAGCCGAATTCTTGGCTGCTTCAGGTTGTTTATTGGGGCGTATCTGGGTTGGGCGGGTACTCATCGAATCTTTTCCGGCAACGACATGAACTCTATTATTCGCATCGGCCTCACCAGGTGAATAGATGATCCTTTCTCTTTCCGCATCTGTGTCACTCTCATAACCATCAGTTGCAGGGTAACTCGCGTCCTGTGCGCGCAGCGTCGCTATTCCGGCCGGTGTCAGAAGGGCCAGCAAAAGAGTAAGTAGCACAGGATGAAGTTTGCTCTTCATGGTTTATTAAAAGCCCAACACCAAAATATTCTTTTTTGTTTCTGAAAAGTACAAAATTAAAGCATCAATACTATTTCTTTACCAGTCCAAAGGGCCTGAAATTGGCCCTGAAAGGGAAATTTTAATGATTTTGTAGATTTTAAGCCGATAAACGGATGATTCCTACCACCATAAATTGGGACGATTTTGCTAGAGTCGACTTGAGAGCTGCGACAATTATCAAAGCAGAAGCTTTTCCTGAAGCAAAAAAACCCTCTATTAGACTTTGGCTTGATGTAGGAGAGCTCGGCATCAAGAAATCTAGTGCGCAGATTACTTTTCACTATAGGCCGGAGGATTTGATTGGTAAACAGGTATTGTGTGTCGCGAACTTTCCACCACGTCAAATAGGAAATTTTATGTCCGAGGTGCTGGTGACAGGTTTTCCAGACGCGGAAAACAATGTGGTGTTGACAACGATAGATAAGAAAGTTCCAAACGGTGCGCGACTCTTTTGATGCATGATCAATTTTTCACAGTTAGAAAAAATTACGAACGGTACGAATCTCCTTTATGCTGACGATCGACAGATCAACACGCTTTGTGTGGACAGTCGGAAAGCTACAGAGGACGAGGGAACGATCTTCTTTGCGATAAAAGGAGACCGCAATGACGGGCACGACTACTTGCGTTCACTATACAAGATGGGTGTGCGACAATTTGTTGTCGAGCATTCATCAAAAGATCTGGAGTCCTTCGCCGGCGCGAATATCCTTCTTGTCAACTCCAGCATTCAGGCCCTTCAGTCAATTGTAACCTATCATCGAAGTCAATTTTCAATTCCAGTGATTGGGATCACAGGAAGCAACGGCAAAACAATCGTCAAGGAATGGCTATTTGAAATCTTGTCCAAGGACCGATCTGTCGCGAAGAATCCCGGGAGCTACAATTCACAGATAGGCGTACCGTTATCTGTCTGGCAGATGCGTGCTCATCATCAATTGGGCATTTTCGAGGCTGGAATATCCCGCCCCGACGAGATGAAAAATCTCGAGAAAGTCATCAATCCCACGATTGGAATTTTTACCAACATAGGTTCAGCGCACAGTGAAGGTTTCACGAACCTGGAAACCAAAATTCGCGAAAAATTAAAACTTTTTGGGCACGTAGACTTTTTGATCTATTGCACCGATCACGAAAAACTTCACTCAATCATCTCCGACTCCGGTATCAGGACTTTTACGTGGGGGACGAATGGAAATCCTGATGTTCTTGCAAAAATAGCAGGAACCAAATGTGAACTCCGACACAATAATGAAAGCCATACGCTTCAGCTATATTCTGTCGATAAAGCGTCGCAGGAAAATTGCCTGCATTGTGTAGCCTTGATGTTGAGCTTCAAATATTCCTTTTCAGAAATCCAGGATCGAGTACGCGAGTTGCGTTCAATTCCGATGCGAATGGAGGTGAAAGAAGGAATCAATCAATGTCAAGTAATTGATGATACATACAATAATGACCTGGGTGGGCTGGAGATCGCACTGCAGTTTCTCAGCCATCAACATCAAAAGAAAAAGAAGAGGGTAATACTTTCTGATATTCTTGAATCGGGTCTTGACGAACTGGAACTTGTCCAACAAATCTCTTCGCTTATCACCCGGGCCAATATTCAACTATTTATTGGTATCGGACCAGTCTTGAGCAAATACAAAACAACCTTTCCTGCATCGGCAGGATTTTATACATCGACGGATGAGTTCCTAAAAACATTTGATTTCGATGAACTCGGCAACGAAGTAATACTCGTCAAGGGAGCGAGAACATTTGCCTTTGAGAAGATTGTGCATCATATACAGCGTAAGGTGCATGGAACGGTTATGGAAATCGACCTCGATTCGGTGATCCACAACCTCAACTTCTTTAAGTCACTTTTAAAACCCTCAACCAAAATAATGGTAATGGTAAAAGCCTTTGGATATGGAAGTGGGAGCATAGAGATCGCCAACATCCTTCAATACCATAAGGTTAATTATCTCGGCGTCGCGTATGCAGATGAAGGAGTCGAGTTGAGACGGAATAATATCAGCATACCAATTTTGGTGATGAATCCATCGGAAGACAGCTTTGATGCGATAGTCACTTATGATCTCGAGCCGGAGATCTATAGTATGAGAATTTTCAACGCGTTGATAGGATTCTTAGAGGGTCGGCCCTGCAAGATCCACCTCAAACTGGACACTGGTATGCATCGGCTTGGTTTTGAGGAAGCAGATATACCGGAAGTTATTGCTCTTTTGAAGTCAAATCAAAGCATTAAGGTCGCTTCCATCTTTAGTCATCTTGCAGGCGCAGATGAGTCAACTCACGATGATTTTTCGCAAGACCAATTCAATAGATTCAGTTCTTGGGCTGAAATGATTTCCGAATCCATAGGTTATAAGCCTTTGTACCATGTTCTTAATTCTCCGGGAATCTTAAGATTACCACACTTCCAACTCGATATGGTGCGACTTGGTATAGGATTATATGGCGTGGATCCAACGAACGAAGGCTTTAATCAGCTAAGGCCAGTGGCAACATTAAAAACATTGGTGTCCCAGGTCAAACATATTAAGAAGGGTGAAAGTATCGGCTACGGACGAAGTGCATACGCCGAAAAAGACTCCACCATCGCAACTATTGCGGTAGGTTATGCAGATGGCTTCAGCCGCGCGTTCAGCAGGGGAGTCGGCGAGGTCCTCATCCGCGGGCAGAAAGCGAAAGTCATCGGGAATGTCTGCATGGATATGACAATGATTGATGTGACCGACATCAATGTGATGGAAGGGGATGAAGTTATACTTTTCGGAAAGGATTTTCCGATTCAGGAAATTGCGTCAAGTATCAACACAATCCCCTACGAAATTTTAACTAGCACGAGTGAGCGCGTTAAAAGGATTTTCATTTCTGGGGGAATTTGACACTAGCCACACCCTAGGTTTTTTTTCAGATCACGATCGGCCAAGCCCCCAAAATCAAAGGTTTTATCCTCCTCCGGAGCCTGAGGCGTGATTTGAGCTGGTGCCTTTTTGACAGCCTTTTCAGCCCCTTTTTTTGATTTCTTTTTCCCGGCTTTATTCATATCGATAAAAAAACGCATGCCCTTGAGCTTCAGTTCGAAACTAATTTAAATCATTGCTTGGGATAGCTGGCGCCCATATATTTGCCTTGTTTAAAATTAATCTAAATAAATGGCGGGAGGGAATAAGAGCGTAGCCGAAATGAAGCCAGGGGAGATCGGGATTGTAGCCGGCTTTACAGACGATCACCTTTCCGTTAAGCTCATGGAAATGGGATGTCTGCCGGGCTCGTCCGTTCGCTTCAATTTTACAGCGCCTTTCGGGGATCCTGTATGCATCAGCATTTCAGGTTATGAACTGTCCCTTCGGGTTGAGGAAGCCTCGGCGATTAGAATCCTCAATTAATGACAACAACACCTCGGCGTTCCAAAATAGCCTTAGTAGGGAATCCAAACTCCGGAAAATCCTCGCTATTCAATCACCTCACTGGCCTCAACCAAAAAATTGGAAATTTTCCTGGCGTCACGGTCGAAAAGAAGACCGGCGTGAGCTCAATGCTCGATGGAAGCATTGTTGAAATAATCGATTTGCCGGGCATCTACAGCATTTATCCGCGAAGCCTGGATGAACAGATCGTTGCTGAAGTTCTGCTGGACCATCATTCTCCTTCATCTCCGGATAAGGTTATTGTGATAGTGGACGGAACCAACCTTAAGCGTGGTTTTTTGCTGCTGACTCAGATCATTGATTTAGGTCTGCCGGCCATCCTTGCGTTAAATATGATGGATCTCGCCGCGAAGGCGGGCATTAGTTACGACTTTAACACTCTTTCCAAAAAGCTCGGCGTCCCGGTAGTTCCGATCAATGCGAGGAATGGCATTGGCATAGAGGAGCTTAAAAAGGAAATCGTCAAGCCGAATCATGTTGAAAAACAGGCCCATATATTCAGCGTGTGGAAAGAGGCCGAGGTTCCAGTTAAAATACTTCGCAATAAACTTGGAGTCGATAATGATTATGAGGCGTATCAATTTTTGGAACAGCCTCGCTCATTGAAGTTTTTGAGTAAAGACAAGCAGGCTGAAGTAACCGTCATCAGGGATCAGCATCAGTTTTTCCCTGGAAAATTCCAGGGAGCTGAAACAATTCAACGGTATAGCTATATACAGGACCTGCTTAATGAAATTACTCTAAAGTCATCTGACAATTCCTGGAAGAAGAATTCGGCACTGTTGGATAAAATCCTGCTCCACAAAGTTTGGGGGTACGCTATCTTCTTTGCCTTATTGTTCCTGATATTTCAATCGGTTTTTGCCTGGGCTACAGTACCCATGGACTTCATCGACGGAGCGTTTGCATCGATCAGCAGCTACCTTGGCTCCGTGCTTCCTGAAGGTGTTTTAAGCAGCCTGATCGCTGAAGGAATTATCCCAGGGATAGGGGGCATAATGATATTCATTCCTCAGATCGCTATTCTTTTTGCCTTCATTTCTATCCTTGAAGAATCCGGGTACATGGCGCGTGTGGTCTTCTTAATGGATAAGGTCATGCGAAAGTTCGGGCTAAATGGAAAAAGTGTTGTTCCGCTGATGTCGGGAGTAGCCTGTGCTATTCCCGCAATTATGGCCACACGAACAATAGACAATTGGAAGGAAAGAACCATTACTATTTTGGTTACTCCGCTAATGAGCTGCTCAGCCAGGTTGCCTGTATTCACTATTCTTATCGCACTGATCGTACCCGATCAGAAGGCATTGGGATTTTTTAATCTTCAGGGTCTTGCATTAATGGGAATGTATTTGCTGGGATTTGTATTTGCCATGCTATCGGCGTGGGTAATGAAAATTCTCATCAGGGTCAAAGAACGAAGCTACCTGATCATGGAATTGCCGACGTATCGAATACCCAAATGGTCTAACGTTGGTTATACCATACTTGAAAAGACCAAGGCTTTCGTTTTCGAAGCGGGAAAAGTAATCATGGCGATCTCCGTGATCTTGTGGGTCCTGGCAAGTTATGGCCCGGGAGATGACGTTAAGAACGCGAGGGCGAAAGTGATTGAAGAATCGAAGAATCTACGCCTCACTGAAGAAGGTTTGGAAAATCGGATCGCAGCCTACAAACTGGAACATTCGTATGCCGGCATAATAGGTAAAGCAATTGAACCAGTTATAAAACCATTAGGATACGATTGGAAGATAGGGATAGCGTTAATAACCTCATTTGCAGCGCGTGAGGTTTTTGTGGGAACAATGGCCACGATCTATAGCATCGGCAGTGTTGACGCTGATGACGCTTCTACCATCAAAGAACGGATGAAGGCCGAAATCAACCCAGAGACTGGACAAGCGAGATTCACACCCGCTGTCGGTTTTTCTCTGCTGGTATTTTACACATTCGCCATGCAATGCATGAGCACGATCGCAGTTGTCTATCGCGAAACCAATGGCTGGAAATGGCCAATGATTCAACTCGCTTATATGACACTTCTCGCCTATGTATCAGCCTTTATCGTCTTTCAGCTAATGTCGTAGCCATCCGCAGAATTTCTATATTTAGAAACTTATTCTGCATGAAGGAAAATTACCAGCTGGCATTGCTCTACTTTGTTCACTTGCTTATTGGAGCCGACGGCGTGGCTGACAGTACTGAAGTTGAAGCACTTTATAGGATCAAAAAGAAAGAAAATATTCCCGATCGAATTTATACAGATTTCAATAATTCAATATCATCCAAAACTGAAAGGGAAACATATCAGATCGCGATAGATCATCTCTTAAAATGTAATGACTCCGAAAAGCTGAAAGTATTTGGCACGCTTTATAGGTTATCCGAAGTGGACGGCCGTGTTCACACCAAAGAGATCAAATTACTCCTTTACTCAATTGAGGACGCTGGCATCGAATTCAACGACGTAGTCGATTATGCAAAGGCAAATCCATCGATCTTTTAAAAGTATATTTCCATTTGGGATGAAACCAGCAGTAACGCTATTAACAATTGTTGCTGTTGCGATAACCATTTCCTGTCGGGAGAAACATGTAGACACGGCTAATAAGTTTAGCGATCCAGTGTTAGTAAAGATCTATGATTTCAAGGATCGTCGACTGGCCGATAGTCTCTATCAATACTTCTCTAGCCCTGAGGAAGTTTACCGTGAGGAAGCCGTTCTGGCTTTCGCATCCATTCAAGATTCACTGGGTGTCACTGCTCTCGGTAAGATGCTAAACGACGAAAGTCCAAGGGTTCGCTCGGCCGCAGCGTTTTCAATTGGCCAGACAAGTTCATCGCTGGGGGAAGCGCTATTGACAGAATCGCTAAAAACGGAAAAAGAGAAATCGGTACGCGAGGAACTCATTGAGTCATACGGAAAAGTTACAAGGCGATGGGACCCTTCATGGATGGGAAGTGACGCGTTGGTGTCGGAAAGATTATCCTGGTCCATTTACCGTGCAGGCCTCAGGGGGATAGCAAACCCTCATCTCGACTCCGTTGCGTCCATTTTGTTGGGACCGTCTTTCGATCAAACCACCATACTTGGTGCTGCTCATTATTTTTCCCGCACCGCAAAGAATTTCGAGAAATTCGAATCCACGATTATCAATTCGGCGACTCATGACTCTTCAGCTGAGGTTCGCATCGCGTCGACGCTTGCGTTGGGAAAAATCATCACCGATTCCTCTCTTTTCGCTGTGAGGAGTGTCCTCAAAAACGAAAGAGATTATCGTGTACGTGTTAGTGCTGTTCGCGCCCTTCGGCCATTCGCATTTAAAAAGATTAAATCAGATCTTATCTATGCGTTACCGGATACAAACATAAATGTGGCAATCGCCGCATCGGAGCTTATGGTATCCGCCATTGACAACGAATCGTGGAAAGAACTTCTCCCGATATGCCGTGGCACGCGCAACGGACGTGTACGCGCAAATCTTTATGGTGGTATTTTAGCTGCGTCTGACAACAAGGAAGTTGCTGAAGAGGTGGTTCGTTCCTATCGTGAGGCAACAAATCCATACGACAAAGCAGCGCTTCTTTCCTCGCTTAGTTCTTCCGTTATGTCGTTCGGATTCGTTCAGGAACAATTAGCCGAGTCCAGTGTGCCGGTAATCAAGACCGCCGCCGCCAGCACCCTCGTTGCCATCAACCATCGAAAAAATTTTGACAGCTTGTTAAAAGAAAAATTCGCTGGCATTTATCGCAAGGCTATTGAGGATGGAGATCCCGGAGTGATCGCAATTGTTTGCTTTGCGCTGGCAGATAGCACACTTGAATACCGTGGTGTAATTAAAGACGTATCCTTCCTCATTGAAGCAAAGACGAAGCTCAGCCTGCCAAGGCACATTGAGACCATTGTGCCAATCAATGCTGCGATTGCTTATTTAGAGGAAAAGCGTGATGAGCCATCGCAGGTGAATACATTTAATACTCCGGTTGATTGGTCTGTTGTCAAAAGTATTCGTAAAAATCAGACTGCCTCTATGTCGACCACAAAAGGAGTAATCATTATCAGGCTATATGTTGAAGAAGCACCGGGGTCCGTAGCCAATTTTGTCTCATTAATCAACAAGCGCTACTATGATAATATATTTTTTCACCGCGTTGTCCCTAATTTTGTGGCGCAGGCGGGTTGTAATAGGGGCGACGGCTATGGCAGTGAAGACTATTCGATAAGATCGGAGTTCTCGCAACGAAGATATTCAACCGGTAGCATAGGCATGGCTTCCGCAGGAAAAGACACCGAAGGAACTCAATGGTTTATCACTCATTCGCCCACGCCTCATCTCGACGGGGCCTACAGCATCTTTGGTGAAGTTGTCGAAGGAATGGATGTTGTGCATAGCCTTGAGGTAGGTGACAAAATCCTCAAAATTGATTTGATCAACTGAAGTACTGACGGGTTTGACTAACTTGCGACTTCAAATAATCTGTTAATATTGGACTCATCCTTTCAAAGCGATTTTAAACTTGGAATCTTGGGTGGTGGTCAACTTGGACGAATGCTCATCCAGTCGGGGATAGATTATAATATTCCTTTTTCGGTCCTTGATCCTGATGCACATGCACCATGCTCGACGTTGGTAGAATTTCATCACGGTAAGCTGACAGATTTCGATACTGTGATGAAGTTTGGTCTCTCCTGTGATATCATCACTATTGAAATTGAAAATGTCAATACGGCTGCTTTAAAAGAATTGGCAAAACAGGGAAAGAAGGTGTATCCTCAGCCCGATGTCATAGAGCTTATTCAGGATAAGCGAAGCCAAAAGATCTTCTACCGTGACTGTGACATCCCAACAGCAGAATTCATCCTGGTAGAAAATTCAAACGATGTCAGAAAAGGCGAAGACTATTTACCAGCTGTTAACAAACTTGGCAGGGAGGGTTATGACGGCAGGGGCGTACAGATCTTAAGGTCGCGCGCCGATCTTGATAAAGCCTTCGATGCCCCGGGACTGCTTGAAAAGTTGATAGACTTTGATAAAGAAATTTCGGTTATAGTTGCTCGCAACGCCCATGGTGACATCAAGTCATTTCCTCCCGTCGAGATGGTGTTTCATCCCGAGCAAAACTTAGTGGAATACCTGTTCGCACCAGCGGAAATTTCTAAAAAAGTTGAAAGCGATGCGGATCAAATTGCGAGGAAGATAATACAGGAGTTAAACATGGTCGGACTGCTGGCTGTTGAAATGTTCGTCACCAGAGACGGCTACGTGCTTGTAAATGAGATCGCCCCTCGTCCACACAACAGCGGACATCAAACAATTGAAGCCAATGTTACATCGCAGTATGAACAGCACTTGCGGGCAATACTTGGCTTGCCCCTGGGGCATACAAGTCTTATCTTACCCAGCGCAATGGTAAACCTTTTGGGTGAACCAGGTTATACGGGGCCGGCGGTATACCGTGGATTTGAAGAAGTGGTCAAGCTACCTGGCGTTCACGTCCATCTATATGGTAAACAAATAACTAAACCGTTCCGTAAGATGGGGCATGTTACTATTGTGGATGCCGACGTAACGGCATTAAAGCAGAAGACTAATTTTGTAAAACAAACATTAAAAGTAATCTCTTGATCTTATGGAGAAGCCTGCCGTCGGAATCGTTATGGGTAGCCAGTCTGATTTAAAAATAATGAAAGAGGCTGCGGAATTTTTGGAAGAACTGGGTATTGCATATGAGCTTACAATTGTCTCTGCCCACCGCACACCTCTTCGAATGGTTGACTACGCAACAAAAGCCAGAGGTCGTGGCATACGAGTGATCATAGCTGGCGCTGGTGGCGCTGCGCATCTGCCAGGAATGGTGGCGTCATTGACGTCATTGCCTGTTATCGGTGTTCCTGTCAAGTCATCCAACTCAATTGATGGTTGGGATTCTGTCCTGTCAATCTTGCAAATGCCTGCTGGTGTTCCAGTGGCAACTGTCGCATTAGACGGTGCCCGGAATGCCGGAATATTAGCCGCCCAAATTCTGGGGGCCTATGACAAAAAAGTAGGACGATCTTTAGACAAATTCAAGAAGTCTTTAAAAAGCAAAGTAGAATCCGCCGCCCGAAAAATAGAGTCGAAAGGATGGAAAGACGCTTCATAACCATGTAGTTCCCATTTGTATCGAATTTCTGTAAATTCAAATTGCAGAAAAATCGGTTATGAAACCTCGAGAGAAGGGCTGGCTTAAGGAATACCTCGAGTTCCGAAAAGGCCTTTTAAAGAATATGCCTGTTGATCGTATCCAGAAGGCCTCTCATCCAGAGCATTCTCTATACGGCATTATCCAACCTACTGGTCTAATGTATGGACAGTCTGTTGAGGACTTCAACCTGCCCGAAAGCGAACAATGGGACGAGAAAGACAGGATGAAGATCTTGCTGGCGGAAAGCCTTATAGGTAGCTCTTTGTTGTTTTACGACAAACCTATAAAGAGTCCAGAGGAGATCTCTGGCATTATTCTCAAGACGCTGGAAAGCATTGGTAACTTCTATAATAACATATTTCCAGAATTGTCCACTCCAACAAAGACATTACTGGGACGAAAGAAATCCGCTCTTGAACTTGCCGAAAAAATTCTGGACAAACGAATTGAGCACACAAACAAATTCGTAGGTAATTTCTGGTCATTCTTTTTTCATAACGCGCTGCTTTTCCTGGACGTTTTCATTTATGGTCAATGGATACACACGAACGCTGATCGTATCGTTGCCGACTTTTTCCGTTATGAAAGAGATGAGCTTCGCTTTTCAGTCGTAAAAGTTATTGCAGCGGCGGCTCACGCAAACAAAGAGATCGTGCCTGAAGAGCGAAAGCTCTACGAACTATTTATCGATAGTACCGACCTTTCTTCTGAACGAAGAAAAGAAGCTCTCAAGATTTTTGAAGAAGGGTTTGCCGTTGAAGATATTAATTTACCATCAGAAAATTCATGGATCCTGAAGAAGTTCTTCCTCGAGGTAGCTATTCTTACAATTTGGGCCGACAAGAAGGTAGAACAAGAGGAGTTGGATTTCTTAAAAAGATTCTGTCACTACCTCGGATTCTCCGATGACGATCTGGAAAACAGCATGATCGCTATTGAAGGATTTGTGCTGGAGCATTGGCGACAACTTGAGTTTCTCCAGGACAAAAAAGACTATGACCATGTTAGTGAACAGTTCATCAGGCGAGTTACGAGGGTTGCCGAGAGGAATAAAAGCCGACTCATAAGGAGCATGGCAGAAAATGAGGAGGTGTTGAACCTCATGAAAAAGGCCCGCTCAAGCGAACTGAATGCTGAAGAAAAGGAGCGGGTCAGGTTTGCCCTTATCAAGATGTTGAGGACGATTCCAACGTTCGTTATTGTCTCGTTACCTCAGAAGTTCCTTACCCTTCCAATACTTCTAAAAATCCTTCCAAAGAACCTCTTTGCTGAAGGAATCAAGGAATAGATAACTATTCCTCTTTGGCCACCTTTCGCGGCACCAATATCGAGAATACGATCGACAGCGTGAGTGTTGCCAAAATAACTGAGAAGGAAGTATACACACCAACGTTGATGTCAAATATCTCCAGCAACATTTTTGCTCCGATAAAAAAGAGGATGATTGATAGACCTTTCTGCAGAAGATAAAATTTGTCGATGATGCCGGCCAGGAGAAAAAACATTGCCCGCAAACCCATCACGGCAAAAATATTTGAAGTGTAAACAAGGAATTCATTTTGTGTTATTGCGAAGGCAGCGGGTATAGAGTCAACTGCAAAAATCAAGTCTGTTGTCTCGATAAGCACTATCACCAGAAATAGGGGGGTGAACATCAATTTGCCTGCATGCTTCACAACAAACGCAGCACCGTGATCTTCCTTTGTTATTGGAAGATACTTGCGGCATAATTTCATTATCAGATTTTTTTCAGGCTCGATCTTTTCATCTCCATCTTCAAAATAAATCCTGATACCAGAATAAATAAGAAGTACACCGAAAAAGTAAAGTATGTAATGGAACCTATGGATAAGCAATGCTCCTACAAATATGAAAATCCCTCGAAATACGATAGCACCCAGAATACCCCAAAAAAGGGTTTTGTGATAGTACTCCTCTTTAACCTGAAAGTATTTAAGAATAAGCAAGATCACGAAGATATTGTCCACCGATAATGCATACTCCGTCAGATAGGCAGAGAAGTATTCAACGGCATGGTCAGCTCCATCCCATTGGTAAATAAAAAAGCCGAAGAGCGTGCTGATGAGTACCCAAAATATTGATTGATACAGAGCCGACTTTGTTGTGATCTTATGTGCTTGCTTATGAAACAGGCCAAGGTCAAGAACAAGAAAGACGATGATGATAAGAGCGAATACACCAAAAAGGATAGTCTCCCTATCATTATCATTTCTGAAAAGGGAGAATAGGAGTATGTTCACCACTGATTGCAAGGAGCGTTAAATTCCGGTTATAAGGGTTAAAACATCAAAAAACACAGGTTGTTGAATCCGTGGCTTTCAAAACTACAAATATATTTCGATCCTAGAAATACACATAGCCCATTTATCCCTTGCCCTCACGAAAAGAAACCCGGATGCAAAAAATTATCCGTTACAGCGTTCACAAATTCCCTGGATAAGTAGGTTGACCGCGTTTGCCCTGTAACCTTTGGGCAACTTTACTGACGGCACCTCTACATTCAGGCAATGGGTCTGACCACATTTCGTACACTTAAAGTGGACGTGGTCGTGATGATGTTCTGCCGTGGTGCAAGCCTCATTGCAGAGAGCATACTTTAAACTTCCTTCATCATCAAGTACCTTATGAATAAGACCTTTGTCCAGGAATGTTTTCAGGGTTCTGTAAACGGTAACGCGATCCAATGAATTGTCGATCTCCTTTTCAATGTCACCGTGCGAAAGGGCGTGGTTTTTTTTGAGAAATAGATGAAGAATCTCCTGCCGATTTGGAGTTGATCGCAGCTTGAAACCTTTGAGCAATGTTTCGGACACGGTGTTCATCCTTATGCCTCGTAGTTAATGTAACTGGAGTTTAAGCAAGTTACTATAAATACCATTATTGCGCTCGGTGAGTTCTTGATGTGATCCTACCTCAGCAAGCCCGCCCTCCTTGATCACAAAAATACGATCAACCTTTTTAATTGTACTTAGTCGATGGGCTATTATTATAGACGTTCTCCCTTCCATTAGCTTTTCAAGAGCCTCCTGTACCAGTTTTTCCGAGTGGGCGTCCAAGGAACTTGTTGCTTCATCGAGGACCAGGATGGCAGGATCCTTAAGTATTGCCCGGGCGATTGCAACGCGTTGCCTCTGACCCCCTGAGAGTTTAACACCCCGCTCTCCGACAACGGTCTCGAATTGCTCCGGAAAACTCTCGATGAACTCGAGGGCATTAGCTTTACGCGCTGCTTCTCTTATCTCTTCAAACGTGGCGGTCGGTTTTCCGTAGATGATGTTTTCCTTAATCGTTCCACCAAATAATATAATTTCCTGAGGCACTATGCCAATATTCTTTCGATATGCTGTCAGATTAAAATCCTGCACTGAAGTACCATCAACTTTCACAGCACCAAACTCAATTGGATAAAAACGCATCAGAAGGTTAATGATCGTAGACTTGCCCGAACCGCTGGCTCCAACAAGAGCTACTTTTTCACCGGGCTCAATTCGAAAATTCAATTGCTTTAATACCGTGAAATCTTTCCTGGTCGGGTAAGAAAAGGACACGTCCTCAAATTCAATTTCACCACGTAATTTTACGCTCGCGCCTACCAATTCCTGTTCATCTTTTTCGTTCAAGATTTCAAAAATTCTTTCCGACGCGCCGATAGCCCTCTGTAACTGCGTATAGATATCGCCCAAGCCAGCGATCGACCCGCCGATGAATGACATATAGATTACGAAAGAGAACAACTCGCCTACGGTGACTTCATTTGTCTTAACTAACGAAGCTCCAAACCATCCGACTGCAACTATACCTCCAAGAAGAGCGAAGATGACAAATGAAATAAACAAGCCACGAAATCTGGCAGCGCGAATAGCAACATTAACAACCTCCTTGAGCGAAGAAGCATACCTTGTTATTTCGAATAGCTCATTGGTAAATGCTTTAACCACCGAAATAGACTGCAGAGATTCTTCGACAACCACGTTTGACTCCGCCAGCTTGTCTTGCGTTTTCCTGGACAACTTACGGATGTACTTGCCGAAGACCAGGGCAAGGATTACGAGGATCGGAAATGTTAACAGCATAAAAGCCGTGAGCTTTGGTGTCAAGTAAAAAATGATCGCCGTTCCAAAGACCAGGGTCAATAGTTGCCGCAGTAGCTCAGCCAATGTAAGGGAGAACATATCAGACAGGGTACCAACGTCAGAGGTGATCCTGCTCATCAGCTCGCCAACTCTTCTGTTGTCAAAAAAACTGAAGGGCAGCCATATGATCCGTGTATATAGGGCGGTTCTAAGGTCTGCAAGTGACCGTTCGCTTACCAGAGCAAACGTATAAACACGCGTAAAAGAAAAAATGCCCTGCACGAAAAGCACAACAATCAACGCAATGGCTACCTCATCAATGGAGTTGAAATAGCGAACTGATTTTCCTTCCGCGACATCGAGCAACGCGCCCGCCAGATACGGAAAAGCCAAGATTGTGACAGTCGATAACCCAAGGGATGCCAATCCGATTGAGAACCATCCTTTGTATGCCGTTGTGAATTTCAAAATGCCAAGTAGCTGGCCCAGGTTTTTTTTATTGATTGGCCGTTTCTCTTCCTCACGCAATGCTTCCCTGTTTTTCTTAGCCATGTTTATGTTAATTTCAATTTAAACCCGACAACGTCCCACTTATCCGGTACTGCACGGAATCATCCAACAACATTTTCTGGCCACCAACAATATTGTACGACGTCAAAACAATAGTGTCACCGAATTGTTGGAAATCCATAGCCAGGTCGCGTGAACTGTTATAAAGTGAATTCGATTCCTTAAACTGCGCTTCAAGTCTTCTTAGCTTGTTAGGCGTTTGGTAATAATAGATCTTTATGTATCTAACAGGAAGATCTTCTTTCGTAGCAAAAGATTTAACCTTTAAGTTGCTTCGGCTGTCTGAAATATCTTCGATTGAATAGTAGCTTCTGTTGATTGGCTTATTAATAACGTCAAGGGCCGTAAACACCTCAAGCTCGTTTCGCCAGGCGATGATGTCTTTAGGCGACAGCGATATTTCTTCTTGCTTTCCGCCTAGAACAATCACCTTTTTCAAGAGGGCTTTCTTTTCAGACAAGTATCTGGCCTGAGCATGGAGAAGACTGTCAACCGGATAAAGGGCCGCTGTTTTTTTGCCATCGGAACAAGAAACCAATAAGCCGATAAAACCAAGAATGATTAAGCGCTGCATAGACAAATAATCATTACTGGCAATCGACCAGAATAACGCCAGTCATTTGTTTAGGGATAGTTATACCCATCAGAGTCAGGATGGTCGGAGCCAAATCGCCAAGCTTGCCATTCTTCAATTTACCCTTATACGAATCGTCAACAAGTATGCATGGCACCAGGCTCGTGGTGTGGGCTGTATTCGGTGTACCGTCATCATTTATCATCATGTCAGCGTTTCCGTGGTCCGCAATTATAATAGTGCTATATCCATTCCGTAACGCCGCCTCTGTCACCTTCTGAGCACAGGCGTCAACTGTTTCGCAGGCTTTCACGGCTGCTGCAAAAACTCCCGTGTGTCCAACCATATCTGGGTTGGCAAAATTGAGACATATAAAATCCGCTGACTTGCTGTCCAACTCAGGGATAATCTTATCCTTTATGTCATTAGCACTCATTTCCGGAGCAAGATCGTACGTTGCCACCTTGGGAGAAGGACAAAGTATTCGCGACTCTCCCGGAAAAGGTTGCTCTCTCCCTCCGGAAAAGAAGAACGTAACGTGAGGATACTTTTCTGTCTCAGCAATACGTATTTGCTTTTTGTTCTCTGCTGATATTACCTCACCAAGCGTCTTATCGAGGTTGTCCTTATCAAATATTGTCTTAACGTCTTTGAACGAATCATCGTAGTTGGTAAGCGTTATGTAGTACAAGGGCATTTTTTTCATGTCCTGTTCAGGAAAATCCTTTTGCGTTAGCACTTCCGTGATCTCCCGCCCACGGTCGGTCCTAAAATTGAAACATAATACGACATCGCCTTCCTTGATTGTCCCAACAGGTTGCTGATTGGCATCAACCACAACAATTGGCTTTATGAATTCATCTGTGACATTGTGGTCGTATGACTTCTGGATAGAGGCCAATGGTGTTGTTGTCCTTTCGCCTATAGCGTTGACCAACACGTCGTAAGCAAGTTTTACCCTTTCCCAACGCGTGTCTCTGTCCATGGCATAATATCTCCCGATAATGCTGGCCAGAGCGCCGGTGGTCTTGCTCAGATGATCAACAACATCTTTGATATAATCATATCCACCCTTTGGGTCTGTATCTCGTCCATCAGTAAAAGCATGAACAAACAGGTTCTTTATCCCGTTATTTGAAGCTATCGTTATAAGTCCCTTCAGGTGTTCGATGTGAGAATGCACTCCGCCATCGGATAACAGGCCCATATAATGAACGCTCTTATTGTTCTTCTTCGCATAGGCAAGCGCATCGAGCAACACAGAGTTTTTGTCCAGCTCTTTCTCTTCAACTGCTTTGTTAACCCGCACCAGATCCTGATATATAACCCGGCCCGCACCGATGTTCATGTGTCCCACTTCCGAATTTCCCATTTGTCCGGCTGGCAATCCCACGGCCAGACCCGACGCTTCCAGTTTGCTATTAGGGTATTTTGGGTATAGCGAATTAATGAATGGTGTTTTAGCGTTGTCGATCGCCGACACGGCTTTGTTCTTGGCTATTCCCCAGCCATCCAAAATCATTAGTAAAACTTTCTTATTCATTTGAAAATTGAGTTTTAGGGGCACTGATTAAGAGGCGCAAATATAATCAGGAATGTAGGAATAAAGGGTTATTACGCTAAACAACCCAGTAAACGATTGCGTGGCGGGCCATAAATCAATATTTGACTATCTTGCGACAATGGCATAGTTTTCGCCGAACCTTTTATCCATGAGAGTGAACAGATATTTTTTTGTCTTGGTTTTGTTGGCTGGCATTCAAACAACGGTTCTTAGGGCGCAAGGAGATGTGATTAATCAGGTAAAGGAGACTATAAAGGCCGGAAGCGCTAAAGAACTGTCGAGATTTCTAAATGCTACGGTTGATGTCACCCTGGACGATGGCGCGCAGTCGTACAGTAAGGCACAGGCCGAATTTGTTTTCCGTGACTTTTTCAAGCAACACCCTCCCGGTGAATTCAATATCATCCACCAGGGAACCTCAAAAGGAGGCCAGACTTTTGGTATTGGCCAATACAAGAGCGGCAGCGAAACATATCGTGTTTACATGAAAATCAAGTCTGTCGATAACCAGCAGCTTGTTCATGAAATTTCCTTCGCTAAAGAGTAAGTTCCTTTCAATTATCAGGGGCAACCTTGTAATTTGCGACCTTCGTTTTCATGGCGGTTCCAGATTACATTTCAGAAGATTTTCTTCATAGCTTCATTACAGCGGCCCTGGCCGAGGACATTGGTGATGGCGACCATTCTACCCTTGCTGCCATACCGAAGGCTGCCACCAATCGGGCCCGCCTTCTGGTAAAGGATAGTGGCGTCCTTGCCGGAGTGGATTTGGCGGTCAGGATCTTTCAATATTATGATCCGGACCTCAGTATAGAAACCTACCTTGGCGATGGAGCCAAAGTAAAAAAAGGTGATGTTGCATTTTCAGTATCCGGGTCGGCTCGGTCATTGTTAACCACAGAGAGACTGGTCTTGAACTGCATGCAACGGATGAGCGGCATAGCAACCAAAACCGATCATCTGGTCCAATTGATCTCAGGAACTAAGGCCAAGCTTCTCGACACACGAAAGACGACTCCAAACTTCAGACGATTGGAAAAATGGGGCGTTGTGATTGGTGGAGGGGAGAATCACAGGCTGGGATTGTACGATATGATCATGCTCAAAGACAATCATGTGGACATGGCTGGAGGGATCGGGCAAGCAATCAATCGGACAAAAGAGTATCTTCGCGCCGAAAATAAGATACTTCGGATAGAGGTTGAAACGCGAAACCTGGACGAGGTCAGGCAGGTGCTTGATGCCAGCGGGGTCGATGTAATTATGCTCGATAACATGAGCATCGGGCAGATGAAAGAAGCGATACAACTTATTGACGGAAAATGTAAGACTGAAGCAAGTGGTAATATAACCGAGGAAACAATCGGCAGCGTTGCCAGGTGTGGGGTTGATTACATTTCAGTTGGTGCATTAACTCATTCTGTCAAGAGTTTGGATTTGAGCCTGAAGGCTTATTAATACTAGTAAGGAAAGAATTGATTGTTGAATGATTGATAAAGAAGAACTATGATTGTTAGAACGAAAAATTACAAGCTGGAAAAAAAGATATACATCAACACCGCGTTGAAGAAGATATTAAAGAAACAGGGTTGGATTGCAGCAGCCGGTGCGTTGTTACTTTGTCTGGGTTATTTTATTCCGGGAGCAGCTTCCATATGGTGGTTTATTGGCGCCGTGGTCGGACTGGCACTTTATGTACTTTTTTGGTGGATCCAATTTTATGGAGTCACACAACTGGATCAAGGTAAGATGCTGTTCGAGAAGTTCTCATATGAGATCAGCAGCCAGCAAATTCTAATGAAGATAAATCCACGGGAAGGTATGCCCCTTAAGTGGGACCAGATCAAAAGCGCCGAGATTGGGAAAGACCATTTTGTTCTATTCGTGAACAAAGCTCAGCTGATCTACTGGCCATTCAAGATCTTTAATACTGACAATGAGCGTAAATTTGTAATGAGTATCCTGAAGAACAAAGGTTTTATAAAATAGCTTTTCCTTTATTTATTTATGGAAAGTCAGATCTGTTTCGGATCTGACTTTTTTAATTTTATGCTGTGAAAAAGACCAATCACCTTTCCTCCGACGTAAAGCAGAAGATATATAAATACTGCGCTTACCAGGAGCGAACGCACCATGAGGTTAGGAACAAGCTCTATGAATATGGTCTTGGGTCAGACGATGTAGATCAATTAATAACCCAGCTTATCGGGGAAGGTTATTTAAATGAAGAAAGATTTGCCAAAAGTTTTGTCGGTGGAAAGTTCCGGATCAAGGGTTGGGGTCGGATAAAGATAATTCATGAGCTTGAGGCCAAAGGACTGACGAGGAATTGTATCGCGCTCGGTCTGAAAGAAATTGACGAAACCGACTATGTTGAAACCCTTCAGACCTTGTTAAAGAAAAAGGCCGCAGTCGTTCAGATAGATGATGCCTTTGTAAGGCGAGATAAGATTGCCAGATACGCTATTCAAAAAGGATTTGAGCCTGAACTGGTATGGCGTTGGATTAAAGAGATCGATCTATAGGTGGACTTTTGCTGGCACTATTGTCACTTTTTTATTATAATTTGCGTTAAGAGTAGAAAGTAAGACCTTGAAATCAAATGAGAAGCAGATCAGATAACAAAGAACACTGGGTCTCTAACAAAGAAAAGAAGAGCCGTGCACTTGTATATAAACTCATCGATATCAACAAGGAAATTGATGGTGAGGGAAAGACCTTTCGGATAGACGGGAAGGTATACTTTGTAAGAGAGTTGGGTTAAACCTCGTCGAGCTTTGGCGTTAGCAGTTTCTACTCTTTTCCTATTCCTATTTATACTTCCCGGTATAACTTTCAAAAGAGCATACCTTTCATCTGTTTTTTCCCGCAAACTTAAATTCTCCGGCCTGCTTGACGAAGTCTTCTGGGCACTCTTTCCGTCGATCGTCATGCACTTTGTATCCTATGCTATTCTCGTTGCGGCAAAGTCGGTGCTTCAATTTGATTTTGATCTCACGGTAGTCCTAAGCAAAGCACTCTTTGAGGGAGAAAGTGAAGAATATGCCAGCGTTTTTCTGACCTATCTCTATTATTGCACGTTTGTAATTGCTGTATCCTTCTTTGCCGGGCATGTAAGCCGAAAGATTGTAAGGGTACTTAAGCTTGACAGAAAGTTCAGGCTTTTCCGGTTCTCCAACGACTGGCACTACTTACTCAGTGGAGAGTTTCTTGATTTTCCGGAGGTACCCGACAATCCGGAAGAAGTGAGCTTTAAGCTGGTGAACGCATTGACAAATGTAGGAGGCAAACAAATGATTTACATCGGCGAGCTTATACACTTCACGTTGTCGGATGAAGGCGGTCTTGAAAACATTGTGCTGAAGGATGCTAAAAGAAGGCTGCTCGAAGACGACCTACTTGAAAATCGCTACTATGACATACCTGGGCGATATATCACCATCCCATATAAGACCATCATCAATATCAACATCCGCTATTTCTACCTCGAAGAGATAATCAGCGACTATGACGAGGACAAACTCCTTTAATGTCGCTAAGGTCTTTACTGGCCAACCAGGAACACCGCATTGGAAAAAAGTAGTTTCCCCGACTCCCAGAAGCAACGGAACAGTGGGTTGTCAACCAAATAAATTATGTTTCCCTGACCCTTTTGCTCGACGCCCAGCACAAGGCTGTTGTCAAGCTTCCGATTGATTCTGACGCCGGCGAATCCTTGTACGGGTTTAGCTTTGCCTTTGATGATCCCTACATTCCATCCGTTTTCGAGGTAGCCGAAACGCAGCTCGTTAGTTTTGAGCGTGTAGTAGGTATCTTTTAGTCCAAAGGCTAATGGATGAGAGCTGTCAAGAGATACTTTATAAACTGCGCCTGAAATCGACTCGGATAACAGCTTGCGCTCTGCGTCTTCATAGCGTATAAGTGCTTCCTTTTCTCTTAGTTCCTTATCCTTCTTTTCAGCATCAGTTTTTTCGCTGTCTTTAGCATACTTATGCAATGCGAAACCTTTTTGATCAACAAATGCATTCAACCCGCTCGCAATTACTATCAGCTTTCCGCCAGCAGTTACCCAGTTATTGAATTGGCCTAAAGTGGCTTCGTCAAACAACCGATAATTCCCTTCTGGCACAATAAACACATCGTATTTCTTTAAGTCAATGCTCTTTATATAGTCTGTGCCAATTTGTGTGATTGGATAATGGATCTGCTGTTCAAAAAAATGCCATATCTCCCCGGCCGACAGAGACGACGTCTGTTCGCCGAATAGCACAGCCACTGAAGGCGCCTTAACAAATTTTACTTCGCTTGATCCTAAATCCTTTCCACGTTCGACAAACCCGGTAGGTGAAGTATAGATCTTTCTTCCCATGTTGCGCGCAAGATTTTGAACGGTGTTGTCAAAGTCTGCAATGCCCTCATTATTCCTCCGCGTAACCAGCAGAGTTCCGGCATCGAAATTCTGTCCATTTACTGAAAACGCTTTCTCTGCAATTCTCACCTTGATTCCATTGCGCATCAATGCGGCCATAAATTCCACATCACTAACACTTTGATAAGTGAATATGTAGGAGTATGGCTTGCCTGTAACTGGAGCGTTGACTACTTCCTTTAACTGCAAAGGCTTACCAACGTTGATGCGGTCATTCAAGGCGTAGGCCTTTAGATTGTACGAGTACATCAAATTCCACGCTGTGATATCATACGTAAGTGAATCCGGAAGCTTTGACTGCGGTTCAAAAACTGTCGTGATGAATCGCGACTTGGGCTGATAAATATTTACGACGATATCATCGGTCGTCAGATTGAATGTTGAAGTGGTCTGAGTTTGGTAATCATAACCCTTAGCTGTCTTGCCTGCGCCTGGGTGACCATAACGGATCGCGTGTGTGTCCATCCACTTTGCAAGCTTTAGAATTTTATCAGGATTGTTGTCACCCTTGATCACGTATGTCTTGTAAGGAGCAGCAGGACCACTGTTGTTCTCGCGAAAGAACTTTTCAAATTCATCTACGACTTTAGTAGCATTCTGCGAGGTGATCTCCACGGTGGAAAGTCCGGACGTATAGTGATGTGTAAGTCTATCTTTTAGTGTTAGGGGATCGCCTTCCTGAGTGGTGATGCTTAAGCCACCATAACCGCCGCCACCCTGTTCGTATGTCATTCCTATCGCACCGCTATAAGTCGGATAAGTATCTCCGTAGCTGGGATAATAAAGATCAAATCTTTCCTTCGTAAAATATAACCATCCGTGTTCGTCAAAATGTTTTGCGTTGTTTTTTCCGATCATTACCTGAAATTCCCGTTGCCAGTTGGAAATCACTTCATGAAAAGGTTCGACGGCAGGTGCGAAGTAATATGGATTGTTATAACCTTGCTCGTGAAAGTCAATATGAACATGCGGCATCCATTGATTGTAGATCTTAAGCCTTTGCTGCGATTCGATTTGTGTTTCCCATGCCCAATCTCTGTTCAGGTCAAATAAATAGTGGTTTGCTCTTCCCCCAGGCCACGGCTCACGATGTTCTCGTGCATCACCACTTGAATTAGCGGGGATATTGAAATATTGGTTATAGAAATTCGCATACCTGTCGCGTCCATCAGGATTGATGCACGGATCAATAATAACAATAGTATTTTTCAGCCACTCCTGCGTTTTGGTATTTGTCGGGTTAGCCAGGTCATACAAAGTCAGCATTGATGCCTCCAACGAGCTGGACTCATTTCCATGTACGTTGTAACTCATCCAAACAATGGCCTTCTTGTCGGCGGATGGATTTCCTTCCATCATACCTGTCCTTTTAAGATTGTCCGTTCGGATCTGTTCCCTGTTGTTAAAATTTTCGGGAGACGTGATTATTGCATAAACCAATTGGCGGTGTTCATAAGTTTCGCCGTAGCTGATGAGCTCAACATTTGGGAGCTCATCGGCTACATATTTGAAGTATTCCATAACCCGATGATGGCGAGTGAACCTGTCACCGAGTTCGTATCCTAAAAATTCCTTCGGGCTTTGAAGTTTTTGTGCCGCCAGGTTAAAGACAACACACGCAAGTAAGCAGCTGATCAGGGAAAATTTCTTCATAACAGATTCCAATGATAAATTAAGGCGGAAAGATGCTCAAAATGATTTTGCGAAACCAATGAATATTACAGAAGGCGTTTGATTTGAGGTAAATGGTGTTGGTAATGTTCCCTCATAAACATCAGGCACTGACGAATGTCAAAGCGGCCTGCAACGGGGTGTTTGTAGATCAGCTTGTTAACATTTTCGTCCGTAATTGAATCCAAAAACTGTTCAAGGTCGTGCCTCGTTTCGTTCCAACGGGCATGTAGTTCGGGAAAAGGCAAGGCTTCCGGAGTATTCGATACTACGCTCTCGGGTGCTTTGAATTTCAATGGCAATCGTTGTGATACTTGCAGCACTGCATACCGAATTTTTTCTCCCACCCCGGAATTCTTTATATGATCAACTCCGAGTGACTTCTTTTTGAGGTACCGGAGTGTGAGCTGCTCTGATGTGACAAGATGGATAAGTATTTCATTTACGGACCATTTGTCTTTCGAAGGTTTTAGAAACAGTCTATCGCTCGACGTTTTAGAAAGTTCCGCCATCAACCTGTTGCGGTCACCTTCAAGTTGTTCGTATAGCACTTTCAGCTTATGGTTCACGTTGCAGGTATCCTTTAAAAATAGTTATCTTTAATTACACCAACCTAACCTTACCCTATGGAGACTCAAACTCAAACACAAGCTCAGGTACTGACCGTCAAGGACTGGATTATCACCATTCTAATCACAGCTATTCCATTAGTTGGATTCATAATGCTTTTTGTGTGGGCCTTTGGCTCTAATGAAAATCCCAATAAATCAAATTGGGCGAAGGCTTCATTAATTTGGGTTGCAATAGCCATGGTGCTTACGTTCTTCTTATGGGGAACTATCATGGCCCTCTTTTTCGCTGGGGGTGGAGCAGATAATTTTGATGATTTCAACTAACGTCCTTGAAAACAAAGAGCCGGGTTAATGCACCCGGCTTTTTTATTTACAATTCTTTTTGATCTCGGCCTTTGCTTCGACCGATCCCAAATCCTCAGCTCGTTTGAAATCCAGGCAGGCGTCGTACTTGTTATTCATTGCCATCTTGACCTGTGCGCGCTGGAGATAAGTTTCAGGATCGGTAGGATATAGCTCGATAGATGAAGAATAATCTTCAATCGCTCCGGCCAAGTCACCTTTTTCAGTTTTACTGAGCGCCCGGTTATCAAAGTATACTGGATTGGTGTCGTCAAGTTCTATCGCCTTTGTATAGTCAGCAATGGCACCATCGTGATCTTCAAGGTTATACTTCGTAACGCCTCTGAGATTGAGAGTTTCGGGTTCATCGGGGTTCAATTCAATGGCCTTTGTATAGTCGTCCAAAGCTTCCTTAAAATTCTGTTTTGTTCCCTTTGCCAACGCCCGGTTCTCATAAGTTTGTGCGTCTTTAGGGTCAAGCTTTATCGCTTCATTGTAATCAGCAATAGCCAGGTCGAGGTTGCCGACGTTGTAATGTGCAACTCCACGGAAGTTAAACAAGCTCGGATCCGACTTATCAAGCTCGATTGCTTTTGAATAGTCATCAATAGCGCTTACAAATTCGCCCAGCTCGGCTTTAGCAACTCCACGGTTGAAATATTTGTCAGCATCAATGGGACCAATCTCAAGAGCTTTTGAAAAATCAAAATAAGCTCCCTGAAGGTCCTCAATGTTGTATTTGGCCAGTCCACGATTGCTATACGCTTCCGAATACTTGGGATTGAACTTTATTGCTTTGTCAAAATCCGACAGAGCATCTTCGTCATCTCCCAATGCCATCTTTGCCTCACCTCGATTATTTAGAGCTTCCGCGTAAGTTGAGTCTGTCTCGAGGGCAAAGTTGTAGTCTCCAATGGCACCATAGAAATCATTCAAACCAGCTTTAGCCAGGCCTCTGAGATTTAGCGCAACCTTGTTTCGCGGGTTCGTTTCAATAATCTTGGTCAGATCGGCTTTCGCTTTCGCAAACTCACCAGCCTCGATCTTTTTCTTGGCTGCATCAAGTTGTTGATCCTGGCAAAAAACCGGGCTGCTGAGCAACAGGAGTAAAACTGTCCATATAACTATTTTCATCCTAATGGATTTAATCATCGCCAAGTTAGAAATAAAATAACCGTGGCTCAATGGGTTCCGTCGATTTGGTTGACTGGGCTACAACCCACAAAAATCTTGTACTGTCCTGGATGCTCTCCAGATAACCTATAATCCGCCCGGAAAAATTATTAAACCGATTAGCGTATTCCGCGTATCTTGATGAATCACAATTTGTCTATGAAAAGAATCGTTACAGTAGCTGCCGCTTTTTTGGTGTACTTGTCTGCCTGCGGACAGGAAAAGCCATTAGATATGAAAATGGATTTTGAGGATTATGATCCTCCGTCAACCCTGGTGGTACCCGAGCACAAACTTACCCGCGCGAAGTTTCCGTTTATCGATGTCCACAATCATCAGTTCAATATGACTTCGCAGGATCTTTCCGACCTGACTAAGAAAATGGACGAATTGAACATGGCAGTTATGGTCAACCTCAGTGGTCGGGGTAGGGGCAGTACTGAACACCTGGAAAAATCCCTTGAAAACGTCAAGCAGTCTTTCCCTAAACGTTTTATAGTTTTTACCAACATGGATTTCGCCGCTATCGATGATCCAGAGTGGCAAGGTCGTATGGTCAAACAGTTGGAAGAGGATGTGAAAAAAAGAGCAAACGGTCTAAAGATTTATAAGAGCCTTGGCATGTTCAATAAGGACAGCAAAGGAAATCGCATTCACATAGACGACCCACGTATCGACCCGATCTGGGCAAAATGCGGGGAGCTCGGAATTCCTGTGTTAATCCATGCGGCTGATCCCAAGCAGTTTTGGCAGCCTATCGACAAGAACAATGAAAGATGGCTTGAGCTAAAGCTTCACCCAGGCAGACGTCACGATAATGATCCGGTTTCCTGGGAAACTATTATCGCCGAGCAACACAACCTTTTCAAAAAACATCCGAAGACAAAATTTATCAATGCGCACCTTGGATGGTACGGAAGTGACCTTCAGAAGTTGGCCGGCCTGATGGATCAGTTTCCAAACATGTATTCTGAAATCGGAGCCGTTATTGCTGAGCTTGGACGCCAACCCCGGGCAGCACGTGCTTTTCTAATCAAATATCAGGACCGGGTTATGTTCGGAAAAGATTCCTGGGTACCAGAGGAATATGCTACGTATTTCCGTGTGCTTGAAACCGCCGACGAATACTTTCCCTACCACAAAAGGTATCATGCATTCTGGAGAATGTATGGTCTCGACTTGCCCGACGATGTGTTGAAAAAGATCTACTATAAGAACGCGCTTAAAATAATACCAAATATCGACGCAAGTCAGTTTCCCAAATAGTTACTTCTCTTTGTCGCTTGTTTTGTTGTTCCCTCCCAAACGGAATCCTATACCCGTTGAAATTTGGAATGGGCGATACTCAAAATACGTCGAGGTGGCGGGAATAGAAACGCCCGCCTGAAAGATAAAGAAGAAATGATTATCCATCAGGTTCACTTTTCCTGCAACCGCCGGTTCAATGAACACAATAGGATTCTCATCTATAGTATAGTCAATAACATCAGTTGAAAATGTGTCGAAGTCAACAATTGAAATTCTGGGTATGAATGACACATGCATTATCTTTTTATTCAGCCCGAAAGCCGGCTGAATGAAGTAGCGTTGAAACTTACCAGTTGCACGTTCGCTTTGCCCACCCCACCATGCGTATTCATCATAACTTGAACCTTCTCCCTTACCATAGCCGGCAAAGATCTCGTAACACCAGTTACCCTGGTTTTCATAATAACCCAACCCACCTTCAAAGAACTTGTGGTAATGATAGTCAAGCTCATCATCGGGGTTATAATTGTTTTTGTTCCGTTCTCCGTACGAATAGTTGGCCATTACTCCAATGTGATTGGTGACCGAGACCGCACCTTGCAAGTCAAGTCCATTTCCGAACTGGACAGAACCTTGAAATTCGCCAGCTTTAGAAAATAATGGAGAATTCCTCACATTGGGAATGTAAACAGGTGCACAGGAAGACGCCACTAACAGCAGGACAAAAAATTTCTTCATGACAGTGTTCGTTGATCTATTAATTTTATGAAAAAGCTCTAAAATGAATCTTAATACCGAAATGATCGACAAGGTAATCGAGGGCAGAAGGTCTGTCTACCAGCAGCAATACAGTGGTGAAAGGGTTGATGACGCGATTGTGAGAAGAATTCTTAGCAACGCGAACTGGGCCCCCACACACAAATTGACCGAACCTTGGAGATTTGTAGTGTTCACGGGGGATGGTTTAAAGAAACTGGCGTCCTTTCAGGCGGAACTCTACAAAAAAGTCACGACAGCAAACACAACATTTAAAGAAGACCGCTACCAAAACCTGTTAACCAAACCGATGCTTTCTTCACATATAATTGCCGTTGGGATGAAACGCGATGAAAAAAAATCTGTCCCCGAAATTGAAGAGATCGGTGCTGTATTTTGCGCGATTGAGAACATGTATCTCACAGCAACAGCTTACGGTGTTGGATGTTACCTCAGCACGGGAGGAATAACTTATTTCGAAGAAGCGAAAGAATTTTTCGGACTTGGACGTGAAGATAAGCTACTCGGTTTCTTCAATCTTGGTATGCCTCGCATTGATTTGCCAGTGAGTAAAAGAAAACCGATTGAAGATAAAGTGGTCTGGGTCAACTAATGCTATGTTAAGGTTGAAATGACGTTTGACTCAGACTGTGAGCTTCTTCGAAGAAGGGAGCTTTTGAAATCAGAAAAGAAATGCATTTTATCGCAGAGGGAATGCAAATGCATCAACAGGACTCATTCGTGAACAGCACAGGGAGACTGGTTTGCGCTAACTTGATAGTGCATCTGAGGCGCGGAGGGCGCAGACAGCAGTTCTGATCGGTTGCAGTCCGCGCAAGCTTGGTCATAGGTAGTCAAAACCTTCTGCAAAAAAGAAAGGTCTGATACCCTAAATCCAAGCAAGGCGCGACTACGCCCCATGGGACCTGCGCTTTGCGGCCTTGCGAATTAGGTACGTTTTCAAGATAAGATGAATGAACCTCCCTGTGCTTCGTACGAGGAAGTCGCTGTGATGCATTTATAATCCTTTGCGTTAAATGTATTTGTATTGGGCTATAAACAAGCAATCTCCAGCCTGGGTGAACACATTCAATCTTATCCCGTCAAAATAAACTCGCCTTAACACTAGCTTTTTCTCCGACTAAATAAATCATTCTACTTAGTCGTTGTGTGAAAAGTACTTTTATGTTACTCCGTTCAAGGATTGTTGTGATATAGGATTCACTTAGCCTGAGCTTAGGGTAAGAACTTACTTTTTGAATCCATGTACCCGATTGCCATTCATGCAGAATATCGTGAACAATAACGTGGTTCGGGAAATACTCCAGGAAGCAGGTTAAGATTCTAGTCTCATCACTTCGTACCGGAATAAATCTTTGTGCTCCATTCAGCTCTGCAATCAATTCACGAAATGAGATGACCAGTTTTCCTTCGGGGTTAAGACGGTCTGAAATCTTCACCAGCAATTCTTCCACATGATCATTTGATTCAAGATGAGTGATCGTATCTCCCATGCAAACAATCGCATCAGCATTTCTTTCGAAGTGCTTCAGAAAATTGATCGCGTCATCACAAACTATCGTGACGTTCAGATCTTTTTTGTTGATGGTCAACTCATCAAGCAGCTGCTTGTTAAAATCGACTGCAATTACTTCAAATCCAAGCTTGGCTAAAGAGACGCTTTGCAAGCCATTACCTGCACCGAGATCAATTGCCAGATTATTGAATTTTGGTGTGATCTCGTTTCTGATAAAAAAGTCCTCCTGTATTAACTGTTTTTCACTGAAGTCGCCAACCATCCAGGAATAGAAGTGTGCTAGATGATGAGCGTAGTGATCTTTTGCGGTCATAATCTTCTAAACGGCAGGATAAAATTGCGGTTTCTCGCGGACGTTATTTCAGTACTGTATGGGAGACGAATACTGTGCTTTTAAAAATGCACTTTAACTCCCTACAAAGCTGTACAACTTCGTAATCATCTGCAGTGCCTTGTTGCGGAGCCTCGTTCTGGTACGGTTTTAGTAATTTCACTTCAAATCTCAACGTTATGAAAACATTCGGTTTCGTCGTTTTTGGTCTCTTGTTATCATTTGTTACCACGGCACAGGTTACAGGAAAAATGTTCCCTGATATGGAAGCCGAAACGGTCGAAGATAAGAAGGTAAAGCTTCCACAAGAGGTAAAGGGCAAGTACACTCTGCTGGGACTTGCATATTCCAAAAAATCCGAGGAGGAGCTCAATTCCTGGTTTCAACCCGTATTTGACAAGTTCATTCAAAAAACAGGCGGTGTGTTGGCTGGATTTAGCTACGATGTCAACGTCTATTTCATTCCGATGTTCACGGGGGTAAACGCCGCTGCAACCGGTACAGCGAAGAGAAAAGCATTAAAGAATATTGACCCTCAGCTGTTGCCTTACGTTCTTTTTTACAAAGGCGAATTGAAGCCTTACAAAGACGCCCTTGATTTTGAGAAAAAAGACATTCCATATTTTTTCGTACTCGACCCCGAAGGGAAAATTGTCTTTGCAACATCCGGGAAGTATACTGATGCAAAAATGGACAAAGTAGAAACCGTGATGGAATGACGGTGAAATATTGACGAATTCCATTTATCTTGAATCGTCAATTTATCTGAATGCATTTCCTGAGTTTGTTATCTCTTGCACTCGCCCCCGGGTGTGCTATCATACTTTACATTTACTTAAAGGACAAGCATGAACGAGAGCCGCTTAGCCTGTTGGTTGTCAGTTTCATCTACGGTTGTATAAGCACAATCATTACCCTTTCTATCAGCTATCCAATCAATCTTTTCATTCTTACAAAAGAAGACGACGTCATTGAACAATTCTATAACGCCTTTTTTAAAGTAGCGCTCATTGAGGAATTCAGCAAGTTCATCTTTGTCCGGTTTGTTCTCTATAATAACAAGAACTTCAATGAACCGTTTGATGGAATCGTCTACGCTGTGATCGTTAGCATGGGCTTCGCAACGATTGAAAACATCATTTATGTCTTTCAGTATGGGTTCACTACTGGCATATTGAGATTATTTACCGCGGTGCCCGCACATGCTGCCTTTGGAATCCTCATGGGATATTTCCTGGGCAAAGCAAAATTCACCCACCGGAAAACCTTCCAATTAAGTGTTGCAGCATTACTGATACCAAGTCTGTTCCATGGAACGTACGACTACTTTTGGTTTATCTCTTACGTTCCCGGAATCTGGACGGGAGCAATTATTTCGTTGACTGCAGCACTTTTTCTTTCAAGGAAAGCGATAAGATTGCACCAACAAGCATCGCCCTTCATAGTTCAAGTGAGGCCTGAGGATAAGGAAAATAATCTACCTTGACAATCTGCGGTCACTTCAGTTTTTTCATTTCCAGGCTCTTTTTAAAATAGCCCTTTTCGATTAGTCGTACCAGTTGTTTGGGGGAGGGATCAATTTGATAAAGCTTTTCACCATTGATCTCAATGGAGTCGACCTTTATTTCTTTCGACACTCTGCCTAAGAATTCTTTAAATGAAATGCCTTCTTCCTCCATGGTCATATACACGATGTCGCCATTGCTGTCTTGCTTGATTACTCGCAGGAGCCATTCAGGATTTTCATTGATGCTGATAAAATAATAGCCCTTGAATTTTTTCAGAACCAGACTATCGCCCAAGTTGCTTCCCTTCTTGTCGCTTGCAACAAGGTAGCCTTTTGAATTTACGATGAGAGTATCGGTAGCGCCGTCCTTTTCATCTTTTAGAAGATAGGACCCTACGAGTGCCTCAGGAATCTCCTTAAGGATTTTCTTTCCTCGAGGCTGTGGTTCTTTAAAGGTAATTTCCTTACAAGAAAATAGTGCGAAGAATACGGAGGCAAAGACGAGCTTTCTCATTTACTTGGGGGGCGTATGTATAAAGGTAACGAACCAGCCGGAAGATTCTAATGCAAACGCAGGGCTTCCTCGATATCTTTTAGCAGGTCATGCTTGGCCGTTGTGACATCCTCATTGATTTCGCTTGCAACCTGAATTCTTAGAGCGCGAAGGCCAATTGCACCGGGCAATTCCTCGAGCTCAAGTTCTTCAATATCGCTTGTAATAAGCTTCTTGCCGATAAGGAACTGGAAATAGCGTCTGTATTCATCCTCAACTTTAGCCTGGTTATAAACGATCGCGATCTTGCCTGGCTGAGTCAGTCTTTCTCCCGTATTTTTTATATAGGCTTTGTCGATGCGTTTCTTAACAATTTCATACCGGATGTCATAAGCTCCATCGACATCAAATTGTTTTTCGTCAGGACGGAAGCGAATAGAAATCGGTTGATCGTGTACAAGTATTAGTTGGGTGATGTCGAGGTTATTTTTAAGTTTTGGTTTTAAGACTTCCATCTTACGATGAATTTCAACCATCGTCATTAGCTGCCAGAGATGAAAATTCTTGAGGTAGAACGAATCGAAAGTTTTGCCCTTCACTAAAGAGGTTCCGAGATAGAGAGTAAATTCAACTCCGTCCGTTTTGTACTTTTCAAAATAATGCGGAAACATTTCCTGCGCGCTTTCTTCGGCCTCATCCAAATGGTTAGTGATCATTTTATTTATCATCCCGAGGCTTTCCTCGAAAGATTTTCTGCGCTTATAGACCACACCGAAAACGGGATCGAGGTGTGAACGATACTTTTGAACATACTTTTCAAGAAGGTCGTCGTCCTCAAAATGTTCAACAAGCGGATTTATTTCCGACTTCAGAAACTCAATGACGCCAGTCTCGTCACCGGACGCCAGTCCACGGTTGATTTTTTTCAATTGTTCTTCCGTTTTGAACATCACTTCTTCAACAACCGGAAGTTTTTTAACTGCATAGATCTTCTGCAGCAAGTCCTTTGCAAGTTTCAGATTCTGTTGAAAGTCCTTTTGAATTGCAGTGTTGCGCTCTGTAGACGAATTGCGGACATCCGCAAGACCAAACATCGGATAAACATCTTTGAAAACAATTTCTTCCATGGCCTCCGTATCATCATGCCTTCTCCTATTAAGGAGATTCACACCTGCTTCGAAAAAGCGCCATTGAACACTTGGGTGAATAGATGTACATTCTTCCTGGATAAGTGCGCGCACTTCCGTAGACATCTCTTCTTTTACACGTTTCACCGCCGCAGTAAACATGGGCAGTACATTCTCAACTCGGTTGGCACTTATTGGATTCAGCTTTCCAGGGGTTGAAGTCGCAAGCTCCAGCATACCAATGGTTTCGCCATCGTCGACCAGCGGCGCGAGCAAGATATTGTTTATTCCATTCGCTAAAAGGGTCGCTTCTACTTTTGAAGGAAACGGATATTCATTCAGGTTCTCAACAGTAACATACCGTTTTTCCATCCAGCTCCTCTCGTAGACAGACCCTGTAAAATCATCACATGGCCTCTTGTTGACAGGTTGCGCTGCAAGGCTGTCCCAGCACTCAGTCGCACCGTTATTAAGAATGAGATTGTTGCTGGGGTCGAGATATGCAATGCCGAGCCTCATCTCAGGTATTTCGAACAATGCTCGCAGTTTTTGTTGGATGATTGCAAAGCTTTCCTTTCGGATCACCGCATTCTTTTCAAGCAGGTCATATTTAATTGATGACAACATTTCCTGCTCGGTTACATCGACAAGCCGAAGCACCATGAAACCGTGAAATTCATAATCCTCCGGGCGAACATACTGCATCCACAGATCGACATCGTACACCTTTTCCATCAAGAAATTGATGACGTGTTTTTCGATTGGTTTTGGCGGAGTCGTTGCTATGATCTCCAGGAACTTCGAGTTGATATCCACCTTGTATACCTGGTCTAAACCCGTGGATGGATTCTTTATTGTAAACAAGATCGGTTTTTCGAACGCCATCTTCACGTTATGAAACTTCTCAAGGATCATCAGACAGGCTTTCACCGTCTTTCCCAAGGTCATTTCATTGTTAGGAAGATTTGTAACAACCTGTTCGTCGAGTTTGTCGAAGTTCAATGTTCGCTCGAAAGCACGCGTACTGTACAATGATTTGAACTTAAACGGAAGTATTGCTGCTGCGCGATCTGTATCCTGGCCGGCAGGAGGTACAACCGCGCTCATAAGAAAATTGATGAGCGCTCTATGTTTATCAAGGATCGAAAGATCTTTTATTGGCTCGCGGAGTTCGGGAGCATCCTGAATACCTTTAAGTAGTTCCTTTGCTAAAGCGGGCACTTCTCCATTAATGATTGCTTGCTCCCAATACTCAATCAACAGCCTAAGGTTGAGAACAGACCGAAACGGAAATTCGTTATGAATCGTAGAATTATGCATGGGCCCGTAATTTAGATGTGGTACTAGAACGAGAAATTTAAAAGATGAGTTTTACTATTAAGACGGATGTGTTGTAAATTTAGTGTGAGAAAGGACAAATCGCCATTGACACTGTTCCTGGGGGGTTCCAACCTTTGAATATGACAATGTGTCTATGGGATTGAAATGAAGCCTATGAAAACGTGCAGAAAGCCTATTTTTTTGATTGTTTTGGCCGTATTGTTTGGATGTGATCCTTCTTCAGATACAAATGGCATCATGGTATTCTCGTACAGTTTTGATTTTGGTGCGAGTCAGGACAATTGGGAGGTTGACTTTACAGACTTTCCGGCGGGGGTAGATTCCAGTTCCTACGAATTAAAATTTGCCTATACCGATCGTCCGTCCAACCTCGGCAACCAAAAATCGCTGATGATGTCCGGCAATAACCAAAGCGATGACCTTTTCATGTTCATGAAGAGGAAGATAACCGACCTTACTCCCAATACGGACTACACTCTAGTTTTTGAGGTAGAACTTGCCTCAAATGCACCAAAAGGATTGGCCGGTATTGGGGGAGCTCCTGGGGAAAGTGTCTTTTTAAAGGCTGGCGCAGCAAGTACAGAACCCAAAAGGGTTATCGAAGGCAATCAATATGCGTTGAACGTCAATAAAGGAAACCAAAGCGATCCTGGCGAGATGACCACAGTACTGGGTGACATCGCTGTTTCATATGACACGCAGGAGTATGCGTTGATCAACCGAAACAGTGCCGGAAATACGCCATTTATTGCTCGAAGCAACAGCAATGGAGAGATCTGGCTCGTCATAGGTACTGATTCAGGATTTGAAGGCACAACCACGGTATACTACACCAGAATAAACGTGGTGTTTAGCGCAACCAATTAACGCCCTTTAGTTAAAGTTTTCTTGCTCGCGGATTTCTTTTTTGTTTCCCTACCTATCCTATTGTCGCCACGTAAGATCAGTTCACAAGCTCGTATTACCATCTCTTCGAAATCGTTAGCATCATCGGGTAAGTTCTGCCAGTTGCTTTCCTTACCAAAAACACTTATCGGCCGCATCGATGGGAATATTACTTTTAAAGAGTCGTGAAATTCCTTGTTAGTAGCAAGCCAAACGCCGTTATCCCCAATCGAATTCTCTTTCTTCCTTAAAATCAATACAATTTTATTGTGTACATAAAGTGCGAAGCAACCGAACATAGGTCGAATCTCAACATTTACAGAATAAAGTTGCTCCAAAACAAATTCAAATGGGATTGTAGCTTTCTTCTTCATTTCATATTCATTAACCGAAAAACCGGTCTGTTGATTTCATTTCAAACTATTTAGACTGCCTTTAAAGGGAATTGTTTGATCCTCGTTTATTAACCAGACGCACATAAACAATTTAGTGTAAGGTTACCGCTGGTTTTCAAAGGTATTGCAAAAACAACACGTCTAGTTTTGTCGAGCAAAAATCACGAACCCTTTATGAATTTGAAATTTAACCGCGTTCTATTACTGCTTTCACTTCTTGCAACACCGGCATTCAGCCAGGAGCAGGCTTCCGACGAGGACCTTTATGAATTGTCTCTTGAAGAATTAATGAATGTGCCGATTAACTCCGCTTCCAAGAAGGACGAAACGTTATTCGATGCACCTCTTTCCAGCTATACAATCACCAAAGCCGACTTAGATAAGTCAGGGGCCACTTCTATTATGGAAGCCCTTAGGCTCGCTCCTGGTGTAATTGTTCGTGAGCAGGCCAATGGCATGTACGACATTCATATAAGGGGTTTGGAAAACCTAACGAGAACGAACGGTACCTTCTTGAAGACCAACTCGTACACGCTCGTTATGGTGGATAACAGGCCCGTATTTAACCATGGCCTGGGAGGAACAAACTGGGAGTCACTTTCAATCGATATTAACGACGTTGAGCGCATTGAAATCGTGCGTGGCCCTTCGTCTCCATTGTTCGGGCCAAATGCCGTAACAGGTGTAATAAACATAATCACCAAGCGTCTTGGCGATTCAAAGACTATCGCGACAGCGACTGTGCAAGCTGGTTCGTTAGGGACAGCGATCGCGAACGCAAGCGTTGGAAAAAAATTAGGCGATAAATTCAGCGTGATTGTCTCTGGCAATTTCCAGAACAGAAACAGAGTGGATAGCGAGTACTACAACGAAGGCATGGGAAGCTATATTCCCCTGGAACAGTTGATCTCTGACCCTTCAACACGCAGCAAACAATATCCGGATCCCGGCAGAGCGTTGAATAAATGGGGCGTAAATGGGTATTTGAATTACAAAGCGGCGGAGAAAATCTCATTTGATCTTACGCTTACCCATCAGGAGGCATCGTTCCAAAAGATTTGGATTTCAAATCCACTAATCGACGGACTGACAGACAATTCTTCTGCGAATCTGAGCGCAAAAATTCACGATCTGAACATCAGAGCATCTTATCTGAAAGGTCATAATATTGACGACCGTTTCAATGTTCCATATTCTGAATACGACTTTAACGTAGGGGATGTGGTTGCCGAATACAATATAAAGCTTGGAGCTAACTACACAATAACTCCTGGGGTAAGCTACCAAACTGTAACTTTTGACGACCGCGATTACATTAATCCCGACATGGGCGTGATTGGACTATTCAACAGCGAAAATACCATCTCCACGACAGCTGGCTATTTGAGAGCAGATCTCAATTTCACAAAGAAGCTTCGCGTATTAGGGGGCCTTCGCCTCGATAAATTCTCTGATCCTGATGATGCTTATCTTGCTTATGAATTTGCTACCACCTACAAACTGAATGCAAAGAACCTTGTTCGCGCTGCGACTACAAGATCAAACAGCGGTTCTTTTATCGGTTATAACTTTTTGAACATTGGAGGCGGCCAAATTGGAAATACCAACCTCAAATTGTTCACTCTCGACATGATCGAATTGGGATATAGAGCTCAGCTTACGAATCAATTGCAATTAGATATTGATGTTTTCCAACAATCGGGCAAGAATCTTACGGCCATAGTTCAGACGTCCGGCCCTCAGCAGTTCTCTAATGTTCCAACCACAGCAAAACAAATCGGAACAACAATCTCCCTGAATTTCGTTCCGAATGACAAGATTCAATTCAAGCCATTCGTTACAATTCAGAAGACTGAGACTGAAGACCTTGCTACATTGTACTTAGATCCATCATTACCGAGTCCTCCATATCCAACTGTGACATACAGCAACAGCACGCATAAATACACACCTGGTTCTTTTGGCGGTTTCTATTTTAACTATCGCCCAACAAACAAGTTGAACATCAACTTAAGTTCTTATTACTTCGGAAAGCAGACGCAATACGACGGTTCTTACGATTCCAACGATACGTCTACTCCGCAGTACGGATACGGCCAGATCCAATCCAAGTTTATGCTTAATGCGAAAGTATCCTACGAACTCGTCAAGAACCTGAATGTGTTCGTCAGCGGAAGGAACCTTCTTAATTCCGACTCAAGGGAATTTTATGCGGCCGACCGAACAGCGGGATTGTACACGGGTGGACTCTCTTATAACCTTATCAAATAAATTTAATAGCCAAGTAAACAAAGGGGCAGCCTTAAGAAGCTGCCCCTTTTTATTTTATGTAGAGGTACGATTTTAGACAACGTACTTTTTGAGATACTCCGCTTCCTTGCGTTTCATCTCCTCATTAGTGGCCGCCAGCTCCTCCATGTTCTGCCTCATTTCCTCCTCTTGTGCATGAAGCTGTTCCGTCTGCACCTGCATCTGCTCAACCACAAGTTTCATCTTTTGAGTTGACCTGACCGAAGACAGGGCCGCAGCCATATACTCGGTGGCCTTATCCATAAAGTGCCGTTGGTGCTCTTTCCATTCTTCGAAACCTGCAATTTCTACAACACCTTCAGTTTTCTCATTGTATATCATTGGAACGATCAGCACATTGTTCGGCGTCGCTTCTCCCAGACCAGATGTGATATGTGTATACCCACTGGGTACATCTTTCAAAACGACCGTGCTGCGTTCCAGAAATGCCTGACCGATCAATCCTTGGCCGATATCAATTCTTTTCTCAACAAATTTCTTCTTATCAAATGCGTAACACGCCAATAGTTCCAAATACTGCTCTTCATCCTGCTCCTGCAATAAAAATACTCCGCCCTGTTGGCCCTCCATATATTTGGTTATAAACCGTATCGAGTGTTCGCACAAAGCAATTACATTATCCTGGTGTTGACGTGTGATCTCCGTGAACTTTGTGAGGCCTTCCGTAACCCATATTCTGTTTTCGTCTTCTTCCTTTATGCGTTTCATTTGATCTCTCATGTTAACCAACGTCCCCGACAAGTTCTGCTGGTTAAGAGTCGCATTCTTTTCGTCCATGTCGGGCCATGTGGCATCATATTCGCCACGTGTTATTTTCCCGATGAAAGCCGCGGCCTTCTTTAAATTTGCAATCGACGTGTTCATGATCGCACCGAGGTCTTCAACAACGTCTGTGCCCGGGTCGAAAACGTACTTCCGGTTGTTTTGCTCAAGATTGAGCAGGAGGTTTCGCGTATTCGCTTGTTGCTTTCTTATCCGGTAAAAGATCAAATACAACGAAGGCACCATGATGAGAAACAGCAAGACCTGCAATATCGTATTGCCCCGGACGGCAGCCGCGTATCGTTGCTTCGAATCAGCTATGATCTTATTTTCTACTTGAACAAGGTCAGTCGTAAATGCAGAGTACGCTTGCCAGAGTGCCAGGCCTTTGTCCTGCTCCAGCAATGAAACGAAATCCACCAAATTGCTTTGATTCACAAGCTCAATCATTTGTTTGCATAGCAGGATATAATCATTGTTCAGTCGCACATAGTCATCCAGCTTGGCCGTTGACAAACCTTGTTTGTTCATCAACGTCCTTATCGTATCGAGATATACTGGATTCACTCTCAACGCCTGGAGAAAAGGCGCTTGCAATCCCTCCTTTTTTGTGAGCGCATATCCACGCACCCCAAGGTCCATCAGGTTGATGCCTGTCCAAAGGTCCTCCATGTTGCGCAAAATTGTCTCTGCTTCCTTGCTTTCTTCATTGGTGGTTCGCATTACACGTTGATTGCGGAAGGCAAAGAAGGTGGTGAGAATAGTGAGGGCAATCATTAGGAAAATACTCGCGTAGATGATATTTCCCTTGACCAGCGAAAGAAACCGTTGCATAAGATTAAAAAATTATGAGTGGGGCCAGACCTCAAATGTCATTTGAATATAAAGCATTTGCGGGGAAAAATAACAAATTCAATCGTTTTCGTTCACGATTCCTTACCCCACCACAAAGTCTTGCCGGGCTTTCGGTTTCCCATTTACCAAAATCGTGAGCGTGTGCTTTCCGCTATAGTGTTTTCGGGTGGTGAAATTTATGAATGATTGTCTGCGTCTAATTGAAATTGAAGATGCCGCTTCAACTTTGTACTCACCTATCTTAAAGACTTTGGGTGAAATTTTACCTGTGGAAGTTAGATAGTGGACAATGTATTCAATCCGAAATTGTTCGGCCTTTTTTTCAAGATTGCGAAAATCAAAATCAAACATCAAATAATCACCAACCTTCACGGTTTTTGAAACGTTGAGGTCCTGCACTGCGCATCGTCGGTCAGGCTTAAATCCGTGCATCCGAAGTACCTGTTCAACTCCTTTTTTTAGGAGTGTTCTGCACCCATGCCGGATGATCCATTTTGTTTCCTGACTATCGCTCTTCCAACGCTTGGCCATTTTGATCACAAGTGAAGGATTGTCTTTTGCAATGTCATTAAGATTGTTAGCCACACTTCTTCTCACATACTCGGATGGATCAGTCTTCAGATTTTCTAAGATCGGCAAGATCGGAGAAGGATCTGTGCGAAACATGGTGAGTTCCTTGGACCAAGGTAGCCGTGGACGGCAGCCTTCTGATGCCAGCCTTCTCACGGAGGGATCTTCGTGCTTCGACCACAACGTCAGTTGTCTCATAGCCGCATCGGGATATTTAAGTATGAATCGGCGGATGGCGAACTCTGCGCTTACTAGCTTTGTGACCTCTTCGATCGCTCTCATGGACTCGTCGAAATTTTCGAGACCGTACAACTCAATGTAGTCTGGCAAAAAGATAAATGGATAGGATTGTTCTTTTTCGTCACGACTCCGCAGCAATCTTGAAATTGAGGTAATTATTTTCACTGCTTTGGGAAATTCCCCCGGCATAAATTCGTGTAAGGCTATCGTGACCTGTCTGGTCCGCTGCTTCAGTTCTAAATCCGGCCAGGTTCGATCAAAGATTTTGAAAATAAACTGCCTTTCATCAAACAAGGGAACTGTTTCAACTAACACCGCATTTAGGCGTTCAAAGAATTGCGGGTTGTACATGTGTTTGAGGAGTTCTGCCATGCCTTTACTCGTGTGGGTTCTTCACGCTGTAAATCAACGATAGCGGGGTGTCAACCCTATGTCAGGAGGAAAGAGAAACGATTGCTTTTTTATGTTTTTTTTAGAGGAAGCGTCAGTTCAACCTTAACTCCGCTTTCATTCCTTTGATTTGATTGATCAACGCTTGTTGCCAGGTGAGATCCGCGTCCCATTTCGTTCCAAAAAATACATTGCCAGAATCAATGTGCTTGAAATAGAACTTATATACCGGAGTGTTTGATCCAATGTTCTTGAGCTGTTGTTGGTTATCCGGATACGTGACCGAAACCAGTGCACTTTCTGACTTGCTCGTATCATAGCCCAGGAGATCTTTTGCAACCACGCCCCGCGTGCGAACAAAACAAACAACATAGAGGCTTCCCTGCTTTCTCAATTCTTTCTCAGGTGTTCCTGGTTCCGTCATTTTGTACTTCAGGGGATAATACATTTTGAATATCTCCTCCAGTTCCTTGTCGATAGCTACATCGCCTGTTTTTGGAACAGCCAATGGGTCGACCTTTAAATCAATCGCATAGAATTCATTTCGATTGCCAAGGATCGGATTTATTTTCAGCCCGGTTTCCGGCATCTCATTTATAAGAAGGTTTTGTTTCCTTTGTGAAGAGGACGCCCGGTACAATTCTTTCAAGGCCTCGTTAAAATTGTTATTACTACGTGACCAGGCAGGTTGTTGCTTGTCGATCACTGTTTCCTTTCCGTTATATGCGGTAATAATTATCCTGAAAACTTCTTCACTTTTATGAACAAACAAAAGGTTAGTGACCTCTCTTTTGTTCAGATAGTCGCCAAACGCTTTCGTCACATCCATTCCTGCCATTAACATATCCAATTCGAAATACGCAACTGCATCGACGCCGGTTTTTTGCAAGGATTGTTGCATATTCAGAATCTCCTTTTCCGTCAGTGTGTAGTCATAAAAGACAACGGTACGGGTGCTCAGTAATTTTTCCGGAAGGCCGCCCTGAAGGTTCAGCTGCTCGAGCCATGTTTTTTCGTCGGGAGAAAATTGAGCCTTCGTTGCATTGCACGTTAATGCAGCCAGCAACAAACTCAGCGCTATGTTATGTAACAACCGTTGTATGTTCCTAAAAAATGTCTTCACTTTATTCATAGTCCAATAAAAAAGCCTGACTGATCTGATCTTATTGGATAAGTTACCAGATCGTGACAGGAAGAATCACACGCTGTACCTGTACTCAGCTGAAATCGGTAGTTATGCCATGGGCATATTATCTCCCCAAGATAATTTACTTTTCCTTTACTCAACGACTCGCCGCTATGAGTACATGAATCCTGCACCGCGTAAAATACACCCTGGTGTAACGCGAGACAAATACGTTTATTTCTCGCGATGACCAGTTGAGGAATATTTTCTTTGATCTTTGCTCGCGCCTCTTCTTCACTCCCGAATATTTTCAGCCACTCCATATGTTTGCGGTTTGTCTGGCTCGCTTTAATCTCTATCTTGTTCGCGCTCAAAAATCACGGCATTCAAATTAGCCAAAGCTATGAATAAATTCTGTCTGGGTATTGCACTCGTTTTAGTTTCAGCTTCATCCCTTGCTCAGGTAAATGCAAAGTTGCAGACAAAAATTGATGCAGATACGCGACAACTGGAAAGCAAGATAATTGAGTGGAGACGACTCTTCCACCAGTTTCCCGAACTCTCAAATAGGGAGTTCAACACCGGGGCCAAGATTGCAGCGTATTTGAAATCATTTGGACTCGAAGTACAATATCCAGTTGCCAAGACGGGTGTTGTAGCAATTCTTAAAGGGGCAAAACCCGGCCCGGTGGTTGGTCTCCGGGCCGATATAGACGCACTGCCTGTGACAGAACGAAGCACCCTGGACTTTGCATCGAAGGAAAAAACGATGTACGCAGGCAAGGAAACCGGTGTAATGCATGCCTGTGGTCACGACGGTCATATGGCTATTCTTTTGGGAGTAGCTGAAATACTTTCAAAGCATAGAGACGAATTGAAAGGCACCGTGAAATTCATCTTTCAACCGGCTGAGGAGGGGGCACCATTTGGCGAAGAGGGTGGCGCAGCACTGATGATCAAAGAAGGTGTATTAAACAACCCTGTTGTAGATGTGATGTTCGGATTGCACATTCAGGCTTTGTTACCTTCAGGTCAGCTCTCTTATCGAACGGGTGGGCTAATGGCCGCAGTAGACGGTGTTAACATCAAAGTAACTGGCATTGGCGCTCACGGCGCGGCACCTTGGGAAAGTATTGATCCAATCGTTGTGTCAAGCCAGATCATAAACGCATTACAAACTATAGTGAGCAGACAAACGGATCTCACCGCAGGAGCTGCAGTCGTTACTATTGGAACCATACACGCCGGAGTACGGAGGAATATCATTCCCGAAGAAGCATTGCTGGAAGGAACAATACGCACTTTTGATACAGCAGTACAAAAAAGACTACATGAACAAATCACGCGCACCGCGACTAAGATCGCCGAAAGTTCAGGAGCAAAAGCAGAAGTTGATGTTCAACTAATGTACCCCGCGACAATAAATGATCGGCACCTCACAGAACTTTCTGTACCAAGTCTTATAAGAACTGCTGGAAAAGATAATGTTGTAGTTACCCAGCCCGTGACCATGGCTGAGGATTTTTCATTTTATCAACAAAAGATACCTGCGTTCTTTTTCTTCCTTGGTGCGAGACCTGATATAAAGCTCGAGAGGCAACCAGTACATCACACGGCTGATTTTTTGATTGATGAAAAAGCATTGATTACCGGCGTCCGTGCATTAACCAACTTGACCCTTGACTATTTGTTTGTACATTAAGACATGAAAACCAATACCTCCTTATGAGAAAATTTTTTTTAGTGACTGTTGTTTTGGTTTTGACTGGCAACTGCTTTGCGCAAATGAATTCAAAGCTACAAGCTAAAGTCGATCAGCAGGCAAAGGAAATCGAGTCGCGTGTCATCGAGTGGCGCAGACATTTCCATCAATATCCCGAATTATCTAATAATGAAGTTAAGACCGCTGCATTCGTCGCTGAGCACTTAAAGAAATTAGGAATTGAGGTTCAAACGGGCGTAGCCAAAACCGGAGTCGTTGGATTGCTGAAGACTGGTAAACCCGGACCTGTGATTGCGCTAAGGGCGGATATGGACGCGCTGCCTGTAACCGAACGTAATTCATTACTATTTGCATCAAAAGAAAAAACGGTATTTAACGGCCAGGAAACTGGCATTATGCACGCTTGTGGTCACGATACACATGTCGCAATCCTGATGGCTGTTGCCGAGATACTTTCAAAGAATAAGAATGATCTCAAAGGTACAGTGAAGTTCATCTTCCAACCTGCTGAAGAAGGACCACCTGAAGGAGAGGAGGGTGGTGCCGGATTAATGGTCAAAGAAGGTGCGCTTGACAATCCTAAGGTGGACGTGATTTTCGGCATGCACATACAATCTATCACTCCTCTCGGAAGGATTTTATACAAACCCGCAGGTATGATGGCTGCGTCCGATTGGTTCACTATCAAGGTGAAAGGAAAACAATCGCATGGCGCTGCTCCCTGGATGGGTGTAGACCCGATTGTAGTAAGTGCGCAGATCATCAACGGACTCCAGACTATTGTAAGTCGTCAAACAGAGCTGACCAAGGAGGCCGCTGTGATTTCTGTGGGAAGAATACAGGCGGGTGTGCGTGAGAATATCATTCCGGAAGAAGCGTTTATGGCTGGTACTATTCGCACGCTTGACAATGACATGCGACAAAAGATCCACGACAAGATCAAACTGACGGCAACTAAAATTGCGGAAAGTGCCGGCGCAACCGCGGAAGTTACTATTGTCAACAAGACACCCATAACATTTAACAACATAGCTCTCACAAAAAAAATGATTCCTAGTCTACAGAAGGCAGCGGGTTCTACGAACGTAATAGAGATCAATGCAGTGACGGGATCTGAAGACTTTGGTGTCTTTCAGCAGAATGTACCTGGCCTGTTTTTCTTTGTTGGAGCTATGCCACCTGATCAAGATCCTAACAAAGTTCCTTCGCACCATACTCCCGATTTTATGATCGATGAACGTGGAATGATTGTCGGACTGAAAGCGATGCTGAATGTTACGCTTGATTACATGAACATGCGCAGCGAAGCATTGCCCGTGAAATAGACTGGTATTCAAACACGGAATTTTCGCAACATGCATTTGCAGTAACACCGCGAAATAAAATGCAGGGTCACGATGGACACTAAGTTTGCACAACGATCACAAAGAGAAATGCGTTGTGGGCTTCGTGGTTCTTCGTGGCCTTTGTGACCTGCATTAATCATCAAATTGATGAAGGGTCACGATCAAGATTGATGCAGAATAAATTTGTTGCTACACTAGTCCTTTTTGGCAACCATCACGTTGCTCAATTCCAGTTGATAAAAAGTATCGCATGCAAAATGCCCGGTGTTTCCTAAAGCACCGGGTATTTTTATGAAACCGTTCTTCGCATACAGCTTCATTGCGTCCTGCATCGTATTAAATGTCTCGAGGTAGCAATAGCGGTACCCTTTTTCCCCCGCTGCCACTATACACTTCTGCAGAACTTTTTGTCCTAATCCTTTGCCTCTGCCTTCTGGTAAGAAATACATTTTTTTCAGCTCGCAAGTATTCTCATCACCACCTAGCAACGGTGCAATGCCGCCGCCGCCGATTATCCTGCCGTCAATTTCGCAGACAAAGTAGCTGCTACGAGGCCCGGAATAGGCGTTAAACATGTCGTCTACTTCTCGATCATGTATCGCAAAACCTGCTCCGTTGGCGCCAAATTCTGGCATTACGGTTCGTATGATCACCGCTATTTGAGCATTATCGGCAAGCACGAGGGGTCGGATGTTAGGTTGGTTCATTTCGTGTAAAATTCAAATGTCAAACATTTCAATTCGATTATATTGTCAAAAATAATTACGGTAACATGAATCGATTTTGTCTATTGGCGCTTTTATCATGTTTTGTTTTCGTTGTGTACGGACAATCTTCACTTGGTCAACTTACGGTGGAAAAGATCATGCGAGATCCCAAATGGATTGGTACCTCACCAAGCATGATCAACTGGTCACCCGAAAGTAAGACTCTTTTCTTCAATTGGAATCCCGAAAATTACGTTAGTGACTCTCTCTTTTCAATTACTCTTCAAAACCTGACCCCCAGAAAAGTCAATCATACAGAACGTAAAAATCTGCCCAGTCAAAATTTCCGGTATAACAAAACACACACAAAGTGCACCTATGAAAAAAATGGCGACATCTATTTGTATGACCCCAATTCAAAATTAACGCGCCAAATAACTAACACGGTGGAGCGCGAGCTGGCTCCCTACTTTTCAGGAGATGACAAAAAATTAATATTCAGTGCGCGTCAAAACGTATACAGCTGGGAGATTGAAAGCGGAAGTGTTTCACAACTCACCGATTTTCGAAGTGGAAAAAAGATTACAGCTACTGCTACCGAGCAAGAACTATGGCTTAAGAAAGACCAACTTGCCTACTTTGAAGTATTAAAGGAACGCGACGCCAAACAACAAGAGAAAAAGAAAATTCAAAAAGCTCAACAATCTTTGCGTCCAAAAGAGATCTATGTTGATGATAAGATCGTGGAGCTGCTTCAGGTAAGTCCAAATGAAAAATTCATCAGCTATAATCTTTCCAGAAATTCGAATGCCAAGGGGACGATTGTTCCCAATTATGTGACATCATCCGGCTTTACAGAAGACATTTCAGCACGTACAAAAGTTGGCGCCCCATTAAGTGCAACAGATCTATATGTATATGACATCGCCCGTGATACAACAATCCAGGTACTAGCAGATAATATACCCGGCATAACGGACTCTCTCAGTTTTCTAAATGACTACCCCAAGATAAGCAAGAAGCAGAAGCAGCGTAGCGTAAACTATGGACCGCTGATCTGGTCGGACGATGGATCTCAATGCGTGGTGAGTATTTACTCGCTTGATTACAAAGATCGTTGGATCATGAAGCTCGATGTGGCAACACAAAAGTTGTCTCTGTTGTATCGAGAGCATGACGACGCCTGGGTTGGAAGTCCGCTAAACGGCGGTTTCGGAAATCCTGCGTTAGGTTGGTTGGGTGACAATAAGCACATCTGGTTTACCTCCGAAGAGACGGGTTACTCACATCTTTATACGTTAGATGTTGAATCGAAAACAAAACAATCGATAACCGCGGGCAAGTTCGAAGTACAACACGTGACTCTTCCGAAGAGCAAGCAATTTTTTTATCTCATCACCAACGAAGTACATCCCGGTGAAAAACATCTCTATCGTGTTCCAGTAAATGGAGGAAAAGCAGAACGCCTGACTACAATGTCGGGCGCACACGAGTTTGTGTTATCGCCAGATGAAAAGATGATAGCACTGCGTTACTCTTACTCCAACAAGCCATGGGAATTATATCTTATGGAGAATAAATCCGGTGGCAAAATGCGGCAGGTGACTTACTCGTTAAGCGAAGAATTCAAAAGTTATCAGTGGCGCGATCCCGAAGTGATAACCTTCCAGGCCCGCGATAACAGCAACGTATATGCTCGTTTGTATAAGCCACAGGCTCCCAATGGGGCGGCGGTGATCTTCGTGCACGGCGCAGGATATCTTCAGAATGCGCACAAATGGTGGAGTACCTACTTCAGGGAATATATGTTTCATAATCTGCTAACGGATCGCGGATACACCGTCATTGACATTGATTACCGTGCAAGTTCAGGATACGGGCGTGACTGGAGAACGGGAATTTACCGTCACATGGGAGGCAAAGATCTTACGGACAATGTAGACGGCGCCAAGTACCTGGTTGAAAAATTAAATATAGACCCTCGGCGCATTGGTATTTACGGCGGTTCCTATGGAGGCTTTATAACACTTATGGCCATGTTTACAACCCCTGATGTGTTCGCCGCAGGTGCTGCACTTCGACCAGTAACGGACTGGGCGCATTACAATCAAAGTTATACAGGAAGTATCCTGAACATACCACACCTTGACAGTATCGCGTATGCGAAAAGTTCTCCTTTATATTATGCCGAAGGATTGAAAGGCGCTTTGCTGATGTGTCACGGTATGGTAGATACGAACGTGCACTTTCAGGATGCGGTTCGACTCGCACAGCGTTTGATCGAGTTGGAAAAGAACAACTGGGAACTGGCTGTTTATCCGATGGAAGATCATGCCTTCGTGGAGCCTAGCAGCTGGACCGACGAGTACAAGAGAATATTGAAATTGTTCGAAGAAAATCTGAAGCCAAAACCTGCACCTAAAGGGTAAGTGATTTCATAGCGGCCCTGAATTTTGCCTTGATGTCTTTTTCTCCGGGATGACGTTGATTCTTCACAATCCATTTGCCGTTTACAATCGTACCCAGAACTGCTGATGAATCGGCTGTATAAATTATAGATGGTAGTAAAAATTCCAGTGGTTTTGCGAACAACGGAGATTCTCCACTGAAGACAACCGCATCAAAAACTCCATTCAGTTCAAAGTATTGTTCCTGGTTCGAACAGTTCATCGCTTTCCTGCCGGCACGCAGCGTTTTGTTGAATAATACCTTCGCGCCGTCGTCGAATGTGTTTCGTCGGTGTGTTGTAAGGCGCTGTGCATAATCAAGCCACCTGAGATCTTCCAATGGTGTGAGACTAATATGACTGTCCGTACCAATGGACCAACTACCTCCATTTTTTGCAAAGTCGGTAAGACTGAAGATCCCGTCCCCAAGATTCCCCTCTGTACCGGGACAAAGTACCACGTTCGCCCTACTCGCTGCTAAGCCTGAGATTTCCGATGCATTCATATGCGTACAGTGTACCAGGTGAAAGCGATCGTCCAAAGGCATATTCTCAAGTAACCACTCAACTGGTCGCCTGTTCAAAAATCCCAGACAATCTTCTACTTCCTTCAGTTGTTCGGCTGCGTGAAGATGAAATGGAATGTTTGAAGGTCCCTGATCAAATGTTCGCTTGATATCCGCACTGTCGACCGCGCGCAACGAATGTACACCAAACCCGATCTTGGCATTTGAATACTTTGATACAGCATTAGCTGTGTCGTCCAACAATTGAAAATACTCGTCGACATTTTTCGATATAAACCGGCGCTGTCGTGGCTGAGGCTCTTTGCCAAAATTGCCTGTCTGGTAGAAAATCGGAATCAACGTAATCTTGATTCCCGCCTGCGCAGCCGCAGCCAACAACCTTTCCCCCATCTCCGATAGGTTGGTGTAAGGCTTTCCTGTGATGTCATGATGCAAATAGTGAAATTCCGCCACGTGTGTGTATCCTCTGCGGAGCATTTCGGCGTATAGCATCGCCGCTACTGCTTCATGATGTTCAGGAGTCATTGTGAGAGCGCACTTATACATCGTTTCGCGCCAGCTCCAGAAATCATCTACTGCACCCGGTGAATGCTTCTCTGCCAGTCCAGCCATTGCAAATTGAAACGCGTGTGAATGGGCGTTTTGAAAACCCGGCAAAGCATACCCGTTCACTACCTCAACGGCTATTCCATCCAGGGAAGGCGCTTGTTCGGACAAGTACTGGATCAATCCCTCTCCATCCACGCCGACATAGGCCGGACTCATCCAGCCCTGGTCCTGAAGCAGAGCACTAAACTTGTAAAATTTCATGTACACTCACTGAGGTTTGGTAAGCGAATCGACCAACAGTTTCAACGTCATTCTGAGAACCTCTCTCATTTCATCCGCCCGCACGTTATCAAAGCGCGTTTCAGTATCGTCCATGTAGTTGATCTTGCACATCTCGAGCTGCAACGCCTGTTGATTCTCTAACGGCTTTCCAAAATGTCTGGTAATGAATCCTCCCTTGAACGGAAAATTATGCTCCACAGAATATCTTGAATCTTTAAGGCTGTTGAATGCTATGGCAATTGTCTCAGGAGATGCTGAGCTTCCGTCAGAATCCCCCAATATCAAATCCGGCAATTTGTCTTTATAAATAGTCTCGACATACTGACGAATGGAATGACAATCCCACAATAATACCTTACCAAATTCTGACTTTATATTGTCAAGCAATTGCTTCAGCCTGTCGTGATACGGTCGGTAATACTTATCCACCCGTCTTCTTATCTCAGCGTTTTCCAGATGATCACGTCGGTCAATGTAAATCGGATCTCCAAGAAAATTTGTAACCGGACAAAGACCCGTGATAATTCTTCCGTCAGTATATAGCGGTTTATCTTCAGGATCGCGGTTCAGGTCAATAACCCACCTGCTGTAAACCGCCGAGATGACCGTAATTCCCATTGACGGCCCAAAGTCATAGAGTTGATTTACAAACCAGTCTGTATCATCCGGAGCCTTTATCAGGTCAGGAACAAATTGTCCTCTAATCTCCTCTGGAAATTCGGTGCCACAATGAGGAACGCTCAATATCAGTGGCACTCGCGCTCCTGTCGGATCCTGGATGATGTACGGTTGCATTACTTATTCTTTCTTTTCGACTTTTTCTTCTTGGTCGCCGACGTATTAGCTTCAAGTGTTTTTATTTTTTCCTCAGCTGCCTGAAGTTGGGCTTTTGTGTTCACCAGCGCCTGGTTTGATTTCGTGAGTTCCTGTCGATAGTACGTTTCGAAGTCATTGTCACTTAGTCTTTTTTTCAACATCATAATCCTCCGGTAACTTTCATCGATCCGTTGCCTGCTTATCTGACCGGATTCAACCATTTTATATATGATGGAGTGCACCTTATCTACGGTGCGGTCTTCGGTCTCCTGAATGTTATTTGAAAACGTCATTATATCAACGCCACCTTGAATTGCGAGTCTAATTGATTCCTCCAATCCGAAATGCTTGGAAATTGCCTGCATCTGCATATCGTCTGTGAAGATCACTCCATTAAATTTAAGTCTATTACGAAGTATCCCTGTAAGAACATCGGATGAAAGTGTTCCGGGGTTTCCGTTTTTGTCAAGCTTTCGATTCACAATATGAGACGTCATGACTGCATCTACCAAACCAGAATCAATCAATGCCTGGTAAGGTTTCAATTCTCGTTCTTCCCAGGTATTGGTCACGTCTGCTATACCTAAGTGTGTATCATCTTTCGAGCTCCCATGGCCGGGAAAGTGTTTCAGTGATGTAAGCACGCCAAATTTATGATGTCCCTTAATAAACTCTGCTGCCATCAATGTTACTGAATCCTCATTCGCGGAAAATGCACGCCCAAACTTTGCAATAATGGGATTGTTAGGATTTGAAGCTAAGTCAACGACTGGGGCAAAGTTTATATTGATTCCCAACCCAGCCAACGTTGAGGCTGTTGCTTCTGAATAAAACCTCACCGAATCAAGTGTCGGCCCCTTTGCCATTGCGCGCGCAGTGATAGACCTTGGGAACCCATATTTATCCTTCAGCCGGTTAACTCGCCCTCCTTCCTGATCGATGCTAACAATTAACGGAATAGGTGCTGCTTGTTGATATGTCCAAATTATTTTTTTTAGTGCGACGAATGAATTCTGCGGCGGAATATTTTTTTCGAATAAAATTATTGATCCGACTTTACCTTCCCTTACCTCGTTCAATACCGCTTCATCAACCGTTGTGCCCGCAAAACCAACAAGGATCATCTGACCAATCTTGATCGTGAGACTATCCCTCGTTTGCGCATTGACGACGTTTAATGCCAACAGTAACTGAACAACAATAAAACAGATACTTATACTTTTAATACGTCTCATAAATAAAATTCAAGATTGTTTGCATGTTTCTCCTTACATCACTTCCCGGGACCGTAAAGTTACTGTTCATGAATGAAAATATTAGCGTTTTCCCCTTCCTTGTGACGAGATATCCGCTCAAACTGTGGTTATTAGCTAGAGAACCGGTTTTTGCAAAAATGTAAGGCTGGTCTGCCTTGTACCAATTTTTTATAGTCCCGGATTTACCGCCAACCGCCAACAAGGCGAATAATCGATCACGTGGAACAAGTTCATAAATTTTCTCCCAAAGGCGGACTACCGACCGCGGCGTGAACAAGTTATATCTGGACAATCCCGAACCATCCACCCAAATCGGTCTATCGGGTAGATCCTGCAAAAAATTATCGATGGTGTGTTTGAGGGCGATCTCCGGCCGCAACGTATCGCTTAGCACACCAGCACAAGTGAGCAGCAACTGTTCGGCTATGAAGTTGTCGCTGTCCTGCATCATCACTCTATACAAACTGTCAGCGGGAATGCTATACAGAATGCTTGCTGCTTGTGACAGAGGCGTGCCTATTTGTCGAACTTCCTTCTTTAACGTATCCCTTACCAGTTCACTCGTGAGTGTTGAGTCAACTCTGAATGGAATATCTGCCTCGAAATTAGTTGAAGGCGAGGGATAGAACTTAAAACCATTGTTATCCACATTCCGGATAAGTTTCGGCGTCACTTCCTCTTGCCCGAATGAAAGGTGCTTCGTGAAATAAGCAGGTTTTATAGCGATATGTGAGCCATCGTATTTTACAGAGAAGACATTCCCATAAATTGGAAGAGGTGATCTTTCAGCAGCGTAGTAATCATTGTAATCGTCCCATGCCCAACCGGCACCGAAATTTGTTGATTGAAAATTTGAGGTTGAAAAACATAATATCTTATTCGTATTCTTTAAGAAGTTGAAAGTCCTTCCATTGTCAAAAACATTATGATACAGGAATGAAGGATCTCCCGTTCCCCAAAAGAATAGCGTATCTCCTCTGACTTCGTATTTAAGTGCTGGTATTGAATCCCCCAGAATTTTCAGACTGGCGTATAGCGTGAAAATTTTCGTGTTAGAAGCGGGTGTGAAATATTTGGCGGCATTGTATTCATAGATAGTTTTTTTTTCCGCCAGGTCATACAACATGAACCCGGTATGATCCTGGAATAAATTCTCCGTGTCCTTTAATTTTTTCTCAAGGTTGCGTTTTAATGGCGAACAGGAAAAAATGACGCTTAGGCAGCATAGCGAAAAAAGTGTTTTTTGCATGATCACTTTCCGAGGTATCGCTCTTGTAAGACTTTCCTGTGATGCGTTTCATGACCAGGAATAATAAAACCGAGATTGACCACGGAGAGCTCGGAGTTGCTGGCAATCCCTTTACGCGATAACATTTCAGGAGTAAATCCTTCAAAGAGGTCAATGGTTGTTTGTCTCAGGCGCTCCATCTGGTCGGCAATTTCCTTAATTGACCGGCCGTGGGCATTAGCTTCAGGCGCATAATCATTTTCTTCGAAACCCGGTAGCGGTGTCTTGTCCTTCCGCGCGAAACGCAATGCGCGATACGCAAAAATCCGCTCGACATCGATCATGTGGCTGAGCAGCTCCTTAATACTCCATTTGCCAGCCTCGTAACGAAACTCGCCTTTAGCTTCGGGGATGGACCTTATAAGTTCAAGAGCTTGCCTATTCGACTGTCTCAATATCTCGTACATGTCATAGTCTTTGACATTGTTAACGTACCCGCGATAAAACGCCGGCACTGATTCTAAATCAGGACGTATCATGGGCTAAAAGTAAATAAGAAAAATATAATTATTGAGACCGATGGTTCAGTAAAACCACTTTGATTTGAGTTCCCTCGCCATATTTGCTTTGATGCTGATCATTCCATCCAGTTTTTCAACGGCCTGCTTAACTATATACATTCCGAGGCCCGAACCCTGCGATCGCTCAGTTGCTCTGTAGAACATATTGAAGATCTTATCGAGGTGCTCGGCCTTAATCCCGATACCGTTATCCTTAAATTCAATTTTTGCCTGGTCGTCAGTAATGTCGATTTTGATTTTTAAAAAACTCTTCGTCGAGGAATTGAAATACTTGTAAGCGTTCGAGATGATATTGCCGAAAATTATCTTTATACGTAGTGGATCGCTTTTGAATGTGCACATTACGTTCGAGCTGATTTCCGTTTTTATCGCGTCGAAATTCTCCAGGTGTTCAAGTTCCCGAATACAACTGCTGGCCACTGCGTTGAGGTCAATTACCTCAGGTGCTATTTCGATTCGGTTTACACGGGCATAGTCAAGCATGGATCTTATGAATTCGTCCAGCTTTTTGATCCGGCCGCTGATTTTTGAAAGATAACTATCACGGCTCGCAGTGTCTTTGTCGAGATTTGCCAGGTTGACCAGACCCATAATTGAACTTAATGGTGATCGAAGGTCATGTGAAGTTTTATACATGAGCTGATCCAGTTCAAAGTTCCGTTCAGAAAGCTCTTCTAGCGTGGCCTTGAGCTCTTCCTCCTGCGCTGCCATCTGCACGTTTTGGTTTACCAGTTCCTCATTCAACGCTTTCATTTTTTCTTCAATCCTCATCCGTTCCGTAATATCGCGTACGTACAGCGCTGCACCGATTATTTTCTTCTTTTCGTCGTATATCGGATTATAGCTTGTCTCTAGGATTGACTTGTTGGGTATCTGAGTTGTTGCAGAAAACTGTTCCCCTCCAAAGGCCTTTCCTCCTTCAGTTTTTAAAATAGCTCTAAGATCCCTTGGCAGGACTTTCAGTAAATTATCGCCGGCTTTTATTTCCTTCCCGAACAGTTTTTTAATACTGTTTGCGTGGGACTGGTTGAACATGATGTATCGGTAACTTCGATCGATTGCCAATATCCTGTCAGCCGTACTTTCAAGCACCGCTTTTAGGTTTGCGTTGATGGATTGAATAATTTCCTCGAAGCGTTTTCTTTCAGTTATATCTTTCACGAAAACAGCAACACCTTTTATTTTGTTTGAGTCGTCGCGTATGGGATTAAAAGTTGTTTGAATGTATCCAGTGAACCTTGGATATTTAATGTAGTGCTCTGAAACAAAGACATTCCCGCTCATCGCCTTTTTAATCTCTGCCTTTACCCATTTCAAGTCGTCAGAATTTTTCAGGTACGCCAGTTTGTAATCTCCGACCTTAATATCTGCATGATAAAGCAGCTTCATTATACTTTTATGATTCTGATTGAACGTGAGGTATCGGAATGATGTGTCTACAGCATAGATAGACTCATTCGTGCTTTCCATGACTCCACGAAGGTTTGCATTCAACTCTTTTATCTTCTCCTCAACCTTTTTTATTCGTGTGACATCGGTGATAAATCCTATGATAAATTTTTCACCCTTCTCGTTTACATACCGTGATTTTACGGTTAGCAAATCATACACTTCACCCTGCCTTGATGTTATCTTTTCGTCATTAAAAATAGTCTTGCCTGTTTTGAGAACCTTGTTATCAATATTCCAGAAAACCTTTGCTTCATCCTCATTAAGAAAATCTTCGTCAGTTTTTCCCAGTAACGTTTTTTCGGGGAACCCGATAAGATCGCAGAATCTCTCATTCATCATGATCCAACGGTGCTTGGCATCCTTAACAAACATTGGCGCAGCAACAGTGCCGATTATATTCCGAAGAAAATTACGGGACTCCAAAAGTTCTAATTCAATTTGGCGTTCGCGGGTGATATCGTAGCGTTCCAACAAAATGTTCGTCTTTTCCTTCGTGTTTCAGCAGGTTAACGTTGAGTACTCCCCAAAAGGTCTTGCCATTCTTTTTCCTGAACAACGTTTCAACTCCTTTCAGTACGGAAGTCTTTCGTAGTTCGGCCACGATTTGCTTTCGGTGTTCATCGTCGGCATACAACTGAGCAGGTTTGGTTTTCATCAGTGCCTCCATACTCTCGTAGCCTGTAATCTTTAGAAATGCATCATTTACATAAAGGAATTTTGTGCCAAGTATTCCCATAAAAATTCCTTCCTCAAGGTTACGGTTGATTGTTTCCAACAAGTCTTTCGTTTGTCGCGCATTTTCTTCAGCCAACTTTTTCTCAGAGATGTCACGAAAGTTTGAAACAATACCATTGATCTCGGGGACGTGAAGAAAATTTGTTAGCAATGCTTCGGACCAAAAGTAGTGTCCTTTCTTATGCTTGAGGCGTTGAAATATTGTAGTCGACTTACCCGGTTTGTCTAAAAGCCCTACAAAAAGCGTTCGTGCGTTTTCCAGATCATCGGGATGTATAAACTCCAACCCACTGCGTCCTATCAATTCGGATTCGCGATATCCACCGAGTTTCTTAACGCTTGAAGAAGCAAACTTGATATTGCGATTGTGATCGTACAAGACAATGCCGTCATGTGCATTCTCTATGAATGCGCGAAATGTTGTTTCGCTAAGCTCATTGCTGGTTTTCTGTGTTAGCTTCATGAACGGAGCCTTGAAAAGACTCTAGAACTCTGTAAAGACTTTGTCTGGAAGGGTATCGTCGACCTTGACATTCTTCGGTCCCGCGCCGTCAGATCGGTCAGCCGAAATTAAGATGTCACCATATTTTTGATAGTTATCCCACGGGCGTGTAAAGTTCGCGGAATCCTGATTTGAATTACTGTAGTAGGACCATTGCTTCACGAGATTGTCATTCGCATCAACAAAGATCCTGTATTTGTTTTGCGGAGTGTCGCCGATGTCCTTAAATGTAAGTTCCATGACATTACACTTTGTCCCGGTGCGCATCGTGTCTTCTCCGATATATTTTATAGCTAACCCGGTATCCTTCAGTTTAAACGGCATCAAAAGCCAATACGAATCATTGATCCACATACTTTTGCCCTTAGTTAGCATTTTCGTTAACGAATCTGGCTCGGTGATTTCTTGACCCTTTACACTAACCCTTCCCTGAAGTTTATCGAGGTCTACAAGATAGACAACGCTGTCCTTCAAGGATTCAATGCGGACTCTGTTGTCTTTCTTATCCCACGTGAGGTTGCGAGCACCAAAAAAATTCCAGGAAATATATCTTGTTTTATCCCAGTTCCTGCGACCTCCCATGGCATTCATTATACTGTCGGCAAGTTCAACAGCCTTAGGATCCGAATTGGCCAAATCAAATCCTTCTGCCGGAGGATTCAGCGCTTGTTTGTTCATTTCGCACGAACCCAGGGCGGCAGCCAGTAAAAGCAATACTGGTGTTGCTCGGAATTTCATTAGGTTGATGAGTGAATTTACTAAAATTAATCCTTCGTTGGTTCTTCTTCAGGCTCCGTATTTTCCTTGGTTGGAATAAAGCGGTGCAGGATGCTGCCAGGTTCGACGGATTGCAGTAAAAGGTTTCTCAGGTAACCTTCAACAGGAAGGATCAACACCGCAACAAGGACCTGTATAAAAAAATCCATTACCGGACTTGCCCTCGTTTCGAATGTCTCCCCGATAACTGTTTGTATGAACTGAATGAGGAGAATGATCGTGAGCAGAGACAAAAGTCTGCTGATGAAGTGATAACGGGTGCTCAAACGGAGAGACAATGCCACGAGCGATGCGAACAGCAGGAACTCCAGGGCATAGAACCACGTCCGCTTCCAATAAGGTGGCAGGACTTCAAAAGAAACTGCTTCCAACTCACGCACATTGCCAAAGATATCTTTTGCCTGAACGCGTAAGGAATAATCACCCGGCGGCAAGTATGGGAAGTCAATCGTGTTGTTAGAATGAGACCATGCCGACCAATTTTTCTCCAAACCATCTAGCTGAAAACGATACTCAATTGATTCCGCTGCCAGGTAATCGGGTTGAATTACATCAAAGGTCACTGAACTTTTCTCCTGATCGAACTGGATCTTGCCCTTGCGTGAAACTCGTTGCTTTGCATTGCGAATGGCTTTCAAAATAAGCGGATGATCTAGTTCATGTGTTGTTAGTTGATCGGTGAAAAATTTGTACAACTCATTGTTGGCTGTGATAAGCCAAAGGTTTTCGGAATCCCCGTCGGACGTGACAAACCGAAGATCCTTATAAAGATTTAACAAGTGAAGGTTGCGGCCGGGTTTCTTTCCAAACAGTTTCCAGTCATGAGAGTCCCGAAACCAAATGTGGCCGTTGGCCGCAAAATAATGCGACAATTCTCCCAATGAATCAACGCGGATAAAAGATCCTTTATCTCGATCGAATTGGAAAAATCCGTTTGAATTGGCCAGTACAATTTTATCATCGAGCGCGGTTCCAACCACTTCGTCAAAGTTCGGATTGGGAAAAGGGATTGTCTGAATGTTGCTGATAGCATTGTTCTTGATTTCAAGTCTGTAGACCTTGTCCACAGCGCACAGCCAATATTCTTCCTTGGTGCCCTGGAATATAAAGCTGATCTGGTCATCCAACTCATCGAACAATTCTTCTGAGACCCATCCGCTCTTGTTTCGCCGTAAGGTCTTCATTTCATTCTTATAGGTGGAAATGAAAACTCTGTCATCTTCGCTTGAGGGGAAAATGGAACTTGCGGGCTCTTCCAGGATAGGCGTTGCGTTCAATCCCTTTATCTCAAATGCTCCGCTTAATCCAGCAGCGATCAGATGACCATTTGCCTCAATGAGTTGCGTAACCTTGGCATTAATGCCATTCACTTTTTTGTACGTGTAGTGCGCACTACGCAAAACTCTTTCGACCTTACGCTGTGACTCATAGGTTTTGTTTTCCGAAGGTGGATCTACTTGCTTGGAATTTTCATTCCTACCGCTCGGGACTGCTCCTTCTGACTTCGTTTTTTTCTTTTTCAAAAATCTCAAGAATCCTCGTTTCTTCGATTCGTTTATCGGTTCGTCTCCAGCTGGCTGAGCTTCGAGGCTTTCGTTGGCGTTATCTCGTGGCTTTTTTTGCCCCTTCTTTTGATCAGATTTTACTTCTATATCTACATAGGAGACTATCTCGTCATACACCTCCTCCTGAACGAGTTTAAAAAGTCCTGATGACGTTCCTGCGTAGACATATCCGCCAAATGAAAGAACGCAGAGCAGGTTCCCTTGCAAGCCCTCATAGTGACTGAAAGATCTGAATGGGAGGTATGGCGACACTCTTGTGAATCCATATTCATGAGCGGCCCAGACGGTTTGACCTTTGTCCGTCATAAGTGTATATACCTCGTTGTCTGGCAAGCCTGTTGCATAGTTCACTATCTCCCGAGTTTTCCCCGACAATGCATCAACGAAGATCATTCCCCCTCGAAGAGTTGCTAGAACAATCAACTGTGGATTTAGCCATTTGCCTTCAACTATAACACTTGCTTTTGCATACTGAAAATCCTGTAAGTCGACCTGTTTCGGAATACGGTCATTGCCATATAAAAATATCCGGCTATCGTTGAGTCCTATCAGGTAGTGATTATCGCCAGGGGTTACGAAAAGTATCTCATCACTTACCAAGAAACCCAATGATGAAGTAACCAGATTGTTGCCTTCAACCTTTAACAGTGCCTCTTGTTCCGAAGTGAGGTACAATGATCCGTAAATTTCAAAAAGCCCTGTAAAAGCTCCGGTAAGATTTGATGACGGTATTGTAACAGGTTCCTTTTCTGCATCCTCGTATAAATACAAGCCCTCATTGCTCAGGAAATACAATTTGTCGTGAACAATCAGTGATACAAACACTTCCTTTACTTCGGGTGGTGACAACGACTGTACATGCTGAATTCCTTGGTCGTCAGTTATGATGGTACCGAATCCATTCGCTCCGGCCCAATATAACGTGCCATCGGAACTGACCTGCAGAGAATAGACGGATCCATTCGCGGGAATAAGGTTCCAGCTCCGCCCATCGAATTCGAGAATACCGTTTCTTGTTGCGAAATACATAACGCCATTTTGATTTTGCACGATATCAAAACAGACATTGTCGAAGCTTTCCTCTGTAGGCGAAAAATGAGAAAGGAAATAATTGCCCGGTTGAGCGAAAGAGTTCGAAAGAATGAGCAGAAAAAAAGTTAAAAAAATATACCGCATGGGTTTAGCTCATATCAAATTTAGAAAAAGCAAAAGAGCAAACCTAATATGCTACTAGCTGATCCTACTCCAGTTTATTGTGCTTTTTCTCATGGATTCGATTTGGGCTTTTATCACCAGATTTTCGGGCCTGGTGAGTTCGGGGTCTTCATCAATGATTTGGCTTGCCACAGTCCTCGCGTGCTGAAGGAGCTTTCCATCTTTTCCCAGGTCTGCAATAAGAAGATCAAGCACTCCGCTCTGTTGTGTTCCCATGAGATCACCCGGGCCCCTAAGAGACAAGTCGGTTTCTGCGATCTCAAATCCATTGTTTGTATCGACCATTGTTTTAATCCGCACCTTCGAATCTGCTCCAAGTTTGTAGTCTGTCATTAAGATACAAAAGGATTGCTCAGCTCCTCTCCCCACGCGACCCCTGAGTTGATGTAATTGAGATAACCCAAAACGTTCGGCATTTTCAATCACCATTACGGATGCATTTGGAACGTCAACACCAACCTCGATCACAGTTGTAGCTATCATTATTTTTGTTTCCCCTTTCACAAAGCGCCTCATCTCATAATCCTTCGCTTCGCTCTTCATCTTACCATGCAAAATGCTAATCGCATATTCGGGAAACGCACGGCTGATACTTTCATATCCGTCCATCAAATGTTTTAGATCGAGTTTCTCAGACTCGTCAATTAAAGGATAGACGATATAAACCTGGCGACCTGCTATTATCTGGTCTTTCAGAAATTGATTTATCTGTAAACGGTGACTATCGAATTTATGAATGGTTTTTATGGGCTTCCGGCCAGCGGGCAGCTGATCGATTGTTGATATATCAAGGTCTCCATATAACGTCATGGCTAGTGTTCGCGGTATCGGCGTTGCCGTCATTACTAGAATGTGCGGGTAACTGTTAACATTCTTCTGCCAAAGTTTTGATCGTTGTGCAACGCCAAAACGATGCTGTTCATCAATGACAGAAAGACCCAGGTTGTGAAACTTCACTTCCTCTTCAAGGAGCGCATGCGTGCCGATAAGAATTTTAAGTGTGCCGTCCAGCAGCATCTGGTGTATGATCTTGCGCTCCGATTTTTTTGTCGATCCTGTTAATAATGCAATATGGATATGCATTTTATCTGCGTACCGCTTGAGATTATTAAAGTGTTGCTGAGCAAGGATCTCAGTTGGCGCCATGAGCGCACATTGTGCATCGCTGCCAATCACGATCAACATACAAATAAAAGCTACTATGGTCTTACCGCTTCCGACATCCCCTTGCAGGAGTCTATTCATTTGCTTTCCTGACCTTAAGTCTGAATAAATTTCCTTTATAACTTTCTTCTGTGCATCGGTTAACGTGAACGGTAAATGCTCGTTATAAAACATCGTCACCAACGTTGCATTCTGAAAGATCTGCCCGGCGATTTTTGTCTGCCGTACGACCTTCATCTTCAGCAATCTCAATTGTATATAAAACAATTCTTCAAACTTCAGCCGGTGCTGCGCTTGAGACAGCAACTCCTGGCTGATAGGAAAATGAATGTTTGAAATTGATTCTCTTTTGGAAAGAAGCTTTTCGTGAAGGAGTAACCGTTGCGGAAGTGTTTCGCGGATTTTATTGTCAGCCTGAACGAGAAGACCTTTCATGACCTTTGAGATCGCTTTGCTGTCAATATGCTTTGCTCTCAGTTTTTCAGTAAGTGGGTATACTGGTTGCAGGGATCCTCCTTTCTCTGCATTCTCAGTAGCAACCTCAATTTCAGGATGTGCAATGTTGAACCGATGTCCGTAACGACTAGGTTTTCCAAAGACCACGTATTCGGTACCCGCCTTAACCTTATCATTTATCCAGTTAATACCCTGAAACCAAACGAGCTCTATTTCTCCGCTCCCGTCTGATAGTAGAGCTACTAGTCTTTTCTTGAAGCCGGAGCCAATAAGTTCTTTTTTCCTGACTATACCCTTTACCTGTACATAGGGAAGATCCTCACTTAATTCAGTGATCCGGTAAAACTTCGTTCGGTCTTCATAACGGAATGGATAGTGTTGTATAAGGTCGGCAAAACTGAAAATACTCAGTTCTTTATTGATCAAAGCCGCCCGTTGAGGCCCTATTCCTTTAAGGTATTCTATCGATGTATCAAAAAAGCCGGCCATTGAATTATTTGATCGTACAAACAAAAATTAAAATATAAAAAGTAGATTAATGAGGCGCAGAATTTTACTGGTTTAACTTTGTTAAAGAATTAAACCGTCGGTTACATATTCAATCTAAGGGTTATTAAAGATGTGCACAGGATATGAAGGTTAATTCTACGATATACAAGGGGATTGAATATATTCAGGTGAATGCCCTCCCGCAGGACCAAAAGGAAAGGCTTCTGCAAACGATAAATCACGACCTTTTGATCAAGATCCTCGTTGACGAAAAGCTGATTGCTAACTGCCTCCTGTTCAAAGACTATGAAATCTGGTTTGATAACATTTACAAGCCTCAGACCAAGACCAATGAACAACCGGGCAAAAGCAGCGTAGAATCCGCCGCTATTCGGGTTGAGGCTGTGAAAAAGTCCTAACGGTTCTAATCCCATATCCCGCGATCAGGCACTATCTCTAGTACGTTTCCTTCAGGGTCGTTGAAATAAAAGGACTCTTCGCCACTTTCCCAGATAACTTCATCTATTATTGGTATTCCAAGGGCTATGATTTCCTTCTTTGCCTTTAGATAGTCTGATTTAAGCACTTCGAATGCAAAATGCTGCTTGCCGCCACCGTAATGTGCCGGTGGACTTGTCTTCGTTTTGGAATCTTCAGAATTGAAGCACAGTAACACGCTATCGCCCGCATTAAAAAATATGTGCTTTCCCGGAACGTAGCTAATTAGCTTCATTCCAAGTTTCTCCTGGTAAAAGAGTTTACATTGTTCCAGATCGTGAACATAAAGACAGGTTTCTTTAATTTTTGTGAAATTCATACACAAAAGGATTTTTTCAACTGGCTATACTCTTCCCACAGTTCATTCACTATATCCTTCGCTGGTTGTATTTTTCTGACGCCAGCCGAAACCTGTCCAATCTCGAGTTCGCCTTCTTCAAGGTCGCCTTCAAATATTCCCTTTTTTGCTCGGCCCCTTCCTAACACTTCAATTATTTCATCCGGCGTTGCTCCTCGCGTTTCTGCGTCTTTTACCCGATTGTAAAATGCATTCTTGATCAGTCGCACAGGCGTAAGTTGTTTCATTGTCAGGATGGTATCCCCTTCATCCAGCCCAATAACTCTTTGCTTAAATCTTTCGTGAGCAGATGATTCGACACTTGCTGCAAAACGACTTCCTACTTGTGATCCGTCGGCGCCAAGTGCTTCAGCGGCTAACATCGCCCTGCCCGATGCAATCCCTCCAGCTGCAACGAGTGGAACCGACACCGCCTGCTTTACCAGGGGGACAAGAACGAACGTGGTGGTCTCTTCTCGTCCATTATGACCACCTGCTTCAAAGCCTTCGGCAACTACCGCATCCACCCCACATGCCTCAGCTTTGCGGGCAAACTTTACGCTCGAGATCACGTGGACAACCTTAATCCCCTTTTCCTTAAGGGGGCCAGTCCAGGTCGCCGGATTTCCGGCCGATGTAAATACAATCTTTACTTGCTCTTCGATAATAATCTGTATGATCTTTTCAATTTCCGGGTACAACAAGGGGACATTGACGCCAAAGGGTCGGCTTGTAGCTACCCTGCATTTTCTAATATGCTCGCGCAGCGTTTCCGGGTACATGGACCCGGAACCAATTAGGCCTAGCCCTCCGGCATTGCTCACAGCGGAAGCAAGCCTCCACCCGCTGCACCAAACCATTCCGGCCTGAATAATGGGAAATGAAATGTCAAACAGTTCTGTAATGCGGTTTGCTTGGGGCTTCATATTGTCAGCTCAAAATAATCAATCAGCTGCATTTTGTTTTTGCCACCCCCCTGAATATCTGAAAATTAGGAGTATGTTAGTTGTTGCACCAAGTGTGTTTCTGGCCGGCATTAAGTTGTCCACAAAGAATAGATTGAAAATTTTGCTTGTAACTGCTTGTTTATCTGCGTTTTATGTGGAAATATTTCGGTAATGTGGACAACTGCTGTTCTTTGTGGAAATCTTTTTGACCCTTTTTCTATAGGGATTCTAAGTGTCTGAATTTTAGTGTTTTTCTCGAATTATAGGCCCTCGACACATACCCCAATTGGTTGAAATTATGTTCGACTTAGAACTCCCTGAAAAATCAATGCGTTGATAAATTTATGAGCAAAATGGTCTTTGTATTCCTCTTGTTTGTCGCGGCCAGTTCTAGCGCCCAGCAAGTCGAGGTAATTAAGTTTGAGAAGCTCCTGTCACTCCTGGAGGAAAAAGGCGAAAAGGTGCAGGTCATTAATTTCTGGGCAACCTGGTGTGCCCCCTGCGTTAAAGAACTGCCTCTATTTGAGGCCCTCACTGCCCGGAACGACGCTTCAGTAAAAGTCACCCTCGTTAGTCTCGATTTCGCGGACGAAATAAAAAAAGTAAATTCTTTTATAAGCCGGCGAAAGATCAGGTCCGAGGTGTTGTTGTTGGATGAAATCGACTATAATTCCTGGATTGATCGGGTCGAGGAAAGTTGGGGTGGGGCTATTCCTGCAACCTTATTTATTAACCAAAAAACCGGACAAAGAAAATTTGTGGATAGAGAGCTCAAGGATGGTGAACTTGAAGAAGTCATTGCAAGTCTTATAAATCAATAAACCTTTATAATCTTTACTATGAAAACTAAAACGATAAGATTGATTTTGGCCTTAATATGTGGTGTGGCCCTGGTGTCGTTCGAAAATCCTCCTTATGAAATAGGCGACAGCGTTTCGGATTTTAAACTAAAAAATGTTGATGGCAAAATGGTGGCTCTTTCTGACTACAAAGACCAAAATGGAGCTATCGTTATTTTTGACTGCAACACTTGTCCCTATTCAAAAGCATACAATGACCGAATCATTGAACTCAACAGCAAGTATTCTTCAAAAGGATTCCCCGTCATCACTATAAATCCAAATAACCCGGAGATCTCGCCTGGTGATTCATTTAAAGAAATGGCTTCACTGGCTAAGAAGAAGAACTATACGTTCCCGTATCTCCAAGACGAGACGCAACAAGTTACTCGCTCATTTGGAGCAACCAATACCCCTCACGTATTTGTCCTTAGGAAGACTGGCCAAAATTTCAATGTAGCCTATATCGGCACGATTGATAACAATTCACGTGATGGCTCCGCTGCCACCAAAAAGTATGTGGAGGAAGCTGTTGATGCCCTGCTCGACAACAAGTCCATCCCAACTACGCGCACAAAAGCAATAGGTTGCGGTATCAAATGGAAGGATTAGCTTTTACGTTGTTTTGCCTCAAAAATAATTCTTGTTTTTCGCTGGTGTACTCATAAACGATGGCACGGTGGTTGCGTTAGATAGAGAAACACGCCGCTATGAAAACGTTCTTGTTTTTGCTCCTCTGGAGTGCAAGCACTTCATTGCTTGCGTATGACTCAGGTATTGCTGTGCAGACGGAAAAAAACACCACCATGCATGTCTATGTAAATGGTAAGCTTTATAACAAGCAGCCTGGCAAGTTTGTAAGGGTAAGGAGCACACCTGGTCTTTTTCACCTTGAAGTAAAAGTGTTAAACCCTTACAATAAGACATGGTACCTGGTACGCAAGGATATCCGGGTCGACAAGGGATTTGAATTTCAGTATAAGGTGGTTTTCGTTAACAAGCTAAGGCCTGAACTTAGAGAGATACGAAAGTATCCCGTTTACTCCAGATACTTTCTCGACCCTGGGCTTTACAATAGGCATCCTGTTTCGTAGACGTACCTCTATTTTATTTTTTTGATTTTGTGATCAGCAGAACCACAATCACTATGGCTGCAATTACAAATATTGGGGTATGGAACCAGCCATTAAACGGATGCCAATCGAAGGCCCATCCAAACAGTCCGCCGATGATCCCGAACATTGCTCCGAAAATACCTGCAAATATTCCTATTACAGCTCCAAAAATACCTGCGATTATTCCAAAGAGTCCACCTGCTATCCCGATCCATATCGGGAAGGTAAATACCAATAGAAGGACAATCAATACCGTGGATGTAGATGTAGAAGTCTTGGACTGCATAGGAAACCGAGTTTTCTCAGTTACTTCCAAAAAGCATGCAATTAATTCCAAGGCCATACACGGCGCTTAAAACCCGCATTTTGCAAATGCCCGCGTCAATTAGTGTTGAAAAGTGAACATGCGGATTTACGAATTTGAACAACGCATCAGAATGGATACTCTCCTTTTTCGATGACGTAGTTAGCGATCTTTCTCCGGGCTTCTTTCAGGTTATAAGGATCCACCTTTGTAAATCGCTTCAATCCCATAAGTAATAACCTTAGCTCGTCACCATCCGCAAATGCCATAATCGCCTCACGTCCGCAGGACGCCGCTTTTCCAATAGCATAGTGAAGGTAATTGATGGCCATTTCTTTTTGCACTTCGCACGCTTTCTCGCCGCGCTGGCCTATTAGTTTTTCTACGCGCAGCAAAGTAGATTCCGCCACGTATAGTTCAATAAGCATGTCTGCAAGGTTCATAAGAACTTCCTGCTCTTCTGAAAGTTTGGTCATAAACTTTTGAACAGCCGAGCCCGCTACTATCAATCCCGCCCTCTTTAAGTTAGCCAGGGCTTTTTTCTCTTTGGCAAAGACACCCCCCTCATCGCTTGCGCTAAAATCCGGAATTGCCATTAGTTCCTTTTGAACAGCCATGATCGGGTTCATTAGATCTATGCTGCCTTTCATCGCACGCTTCATTAGCATATCGATGGTCAGCATGCGATTGATCTCGTTTGTTCCTTCAAAGATTCGATTGATGCGCGCATCCCGGTAGGCGCGATCCATTGGACCTTCCGCTGAGAATCCCATTCCACCGTAAATCTGAACTCCTTCGTCTACTACGAAGTCAAGGACTTCCGAACCATGAACTTTCAGTATTGCGCATTCAATCGCAAACTCCTCAAGTGATTTCAACTTCGCCTTTGAAGAATCTGTGCCTGCCGTTACAAGAGCACTATAAGCGTCATCTATATTCTGACCCGCGCGATAACATGCTGATTCGGATGCGAAAACTTTCGTGGTCATCTCGGCGATCTTGTGTTTTATCGCACCAAAGTTCGAGATGGAAGTTCCAAACTGTTTCCTCTCTTTCGCATACTGCGTCGCGGTAGAAATTGTCTTCTTTGAACCACCTATCGCAGCAACTCCCAGTTTAATACGTCCAACATTCAAAATGTTTACAGCGATCTTGAATCCATTCTCCCTTTCGGATAAAAGATTTTCAACCGGCACCTTGCAGTCATTGAAAAAGATCTGACGTGTGGAAGATCCTTTGATCCCCATTTTATGTTCTTCCTCATTCATTGTTATACCGCCAAAGTTCTTCTCTACAATGAATGCGCTTAGGTTCTTGTCATTATCAATTTTGGCAAAGACGATGTAAATATCAGCAAACCCACCGTTGGTGATCCACATCTTTTGTCCGTTGACGACATAATGCTTTCCGTCACTGCTCAACACGGCCTTCGTTTTTCCGGAATTCGCATCTGATCCAGAGTCTGGCTCTGTCAAACAATAGGCGGCCTTGTACTCACCTGTAGCCAGCTTCGGGAGATATTTCTTTTTTTGTTCCTCATTTCCATAGTAGACAATTGGCAATGTACCTATACCCGTATGGGCAGATAAAGCAACCGCAATTGAATGTCCGGCACCAATAACTTCCGCTACCAGCATAGTCGTATTAAAATCCATTCCAAACCCACCGTACTCCGTTGGAACGGATGTACCCAAAAGTCCTAGCTCTCCAGCCTTGTCCAACAATGTTGGCATAAGCTTAGGATCTTTCATGGAGTCGATTTCATCCAGTCTGTTGAAGACTTCCTTTTGAAGGAAGTCTTTGCACTGTTGCTGGATCATTTTCTGTTCTTCGTTGAACTCTTCTGGAATAAAGATTTCGTGTGCCTCTGTTTCGCGGATCAGAAATTCTCCTCCTTTGATTGCCGCTTTTTTTTCCGTTGTCGTTGCCATGATAACTTAATTTATTCTGCTTCCTATTAGTTGATCATTTCATATATACCTGCCACCCCTTGTCCGCCGCCAACACAAGCCGTAACTAGTCCGTACTTCTTATTTCTTCTTCGGAGTTCATTGAACAAGGTGAGTGACAGCCTGCCTCCTGAACTTCCAAGAGGATGTCCGAGTGCAATTGCTCCACCATTCACATTTGTTATGGATGGGTCAATTTGCAATTCCCTTATAACAGCCAGAGACTGCGCTGCAAATGCCTCGTTCAACTCGATCAGATCGATGTCCTTTAGCTTAAGGCCCGCCCGCTCCAACGCCTTAGGAACGGCAGCCACCGGTCCAATTCCCATAATCCTTGGATCCACGCCTGCTGCAGCATAGCTAACCATTCTGGCAATCGGTTTGACGCCGAGCTGCTTCACCATTTTTTCCGACATAACCACAACAAATGCGGCGCCGTCATTTGTTGGCGAAGAGTTGCCCGCTGTGACCGAGCCACCTACCGCAAAGACCGGTTTCAATTTCGCTAAGGCTTCCATTGATGTTTCTGGCCTTGGTCCTTCGTCAGTATCGACCCTTGCTTCTTTACTTTTCTTTTTCCCGTTTTCATCAACGTATACCTCGACCGTTGTAATGGGATGTATCTCTTCTTTGAATTTTCCTTCTTTTTGTGCCTTTATCGCTTTCATATGAGATTCAAAGGCAAATCTATCCTGATCCTCTCTGGAGATCTTGTATTGTTTTGCGATCTCCTCGGCCGTAAGTCCCATACTGGTGTAATACGTGGGGTGTTCCTTCGCGATAGTATAGTTCAATGCGGTCTTCCAACCCATTACCGGCACGAGAGACATAGATTCTGCTCCGCCTGCAATAACACAATCTCCCATTCCGGCCTGGATCTTGGCAGATGCGATGTGTATTGCTTCAACGCCCGATCCGCAATACCTGTTAATTACCATTCCCGCGTTGTCAAGCCCTAATGCGGTCAATGCAATCATCCTTCCCATTTGCATTCCTTGTTCTGCTTCTTGCACTGCATTTCCAACGATAAGGTCGTCGACCATCTCGTTTTCCAAACCAGGAACTGATTGGACTAACGCTTTTATAACTTCAGTCGCAAAATCGTCAGGGCGTGTAAAACGAAATCCACCTTTTTTCGCCCTCGTATTCGCCGTTCTTTTGGCAGCTACTATGTATGCATCCATCTCAGTTGATTTTTTGATTTAGTTCCTTAGAGGTTTTCCACCCGTCAGTATGGATTGTATCCTTTCCAGTGTTTTCTTTTCTCCAGTTAAAGAAACAAAAGCTTCCCGCTCCAGATCCAGCAAATATTGTTCACTCACCTCCTGAGGTGAGGTCAGATCGCCTCCGCACATGATGTTGGCGATCTTCAAAGCAATTTTTTGGTCATGCTCGGAGATGTAGTTACCCATCTTCATACCGTGTATGCCGGCCATGAAAAGCGCCTGTCCCGACCGGCCTTGAACCTTGATATTTTTTGCCTGGACGGGCGTGGTATAGCCAGCATCATACAGTTCAATCGCGGCAGCCTTTGCATCAAGAATCTGCCGATCGCGATTTATCGAAATTCGGTCTTTGTTTCTAAGTATTCCCATTTCACGCGCTTCTTCAGCAGACAATGCAACCCTAGCCGTTGCAATATTCATGAACGCGTTTTGTAATGCATTTAATTCTACGTCACCTTCTTCGAAAGCATCGCTTACCCGTTTGGTAAATTCTTTCGTTCCACCACCACCAGGGATAAGTCCCACGCCAACTTCAACTAGACCGATATACGCCTCTGCCGCCGCTTGAGCTATATCTGCATGAAGTGTCATTTCACAACCGCCTCCGAGCGTTCTTCCTTGCGGACAAACTACAACCGGAACAGAAGAGTAACGAATCCTCATCACTGAGTTCTGGAATTGACGGACCATAAAATCGATCTCATCATATTCCTGTTCGATTGCAAGCATAAACACCAGGCCAAGGTTTGCACCGAGAGAAAAGTCGGCGCCCTGGTGGCCAATAACCAAACCCTTGTATTCCTTTTCCGCAACATCGATCGCCTTGTTCAATCCCTCGATCACTGAACTACCAAGTGTGTAACTCTTACTGTGCCATGCAAAATTGATGACACCATCTCCCAGGTCAGTGATCTTCGATTCGGCATTTTTCCATACAACTTTATCACTAAGGTTCTCCAGGATAATGAATTCGTCTTTGCCTGGAATTTTTTTGTAGGATTTCGAGGGAATGTCATAATACATTTTCTTGCCGGAATCCACTTTGTAAAAAGACTTATTGCCGGCCGAGACCATGTCATATACCCATTGGTTGGCTTTGTAACCTGCCGCTTCCATTTCCGATAGAGTCTTTTCGACTCCTATCGCATCCCATGTTTGAAAGGGGCCGAACTCCCACCCAAATCCTGCGCACACGGCATCATCGACTTTATATATTTCATCGGCAATTTCCGGGATCCTGTTCGATGAATACTGGAAGAGTCCAAAAAATGAATCTCTGTAAAACTCACCGGCTTTGTCCTTACCGGCGATCAAAACCTTGAAGCGATCTTTTAAATTTTCAATCGTCTTTGTTGATTCCAGCGTTGCAAACTTTGTCTTGGCTTTCGGTTTATACTCAAACGTTTTGAGGTCAAGTGTTAAAATTTCCGTTTCGCCTTTTGCGCTTTTTGTCTTTTTATAGAAACCCTGTGCGGTCTTGTCGCCAAGCCATTTGTTTTGTTCCATCTTAAGGACAACCTCTGGCAACTTGAAGTATTTCCGACCTTCATCGTTCACGAGCCCTTCATGAAGGTTGCCCGCGACTTTAATAAGTGTATCCAGACCAACTACATCCGAAGTTCTGAATGTGGCTGACTTTGGTCTTCCTATCACTGGTCCGGTGAGTTTGTCAATCTCGTCAATGTTGAGGTCAAGCTTACTCATTGAATCTACAACCTTCATGATCGCGAAAACACCTACTCGATTCGCAATGAAGGCAGGCGTGTCCTTACATAACACTGTGGTTTTACCAAGGAACAGATCGCCGTAATGCATCAAGAAGCTGACGATTTTTGGATCTGTGAATGGCGTAGGAATGATTTCTAATAACCGCAGGTAACGAGGTGGGTTAAAAAAGTGAGTTCCACAAAAATGTTTTTTAAAGTCGTCGCTTCTACCCTCAGTCATCAGGTGGATGGGAATACCCGATGTGTTCGAAGTGATTAGGGTACCTGGCTTGCGGTATTTCTCAACCTCGTCATATACTTTTTTCTTGATCTCGAGATTCTCAACAACAACTTCGATGGTCCAGTCATAATCTTTGATCCTGGCCATGTCTTCTGAAAAGTTGCCAAGAGTGATCCGGGAAATAAACTTTTTGCTATAGAGAGGTCCGGGACTGGATTTCACAGACCGGTCAAATGACAATTGAACAACTCTGTTCTGGACTGCCTTGCTTTCAAGTGTGAGCCCTTTGGCTTTTTCTTCTTCCGTCAGTTCCTTGGGTGCAATGTCGAGTAGTAATACCTGGCAGCCGATGTTCGCAAAGTGACAGGCGATTGCAGACCCCATGACTCCGGACCCCAGAACGGCGACTTTTCGTATAGAACGTTTCATGCTTTACGTGTTTTTTTCACCTGTGAAACAGGTGGCATTAATTAGACAATGGTAATTGATTGAGTTAAACATTTTCTGCTTCCGCAATTCCCTGGGCTGCGAGTAGATTGATCTCATTCATCACTTCGAAAAAGACCTTTAGTTTACTTTCGGGTACTACCTCTCGCACTTTGTTGTTGAAATAAAGAACAGTTTCACGTGAGACCTCTTTTTTCGTTTTCCCTAATTCTGTTAGAAAGATTCTTACAGATCGTTTGTCCAATGGATCCGGCTCACGATAAATGAGCTTTTTTTCCTCCATTGTCTTCAACATTCTTGTAAGGCTCCTTGCTTCAAGTCCCATCAGCGGTGCTATCTTCGTTGCTGGCGTCCCATCAGAATGGATGTTGAGCAAGACAAATCCTATTGATGTCGTGATCTCGTGTTTTCCAGCCTGTTGGTTATACATTCGTGAAATTGCATGCCACGCTGATTTTATGTTGTGATCTACAGTTTCTTCCCGGCGCATACGATTTCGATAAGCAACGAAGGTAATAAAATTTGTTATGCATGCATACCATCAAAAGAATTTTTTTAAGTTATACATACAGTGATGATTAGACCTCTTGTCATAAAATCCCCTTGATTTTAACAACATATCACGAAATTGCTGCGATGAGAATTTTTCTACTAGCGCTGTTTGTCCTGCTGCTCAGCGACTCTCTTGTAGCCCAGAAAATTAATGAAACATACCAGATCCATATTCAGCGCGCCTCGTCCGCTATTCAGATAGATGGTGTTGTCGATGAGGAAGCGTGGAGCCAAGCAGAAGCGGCCTCTGATTTTTACATGGTATTGCCCATGGATACAAGCAAGGCCAGAGTTCGTACAGACGTAAAAATGACATACGATGAACACAACCTCTATCTCGTAGCAATCTGTTATCATTTCTTGCCTGGGCCCTATTTCGTCGAGTCATTGCGACGAGATTTTGCATTCGGCAAGAACGACAATTTCCTGTTGTTCATGGATCCGTTTGATGATCAAACTAACGGATTCTCATTTGGCGCAAACGCAGCTGGAGCACAATGGGATGGCATGATGTACGAGGGCGGCAAGGTCGACCTAAGCTGGGATAACAAATGGACATCAGTAGTTAGGAAAGAAGATGATAGATGGGTTTTCGAAGCGTCCATCCCTTTCAAATCGATCCGATACAAGAAGGGAATAAAAAAGTGGGGAATAAACTTTAGCCGTTTGGATTTGAAGTCAACGGAAAAGTCAAGCTGGGCTCCGGTACCTCGGCAGTTTCCAACGGCATCATTAGCATACACTGGCATCTTGGTGTGGGACGAACCTCCGCCGCAGGTTGGCTCTAACATTTCGATCATTCCTTATGTCCTGGGAGGAGTTGGAAAAGATTATGAAAAAGAAACACCCACCACGTATCGCAAAGAGATTGGCGTTGATGCCAAGATCGCTGTTAGTTCTTCATTGAACTTAGATCTTACTATCAATCCGGACTTTTCGCAAGTTGATGTTGATCGACAGGTAACGAACCTTGAACGATTCGAGTTATTCTTTCCGGAGCGTCGCCAGTTCTTTCTCGAAAACGGAGACCTGTTCGCTAACTTCGGCTATCCGACAATCCGTCCGTTCTTTTCCCGCCGTATCGGATTAGGGGTTCCAATTGATTTCGGCGCCAGATTCAGCGGAAAGCTTGATAAAAACTGGCGGATAGGAATTATGGACATTCAGACTGGTAAAGTAGAAGAAGAATCCTTACCGCGTCAGAATTTTGCTGTGATCGCTCTTCAGAGACGTGTGTTTGCTCGCTCCAACGTTGGGCTTATCTTCATCAATAAACAGTCCCTTAACTACGAAGCAAGCGAAGACCCGGCTGTTCCCGTTTATTCGGAATACAACAGAAACGTTGGGTTGGAATACAACCTCGCATCGTCGAACAATCTGTGGACTGGAAAAGCGCTGTTTCTAAAATCATTTAGTCCTGGCAAGGGTGGAAAAGAATTCACACATGCTGCAAACCTTCAATATTCAGATCGCAAACTTCTGATTGGTTGGCAGCATGAATACGTTGGTGAAAATTATAATGCCGAGGTTGGATATGTACCAAGAAAGAAATTCATAAAGCTGAATCCACAAGCGGGCTATCTTTTTTTTCCAAAGGGAAAAACAATTCTTAGCCACGGACCGAAACTAAGCGCGATCTATTACTTTGATGACTCGTTTGATCCAACCGACAACACAAGTATTTTTTCCTATGGAATAACATTCAGGACGCAAAGTGTCCTCACCGGTTGGGTCGCCAATGACTATGTAAAGTTGTTACAGCCATTTGATCCGACGAACTCCGGCAAAGATTCGCTTGCTGCTGGGACAGAACATCATTGGAATGCATTCGGCGTTGACTTTGTATCAAAACCCCAAAGTGTGTTTACTTACCTATTCACATCCCGGTACGGCGGCTATTATGCCGATGGAACGCGATTGAACCTTGGCGGGGAAATAGGTTATAGGTTGCAGCCCTATGTAAGTCTGGCGGTAGCAGTTAATTACAACGACATACAATTGCCCGAACCGTGGGGTAAGAATACGTTTTGGCTGATCGGTCCCAGGCTGGACGTGACCATGACCAATAAATTATTTTTCACTGCGTTCGCTCAATACAATGAGCAGCAGAACAACGTCAATCTCAATACTCGTTTCCAGTGGCGGTACAGGCCCGCGTCCGACCTTTTCATCGTGTATACCGATAATTACCTGCCTGACACCTTTGGGGTCAAGAACCGGTCGCTGGTCATTAAATTCACCTATTGGTGGAACATTTAGTAAGTCTACAAAAATATTCTGGTGGCTTCCATGCAACCTGATCACAGCTCGCGGCGTCTATACATAAGACAATTATGTATTAGACTTCTATGCATTCACCCGAATTATTGAAAGGAACTCTTCAGACCATTGTGCTTAAAGTCCTCCAGGATCACGGCAAAATGTATGGTTATGAGATTACCCAACGCGTTAAAGAACTTTCCGATAATAGAATTTTTTTGACCGAAGGAGCGCTCTATCCAACACTCCATAAGCTTGAAGCTGAGGGCTTGTTAAAAACAGAAACAGTGAACATTGGTAGACGTGTGCGAAAGTATTATTCGCTTACAGCAACTGGAAAGTCGCTGGCTAAAGAACGTGTCCACGATTTTGTGGATTTTATCAAAACAATGGCAGCAGTGCTTCAAGTCCGTATGGCATAAGATGGCTTATCTGAACGACGAACATATTGCCCACATTATAAAAGATTTGAACTATCGCGGAATCGTAGCGGATGCTGTACGCGACGAATTGATCGATCACATCTGTAGCGCCGTCGAGCAGGAGATGAGACACGGAATGAGATTCCTTGATGCGTACCACAAGGTTCTTCATTCCTTCGGACACAATACAGGCTTACGCAAAACACAAAAGGAAATTATAAAAGTCGAAAATAAAACTACCAGACTTATGCTTAAGAATTATATAACCATCGCATTCCGGAACCTGAGCAAACATAGGTTCTATACCCTTATCAACATAAGCGGCCTTTCAATTGGGATTGCAGCTTGTTTAATAATTGTCCTGTACGTAATGAATGAGGTCAGCTATGACAAGCATCACGAAAAGGCATCGCGCATTTACAGGACGAATGGTGAGATCAAGTTTGGTGGCAACCATTGGCGGCTTGCCGTGGGCCCGGCCCCTCTTGCTTCGGCGCTGTTAAGTGAATTTCCAGAAGTTGAAACCGTTGTTCGTTTCAGATCTCAGGGTTCTTTTCTGGTGAAAAGCGAAGGAAGCACAACAAGCATAAAAGAACATAACATTAATCGCACTGACAGCACCTTCTTCAAGGTTTTTAGCGTCCCTGTGTTGGAGGGCGATCCAAACACAGCTTTGGAGGAGCCCAACACTATAGCGATCAGCAGAAAAATGGCGGATAAATATTATCCGGGGGGCAATGCATTGGGAAAAACATTAATACTGGATAATCAAACGGCCGTCAAGATAACAGCTATTTTTCAGGACATGCCGACTACAGGACATTTTCGGTTCGACATGCTATTATCCATGACGGGATATGAGGAAGCTGAATCAACCAATTTTCTCAGCAACAATTTCAATACCTATGTCTTGTTGAAAGAGGGTGCAGATGCAAAAGCATTTGAAGCAAAGCTCCCGAGTCTGGTCGAAAAATACATTGGCCCACAAGCCGCATCAGTACTTGGTGGGGAATTCTCCATGGAAAAATTCAGGGCGGCCGGCAATCTTTTAGAGTATACGCTAATGCCGTTGACGGATATACACCTTCACTCAGATCTCACGGCTGAGTTACAGGCGAACAGTGACATTACGTACGTTTACTTATTCGGTGCCATTGCCTTGTTTATTCTTGCCATCGCCTGTATCAATTTTATGAACCTTTCGACTGCGCGGTCGGCCAATAGAGCAAAAGAAGTTGGCGTGAGAAAAGTAATGGGTTCGTTAAGATCTCACCTCGTCCGACAATTTCTTACAGAGTCAATCTTGCTAAGCGTTTTTTCATTCGCTCTTGCCATCGCTCTGGCTTTTCTTCTTTTGCCAACATTTAATAGCCTTTCGCAAAAGACGCTAGCGCTTCCTTTTGGAGCCCCGGCTTTTTATGCGATCATACTTCTAGGTGCTTTGATTATCGGAATTTTGGCGGGATTGTATCCGTCGTTCTTTTTGTCGGCCTTCAAGCCAGTTAATGTTTTAAAAGGCAATGTTGCACTGGGTATGAAGAGCGGAGCAATTAGAAGCGGGCTTGTGGTTTTTCAATTTGTCATCTCAATCTTCCTTGTAATTGGAACGTTCACTGTAAACCGTCAATTGAACTATATTCAAAATAAAAAAATCGGTTTTGAAAAGGATCAGGTAATAGTTGTTCAGGATGCATACGCGCTTGGTGGCAACTTGCATGCTTTTAAGTCCGAAGTTATTAGCAACAGTTTCATTGAGAGTGGAACCATATCTGGCTATTTGCCGGTATCCGGGACCTGGAGAAATGATAACACGTTTTGGCCGGAAGGAACTCAGCCTACTGAAGAAAACATGGTCGGCCTTCAGAATTGGACGGTAGACTATGATTACCTGAAGACCCTGGGAATGAAAATAAAATCTGGCCGCTTCTTTTCCGAACAATTTCCATCCGACTCCATGGCAATTGTCATGAATGAAGCGGCCGTGAAACAGTTTAATCTGGAGCCTGATCCGTTAGGCAAGAAGATCTCTACTTTTGCTGGCAATAACCCGGACGGATCCCCGGATCGCAGTTCCGTTGTATCATTGACTGTGATAGGTGTGGTAGAAGATTTTCACTTTGAATCCCTTAAACAAAACATCAGTGCTCTTGCATTCTTCCTTAAGCCAAGCAACGGCAGTGTTGCCTTTAGATTTAAAGCGAGCAGTACGCAAGACGTAATAAACAGCATTGAAAAAACGTGGGCTAAGCTAGCGCCTGGTCAACCTTTTCAATATTCGTTTCTTGACGAGGATTTTGGACGCATGTATTCCGCTGAACAACGTCTGGGAAAAATCTTTGTGATCTTTGCTGGTCTCGCAATCATTATCGCATGCCTTGGACTGTTTGCCTTAACATCATTCACAGCAGAACAGCGCACAAAAGAAATCGGCATTCGAAAAGTCCTCGGTGCCTCCGTCGGAAGTATTGTTTTCCTTTTGTCCAAAGAATTTGGAAAGCTGATCATTGTCGCATTTTTAATAGCTACTCCATTGGCTTGGTATGGTGTAACGTGGTGGCTGAAAAATTATGTGTATAAGGTCGAAGTCGGCGCAATGGTTTACTTATTGGCTGGTGGTTTTTCGTTTGTCGTCGCTTGGGTTACTATGGGGTATCAGTCGATAAGAGCGGCAACATCAAACCCGGTCAATTCGCTAAGGAGCCAGTAATCGCCGGCAAAAAATTAGATGACAGGTTAAAACTGAGGCTGAGCCTGTTGACCAGAAAAGTCTCCACGAAGTTGACGGAATCTTTTTCTTGCTTCTGCCGCGTATACACTTCCGGGAAATTTAGTTAGGAAGTTGCGATATATTTCCATCGCCTTTTCCTTATCTCCCAGTTGACGCTCATATATTTCGCCTTGCAGAAAATAGGCGTCATCGGCAAGTATGTCCTCTCCATATTCGTCGAGTATTCTTTGCAGTAAAGCAACCGAGTTGTCGAATTCTCCACGATGCATTCTTATGTTAGCTTCTAGCCAATAGACGTCGTCAAGGATTGTCTGATTTGATATGGATGTTCCCCCGATTGATACCCCTTGTTTTAGATCTTCTATTTTTTTAAGGGCTTCGTCTGTTTTGTTTTGATAGAGTAACAATTCAATAGCTGCGTAATCTTTTAACGCCGCACCTATTGAGTCAAACGCGATGTTTTCTTTTATCCGCATGCTAAGCGACAGCGCATCATTGGCTATTTCACGTGTTGTTGCTTGCTTTAAAATATCAAGGTGCTCTTGAGCAAGCCTGAAGTCTCCCTTGTAATAAGATAATTTTGCGTTCCTAAGTTTTGCTTCGTAGCCTACCAGATTTTCTTTTTGTGTCTTTTCAACTTGTGAGTACAGTAGTGTTGACTCCCATGGTTCTCCCTTCAGTATGTAAATATCCCCGAGGTCGAGCTTAGCTTTTGATTTCAGATATTGTGATGCTTTGGGATTAGCGATAAGCTTGTTGAGTAATTGAACAGCGGAATCTTTTTGATCAAGGTAGTTAGCATACAGCAGCGCCTGACTTTTTGATGCTTCCAGCGCATTTGCATTGTCCGGGTATTGCTTTATGAAGTTCTTGTAGTCTGTTATAAGCAGTTTGACCGAATCCTTTTTAACCGGGAAACTTCTTTTCACACGTTCCTCTCTTGTCTTTATAACGCCAAGCCTCGCTAGCAGGTAGTTTTGTGAATTCGGATATTCCCGTATGAGGTATCGATAGATTTTTAATGCATTGTCATAGTCCTCATTGTCAAGCGCCACCTTCGCTACTTCCATGCTCTTCTCTCCTTCGCGTTTATATCGCTTGTCATAGGCGCGTGCTTGAATGAAGGATGCATAAAAATTTTTTTGCTGCATTGTGACCCAGATCAACAAGTCGGCATATACTTCGACGTCTGGAAATTGTTGCACCTTTTCATACAATAGCTTCTCGAGGCTCTCCAATTCTTCCGGCTTGGTTAGCAGTGCCTGGAGGACATTCTTGACATATTGAATATTCGCTGAGCTCTGAGTTACATAGGTCAGGTATTCCTGAACCATCTTGTCCTGACTACCCTTAACCCGGTAGAGCATGGCAAGGTCCAGACAGAATAAGTAAGGATTACCAAGGACCTGGCGGCTTTCAGTTAAGGCCATAATTCCATAATCAGGCAATGAGCGTGACATAAAATAATCTGCCATGACTTTTATACGCTGCATATTCCCCTTGTTTTCCCCGATTAGCTCCTTGTAATATTTGTCCGCCTTTGTCAGGTCTCCAGATCTGACGTAAGCTAGACCAAAATCCAGACGATATTGAAGATTTTGAGAATCATGCCTCGAAATCTTTTTTAGAAAATTCTGAGCCTCATCATAAAGGCCGAGATCCAGCAGCACATTAATGTAATTGTTGTAGATGAATGATGTATTCGCCTCGTTCTTCGCAAGGTCACGATAAAGTTCAAGCGCCTTTTTCTTATCGCCTTTTACAAGATATTCGTTGGCTAACTGAATTTGTTCTTGTACCTGAGCGTGTAGAGCAAAAGGTATTGATGTAAGAGTAATCCCCAAGATGAGGAGACTTATTATTCTTATATAATATATATTATTATTAGTATAATTAGTCATGTTGAATTGTGGATTTCTAGTGAGCTAATGTGTTGTGGAATTTATGTATAATTCTTGGACTTCGTAAGGTTTTATGGGTCAAACGGTTAATGGGTTATGCACAGTTAAATTTGGTGTGGATGATTTCGGTGTGGGTGAAGTTGTGAATTGATGGTGTGGATGACTAGGTTTTTATGCACAAGCAGGATTGCGGTGAAGAGTATTAACGTTTGTGGAGGGTGAATAGTGTTAATTTTGTAGAGTTATTAACATGTTGTTAGAATTTTATCAACAATGGGCCAAGCTCCCAGTTGGCTTTTAGATTTATCGGTAGCATTCCTTTCTCGGTTTTGTAGAAGACGATGGTCTCTGGTTCTTCGTTTTTTAGAAAGTTTCCGGGGCTCCAGTGTTGGTTTTGGTCGCGGTCGATGACAAGGCGTAGTTGATACTCTCCTGGTGGGAGATCTTCGAATGTGGCAGCCGGGGTGTTTATTTTTTGCTTGAGAATACTGTTGTCTTTTGCTAAAAGTTGGATGATATAATTTGGTTCGTTTGTTTGGATTTGAACAAGAATGACGCCTGTGGTTTCGAGTGTTGAGGGCTCGATGGTTTGGGTAACTTTGGCGCTGCTGTCACGTTCTATGCTGATGAAAGTGGCAGGTGCAATGTATAGTTCGTTGCGTATTTTTTTGGCAAGGGTACGCAACTCTTTTTCTTTGGCTTCTCGTCGGTCTTGAACAGCGGGACCTGAAGTAATAGCTGGTGGTTTTTGAACGAGTAAGGTTTTGTTGAATGTCTTCTGGACATTTATTGTGTTGTGTACGGTGTCGATGGTTAGGTCAGCGGGTTGGATCGGTATTATGGTTAATGAGTCGATGCGGAAGAAGATACTGTCGTAATTGATATGAAGAATTGGTTTTGTGAATTGTAACGTTCCGGAAAGGGTTCCTTTGTGTGCTGATACCTGGAAGGTTGAGGCGCTTGTTTTGAATGCTTCTGGTCGAAGGACGCGTTGCGAGAATTTCAAAAATAGTGTAGTGTCGATAGCGTTGTCGATACTGTCCATTGCCATTAGGTGTATGGGGATGCTGTCTTTTTCTATGAGAGTGTTATAGATGCGAATGTTAGCGTTGTCTTCTCCGAAGCTGCTATAGAGAGGTTCGCTTTCGGGTGAAGTTATGCGGTACGTTTTCAGATTTTTGGAAGTCTTTATGTTGAAGAAGGTTCCAGATGGTCTCGCAGATGTAAGTTTTAGTGGCCTGGCATCTAGCCGTATGACTGGTATCGCAATGGATTTCATGTTGGTGGTGAGTCGTTTCACGTCGCGCAAAAATCCATAGAGTTCTGATTTGCTATCGACAATGAGATTTTTGTTTTTGTCGTCGAAGGCGTAGATGCGATAGTTCCCGGGCTTGAGATTAGCGATGGTGTAAATTCCTTTTACATTGGTCTTGCTAAAGTATACGGGTTTGTGTTCGAAGATATTGAAGGTGTCTTGTTGGTAGATCGCAACAGTCAGCTCTTTTACTTCCTTCGAGGTGATTGGGTCGAATACCCTGCCGGAAAATGACAAAGAGTCGATATATGAGCCGGTGCTAAATGCGAGTTTTAGTTCGGGCGGTGCGTTTTTTTCGGTGATGTCCTCGATGGCCTCTCTGAAATTAAAGGCGTAGGTTGTGGTGTCTTCGAGCTCGGATTTTAGGTTGATAATTACCCGGTTTTTTTTTGCGGTGATGTCGTATTCTTTTCTTATGTCGGGAGTAATGATGATTTGATCTTTCGGATTGTTTAGGATGACGCTCTCGTTGAAAGCAAGTTCAATTTGTTGAGACTTGAAATTTGTTTGCCCATTTTTTGGGTTGGATTGCAACTTATTTAAGATTGGTGGAATAGTGTCCTTTGGCCCGCCTGTCGGTGAGGTTTGTCTAGCGCAGCCAAGTACGAAGAGTCCGTAGATTAACCAATGCCCGTGTCGTTTCAGATTCATTTCTTAATTACATAAATGTGACTGGAGTACTCGGACGTGGTGTTGCCGGACATATTTGATCGAAGGCCGTTAAGTAGTGATTTAATTAAGGTAAGTGGTCCGGACTTTTTATTCCTATATTTCTCACTTAAGAGGGATACATAGTAAGCGTCTAATTTCATTGGTATCGTACTCACAACGTTTAGGCTATGTGCGTGCATTATTTTTTGCATGTCTTGACGAGTGAAGTGCCAAAGGTGGCGTGGCACATCAAATGCTGCCCAGGTATTTTTGTAATATTTTGCATCCCAAGAGTTGCGATTCGGTACAGCAATAAAAATGGTGCCAGTTTCCTTTAGGCTTTTTGCCAAACTTTCTATCAGTGTATGAAGATTGGGAACGTGTTCTAAGACATGCCATAGTGTGATCACGTCGAAGTGAGTCGGAGGCATTTGGTCAATGCCTGGATATATTGTTTGCTTTGATTTTGTCGCTGCGATTTGTCTTGCTGAAGTTGAAGGTTCTATGCCGGATACATTCCAGCCGATGAGTTTACAGTGTGTGAGGAAGTCGCCCGTTCCGCATCCATAGTCTAGCAGTGAGATGGGATTGGCTGTCACATATTTTTTTATGATGCGGGTTTTCCATTTTATAGTTTGTGTTCTGGCCATGACATAGACGTGATCCATGAACGTTGTTGGCCGTGATGAATGGGAAACATACGCCCGGGACTCATAATAGCTGCCGAGTTTTGAGACTTCCGGGGACGGATTTGTGAAAGTGAATTTACAGTGCGTGCATTGGACGATGTTGAATGTTTCATGTGAAACGGTGTAGTCCGTGCAAGTGAGGTAGGGCGAGAACGTGGTTTCTCCACAGGCGAGGCATTGTGAGAGTTCTGTCATTTCCCCATATAGATAGTAAGAACGGATACATCTGCCGGGGAGACTCCGCTGATCCGTGATGCTTGACCAATAGTCTCGGGCCGTATGCGTTTTAGTTTTTCTCGTGATTCTAATGAGAGCGCTTTAACTCTGTCGTAATCAAAGTCCGCGAGTATTCTGTAATCGTCCAGTGAACCAATTTTTTCCGCTAGTATTTGTTCGCGTTGGATATAGCTATCGTATTTAATAAGTATCTCGGCTTGTTCGAGTACCTCTAATGAATGTTTCTGAAACAGTTCCGCGATCGTGACTGGTGATAATTCGCGAAGGCCATTAATGTTTACCTGCGGTCGTTTGAGAAGTGTTGCCAGTGGAGCTTTTTCGTCTATTTCCGCGGTGCCGAGACTTGTGAGCCAAGGATTTGCCTCTGAAGGTTCGATTTTGATTTTCTGAAGTTTGCCCAACAGATCCTGAAGGCCTGCTTTTTTGGCTTGAACTTGTCCTAGTCTTTCTTCACTTGCCAAGCCGATCGAATGTCCAAGTTCTGTCAGTCGCAGATCGGCATTGTCTTGTCTGAGCAAGATACGATACTCGGCCCGGGAGGTAAACATTCTGTAGGGTTCCTGTGTCCCCTTATTAACCAGGTCATCTATGAGGACTCCGATGTACGCGTCTGATCGTTTCAAAATGAACGGTTCCTCTTCATGCACCTTATTGTGAGCATTTATGCCGGCCATAAGTCCCTGGCACGCCGCTTCTTCGTAGCCGGTTGTACCGTTTATTTGACCAGCAAAGTACAGATTGTCAATGAGTTGTGTCTCCAGCGTGAGTCGCAATTGTGTTGGTGGGAAGAAATCATATTCGATTGCATAGCCGGGCCTGAACATCTTAGCACGTTCAAAACCAGGGATTTTCTTGAGGGCTCGGGATTGGACGTCTTCGGGCAGTGAAGTTGAGAATCCGTTGACGTAGATTTCAATTGTGTTCCAACCTTCGGGTTCGACGAAGATTTGGTGGCGTTCCCGCTCGGCGAACCGATTTATTTTGTCCTCAATTGAAGGGCAATACCTCGGTCCCAAGCCCTTTATTCTGCCCTGGAACATTGGTGATCTGTCAAAGCCCGTTTTCAGTTCTTCGTGTACTTTATCATTTGTGTAGGTGATCCAGCAACTGACTTGCTTTGTCAGCGGCGCAGTATCTGAATAAGAGAATTTGCCGGGAACTTCGTCTCCTGGCTGTTCTTCCATCTTGGTATAGTCCAGGCTTCGCCCATCGATTCGAGGTGGTGTTCCAGTTTTCATTCTCCCGGACTCGAACCCGAGGGTTGTCAGTTGTTCAGTCAGGCCGGTCGCCGCTTTTTCCGCAGTTCGCCCGCCACCAAAATTCTTTTCTCCAATGTGAATCTTCCCATTGAGGAATGTTCCATTCGTTAGGACTACTGCGTCGGATAGAATTTCATTGCCAAGGTTAGTGCGGACCCCAATTACTCGGTTGTCCTTGACCAGGACTTCTTTAACCATATCCTGCCAGAAATCGAGATTAGGGGTTCTTTCAAGGGCAAGGCGCCATTCTTCGGAGAATTTCATGCGATCGTTCTGTGTACGGGGACTCCACATGGCCGGGCCCTTCGATCGATTTAACATTCTAAATTGGATCATCGATTTGTCGGACACAATCCCCGACAATCCTCCAAGGGCGTCTATTTCACGAACTATCTGACCTTTGGCTACGCCACCCATCGCTGGGTTGCAAGACATTTGAGCGATAGTGTTCATGTTCATGGTGATCAAGAGGACCTTGGAGCCCATTGCGGCCGCCGCGGCTGCAGCCTCGCAGCCGGCATGACCAGCACCCACGACTATGACATTGTATTTTTCGAACATTTTGGCCTCTTCTAAATTAGTTTCACGTGGAACCCATTTTTTACCCACAAAATCTTTCAACAATTCCACATTGGTGTCGGAACTGGATGCTGCACAAACAAATTCCGGCGATTGGTGGTTTCACGTGGAACTCAGTGCCGCAAAGATAAGTAAGCGTCCTCTTTTTTACGCATGACGGACTTGGCTGCTTTCGTTTTGTCGGAGTAGCCCAAAAGATGCAATACTCCGTGTACCATTACCCGGTGAAGCTCATTTTCAAAATGAGTTTCAAACTTGTGGGCATTCTCCTTCACCCTCTCGATGCTAATAAAAACATCGCCTTGAATCCCTTCCGAATCGCTATAGTCAAAAGTGATGATATCGGTGAATGTATCGTGCGCCAGGTATTCGAGATTGATTTTCTTTAGGTACTTGTCAGAGCAAAAAATGAAATTGATTAACGATACTCTGTTCTTTTCTGACTCAGCTACGCTGCGAATCCAACGTGAGGTAATTCTTGGGTGGGGAAGTTTAAAGCGGATTTCTTCCTGGAAGAAATTAATGGCCGGCATTTAGGAATTCATGTAAAAGCTGAGCTCGACCACTCGGCCGTTTTCCTTGAAGTCAACCTCATCAGAGAGATGCTTCATCAGAAAGATTCCTCGTCCGCCAAGTTTTTCGATGTTCTCAGGAGAGGTAGGGTCTGGAAGGTTCTCATAATTGAACCCGGCACCCTCGTCCTTTATGACAAACCTTAACATTGATTCGTCTAGTGAGAGGCTGAGAAATACGTTTTTAGACCTGTCGTTTGAGTTGCCGTGCTTAATGGCATTGTTTACGGCTTCGGTAACAGCAATCATAATATTGCCATACATATCGTCATCCAGATCAAACCGCTCCTTCGCATTGTCAATAAAACTTTCGATCATTCTAATGTTTTCCGAAATGGACGGAACCTGGATACTGATAGTATTCATGCCTTATTTGTTCTCAGATTTGTCTCGCCTAAACTAGTTTTCACCAACCCTCTTAAAATATTCATTTACTTCTTTCTTATAATACGGGTAAAGCTTTGGCGGAACTGTTTTCAGCAATTCTACTTCTTTTTCTTTGAGTCGCAAATAATCTTCAAATGCCTTTGGAATTTCTTTCTCGTAATCTTTTGCGGTCTCACCCTTTCGCTCCTCATCCATATCCTGCTCTCTCATTGATTTCTCCGCTTCTAACAAACGCGTAACAATCTCCTGCTGACGCTTGATCAATTGATCTGTCAGTTGCTTGTTTACAAGGTCCATCTCGGTTTGCTCCATTTTAGAAGGTAATTCGCCACCGGGTAATTTTCCGTCTTTCATGTTTTCCTGCATCTTCTCTTGCATCTCTTGAAGTGCCTTTCTTATTCGCTCCTGCTCCGCCGCCATTTCAGCCAACTCTTCAGAGAGTTGCCTTCCAGATTTACCACTTCCCTTTAGCTCCTGAATCTTCTGGTTTAATTGCTGTTGCATCTGACTCAACGAAGGCTTCTGGCCTTTCTTCTTGGATTTCCCCATAGATGGCTGAGCATTAGCCATCATCTCCATCATCATGTCGAAATGGTCGTCAAGCATTAAAGCCAAATTGTTTATAGACGTCATTGAAAGCTGCATCTCATTGGAAGCTTGCGGACGTCTTCTCTCGCGATTCGCGTCAATAACCTTATCAAGATGTTCGTTCAAATCGCCTACCTCCCGAGTAACTACAGAGCCCATAAAAGGATCTCGTTTTCCAAGAGCTAACAAACTGTCTTCCAACACATTAGCATCATCTTTAAGTTTGAGCTGGCGCTGGGCAATGCTATTAAACCCCGGATCGTTCTGACTCAATTCGCCAAATCCTTTCATTAACGATTCCTGATCAAATGAAAGCTTAACCAATCCGTGAATAATCTGGCGTAGTGTCTCAAGATTTTGCATATCGATTTCCATCGTCATTGAGCTCTCAGCACCCTCCATTTGTTGCTGCATCTTTTGCATTTTCTGCAGAGCTTTTTGTTGTGGGCTCTTCGCTTTTGATGGACTATTTTGATTCAACATGTCCTCGCTTTCTTGCTGCTGCTGATCAACGTCCTTTGAATCTTCCTCTGAGGGTAGGTCGCCTTCTCCTTTGTCCAACTCCTCACCTAACTCCTTAAGCTCGTCTATCTTTTCAGAGACCTCTTGAAAATCTTTCTGGAGTTCTTCCTGTTCCTTCCCTAGCTCCTGGCTCTCACTCCCTGTTTCATCATTCTTGTTTTCCTGAGAGTCTTCATTCTTAGTTTTAGATTCGTCGCCTGATTTTTCCTTTTCAGAATTACTTTTTTTCTCCTTTCGGTCCTTCTCATTCTTTGGCGACTCCTTGTCTAGATTTTCCGTCTTTTCAAGTAATTCCTTCTGCTGTTCAACCTGCTCTTTGAGGTCTGCTATTGCTTGATCAAGCTTGAACTCATACTGCAACTGTTTGAATAATTCAAGTGTGCGCTCTAGTTCCTTTTCAAGGTTGTTGGAGTTCTGATTAAGCTTGTCAAGGATCTTTTGAATTTGGGAGATGTCACTGTTTTCTTTCAGTAGTTTTTGAAGTTCCTCGAAGAGCCTTTTGGTCTCGTCATCCAAAAGCTCATCCATTAATTTTTGAATTTGCTCAGCTTTTTCACGGATCCGTTCATCTTGCTCAGTAAAAGCGTCCTTTTTCTGATCCAGTAACTTGTTCTGTTCTCGAAGTTCCTCAACCATCTGATTCAAACTTTGCTTTTGCTCTAATATGTCCTCCAGCATCTTTTTATCCTGCCAATCAAGGCTCTGCTTCCCTTTTAACTTTTGATTTGCCTGCTCGATCTGATCCTGTAGTTTATTCGCTTTACCAACGCTTTGATCGATCTTTTGTTGAGTCTTTGTTTGAGAGCTATTTATATCTGCAATCAGATTATCTTCGCTAGGAACATAGAATGTATATATTGAGGTTTTCGTGGACTTACTTCCGTTGACGCCGTCATTGTCCCAAACCTCAAGAAAATACTCCAATGAATTTCCCGGACTTAGCTTTATCGAGTCAAGAGTCCATGGGTAGAAGAAACTTTGCTGGGTCTGATTCTTTGCAATGTTGATCGCTGTGCTTCTTGATGAGATTTCTTTTTGCTCTTCGTCACGAATCTTGTAATGCAGCGCTAATTTCCGAATCCCGTAATCGTCACTAAGGACGCCGCTTAATACAAGCATCTTGTAAAGCACCGAGTCTTTAAAATGATTGACCTCGATCTTCGGGTACTCGTCCTTTATTACATTAACGTTATACGCGATGCGTTCTCTATTCTGACTGAAATCGTTCTTCAACACAATCTCATAACTGTCTGCTTGTTTAAATTTTTTCCGGAACCCAAAGATTTGATCGTCAGTTACTTGGAAGTCTTCTGGCTGACGATTTGCTCCAAACAACATGGACGCCTGCGTTGCATTTGCAGTTGAAATCTGCCATCTGATTTCAGTTCCTTCGGGAACTTCAAGATTACCAGAATTCGAAAGCGTCTCATTCTTGCGGTTTAGATAAGCAGGATAGAGAAGGCTTACCTGGAAGCGTGACAGTTCAGGACGATTAAGCAGCGAGACCTCGTAAGTGTCTGAGAAGAAACCAGCAGCTTCGACCTGAAAAGCAAATCCCTCCTGGAGGTTTTCAAATACAAAAGAGAATTCACCCGGTGTATTGTTGTCGAGCTTTAGTCTCTGATTGTCAATAATAATGTAGGCATGTTCCGGAAGAGCGGCACCTTCCAGTTTGACATTTAGATTAAAGTTCTCATTATAGAACGCGTTGAGATCTCCATTTCCAACCTTGAATTTGAACGGTGCCTGGGGAGAATAGTGTCGATTAAAATGAACAAGGCGACTGGTGCTTTGCGTGAGAATGCCGCGATTGATGACAAGAATTGAGATGATAACTACAATAGGAATCACCAGATACTTGAGGTACCTCCGGTTCTGATTCAGATCGATAAAGCTGTCAAAAGAAAGCGGCTCAAACTCTTTTGTCTTTTGTTCCACGCTGGCGTACGCGAGGGCGGAGCTTTTGCTCACACCGAGCAATTGGATGAGGTTTAGAAGCCGGTCGCTGACTGAGGGCAAATGTTTGCCTATCACTTTTGCGCTTTCCTCTTCGTTAAGTCCTCTTTTCGCAAGCCACCATTCAATCGGGGACTTAAGAAATCTGTACATGCAATATACGGCAACAGCAAAAAAAGCAAAGAATATCAGGAACCTGGCCCAACTGCTTAGCCACAGGTTATACTCCAGTAGAATTGCAATTAAAAAGTAAGAGATTAAGATCGACAATGACAAAAGTGCTCCTCTTACAAAGATGTTGAGGTAATACTTCTTCCTAAATGAGCTGATCTTATCATGAATACGTTCCGCTCCTGCTCCCATAGTATTCTTCCTTTAGTTATCAAAACGCAACACCAAAGCCAAAAGTTGGATAGCCTAATATAGTCTCTTAATAAGTATTGGCAAAATTCCATTTGGGTGATGTCTCTAACGCTCATTCCTTTCACTACGGGGGAGACCAGTCAAACTCCTTTTCGAAGTATTCAATGACATGCATTTTTAATAACTTCTCCTGCTCCAAAAGATCAAAGTGAGGCAATTTTTTAATCATCCTCCAATGCGGCCACCCCTCCTTATCAAGGCCCTCAAGTACATAATACCCAGACGGACTAAGTACGCGGCATATGCCAATATGCATCAGATCCTGTTTTTCCTCTTTGCTAAACACCTTCTTCCCTTGTCCCAGTTCCTGGACGCCAATCAGGAACAAGACAGCGTTGAGGTCTTTTGGCCGCTTCCCTACCATTACTGTCAGATTTTCCAGCAGTGAGTGCCAGGCTCTATCTAACTCCAGATCGCGCTTAAACATTTTCTAGTTGTTCCCAATATTCAAATGCCCTTCTCAAGTGGGGTATTACGATCGTGCCGCCAATAAGCGTCGCTATACCCATAGCTTCATTTACTTGTTCAGTACTAAATTCGAGTTCTTTACATTTACCAAGATGGTACCTGACGCAATCGTCACATCTCAGGACCAGGGAGCAAGTAAGTCCGATCAACTCTTTTGATTTTACATCGAGCGCCCCTTCGTTACTGTACGCATTTGTATCTAGGTTGAATATCCTCTTGATAATAAGACTATCAGACGACAATATCTTTTCGTTCATCTTGGAACGATACTCATTAAAATCACTGACTAAAGACATCAAATATTTATTTAGTGTTATCTTTGTATACCGTTGTTTGCAAAGATATTCTGAAATGTCAAATATTAGTCGTTACGATATTTTCGGCGATTTTATATCCCTTTTCTTCCCCAAATACTGCCTAAGTTGCGACAATGCAATTGTTAGGGGCGAGAATATGATCTGCACGCTGTGCATGTTGGAAATGCCTCAGACTGACTATCACAAGTCTCGTGAAAATCCCTTAAGTCTTCGGCTTTCGTATCGCATACCAGTGAAACACGCGATGGCCCTGTTCAAGTTCAGCAAGAATGGACGTGTCCAGCATTTGTTACATCAGTTGAAATATCGAAATCATCCGGAAATTGGAGTGACGCTTGGAAGATTTTATGGTGAAAAAATGAGGAACGAATCGGAAGTGAGATCTGACGTTGACCTGATCATTCCGATTCCACTTCACCCCGCACGAAAAAGAAAACGCGGATACAATCAAAGCGCAAAATTTGCCGAAGGGCTTTCCGAGAGACTTGAGATTCCATTCACGGATGATCTATTGGAAAGGAGAATAAAAACGGAAACCCAAACCCGCAAAACCAAATTGAACAGATGGGAAAATATCAGCGGCGTCTTCGGTCTGAAAGTCCCTGAATCAATAAGAGGCAAAAAAGTATTATTGGTAGATGATGTAATCACAACGGGGTCTACACTGGAGGCGTGCTCACAAGTGTTGATCGATCAGGGTTGTCAAGAGCTCAACATCGCTTGTATTGCGGAAGCATAAAAAAAGCCCTGCAATTAGCAGGGCTCTCTATATCTAAAAGATAAATTCAGTTGATCAATAGTTAGATCCTGCGCGGATCATTGCGCAACGGAATCCGATCGTTGCTGTGGCAGAATCCTGATCCAAATATCTTCTCGTACCAGGGGACATCCAGTAGGCAACATCCTTCCACGAACCGCCTTTGTATACTCGAGCACGGTCTGTTATGAGTGACGTAAACGACTCAGGATTTTTTTCGATGCTGTTATATCCAGAGTTCGCACCTGATGCAGGGTCAAGGAAGCCATCACGGCGAATTGGGTTGAGGTCATCGAAATCCTGGAATGACATCGGCCTGTAAATATCCTGTACCCACTCGCTGACGTTACCAGCCATATTGTAGAGTCCGTAATCATTCGGAGGATATTCATAGATGTAGGAAGTGATCAATGCGCCATCATTCAGGCGGCCGGCAATACCAGCATAGTCACCACGTCCTCTTTTGAAGTTGGCAAGCATAAAGCCCATTTGTTTTCCGTAGGGATTTCTAACTGCGTGACCATCCCAAGGATAAATGCGCTGGTGCGTTTGTAATTCTTCCAACCACTGAGTTCCAATCAAAGCCTGGGCAGCATATTCCCACTCGGCTTCTGTTGGTAATCTATATGCAGGAACTACGATACCTGATTCAAGAGGAATGCGGCCATCGCTCTCTGCATACTCTTCGCCGGCATCTTCAGCAAGCTTAATGTTTACAGCCCTCGTTCTCCAAATGGCGAATTTACTTGCCTGATTCCAGGTGATACCAACAACCGGGAAATAACGGAAGCCCGGGTACCTGAGATAATGTTCAACGTATGGATCGTTAAATGCCAGCTTACCCACCCAAACAGTAGTGTCTGGGAGAGCAGCCTGATAAGCTTCTTGTGAAGAATCCTTAGCCAGGTAGTGCATATATTCAAGCCAATGGACGTTGGCGATCTCAGTCTCATCCATATAAAATGAAGCTACTGATACTGTTCTTTCAATGTTATCGCGTGAAGCCATAACATCTTCCTCGAAGGAACCCATTACCGCCCGTCCCCCTTCGATGAACACCATGTTCGGTGCGTCTGGCTGACCTTCGTAGGGGTTTACCATAAAGCCGCCTTGATCCTCGTCATTGTAGGCCAGGCCGGTAGCCGTACTCACCTGACCCGGATTTTGGGCAGTTGGTTTTCTACCTTTTCCTCCAAAAAGGGAGCAGGCAGAAAGAAGGACAGAGCCTCCTACGACATACAAAAGAATCCTGAAAGAATACCTCATTTTAGTTTTCAGTTTAAACGAACTGCTAATTACGCGGATAATACAATTTTTTCCAAGAGGACGTATGTTTATTCAGCACTATGTAACCGAATAGAAACGTGCAACTTACTAACGGGCAACTAAAGCAATTTATTGTTTTGGGAAACAGGCATCCATTTTTGGGAAGTCAGGCATTCAAAACCGGGGTCCAGTGAACATTTTCAGCGCCTAACCGCCGTGGCATAGAATTGTGATATGAGCATATCAAAAAACCTGATATGCTAACCCTTCAAGATTTCAGAGTGATGCCCTTCGAAAAGAAATGTGATGTTATCACCTTTTCCGGCAACTATCTGGCTCAACGATCTCTCGCCGACTGCAAAGTCTTCCTTTATTTCACGGAAGGATTTTTTGTCGAGGTGTTTTATTCACCCAAGTATCAAAAGGTATTGATGATAAATGCCTTTGAGAAGCCAATCGGACTTGAACCTTACTTAGACAAGATCTCTTTGGGTGATTTGGTGTCGAATTGAACCGTCATTTGGCGGAGGACATCAATAGCCACGTCGACGGTTTTAACACTTTCCACGACTAGCATTGCTTTTCCTCCGCTGTCTTTCATTTTGTACTGCCTGGGATGCTTTTGGACGAAGGCAATGATGCTTCCAAAAATATCGGAATTGAAATAATTTTCTTTGGTGCTTACAAAGAAGGCGCGCATTTTTTCGTTTTTGAGGCTTAATTTTTCAAACCCAAGCTTTTCTCCAAGCCAGCGCAAACGAACCGTGTCAATCAACTCTTCAGTTTGTGGGGGAAGAGGGCCAAACCGATCCTTAACTTCATCTGTAAATTCCTTCAGCTGATCTTCATTCTTGATATTGTCGAGGCGGGAATAAAGTTGTAGTCGCTCGCTGATATTGCTCACATAATTGTCGGGGATCAAAATCTCCAGATCGGTTTCAATTACGCAATCCTGCACGACAAGTTTTGCCTTCTCTTTAAGTTCGGCCGAGAACAGGTCTTTAAAATCAGTTTCCTTAAGTTCTTGGATTGCATCGTCCAGAATTTTGTGATAGGTGTCAAAGCCCAGGTCGGTAATAAAACCACTTTGCTCACCACCCAACAAATTCCCTGCGCCCCTGATATCGAGGTCTCGCATAGCTACCTTGAAACCATCGCCAAGCTCTGAAAACTCTTCGAGGGCGGCGAGTCTTTTTCGAGAGTCCGCTGTTAGTAACGATGCAGGCGGAGTGAGTAAGTAGCAATAAGCTTTTTTGTTAGAACGGCCGACCCTTCCACGCATCTGGTGTAAGTCAGAAAGCCCAAACATATGAGCGTGGTTGATAATGATGGTATTCGCATTAGGTATATCAAGGCCGGATTCAATGATGTTCGTAGAAACAAGAACATCATACTCGGCGTCGATGAACTTCATCATGGCTTTTTCCAACCTGTCACCATCCATTTGACCATGCGCTATTCCTATTCGCGCATCCGGGACGAGTTTGAAAATAACGTTAGCGATTGCCTCGATGTCGCTAACTCTATTATGCACGAAGAAGACCTGACCCCCTCGTCTTAATTCCCGGCTGATCGCGTCCCTGATGAGAGATTCGTTGAAAGTATGTAACTCGGTGGTTACTGGTTGCCTGTTAGGTGGCGGCGTCGAGATAATGCTGAGGTCACGCGCGCCCATCAGTGAAAAATGCAACGTGCGGGGTATGGGAGTCGCAGTCAGCGTAAGGACATCTACATTTACCTTTAATTCTTTTAGCTTGTCTTTTACTTTAACGCCGAACTTTTGTTCCTCGTCAATGACGAGCAGACCCAGCTCCTTAAATTCAACGTCTTTACTTACGACCCGGTGTGTACCAATGAGAATGTTGATTTTTCCTTCTTTAACTTCTTTCAATATCTCCTTGATCTCTTTTTCAGACTTGAATCTTGAAACGTAGTCTATCCTTACCGGAAATGCCGAAAGACGTTCACTAAACGTGCGATAATGTTGCATTGCCAGAATGGTTGTCGGCACCAGTACAGCAACCTGCTTTCCCTCTGTGGCAGCTTTAAAGGCCGCACGAATCGCGACTTCAGTCTTACCAAAACCCACATCGCCACAGATCAATCTATCCATTGGATGAGGCTCTTCCATGTCGCGCTTTACGTCTTCTGTTGACCGTGCCTGATCAGCGGTATCCTCAAACAAAAAGGATGACTCCAGCTCAGCCTGCAAAAAGCTATCTGGTAGATAGGCATGGCCTGGTGAAGACTTCCTCTTTGCATAAAGGGAGATCAACTCCTTGGCGATATCCTTTACACGTCTCTTCGCTTTTGACTTCTTATTCTCCCATTCCTGTGAGCCGAGTTTGCTGACCACCGGAGGAGATCCATCTTTACCAGAATATTTCGAGATCTTGTGCAGCGCGTGGATACTCACATATAACAAATCGTCATCCCGGTATACTAACCGTATGGCTTCCTGCTCGTGCCCATTGACTTCTTTCTTTTCGAGGCCCGCAAACTTTGCGATACCGTAGTCGATGTGCGTTACGAAGTCGCCGGGCTGTAAGGTCTGTAGCTCACGCAAAGTGAGTGCCTTTGACTTTGTAAACTTTTCCTTGGATCTGTAGCGATGAAATCTTTCGAAGATCTGATGGTCGGTGTAACAGACTAGTTTCAGACTATTGTCGACAAACCCCTGGCGCAATGCGAAATCAAGGGACTGAAATTCAAGTTCACCAATGATCTCTTCAAAAATACCCTTGAGCCGTTCGGTCTGCTTTGGAACGTCAGCCGTAATAAAATTTCCGTAGCCTTTTAGCTGGTGATCGTGGAGGTCTTGTGCCAGCAGGTCAAAGTTCTTGTTGAACGAAGGTTGTGCTGAAGTAGAGAATTCAAAACTCTTTGCATCCTCAAGGATGAATCTGCTTCCGAACTCAATGGTTACAAACTGACTACTCTTTGCCAGAAACGAAACCCCGTTGTCAAACAATTTTTCCGGGTCGAAAACCACTTTTGTCCCACTCGCTTTAAGTATGCCATCGAAGGAACTTTCAGCTTTTTCAAAGCATTTTTGGATGATGTCGTGCGTGAGCTGAAAATCTTTTACCCATACCCTGGTATCGGGAGAAATAAAATCAAAGAATGATTGCCGTTCTTCCTGCATCAGCTTTGACTGGACATTGGGTATAACGTTGATCTTATTGAGGGTATCAACTGAGAGTTGTGAACCCGGTTCGAAAGTTCGTATGCTATCAACTTCACTGCCGAAAAGTTCTATTCTATAAGGCAGCTCATTTGCGAAAGAAAAAATATCTATGATGCCCCCACGCACTGCAAATTGCCCGGCCTCGTAGACAAAGTCTGTTTTCTCGAAATCATAGTTGTGAAGGAATTCTTCCAAAAATGGAACATCAAGCCTTTCACCCAACGTGATCGTAAACGTATTTGACGCTAGCGATCGTTTAGTAATGACTTTCTCACCCAGCGCTTCAGGGTACGTAACAATTATTTCTGATGACGTCTTGTTGGCTAGTCTGTTTAAGACCTCAGCCCTCATAAGGATATTTGCGTTCTCTGTCTCATCGAACTCGTACGGACGCTTATAGGACATTGGAAATAACAGAATCTCCCGGCCTAACAGATTCTGGATGTCGTTCTGAAAATAGTGGGCTTCGTCCCTATCGTGAAGTACGACGAGGAAGTCAAATGGTCGAATCTTGAAAACGGCAGATAAAAGAATAGCGTCGATACTACCTGAAAGACCTTTTACTTGTAGCTTTTTTGTGTCAGACGCTTTGATCCCTGCAGCTACGGTCTTTATGAAACCATCTGCTGTGTAGATGCTAAGAAAATCATTCGCCCTCAAGATCGTTTTTCGTATACCGCCTGGAGCGGATCAGGCCGCAAAGATAACGCTCCGAGCAATCAACTCAAGCGCTGGGAAATATTTATGTTTACCGAGTGAACTTGATAAAATACGTTGCTCTTTCGGTTGCAGTAGCAACGGGTTGTCTGATGCTGTTTGGTTTCTTTAAACCATGGGTTGTACTTTGGTGGGAACCTGTCCAGACACGTAGAAAACTTATTAAGCTATACGGGACCGTTTGTGCTTTAGCTCTCATGGTTTATGTCATATCGAGAGTAGTGGCATGATTCTTTAAGCTGATAGATCCTGGACCGAAAACCATTTCGCCAATGCTTAATTTTCACTCATATTTGATAGAATGAAACCGAACAAATACTTTTTTCAGCTCGCCACCTTCTTCCTTATTATTGTAATCCAGTGCTGCACGTCCTCGAATAATAAGGATTCAAACTCCACATCACCACAAAACGATCTGCCGCAAATGGTAGTGACAAAAACGGACGGCTCGCAATTGGACATCCGAGGATTGAAGGGAAAAACAGTGTTGATATTATTTCAGACCGACTGTGACCATTGTCAACGTGAGGCTGCTGCAATACAGGAAAATATATCCGCTTTTAAGGATTATTCAATCTATTTCATCACCACTACTTCTCCTCAGGAGATCGAAACCTTCGCCAGTGAATACGGTCTTGCCGGTCACCCTAATGTGCATCTTTGCCAGACTACGAGCAAAAACATTCTTGACAATTTTGGACCGATCGATGCACCGTCTCTCTACATCTTTTCAGCGGACCAGAAGCTTGTCAAAGCATTTAACGGCGAAACCAAGATTGATGCAATCTTGCGGCATCTCTAAGAGACCTTTTCAGCAACCGCCAGATATTTCTTCTTTAGTCCGGTAAAACCGATCAGGAATCTGTTACCCCCATCGTTCAACCGGCTTTTGGCTTTGAGGTCCTGAGGGCTTAAAGGATAGTTTCTTGTAAAGATGTTTGCGTTGCCGTCGGGAAAATACTGCTTCAAAACTTTGGGGTCAGACTTAACCAGGTCAACTATTTTGAATATCCTGCCAGGAAAACCTGCGACTAAATTCTTTGAAGTATATAAATGGGTACTTGGATGGATTTTTTCAACACCAAAGCGAGCGGCGATTGATTTGAATGCACCCGCCTTTAAGACTGATGCATTTGGTTCGTAAATAAATTCTTGTGGTTCGGAGAATGAGATCTGGTATTCCTTTTCTTCAGAAAAAGAAAAACGAAAAGAACTCATTGGCCTTTTCGACAAGTTTATTGCTTCAATCGACGGCTCCGTTATAAATGTTTCATCCAGGAGGAATAGAACCTCTTTGCACTGGTTGTCAACTGACACAATTGAAACCTGGCTGACTTTTTCGAGTTGCTTCAAAGCTTCAGTGATATCAAGCAACGGCGAGGTTTTTAGCAAAACATATTGAGCGCGTTGGAACATCGAAGGCAAAAGTTCCAAAACGTTCGGTTCGCATGACGCGAGCGAAGAAACCTTTCGATTGTGAGAGTCCCGACGCGAAGGGTCGAGGTATACAAAGTCAATTTTGGGATGGGCTGATTTCAGGAATGCTGACGCGACAACATTGTGATAAGAAATGTTTTTCACACCAAGTTGCACGTGGTTATGCTTAGCAATCTCCAGCAGCTCTGCGTTTGGCTCGATGTAGCTAACTTCATTAAACACACGGCTTAGGAAAAAGGAATCAACACCTAGTCCGCCCGTAAGGTCTACGCACAAGGATCTGCCTGATATTTTTTCAAGGGCTACGTTGCTCTTGAATTTTGCAGTTGCTTCCGAAGAGCTCTGCTCCATGTTAACTGCTGCGGGGTATATTATCCTTTCCGTACTGTAGTAAATGGGAAGCTTTTCCTTAGCTTTTTTTCGGCCCTCGATCTGAGTAGCAACACTCGCAATCTGCACGCCATGCACTTCCTTTGATTTAAGGATCAGTTTACTCAGATCGTCAGATTCGTGTTGACGTATGAATGACTGGATCTCGGGTTTTAAAAGATTGGAAAACAAATAAGATCTTTTCTCAAAGATAACCTCGCAGCTGGCGTTTGAGAATCTGACGCGCGGATTTTTCAAATACATATGTTAGATTTTCTACTTAGGTTTAACCTGACGTATTGTTTTAAATGGTAAAGTTTGATCTTATTGTTATCGGAGGCGGCGCAGCCGGCTTTTTCGGGGCGATCCAGGCGGCGTCAATGAAACCAGGGTTGAGAGTATTGATTCTTGAAAAATCTTCGAAGTTACTTTCCAAGGTTAGAGTTTCCGGGGGCGGACGCTGTAACGTCACACATAATTGTTTTAATCCGTCAGAACTCGCCCGACATTATCCCCGCGGAGAAAAAGCATTGAAATCACTATTCAAATCATTCGATGCCGAAGACATAGTTGGATGGTTTCATTCGAACGGCGTATCACTAAAGACCGAAAATGATGGCCGGATGTTTCCAACCACTGACAGATCCGAAACGATAATTGAATGTTTCTTGAACGAAACAGAGCGGCTAAAGATCAATATCAAAATGAACACACCCGTAACTTCTATTGCACGCGATGCAGAAATGTTAATTGTGTCGACACGAGGAGAAGAACAATATCAGTCAGAAAAAGTCTTGGTTGCTATTGGCGGACACGCGAATCCTGAGGCATATCAATGGCTCGTTGCAACCGGACATTCCTTGAAGAAGCCAATCCCTTCGCTCTTTACATTTAACGACACCCATAAGAAATTCACGGATTTGATGGGAATTTCTGTTCCGGACGCGACAGTGAGAATTGCAGGAACCAAATTCACCGAGCGAGGCCCTGTCCTGATTACCCATTGGGGTCTTAGCGGACCAGCGGTAATCAAACTTTCTGCGTGGGCAGCAGAATATCTTCACGACGCTAATTATCTATTTACCGTAATGGTTAATTGGACCGGTTCGATACAGGAAGAAATGTTGAGAAAACAACTGACCGAATTCAAAGCACAAAGAGGCAAGTTGAAGATAGTTTCAAATCCACTCTTCAATGTGCCGACCCGGTTGTGGCAACGGCTATGTTCCCTTTCGGAAATAAACGACGTGAAAATTTGGAGTGAGCTAGCCAATAAGAGCATGAACAGGTTGATCGAATATCTCGTTCGTTGTCCGTTTGAGATAAAAGGAAAAACAACATTCAAAGAAGAGTTTGTCACCTGTGGCGGTATTGACCTTCAGAATGTAAACCTTGTCACGATGGAAAGTAAGGTGGTGCGAAATGTTTACTTCGCAGGAGAGGTTCTTGACGTCGATGGAGAAACCGGAGGCTTCAATTTCCAGTCGGCCTGGACCACGGCATATGTTGCTGCCAAATCGATGATGCAGTAGCAACTAGGAGGCTACGCAATTTCGGGTGAGAAGGAGCTGCCGCTGCTATTAACAGTCAGCGTCATGGTAGAACCGCTTCTCCAGGCGAGGTTTGGATTCTCATGGCCGATAGGCAGGTTAAATGCTACCGGAAACTTGTATCGACTGACTTTGTCCAAAATTACCTGTTCAACGGTCTCACCGAATCCCGGGGCAGAATCTTTAACATCGGAGAAGTAGCCAACAGCCAGACCTTGTAATCTCGATAGTTTACCGGCTCGTAGAAGGTGAGTGAACATTCGGTCGATCTTGTAAATGTACTCGTCAATTTCTTCGACAATTAATATTTTATCAACAAAGTCTGCGTCGGCGGATGTCAGGAGCGAATCCACCAGCAAAGACAAGTTACCTCCGATAATTTCGCCTGTTGCCGAACCTAGTTTGTTGTTAGTATTCGAAGGAGCGCTAATCAGTTGGCCAGATCCAAACAAAGATTGACGCAGACTCGCAATTGACAGCTTCGAGTCATCTTGTGAAAACAAGACAGGCATGGTCGAGTGAATGCTTTGAATTCCTAAAACATTTAGCCTGAGGTGCAGTGCCGTGATGTCGCTGAATCCGACGATCCACTTAGGATACTTCAACAAGTGTTGAAAGTCCAAACGGTCAAGAATGCGAGTAGTTCCATATCCACCACGTGCACATACAATCGCCGATATTTCCGGATCATCTATCATGTTTTGAAAATCGCTGAGACGGCCTTCATCCCTTCCCGCGAGGTAGCCATGATCATTTGCAAACAAGTTTGGTGACAAAGCCACTTTCAGCTGCCAACTTGAAAAGGTTTGGACAGCTGCATCGATTTGTTCTGGGCCAATCTTTCGACCTGGTGCGACTATTCCAATTTTATCACCGGGTTTGAGAGATTTAGGTACTATCATAATTTTAAGGGGGACACAAATGAAAAAAAAAACCCTTCGGATTTCGAAGGGTTTCGTGACTTATTTCTTTAGTACCCGAATTACTTGGGCTGTGTTGGCGGAGTGGTAGGCGCCGGCTTCGGCGTAACTCCAAGTTTTTTCAACACAAGGTCTGAGATGTCCATCTTGTCATCACCGTAAAGAATGACATCGTACATACCGCCTATTTGTTGACTTAAGATAAATGTGAAACCGTTTTCCTTAGCAACGTCCTCGATTCCCTTGCCTACTTTTTTGTAAACAGGATCCAATAATTGTCTTTGCTTGGTTTCAATGGTAGTTTGAGCATCTGCCTGAAGCTTTTCAATGTTTTGCTGCATTTGCGTAAGCTCGCGCTCTGTATTTGCTCGAACGGCGTCAAGCATAGTGTTTAGGTTGGCGTTATAATCAGCCAGCTTCTTTTGAAAATCAGCAACCTTCGCATCAATTTGATTTTTTAGCTGCGTCTGTGTTGACTTCATTTCTGCTTCAATTGCTTTTGCTTCAGGAAGCTGGTCAATAATATACCCCACATCGGCATAACCTATTTTCACCGACGCTGTTTGTGCATGGGATAAATGCGCTCCTAACCCCAACACCAAAAGTAAAACGAGTTTTCTCATCACAATTAATTCAATTTAGTTTTTTATCTTATCGTTAGGGTCTCCATAACCCAACTGGTCCAATACAAAGTCGGTATAGTCATGCCTTGGGTCCGTGTAGATCATCACAAGCTCACCTGCCTTATCGAACATGATAGCAAGATTGTTTTCCTTGCACACCTTGTCGACGGCGTCCCACACCTTATCCTGGATGGGCTTGATCAACTCCTGCTTTTTTAGGAAAAACAGCCCCCCAAAACCAAAAATTTTCTTTTGGTACTCCTTTAGCTCCGTCTCCTTCTTTTGAATGGCCTCCAGACGTTCCTTTTTCATCTCTTCCGTCAACAGGACCTGCTCAGCCTGCAAGGAACTGTACATACCATCAATTTTTTTCTTGTTCTCCTGGATTTCCTTCTCCCAGGCTTCAGAAAGCTGACTTATTTCGTCCTGTGCCTTCTTATAATCCGGCATTTTGCCCAGGATGAAGTCGGTATCGATATATCCAAATCGCTGAGCTGAGCAAGGGACAAAATTCAGGCCGAAAATGAGAAAAAATATTGTAAATAAATAAGACCTCATGCTTATCTGATTTGTTGTCCTATTGTAAAATGGAATTGAGAACCACTGACAGACCTGTTGCTTCCAAGAGGGACCTGGTCAAACCCGTAGGCCCAATTGAGACCAATTAGCCCGAAAGCCGGCATAAATATCCTAGCGCCAAATCCGGCCGCTTTGTACATTTTAAACGGATTGAAGTCCTGATAATTGCCCCAGTTGTTGCCACCTTCAACGAAGGCCAATCCGTAAATGGTAGCCGCATTCCCTGTCGTAACAGGATACCTCAGCTCAATGCCAAGCTTCTCATAAACAACACCACCAGTTTGCGACTGGCTGTTTCCGGCGATGTATGAGGGAGGGGTTATCTGATTATCCTGATAACCCCGTAAGCCAATAATCTCTTTGCCAAGCACGAAAGAATTGAATCCACCAGCTAGACCACTTCCACCCAATACAAATCGCTCAAAGGGTCCAATTCCGGTCTTTTCAAAATCATACGCACCAATAAATCCAAAGTGAGCTTTAGCCTCCAACACAAGTTTTTTCTTGTTGTCCAAAGGTAAATAGTACCTGGCATCAAACATCCACTTGTGATATTCCTGCCACTTGTTCTTTTCTTCTGCGGTGGCTGTAGTATAATCCATACCATTAAATGCGGAATAAGGTGGTGTCAAAATCAGACTCAGGGAAATCGTCGAACCCTGTGTAGGATACATCTGATTGTCTACGCTATTCCTTGAAAGTGTCGTGTTAAAAGTAATGGCATGCGAAGCGCAGTTTGTACATCCGATTCCGTAGTCGATATTCTGCAAGGTGTAAATCGCAAAACCGAGCGCATTAGTAAGTGAAAAATAATTATCCGGCCATTCAAGCATCCTCCCCAATCCTACCGAGACGTTGTCTGCCTTCAACATTGAGTTTAGATCATTGTAACTGGTCGCACCTTGTCCGGCGTATCGGGATAGTGATCTAACATAACTCACACTAAACGAATGGGGTTTGCGTCCTCCCATCCAGGGCTCGGTAAATGAAAAACTATAGCTTTGGAATGACTTACCATTCGCTTGCATTCTAAGAGACAACCGCTGACCATCTCCCACAGGAAGTGGTTTCCAATTCTTCAAATGCGGAATGTTTCGTATAGAAAAGTTATTAAACGTTAGTCCTAACGTCCCAACAAACCCATAATAGCCTCCCCAACCACCAGACAATTCAACCTGGTCATTCGATTGCTCCTCAACCTGCCATTCGATATCTACGGTTCCGTTCTGCTGATTGGGAACAAGGTTCTGACCTATCTTGTCTGGAGCAAAGTATCCAAGCTGTCCGAGTCTTTGCTGCGTGCGAATTATATCCGAACGTCTGAATTTTTGTCCCGGTATTGTGCTGAGTTCCCGTCTTATTACGTGATCGCTTGTGCGGTCATTACCGGAGATGGTTACTTCATTGATGGTAGCCTGCTCTCCCTCGAATATTCGCATCTCGACGTCAATCGAGTCTCCAGCCACGGCGACCTCCACAGGGTTGATTCTGAAGAACAAATATCCATCGTCCATGTAAAGGCCGCTGATGTCAATTCCCTTTGGATTAAATTGAAGCTTCTTTTCTATTTGTTCCTTATTATAAACATCACCTTTATTGATACCCAACACTGCTCCAAGTTGTTTGTCGGTGTATATATAGTTCCCTGTCCAAATGATGTTCCGGAAATAATATTTTGGTCCTTCTGAAATAACAAAATCAACGTTTATAGCCTTGTCATTGTATGCGTAAACTGTGTCTAAAACAATTTCGGCATCCCGGTAGCCTTGAGTGTTGTAGTAGTCGAGCACTTTCTTCTTATCATCTTCATAGTCGCTCTTAATGAATTTTGAACCAGCGAAGATGTTGGGCTTGATGTTGTCAGATAGAAATTCCTTCAATTGCTTTGGACTTACAACATGGCTTGAGTCTCTGAAATTAAGTGTAAATATTCCTTTTAGAAGACTCCGGTGTAAAGAGAAGCGCGCGTGCTCGTGCGTTTTTTTCATTTTGCTCTTGAGCTTCGCATCGGAGAGGCTTTCGTTTCCTTCGAATGATATTTTGTTGATCTTAACTTTCGATTTCGGATTGACAGTGATCTTTAACCTTATGCCATCGCGATTAAGAGTGTCTTTTTGCTGAAGGATCTTCACCTCCGTGTTTAGAAATCCCTTTTTAACAAAATACTTTTTTACGGCCAGCTCGGTATTGCGGACCATAGCGTCGTTTACGATTTTTCCCCGAATCAATTTAAGGTCATCTTTTAAGCCACCTTCCTGTGACTTTGAAATGCCATCAAAAAAGAATCCGGTAAGGCGCGGTCTCTCGGAAAGAACAATATTGAGGTACACATTTTCTCCCTCGATCCTGTCAACTTTAATAGTTACATCGCCAACCAAACCGTGTTTCCACAAGGCTCTGATCGCATTTGAAATTCCGTCGCCGGGGATTTTGATTTTATCACCCACTTTCAAACCAGTCAGGGAGACCATTGCATTTTTATCGAGGACATTTAGGCCGGTGACCTCGATTCCGGCGATTGTATATTCTACGGGGTTAGTATAATTCAAATTCGATTCAGAAAGATTGGCAGGACGATCTGTTCTGTTCCTTCTGAACTGAGCCCATCCATCAACAGCAACGATTGTCAGAATGACTAAGAATAAAAATCGCTTCATCAGCTTACCGGATTCAATTGTTCACTTGTTTTTCCAAACCTGCGTTCTCTTTGCTGGTATGACCAGATTGCCTCATAAAGGTGTTCTTTTCGAAAATCTGGCCAAAGTGTGGGTGTGATGTACAGTTCTGTGTATGCTATTTGCCACAGAAGAAAATTACTAACCCTCAATTCGCCGCTGGTACGAATGAGAAGCTCCGGATCTGGGATGCCAGAAGTTTGCAAATAGTTTTCAAAACGGCTTTCATTAAGTTCTTCCGGGGTTATTTTCCCCTCCTGAACGTCCTTTGCAATAGCCTGGGCGGCCTTAAGAAGTTCCCACCGGCCGCTATAGCTCAAAGCAAGGATCAGGGTAAGACCGCTATTGTTTTTAGTTTGGTCAATTGCCCATTCGAGATTTTGTTGGCATTCCTTGGGAAGATGGGACGTATCTCCAATCGTTCGGAGCTTTACATGATTTTCAGTCAACCGTTTGATTTCTTGCTTAAGCGTATTCACCAATAGCTCCATCAGGCCGTCGATTTCCGCTTTAGGCCGGCTCCAGTTTTCCGTGGAAAAAGCATAAAGCGTTAGGTACTTGATTCCCAATTCGCCACAGCCCTCCGTAATATCCCGGACTGCCTCTACGGCATTTTTATGCCCAAAAATTCGCATTGCGCCCTTCTTTTTTGCCCATCTACCGTTGCCGTCCATAATCACAGCTACGTGCTTTGGCAAGTTATTGAAGTCTATATGTTCCTTATATGAAGCCACAAGGGTCCAAAATTAGTAAAAGAATATTGGATTTATAGTTTACTAGATGGCGCTAAAACTAAATAGCCCTGATTACTTATAAGGGTTAGTCGGGCAAGGGATATTGTAAAAGGTACGCGTAATGGTAATACCCAAAAAATAGTACAAATCTGTATCGTTAGGGTTGCCGTATTGATAATTCTTAAATCGGGCGTCGCCGGAAGAAATATTGTCGAGATAATCAAAAAAGGTCTTTCGAACGCCAAATTCCAGCGAGAAATACCACTTAGGATTATAGACGTACTTAATGCCTCCTCCAAAGGGAATTGCCGCCTGCACGTTACTGTATTCGGCCGTTTTATCCTCCACGCCAGAAATTCCAAACAAACCAAGTCCGCCAAAAAGGTATGGTGTAAACCTGACAAAACGTTTTGTATCTCTCCAATTCAGGAAATGATATTCCATTACGGTGGATGCCTCTAGCAGAAAAAGATTGAATGAAGCGTTTCGAGTGTCAGCGAAAGCATCTATCGGTTTTTCACTTGCTCCGATTTGGCCTCCGGTCAATGCTACACGAAAGCTTACTACTTTGCTGAGGTTAGCACGGTAAAACGCAGTAGCTGCCGGCTTGGAGTATTTAAAATTATAACCTCTGACAAGATCACCGCTGTAATTGAAGGTCCCCAACCCAAAACCAACTTCAGAACTTTGACAGTACGCAGCGGATGCGAAACAGGCCAATAACCCCACAAATATGAATTGCTTTGCAAAAGAAACCATTACCGGAATTTGGCTCTATGGAATGTCTTTCCAACTATGTAGGTGACTTTAAGCGTAGTTACCATGAAAGTATCATTGTTGCTGTCCTTACCCCTCGTGTTACTTGGATGTTCAGCACCATAACCGGGAATTACGGAGTAGTTCTGTCCGTCCCGTCCGGTGTAAGTGGATGTTGGTGTAGCGACCTCGTTAGACCTATACGACATTGCCTTTGCCAATTCATTACTCCCAAATACGCCGAGGTCAACGTAGTTCTCGCTCACGTCATCAATATAGTCCGTAAAGAGGAATCTGAAACCGGTTTCAAATGAGAAGTCCAGCACTTCGTTCAATCTAAAACGCACTCCTAATCCAAATGGTATTGCCACCTGAAGTTTTTTATAGGGACTCAGTCCATAGTTTGAGTCACCCGTTTGGAGCTGGGCGTTTTGTCCTTCTGTACCAAGCGATTGGAGATCGACCCATTCACCTGCCTGGGGAAGCGGGTTGCCTTGCAAATCAAACGCTGGAGCTTCTGCCTGTGGATTGTGCAGAAACGCTGACAGACCAATGAACACATAAGGCGTCCAGGGTACGCGGCTTATATATGTCGCGGAATTTTCAAAGAGGTCGAAGCTTGCGACAACAGAAAGTTCATTGATGCGATTTCGAAAAGATAGGTTTCGTTGATATCGATATACGCCATTGTCAGAATCTCCCTGGTCGGCGGACTCTACGTCTGACCCTTTTATCGTACCATATGAATATGAAGCCGTCAATGCATATCTCGGCCCAAAGCGGTGTGAAAAAACAAGGCCGAACGCCGGTCGCGTGAACGAGATGTCTGTACTGAAACTCGACGGTTTAGGCGAAATATCGCCGTAGTAGTTCAGCGCATTGACTGACAAACCAATCATGTTGTAAATCTTTTCCTTACCAAACCAGCTCTTTTTGCCGCGGAAGCTGGACATTCTTTTGTTGTTTTTCTTAATGCTTCTTCGATTGATCTGCGCTTCGGCCTCCGGAGCAAGCGAAAAAAACAATACGGCAAGAGCTAGTAGTAGAAACTTTCTCATTAATGGTAAAAGTAGGATTTGACAGTCACGGCAATTACAAATCTAATAAAAAATCAATTTCTTATATCAAGGCCCCAATTCAACTTCTGACGCAGGGTCTTAAAGTAGTGGTTGCTTTCAAGCTGAACGAGGTGCACCTTGAAGTCAGCCTTCCTGACTTTTAGCCTTATTGAACTATCTACTGAGGACATCCTCGAGTCAAGAGAGACGAGGAATCGCTTGCTTCGTCCTTCGACCTGAAAAGTGATTTCCGAACTATCTGCAACTACTATAGGGCGCACCGTCAGGTTATGCGGACTAACTGGCGTTATTACAAAATTTCCGGATCGTGGAAAGATCAGCGGGCCGCCACAGCTCAAGGAATAGCCCGTCGACCCGGTTGGAGTCGAGACGATTATTCCGTCGGCCCAGTAAGAATTCAGAAACTCGCCGTCGATATAGGTGTGGATTGTGATCATGGCCGACGAGTCTTTTTTCATCACCGTAAAATCATTGAGCGCAAAATTTAGCGGTTCAAACAGATCCTTGTTTGTTTCAAGCTTAAGCACGGCGCGCTTATCGAGAGTATAGGATCCTTCGAATATACTTTCAAGTGCCTTTTCGGTTTCGGTTTTGCTGATAGTTGCCAAAAAGCCGAGCCTGCCGGTATTAATACCTAGCACTGGGATTTCAGACTTGCCGATGTGAGTTATGGATTCCAGCAAAGTACCATCGCCGCCAATGCTTACGAACAGCTGAATGTCTTGCAGTTCAACCCCAGAGCTATAGGTTGAATAATCATAATGGATCAATGGTTTTTTGAGATACTGATTGAATTTTGAAGAAACGAGGAGCTCAGCTTTGTGTTCCGAGAGAATTTCAAAAATGCGGGCGATAAAAGGCGCTGATACGCGGTTGAACTCTTTTCCATGCACAGCAATTCTCATGAAGTATGATTTTTGGTTTCGGCAATGCCGGTTTTTCCGAAGCTATATTAAAGATAGGGAACACCCCAGCAATGCACAAAGGCATGATTGGAATTAAATGTCGAGATAACGAAGCAGCATGTCAATGCGCTCTTTTCCGTCGCCGACGGGTTTCGTTTCCTGATATCTACCGATGACTTTATAACCGAAACGCTCAAGCGTTGCCACGATACGCAGCAAATCAACCTGATTAATCTTCAATGTCAATCTAAGCTTGGAGGGGTCGAGCGGATCTTCTTTAACTATACTGCTCAAGACCTTCGCGTGATTTTCTTCAATAAGCCTGCTGATCTCAGACAATGAGTAATCGACGTGATTCATTGAAAGAACAAGGATCCCTCCTGGCAATTGAACCGCAGCCGTCTGAGCAAATGACGTAAGTGTGTCCTGCACGGTGATCAATCCGCAGTAACTTTGATCTTCGTTTAGGACTCCGACGACTTGCAGTTTATTGTCGGCGGCTATTTTAAGTATATCGTAGAAATGTGTATCAAGTTGTACGTAGCAGTTCTTTCCAACGAGATTAAAATCCCTTACGGCCTTATCAATTTCGTTCGTTTCTAAAATTATTTCTTCTGAAATGAAACCCAACAATTTGCCGTCCTCAACGACAGGCATATAGTTACAACGGAATTCTTCCATCCACACAATGGCCTTATGTGCATCATCCGTTCCCTTTAAGGGAGGAATCATATGGTTTATAAGGTCTTCAGCGATCATTCTCGTGCGTTCCTGGATTGCTTTCTCTATTAACTTAAGAATTCCTCCACAAGTTCATTAAACTTTTCCGGGTGTTCCATCATGGGTGCATGACAACATTTATCGATAAACCTCAGCTCAGAATTTGGGATAAGTCTATTGAATTCATGGGCCACCAGCGGTGGAGTAATTGTGTCGTTCAATCCCCATACCAATAACGTTGGAACTTTGATTTGCGGAATGTCCTCAGCCAAATTATTTCGCTGCGCCGATTTCGCGATCGCCACAATCCTGAGACATTTCGGAATACTATTGGTGATCTCAAACACTTCGTCGATCAGCTCTTTTGTGGCAACCTCTGGATCGTAGAATGTATAGGAAACCCGTTCCTTTATATACTGATAATTACCTCTCTTCGGATAAGATCCTCCCATTGAATCCTCGAATAGTCCAGAACTACCCGTAAGTATCAGTTTCTTGACCTTTGCCTCGTTCTTCAGGGTATAAATAAGAGCAACGTGGCCGCCAAGACTGTTGCCGACCAAAATCATATCATCGAGGTTCTTAAGAGCCACAAAATCTTCAACAAACTTCCTTAATCCGTCTAACCCAGCTTCGCGGATGGGCATCTCGTAGATTGGCAACATCGGTATAATCACCCGGAAGTTCCGTGAAAATCCACTCACGACACCTTCCCAATTACTGAGGGCTCCAAACAAACCGTGTAAAAGAAGCAATACAGGTCCCTGACCTTCCTCCACGTAACGAAATCCATTCTCTTCTTTGACCTCTAATCCCATAGTTTCAATTGCCGAGATAATTAAATAAAAATATTAATGAGAACGAAAAGTTTAAAGCTACCAGGCCAACTCAAAAAACATCCTTAAAAAAGGGAAAGAATCCGCTAATCCAGTGGGTAAACTTTGGCGCAATGCCGGCCACCATCGGATAAAGCCAGGAATCCTCCGTCCATTCAGACATGAAGGAAAGTTTAAGCGAATCAACAATCCATAACGCTATACTAAAAACAAAAGTAGTTCTAAGAAGGCCGACAACCGCACCACCCACTTCGTCGACTGGCCCGAGAAAGCTCTTATCAACCGATGCTTTTACGAGTCTTCCGAGGAGGTTTACGACAATAACGACTGCTATAAAAACGGCTGCGAAGGCCACGTACGGAAGCACGTTTTTATTAACATTCACCTTTTCGCCGAGCACGACCATTGCCCAACCCATAAACTTAAAACCAGCTAAAACCCCCAGCACAATTGCGACGAGTGAAAACAATTCCAAAAGAAAGCCAGCCTTGTAGCCGTGATAGGCTCCAATTAAGATCAGGAGGCCCAAAACAATGTCAATACCGCTCAACTGGTCAGAAGCCTTTTAACAATTTCAGAAATAATCTTGCCGTCTGCCTGGCCGGCAAGCGTCTTTGTGGCTGTGCCCATCACCTTACCCATGTCCTGTGGACCCTTCGCGCCCACTTGTTGTATTATCGACTTAATCACATTTTCAATTTCCTGTTCCGAAAGCTGTTTGGGCAAGTATCTGTTAATTACTTCAAGCTGTAACAATTCCTTGTCTGCGAGGTCAGCGCGATTTTGCTGGTTGAAGATATCCGCGGATTCTTTACGTTGCTTGGCGGCCTTCATCAATAGTTTGTTTTCAGTTTCTGCAGAAATCTCCGCTGATGCCCCTTTATCCGTTTCAGCAAGGAGGATCAATGACTTAATACTTCGCAATGCCTCTAGCTCTTCCTTACTCTTGGCGAGCATTGCTTTCTTAATATCATTATCAATTTGTTGCTTGAGGCTCATAGAAGAATTTCCATTAGTGTAAATTTCGAAACGATTTCCGTTTCATCAAGTTAAACTCCTGATCGCAATCGGCTATTCTAAATTATGACCAGACTTAGCGTCAATATTAATAAAATCGCGACACTCCGTAATGCACGGGGTGGAAATAATCCCGACGTTGTAAAAGCCGCGTTGGATTGTGAACGTTTTGGTGCGCAAGGCATAACGGTCCATCCTCGTCCTGATGAGCGACACATACGTTATTCAGATGTTATCAATCTTAAGAAATTAGTCAAGACAGAATTCAATATCGAAGGATATCCTGATGATCGATATTTGAAACTGATCAAGGAAGTCCGACCAGCCCAGGCCACACTGGTACCTGATGAGCCTGACGCAATTACTTCGAACGCAGGGTGGGACACTCTGAAGCACGCAAGTTTTCTAAAGGAAGTTGTTCAACAAATAAAATCATCGGGGGTACGCGTATCTGTATTTGTTGACCCCTCTCCAAGAATGATTGAAGGGGCAGCGAAAATTTCAGCGGACAGGGTAGAGTTGTATACAGAACCTTATGCGCACGAATATCATGTGAGTAGGGAAGTAGCTGTGAAGCCATATATCGAAAGCGCGTCGATAGCGCGTAAGGCTGGCCTAGGAGTTAATGCTGGTCACGATCTGGATCTGAACAATCTCAAGTATCTAGTCCAAAGCATTCCAGAACTTGACGAAGTTTCAATCGGACATGCATTAATATGTGACGCTCTTTATTATGGACTGGAGAATACGATCCAACTTTACTTAAAACAGTGCAAAGAGTAATAAGTTTAAGAATTGCGTGACTATCTTCACGCGAAAACAATTCTCTATTACCGGTCTTTCTAAAATAACCATTCTGCATGAACATCAAAAAGAGATTTAAAGATTCAGATCTTCAGCGGATAAAAGACGCCGTCAAAATTGCGGAAGACACAATCTCTGGTGAAATAGTTCCAGTGATAGTTGAACGTAGTGGTCGTTATTTGATCGCAAACTATAAAGGCAGTCTTATCGGGGCGTCTCTTGCCTTTATGACAATGATCGTCCTTGATCGATATATCATCAGCAACGCAAGCAACACCTTATTCTATGATCCAGTCTTTATCTTTTTTATCGTAATTCTGGGTGGTGTAGCAGGGGCGCTAATTCCAAACTTTTCCGAGGTAGTCAAGCGACTGTTATTAAGCCAGGTTTATATGGATCAGACGACCAGACAACGCGCCGAAAATGCATTTCTGGAAGAAGAAGTTTTTAACACGAGACAGCGCACAGGCATCATGATCTTTATTTCTTTCTTCGAACATGAAGTAATGGTAATGGCGGATAAGGGAATCAGTAAGGTTGTTGAACAGAAGCAATGGGATATGATTGTTGCCGATCTTGTCGCCGAGATTCGCGCTGGAAAAATCATTGAAGGCCTTGAAAGAGGCATCCAACGGTGTGGTGACCTTCTTCTGGAAAAAGGTTTTAAGAAAACTGACGATGATGTTAACGAATTGCCCGATGATCTTCGAGTCAGTTGATCAACTCCGATAGCCTGAAACCCATTCTAACCTGATGATATTGAGATTCTCCGTACTACTTGTTCTTCTGCCGTTCATCTGCCTCGGTCAGCTCGCAATACCGGAGCACGGAGGAAAGTGGGTACACGATGAGGCGAATATTATCTCTGCCCAGAGTGAAGCGATGCTGGAGTCGATGCTAAAATCTGAAAGAGATTCCACTAGCAACCAAATCGCTGTTTTGACCATGCGTTCACTACAAGGCGAACCTATAGAAGATTACTCTCTGCGTGTCGCGGAAGCGTGGAAGCTTGGTAAAGCCGAAAAAGACAACGGTGTATTGCTGCTTATTGCTATCGACGATAGAGAACTGCGGATTGAAGCTGGTTACGGATTGGAGGGGGTGTTGACAGATGCATTATCCAGTCGAATCAATAGAAATGAAATAGCACCCCATTTTCGTCAGGGCGATTACGATGGAGGCGTGCAAGCTGGAGTTACCGCCATCATTCAGGCTATCAAAGGCGAGTATAAGAACGACGATCCTCCCCAGCGCAGGAAATCATCGCGTCGATCACCTCTGACAACACTGGTGATATTGATCATCATAATCATCATTGCATCACGTAAGGGGCGAGGTGGCAGGGGTGGTGGAGGCTATTGGTCGTCGGGTAGCGGATGGGTTGGACCCATGGGAGGATTTGGAGGAGGTAGCTCAGGTTCATCGTGGGGCTCGGGTTCTGACTTCGGCGGTGGTGGAGGTTTTGGCGGCGGTGGATCAAGCGACTCGTGGTAACTATATGAAAGTATCAAATTTAAGAGCTGCCAAATTCATGCTCCAAGGGACAACAGGTTTCTTGAGGTTTGCTTGTTGTCTTGCAATCCTCGTGACCCTGAGCGTCGCGTCATTAGCGCAAAAACCGATTCCGGAATTATGGGGTCTCAGGGTCCATGACGACGCAAAAGTCCTTTCTCAACAAACGGCCGATTTATTGGAAAACCGCCTTCGTGCATTCGAAGATTCGACATCAAATCAAATTTCAATTCTTATCGTCAAGTCTCTTGATGGAGAATCTGTTGAGGAGTACTCACTGCGTGTAGCTGAGAAGTGGAAGCTTGGTCGAGAGGCTAAGGACAATGGCGCCCTGTTGCTGATCTCCGTCGATGATCACAAAATGCGAATTGAAGTTGGGTACGGACTGGAAGGTGTATTGACCGATGCACTCTGCAGCCGAATAATCCGAAATGAAATTGCTCCGCACTTCCGGAAAGACGACTATGATGGGGGTGTAACGGCCGGCATAGACGCAATCGTTAAAGGCATAGGAGGCGAGTACACTGCTGAAGATACAGACGAAGATGCATTGGCTGATCTTAGCTGGAAAGAAAAACTCTTTATTGGTGCTTTTGTTTTTGGGATCCTGGGCATTTTCACATTTGTCGGACTGATCGCTCCTGGATGTGGCGGATGGTTCCTGTACGCATTTCTTGTCCCCTTCTATGCCATCTTCCCCACCATCTTGCTGGGAGTAACAGGTGGACTGACCTTGTTGGGAGTGTACATGGTTTTATTCCCGATTTTGAAATTAATGTTACGAAAGACCGCCTGGGGTGAGAAGATGTCGAAGAAAATGGGCACTGGCAGCGGCGGAGGTGGCGGTTGGTCGTCCGGATCGGGATGGTCGTCAGGTGGAGGTGGAGGAGGCGGATTTTCTGGAGGAGGCGGCAGCTTTGGCGGTGGTGGAAGCAGTGGTTCCTGGTAGGGACGGTCATACGATTTATTTCGGCAACGTATTATATCTAAAGCATTCGCAGCTATTTCAGGAATAGTAAAAAACAAATTTGTGTTGTACCCCAACACCGCTATTTTTGACCCTTCTTTAAACCACACTTCCAGAAATGAAACGCGATAAGGCTATTTTCGACCTCATTGAAAAAGAAACGCATCGGCAGGAAGCCGGCATTGAACTTATAGCTTCCGAGAACTTTACCTCGCCCCAGGTAATGAAAGCTCAAGGCTCTGTTTTGACTAATAAGTATGCCGAAGGGTTGCCCGGCAAGCGCTATTACGGTGGTTGTGAAGTTGTAGATGAAGTGGAGCAACTCGCTATTGACAGAGCAAAGGATCTGTTTAGCGCTGAATGGGCAAATGTGCAGCCCCACTCCGGCGCACAGGCAAATGCTGCAGTAATGCTAGCCTGTTTGAAACCTGGTGACAAGATATTGGGATTCGACCTATCACACGGAGGACACCTGACGCATGGATCACCGGTGAACTTTTCGGGAAAGCTATATCAACCCACGTTTTACGGCGTTGAGGAAGCTACGGGATTGATAGACTTTGACAAGGTTATTGAAATTGCTCAGCGTGAAAAGCCGAAGATGATAATCTGCGGGGCTTCAGCGTACAGCCGTGATTGGGACTACAAGAAGTTGAGAGAAGCAGCAGACAGCGTGGGTGCGCTATTGCTTGCAGATATTTCACACCCGGCAGGATTAATTGCGCGTGGCTTGCTCCTCGATCCTATGGAGCATTGTCACATCGTGACAACCACTACACATAAAACCTTACGGGGTCCGCGCGGAGGAATGATAATGGTTGGCAAGAACTTCGATAATCCATGGGGACTGAAGACACCTAAGGGTGAAGTCAGAAAAATTACATCAATACTTGATTCGGGCGTTTTTCCTGGTACACAGGGCGGACCGCTTGAGCACGTGATTGCGGCAAAGGCGGTGTCATTTCTGGAAGCCTTATCAGATGAGTATATGAATTATATTCTGCAGGTTTCCAAGAACGCAAAGGCAATGGCTGAGGCATTTTTGGAAAGAGGTTATAAGATCATTTCAGGAGGAACAGACAATCATTTGATGTTGATCGATCTTCGTTCTAAAAGCCTGACGGGTAAAAAAGCAGAAGAGGCACTTATTCAGGCGGACATCACCATTAATAAAAACATGGTTCCATTTGATACTCAATCGCCGATGGTGACGTCTGGCATGCGTATCGGAACGCCGGCCATCACTACCAGAGGGCTATTGGAAAAAGATGTGGTGAAGGTCGTTGAGTTGATCGACGAAGCCCTGCAAAAACCTGACGACGTAAAACACCTTAAATCTGTAAAAAGGAAAGTAAATAGACTAATGCTGAAGTTTGAGTTATACAAAAAATAGAATTTTAGGAGTGTTGGAAGTATAAGTGTTGAAGTATAGAAGAATAAAACAATATTAATAATGCCGCTGGATCAAGAGCCGACCGAAGAGAAAGAAATGAGTTTCCTGGACCACCTGGAAGAGTTGCGCTGGCATCTTATTCGGTCGTTGATAGCAGTTGTTGTATTTACTATTGGCGCTTTTGCGAGCGCCAGGTGGATTTTTGAAAACATAGTGTTTGCGCCGGCAAGACCAGAGTTTCCAACATTTAAAGTCTTGTGCAAACTCGGCAATGTGCTGAACTATGAAGGCCTGTGCATAACTGATATACCTTTCAAAGTGCAGAGCAGAAATATGACGGGTCAATTTACCATGCACATAATGGCTTCGTTCATCATTGGCCTCATGATAGCATTCCCCTATGTGTGTTGGGAAGTGTGGAGGTTTGTGAAACCCGGCCTGCAGATCAAAGAGAGGAAGTACTCTAGGGGAGCCGTTGCAGCGGTTTCAGTATTGTTCTTTTTGGGCGTCATGTTTGGATTTTATGTGATCGCTCCCTGGATGGTCTACTTTCTTGCGAATTACAGCATCAGTGATATGGTAGTGAATGAGTTCGATATCACTTCATACGTATCGACTGTCGTTATGCTTGTTTTCGGATCGGGGTTGCTGTTTCAACTGCCAGTAGTAATCTACTTCCTCACCAAAGTGGGCATCGTCACGCCGGAATTTTTAAGGAAATACCGAAAGCATTCGATCATCATAATTCTAATTGTGGCAGCAATCGTTACGCCTCCGGATCCCTTGAGCCAAATGTTGATCACAATCCCGCTGTATCTGCTATTTGAAATAAGCATCCTGATTTCCGCAGGTGTAGCACGTAGGAAAGCGAAAGAAGAAGCGGAAGAATTGCTCAGAGAACAATCGTCGGCATCATGAAAATAGCAATTGGAAGCGACCACGCCGGATTTGAATATAAGGAAGGTTTGAAGAACTGGCTGGAGAAGCGCGGCTACGAAGTCAGTGATTTCGGATCTCACAACGCTGAGTCTTCAGACTATGCTGATTTCGCTCACCCGGTTGCGAATGAAGTAGACAAGAAGAATGCGTCATTTGGAGTATTGGTTTGTGGAAGCGCCAATGGTGTGGCAATCACCGCGAATAAGCATCAGGGCATTCGAGCAGCGATCTGTTGGAACGAGGAACTGGCATCGCTCGCAAGGAAACACAATGACGCAAACGTCGTCTGTATACCTGCGCGTTTTATTTCATTTGACCTCTCAGAGAAAATTCTCGATGCGTTCTTGAAGGAATCGTTTGAAGGAGGACGTCACGCGCGACGAGTCGGCAAAATCAGTTGCTGACGGAGTTCCTCACATAATAAATTCCATTCCGCGAATACATGCCTTTTAGTTTTGGGATCTGTTCCAGAAAGGGCTTGAGTTGATCGTCCTTATCCCTTATTACATCTGGAGGATCCGAGTTCAGTCCCTTGTAAACAACAATTACATTTTCATAGTATCCCGGAGCTCCAAAAATCTCTTTTGATAAGGTCCAGCTCAGGAAGGGCGAAGCAAGCTCGTTATGCGTGTAAAAACTGTAGTCACCATCTAAAGCCAGCACGCGCTTTCCTTCGAAAGATGTCTTATTCTCCCCTACCAACAGACTGTCGTAGGCTATCCTATCCCAGATGTTATACCGTGCCGTATAACTTATAGTTACAATGCCAATTATAAGCAACCACACATACATTTCAGCAAACTTTCTCCTTCGGATCAGCAGTAGAAAATGAGTAATAAAAAAACTTAAGCTAGGAATAAGTGTAATAAAACTTTGTGGACGGAAATCTTTAGAGACCAGTATCTGAATAACGGAAAAGATCATCCAGAAAAACATGCTTTGAACAAGTTGTGTCTGGTATTTAGACAACCTCGCATCACGATTCATTGTGATCAGCGAAATGAAAAGAAACAACAGGGGGAGTGCCGCCAATGTCCACAATGCCTGGTTGGAAATAAATCGATCAGAATGAAATGCGAGATTGGGCAGATAAAAATATATCCATATTTCGTTTATCCCGTCCATCACGTAATATCCGCTAAGGAGCAAGGTGTGGGGAAGCAAAAAACCGAAGATCATTAGAAAATACTGCCTGGGACTACTTCGCGTAAAAAAGATCAGAATGAGAGAACAGCCTATAATGAAAATAGCAAAGGACAAAGCGAATAGCGATGCAATTCCGATATAAAGACCGAGATTAAAAATAGACTCATTGCCCTGTTCGCGAAACTCTAGTTGCTTAAAGAGGCTGTTCAATGCGAGTAACAGGAATCCGGAACCGACAAGCTCCGGGGTGAGCGAGATGGTATCGAATGAAAAAGTGAACAGGATGGCAAAGATCAGCGACGGTATATAAGTATTTTCAGCGAACGCCTTCTTCGAGGAGAACACAATTCCCAGATAGGATGCCTGAAGGAAAATAATCACAAATGCCAGGATATGACGTGCCAGGACAGAACGTCCGAAGCAAAGATCCCAAAATGCATTGAACCAGGCGGCCAGGGGCGCAGTAGAATCAATGATCTCGACATACAAAGAGTTGCCTTCGCGAACTTTTTCGCCTGAGATGAAATTTTTAAGTTCAGGATAGGTCAGTCCGGGTGGATCGATCAGAAGAGGAAGTACTATAATTAAAAGTACAGCCAGTAAACCAAACAGCCGGTACGGATCGTTAATTCTGAAGTAATGTAACAAAGGAAAAATCTGTTAATGTGCACAAAATAGGCAGGTTTTTATAATTGCCAATGGTTCATTGCTAATTGTTCTATGATCAAAGATATTTGTCATTATGAGCGGCACAACACGACAACAGAAATATGGTAAGCTGATTCAAAAGGAATTGAGCGAAATTTTCCAAAGGGATAAAAGAGGTGTTCTCGACAATGCTTTTGTGACTATAGCTGATGTTAAAATGAATCCTGACCTAAGCGTAGCAAAGGTCTACATGAGTATGTTGCTAGCCAAAGAAAAAGAAAAGGTCCTGGAAAATATCAACAAGCATAAAAGCGAATTGCGCAAGGAGCTTGGAGATAGGATTGGGAAACAGGTTCGCGTTGTGCCGGAACTCATCTTCTACAAAGATGAATTGGAAGAGAGCGCGAACCGTATGGATGACCTCCTCAAGAATCTGAATATACCGCCATTGAAACCATAGTTAACCTTTTCTTTTGCAAGAACTTTGAACCTTTCCCTTTTTATTGCCAGGCGATACCTCCTTTCTAAACGGAAGAAGAATTTTATAAATGTTATCTCTGTAATTTCAGTTATTGCAGTAGCTATAATTTCGGCTGCAATTATTATCGTATTGTCGATATTCAATGGATTGGGCGACCTCTTGCATTCCATAAACAATTCATTTGATCCTGAAATCAAAATCGAAGCATCGAAGGGAAAAACATTTCGGGTTAATGACCAGTTGCTTCGAAAGGTCGAAAGTATTCAGGGAGTAAAAGTTGTTACTGAAGTGATTGAGGATTTTGCAATCGCTCGATACAATGGAGCCAATCAGGTGGTCACCATTAAAGGTGTTGGAGACAACTTTTTGGATCAAGACCGGCTTCCAAAGGAAAGTATCGTGGAGGGTGAATTATTGTTGAAAAAGAATGGCCTGAATCGGGCGCTGGTGGGATATGGCGTAAGAAGCACTTTGTCTATTGCATTGGATCAGGATTTTTACCCGCTTCAGTTGTACTACGTAAAAAATGAGAAAGGCTCCTCCACCGATCCGTCTAAGTTGTACAACCAAAAAAACATCTTTCCGGGTGGTGTCTTTTCTATTATTCAGAATTTTGATGAAGGCTATGTGATTGTTCCACTATCATTTGCCGCGGAGCTTCTTAACTATTCCGATAAACGTACTTCTTTAGAGATCAAGACAGATGGCAGCCACCACACTACAGACGTTGAGGAAAGCATACAGGAAGCGTTGGGAGAAGACTTTAACGTGCTTAATGGCGAAGAACAGCACGAAGATCTTTACAGAGTTTTAAAGCTGGAGAAGCTGTTTGCGTCGATAGCAGCTGTATTGCTCCTAATCATTGGATCCATCAACATATACTTTAGTCTTATGATGCTTGCTCTGGACAAGAAGAGAGACATCACCATATTGGCGTCACTGGGAGCGGATTCTCGACTGCTTCAGCGGGTATTTATAACCGAAGGGCTTCTTATCGCAGGGATTGGCACAATTTCCGGTTTATTGTTCGGGGCGTTGATTGTAGTACTCCAACAGAATTTCAACATGGTTTCGATGGGCATGGATTCGGCTGTCGTTGATGGCTATCCCGTGAAGATGGTCCTGACGGATTTTGTGTACGTATTTGTAGTGATGACAGTTGTAACAATCCTAATCTCATCTCGACCTGCCACCGTTGCTTCCCGGTTTGCCTCCGTTCAAAACCTGTAATATTGATGTACCATATTTTCCCAAAAAACCGATTATTTCTAACGGATAATGCCTAATTTTCGAGTTCCGTTTTCATCAAAACGCAGTTTTTGGGATGAAAGTCTCTGCCTCACAACCATTTCAGATCATATATTCGTTGTACCAACACGAATACCTGGGATTCGTATTTGAATCCTACATCGTCCATCTTGACGAAAAAGGTAAGCTGACCTACCAGCATCAAAACATCTCATCAAAAAACGCCCGCGAGTTTTCTAAAGGTCTTGACGACCGGGATTTTGAACTCATAGAGACCATGGATTCCATGTCGCAGGAAGCTATCGTTAAGAAGTTCTCTGCGAAGTTTATGAAGCCCGAAGAGTTCTTTGTCAAAACGTACGACAAGGTAAAAGGGAACGACCTCATACAGGAGCAGATCGAGGAGTACATGGAGAAGCGACGGGCGAAGATACTCGACAAAATGAAGGGAAAGATTCTCTTTGAAATGGGCAACGACGGCGAGCCAACGTGGAGAAAAATTGAAGTGCTTGATAAGAGAGCATCAATTCAGTTTCACTTCATGCGCACCGAAGAGAATACCAACTACTACCCTACCATACTTTATCAGGGGAAAAAAATCGACCTTCCAAACTCGTCCGCGTATTTGATTTGTAAAAGTCCTGCATGGATGGTTTTGAACGGAAAACTATACGGATTTGAAAAACATGTGGACGGCAAAAAGCTAATTCCCTTTTTTACAAAGAAGTATGTCGTCATTCCAAAGAACGTTGAGGAAACTTATTATAACCGATTTGTCGCGCCACTCATTGCTTCATTTGATGACGTGGAAGCCAGCGGGTTTGAGATCAATAAAAGCACGTACGATCCTCATCCCGTGTTGACGCTGTCTGAGCTTCATACCGCACAATCGACAGCAGCACCGTCACTGTTCGATGACAAACCACAGGCTGATGACGTCGCTGAAGAAGCTGGCAAAATTGTTTTCGACCTGTCGTTCCGTTACGGAAAGCATAGATTCCGCGGAGATAATATAGGGCCCGTAAGTGTGTCACTCGAAAAGCAGGGAGAAGGATATATATTTCACCGCGTCTCACGCAAAACTGATGAAGAAAAGAACTTCCTTCATACACTGCAAAAGTTAGGTTTGCCAATGAAAGGTTTTCGGGTAGCGATACCGAAGTCGGAAGCATTTTCCTGGCTTAACGAAAATCGTGTCAATCTGCTCAACCTCGGCTTCGAAGTAAGCCAGCCTGAAAGTCGAGATAAAAAATACTTCGTCGGCAAAGCTGTAATAGAAGTTGAGGTAAAAGAGAATATCGATTGGTTTGATATTCATGCCAGGATAAAATTCGGCGAATTCGAAATTCCTTTTAAAGAACTTAGGAAACTCATACTTCGGAAAAAAGTTGAGTTCAAATTGCCTAATGGGGAGATTGCCATAATTCCTGAAGCGTGGCTTACGAAATACTCAGATCTGTTCGCGTTGAGTGAGACAGACGGTGAAAACGAAAAGCCAGTACTCCGCAAGCATCATCTTAATCTTGTAAAAGAGCTCGAGGAAGGAAACCTCGCCAAGGTTCATCTCAGCGAAAAGTTACGATCGCTTAGTTCATTTAGCGGAATAAAAAATTACCCTATGCCCGCGGGTTTCACTGGACAACTCAGACCTTACCAAAAGGCCGGATATAATTGGTTGAGATTTCTTAACGAATACAGGCTCGGTGGATGTCTTGCGGACGATATGGGTCTGGGAAAGACAGTTCAAGCCCTCACGCTACTGCAAGCGGAGAAAGAAGCAGGAGCAGGAACAACATTGCTTATCATGCCCACGTCTTTGATTTATAACTGGGAGATGGAAGCGAGCAAATTTGCACCGTCACTGAAAATTTTGAATTATACCGGGACTCTCAGGAACAAAGACGTCAAGAGATTTGAAAAATACGATCTGATTCTCACCTCGTATGGAATCACCCGACTTGATGTTGAACTCTTATCTCAGTTCTATTTCAATTACGTTATTCTTGATGAGTCGCAAGTGATCAAGAATCCGACGTCGAATATCGCCAAGGCTGTGAGAGAGCTCAAATCCAGGCACAAACTTGTGCTTACTGGTACTCCTATTGAAAACACGACGATGGACTTATGGTCCCAGATGTCTTTTATCAATCCTGGTATATTAGGCACCCAAACATATTTCAGGAACGAGTTTCAAAATCCGATTGAAAAGAAGAACGACGAGTCACGTTCAAGGAAACTTCATGCCGTGATCAAGCCGTTTATCTTGCGCAGGCACAAATCTCAGGTAGCAACTGAGCTACCTGAAAAAGTAGAAAGTGTTCAGTACAGTTCGATGACGACAGAACAGGAAAAGCGTTACGAGGACGTCAAGACGCACTACAGGGAAAAAATATTCAAACTTATTGAACAGGAAGGGTTGGGCAACAGCCGGTTCATGATCCTCGAAGGACTTACGAAACTGCGTCAGCTTGCCAATCACCCGCGAATGGTCGAACAAGGGTATACAGGCGATTCAGGGAAGATGGAAGACATTACACATATGTTGGAGAATGCAATTGCCGAAGGTCACAAGGTGCTTGTCTTCAGCCAGTATGTCAAACACCTCGAATTGGTGAGGCAATATCTCAAAGCGCATAAGATTGATTATTCGTATTTGGATGGGTCGAGCACCGACCGTAAGGAGCAAGTGGAACGCTTCAACCGGGAATCAAATCTGAAAGTGTTTCTAATTTCGATAAAAGCCGGTGGACTTGGACTTAACCTCACGGAAGCCGACTACGTGTTCATTCTCGATCCATGGTGGAACCCAGCTGTTGAAGCACAGGCGGTTGACAGAGCACATAGAATCGGACAAAAGAAAAAGGTATTTACGTACAGGTTCATAACACGGAACACCGTTGAAGAAAAAATTCTTACACTGCAGCAACGGAAGTTGAAACTCACAACAGACTTAATTACTACAGAAGAGAGCTTTATGAAGCAGCTCACGAAAGATGACATTGCACAGATGTTGGCGTAATGTGAGTTCTATTTAACGGACTTAAGTAAGCTTTCGAAACTCATCCAATAGATATTCTCCGATCCATTGTTAATGCCGTTATATGTCTTGATTAGATCTGCAAATGTTTTGGTCTTTTCATGAGATGTCAGGTCGTGTCGTCCGCTGGTAAAGAAGAAGGATTTTTGATCCGCTGTGATAAAAGGGCAATAGTCAAGTACGTTCGAATTTATCTTATTCAACACTTTTGCCGGCGTCCATTTTCCTTCGCTGTTTTTTGTACTGATGTATAAATCTCCGCCGCCTTTTTCATTTTTTCGCCCGTATGAAGTGAAAACAATATATCGTTCGTCAGATGTAACAAAAGCATTAAACTCCCAGAGTTTAGAATTGACAGCGGTATCAAGTGGCGTGGGTGTCGAAAAAGCGCCGTTGACCCAACGACTGAGATAGATGTCTTCTTTGCCTACGCCGCTGTCGTATTCAGCCGTGAAGTAAATGTTTCCGTTGCTGGCTATGGAGGGATAGAACTCATTTGCACTCGTATTCACCGGGGCTCCAAGACTTTTGGGAGTTGTCCACATTCCGTTAATTTTTTCGACATACCATATATCATAATCCTTAGTATCGTTGCCGGCGATTGGTCGGTTGGAGCTGAAGTAGAGTTTTTCCCCATCTGGACTAAAAGCCGGTTCGAGGTCTGAATATTTCCCCGAAAAAGATGCAACCTCTGGGTTAGACCATTTATTATTTGAAAGCTTGTTGAGGCGAATAATGGTTGAAATAGCGTGTTGATTGGATTGAATTGTAAAGAACATCTCACGCCCATCTGGTGAAATTGCCATGTCGCGTTCATTGAGATTTGTACTCACGATGTTTTCCATAAAAATCACAGGACTTTCAGGAGGTGACACCTGGGCGCTCGCAGCTAAAACTAAAGCCAGAAGCAAAGCACACGTGCAGACACTTGGCATTGTTTTTAAATTACATGACATTTCGGTGATCTAAGTTTTATGGGGTGTGAAAGTCAACTTGCTTTTTGGAAGATAACTCAAGTTGAAAGTTAACTCATGTCGAGAAATTCCATAATATCTAATGTAAATCAATTCAATGAAAACGTTCCCTTTTATCGCACCTAAACAATCGATTATTCTTTTGCGGATTGCTGTATCGCTCTTCCTCATGGCACACGGGCTAATCCGGATTTATCTTGGAACGGTGGGCGGGTTTGGAGAATTTTTGGACTCCAAAGGTTTTTTCATTGGAGTACCGCTCGCTTGGGCTATAACTGTTTTTGAAATCGCTGGCGGGGCAACAATGGCTTTGGGATTTTATGTAAAATGGATTGCTGCTGTATTTATGATCGAGCTAACAATGGGAATATTCTTGTTCATATGGCGAACGGATGGTTCGTAGTAGGTGCGACCCAGGGAGGTATGGAATATAGTGTTTTGTTATTGTTAGCGCTGATTGTGATTTCGGCTCATCATTACGGGAAACGGCAGGTTGTTAATTAAGCGCTTTCAAGGTGTCTCTTCTTCCATCGGTTGTGTGACCAAAGCCATTCTCCAGGCCTCTCGCGAATGGCCTTTTCTACTTCGTTAATGTAATTTTCCAATAAGGTATGGTCACCTTTTCCGTAAGGCGGAGATGCCAATTCTATTGTGGTCACCTCATAATAACCGCGCTTGACTTTTTTCACCCTGTTGTAAACGACAGGGTACTGAGTCAGCAAGGCGATTTGGTATGATCCATAAAAGAACACCGTATCCTGATTCATGAATTTGGTAGGGTGCTTCTTATCGTGCTTATATCCCGGGTACTGGTCGCCCACAATGGCAACGTTTCGCGTGACATTTTTTCGTTTCACCATTTCCCGCGCAACTTCGTCGCGCTTTACTGCATGAGCTCCGAATCGCGTGCGAGATTCAAGTGAAATCCGCTCAAAGAAAGGGCTATTGACCGGCTGATAGACGAAATCCGTCTCAACAGGGAATATGACTGATGCCGCGGTAAGCAGCCATTCCCAATTAAAGTGATGTGATGCAAGGTTCAGAACGGACTGGTTATTTTTAGCGTGTTTCATCAGCAACTCCGGATTGGTGAATACCATTCTCTTCGTCAGCTCAACATTACTAATAGTGAGAAGCTTTAGCATCTCTACGGCATAATCACACAGATTTCGATAGAATTGTTTTTCTATCTGACGAAGTTCCGTTTCTGACTTTTCAGGGAATGAGTTTTTGAGGTTTTTCTGAACCATTTTTCGACGATAGCCGATCAAATGGTAGCTCATTACAAAAAGAAAGTCGGAAATTGCATAAAGGACCGTAAATGGCAGCTTTGAAATCAATCGTGCGAAAATCATAACAAGCAAAGAAGCGCTCAAGTTAAACAAGTATTGCTATTTTTGGGTTACGTAAAGTAGGGTGACGTCTAGTTCGTAGGTTTGTCAAATTCAGGGCACAGCATCTACGAACTTCCAGAGAAGCGCGATCCCATTTGTCCAGTAAGAACTGTTTGTCACCAATATTTAAGATGAAAGACAAAGTCGTGATCATAACGGGAGGATCCTCTGGGATCGGAAAGGCACTTGCCGCCGAATTTGGTGCACGTGGCTCCAAGATCATGATCACGGGTCGTAATGGCTTCAATCTCGATAAGACGGTGCAGGAGTTAGGAGACCGAGGCGTAATTATCAGCGGGTTCAGAGGAGATGTAAGAATCGAAGACGATAACAGACGTATGGCTGAGGAAGCCGTTGAAAGATATGGCGCCATCGATATTCTCATCAATAATGCCGGCATTAGCATGCGTGCGCTCTTTGAAGAGACCGATGTCGATGTGATTCAGCAGGTAATGAACACTAATTTTTTTGGTGTTGTTTACGCCACAAAATATTGTCTTCCCGAAATAATTCGCAACAAGGGTTCTGTCATTGGAATTTCTTCCATTGCAGGCTTTCAAGGCCTTCCAGGTCGAACAGGGTATTCAGCATCAAAATTTGCATTGAATGGATTTTTGGAAGCGTTAAGGCTAGAGCTTGCCGCGAAAGGGACCCATGTATTAACTGCTTGTCCCGGCTTCACTTCCACCAACATTCGTATTCGGGCGCTTACAAAGAACGGTAACGTTCAAGGTCATTCGCCACGAGACGAAGCAAGTATGATGTCGCCTGAAGAATGTGCGCGATACATTTATGCGGCATCGGTAAAGAGAAAACGGACGTTGGTCTTAACTACGCAAGGGAAGTTAGCAGTCATGATCAATAAATGGTTGCCAGGGTTAGCTGATCGCATCGTTTTTTATATGATGTCAAAGGAACCCAATTCTCCATTCTAGAATGGTCAGGTCTTGCTCAAGAAGACCATTTTTGTATTGTCGGCCTTGTTTAGATTTCGATAAAATTCAATCAGTTCGTTATAGGACTCCGCGGGAAACTCTCCTTTGTTCAACTTCAGTTTTCTTATGTAAATCAGGTTGTCCTGATCCAACGTGAAAGTTGCTTCATACTCTCCAAAACGTGATGTTAATTTCACAGGCTGTGGCATGAATTCAGGATAGATCCCTTCAGGAAGTTTATAGCGTATTGTATCAATGTCGATGAAGGGCAATTTTAGCACAATAGGAGTGCGTCTAGTGTCAAGCTTTTCGGGGATATAGGTCCAACGGTTCATCAAATTTGGCGTGAGGAAGATGCGTTTGCCGCTGACCGTCGCGAAACGTCTCAGATCAAGTTCGGCTTTTACGGTGGCTGAAGGAATCTTGTCTTTCTTGTCAGTCATCGTAAAGGAAGCAACATCGAAATTGGGAATGGATGTATTCGACTGTATCCATTTCTTTTGTTCGTCGTACTGATTGTTCAACACAAAATTAAGATCGTCATTTTCATATTGAAGTCCGGAATAGGTTGTTTTTACTTTTGCTTTCGCATCACCGGTTCTGGTAACATCAACCTCCGCATACCGGGTTTGAAGATTCTGATTTCCCGGGTAACGTGTTGTGTGAACAAGCTTTCCACCAGTTTCTGTTATCATAAGCGCCTTTCGGTCACCAGTAAATAGACCAAGGTAGCCGAATGGGTTAGTCTGGCTAGTGCATTCAAGCCAAAGAGTATCTCGGTTATTGGGGACAGCTACAATAACATGATTACCCTGATGTCCGGGGAAATCAACCGTTACATCAGGTGCATTATCCCCTGCCATTATCGTGGCATAATATCCTTTTATACCTGCCTCTTTCAACATAGCAACCATATAGTTGGACAATGCTTTACAATCGCCGTATCCGGTTTGGTCGACGGTTGTCGCATCAAAGGGCTGTAAGCCTCCGATACCGAGCTGGATGCTTACATAGCGGGTCTTTCCTTGAAGATAGGCATATAACGCCCTTGTCTTTTCTTCGGTGGTTTTAAGATCTTTAGTGATATCGCGTATCTTCTTTTTTGTTACATCAGGTAATGCATCGCGACCATTGTTCAGCTGGGCAATCCATTTACCGTATTCAACCCAGCTGCTCATGTCACCTGCATAACCGTCATACTCAAAAAGGCTTGGCCCCACCTTAATGTTTGGAACAGCCAGGTCACTGCCCAGGCTTAATCTTTCAAACTTCTTAGGTTTAGTGTTTTCAAACGTCCAGGTCATGGATTCGCGCTTGTCTGGTTCCGTGACAATTTTTGGCGCCTCAATCTTGAAGAGTCGATACCTTGGTTTCAATTCTTTTGGATAAATGATTGCAAAGAATTCTTTTTGCGTAGTAACCTCATCATCATTGTACAGATAGAAATCAGGGATAGAATAAAGATACCGCATAGATAGCGTATATTCATATTCGACTGTATAGGGATACGTTGTTTGAGAAAGGTCGGCATATTTTATTCTGTCGTCCTCAAACAAGCTGTAGCCGGAAATCGCGCTTTGATCTTTAATATCACTTTGTTTGAGCTTCTTTATTAAGTTCCCCTGAGCATCATAAACATTGGCCTTGAAGCTTTCCACTTTTCGTAGTTTGTCGTAAAGAATAGCGATATCAGCGAAGTCGTCTGCCTTTGAATTCAGGATAGTAATCACTTTCCGTACATAATGGCTTGATTGACTCTTGCTATCGATGTAAAATCTGGATTCACTCTCCCGAACAACAGCATACATTCCCTGCTTCATATCCTCGGGAATTGCACTCACCGGATATTTCGGCTCGACCGCCATCGTGCGAATAAACAGAGTTGAAAGAAGTATCGTTAATGCGATGCGCATATTTTATTTCTTTTTTAGAACTATCTGCTCGGCTTGTTTGGCAACCAACTGTGTATAAAATTCGCGTAAGAGCGGGTATTCATCCTGGCTAAACAGGCTGTTGTTTATTTGCAGATTGCTTGTGAGTGTTATGAAGTTACCAGCTTGTGCCATATTGTAAACATACCTCGCTGAATTATTCGGTAGCTTGATTACAAAGCTCTTTGGCAGTTCATCAACAACATAACCTTCGGGGACCGAAATTTTGCACATGTAAAGTTTCTCCACTGGACTTCCATAGTCGACCGGATATTCGCGTTTTTCCAGTTTGAACACATTCTCTTTGACCCGCATATCGACAAAAGGATTAATGTATATCATTTCTCCCGCCACTGTCGACTGCTCCTGTACGGTGACGGCGTGCACCTGCACTAAGTTCTGATCAATCTCTTTTACATGTTGAAATTCACTTTTCTCAACGGTCCATGATTTATCCGCTAGAAAATCCTTTACGTATTCCTGTTCCCCTTTTGCGAGAAAAGCTTTTCTGTATCTGTGGGCATCGTAACCTTCACTCGTATAATTCATCTTGCCCGTAAGCGCGCCGTTATCAAGCACTACGAACTCGCCGCTCACGGCAGTTCTCGATTTAGATTTAGTTTCAATGTTTATCCAACCGTGGTTAGTTGCTGAGATCACCAGACCTTCGCCATTTAGGCATCGCTCGGGCAATAGTTGCATTGGAAGATGTTTGTCCGTAGCATCAAGCAGAATCGTCTTGTCGCCTACTTTAGCCCTGCAGATCACATAATTAAATTGTGATGACATGGGGTATTCCTTACGGACAAAACCGTGATCGCGCGTGCTCAATAAAACCATATCGACGGGAATATTGATCTTTTCAAGCATAGACGCCAATGCAAGATTAATATCGCCAGACGTGCCCTTCTTGTCTTCATCAAAAACCTTTTTTAGGTTAGATGCTAAGTAATCTTTTTCGTCGTCCCACTCCAGTGTGTTCTTGACGTAACTGTGGATAGCGGATACTTTTTGCATTGGATCAGTTATGCCCGTTGTTATCTCTTCCGCTTTCTTTTTCAAAAAACCAGAACCCTTTATTATTTTACCAAAGCTTTCGCTTTCCAATAATTCGGTATTCAATTTTGCCCATGAGCCCATAATTTCCTTGCTTGCTCCGCTAGGGTAGTTAATATATGCCAGTGCAAAGTTGATTTTTGATACGTAATTGTCTTCGCTGGTCATGAAGGGTTCTGCTTTGAAAGCGGGCACATCCTTCGAAACGTAGTGATGAGCTTGCACTTGAAAATCTGCGCTCGGTTTGCTTTTTACTTCATAGCTAGTCACTGGAACATAACCTTGCATGTATTTTTCAAAGATGAAAAACTCTGGAAAAAGAGCCCAGTATTCACTCAGTCGTACTGGAATGTCGTATTGAAACTTCCAATCGGGAAAATTTGACAGATATTCAGAGGAAACCGTATAACTGTACTCAATAACTGAACCTACTTTGACATTTGGGAGTGTGAATTTTTGGAGGTTTATGTTCTTATTAAACTTTTCCTTAAAGGAATTGTCTTTTGACATCCTGGACTCAACAACCTTTCCATTTTCAAGATTATAAGTTGCTGCTTTCAAATTCGTAACTTTTTCCCCACCGGCTCCAACATGGAAAAGAGCAATGCTTCCATTAGCCCATTCCATACCCTCTTTTTTGAGGATTTTTATCCGAACATGCCTTTCAAATTGAAGCGACGATTCGATCGATGATGCAGTTATGTATGCTTCACCGTAATCGGTCAGCATCACGGCAGCGGCGGATGAATCCTTGTCATACCGTGTCATTTTCAAATCTTCAAGGGGAATTTCGCCAAATTTGATGGGTGACTTTTGTGCATTAAGGGTCTGGAAGGATAGGGCAAGAAGAAGCCCGAAAATTAAGGTCTTCATACAACTGGTTTTTAAGGTTTGGTCGAGTAAGTATAGAAAAATGTTTCTAATATTTTAGATACCAGCTAGTTCAATTCTGTAACCTTAACTTTAGTGAGTTTTAATAATTAGAGGACTCCGCCCCGGAAAAACACCCCAAAAAATGCCTTCGAGTGAACATAAAGTCATACTGTTCCGGAAATTCGTTGTTTGACCAGGTAATCACGGAACGAAACGGATCGAATAGGCCGAATCAAAAGTGCGCCACCTGAAGGCAATTGGAGTCACACAACTGCGTAGAAGTTAGATGAAGTAGCTTAAAAGAATGTTTTCAGTTTTTCTCTATGCCAGCTTGTTCAATTCCGTAACCTGCACTATACTGAGTTTTTAAAGTTTTAAAACATTGGCTAAGTCAAAGAGCACATTTTATTGTCAATCCTGTGGTTACGAAGCAGCAAAATGGCTTGGCAAGTGTCCGTCGTGCAGCTCCTGGAATTCCTTTGTCGAGGAGATCACAAAAACGGAAAACAGCAAGAGCGAGTGGCGACAGGAATCCTACAGGTCAGGAGCGGTCAAAGCCCGAAGGTTGGATGAAATTGAACCGGGTAAAGAAATACGTATCAACTCGATGGATGAGGAGTTGAACCGTGTTCTTGGTGGCGGGATTGTGCCAGGCTCGCTTGTGTTGATCGGCGGTGAACCTGGAATAGGGAAGTCGACGCTCATGCTGCAAGTAGGGTTATTGTTGAAGTCAAAACGAGTACTGTACATATCCGGTGAGGAAAGTGAGCAACAAATAAAAATGAGAGCGGAGCGCCTGGGAGATTTTTCAGATCGCTTCTTTATTCTCACGGAAACGGATACAAAGAGTATTTTTCTGGTAATAGAATCTGTTCAGCCAGACATCGTTATCGTGGACTCCATTCAAACCTTGCATTCAGGTCAGCTCGATTCAATTGCCGGTAGTGTCGGGCAAGTTCGTCAATGCGCAGGTGAGTTTATGAAATATGCGAAAGAAACGAACACGCCAGTGCTACTTGTAGGCCACATTACAAAGGACGGATTATTGGCCGGGCCAAAGGTCCTTGAACATATGGTCGATACGGTATTGCAATTTGAAGGCGATCGTCATCTAGCTTACCGCATACTCAGAACGACAAAAAATCGATTCGGCTCTACGTCAGAGATTGGTATATATGAGATGTTAGGCACAGGGTTGCGCGAAGTTTCTAACCCTTCCGAGATCCTTATTTCGCAAAAGGATGGCCACCTAACCGGGGCGACCATCGGCGCAACAATCGAAGGCAACAGGCCGATGTTGATTGAAATACAGTCGCTGGTAAGTCCCGCGTCATACGGAACACCTCAAAGAACACCAACAGGCTTTGATCAGAAAAGATTGAACATGTTGCTGGCCGTCCTTGAAAAAAGGTGCGGGTTTAAAATGGGCACTCAAGATGTTTTTCTTAACATGGCAGGAGGAATAAGGGTTGAGGATCCGGCAATTGATCTGGCGGTATGCATTTCGATAATTTCATCGATGGAAGAAATTGCAGTATCTGACAAAATTTGTTTTGCTGCTGAGGTCGGATTGGGTGGTGAGTTAAGAGCCGTCAACAAAATTGATCAGCGCATTTCGGAAGCAGAAAAACTTGGATTCCAGGAGATATACATTTCGAAATACAGTCACAAGTCCGTCGACTTGAAAAAGAACCGTATCGTGATCAAATCTTTTGGAAAACTTACAGAGGTATTTGAGGATCTTTTTGGATAGGGAATTAGTGGGAAAGTTGATAGGAAGATAACTAATTTGCACCCATGGAAGTTTTTTTTACTCAGACGTTGGGCATTTCTGAAAACATATTCAGCTATGTTCTGTTGCCGTGCCTCATCTTTCTTGCGCGCATTACAGATGTATCTATCAACACCATCCGAATCATTTATGTACTTGGTGGTCGTCGCTGGACTGCTACTATGCTTGGTTTCTTTGAATCGTTCATCTGGTTGATGGCCATTAGCCAGATATTTGAGCACCTGGATAATTGGATCTGTTACATTGCCTATCCCGGTGGATTTGCATCCGGGATTTTTATCGGAATGATCATCGAGGAACGCATCGCGTATGGAAAAGTAATAGTGCGGATCATAACCAGAAAGGAAGTTAAAGAGCTGATTAATTTTTTGAATACAAAGAAATTCAGATATACGCATGTTAATGCAGAAGGACCGGATGGCCATGAGAACCTTGTGTTCACCGTTCTTGAACGTGATAGTCTTGAGGAGCTGTTATACAAATTGAAAGATATCCTGCCTACAGCGTTTTATACGGTTGAGAAAGTTAACCGCGCAACGGAAGTGGGAACGCTCGTGGAGGAAACCTCACGCTGGAGTATCACGACATGGTTACGGAGTGTTATCCGGCAATGAACATCAGACAATAAAATTATTTTTAATAATAAATTGCATTTCGAAATAAAATCAAAGCGTTTTATATGAAAACCATTGGTGTATTTATACTTCTATTTGCGTCTTTGGGTTTTACTCATTACCCCAATTCAATAAGACTGGAATATGTTTTTAAAGTTGGTGATGAATACGTAATGGCACAAAACACCAAACAAGTGTTAAAGCAGATGATCATGGGGACGGAACAAAAAGGCGAAAATGAGTATTCTGGCGAAACGAAACTCAAAGTAGCCCAGGTTACAGATGATGGAGCAAAGATCGAGATGCAGTTTATGAAACTAAAGAGCAGATCAGTGACTATCATGGGTGAAATGGTTATGGACAGCGAGGGTAGCGACGAGCAGGTTCAAAACAAGATGCTGAAAACAATGATGAAAAAACCATTTTTTGTCACAATGAATAAATCAGGCAAAGTATCAAATGTTGAGGGTGCGGAAAAATTGTGGTCGGAGCTAGGAACTCTGAATATGGATGATCAAACCACAGCGAAGGCAAAACAAATCCTGGAACAATTCATGGATAACAGCGCGCTAAAGAGCAATATAGAACAGGCGATGGTACACTACTCCAATGACAAAGTGAAAGAAGGAGACAAGTGGAATTCTATGAATGAATTCCCAATGGAATTTCCGATTAAAGCGGATAATTCATGGAGCCTCATAAGCCTTACCTCGGGCACGGCTAAAGTAAATGCTGATGGAGTCTTTACTACTACCGATAAGGAGAAGACGATCGATCTTCCAAATAGCATTAAGGCAAAGGTTGATCTTAGTGGTGGACAACAGTTAAAGTCAACCGTGGACGTCAAGACAGGCTGGGCAACGGATATACAGATTCATTCAGAATTGAAAGGAAAGATGATTCTTTTAGCAGGCGGAATGTTGCCGGAGAACATGGATGTTCCTATGGAGATTGTAACGGATACATCGTACAAAATCACAAAGAAGTAAAGCTTAATACGTTAAGCTTCATTCATCATTTTCAAAATATCGTCAACGTATTCTCTTGAGTTTGCAAGACGGGGCACTTTGTTTTGTCCTCCAAGTTTGCCCCTGCGTTTCATCCAAGCATAAAACGTCCCCTCAGTAACACTATGTACTTTCGGTGCGATAAGCGCCAGATTGTGGGCTCGTTTAGCATCATAATCGGAATTGATACCGCGAAGAGTTTCATCGAGGATTTTTGTGAACTCCTCAAGGTTTGAAGGCGGAACTTTGAATTCGATTATCCATTCGTGACCACCCTTCTTGCCTTCGTCAAGATAGATTGGAGCCGCGGTAAAATTATCGATCACCGCGCCTGTGAATTCACATGCTTTTGTTATTGCGGCTTCGGCGTTTTCGACGATCACTTCTTCACCGAAGGCATTAATAAAGTGTTTTGTTCGTCCCGAGATCTTAATTCGATGTGGATTTTTAGAAGTGAACTTTATGGTATCGCCAATGTTGTATCGCCACAAACCTGAGTTAGTAGATATGACCATTGCATAATTCTTATCCAATTCGACTTCGGCGAGCCGGATCACCCGCGGGTTCTCTGAGTCGACTTCCTCGGCAGGGATAAATTCATAGAATATGCCGTAGTCAAGCATGAGCAACATTTCTTCAGAATTTCTTTGATCCTGAATCCCAAAAAACCCTTCGCTGGCATTGTACGTCTCCCAGTATTGCATCTTTTCAGACGGGATCAGTGACTGGAAAAGCTTTCGGTAAGGAGCAAATGCCACTGCGCCATGAAAGAACACTTCGAGATTGGGCCACACTTCAAGGATGTTATTTTTCTGCTCAAGCTCAACGATTTTCTGAATGAGCAGGATAGTCCACGTGGGGACACCGGCAATGTTCGTAACATTATCTTTTGCGCTTTCGAGCGCAAGTTTGTTGATCTTCTCCTCCCAATTTCCCATCAAAGCTGTTTCGAGACTTGGTGTCCTGATGAACTGGGCCCATGGTGGGAGATTCTGCATGATAACAGCGGAAACATCGCCGTAATAAGAAGTTGCCGTGGGATCTAACTCGTTGATTTGATGACTTCCACCAACGGCCAGGCCCTTACCATTGAAAAGTTTTGTGTCGGGATTGTTATTTACATAGATCGAAAGCAAATCTTTGCCGCCTTTGAAATGACAATCTTCCAATGCCTCTAGCGATACCGGTATGAATTTGCTACGAGCATTGGTTGTCCCACTTGATTTCGAAAACCATTTGATCTCCGATGGCCAGAGAATATTCTGTTCTCCGCGCATCATTCGTTCGATGTATGGAAAAATGTTCTCGTATGTTTGAACGGGGACTCTTTCCTTGAATTGCTCGTAGGAGTTGATGCTGCTAAAGTCATATCGCATCCCGAACTCTGTGCCTTTGGCGGAGGTTATGAGTTTCTTGAATAACTCCTCTTGAACTTCATTTGGATATTTTATGAAAAGCTCAATCTGATGAATGCGCTTTTGCATTACCCAAGTTAATATCGAGTTAATCAGCCCCATGAATCATTTGCTGTAACTTCAAAAGTAACAAACTTGATTTGATGTTCGCGAATTAGCTGTGAAGAATAGCCAAATATTATAGTGCCTCGGATGGGTCGGGCCAATTGTCTGTATTCTTTAATGTCACTTTAGAGCGACGCAACTCAAAGTTTTGGCCCAGATATACCTTGCGCACTTGGGGATCACTTGCTAACTCTTCTGCAGTTCCGTCCTTAAACAGCTTGCCGTCTACCATAAGATATGCGCGATCGGTAATGGATAACGTCTCATCGACATTGTGGTCTGTGATAAGAATACCAATATTCTTGTTCTTGAGCCTGGAGACGATTGATTGTATTTCTTCGACTGCAATAGGATCGACGCCTGCAAAGGGTTCATCGAGAAGCACGAAGTTAGGGTCTACTGCCAGCGCTCTCGCGATTTCAGTTCGACGTCGTTCGCCCCCGGAAAGAGACATTCCAAGGTTCTTACGCACTTTGTGCAAACTGAATTCATCTATGAGTTGGTCTACTTTGTCTTTCTTTTGCTGTTTCGTGAATTCGCGCATCTCAAGAACTGACAAAATATTTTCTTCGACAGTCAGCTTTCTAAAAACAGACGCTTCCTGAGCCAGGTACCCAATACCTTTGCGTGCCCTTTGATACATTGGAAGCGGTGTTATTTCTTCGTCATCAAGAAAGATCCGCCCCTCGTTAGGTTTGATCAAACCAACCATCATGTAAAATGAAGTAGTCTTTCCTGCTCCATTGGGACCAAGAAGCCCTACAATTTCGCCCTGACTCACCTTTACTGACACATCGTTGACTACTGTCCGCGTCTTATATTTTTTAACGAGATGTTCCGCGCGTAAAACCATACCTAGTGGAATTTGATGTCTTTGATACGTAGTTGAATTGATGTCGTACCGTTGAAAGTATTTTCTTCGATTGTAAACGCCATCTTAAATTCATCACCTTTAGATAGCCGGTTGTAATGTTCGCTCAAATCGAATCCCACCGCCTGAAAGACGTTATCGTTCTTCCTCTGACCAGCAAGGAACCTAACATGTCTGTCTTTGAAACTTGATAGCGAGTTAAAAACATAAATGCCCGATGCCTCAAAGACGGGTCTTTGATTTTCAGGGCCAAAGGGTCCCATCTGCTTGAGTACCGTAAGAAACTTTGCAGAGATCACGTCGAGATGTAACGGCATGTCTAGTTCAATGACCGGCCGAAGCATATCTTCTGTGATCGATGAAGAGACAACCTCCTCAAACTTTCTCTGAAACAATTCGAGGTTGTCGATATCAAGGGTTAGACCTGCAGCATACTTGTGGCCGCCGAACTTTTCAAGAAGGTCGCTGCACTCAAGAATTGCATTATAGAGATCAAACCCATGAACGCTTCTTGCAGATCCGGTTATTTTATTATTTGATTCTGTTAGGATCACCGTTGGCCTGTAAAATTTCTCCACACATCTAGCAGCAACTATGCCAATAACGCCTTTGTGCCACGTGTTTTTGAATAATACTGTAGATTTTGCAGAGCGCAACGCTTCGTTGCCTTCGATCATTGCTATTGCCTCTTCCGTAATATCGGTGTCGAACTGTTTTCGAACCTCATTTTTAAGATTGATCTTCTCAGCCATCGCATTTGCCTCGGTTTCAGTCTCGGCAACGAGTAGGTCAACGGCGCTCCGTCCATGTGCAACGCGGCCGGCAGCATTGATCCTCGGCCCTAGTGTAAAAACAATACCAGATACATCGAGATCATTCTTAAGTCCGGCAATATCTTTTAATGCCTTAAGTCCGGGCATGGGATTTTCATTCAACTTCTTCAAACCAAAGAATGTCAGGATCCGATTCTCCCCGGTAATGGGAACAATATCAGACGCAATGCTCACTGCAACGAGATCAAGAAATTCATTGAGCATACTTTCGTCCCCGTATCTTCGGGCGTAACCCTGCATGAATTTGAAACCCAATCCGCAGCCACTTAAGTCCTTGTACGGATACTCGCAGTCGTGTTGTTTTGGATCAAGAACTGCGACGGCGTCGGGAACAAATTCATCTGGCAAGTGATGATCGCAAACAATAAAATCTATACCCTTTAATTTCGCGATTTGTATAAGCTCTGCCGATTTGATACCACAGTCCAGTGCAATAACCAGCGTGTAGCCATTTGTTTCAGCCCATTCCACCCCGACAAGCGATACACCATAACCTTCCGCGTTTCGATCAGGAATGTATACCTCACAGTTTGAATAGAATCCGTTCAGATAACTGTATACTAGTGCTACGGAAGTAGTGCCATCTACATCATAGTCACCATAAATCAGAATTTTTTCCTCGTTTTCAATTGCTTGCTTCAGGCGTGCGACAGCATTGCTCATGCCCTTCATCAGAAAAGGATCATGAAGAGAATCTAGTGATGGACGAAAGAAGTTTCTGGCAGAATCAAAATCGGTTATTCCCCTTTGTAAAAGAATTGATGAGAGGTACGAATTTATATTGATGGCTTTAGAAAGCTCTGCGATCCGGTCGTGAGCCGGAATTTCTTTCATCAACCATCTTTTGTCCATGAATTTAATTCGCTTGTATTACCAAACTACCTTTCTCACCTGAAGTTCCGTGGGCGTTGTAGTCTCCCGGAATCCCGTCTTTTCCATTCTTTTTGGATGGTCCAAGTCCTGCGCCCCCGTGGTAGCCGCCTAGCCCAGACGGCCCAGCGTCACCGCCCAGGTTTCTTACTACAACTTTCTTTGCCAGTATTAGATCCTTAAAAGTTTGAGGTCTCGAAATCGTGACCGTAAGTACTCCGCCATTACCGCCATTGCCACCTGGTCCTGCTTTGCCTCCGTTCGCGCCGTTTCCTCCGTTGCAATGCATCGTACCAGGGCTCCCTCCTCCACCACTGCCTCCATTTCCGCCGCGGCCGCCTTTACCGCCATCAAGGTCAATAATAAGCTGCCCTCTTATGGTAACTCTCTCCACATACATAAAGAGATTTAGGGCCTTTGTTCCGTCCAGGCCGCGAGTTCCCTCCTTTCCAGGTGATCCGTTGAGGCATGGGCCAGTAGGTGTGTTACCAGCTGTACCGGTTCTCCCCGGTTGTCCGTCGATACCACTTCCATCGATAACGCAATGATTTCCAAAGCGGGCAAACTTCACGCGTAGAAAATTCTCTGGTTTCAGTTTGTTTAACACCAACGTGGAAGAATCCATCATTATAAGGGTATCGGCTACTAGAATATCAGATTGTTCTAATTGATATACTTGTTTGGCCTTTATAATTAGCTTGGAAACGCGCACCTGGGAAAATACAGGCCCGCCAATTATTTTTGCAACCAGAAGCACGATCAAACGCATGCCACAAAAATAATGGAGTATTAATCTTAAGAAAATTAACTTTCAATTGGAATTCCAGATAAACGAAAGGGCAGTGCTGTAGGCACTGCCCTTTCGTAACGAATTTTATTTCCAGCGTCAGTTGGCGCTTTCTGTGGGTTTTTCACTCACTACCCCTTCCAATACATCCTTAATTTCGACGCGTTGACCGTCTTTGTAGGGTACGATCCATGCATCTTTCACGCCCATTTCACGCATATATTTCTTAAATGTGTCGGCCTCCCAATAATCGCGGAAGATTCCGATTGTAAGTTTTTGTGGCTCTCCGTCTTTTGCCTCTCCTCCGAAGTTCGGGTTGTTTTCAAAATACTTAGCCAGATTCTTATTCTTAAATGCGCCGATCTGCACCTTGAACACAACTCCTTTCGAGAAATCCATTGAGTTAACAACGGGGCTCTCCTTCAATTGAGCAAGTTCGGCACGTGCTGCAGTTAGCTGACCTCTCATTTGAGACAGTTCGTCTTCTAGCTGCGCGATCTTCGCGTCTTTATCGCTGATCGTCGCTTGCATCTGAGTAACCTTTTGGTTCAAGGAAGCCACAGAAGCATCCGCTGCCTGTTTGTCCTCGGTAAGTTGCTTCAGTGTTTCAGGTTCACTTTTATAACTCTTTGCTTTCTTTTTCCATTCTTTCTTTTCTTTCTTAGAAAGCTGCGCATAACTCTGCGTTGAAGCAGCAATCAACGCAATGCAGAAGAACAAGATTATTCCTTTTTTCATTCTTGGGTTGGTTAAAAAATCATATTAAAGGTACAAATATTTTATTAAAATGCTTACTCTAGTCAATGCTGCCCACCATTTTCTCAGGCTTTACCCACTCGTCAAACTGTGCCGACGTAAGTAGTCCGAGCTCAACTGCAGCTTCTCTCAGCGTCTTATTTTCTTTATGTGCTTTCTTGGCGATCTTCGCTGCGTTCTCATAACCTATGTGTGTGTTCAATGCTGTTACAAGCATCAGCGAGTTTTCAAGATGCTGCTTTATAACGGCATGGTTAGGTTCAATGCCTTCAGCGCATTTGTCGTTGAAGGAAACACAAGCATCCCCCAACAGTCTTGCCGACTGAAGTACGTTTGAAGCAATTACAGGCTTAAACACATTGAGCTCAAAATGGCCGGTAGCCCCGCCGATCGAAACCGCGACGTCATTGCCAATCACCTGAGCACAAACCATAGAGAGAGCTTCGGGCTGTGTTGGATTTACTTTACCTGGCATAATGGACGACCCTGGCTCGTTGTCGGGAATAATAAGCTCTCCGATGCCACAGCGCGGACCTGAACTTAACATACGAACGTCGTTGGCGATTTTCATCAATGACACTGCCGACCTTTTCAAGGCAGATGATAATTCGACCATTGCATCATGTGCGGCCAGAGCCTCGAATTTATTGGGGGCTGTTATGAATGGATGTCCCGTGAGCTCAGCTATCTTTTTCGCAACAAGTACGTCATAACCTTTCGGCGTATTCAGCCCGGTGCCAACTGCCGTTCCGCCCAGCGCCAGCTCCTTCACTACCTCAAGAGAATTCTTGATTGCACGAACACTGTTATCGATCTGCTGAACGTACCCTGAAAACTCCTGGCCTAAAGTAAGGGGTGTGGCATCCATAAAATGTGTTCGACCCGTCTTGACGATATTTTTGAACTCCTGCGACTTCTTTGCCAGAGTCCCGCGGAGTTTAAGCATCCCCGGAATGGTATTCTCAGTAGCCAGCTTGTAAGCGGCTATGTGCATTGCGGTAGGAAAGGTGTCGTTTGATGATTGTGATTTGTTTACATCATCATTGGGATGGAGGACCTTCTTTTCATCATCTAGTTTGCCGCCGCTTAGAACATGAGCGCGGTAAGCAATGACCTCATTGACATTCATGTTACTCTGAGTGCCGGAGCCAGTCTGCCAAATAACCAATGGAAATTCACTGTCGAGCTTACCCGACAAGATCTCATCACAGACTTTTGATACGAGTTCCTTTTTCTCGTTCGTCAGGACACCCAACTCGTGATTTGCCATAGCCGCAGCTTTCTTGAGATAAGCAAATGCGTAGATGATTTCTTTAGGCATGCTGGCCTCCGGACCAATCTTGAAGTTGTTTCTTGAGCGTTCAGTCTGTGCGCCCCAGTATTTGTCTGAGGGCACTTTCACTTCGCCCATAGTGTCCTTTTCAATGCGGTAGTTCATGTGACGTTTTGGTTTGCCGCAAAAATAGGAAAAGACAGGAAATTCTACCTTCGTCTATCGAAGTCGCATGCAACAGAAACTGGTGTCTTTGGGGCGACTTCGTATCTTTATGGATCGTATGCGCTCCCCTACATCTCCCAAGAAAACAAATGAGTCTAAGGAAAAACTGTACTTTATAGCTATCGTTCCCCCAACCCCTATTTATGATGAGGCGCTAGAACAAAAGGAGTATTTTAAGACACATTATAATAGTAAGGCCTCATTGAATTCCCCTCCACACATCACATTGCATATGCCTTTCCGGTGGAAAGAAAAGGATGAAAATGAGTTGGCTGCAAAACTGGACAAGTTCTCACAGGGCATCCATCCAATTTCCATCAAACTCGACAATTTCTCGTCGTTCCCGCCCCGAGTCATCTTTATCAATGTGGTGATGAGCCGGGAATTGGAAGCGCTCCAGAAAAATTTACAGCGTTACAGCAAAAGGGTACTTAATCTTTTTAATTCGAATTATAAGGAGTTGCCGTTTCACCCACATCTCACGGTTGCCTTCCGGGACCTCAAGAAACCAAATTATCAGCGGGCTTGGGAAGAGTTTAAAATGAAGGATTTCCAGGCGGAGTTTATGGCCGATAAATTAACACTGTTGAAGCACACTGGGAAGGTGTGGGAAGTACACCAAGAGTTTAAGTTTCATTGAATTTCCTAATGAATTCCGCCGGTGTGAATCAATAAGATGCTTGATCCTCGCTCAAAGAAACCCTTGCTGAGAAGGTCGAAAACGCCAGCCATCATTTTTCCGGAATAGACAGTTTCAATGGGTGTGCCGTACATCTTGTGAAAGTCTTCCATAAATGAGGATAGCCATGGCGTTGATTTGGCGTACCCACCGAAATCATATTGCGTTTGAATCGTCCAGTTGTCGTAACGGGCCCCGAATCTGCGGACTTCGTCGTTAAGGAATGATCCATCCTTTAATACAGAAATCCCTACGATAGTTCCTGAACCCTTAAATCCGTTTATCAAGCCGGCTAGCGTTCCTCCTGTTCCTACCGGGCAACAGACGTAGTCAAACTTGCCGGCAAGTTGTTCGGCAAATTCCTGGACTCCTTGTACTGCGAAGTCATTGCTACCGCCCTCCGGTATAAGGTAAAAGTTGCCGAAGTCCTGTTGAAGCTTTTGAAAAAAGCCATCCTCAGTTTTTTGCCGGTAAAATTCGCGCGAGACAAAATGCAGTTTCATTCCGGCATCTCTGGCAAATTGAATCACCTGATTCACGGAATGCTTCTCTTCTCCTCTGATTATACCAACTGCTTTGAGTCGCATCTCCTGTGCAGCGGCGGCTGTGGCGTAGATATGGTTTGAGTATGCACCACCGAATGTCAGGAGTGTGTCTTTTCCTTGCGCTATTGCCTCCGCCAAATTGTATTTAAGCTTCCACCATTTATTCCCTGAAACTAAAGGATGGTTGAGGTCCTCTCTTTTTATATAGAGTCTTACCTCTGCATTGGAAATTATCTGGTTTTGAATTTCCTGTACTGGTGTGTCGGAATAGGTTAGCAAATTCTTAAAGTATGGTCAAAAATATTGCTTTTTAAATTGGACAAGGACATTTTTAGTACTAATATTGTTAGTTGAGCAACTAACACAATTAGTTATGGAGGAGGAATATTTCAAGGGTCGGGGAGCTCAGATAAAGACGGAAAACAAATTCCTTAAAGAGCGATATGTGACGGACCATCCTGAAGGTTTGGATGAGCCATTATTTTCGTCACCAGCTACGCAGATATTTTACGAGACGCCGCAAAAAGTAGTGAACAAGGTCACGAGCCCAGACCTGGGGATGATGTATTCAATCAATCCGTATCAGGGCTGCGAACATGGTTGCATTTATTGTTATGCCCGCAATACCCACGAGTACTGGGGTTTCAACGCAGGGCTTGACTTCGAGTCAAAAATAATTGTGAAGAAGAATGCACCGACCTTGCTTGAAAAATTTATCCTGCATCCCGATTGGAGTCCCGTGCCTATCAGTGTAAGTGGGAACACAGACTGTTATCAACCCATTGAAAGAAAGATGGAAATAACGCGTGGCATTCTAAAGGTTTTCGCAAATTATCGACATCCCGTCGGCATGATCACAAAGAACAGCCTGGTACTTCGCGACATCGATCTTCTCACAGATCTTGCAAAGGACAACCTTGTACACGTTTATATATCTATAACATCACTGGATGAAAATCTCAGAAGTGTCATGGAGCCCAGAACTGCAACTGCGAAGAAAAGATTAACAACAGTCGAGGCCTTAGCAAAAGCTGGCGTACCGGTAGGAATCATGAATGCGCCGATCATTCCCGGATTAAATCATCACGAGATCCCACAAATATTGAAGGCGGCGTCTGAACACGGTGCCCAAAGTGCGGGCATGACTGTAGTGAGGTTGAACGGTTCGATTGGAAAAATTTTTGAAGACTGGCTCCGTAAAAATTTTCCTGACCGGTTTGACAAGGTTTGGCACCAGATCTCCGACTTGCACGGAGGCAACGTCAACGACTCACAGTTTGGAAGGCGAATGTCCGGAGAGGGAAATTTTGCGGATGTTATCCAGCAATTGTTTAAGTCCTCAAAGAAAAAATACTTCAGAGACCGGTCCATGCCAGCATTGAATCTAACCAAATTCCGTAAGGGCGGGAACCTCAGTTTATTTTAACAAAGGTCAGTTCGAATAATGCTTGTAAAATGCAATGATGGTTTCGATGCCAAGCACAAAGTTCTTAATACCATAATGCTCATTCGGTGAATGGATCGCGTCGCTATCAAACCCAAAGCCCATAAGGACCGTGTCTAAGCCGAGCTCTCTTTTAAAGAGCGCTACTATGGGAATACTTCCTCCATCGCGAGTTGGAATTGGCGTTTTGCCGAAAACCTCCTGGAACGCTTTGCTTGCTGCCTTGTACGATGGAGAATCAGTCTCTGTCACTGCAGGTTCTCCGCCATGGTGAGCCATTACCTTCACCTTCACATATTTTGGCGCGATAGATTCGATATGCTTCTTGAAAAGCTCTGTGATCTCTGCACTAATTTGGTTGGGAACTAATCGCATTGAGATCTTTGCCGATGCCTTTGAAGGAAGAACCGTTTTTGCGCCTTCACCGGTATAACCGCCCCAAATACCATTTACATCCAGCGTTGGCCTCACCCCGGTACGTTCCAGGGTAGTAAATCCTTTTTCCCCGACGATCTCATCAATACCGAGTTCACGTTTATATACATTGAGATCAAAAGGCGCGTTGTTAAGCGCGATTCGGTCTGCTTTGCTAAGGTCTGCTACGCGATCGTAAAATTCTGGTATCGTCACTCTGCCATTTTCATCGTGGAGCGATGCAATCATTGAACAGAGGATATTAACTGGATTGGCAACTGCTCCGCCGTAAACACCTGAATGCAAATCACGGTTTGGACCTGTTACCTCGACTTCCATATAGCTTAATCCCCTTAGCCCTGTTGTGATCGATGGATGTTCAAGTGAAATCAACGCGGTATCTGAAATAAGAATTATGTCTGCGTTCAGTTTTGACTTGTTTTCTTTTACAAAAACGCCCAGGTTATCGGATCCAACTTCCTCCTCGCCTTCTACCATAAATTTTACATTGCACGATAGCAGGCTCAACGCCATCATTGTTTCGAAAGCCTTCACGTGCATGTACACTTGTCCCTTGTCATCACAAGCGCCGCGAGCATAGATCTTATCATCCTTGATCACCGGTTCAAACGGCGGCGAGTCCCAGAGATTAAGAGGGTCAGCAGGCTGTACGTCGTAGTGTCCATAAACCAATACAGTCGGTTTGGATGGATCAACTATCTTTTCAGCATAAACGATCGGATGTCCTTTTGTTTCACAAATCTCAACTTTGTCCACTCCGGCACTTGTCAATCTTTCGCGAAGGAACTCGGCTGCCCTTCGAACGTCCTGTTTGTGTCTGCTATCGGCGCTAATAGATGGGATGCGAAGCCATTCGAATAATTCAGACAGGAATCGCTCTTTATTTTTCTCAATGTATTGCTTGACCATGAAATTAATCTTTCGTGGGACGCAAATTATCACTTGGTGGATCATCAGACAAGGACCGCAATAAAATACTTGGCGTCTAGTCGATGCCTATCTGTTTTTCCACTCCAGCGTATTGATGAGGTGCATCATATCCACCTTCATGTATTCAATGGCAGGTGCGAGTGAATCGTTTGCCACCTTAGTATTAAAATAGAGCGCACCTCTCAAGAAATTCTTGGTGGAATCTGTGATGGTAAATTGGAATTGACTAGGAACATCTCCTTCCAACTCCGCTATAACTGCCGTTTTGCCACTGGGTGTTGTTGTAATTGCCTCGTTGATCGCGTATGCCTTGATCTGATGTTTTGCAGTTAAAGTGTAAGAGTCATCGAAGTATTCTTTCAACAACTTTTTATTTTGAATAACCTTGTAGGTGATGTGAATGTTCGACTTGATGGCAGGGTAGTATATTTCAATCCAAAATCTTTCTCTTATTCTGGAAGTGTCCCGAAGAAGGGTTGAATGCTCGGAATATTCAAAGCGGTAGGGCAATGAATCCGGCAACTCCTGGTAAACGTGATTTGGCAATATGAGTCTGTTATAACCAAGCGGTTTTGGTAAATAATCCTGATGACAGGATGTGAAGCCGAAGAACAAGGACATCGCAAAGCACCAGTTGCTGATTTTATTGCGGCTAGACTTCTTCATGAACAATTACCCTTACGCGTTTAATCTTTTTTCCAACCACCGATTCAATGACGAAGCTAAATTGTTCGAAGTTTATCTGATCCCCCGAATGTGGCAATTCATCACTGAGTTCCAGGAGGATCTTTTCCAATGAATCGCGTTCGTCAAACTCTTTGTTGATAGTGTTGCTTTCAATTTCAATCAGTTTACAAAGATCCTCGAACGTAGTTCTTCCGTCGAATACAAAAGTATTATCGTCAATCTTTCTGAAGGGTTGGTCAATCTCATCAAATTCATCGTTTATCTCACCGATAATTTCTTCGATAAGATCTTCGAGCGTTACCAGCCCAATCGTTGAATTAGCATCGTTGACAACAATAGCCATATGGACCCTTTTTTCCTGAAAGTCCTTCAAAAGAAGATCGATCTTTTTTGTCTCCGGAACAAAGAGTCCTGGTCGCAGGAGCTCCTGCCAGTTAAAATCATGTCCGGATTCGAGGTAAGGAAGCAAGTCCTTTATATAAAGGACACCTTTAATGGTGTCGATCGAGTTTTTGTAAACCGGGATCCGCGAGAAACCGGAGGAGTTAACGTAGGTCAATAACTCGTGAAAGTTTAAATCGATATTAATTGACGAGATCTCTTCGCGAGTTCTCATTACTTGCCGGACCGTTAGTGTCCCGAAATTAACTATACCTCTGAGAATTTCTTTTTCACCTTCGGATGTCCGTTTGTCGCCCGTTGCCATTTCAAGCACCTGCGTCAGTTCATCAGCCGTCGTTCTCTCCCTAATGAATCTTTTGCTCCAGGCATTTCTAAGTTTTATAATTGGAAATAATAATGGACGACACAATGAAACTACAGTGAGCCAGAATTGCGCTAGCCTTTTTGCTAAAGCCACTTTGTTGTGTTCCCCATAAACCTTAGGAATAAATTCGCTAAACAGTACCAGTAATAGTGTCGTTGACAATATTGTTAGCAAAACTTTTCCCGGACCCGCATCTTCAGCAAGGATAGATGCCGATGTGGTGATGATAGTTATTTTGACGAGCGTATTAATGAGCATCATCGATCCGAGGAGCAGCTGTGGTTTTTCCATCAGGGATGCGATGTTCTGATCATCCCGATCCTTGCTTTTTTTAAGTTGATCTATTTCTTCCTGCTGAATAGAAAAGAAGACCATTTCAGACACAGACACCAATGCAGAAGCCAACACCAATAGAACAAGGACACCAATAACTATTGGATAGGGAATCCCAAGTGAAGTAATATTTGCGATAAAGTAGTAACTGGGGGGCTCGTCCACGAATGATGAATTGATTTTATCAGAACGGCAAGTCGTCCGTACTTGTGTCTACCGGAGCGTTTGCGCGGAAATTATCAGATGCGTTGCTTTCAGCAGGCGCGTATGTGGATCCGGAACCACCACCGCTACCTCCTTTAGTTGACAGCATGGTCATGTTATCAGCAACCACTTCTGTAGTATAGCGAGTCACACCGTCCTTCTCCCAGGAACGTGTTCTAAGTTTTCCTTCAATATACACCATATCACCTTTGCGAAGATACTTTTGGGAAATCTCCGCCAGACCTCTCCACAACACTATATTATGCCACTCAGTAACTTCCTTTTTTTCACCGGTGGTTCTGTCTTTATAGCTTTCAGACGTAGCGAGCGTAAAGTTAGCTACAGTTGCTCCATTCTCGAGATTTCTTACGTCGGGGTCTTTTCCTAAACGACCCACGAGAATTACTTTGTTTACTCCTGACATGATGATTAAATTTTAGTTGCAAATAACGTCTCCCTTTTTCGAGAAAGACAAAAATACCAATCTTCGACTTACGATAAAAGTTGAAAGTCCGACAAAAACCTGCTTATTAATACAGGCTTTGGAAGTTCCTCAATTTTCTTTGCAGTATAAAATGCAAACGGTTCTTTCAAGAAATTATTCGATACAGCTTTCAAGAAAATAAACTTTGCATGTATGATCTGATGACTCAATATATGCTTGTAATTATCAGATATAACAAAGTCTCCCGTTTGAAATTGTAAACAATTAATTGCGTTGAAACGCTCAATCAATTTCTCAATTTTTGTTGGTTTAGGTTCTTCCAGCATAAAAAAATCAAAAAGGCCCTGCCAAATGTCTTTTTCGGTTCTTTTTTTCATCAGATATGAATTCCCTTTCTTAACTACGAAATAGTAAAAGTATCTGACGCGAACGGCCGTCGATCTTAGTTTGACTGGCAATAAGTCCTGCATTTCGCGCTGCGCAGCAAAGCAACCGGACTCAAAAATGCATTCCTCACAACGCGGGTTTTTTGGAGTGCAATGCAGGGCCCCAAACTCCATTAGAGCCTGATTATGGAGGTCAGGCTTGTTTGGGTCGATAACTTCGTTAGCTAATTCAGTGAATTTCTTCTTTCCGGCGGAAGTGTCAATCGGCGCTTCTATTCCAAACACCCTTGAAAGCACCCGAAATACGTTGCCGTCCACCACCGCAACACTTTCCCCGTAGGCAATGGAAGCAATTGCAGCAGCAGTATAATCCCCAACCCCCTTTAGTTGTTTTAATGCCTGATAATTGGCTGGGAAGCATGATCCATGCTTGTCGACCACCTGTTGTGCACATTCGTGCAGGTTTCTTGCCCGGGAATAGTAGCCCAACCCCTGCCAAAGCCTTAGAACCTCCTGTTGCGAAGCGGACGCAAGGGCTGAGACATTGGGATACTTGTCCACAAACTTCAGGTAGTACGGCAAACCCTGATTTACGCGTGTTTGCTGAAGGATTATCTCGGATAACCAGATCTTATAGGGGTCGGTGGTGGCGCGCCACGGGAGGTCCCGCTTGTTCTGCTCATACCATTTAACGAGTTTATCAGAGAAATATCGTTTGTCCATCTTCCTGATTATCAGATTTTTTCAATATTCATTTTTAAATCTGAGGGCAGGATTTAAATTTGCCCTCCTTAATTTTTCGACCAAAAATATTAATACAGTGACGAAAGCAGACATTATTAATGAAATCGCTGAGAAGACCGGTGTTGACAAAGCTGATGTGACTGCATCAGTAGAAGCATTCTTCAGCGTGGTGAAATCATCCATGTCAAATGGCAATAACATTTACATCCGTGGTTTCGGCAGCTTTATTAACAAGAAGCGAAAAAAGAAGATCGCCCGCAATATTTCACGGAACACGGCTTTGGTGATTGAAGAACACTTTGTTCCGAGCTTTAAGCCTGCCAAGATCTTTGTGAATAAGATCAAGAACAGCGATAAAGTGAAGCAACTTGAAGTAAAGTAACTTAACGTGAGGAATAGCTCACGCTTTACTCCATTGCCACACTTCCGGTCATGCTCAAAACACGAATTCTCTTAATAGTAGCCAGCGCAGCTCTAATCTGGCTGATTTTTCTATTGCCGAAGGTCGTCGTAGATAACGACAATCACCTAACGGAGAGTCAGCCGTCTAAGTCTGGCTCGTCGCCTGCCCCCAATGTCCATGCGATTCCCGAAACCGTCGCTTCTGCAATCCGAAATTTGAGAGTTGAGTATCGCAAGGGTTCTTCAAATCAAAAAAATGCTATCTTTGCCGACTCTTTGGCAAACCTATACCAGTCTGTTGGAAAATTTGACAGTGCCGGGTGGTATGCTGAGGAGGCATCGAAGTTCTTTAACACGGCGGAAAGTTGGATTAAGGCAGGTGATCAGTATTACCAGGCGTATACGTTGGCCTTAGACCAAAGCAAACAGACCCAATTCGCAAAGAAGGCTCAGGAGTTTTACCAAAAGGTATTGGATTCAAGTCCGGATAACCTCGAGGTGAAAGCAAAAATGGCGATGACGTACATAAGCACCAGCAATCCGATGCAGGGTATAAAGATGCTTATGGAGGTATTAAAAGTTGATCCTCAAAATGAATCAGCGCTATTCAACCTGGGAATGCTTTCAATCCAGTCTGGTCAGTACGATAAAGCCGTCGAGCGATTGGATACTCTCGTAAAAATAAATCCCACTCATACTCAGGCGCAATTGTTATTGGGAATTGCCTTTATGAATCTGGGTGACGAGGTAAAAGCCAGGGTGCAATTCGAAAAAGTGAAACAAATGGATAAGGATCCTGCTGTTCAGGCAACGGTTGATTCTTATTTGAAGGATTTAAAATAATTGTTTAACCTCTCTCTTACATCCCGCTTAGACGGTGAGATGAACTGAGGGAAAAATTAAAAAAATCATTTATGCCAAGCGGAAAGAAACGTAAGAAGCACAAAATGGCAACGCACAAGCGCAAAAAGCGTCTGAGAAAAAATAGACACAAGAAGAAATAACCTCGAGGTTATTTACTGACTCTTTCGTCAGCCTGTACACATCATAATTTAATCATTTAAAGTTTTGAGTAACGAACTAATTATTAGTGCAACTCAGGACGGATGTCGTATAGCCCTTCTCAAAGACAAGACGCTTGTAGAATTTCATAATGAAGAAGAAGGAAGTAAATTCACGGTAGGCGATATTTACCTGGGCACAGTAAAAAAAGTTGTCCAGGGCCTGAACGCAGCCTTCATAGATGTAGGCTACGACAAGGACGCCTTCCTTCATTACCTTGATCTTGGACCACAATACAGCTCGCTCCAGAAGTTTACAAAGCTGGTGCGATCGAAAAAGATCAACGGTGGGAAATTAGACAAATTTCATTCTGAACCGGACATCGACAAACATGGGAAAATCACCCAGCAATTGTCGAAAGGTCAAGTGATCCCAGTTCAAATTGTCAAAGAGCCAATCTCAACAAAAGGGCCTCGACTCTCCTGTGAATTATCCCTGGCCGGGCGATACCTGGTCCTGGTACCATTTGCAAATGCTGTAAGTGTTTCCAAAAAGATCACCAGCGGTGAAGAGCGGAAGCGCCTGCTACGCCTTATTCAATCTATCAAGCCGGAAAATTTTGGAGTCATTATTCGGACAGTTGCCGAGGGTAAGGATGTCGCTGAACTTGATCGTGATCTTCGAACCATGGTTAAAACCTGGGAAGAAGGAATGACCCGTCTGGTAGTTGCAAGTCCGGCAGAAAAGATCATCGGCGAGCTTGATAAAACGTCGTCATTGCTTCGTGACATGCTCAACGAATCCTTCGACAACGTTCACGTCGACGACAAGAAGATATTCGATGATGTAAAGACCTATATCCACACCATTGCTCCCGATAAAGAAAAGATCGTAAAGCTTTATAATGGAAAAGCAAAGATCTTTGAACACTATGGAATTGAAAAGCAGATAAAATCTGCATTTGGACAAACCGTTAGCCTCCGGGCCGGCGGTTACCTCATCATCGAGCACACCGAAGCTCTTCACGTTATCGATGTAAACAGCGGCAACAAGTCCAACCGCGAAGAGAATCAGGAAACGACTGCGCTGTCCGTTAACATGGAAGCTGCGCGCGAGATAGCTCGTCAGTTGCGCCTTCGCGATATGGGAGGGATCATCGTTATCGACTTCATTGACATGAAGAACCCTGATAACAAGAAGCTCATTTTCAAGATCATGAAAGATGAGATGGCAGATGACAAGGCAAAATCAACCGTTCTTCCACTTTCAAAGTTCGGACTGATGCAGATCACGCGTGAGCGCGTTCGACCTCAGATGAACATTGCTACGAAAGAAGTATGCCCCGCTTGCAATGGCACGGGCAAAATTACTGCCTCGATACTTGTTTCAGATCTTATCGAAAAGAATATAGACCATCTCCTGGTGAAGCAAAATGAGAAGCATCTTGTATTAGCTGTTCATCCCTACCTTCATGCTTATTTCACACAGGGATTTATTTCACAACGGATGCGCTGGTATTTCAAATACAAGCGATGGGTACGCCTCGTGAAAGATACTTCCATGGCGATCATGGAGTATAAATTCCTCAACAAAGAGGGCGAAGAAATTCAGCTTACTTAAATACCTTCAGGAAATTTGAATAAAGAACAGGAGCAATCCTGTTCTTTTCATTTAGAAGCACGTTCAATTGATTCCAGCACCCGCTGGATAAGCCCATCCATCGATCCATTTTCAATCCACCGTGCGACAACAACCAGATCATTTGTAGGGTCGACGTAAATCATGTTCGTCCCGTTGCCAATATGGACGAAAGCATTTGCGGGAGCGCTTGGGAGATATTTCTTGTCAGTATTAAGAAACCAGTTCATAAATCCATAAGTCGGTTGGACCTTTGTTGGCGTGAGGGCCCATGTAACCCACTGATCAGATAACAACTGTTGATTCTTCCATTTACCGCGTCTTAGCGTCAGATACCCAAAGCGAGCCATGTCGTGGGCACTGATAAACATCCCCCCTCCCCAATGGCCTCCTCCTCCTACGGCCTGGATCAATTGTCCGTCGATAACGACCCACGAATTTTCATAACCAATCCATCGCCACGTTGATGACGCGCCTATGGGATCCATTATATATTCTTTAAGCACTCCCGGCAATGGGCGACGCCAGACGTTCAAAGCGGCCAGAGCCAAAACATTTACTCGTACATCATTATACTCATAGGACGTTCCAGGTTTGTTACGCGCCCGGGTTGTCCACTCTGAAGGATTGCTCGAAGGTCTATCCGCCCAATCGGGTTTTCCCCAGAGGGTTCCTTCCCAATCACTGGTCTGTCGAAGCAGATCGTCCCATGTAATCGTTCGATTGTGTTGAGTGTCAAAAAGATTTATTAGGGTAGGTTTTCCAACATTGTCGGCTTTATTTCCATTTGTTGCTGAAGGGAATAAGTTTATTGGAGCCATTGACCGATAAACTGTATCGCGGATATTTTTTATTAGTCCTCTATCGAAAGCGAGTCCTACTACGGAAGAGAGGAAACTTTTTGTCACGCTAAAGGTCATATCGATGCGTTGGGGATCTCCCCATTCGGCGATGATATATCCGTTTCTGATAACTATTCCCGCTGCGCTTCCTCGCTCTGCGAAGGGACCAATAGCATCTCCGAACGGCTCACGTCCAAATGTATGATAGTGGGCAGTTTCGAGATTCTTTGGGGTAGTGGATTCCTTCTCTTTCGCATAGGCAATTGCTGCGTCAAGCTTCGACGCATTCATTGACACTTCAGCAGGCGCCTTCGTCAGCCATTGATTGCTTTCCGGATAATAGACATTTGGCGCGCTCTTTTTTTGAGCGACTACTGCTGTGAAGGAAATCAGAATAAGAAAGGAAACGAGTTTTGCGGCCTTCATTGGGCGGAGATTAAATTGGACAGAAAAAGAAAACGCCTGAAATTCAATTTATCAGGCGTCAAATATTCACATCCTGAAGCGCTTATACAGTCATTATCTCGGCTTCTTTTTTCTTCATGAGCGCATCGATCTTTGCGATGAAATCATTTGTCATCGCCTGGACGTTATCTTCAGCATCCTTGATGTCATCTTCGGATGCACCTTTGATCTTCTTAAGATGTTCGTTCGTTTCCTTTCTTGTATTACGAACGCTTACCCTCCCCGCCTCGCACTCATGGCCTACCTGCTTTACGAGCTGCTTCCTTCGTTCTTCGGTAAGCATCGGCACATTGATGATCACTTGTTGTCCGTCGTTCTGTGGATTGAGGCCGAGGTTGGCGGTGAGTATTGCTTTTTCAATCTCGGGAATAATCCCTTTTTCCCACGGTTTGATGAAAATGGTGCGCGCGTCAGGTGTATTTAATGATGAAACCTGGTTCAAGGGAGTCATTGCTCCATAATAAGAAACCATGATGCCATCAAGCATGGAGGGATTTGCTTTACCGGCCCTGATTTTTGTAAGCTCGTGAGCAACGTGAGTAAGGCGTTGGGTCATCTGGTCCTTTGCGTCGTCCAGGTATAACTGAATTTCATCCATGGTTGGTGGCTTTAGGATTAAGATTGATCAATATATCATCGTTTGGTATATCACACTTAACTTATGAGCGTTCCTGCCTGCTCACCATTCACAACCTTCAGCAAATTTCCCTTTTTGTTCATATCAAAAACAATGATGGGCAGTTTATTTTCCATGCACAATGTGAATGCGGTCATGTCCATAATGTTCAGATTTTTTTCATATGCCTCCTGGAAGGTGAGTGAAGTATAACGAATCGCGTCCGGATGTTTTTCAGGATCTTTTGTGTATACTCCATCTACACGAGTTCCCTTCAGGACAACATCGGCTTGCACCTCTATGGCCCTTAGGCTTGCCGTGGAATCTGTTGTGAAATATGGATTTCCGATCCCGGCTCCGAATATAACGATCCTGCCTTTTTCGAGGTGCCTGATAGCGCGTCGGCGAATAAAGGGTTCGCAAACCTGCTCCATTTTAATACCTGCCATCAGTCGGGTGTACAAACCATGACGCTCAAGAGCGCTTTGCAACGCCATTGCGTTTATTACAGTTGCCAGCATTCCCATATAGTCGCCCTGAACCCTGTCGATCCCAAGAGCTTCAGCCTGTCCGCCCCTGAAGATGTTCCCACCACCGATCACAATAGCGATTTCTATCTTCTGATCCCTCAACGTCTGAATTTCTGCACAATATTGCTCCAATACGTTAGGGTCAATATTTGTGCTCTTATTCGGCCCCTGCAGAGCTTCGCCACTGAGTTTTAGGAGGATGCGTTTATATTTCATTCGCGCGTTTTATTAAAATTGACGCAATATATCCAGAAGGTGTAGGTTTATAAAATCGACCTGACAAAATCCTTAGGGCACGCAAAAATTAGAGGATGAACGGAGATCGAAGTCAAAACTCAATAAGTACCTGATTCTTTTCGACGCTCTCTCCCTTTTTTACTTTCACCGATTTTACAATGCTTTCACCCGAAGCCTTGATAATGTTTTCCATTTTCATAGCCTCGAGTATCAAGAGAGGGTCGCCAACCTTTACCTGGTCTCCTTCTTTCACTCTGAGATCAATGATCAATCCAGGCATAGGCGCTTTTATACTATTGATCTTATTTGCCGAGGTGTTGTTCATACCCATCTTTTCAAGTAACAGGTCGAACTTATCCTTTAAATCAACAACGTATTTTCTTCCATTGATCTTAAAGCAAAATGATTTGGTTTGAACGTCGGCACTTACGATTTCAACATTGTAACTCTTGTGATCGATAAGTATGTGAAACCTCTGGTCGGAGATCTTTAATAGATTCCAGTCGAATCGGGTGTCATTAATGATTAAACCAACATTGTCCAGCGTTATTTGGAAGGAGGTCTGATTAACAGTGGCTTTATACATGGAGAGATACTGGTAAAGGCATCTTTTTGATTTTCGAAGATATCACAAAAAAGTAAAATGCAAGACGCGGAAACAGACATTGAATATTAATGGAATGCGTCGTTCCCGGAAAGTATTCTTTAAAATGTTTGTCATTGTCGAAATTCGCAATATACCTTTGTGTGTCGAAAGACAAGGGGGTGCCTTAACAATAACGGGCTGAGATCATACCCAAAGAACCTGATGCCGGTAATGCGGCCGAAGGGAAGGCAAGGTTAAACGTAAGCAGGTGCATTCCCCTGTGCGCTGCAGGTTTAAACCACAAGAAACAATGTTCAAATCTATTTTTGCCGCCATGGCGATGCTATGGTCAGCAGACGCTGCTTTCGCACAGCAGTATTCCCTGCATGGCAAAGTACAAAATGCGGCGACCAGTCAGCCGTTGGCTGGGGCAACGCTGGAAGTCAAAGAGCTAAAACGTTTTGCAATTTCCGACGATGCCGGGAAATATTCCATTGAGAGGCTGCCGGCAGGAAATTACACCATCGAGGTGAGATACCTCGGGTTCAAAGAAAATCTGAAAACAGTGAGCATTTCAGAAACCACGGAGCTAAACTTTGATCTTGACGAATCAGCACAGATAACGGATGAAGTCGTGGTCTATGCAACAAGAGCTGGGGCAAAAACACCAACTACCTATTCTACCATCAGCAAACAGATGCTTCAAAAGCAAAACTTTGGTCAGGATCTTCCATTTCTAATCAACTGGACACCGTCGGTTGTCACAACTTCCGATGCTGGTAATGGTATTGGTTACACGGGGATTCGTATCCGTGGAAGTGATGCAACACGCGTAAATGTAACCATCAATGGAATCCCTTATAACGATAGTGAATCGTTGGGTACATTTTGGGTCGATGTGCCGGATATTGCGTCGTCGTCTCAGAGTATTCAGATTCAACGCGGCGTAGGAACGTCAACCAACGGCGCAGGCGCATTCGGTGCAAGCATTAACCTTCAAACGAACACCCGCAACGAGAGGCCATACGCAGAACTTATGACATCCGGCGGATCGTTTGGAACCTTTCGAAACACATTCGGTTTTGGTACAGGAATGATCGACGATCGTTGGGTCATCGATGGGAGAGTATCAAAGATTATTTCCGACGGAGTTATCGATCGTGCCAGCAGTGACTTGCAATCGTATTATTTTTCTGCCGGCTTTTATAGGGATGGTACCGTGCTAAAAGGCATTGCTTTCGGCGGTAAAGAAAGAACCTATCAAAGCTGGTATGGGGTCCCTCAATCGCGGCTTGAAAATGATACTGAAGCAATGCTGATCACTGCTGCAAATGAAGAATGGAATGAGGAACAAACACAAAATTTGTTGAATGCCGACAGCCGTACCTTTAACCCATATACTTATAAAGATCAGGTAGATGACTATCAACAAAATCACTACCAACTGCACTTCTCACAACGAGTAGGCGATGCGTTGACGGCAAATGTTTCAACTCACTATACAAAGGGTAAAGGATATTACGAAGAGTATCGTTATGATGACGATTTTTCAGCGTATGGATTGTCCCCAATCACGATTGGAGACTCGGTGATCGAATCATCCGATATTATCAGGAGGCGGTGGCTGAACAATGATTTCTATGGCTTTACGTATTCCTTTAATTATTTTGTTGATTCATGGGATGTGGTCCTTGGCGGGGCATGGAATCGATATGATGGCGACCACTATGGCGAAATAATCTGGTCGGAGGTATCTTCTGTCCCCACCGGTTATCGCTATTATTTTAACAATGGCGATAAGAAAGATTTCAACACCTACATTAAAACGACCTATCAGTTTAGTGCAGCACTCAATGCCTACGTTGACATACAATTCAGAAGGGTCGACTACGTAGCGAACGGTATTGAGAGCAAGCAAAACACGCTTAATATAGATAGAGATTACTTGTTCTTTAATCCGAAAGCCGGACTCACCTACCTGGCAAGTGCAAACCAACAATTGTATCTCTCTTATAGCGTTGCCAACCGCGAACCAGTACGCGACGACTTCGTGGATGCCTCACCCGGAAGAATGCCCAAGTATGAGACGCTGTACAACCTGGAGGCCGGATATCGACGAACAGGTGACATTCTTTCCCTTAACGTCAATTATTACTTGATGGATTACAAAAATCAATTGGTTCTAACAGGTCAGGTGAATGATGTTGGCGCATCTGTAAGAACAAATGTTGACAAAAGTTATCGGATGGGACTAGAGTTGGAAGCGTTGTTGAGGATTTCTCAGAAGCTCTCACTCAATGCCAACCTTACCTTAAGTCGAAACAAGATCAAGGACTTTGATGAAGTGATATATGACTACGGTGTAAACTTCGACGAGTACGATGAAGTAAAACGATCCTATTCAGACACCGACATTTCTTTTTCTCCAAATGTTATTGCAGGATCCAGTTTGATGTACAAACCTTTCAAAAATGCGGAGCTTGCGCTGCTCACAAAATATGTAGGACGCCAGTTTCTGGATAACACATCAAACAAGGCTCGAAGCGTTGCAGAGTACTGGGTAAACGACATGCGCTTCAACTATACGTTCAAGCCGACGTTCATGAAAGAGATAACGTTCAGCGTCCTGGTCAATAACATTTTTGACAAAAAATACGAGTCCAACGGGTACACCTGGGGGTATATCGGTGGAGGAACGGAGTATCGCGAAAACTATTTCTTTCCGCAGGCCGGTACCAATTTTTTAGCCATGCTAACCATGAAAATTTAGCGGATTTGCAGAAACCCACAGACGAGCCCAAATATTCTGTGTCTTTTTGGCAGGCCAAGGGGTTTGGCGCGAACCTTGATTATTAGCATTTTCGTTAAGATTTCTAAAGGACTAAACACAAAGACATAAATAAAATGGGAGGCGCATTAATTATCGGTATTTTCTTCATGATCGTAGGCTTTATAGTAAGCTCAAGACTGAAGAGCAAATTTCAAAAGTACTCACAGATTCACCTTACCCGCGATCTTACTGGAGCTGATGTTGCCCGCTTGATGCTTGCGGATAATGGGATCCAAGACGTTCAGGTTGTAAGTGTGCAGGGAGAGCTTTCGGACCACTATAATCCGGCAAATAAAACTGTCAACCTAAGCGAAGGAGTTTATCACGGTAGAAATGCCGCTGCCACAGCCGTAGCTGCGCACGAATGTGGACACGCAGTTCAACACGCCAAGTCGTATAACATGCTGCAATTGCGGTCGGCGCTGGTACCAATACAGGCTGTCAGTGGAAAGGTTTTGCAGTTTATAATGATTGCTTCAATTTTCGGTGGTGCTTTTATTAATAGCTTCTGGCCGACTGCGCTTCTAATAATAATCGTTTGTTACGGCGCTCTTGCTTTATTCTCGCTAGTTACGTTGCCAGTCGAATTCGATGCAAGTAAAAGAGCATTGGCGTGGGTTCAGGCCCGTGGTATTGTGAATAATTCAGAGTATGATATGGCGAAAGATGCACTGAAATGGGCGGCCATGACTTACGTTGTTGCTGCAATCGGCGCTCTAACTATTTTGTTCTACTACATCATGATGTTCCTTGGTTCCCGAGATGAATAGGGTAATTGAAAGGGGATATCAAATCATAAACAAATAAGATTAATTTTGAGGCCCGACGTCCGCGGGCCTTTTTCATTTTATATATACATTGTATAAGACGTTTCTAATATGAATTTCCAGCTGACCGAAGAACATCTTGCTGTCCAGAAAGCTGCCCGTGATTTTGCCAATGCAGAATTATTGCCGGGTGTGATTGAAAGAGATACTCATCAGAAGTTCCCCGCCGAACAAATCAAAAAAATGGGTGAGCTCGGATTTATGGGCATGATGGTTGACCCGAAGTATAATGGTGGTGGCATGGACTCAATTTCGTATGTTCTTGCAATGGAGGAACTCTCGAAAATCGATGCATCCGTGTCGGTTTGTATGTCAGTCAATAATTCGCTTGTGTGCTGGGGCCTGGAGAAGTATGGCAACGAAGAACAAAAGGAAAAGTATCTGAAGCCTTTAGCAGCCCATGGAATCGGGGCATTCTGCTTGTCTGAACCTGAGGCGGGATCTGACGCAACAAGTCAGCGGACCATCGCCGAGGACAAAGGCGATTACTACCTCGTCAATGGCACGAAAAACTGGATTACAAATGGAAATAGTGCAAGTGTTTACATCGTTATTGCTCAGACCGACGCGACGAAAAAGCATAAAGGAATAAACGCGCTTATCATCGAGAAAGGAACACCGGGGTTTGTAGTTGGAAAGAAAGAAGACAAGATGGGGATCAGAGGATCTGATACACATTCCCTCATGTTTACAGACGTAAAGGTTCCAAAAGCCAACCGCATCGGCGACGATGGATTTGGATTCAGCTTCGCGATGACAACATTGAATGGAGGCAGGATCGGAATTGCAGCACAAGCGTTGGGAATTTCTTCCGGCGCGTATGAGCTTGCGCTGAAATACTCGAAGGAAAGGAAAGCTTTTGGGAAATTTCTCTCCGATCACCAGGCCATTCAATTCAAGCTTGCTGAGATGGCAACAAAGATCGATGCCGCGAGATTGTTAGTCCACCAGGCGGCGTGGCTGAAGGATCAGAAAAAGGATTTTGTGAAGGCAGCGGCGATGGCCAAATTATATGCATCTCAGATAGCGCAGGAAGTAACCACCGAAGCGGTGCAGATTCATGGAGGGTACGGATACGTCAAAGAGTATCATGTAGAGCGTTTAATGCGCGACGCCAAGATCACGCAGATCTATGAAGGCACTACAGAAATTCAAAAGCTTGTGATCTCCCGCGAAGTCCTGAAGTAAGTAGAATAATCTAGGAGTAAGAGAATTCTCCGAATTCACCCTTGATTGTTACCCTTTTTTGATCAGATGTGCTCACTCTGCCAATTATCTGTGAATCGATATTAAAATGCGAAGCGATTTCCATAACGCGTTTTGCAAATTTTTCGTCAAGATAGATTTCCATCCGGTGTCCCATGTTGAATACCTTGTACATTTCTTTCCAGTCCGTTCCGCTTTCTTCGTGAATGACACGGAACAGAGGAGGTACAGGAAAAAGACTATCCTTTACAACTTCCAACCCGTTGCTTAAGAAATGCAACACTTTCGTCTGGGCGCCCCCGCTGCAATGAACCATTCCATCTATATTGCCGCGCATCTCTTTTAAGAGTTCTATAACTACCGGAGCATACGTTCTTGTAGGTGAGAGAACAAGTTTGCCTATACTCACGGGCAATCCTTCCGGCTTATCGGTAACACGGTAACGGCCGGCATATACTAATTCATCCGGCACTTGCTCATCAAATGATTCGGGATATTTTGTAGCATAACTCTTATGAAATACATCGTGACGCGCTGATGTCAATCCATTACTTCCCATTCCGCCGTTATACGAGTCCTCATAACTAGATTGTCCGTAGGATGATAAACCAACAATCACATTACCTGCCCTGATCTTTCCATTGTCAATAACATCGTTCCGTCTCATTCGGCTCACAACGGTGCTGTCGACCACAACCGTTCGTACAAGATCGCCCAGGTCTGCAGTTTCTCCGCCAGTGCTTGTTATTCCCAGGCCGTGTTTTCTTAGCATTTCAAGTACCTCTTCCGTTCCCTCAATAATGGTCGAAATAACTTCACCAGGAATAAAGTTTTTATTCCGGCCGATTGTCGACGACAACAAGATGTTGTCCGTTGCTCCGACACAAAGTAAATCATCGACGTTCATTATGATGGCGTCCTGGGCAATGCCTTTCCAAACAGAAAGGTCACCTGTTTCTTTCCAGTAGACGTAAGCAAGTGACGACTTCGTTCCGGCGCCATCGGCATGCATGACCGTACAATAATCCGGATCGTTACCAAGGTAGTCGGGCACAACCTTGCAAAAAGCTGAAGGAAACAAACCCTTGTCAAGCTTCTTTATTGCCTGATGAACGTCTTCTTTTGATGCGGACACTCCGCGTTGCGTATAGCGATCAGCCATATATAAGTTTACGTCGCAAAGGTGCGAAATAATTCAAAAACAATTTCACTGCTTATCAATCGTCATCTTCTTAAACATCTCCCAGATGACTATACCCAGACAGACAGAAACGTTTAAAGAATGCTTCGTTCCGACCTGAGGAATTTCAAGTGCAATATCTCCTTCCGCCACAATTTCATCGCTTACACCATTAACTTCATTACCGAAAACGAGGCAGTACGAATCTGCAGATGAAACATTAAAAGTGTGCGGAGGAATGCTTTCTGAGGTCTGCTCTACAATAATGATTTTATACCCTTGTGATTTGAGCTTTCGGATTGCATCAATGGGATGTTCAAAATATTCCCAGCTAACAGAATCGGTGGCGCCAAGCGCAGTTTTGTGGATTTCCCGATGGGGTGGTGTTCCCGTGATTCCTCCCAACACAATCTTTTCAACCCGAAACGCATCTGCAGTTCTGAACGCAGATCCTACGTTATGCAGGCTGCGTATATTATCCAGAACAACGCAAACAGGGATTTTTTTTGCTTCGTGGAATTCAGGAACAGAAATCCGTCCTAGTTCGTCCAATTTTAGCTTCTTCATTCAGGCGCGAAATTAAATCAATGGCGGCTGAATTTGAGATTTATTTTGATTTATGTGCGTTCATCAAGAAAAAACGATCTTTTGTTTGATGGACGAAGCTGTGTGGCGTGTGTTCATTGCAGGATCGTTCGTTAAATCGTTGCTTGCTTTATGAAGAACATTGCACTTTTTATCCTGATGTTAATTTCACTGTCGGTCAGCGGACAAGATCCATGGAAGAATATTTATCGTGAAAGTGCGTGGGCAGAACGAGATACCTGGCAGCGTGCAGATGAGATTATCAAACTCCTGAAAATTAAATCCGGAAGTAATGTAGCGGACGTTGGCTGCCACGAGGGGTACATGACGGTAAAGTTGTCTCGCGAAGTGAATGAAAACGGAAAGGTCTATGCAGTCGATGTAGATCAAAGCAAACTTGATCTGCTGAAGAAGCACCTGTCAGAAAGAAAAATAGAAAATGTGAATCTCATTAAAGGAGACTATGACAATCCGAAACTACCAGCTAATTCGCTCGACGCCGCGATCATCCTCGATACCTATCACGAAATGGATGATCATGATAAGATACTGGAGCACCTCAAGACGTCCCTAAAATATGGGGGAAGGCTTATACTTTGTGAGCCTATTGGTGAGGCCAGAAAAAAATTAACGCGCGCAGAGCAAGAGCGCAAACATGAACTTGGAATGAATTTCGCATTGGAAGACCTGAAAAAGGCTGGGTTCGAAATCATTGTACAAAAGGATCCGTTCGTTGACCGTAGCAAGGTGAAAGGAGACATGATGTGGATCATTGTTGCTCAAAAAAAATGACTTCAAAAATTCCTAAGTTATTCCCTATGCCGGCCTGAAATCTGAGGGCTAAATTCTAAATTGCCGATTATGGCAACGATGACCAGTCCTTCAGAGACACCATTAATGAAACAGTATAATGTGATCAAGGCTAAGTATCCTGGAGCACTATTACTATTCCGTGTTGGCGACTTCTATGAAACTTTTGGACAGGATGCTGTAGTTGCGAGCAAGGTGCTGGATATTGTCCTCACCAAACGCGGAAGTGGTTCTGCGTCCGAGATAGAACTGGCTGGATTTCCTCATCACGCCCTAGACACCTACCTCCCTAAGTTGGTTAGGGCAGGCCATCGGGTTGCCATCTGCGATCAGCTGGAAGATCCGAGAATGGTGAAAGGTATTGTAAAAAGAGGAGTGACAGAATTGGTAACTCCCGGGTTGTCCTTTAACGACAATGTGCTCGAACGGAAGTCTAATAACTTTCTCGCTTCGATAGTTGTGAACAAGAATAACTTTGGAATCTCCTTCCTCGACTTATCGACGGGAGAGTTTTATGCAGCCGAGGGACGAGAGAATTATATCTTGAAGATCGTTCAGGGTTTTTCGCCCGCAGAGATAATTTTCAGCAAACAATCACGCGCATATTTCGAAAAACTATTCGGTGGTGCTTACAATACGTTCGCGCTTGACGACTGGGTTTATGGTTTTGATTATGCGTATGAAAAATTGATCAATCAATTTAAAACCACATCGGTAAAAGGTTTTGGAATTGATGGAATGGGAGAGGCGGTAATGGCGGCCGGAGCCATTCTACACTACCTGGACGACACTGAACATAGGGATACATCACATATCACTTCGATTTCCCGAATCGATGAAGATAAATACGTTTGGCTTGACAAGTTCACGATCAGGAATCTTGAGCTTGTGAATTCACAACAAGAAGGGGGCGTACCGTTGCTTGAGATACTTGATCACACTGTCACTGCGATGGGATCAAGACAATTGAGGAAATGGATGATACTTCCCTTAAAAGAAAAAACGACGATCGATGAGAGGCTGCTCATTGTCGATACTTTCTTTAAAGATGCATCATTGAGTGAACGCGTCATCGAATCATTGCGTCAAATTTCCGATCTGGAACGATTAATATCAAAGGTTGCCGTAAACAGAATTAGCCCGAGGGAATTGCTGCAACTGAGGCGATCCCTGAATTGTATATCACCAATTAAAGAAGTGCTATCCTCTCATACGTCCGATGTATTGCGAGCAATGGCAGAACAACTACATCCATGTGCCGACCTGGTTGAAAAGGTAGAGAGAGAGCTAAGAGATGACGCGCCTATTTCCAGCAGTCAGGGCGGTCTGATAAAGAAAGGAATCGATACCGAGCTGGACGAACTTCAGCAAATTTCTTTCTCCGGAAAGGACTTTCTCTTGCAGATCCAAAAGAGAGAGGTCGAACGAACGGGAATCAACTCTTTAAAGATTTCATACAACAAAGTATTTGGCTACTACCTTGAAGTAAGCAATGCGAACAAGGACAAGGTTCCCGCTGATTGGATGCGTAAGCAAACATTGGTGAATGCCGAACGGTTCATTACTGAAGAACTAAAAGTGTATGAGGAAAAGATCCTGCACGCCGAGGACAAACTAGTTGTTATTGAACAGCGGCTCTTTAATGCGATTGTTGAGTTTGCAGCAGGATTCGTCCCGCACATTCAACAGAACGCGCGTGTACTTGCAACGTTGGATTGCCTTCTATCTTTTGCAGTAGTAGCCAGAACCAACAAATATGTAAGACCCGAAATAAATGAATCCCTTGCCCTCGAGATTACGGCCGGAAGACATCCGGTTATCGAGAAGAGGCTTCCTATGGGAGAATCCTACGTCCCCAATGACATTTTTCTCGATTGTGATAAGCAGCAGGTTTTGGTGATCACAGGCCCGAATATGGCCGGAAAGTCTGCATTACTTCGACAGACGGCGCTCATTGTGCTTATGGCCCAAATTGGAAGTTTTGTGCCCGCCGAAGCGGCTGTTCTGGGTATTGTCGACAAAGTATTCACTCGTGTTGGCGCCTCTGATAATTTGTCACGAGGCGAATCCACATTCATGGTGGAGATGACAGAAACCGCGAGTATACTGAACAACCTTAGCAATAGAAGTCTTATCCTCATGGATGAGATAGGACGAGGAACAAGCACTTATGATGGCGTTTCTATCGCATGGGCAATTGTAGAGTATTTGCATAATCATAAAGACTTCAAACCTAAAACATTGTTCGCGACGCACTATCATGAACTTAATCAGCTTGAGGAAGATCTGGTGCGTGTGAAGAATTTCAACGTGTCGGTAAAGGAAGTTGGGGACAAGATAATTTTCATGCGAAAGCTGAAAGAAGGGGGGAGTGAGCACAGTTTTGGGATTCATGTGGCACAGCTTTCCGGCATGCCTAACAAGGTGGTGTTACGGGCAAATGAAATTCTTCACTTTCTCGAAAAGGAAAAGCATAAGAATGAGGACAACTCTGAAAGTCAGCATCCGCCCAAACCGATACCACAGCTTAGTTTGTTTGCGTCAGACCCACGTTTTGAGGAAATACAGGAAATGTTAAGCAAGATTGATATAAATGCTATTAGTCCTGTGGAAGCTTTGCTAAAACTGAATGAAGTACTAACTATTTTAAAGAAGAAATAAACTATTTCTTGCGGGGCGCTCTCCGGAAATTTCTTCCCTTTTTTTGCACACCATTACTTTTATGTTGCGGCTGATAAGCTGGACCCTCGCCGATTATTTCGGGCAGTGGAAGTTTTGAGATAGAATTTCCAATCAAGTTTTCAATGCTGTGAAATTTCCTTTGATCTTTCTCGCTAATGAAAGTGATCGCAGTGCCGGTCGTCTCAGCTCTGGCGGTACGGCCGACGCGATGCACGTAATCTTCGGGATCGGGAGGAACGTCAAAATTTATGACAAGGCTTATTCCATCCACATCAATTCCCCTCGACAACACATCCGTTCCAATGATCATTTTGATCTGCTTATTCTTGAACTCGCGAAGTATCACTTCCCTTTCCGGTTGTTCCAAGTCAGAATGAAACGCCTTTGATGGCAGGCCCGCGCGTTGAAAGACGGCATCAAGCTTTTTTACTGTCTCTTTGGTCGATGCAAAAATTAGTACACTGGCCCACGAAGTTGACTTGAGAACGTGTTTGATCAACGCAGGTTTCTGCGCATCGTAAACCACATAGGCTTGTTGTAAAATTCCCGCTGCTGGTTTTGCAACCGAGATATTAATTTCTTTGGGCTTATTCAGAATACGGGTCGCTAAGGCTCTGATTTTGGGAGGCATTGTTGCTGAGAAAAGCAACGTCTGTCTTTCTTTCGGCAGGTATGTTATGATTTTGACAATGTCATCATAGAAACCCATATCAAGCATGCGATCGGCCTCATCCAAAATGAGGTGTTCGAGATGGTCGAATATAATTTTCCCAGTGGCCAACAAAGCAATGAGCCTTCCTGGGGTAGCGATGATGATGTCCGCACCTCCTTCAAGGGCTTTCCGTTGTTGATCCCACGCAGATCCATCACCGCCGCCATAAACAGAGATAGAACTAATCCCGATGAAATATCCAAACCCTTCGATCTGCTGATCGATCTGTTGAGCAAGCTCCCTTGTGGGCGCAATGATTAACGTGTTTAGGTGGCGTTTTTCGTCGTGAATTATTTTGTTGATTACGGGCAGAAGGTAAGCTGCCGTTTTACCAGTACCGGTCTGTGCGCATGCAATCAAATCTTTACCTTCCTGAATTACAGGTATGGCTTGTTGCTGGATGGGCGTTGGCGAATTGTAGCCCATGGAAGATAATCCATCTAAAAGTCGCTCATCAAATTTAAAATCCTGAAATGTCAATTTGCTGATGTGTTTGTATGGGAATGATTTTAATGCCGAGCTGAAAATTTTGGAGATTTTTACTCAATAACAACATCGATCATTCCATTTATGATTGTTCTAATTCGTATTCTTTTCTCAACACTGCCGCGTGCTGTTTGTTCTTTGAATTCCTGATATGCTTCGGAACTTCTTTTAGATCCCAGATCAGCCCCACAGCTGCAAAACCACGAAGGATATAATAAGTGATATCAATCTCCCACCAAAAGAATCCCTGTCGTGCAGCGACTTCATAATAGTGGTGATTATTGTGCCAGCCTTCACCTAACGTTACCAATGCAAGCCAAATACTGTTGCGTGATTCGTCGTTTGATTCATAACGCTGTGATCCTACCTTATGCATGATAGAATTGATTGAGAAGGTAGCGTGATAAAGGACCACCGTGCTGAGGAAAAATCCGATAAACAAAGTTGAGAATCCTGCAGTCGTGAACATTGCGAGTATGCTTCCTCCGTTTACAATTCCACCAAGCGCCATCACGACGAGGGCAAGAATGGTGGGCGCGACCAAGTAGTGCTTATTGAGCCATACCAGTTCAGGATACTTGGCATAATCGCCTATAACTTTATAATCGGTTTCCTTAAAGTCCGGTCCTACAATCCAACCGATATGCGAGTACCAGAAACCGTAGATCTTCATTGAGTGTGGATCGGCAGGCGTGTCACTATGACGGTGATGATGTCTGTGATGTGCTGCCCACCACAGAGCACCTTTCTGTGCAGTAGTTTGCGCCATGAACGCAATGACAAACTGGAACCAACGCGATGTTTTATAAGATTTATGGGCAAAATAGCGGTGATATCCACCTGTGACCCAGAACATGCGAACGAAATACAGAACACCACAAACGATCCAGTCAAACATTGTTGCGCCGGTATATAGCGCACCCAGTGGAAGAAGGTGGACACCAGCAAATGCCACCTCCTGAGCCAGGATCGGTTTTTTGCGTACTTCGGGTGTCATTGATGTACCTGCCATAACTTCTTTAAACAAAAAAAACTAAAACTAGTGCGTGGGGGTAGGTTAAAATTCAAATTCCCGGCAAAGGTAATGTATTCGCCGTGAACGTGAACGTGATTTTTGACAGAAGTGCCCAAACGACTGTGTGGTAGTGCTGGTACATGTACCAAATACACAAAGATGTTAATAAGTTATTGGGGCTAAAAATGTATCTTTACCGGCCCAAACTATCCTATGAGCCGCGAACAAACCATAGCCAATTACCAGCCACTGTTGCAGGCTATCGCGTACAATATAGTTCGCTGCAAGGCGGATGCAGAAGACATCGTTCAGGAGACCTTCTTGAAATGGTTAAGCACACCTAACAAAATCGAAAACACGAAAGCCTATTTGATTACGGCTGTTAAAAATAATTGCCTTAACCATGTTAGCGCACTGCGCAGGAAGAAAGAGGAATTATTTCAGCAGAATAACATTTCAGAGATCTTTAGCCGATTTAAGGAGTCAAATTTTGCTCACCTTGATTTCGAGGTCGAATTGGCAAAGGCTATTAAGATTGTTCACGCCAAGCTTGAACCGCTTGAGCGTGCCGTATTCCTTCTCAAAGAAGTTTTCGAATACGATTATGAAGTTCTTCAACTGACACTTGATAAAAAGAAGGAACACTGCAGGCAGCTATTTTGCAGGGCGAAGAAGAAGCTAAACGAGGAAACCTCGAAACTGAACTTTGAATTACCTGACGCTGTTGTGTTGATAGAAAAGTTTAATAAAGCATGTGATTTTGGTAATGCTTCCGAGCTTATAAATGAGCTCAAAAAAGACATCGCCGCGGCCCTCCGAAAGAAATCCTGATTTTTTTTAACAAATCTGTCACAAATCACACTTCAATTTGTCTTAACAGAGACTTAGAATATTTACGTGAAATTTTAACTTATTCATTCATGACAGTCATTTTGGTGTTTTTCGTAGCGCATTGGTACTTGTCCCTCTTTTTTCAGACATTTTTCCTTCATCGCTATGCTGCCCACAAGGCATTTACAATGAGCAAATTCTGGGAAAGAGTTAGCTACATTCTCACCTGGATTTTCCAGGGAGCAAACTATTTAAGTCCTTTCGGATACGGAGTAATGCACCGAATGCACCACGCATTTGCGGACACTGAAAATGACCCGCACTCTCCGAAGTATGATGAGACTATCTGGAACATGATGTGGAAAACCAAAACGATTTATTCCGACATCGCGAACAAAAAGCTAATACCCGAGCAACGATTCACGGAAGGTGTTCCACAATGGGAAGCGTTCGATAAGTTTGCTCGGTCCTGGCCATCTCGATTATTTTGGGCTGCATGTTATATAACTGTTTATGTTCAGTTTGCTAATGTATGGTGGTTGTGGCTATTGCTACCGTTCCAATTTTTGATGAGCCCTATTCACGGCGCCATTATAAACTGGTTTGCTCATAAATATGGCTACAGAAACTTTGAAGTTGGCGACACATCCAAAAATTTTCTGCCTGTGGATTTTCTGATGATGGGCGAGAGCTATCACAACAATCACCACAAGTATGGATCACGTCCTAACTTTGGCGGTATCCGGTGGCACGAAATTGATCCGACATATCAAGTAATTCGCGTGCTCAATCGTCTGGGAATTGTAAGCGTTGCGAAACACAAGTCAATAAAAGTTGAGCGAAACAAAAATGTTCGTAAAGCTGCGTAGAGTATATCCGCACTGACAATAACAAGAGAGCCCGACGTTAGCCGGGCTCTTTTCATAAAAACCTAAATTAAACGTGTAACTTCTTTAGTGGAGCAGTGGCACATTCTCAAAGAACCCAGTTGCATACGGCCAAATTAACATTCCAACGGAATGTATGTTTACCTGCCACGTACCCTTGACGATCTGTAGATGGTCTCAGATCCGCACTGACAATAACAAGAGAGCCCGACGTTAGCCGGGCTCTTTTCCATAAAAACCTAAATTAAACCTGTTCCTTCTTTAGTCTAGCCGTGGCTCATTCTCAAAGAACTCAGTTGCATGCGGACCATTTAACATTCCAACGGATTGTATGTTAACTGCCACGTACCCTTCACGATCTTGTAGAATGGTTTCGGAGACGTGTTAGACCCGCATCGTACTTAGTCGTCCAAGACCACGCTCACCAGCTATTTTCTAGCGCGAATAGTCCAAACTTGACCCGTTGTCTCCAGCCATCAGATATTCCTCATCGTGTCGTTCTTGCCACGACCTTTCATCAAAACGAGGCGACTCAGTTAGTTGTCGTCCGGTTCGCGAAATACGTCTCGGATTCATAATTGGCATTTAGCTTTCCGACGTCCTCGACCTTCAACCTCCACCGTCCAGCTGTTTCAACCGTGAAAAACGGGTCGGATGAATGGAATGCCCCGCCGCGCACATGCAGGTTACCCTGTCCGGTTGTTCCTCCTAACCAGATCATATTTGCGCCGTGGTTTCTGCCGTTAGCATTCTCAATCTTTACACCGTCTAATATCAGAGTACCCGTGCGGTTGAAATCAATTAACCTGCCGTTATCGGGTGCATATTCTGAAATAATGGAATTGCTAATGGTGATGCTTGGATGGCTAGACGCCGGCGTCACTTGAAGAAATGTCTTGCCAACCTCAAAACGGCCTCCGTATATCGAGAACTGATTACTGGTGCTGATGTAAAAATCAGTTCCGTTGTGAGAGGCGCCATACCCAAAGAAAAATTGACTTCCTCCAGCTGTTGCAACTACGCCGCGATCACAAAATACAGAACCACTTCCGATCCAGGTTAGTTGTAGTGTATTGTGACCGGTGTTCTCATATCCCACCTGACCCGGTGTAATCTTACCTTCTTGCCCCCACGCAGTACAATTATTCCAAACTATTTGTGAAATATCTGCTCCTCCGCCTGCGTCAATGTATCCTAAGCGCCAACCTTTATTATTTATTCCGTCACCTAATTCAGCGTCACAATTGACGAAACTAAAGGCAGAAGTTGAATTTGCCTGCAGTGAAGTTCCAATATCAAAGCATTGGACATTGTTTATTCCATGAGCGATCCTCACACGCATTCCTTCAATAATTCCGCCCTTTAGTCCAATTATTTTGACAGCCGGCTTGCCGCTTGGACCCATATAGACAATCTGAAAATTGCGATTGCCCCAACCTTCGACATGCATCCAAACCTGTATGTCAGGAGCTTTCGGTTCAATGTTGAGCGTATTAGTGATCTTATAAAAATTGTCCGGTGCTGGAATGATTAGCTTTCCGTGTGCTTGAATACAGGCGTTAATTGCTTCCTGAATAGCTTTTGTGTCATCTGTATTTCCATCACCTGTTGCGCCATAATGTTTTATGTTGAAATAGGTGAGTGAGTCGTCTTCAACTTTTACAATCGTCTCTCCTGGTATTCCTGGTATTCCAACTTCCCCCCCTTCGACTACTTCCTGATAGATGATGTCTTCTGTACATCCGATCGCAAACGGAATTACGAGTAATAAGATTAATTTTTTCAAGATGATCCCCATTAAGTGAACTCAAAAGTAAACCCAGTGGAATCATATGTAGATCCTTAATCGGTGAGAACTGAAGGTTAGGGGATAGATCGAGATTGTGTCCGATGGAAGGCATAAAGCGAGATAATCACAACAAATCCTATTTATGACAAGAATTTTGCAGACATCGGAAGAATCAACACCTTGTCGATCCTAATTCCCATCGTTCTTAAAGTATTTGTCCTCCTCAAATACATCGTCGCTTTCAAGTGTCTTCGGAATTACACCGATTTCAAGAATCTTGAATTCTGTTCGACGGTTCTTTTGTCTGCCGTCTGGATAGTCAGTTCCGTCAGGATTGGTATTGCGGGCAATTGGCTTTTCTTCACCATAACCTTTAGCGACGAGCCTGTCGGGCGCAATTCCGTGTTGAACTATATACCTCACCGCCGACTCAGCCCTTCGCTGGGATAATAGCAGGTTATAAGAATTATCGTCGATGCTATCAGTGTGAGATCCGAGTTCTATTTTAATTTCGGGATTGTCTATCAGTAGCTGTACTAGTTTGTCGAGTTCCTTTGCGGCGTCCTCACGAATGTCCGCCTTATTAAAATTGTAGTAAATATTTTCAAGGACGAAAATCTTGTTGAGCTCCACCTTGTCAAGCACCAGAATTGTATCGAGCGTAATAGTCGTCAGGAGCTCTTTGAGTGTGGAGGGATCTATTGATTTGCCTTTTGTAGTGTAGGCCTGACGTCGTACCAGATACCCGTCTGATTCACCGATCATGTTGTAATCTTCATTTTCGTAGACGCGGAAAAGGAACTTACCATCATTACCTGTAACGAAGTCCTGCATGACATCTCCCTTCTCGTCAAGCAGGCTAACTTTTGTATTGGCCAAAAGCTGGAGCTTGTCATCCTTGTCCTTAGTATACGTAATACCCTGCAAATAATAGTTTACGACTTTGAGATTTGGGTCTTCATTGATGAACGTATAAATGTCGTCATCCCCCTTTCCACCATCTCGATTGGAAGTATAGAATCCCCGGTCGGGCCTGAAAAGGAAAATTGCAAAATCGTCACCTGACGAATTCATGGGCTGGCCGAGATTTACAATGGACGTTTTTCCGTTAGCACGCTTAATATAAAATAGGTCAAGACCGCCGTAGCCAGGATGTTCGTCAGAAGCAAAGTAAAGTTTTCCATCCTCTGCCATGTATGGGAAGTTTTCATTTCCAGGAGTGTTGATCTCTGGCCCCAGGTTTCTCACACGTGCGAACCTTCCGCGGGTATCCATTTGAGACGAATAAATGTCTGTTCCCCCATAACCACCTTTCCGGTTAGATGCGAAGTATAATGTCCGACCATCGGGACTAAATGCCGGCGCTGAATCCCAAGCATCGGGCTGATTGATGTTGATCATTATTGGCTCTGACCAGACATTGTTTCTATATCGTGAGATGTATAAGTCAACGTCAATCGTCCCTTTTTTCTTTCCGGAATTGCCTTTTGCAAACACCATAGTTTTACCATCCGGAGAAAATGTTATGCAGCCGTCATTGATGTTGGAGGAATTTATTCCAGTGGGGAGCGGAGCTACAGTCGCAAGGTCTACGTTGGCACCACGACTTGCCACTTTGTAGATGTCTGTAAAGGGTGTCCCTGTCGCTTCATAGATCTTGTCGTTTCCGCGCGAAGAAGTAAAGTATAACTCGTTGTTAAGGAACACCGGAGAATACTCAGACGATGGTGTATTGATCATCTCGAGATTTTTCACCTTGTAAAAGCTCGGGTTTTCGCCCAACTTAGTCAGGTAGTCTATTCCATTTGCTTCTGCCTTTGCTCGATCCTTCAATCCATTGATAGTTGTTTCCTGAGCAAGCTCGTCCAGTTTCGCCTTCGCTTCGGCATACTTTCCATTTGCCTTGAGCGCTTGGGCATAAAAGAATTTGAGGGTATCCTTGTCGACCGTCCGTCCACCGGCCTTCGCGTAATAGGGTTCGGCTTCTTTGATTCTGTTTGACAGGCGGTAGGATTCCGCTATATAATAGTTTGCTCTGCCATTGTTGGAGTTACCCGCTATCTTCTTGTATGCGTCGATCGAGTTCTGATATTTCCCAAGCCTGAAAGCTTTATTTGCCTTTTTTTCTGCACTGCATGCAATCAGCATTGCACTAAAGACTAACAATACAAATCTCGCGCTCATAACCGAATTCATAGAAGTTCTGATAAAGCTACAAAAAAATACTTCTTACCTGGCAAGTGTTTCACTTGGTAAATATCGTTTCAACCACGTGATTTCCGCCGGCACCAGCCATCCTGTCTTCAACTCACCCTTTTCGGTAATCACGTTATTAAATACGAGGGTGCTACCGCGCCATACCCCTCTTCCGTACTCTCCCTTCAGGTTGTTCATGGGCACCGTGATCACGTCCTTATCTTTAAGGAATGCGATACATGTTCGATCGAAAAGATCAACCTTGATCTTTTGCTCAAGTTCTTTCACCTTCCTCACCGAATCATCAATCGAACAACCACTTGCCTCCTGGACGTTCTCGTCAGCGGCGAGGAGCACGAACTGGTTAAAACGAATATCAAAGGACGAGCTTAAAGGAATGCCGTGTGCAGTCCATCCACTTGTAAACGCTGAAAGTTCGTCAGAAATTATAGATATCTCCTCGGAATTAAGCGCCCGGTTCGCCTGATAGATCCAAATGCGAGAGTGTTCTGGAAGATTGTCAAATGGTAAATACATATGGAAGTTACTATGGGGTTAAACCTTGGGACGAAGCAATAAGTTCGGCAATATCACGCACCTGAACGTCATTTTCGCGGTTCTTGCCTTTAACGCCATCGCTCATCATCGTCATGCAGAAGGGGCAGGCGACCGCTATAATTTTTGCCTCAGTCGATAATGCTTCCTCCGTCCGTTCGATATTTATGTCCTTGTTACCTCGTTCAGGTTCTTTAAACATTTGAGCGCCACCAGCGCCACAGCAAAGGCCAGTGGTCCTGCAGCGTTTCATTTCCACAAGGTCTGCATCAAGCGCCTCGAGAATAGCTCTTGGCGCTTCATATACATTATTTGCCCGGCCGAGGTAGCACGAATCATGATAGGTAATTTTCTTTCCCTTATAAGATCCACCTTCCTTTAACTTCAAACGGCCTTCGTTGATGAGGGCCTGAAGGAATGCTGAATGATGCACAACATCATAAGTTCCGCCAAGATCAGGATATTCATTTTTGATCGTGTTAAAACAATGTGGACACGCTGTTACGACCTTCTGGATGCCATAACCATTCATGACCTGAATGTTATTCATTGCCTGCATTTGAAAGAGAAACTCATTGCCCGCACGTCTCGCAGGATCGCCCGTGCACGTTTCTTCAGTTCCTAACACTGCGAACTTTATACCAATCTCGTTAAGTATCTTGACGAACGCTATTGTTACTCTTTTATACCGATCATCAAACGACCCTGCACATCCGACCCAGAACAGAATTTCAGGTGACTCACCCTTAGCAGTTAACTCCGCCATTGTCGGCGCACTGTATTGTCCAGACATAAGCGTTATTTTTTGTTAAGGTCGTTCGCCCAATTGAACCGGTCACCGGGAAAAAATTTCCACGGAGCAAAATTGGTTTCAATATTTTGAAACATGGAATTCCAGGATTGTGGAGCGCCCGATTCTTCCATTGAGATATACCTTCTCATTTCCATAATTATTTCAAGTGGATTGATCATTATAGGGCAGGCTTCTACACACGCATTGCAAGCGGTGCATGCGTTGATTTCTTCTTTAGTTATATAATCACCCAGTAATGTCTTTCCGTCATCAAGGCCCTTTCCTCCTGATGCGAGGCTTTGTCTTACGTCTTCCATACGATCTCGCGTATCCATCATAATTTTTCTTGGCGAGAGCTTCTTGCCAGTGAGGTTCGCAGGGCATTCCGATGTACACCTACCGCATTCTGTGCATGCATAGGCGGCCATCAAATTATTCCAGCTCAAGTCATTTATATCTTTGACTCCGAAACGGCCCGGCTGTGCGGCGGCTGGAGCGTCGGTATTTGTTATACCCAGCATCAACTTCACTTCGTTCGCCACCACTGGCATATTCTTGAGCTGTCCTTTAGCCTCCAGGTTGGCAAAATAAGTGTTGGGAAACGCCATGAAGATATGGAGATGTTTCGAGTAGGTGATGTAGATAGCAAATCCCAAAATACCAATGATATGAAACCACCAGGCTACCCGCTCGATAACTATCAGTGACGTCGTGTTAAGCTCATCAAATGCAGGTTTCAAAATCCCACTGAAGAACAAACTTCCAGTCGACGTATAGCTTGTTTCTCTTTCCTGCAACACCTGATCCGCGGCATTCATAGTTAGGATTGCACACATCAGCGCTATTTCAGTGATTAGTATGATGTTCGCATCGAGCCGCGGCCATGACGTCATTTCTGCCGACCAAAATCGTTTCACCCTAAGAATATTTCTTCTGAAAAGCATAGCAACGCATGCGACAAGGACGGCTACGGCGAGAAATTCAAAAGCGTTCATCAGGACATTGTAAAAGCCTCCAAGATAGGGCGCAAAGATCCTGTGGGTTCCAGCGACGCCATCTATGATAAACTCGAGGACTTCCAGGTTTATTACCAGAAACCCCACGTAGATAAATAGGTGGAGTATGGCAGGAACTATCCTTTTAAACATTTTCTTCTGACCGAAAGCCACGAGGAGCATGTTCCGAAATCTCCTGGCGGGATTGTCGGAAATTCTCGTGTCTTTACCCAGGTTTATGTTGGCTCTTATCTCCAACACCCTTTTCCGAATAAAGAAGGAGGCGGCGATCAGAGTGATCGCAAAGGCTATCTGTTGTAGCATAAAACGTCGTTAAAAACTTAAAAATAATCCCACCAAGCGGTAATCAATAAAAGCTGGTGCTTTTTTGCATGGAAATTAAAATTACATACTTTTGTGCCTCATTTTCGGTGATGTAGCTCAGTTGGTAGAGCAAAGGACTGAAAATCCTTGTGTCGGGGGTTCAATTCCCTCCATCACCACGTTGGCCCCGCAGTGCGGGGCTTTTTGTTTTTCTATTACTACAATTTCTATTTTAGTAATTTAGCAAAGATTGACTATTTCTTTATGTGTTTTTTCTCTAATTGACAGCGAATGGGTGAACTGGACCTCTCTGAATATCACGCCCGTTTGTTATACGTTACCTTTGCCGAAGTCACCTTAGGCTTAATTTTCTATTTCATTTTTCGCCATTTCGGACGCCTTTATCGAAGGAGGTTTCTTCTCACATGGGCGCTCAGTTGGGTGGCGTATGCAACATTCATGAGCACGGCGGCTTACGTTTCCATCTTCCTGTTGGATACACAATCCTTGTTCAGAGACGCTTTAAGCATTATCGCTCAGGTTGCGTGCTTTCTGCAAATAATATTGATTCTCCGCGGTACCTATGAGCTCATTTACGAGAAAGCATTTTCGAAACGAAAGTTCAGGATGATATTTATATTGACATTCGTTTTTGCATTGTTTTCAGTAGTCGCTTTTGGACAAGCTGGACCATTCTCAAGATACCTTGTCAGCTTCGGCAGCAGGGCTATCATCACAGGCATCGGATTTCTGGTTGCAGGAATGGTTGTGTGGACCAATAGGAAATTCTCAAAAGGATTTGGACAACAATTGCTTTCAGGTTCTTTGATCTTGTTCAGTATTTATCAACTCTATGATTTCACTGTTCGTCTGTTGAACATCCTGGGCAAAAAAGTTGTCCCACTCAGTCTCATGGGTGCGGTAGACCTACTGTTGATCTCTTTAATGGGAATGAGCATGGTTATGTGGTTCCTTGAAGACGAACGAGAAAATCTTAATAAAGAAAACAAAGAGCTCGATAGCTTTTTATCAAACACGTCCCATGATTTGCGGACGCCCATCGCCTCTATATTAGGATTGACTTACCTCGGAAAGATAGAATTGCAGGAAGAAAAGGCACGGACTTTTATGAACATGATAGAAGAGCGTATCAAAAAGCTCGATCTTGTAATTGGCGATATTCTGAGTCTATCGCGAAGCAAAAAAATTGACCTTAAAATAGAAGACCTGGATTTTGCAAAACTACTGGATGAGACAATGGCCGACATAAGGTTTAATAAAGGTGTCTCTGCTATACAGTTGGAATATCAGACAGATACAAGTCATGTATTCAAATCGGATTACAATCAGATGAAGATCATCCTGATAAACCTGATGGCGAATGCTGTAAAGTATCATAACCTTAATCAACCGAACCCTTATATACGGGTTTCATTCAAGAGATTAAAAAGCGTTGTTGAGATTGCTATTCAGGACAATGGGCAAGGCATTTCGAGGGAAAGTCTTCCTAAGATCTTTGACATGTTCTTTCGCGCTTCATCAACGACCGAAGGAACCGGCCTTGGATTGTACATAGTTCAGGAAGCGCTCAGTAAAATAAAAGGAATAATTCTTGTTGACTCTGACTTAGGAAAGGGCAGCACATTCAAGATTGTGCTGGATGAGGCCTAAGATGTTTTGCTCTAGCCAGAGCATTATTTGTAGTGTTTAAGAATTACCAATTCTTCACTTTTCAAGAATCTCCACTCACCTCTTCCCAGATCTTTTTTCGTCAATCCTGCATATACGGATCGATCAAGCTTCACCACTTGGTACTCCAATGATTCGAATATTCTTCGTATAACTCGATTCCAACCGATGTGAATCTCGATACCAACGGTCTTGCGGTCCTCTGAAACTATTGCGAGTTCGTCGACCATCGCCACCCCTTCTTCTAATCTCACTCCATCAACTATTTTCTGAGCGTCTCCCTTGGTCAGCGGACGGTCCAACTCAACCTTGTAGATCTTCTTCACATTGTAAGAAGGGTGCATGAGCTTTTCAGCCAGGTCACCGTCGTTGGTCAGCAACAGAAGTCCGGTTGTATTCCGGTCCAGACGCCCGACAGGGTAAACGCGTTCTTTCACGAAGTTGGCGATAAGATGCATTACCGTATTCCTTTCCCCAGGATCAGCAGTAGTGGTCAAAAAACCCTTCGGCTTGTTCATCAATATATAGACAGGCTTTTCGCGGCGAAGGAGTTTTCCTTCATGCCGTACCTCATCATTGGGGTTTACCTTGTATCCCAGCTCGGTGATGTTAACACCATTAACAGAGATGAGTCCCATCGTAATTAGGTCATCAGCTTCCCGGCGTGAACAGACACCGCTGTTCGCAATGAATTTATTTAATCGGATTTTTCCAGAGAGTGGTGCTTCGGAAGCAGAGTGTTTTTCATCCCCGCCAGTCTTTTTGCGGAATTGTTCCTTCTCAAATTTGGGCTTGCTTTCCCCTTTGGGTGAATACATTTTCGCAGGACCAGAAGTTTCCTCTCTCTTGGGGCGGGAACTTTGTTTATCAAATTTTGAATAACGCGGTCTTTTAGCGGAATGATCTTTTTCGGAACCAGAGGTTTCATCCCTCTTGCCGCGAAAATCTTTATCAAATTTTGAAACACGTGGTCTCGTTGCGGAATGATCTTTTTCGGAACCAGAGGTTTCATCCCGCTTGCTGGGAAACCCTTTATCAAATTTTGAAGTACGTGGTCTCGTTGTGGAACGCTCTTTTCCGGAACCAGAGGTTTCATCCCGCTTGCTGCGAAAACCTTTATCAAATTTTGAAGTACGTGGTCTCGCTGTGGAATGATCTTTTCCGGAACCAGAGGTTTCATTTCGCTTGCCGCGAAAACCTTTATCAAACTTTGAATAGCTTCCTCCTCTTGAGGAGGGCCGTTCTTTGGAGCTGGAGGTTTCATCCCTCTTGCTGCGGGAATCCTTATCAAATTTTGAATAGCGTCCTCCTTTCGAGGAATGCATCTTTCCGGAACCAGGAGCTTCATCGCTCCTGTCTTTTTTGCCACTGAATTCAGATTTGGAGGGACTAGAGTTATCTGTAAAAGGTTTTTTCCATCCTACCTTTTTTGATGAACTCCGGTCATCAGTAAATTTTCTGGAACTTCCCCTTGAGTCCGTTCGCTTAGGGAATGATTCGCCTTTGTCCTTTTGGTTACGGCTACTTTTTTTAGGCGATGAGCGCCTGGCGTCAAAACTCCCGCCGCTTGATCGGCGTGGACGACCACGGCCCCCTGGAGTTTCCGATGAATTACGGCTGGGCATCGGGTTCCTTTGCGTCAGTGCTGTCTCCTATCGTGTTCACTTCATTGACGAAATCCTTTGGCACTGGAAGTTCAACCAGATCGTTAATTCCAAAGTATTCCATAAATTTTTGTGTGGTGCCGTATAACATGGGCCTGCCAATAGTTTCGGCCTTACCGGTTATTTCAATTAGTCCTTTATCGAGTAATTTCTGCACAGCGTAATCACAATTTACGCCCCTGATGTTTTCTATTTCGGTCTTTGAAATCGGCTGCTTGTATGCAATTATTGACAACGTCTCCATCGCAGAAGTAGATAACCTCTTCTTCGATTGTTGTTTAAGCATAATTCCGATGCTTGCCTGATAGGCTGGCTTCGTCAAGAATTGATAACCACCCGCAGCTTTGTAAAGCTGGAAAGAATATTCTTCACCTTGGAATTTTTCGTCCAGCCGTTGGATCGCACTCACGATATCTTCTTCAGGGACATCAGCATTAAACATTTCCGACAAACAACCCTTGATATCTGATACCCTGATCGGATTAGGCGTGCAGAAAATCAGGGCTTCAATGTGATTTTGTAAATAAGCATTAGTGAAAGTGGTTAGTTGATAGTATAATTTTCTCTAATGCTTATTACGCAACAAGTACAATTAGTCTTGCTGCATCATTTTAGCTTCGATGGACTGCGTTGTATGAGGTACAGCGATCAAGCGCTCTTTCGGAATAAGCTTGCCAGTGACTGAGCATATCCCATAAGTTCCGTTCTTGATCCGTACTAACGCATTTTCCAGGTTCATGATATACTTCTGCTGTCTGGCGGCCAGCTGGCTAAGATTTTCTTTTTCAGCTGTCTCAGCTCCGTCTTCAAGCACTTTTGTATTTCCGCCTGAAGTGGCGTCCGTTCCCTCATCGTTGTTTCGGTTCAGGGTCTCTTTTAAGATTCTGTACTCGTCTCTGGCTTTGTCCAGTTTCTTGTTAATAAGGGAAGCAAATTCTAATAACTCGTCTTCCGAATATCTTGTCCTCTCGTCAGCCGAAGTTATCTTCACTGGTGGTTTATGTGCAATTGGTCTTTGATTAGGCACGGGAAAAATATTTAACTGTGGGGGCGCTGGCTTGGCTACTACCGGTGTCGGTTTAACAGGTGCAGGCCTCTCAACCTTTTCAACCTTCTTCGGTGCGACAGCCTTTACTGCCTTTTCTGCCTTAGGTTCTGGTTTATGTACTTTCTTGGGTGCTGCTGCTACCTTCTTAGGAGCAGCCTTTTTAGCCACAACGGCCTTTTTAACCGGAGATTTAGCGACTGCTTTTTTTGGAGCTGCCTTCTTAGGCTGAACCTTTTTCGCTTTAGCTACAGTAGTCTTCTTGGTCTTTGCTGCTTTGGGTTTAGCAACCGATTTTTTCGCGGTCTTTGTGCTAGACTTTTTATTCTTAGCCATAATTGTATTCCCCGTTTGGTAAAAGATGCGCAAAATTATGCGCTCAGGCCCGAAAACAAAAAATATTAGCCAATTAATTCCCGAACCCTCGAATCGGTCAAAATTTGCTACAACTCCCAGGCTGATCATGATTCAATTCTGTCATGCTCCCACATACCTCCGCACTCGTATTTGACGCATTGTACCCAACGGTATAAAGGTTAAAATCTTGTTGCAACAGCCACTCTGTTTAAGAATGTCTTGACCTCTCCGCTATCGTCGAATACCTCGAACACTACCAAATAGTAGCCAACCCTAACTCTGCCGCCGTCGTCGCGGTCACCATCCCAGCGAAAGGCACCTTGCGTGCCCAGGATTTCATTGTTTGCAAGTTGCTTTACCGGATGACCCTGGGCGTCGAGTACCTTGACGTTTGCAACGTATCCCCCCCAATCAAAGTCGTAGTGGATCCTGACAAAATCGGGTTGGCCTATAAGGGGAATAAAAACCTCAGGCTCGATCTGAATTGGATTGTCGTTAAAATCCAAGTCACCCTGGCTGTTGGAGTTAAGGTAGCCAGGCGTTGCATAGCCTGACGTCGTGCTGGAGGACTTCCAATTTTGAGCATCATTGGTAGCGACGTCGAGTGCAATACGCTCCAGGGAAACACCTTCCGGATCTTTGATAAATATTGAATGAAAGGATTTTGAATAATTGAAATGGTCTATAACCACCTCACTACTTGCTGCTATAGAAATGGTCCCCGCGTCATCATTAAAAGAAGGCATATCATCGATTTCAAAAATGTTTTGTTCGTGGGCTGACGGGTAATCGCCTTTCAATAAATCGAGGTCCTCTGTGAAAACAATGTATTCTCCAGGAGGGAGCAACAGGTCTTTGTCTGATATGAGCGTTGCATTCGTTATCGCGTCGTTTTCAAAATTACCGACCTTCCAATTCTTCAGATTGAAGAACTTTCTTGAAACATTTACGATCTCCACGAAATCAACGCCGGCAGGACGAGGGTCGAACAGGATCTCGTTGATTAAAATATCTGAAGTCATAGGTTCTTCGGGGAGTCCGAAAATAATACTATTGGAAGTTTCGGTTATGCCGTTGCCCGCACAGTCTGCAATTGCATTTACGGTTAGACTATACGAGACGCCAACTCTAAATTCCGTTATTATTTCAAGTAAAAGTTCTGCGTGAGACGGGCTGGAAAAAGAAACACTCTTCACCATAACTGGTGGATCAATAGCAAAATTCTCAGGCAATGGGATTTCAGTCTGCAACTTCTCATTGAAGATAAGGTGAATGCTGTAAGGCGACAGGGGAATGGCCGAACGCAATTGCGGGCCAGTAAGATCGGGCTTGTTGGCAAGGACGGAATTTTGCAGTCCTGGAGTTCCACCTGACGGATGTTCTGCCGCAATCCAGTTTTCACCTTCGGCACAAACATTTTCAGGATCGATGAGCTCCAATGACCAACCTCCTTCCTTCTTTTGGCTATTGCCATACCAGTCAATCGAGTAGTGCAAAGAGTCTATTGTTTTGCCTGTCGCGTCTTTTAAGGTCAGGCGATCATCTGAATTATTTAATGATGGAAAATCCGGCGATTCATATGATTTGAGGTCAGTCGCGAACATTGATGTATCAGAACTGACGATGAGAAATTCAGCAGGCAACAGAATTATATCTGCAATAATTATTGTAGAGCTTCCATCACTTATGCTCCATCCATCTAAGGTGATTGAATTTTCACTTCGATTGAAGATTTCAACAAACTCGATGTCTGGCAAAGACACTTTAGGAGAAGGATCGGCAAATATTTCTGTGAAGATTATGTCCTTGAATTGAACGGGTGTTGAGCCTACCAGGTGGAACGTTCTTCGTATATCAGAAATCACGTTCCCATACCTGTCACTAACGCCGGAGATGGTGATAATATATGATACTTCCTCAACAAAGGTTGCCGCGAAGGTTAGGACCACACTGCTAATGTTGTTGAGGGATACATTGTCAGGGAAACCGAAACCATCAATGGAATAGTTATTTGAATTGATGCCCGTTGCGGTCTCTATGTCTTCTGAAAAAGTAAGTTGAAGCTGATGTGATGACAAAGGCTCTACGTTAGTTATTTCGGGTGGAGTAACATCTGAAATACCTTCTCCCCTTACCGAAAAGTCATCAAAGTAGAATTTGTCACTCCTGGTCGACGTATAACTACATAGGACACCAAAGTATACTGAAAGTGGATATTCGCTATCCTGGGCCGTTCCTTCAATCACATAGGTGTCGTTCGCCCCGAAATCAGTATATACTTCCCATGTCCCATCGCGATCGCGGGTGATCTTGATCCGCAGGACAACGGCCGGTCTGTCGAGCTTACCGTCTGCTCCATCAATAATCCGGGTGATTGTTGTCCCGGACTGTTTGTACAGACTGACGTCATCCGCGGTATTACCCAACTGGACGAAGTATCCGTTTAATGAACTTGAGAGATCAGCGTTGTCGGACGCCAGATAAACCCTTGCAAAGTTGGATGCTGAAGGATTGAAGTCGAGTCGAACAAGAAACTCCCAGGTTGCGTCGTTTATCGATCTACTGGCCGTTGCTAAATAGCCAACGTCCGTTGCGGGGGGGGCATTTAGTCTTAGCCTGGCTGAGTCAACGACGAACTTTGAAGTGCTACCGAGCCACATTGGGTTCGATGTAAATTCACTGTCGGCGAAGTCGTCGACAAGCTGAGCGAACAGTTGTTGGCCGGAGGTCAGGGCGGCAAACGTTAGAAAAAGTTTTGCCGTAATCGATTTCAGGTTCGAAAACCTGCATTTTTGTAGGATGTTTTTCATAAGCACAACGAGAAAACATTAATTTTGTAACCTTTAAATAAAAATAAGAAAAAATGAAACTCGCAGTAGTAGGTGCTACAGGACTTGTGGGCCAGGAAATCCTGAAAGTTTTGGAGGAAAGAAGTTTTCCTTTCGATGAACTTTATCTGGTTGCTTCGGCAAAATCCGTTGGACAAACAATCACGTTTAAAGGCAAGAACTATGTGATAAAGGGAGTTGAGGAAGGATGCAAACTTGCTGCTGACATTGCTATCTTTTCAGCTGGCGGAGCAACTTCGTTGGAGTGGGCTCCGAAGTATGCCGAAGCTGGCACTATAGTTATTGATAACTCCTCGGCATGGAGAATGGATCCGACGAAGAAACTTATTGTACCGGAGATCAACGGCCATGAGCTTTCTATTGATGACAGGATCATCGCTAATCCCAATTGTTCTACCATTCAGATGGTAATGGCATTAGCTCCACTGCATGTGAAGTATAAAATAAAACGAATCGTAGTCTCTACATATCAGTCGGTAACCGGTACGGGAAAAGATGCAGTTCAACAAATGATGGATGAACGAAAAGGTATTAATGGTCCGAAAGTATATCCTCACCCTATCGATATGAATGCGTTGCCTCATATTGACTCTTTCCTGGATAATGGATATACGAAAGAGGAAATGAAGATGGTCAATGAAACGCGTAAGATACTTGCAGATAACACGATCGGCGTTACATCAACAACGGTACGAATTCCGTCTATTGGTGGCCATTCCGAAGCGGTGAATGTTGAGTTCTACGAAGACTTCAATTTGAGTGAGGTTAGATCCATTCTGTCAACCACCCCTGGTGTAATAGTACAGGATGATCCGAAGAATAACATTTATCCTATGCCTATCAACTCTAAGAATCGCGATGAAGTATTCGTCGGACGAATCCGGCGTGACGAATCTCTGCCCAATACTCTAAATATGTGGATCGTTGCAGATAACCTGCGTAAGGGTGCAGCTACCAATGCTGTCCAGATCGCCGAGTTTATGATGGAGAAGAGTTTGGTTTATTAGTATTTCGATTAGTAGTTAGTTTCAGAAAAGAGCCCCGATTATACCGGGGCTCTTTTCTTATGTGCTAATTTTTCCCCACCCACCTCCTCCCGGAGTTTTGATGAGAATCCGGTCGCCAGCAGTTACCGCGACGCCGTCTGTACCATTCAGTTTTTTTCTTTTGTTATCGCTGATAAGAAATTGCTCGCCTGTTTTCCCAGGCTGGCCACCATTCATTCCGAAAGGCGCAACTATTCGATGCTGCGATAGAATACTGACTTGAAAAGGCTCCTTGAAAAAAAATTGGCGTTCAACACCATCGCCGCCGCCCCATTTGCCAAAGCCTCCCGAACCTTTGCGGATTTTGAACTTTTCGAGGCGAACTCCATATCTGAACTCGAGAATCTCCGGGTCAGTTATCCGTGTATTGGTCATGTGCTGATGAACAGCATCAACCCCATTAAAACCTGGTCCGGCACCAACTCCGCCGCATATGGTTTCATAGTAACCGAACCTTTCATTGCCAAAAAGAAAGTTATTCATGGTGCCCTGACTGCATGATGAAAGCTTTAGGGCCTTTAGCAGCGTGTCTGTCAAGCGTTGACTGATCTCCGTGTTACCACCGACGACGGCTGGTGACAATTTGGGATTGCTATCAAACACTGGATTAAGAATGCAAGTAGGTAGGTGTATGCTCACATTCTGTAAGAGTCCCTCATTAAGAGGTATGGGTTCGTTGACCAGAAGTCTGAGGACATATAGCACGACGCTATTGACAATGGCTGGCGTGGCATTAAGGTTTCCCTTATGCATTGGAGCAGATCCACTAAAATCTATGTGAAGTCTGTTTCTTTTTTTAGAGATGTTGACTTTCAGTTTAGATCCATCATCCAGGTTTTCTTCAGCGTGATAGGATTTTTTTAACTGACCAAATTTTTCACTTATGACGCTGACCGCATGTTGCCGGAGGAGCGCCATATATTTAATAACCTCGCCCGATCCGAACACCTCACAAAGCTTCATCAACGATTCCGCGCCTTGTTCAAGCGAAATCAGGGCGCCGTTGAGATCTGCAAGATTTTCCTCCAGCGCTCGCGTTGGATAGGGAGCTGTCTCAAAAGCGGATCTTATATTATCCCATTGTGAAATTCCATTCCTTACGAGATAGGTTGGAGATATTACAACGCCCTCTTCTTCAAGGCATGTAGCGTCGGAAGGCATTGATCCGGGCCGGATACCTCCAACTTCTGCGTGATGTGCGCGATTTGCCACAAACCCAATAAGAGTTCTCCCTACAAATACGGGTTTTATTAATGTGATGTCTGGAAGGTGAGAGCCACCGTAGGCAGGGTGATTAGTAATTATCACATCTCCGTCCTTTGCACTTATCATCTTCATTACCGATCGAACACAAACACCCATACTTCCAAGGTGCACCGGTATGTGTGGCGCGTTCACAACCAGGGTTCCATTCCTGTCCAGTAAAGCGCATGAAAAATCAAGCCGTTCTTTTACGTTGACGGAAAATGAAGTTCGCTGCAACAATGTCCCCATTTCTTCAGCAATCGCCGTAAAACGATTTGTGAACAGTTCTAGCTGGGCTTCTTCGGCCTTTGCTTTTTCGTTTCGACGGAAATTCGCGACCTGGATGATGCCGTTATTGCACTTGTCCAGAAAAAATGTCCAGCCCTCCTCGAGTAGAAGTGTTGAGCTGTCACTTAATATCAGTGAGGGGCCACTCACGCGAGCTCCAGGAAGTAAATTTTCCCATTTAAAAACACGACAATTTATCCAGGACCCCGAAACCCGCATTCGTTTTGTCTTATTAGCATTTGGTTTGTATCGTCGTTCCGATTCAACGATGGGATGCTCATCGTCATTTCCGACGGTCACAATCACTCTCAGAGATTCAACCTCGATGTCGCGATTCTCCAGCCAATGATCGTAAAGTTTTCGATACTGCTTGATAAACGACTCTTTTATTTCCGATGCGACATTCCATTCAACTTCCAATGAAGTTTCCTGGCCTTTAAGTCTGAGGAATATCAGGCGCCGTGTCGTAAAAGTTGAAAGTGTACCTGCTCCGTTTTTAACCAGTTCATTCTTCGCTTCTTCCGAAAGCTTTACGGAATCGCCTTCAAGATGCGTGAGTACTTCCGATAGTTTGTTCAGAACGAGTTTTTCTTTGACTGACTCAAGAGCCGAATGGCCGATTCCATATGCACTTAACAAACCTGCAGCGTAAGGGATTATAACCCGACGAATTCCTAACAATGTCGCCAGCGAGCAGGCGTGCTGACCTCCGGCTCCACCAAAACAAAGCAATGCATAATCTTTTGGGTCGTGTCCCTTTTGAATGGATATCTTCCGTATTGCCTCGGCCATCTTTTCATTCGCAATCTCGACAAATGATTCAAGCACTGATGTCGAATTTACTCCTCTTCTGGGTCGCCCAAGTTTTTTAATAACGTTTTGAAGTGCGACTCTCGATTTTTCGATGTCGATAGGAATTGAGAAATTATCGGGGTCGAGCCTGCCAAGAAGGAGATTTACATCTGTAATGCTGAGTGGGCCGCCTCCTCCGTAACAAGCAGGGCCCGGCTTTGCCCCGGCACTTTCAGGTCCGACAGTAAGTTTAAATCCGTCGTATGCGCAAATGGATCCGCCACCAGCTGCAATAGTTTCGATGTTCACCGAGGGAGTAAGGATTCTTAGATTACCCACAGTACAATCAAAACGATAGTCTGGCCGATTGCTACAACGAGAGACATCTGTACTCGTTCCACCCATGTCAAAAGTTATGATGTTACTCACGCCAGAAAGTTTGGCTTTTTTTAAGGCCCCGATGACACCACCCGCTGGACCACTCAACAGACTATCCTTTGGTTTAAAGTCCTCAGCTGAAAGCAGTCCTCCTGCGCTGGACATCACTTTGATTGATGCTGAATTAAGGCGCGACCGAATGTTGGATATGTATTTATGAATGATCGGCTCGAGATAGGCGTTAACAATTGCAGTCTCAGCGCGGTGCAATATTTTTATCTGAGAAGAAAGTTCGTGTGATGGGGAAATGTATGCGAAGCCTGCACCTTTCAATGCGCTGTCCAGCAACTGCTCGTGTATAGGATTCTTATAGCTATTCAAGAATGCGATTGCAACCGTCACATCTTTTTCCTTTTTGAGCAAGGCAACGACTCTGGCAATCTCTTTTTTGGCGAGCAAAAGATGAATAGAACCATCTGATTCAATACGCTCCGCTACCTCTATGACCTTATGATATAAAGGCGGAGACTTTATTATATTCAGTGCAAATAAATTGTGCCTCTGTTGGTCTCCAATGAGTATGAGATCTTTGAAGCCTTTCGTAACCAGAAAAATAGTTTTTGCACCCTTTCTTTCGAGAAGCGCGTTCGTCCCGCGTGTTGATCCAAGTTTCATTTCAATTGGTGGGAAATCGCGGTCTAACGAAGTTTCGGTGAGAAGACGTGCTGCAAAAACTGGCACTTCTTCGCCCGTGTAGATTTCAGCAATGTTTTCTGAAAAGGTGCGATGAAACCGTTTATCCACGGTCAATTCCTTGAGATCGGAGCTGAAGTCCACAATTGTTCTGATCTGCTTTCCTATTTTAATCCTGAAACCCTTTAAAAAATCCGTTCCAATTGCTAACGGTAGGTCTATGCAAATCTTCGTTCCAATCGTCGCTTTTGTCTTTACCCTCAAGATGCCACTGCTAAGGACCTTCAAATTTCTTGACCGGCCAGAAGGATCAACCGCTATGCAGTCGGTAAAAGTGCCTCCAGTGTCTACCCATATCTTCCAGGAATTTGAGATCATATTGCAATCAGCTTCGGATACTGCCAATTAAAACAAATATCGAATGAAAGCATATAGACCGAGCGCCAGAAGAACGATACCCGGGATTTTTTGGAAGGTGGCCTGATGATGAAATTCCGACACAATTTTCTTAGCGAGGTAAATGAACACCACGCATAAGGCAAGCGTTCCCAGTGAAATGCCGATGAGATACACATGAAGGCGTGCATTCGTGGAAAGATCTATCCATTTCATTCCCTTCAAGTATGCAGTTGTCCCCACCCAAAATGGAAGTATCAACGGATTTAGAATACTTAGCACAATCCCCCTTCTGAATCCGCTCTCATTGAATTTTTCGGAGAACTTAGACGGTTTGTTGGCTGATATTAAATTAAAAGCCCCGAGACAGGTCATGACAATTGCAGCAATCAGCTCTGCATTTTTGACGATGAGGGGAGATGAGGTTATTAGTGCTTCAAATTTAACCGCTAGCCAGGCATATGGATACTCAACCATACATGCGGCAAGGGCGAATCTCCACGCCGTCTTGATCTTCTTCTGGAATCCAAGCTGCAGAATAATAATATTGAGCGATCCGGGGGGAATAGTTCCAATAAAACTGAAACTGAAAGCAACGAGGAAATTTGATAGTAGAAACATTTTTATTATTGAGTTGCAGCTTTAAATCGGCGATAATAACCTAGTCCATCTTTGAAAGACGTATAAGGTATGCCCAGTCTCGCATTCTCTCTCGAAATAATAAAAATATTCTTCCAGTGCATAAGAAGCACCGCTACCGCTCGGGTAATTGGATAGCCCGGGTGATAGATATGCGCCGGCTCTGCACCGCAACCATTGAGTTCCATGACCTTAACATTCCCTGTATAAAGATCTTCAACGCAGGCGCACCGGAGATCGAAACGACCGAAGAAGAATCCATCGACGTGTTTGCTGATGGTGTCGAAAGTTTGGGAAAGGCGCTCGTTTATCAAATGGCTTCCATCAAGAAATTTAGTCCCCAGACAATGATTTCCTATTGAGACAAGCTCAACGGTTTCACCTTTTTTCAAGACTTCATTTAGACGGTCACGATGTGTAATCTGTAATTTTTGCCACTGAAGTTTCGCCCGATCTTTGTTCAGAATCAAGTCTTGCAATGTGGACTTTCCATCACCAGTAACAGAAAGCATTTCCTTCATCACTATTGATGTGACGACTCCTTTTTCCTCATGCGGAAATCGTGTGTAAAAGATTCCGTACTCGAGCGGCAGATCGACCAGCTCCTGAATGATAAAATCAAACTTCATTTTCAGAAGATACTTTTCAATGTCGCTATCACAATTTATGCGTTCCACCATAAAGCCTCTCTCACCAATATCGGGCTTGAATATCAATGGAAATCTGAGATCATTTTTTTTAATAGTTGACAGGATTTCTGCCATTGTTGAGGGAAAGCGGATAAGTGCACAGTTTGGAACGTATTGTGAAGGCAGCTTTTTGAGAATGTCGTATTTGGATTCTCCAAACATTCCACCCATAGGAATACCAGGGTTAGATGCAGAAAAGAAGAAAAAAGAACGAGCACGGAGCGATAGCCATGCGAAATAGATGATAACGGGAAATTGTAAAATACCAAACGGCCAATACTCCCAGCGTTTTAGTTTAATAAAGAAATTACTTCGTTTGAGCTTTTCCGCAATGGGCATCTAAAATCTAATGATGGATTGAAATCGTTGAATCTTTATACCGGATGGTAGACGCGGCGACACCGAAGTCAGGATCTAGCTTAATGTAAGACGCTATTTCGCGGATACCAATTTTCATTATTGCCATGTGATGCACTGCATGTTCGATGTTATAAACCAACTCACGCGTCGAAGTGGTGTCAATCGTTATGAAATTGTCGTTTACAAGATCGTATCCAACCTCCAACTTAAGGTGCCTTTCAGTGAACGTCCCAATAAAATTCCTGACTCGTTCAATCGCTGATAGTGCGATGTACTTATCACTCTCAATCAATTTGTCATGTGCTCTTTTGTCGTAGTTCACAACTCCGTTACTGTATCCGTGTTCCAAGCAAAGAAAGAACTCCAGCGTGTGGCGTATATGTTGTCCGATTGTAGAATTGCTTAAAGTTTCGGCAGGTCTTGTAAAATCGTGCTCATTAATTTGAGTGACCAGGTCCGTAAGCTGCGTCAAGATACCAGAACATGCTTGTGTTAAATTCATCTGGGTATTTTTAGTCTCCGAATTTAAAAGAAAAGAAATCATATTTGAAATAATGGGCGTTGGCGTCACTTAGAGTTCTGTAGGTGACTTTTCCAATTGCGGTCACCAGATTCTTGGAGTTTCCTTTCATCCTTTCTCCAGTCCTTTAGTGTATTATTTCCCCAGAAGTTATAGAAAAGATAGAGCCGGCCGTCGAGAATCGTAAATGTCTCCGGATCGATCTTTACCTTTTCCCCGCTGTCACCCATGGCATAGGCGCACCAGCCTCCATAGGCCGGCTCGTACTTCTCTGGATTAGTCTTGAACCTGGCGAGATTAGACTGAGAAACGAACTGATATGTCACTGCCTTATAGCTCAATCTGAATTCCGATTTTCCCTCCTTTGGTTTCCCCTCAAAATAACTTACGGGATCAAATCCCTCGAGCGCGAGGTTGTCCTTGATGTTGAAATGTTTCTTTCGAACGTCGTCGCCTTGACCAAAACCACTGCTCGTGGAAATTGTTGAAATAATGATGAGTAAAATTGTTTGGGTTCTCATACTTGTCAGCTTTGTTAAATACGAACTGATTCGAAATATGGATCTTCGAAAATGAGAAATTTGTCGCAGGCCTTACAATTTATCAACTTTTACTGGAAGCAGGGATTTTAATAAGGTAAATTATACTCAATTCATTCAATTGGAATCACTATGAAAATCGCCCTTATTTTAATCGTTTTGTTTAATTCCACTGTGGTGGCACAAAACGCGCTTGTCGAAAAAGCCAACAAATTCCTCTCCAGCTTGCCCGATCCGCTGAAACAAAAGGCGCAATATAAGTTCGACGATGAAGAGAGATTCAATTGGCATTTTGTACCCAAGTCGCGAAATGGTATTTCGTTCCGTGACTTTAATCCAGCTCAACGCGATGCCGCCTTGGACCTGCTGAAGAGCTCATTGAGCACACAAGGTTATCAGAAGGCGACAGCGATAATGGAATTGGAAAATGTTCTTCGCGAAGTTGAAGGAAGGGCCTCAAGCGACAAGTACCGCGACCCTTTCAATTACTACCTGACTATTTTCGGAACCCCCGAAGATAAAAAGCCGTGGGGATGGAGATTCGAAGGTCATCACATTGCACTGAATTTTTCTTCAATAAGTAACAGGATAGAATCATCTACACCTTCGTTCCTTGGATCCAACCCGGGTATTGTGAGAAGCGGACCCGAAAAAGGCAAGGAGATATTGAAGGACGAGACCGAGATTGGATTTACTCTGGTCAATTCTTTAGATGCGGACAAATTGAAAATTGCACTGATTTCTGAAACAGCACTGCCGGAAATCGTTTCGTCCAACTCCCGAAAGGCAATCCCGTTGACTCCGGCTGGCCTTAGTTATTCTTCGATGAACGATCAGCAAAAAAAGCTGCTCACCAAGTTGTTGGACACTTATGTCAGGAATTATGAATTGGGTTTCTCCAACAAGCTAATGGAGAAAATAAAAAAAGCTGGTATAGAAAAGCTAACCTTTTCGTGGGCAGGCAGCCTGAAACCAGGAGCTGGTTATTACTATCGGATCCAGGGACCAATGCTATTGATCGAACTTGATAATACACAAAACAACGCCAACCATGTGCACAGCGTGGTGCGCGATCTTACCAACGACTTCGGCGAAGACATTTTACGCGAGCATTACGAGAAAGAACACTCTAATCATTAGTGGCTCTAATTTTTTCGTTCAATTCATTTTCTATATTTGAGCGCCTGAACTTTCGAATTCAAGTCACTAAAATGAGAATAATTATAGCCATCATTATTTTGATTGGTGCGACCATAAATGCTGGCGCACAATCAAAAAAGTCAAATCCAAAAAAAGATGCAGTCCTCAAGTCTATTCAGAACCATGAAAAAGAACTGATAAAGCTCAGTGATGACGTATGGTCGTATGCGGAAACAGCGCTAAAAGAAACGAAGTCTTCGAAAGCGTTGGCAGACTACGCCGAATCACAGGGATTTAGAGTTAAGCGTGGAGTGGCGGGAATGCCCACAGCGTTTACTGCTGAATACGGAAGTGGAAAACCGATTATTGGAATAATGGGTGAATTTGATGCCTTGCCTGGGATCTCCCAAAAGGCGCAGCCAACCAAGGAAGCATTGGTGAAAGACGCAGGAGGTCATGGTTGCGGACATAATCTATTTGGAGCGGGAAGCTTAGGTGCAGCCGTAGCAATAAAAGAGCTGATTGAACAAGGCAAGTTGAAAGGCACAATCCGTTTTTATGGAACTCCAGCCGAAGAAGCTGTCGGTGGAAAGATCTACATGGCGAGGGACGGTTTATTTTCTGATGTTGATGTTTGTCTTGACTGGCACCCGGATGTAGAAATAGCCGCGAATATGCAAAGTTCTCAGGCGATGGTTGATTTCGTGGTGGAGTTCAAAGGTAAGGCAGCGCACGCCGCAGCCGATCCCTGGAATGGAAGAAGCGCTTTAGATGGCCTCGAACTTTTTCTCGACGGTGTGAACATGTTGCGTGAACATGTTTGGCCAAGCGTCAGGATGCATTATGTTATTCAATCCGGGGGTGATGTACCAAACGTAGTACCTGAATACTCAAAGGTCTGGATGTGGGTCAGAGATTCGAAACGTGAAGGAGTAGAAAAGGTGTTTGCGAGAGTGAAAGATATTGCGAAGGGTGCTGCGCTGATGGCGGGAGTCGAATCGAAGATAACTTTGCAGAGCGGCGATTACGAATTACTGGTAAATCAAAAAGGAGCAGAGGCGCTTCAAAAAAATATGGAAGCGATTGGTCCAATAGTTTATACAGAGGAGGAAATAACGTTTGCCAAAAAAATCCAGGAAGTAAGTGAAGGAAAGCAAACAGGATTAGATGGTGGTATTCATCCCCTTAAACTTACAAAAGAAAACCCCGAAGGCGGCTCAACAGACGTCGGTGATATCAGCTGGCTTGTTCCAGAGATCACAGCATTAGTAACAACAGCTCCGGCAAATGCACCATGGCACTCTTGGGCAGTGGTAGCGTGTGGAGGGATGTCTATCGGACACAAAGGGCTGGTGTTCGCCGCGAAGTCACTTGCAATGACGATGGTCGATCTTTACGAGAGCGAACAACTGCGTAAAGACATTCGGGCCGAATTTGAAAATCGGAAAGGAAGTCACGTATACAAGGGCTACATTCCTGATGGACCTCCTCCAATTCCTACCAGCAATTGAGTATGCTACTCAATGTAAAGCACCAATCCTTTTAGATATTCTCCCTCGGGATGAAAGATCGAAACGGGATGATCGGCAGGCTGCGACAGATGATTCAAAACTTTGATTTGTCTTCCTGCCTGTATTGCAGATGAAACAATGGTATCATAGAAGAGTTGTCTGTCGACCACCTGTGAACAGCTAAATGTGAAAAGAATTCCGCCTGGACGGATAACGCGCATTGCTTCAGCGTTAAGTCGTTGATAACCTTTTACTGCTTGGTGGCGTGCCTCGCGATGTTTTGCAAAAGCTGGAGGATCCAGAACTATTAAATCATATTGACCTTGCTTGTCCTTAAGGAATACAAAAGTGTCTTCGGAGTAACACGAATGAGTTTTGTCGTCAAACCCGTTTAGCTCGATATTCTTTCGTGTGATTGCAATGGCCTTTTCGGATGAATCAACCGAGTGAACAGCCTGTGCATTGGCGTTCATCGCATATATTGAGAATCCTCCGGTATAACAAAAGGTGTTTAAGACCCTCTTTCCAGGGGAAAAATCACCGAGTAGTTTGCGGTTTTCACGTTGGTCAAGGAAAAATCCTGTCTTTTGGCCTTCCTCCCAATCGACATAAAACTTATTGCCATATTCGTTGATAACGTGGGGGACTACACCAAGTCCAAAGATATATTCATCCTCGCGGACGCTGCGATCTTTACCCGGCAGCGTAGACTGGCTTTTATAATAGATGCACTTAAGCTCCTTCCCAAATACCTCTTGAAGAGCCGACGAAATTTCAGTTCGGTCATTGTGCATTCCGGCAGAATGCGCTTGCATAACAACTGCACCGTCGTAGTAGTCAATGATTAGCCCTGGCAGACCATCGCCTTCTCCATGGATCAAACGAAATGCATTAGTAGCCGGTGTTGGCAGATTGACAGCTTGACGCAGAGTTAGGGCGCTAGTGATCTTTGTCTTCCAGAAATCACTTGACGGAAGTTCCTTGCCAAAGGAAAGTAACCTTATGGCAATGCTTCCATTTTGATAGTGCCCGAACCCTAAGATATTTCCTTTGTAGTCGGCCACTTCCGTCCAGCAGCCATCTGACAACAACCCTTCGTTCCTTTCAATTGCACCTGAAAATATCCAAGGATGTTTTCGCTCAATAGAATATTCCTTTCCCTTCTTGAGGATGATTTTGCCCGCTATAGTCATTCAGGCAAAAGTATCTAAAAAATAAGGATATACTTAGATGCCAGGAGAGAACGAAAACCACAGCATACTTGCCAGAAAAGACACAACCCAAATGATAAGCAAGTTCCTCAACCGTCTGAGCTTGCGATTAGCTAACTCTTTATCATTTTGTTTTTGGGGGTTTAAAAAGGTATGGTAAAGGTCCTCCATAAATACGATTACGGTTTTCTTGAGTATGAAGTTCAATTGATCATGCAGCTTTTTTGGGTTAATGCTTCAAATTCAGTGTAAATACCGTAAGGAGGGTGACTATTGAAGGCCATTACGCAAACCAAGAAGGGCCATAAAAAGACGAAACCAGGCTTATTGTATCCTGTTGACTTTTCATGTATGAATTTTACAACGGCAGGCCTACTCGTGATTCGTGGAGGATCCGACAAAAGTTTATCAACCGACCGCTGGATCACTTTTTTCCGGATGGCACCTCCTATATCCGGCCATAATAAAAGTGTGACAGAAATGAACCTAAATCCGAAAGTTTTCGTATTTAGAGCTACTTAGGGAAAAGGGGCTGAAAAAGAGGCAGGATTATACTGACAAAAATTCCTTTGAGAGGCTTTCTGCCCAATTTTTGATGAGATATTTTCACAAGAGTTAGAATTGAGAATTGTTAAATAAACACACCAAGAATATGAAAAGATTCGGATCACTTTTCCTGGCGGCTGTGCTCGGAAGCATTGTTACTCTCGTTTCCAATCAGTGGATTGATGAAGATGATTCTGGGGCCAAGGTCGAGTACGTATCGAATGTTCCTGCTTCTAAAGTGGCTTACAAAGTCGATGAGAATGGCGAGATAGCTCCACTTGACTTTACGGTAGCAGCCGAAAAGGTCATGCCTGCCGTAGTCTACATTCGTTCCACGCAAGAGGGGATAAGCAGGAGCGAAGAGGTTCAGTCGATAGATCCTTTCCGTGACTTTTTCGGACCGGGCGGTCCCCAGGGACCAAGTCAAAGCTCTGGTTCCGGCGTAATCATCAGTGAGGCCGGTTACATTGTGACCAATAATCACGTTGTTCAGGATGCGGATATTGTAGAGGTGACGTTATACGACAACAGAACGTTTAAGGCTGAAGTTATCGGTACCGACCCCGACACAGATCTTGCACTGGTTAAGGTCAATGAAAAAGGCCTACCGTTCCTCTCCTTCGTCGATTCAGATAAATCTAAGGTAGGAGAATGGGTGCTTGCTGTTGGAAACCCTTACAATCTTAACTCAACCGTAACAGCCGGGATTATTAGCGCAAAAGGAAGAAACATCAATATTCTCAACAGGAATTCCGGTGAGGGCAGCACGGCCATTGAATCGTTCATTCAGACGGATGCAGCTATTAACCCAGGTAACAGTGGTGGTGCATTAGTTGAATTGGATGGTGGCCTGTTAGGAATAAACACGGCAATTGCGAGTCCTACAGGATCCTATTCCGGATACGGCTTTGCGGTCCCCTCGAATATCGTCAGTAAAGTTGTTGAGGACCTGATGAAGTTTGGTGCCGTGCAACGCGGATGGCTGGGCGTATCAATTGGAAGCGTCAATAGCCAATTCGCGAAAGAGCATAGCTTGCAGGTAAGAGAAGGCGCTTACATTTCCGGCTTCGCGGAGAAGAGCTCTGCAAAGGAATCCGGCTTAAAAGAAGGTGATGTAGTCGTTAAGATCGATGAAACCCCCATCAAATCGAGTACGGCGTTAATTGAGTATATTGGGCTTCATCGTCCTGGCGACAAAGTAAATATGATTGTCAATAGAAAAGGGAACGAGTTGACTATTCCTGTTGTTCTCAAAAGCCGGGATGGATCGATAGGGACGGTCAAACCTGAAGAACGCGATATCACTTCAACACTTGGCGTTCAATTGGAAAACGTTGATCCAATGGTTCTGAAAAAATTAGACCTGGACAACGGCGTGAAAATAAAACTTGGCAATGGACGATTGGCAAGATATACAGAAATGAAAGACGGTTTTATAGTTACAAAGGTAAACGATGTGGCAGTGAAGTCCGTTAAAGAATTTACCGATTTAATGAAGAAAAAGAAACAAGGCGACTTGGTTATTTTGTCGGGAACGTATGAGGACTTTCCAAGAGAGTTCAACTACGCCTTCAGAATGTAGACACACCTTTTATGAATTATGAGGAAGCTGTTTAGAAAAGGCGAACGCGTTCGCAGTAAGATTGACGGGAAAGTGATGGAAGTTTTAAAGTACATCAAAAACAATTTTGTCGAAGTGAAGTGGTTTGACCTTGAAAAAAAGGAGATCCGCGTTAACAAAATAAAGGAAGACAAACTTTCCAAAGCTGCATAAGCTACTCGGGTTACCTGCACTCGGATGTTTTATCAAAACGATGTGCAGGTAACCCGTTTTCTTATTTGCAAAATTCTAACTTTGCGGTTAGCAGCAAGCTATTATTTATTATCAAAAAGTTTCAGATCCCCGCTTATTACCGGTCATCAATTACCGGAAGGATAAAAGAAATGCGCCGCTCGAAAGATCTGCGAAAGCAGGATTTTGCGCCGACGATTCTCGACTTCGGACCCGTTCAATTTTATTTAGCACGACACTTTGGTTTTTGCTACGGTGTTGAGAACGCAATCGAGATTAGCTATAAGGCTCTTGAAGACAATCCTCACAAAAGAGTTTTTCTGCTAAGCCAGATGATTCACAATCAGGACGTAAATGATGATCTTCAAAGTCGCGGAATAAAATTCATCATGGATACAGATGGCACGCAGTTTATTCCGTGGGACGACGTCCGTCATGATGATATAGTAATCATCCCTGCTTTCGGAACGACATTAGAAATCGAACAGCTTCTTATAGACAAAGGAGTAGAAGTCCAGCAATACAATACTACGTGTCCTTTTGTTGAAAAGGTATGGAACCGATCGCAAAAGCTTGGTAGTGATAATTACACTATCGTCATTCATGGGAAACCAAGACATGAGGAAACCCGGGCGACTTTTTCTCACAGTGCTAAGTTTGGTCATTCGATTATTGTAAGAGATATGAATGAAGCCGAAAGGCTTTCACTATACATTAATGGAAAGGGATCAAAGGAAGAGTTTTACAACGAGTTTGCCGATAAGTATTCAGCGGGCTTTGTGCCTGAACGCGATCTGCTACGCATTGGAGTTGTAAACCAAACCACTATGCTTGCAACTGAAACCCAAGCTATTGCTGATTTTTTGAAGAAGGTAATGATTGAGCGGTACGGCATGGAAAATCTCCAGCACCATTTTGCCGACACTCGCGACACGTTATGTTACGCAACAAATGATAACCAGGAGGCTACCTACAAGCTGCTTGATACCGACGCTGATCTTGCAATTGTCGTTGGTGGATACAACAGCTCAAATACTTCCCACATTGTTGAATTATGCGAGACACGGTTTCCAACGTATTTTATTAATTCGGTGAGGGAAATAGTTGCTAGAGATGAAATCCAGCACTACAACATTCACAAAAAGCAAAAACAAAACACAAAGCAGTTTTTGCCCCACAAAGATATTGTGAAAATTATCCTGACCAGTGGCGCCTCATGCCCGGACACCGTGGTAGATAGTGTGATGATAAAGATCCTGGAGTTCTACAGTCCCTCAAAAAAAATGGAAGAGGTACTGGCTGGGATCGGTGCTAATTAAGCGCTATGACGCTCCTTTTTGCGGCTTTCCCGGGCTTCTTCGACTTTCTTGCCGCTTCTATGTTCACCCAGGATGATGACATCTTTCGTATTTTGATATTGCTTTACAGCCTGCATCATGGCTTCTTTGGTGTCCCGAATGATAATGATGCCGGTTTTTGCTCCCTTGTTCCGTAATTCAAGATAAAATCCGTCTTTTTTCTTCTTTGGCAATACTGGAGGTCTTCCCATGATTATTAGATGTTTGTGGATTGTGAGAAATACTCACAATTGTAGAAACCGAAAATACGGTTCTTTAGTTCGAGGCCGAAAGTTAACCAATTTCGACCGTTTCTCAATAGCAAATTCTACAACCGGGGACTATAGGAGGGCTGTAAGACCAGGTTCACTTCTTATTGCTATTGGACTTTGAATGGATCAGCTCTCTCGTTTTTAGAACGATGAAGTACTCATAAATCGATTGCAATATTGCATAAGTCACACCGGCTCTCCCATCCAAGAAAGCAAGCCTTCCAAACACCATATAAATAAACTTAATCAGAGGTCGTCCTGGAAGCTGATAAAAAAGTCCTTTTTGATGGTACCGACGTTCATTAAAATCTTTAGCAAACAATGCCTTACTCAGTGAAAAACTGAAGTTGCCAGTATTTTCTTCGATCCATCTTTTTGCCTCCATGGTGGAGTACTGATTATGCTTCTGCAGCCAATGATCGAACCCCTTAGAAAATGGATAATGATCAAAATAGCCATCAATTTCGTCCACCCTCCCCTGCACCTCCAGAACTTCATTAATCTCGCGATGGTAATGTGCCTTTCCCAAGCGAACTAAACGAATATAAAATGGCGAAATTTGCGAGTGTTTTAGCCAGGTGTTGTGCAAATAGTCTCTTCGCCTGATTCGAAAGCCGCCCACAGCGCCATTGGCTTTGAGAATTTGTTCTTGAAGTTTGGGGACCAATTGCGCCGGAATTCGTTCATCTGCATCGAGTATCAGAAGCCATGGGTATTTATAGTTAACAGTATCCAAAGCCGCATTTCGCTGGGACGCATAACCGTCAAACTTGCGTTGAGTTACTGTCGCTCCCGCTGCCAGAGATATCTCGACGGTCCGGTCTTCGCTGAAAGAATCAAATACATGAATGTCATCTGACCACGCTACTGATTTCAAGCAGCCCGGAAGATCTTGTTCCTCATTTTTTGTTAGTATTAAAATTGAAATCATTCCCTGTTTGTCTGTAAGAAATTTTTCTACTCCATGTTTGCTTACGCTGAACTATGCCGAACCCTCACAAGCAACGTTCACATTATTCTCTAAGTGTTTTTTCCTAAACATGGAACAACGCACAACGGAGTGCTGAAAGTAAGTAAATACTTTTCGTAGTTTCTCGCTCAGGTTTAGTACGGTCGTTCCGCCAGATGTTGGGAAAACGGAATTGCTACAAACATAATCATTGCCTGTACCCCAGTCTGGACCAATACCAACAATGCAAGCGTTGTATTCTGCGTCCGCAAAAGAATGGCTCATTGCTTCGTTGGCTGGTTATTCAAAAAATTGTTTCGAGGCTTGACAGGTTTTGCTGGATTGCCAGAATAGACGGTCCACGCATCAAGGCTTTTGGAAGTTACGGAACCCGCGCCCAGGACGCTCCCTTCTTGACAATGTACGCCAGGCAAAACAATCGCTTTTGCGCAGACCCAGGCGTAAGGACCGATTACTATTTGCTTTTTTACATAGGTGAAATTTTCCGAATCGTAGTCATGCGTAGCGCCACATAGGTACGCGTATTGAGAAATAATAGCATGATGCTCAAGCCGGACACCTCCCGGATTATATATCTCTGCGCCGGGACCGATTCCCACAGCGTCCTCTGTATGCAAAAGCCATGGAGCCCATATTTTACAGTTTGGATATATGGAATTGTTTTTCCCAATACTTGCTCCATAAATCCGAAGTATCATGACCCGCCAGGAGTGCATTACTTTCGGCGTCCAACTACACAGTAAAACCCAAGTAATGTTCCATAACATACGCCTGATTTTATTAGTCATTGAAAAGCTTGGGCGCAGATATGGATCGGGGTTGTTCGAACTATGAATACTCATTTTCTAATAAGGGCAAGAAGCAACCAAGCTTTTAATTTGATGTGACAATTTTAGCGTTTTTCAAACGATGATCCTCCAGAAAGTCAGTTTGAATTTAATGCTTGCGCCATCTGTGTTGCCGCAGGGCCTATTTCAAAGTTGATTTTGTACGTTTCTTTTGCGCGAAGTTGCATTTCTGATCTTTCGTCTTGAGAAAGGTTGGTCCAATGCGCTAGTGAATCTTTTGTGCCTTCGAGAGTATCAGCCGATACAATACCCGCTCCGCCTTTTTTGATCTCTCTCCAGATATTGACCTGATTCGAAATCAATACGGCCTTTCCGCATGCCAAGGCCTCGGCCACTGAAATTCCAAAATTTTCTTGATGACTTGGTAAAGCGAATGATTCGCATCCATAAAACGCACCCCATTTAGCATCACCGGAAAGCATGCCAGCAAAATGAACGGAGTCCTCAAGACCATTTTCCTTAACTAGATGGCTTAACGACTTACCATAGTCGCTTTCCATTCCTGGTCCTGCGATTACCAATTTTGGCGAATCACTTTTGCGAATACTGGAATATGCTTTTATCAGGAGGTCAGCCCCCTTCTTTTCATGCACTCTACTCAGAAAAAGGATGTAGGGCTTATCAGCGACATGTGGACACTTCTTCAGGAATGCTTCCCTCATCGAAGGAACAAATGTTGGTGGTTCTTGAATTCCGTATCCAACATTTAATTCGCGTTTTGGGTGATACGGTCTAAAAGCTTCACGGGCGAGTACTAGTTCTGCCTCGCACGTAAATAAGACTCCATCCGCACCGTTGATCAACTTGTTTTCTATCAGTTTCCAATAGATCCAATTCCGAATGGCTTTAAGTCTCCGCTCAGGTGCCCTTTGAAAATAAGGATCGAGCATGCCATGAGGCATTACGAACAGTTTTGGCTTTGACTTATTGGATTTTGATGCATTCCTAAACTGATGAACTGCTCGTCCAGCGGCGTAGCCGTGATACAGCCATAAGCCGTGCACAATGACAATATCAAATCGGTGAAGGTTGTCGAGAAGCCAAGGGAGGAGACGCGAACCGTAACGCCAGGGACCTTTAGCAGGACCTAGCGCATGCGTTTTGAAAGAATCACTTGCAATAAATGGGGCAGAGGGATCGTCAAGAGTAACGACCTCGTTTTCTATTCCTATTTTTTTTAAAGCAGGGATACTGTTCCTGATTCCTTGACAGGGACCTCCAAGGGCCGGGTTCATGGTGTCTATCACGCGCAGGATTTTCATTTTTCCGTTCGAATTATGATCGATCAAGCGACGGATGCCAAGTCTCTCACTGGCGATTTCTGATTAATTAACCAATGCCCTAAGACAGCCCAATGCCATACCCTGGTCCAATGCAAATTCCCTTTGTAAAAACCTTCCTTTTGGTGCAACGGTTCAGCTAGACCAAGCCAATCGGAAGCTGCCTGAACACCATCGTTAGTAAAGCTTTCAAGCGGACCCCTGATCCAGTCCGCCATAGGTAAGGCGAATCCTTGTTTTGGCCTGTCATAAACTTCGCGAGGCAATTCATCTTTAAACGCCTCGACCAACAGCGGTTTTACTCCTTTACCCATTTTATATTGCTGCGGTAAAGTCAACGCTTCTTCCACAAGGCAGTGATCCAGAAAGGGCACACGTATTTCAAGCCCGACCGCCATGCTCATTTGATCGCTGTCTCGAAGAAGCATCGGTATCATGTACGATTGCATCTCATACCATGAGATCAATCCTATTGTATCCAAACCGTCCGGTGGCGTTGGTATAGATGGCATAATTTCTCCAAATCCTAACTCCCGAAGACTAGGAATTGAAGTGAACCTCCGTCTGGCCACTGTCAACTCGGGGATTCCAAAGCTATTTAACCCGATTAACTTTTCCCTTAGGCTGCGTGGCGCAAGCCCAATCAATTGTTTGCTCATTGCTGCTGGCAAATTGCCCAACCATTTGATCATTGGAATATGACGGAAACTTGGATACCCGGCAAAAATCTCGTCCCCACCTAAACCCGACAACGCAACTTTCAGCCCTTTATCAGTTACCGCCTTAGAGACGATGTAAGTATTAATGGCATCAACAGAGGGAAGGTCGAGTCGTGCGACGGCTTCCATGACCCATTGCAAGCACGTATTTTCGCTAACTTCAATTTCGCAATGATCGGATCCAGCCTTTTTCGCCACCAATTTGGCAACTGAACGCTCGTCAAATGCAACTTGTGGAAACCCTACCGTAAACGTACGCAGATTTCGCCCTAATTCTTTTCCAGCAACAAGGGTAACAATACTGGAATCTATCCCACCACTTAGAAAGGCTCCTACACCCACGTCGGAAATAAGATGTTCTTCGATCGCTGTAGTGACCAGTTGTCTGACCCTCTTTACTGCATCGTTATGGTTGGACACATTCGCGACAGCGAATTTACGTCCAGGCCACCAGTTGTCCTTTTGAGTTGTTCCATTGATATTGAGCTTCATCCAGCCGCCCGGCGCGACAGATTGAATGCCATCGAAGATTTCATCCGTGCTTGGAATTCTACCGAACCCAATGTACTCATTGAGGAATTGGGTATTCGGTGTAAAATCTCCGGATTTTATTAATGCTCGTACTTCCGAAGCGAAGCTAAAATAGTGCGGTGTTGTCTTCACCCACAAAGGTTTGATGCCGAGTCTGTCTCTCACAAGAGTGATTGAATTATCGTTGCCATCGTGTATTGCAAAGGCAAACATACCTTTAAGGTATTGAAGACATTCTAACCCTTTCACGGCGAATAGTTCCACCAATGTTTCAGTGTCAGATGTACCACGCCATGCAACATTTGGAAGCATTGGCCGTAACCCTAAGTGGTTATATATTTCTCCATTGAAAGTGATAGTAAAACGTTTTGAGGAATCCGTCATTGGCTGAGCGCCAGTGGGGGTTGGGTCGAGAATTGCGAGCCTTACATGCCCAAGATAGACATCGCCGCTCTTATTTGTCCATTCACCATTTCCGTCTGGCCCGCGATGGGCAATTGCGCTCAAGGGAGGAACCGGGTCGGCCGGTGCTTTAAACGTAAGTTGTCCAAGAATGCCGCACATAGTCTTATTGTTATAGTATAATATCCGCTTTTTTATTCTTTGGTGACCAATTTACTCAAGATTCTCCCATAAATATCTTCGATTTGGTCGAGTGCGCGAATTGTGTCAAATCGTTTTGCATTCTCAATTCCCGCGCCAACGATTGCATCGCGTTCGGAGGCTGAGCACGACACAACCCTTTGTAAAACTGAGGAAGAATGATCTGCCCATTCTTTCAATTTGGACCGATCGTTAGGCATCCTTGGAATAAAGAAACCAGCGGCGCCCGCTACTTCGGTCATTGGAGCTTCATCAGTGGTAATCACGGGACATCCACTGGCCATTGCTTCGGCTATCGGCCATCCAAAACCTTCCCCCAGCGACGGAAACAAAAACGCAGTAGCACCGGCGTATGCCTGTCTAAGCGATTCATCATCGATACCCTTCAGCCAATGAATGTCACGTTTAAAGGGCGAGAGTTCCTGACGTGTTAGCAGTTCCGTTGTGGGTTCGCCTATCATCAGAAGTGGAAGACGTTTTTGGAATTTGGAACGCCACGCATCGAATATCTCGACAACACCTGCACGATTCTTATACCATACATTCGCTCCCACATGAAGTAAATAACCATCAGCAAGATCCATTTGTATGCGTTCGCCGAATCGCCTCCTCGCATCCATGGGATCTTGTTGGTCGAACGGCTTATGAAACCCATTGTAGACTACATCTGAAAAAACCGGTTGCGTTATCAAGAATCGATGGAGATCATCTTTGGTCTTGTGTGACACGGAAATGAAGTGTTTTCCTTTGGAGAATCCCCTGCGAATCATACTCTGATACTGAACTCCAGTCCAACTTGTCGGGTTTTCTGGAATCTCCCCCAATGCAGATCGCAACGCCAAAAAATCATGACAATGGATGACGTGGGGACGATCAGCCACCAGCCGTACCCAGGGTCCAAGGGCCTGATCGATAAAGACAAAGAGCGTATCTTTTGGAGTTGCTTTTATTTTCTTACGATAGGCCAATGGGAACAAAACATACTGATCGATGTACCCGAACC